>Ga0164295_10000008_pt1 | contig 292090 bp, 245 predicted proteins | sample GEODES006metaG_FD_111798 | JGI IMG/M metagenome (GOLD analysis project Ga0164295, IMG submission 111798) | Oligotrophic lake water microbial communities from Sparkling Lake, Wisconsin, USA - GEODES006 metaG | ecosystem: Environmental > Aquatic > Freshwater > Lake | place: USA: Sparkling Lake...
AAGAAGCCACGGGTAAGTATTGCGCAGGCAGGCTACAGAAACCGTTTCTCAGAAAATCTAACCGTGATAGGAAATGGTATGTGGAGAACTCAGTCGGACTTGCCAGCGAATGTGGAGTTCAACATGAAGTTCTTGTTCAAGGACAAGTTCTGGGTAGGCGGCGGCCACCGGGTAGACTATGCAAACAATGCGCAAGTAGGCGTATTGATGGGAAAGCTCCGTATCGGTTACGTGTACGAGTGGCCGATGCTACAGAGTTATTTGTTACCCAACCAAACCCATGAGTTTATGGTGAGCATGCGATTGTTTGGAGGGAATGCTGCGATATGGTAAAAATGAAGTAGGAATTACGAGATACGAAGTACGGTATTTTTACTAATGTCGAATATTGAACGCCGAGTGCAGAATGTTGTAGTGGGGAACTATTGAACCTGCCAGACACAGGCCTTTAGGAGCCGGAAACGGAAGTTTTGTTTCCTAAAATAAAAAACCACAAAGACACATAGGGCCTTTTCTATGTGTCTTTGTGGTTTAAAAAAAGCGGTAATCAATTTTTTCTAATATTGAATGCCGAACGCCGAGTGAAGAATTTCGAATAGGGAAACAGGCGGCTATGCCAGCAGAATTTAGTCTAATCTCTTGGCTCTTGTATCTTGCCTCTATTTTAAGATTCCACCCAAATCAGCAGGCGAATACCCCACAGACTTCAAGGTCTTGTGGTCGCCTTCACGGAAAACCAAATATAGATCCCCCTCTTTTTCGTAGAAGCTTGGCGTGCCCTTCGCTTCGTAATGAGCCACAGTAGCAATTGCTTCCTCCTCTGTTTTGCAGGCCTTGCTCATGTTGGAGCGCTGCACCTCGTCAAAAAGAGCCTTGAACTTTTCTCCCAAGCCAAACTCCAAGATGGCGCCCGAAAGCACGTACTGTAGGTCACACAACGCATCCGCAATCTCCACCAAATCCTTGTTTTCAATCGCTTCTTCGAGTTCCTTCAGCTCTTCCGCGAGCAAAGATACGCGAAGTGCGCAGCGGGTCTCGGAAGGGATGGTTGGCTGGGGTAGAATAGGATGCTTGAAGGTCTCGTGAAAGAGGGCAACGGAACTGAGGGACTTGGGATCTTGCATGGAAAGGGTATCGTATAGAGAAGAAAATTAAATTAGTTTATCCGCGGTGATGCACGGGGATTAGATTTTGACAAGTAGGTCGCGGATAAACGTCCACAGACGACGGTCCACAGTCCACAGCAAAGTCAATAGATGACAATGTTAGTATTTATTGGAAAACTTGCGGTTAAAGGGGCATACATTAGGTAGTGGCTGCCGCAAAGCGATCTGCTACGGCCTTCCAGTTGACCACCTTCCAAAAGGCAGTTATATAGTCCGGTCGGCGGTTTTGATAGTTCAAGTAGTAGGCATGCTCCCATACATCCAAGCCTAAAATCGGTGTTCCCTTCACCTCAGCGACGTCCATCAAGGGATTGTCTTGGTTGGGCGTAGAGCTTACGACAAGTTTGCCCGAAGCATCTACGAGCAACCAAGCCCAGCCTGATCCAAATCGGGTTTTAGCAGCAGCTTCAAACTGCACTACAAATGCATCGTAGCTGCCAAATGACGCCTGTATGGCGGATAATAAGGGTCCTACGGGCCCGGTACCTCCCACAGGTTGGAGTATACTCCAAAACAGTTCGTGGTTGTAATGCCCTCCTCCATTATTGCGCATCTTGGTGGAATACTTGGAAATAGACCCGAGCACATTTTCCAAGGGCTGTGCGGTGTCTACACCTTCTTCCTTGGCGGCATCCCGAAGGTTGCTCGCATAGGCGGCCGCATGCTTGCTGTAGTGGATCTCCATCGTGCGTGCATCGATGTGCGGCTCCAGGGCAGTATAGGCATAGGGCAAAGGGGTTTGGGTAAATCCAGTTCCTGCTATTTTTTGAGCGGGATGGGCAAAAAGGTCTGAAAATGCCGTGCCCACCAGGCCTACAGTAAGTCCTGCCTTGGCAGTAGTGGCTAAAAATTCTCTTCGACTTGGGTTGCTCGGTTTGTTTTTCATCGCAGGTAGGGATTGGATTTCGAATTTACACTATTTTCTAAAAAGGTAGACGCTTGCCTCGAGATAACGGGGTAACCAGAGGTGGGGTTTCCTTTGCGGACAAATGCGTAACTTTGTTCTTTATTACGGGTTCTTTTATCCCTGCTTTTCTTCAACCTATGGGTAATCCTCAGGAAACTTCCTTTTTCAAGTACCAAGGCACAGGCAACGACTTTGTGATGATCGACGACCGCCTGGCCCGTTGGGATCTTGGTAATTTGGACCTCATCGCAGCTCTCTGTGACCGTAGGTTTGGCATTGGAGCCGACGGCCTGATTCTGATTCGCTCCCATGCGGACTACGACTTTGAGGTGATCTACTTCAATGCAGACGGCAGCCAGAGTTTCTGTGGGAATGGCGCCCGTTGTGCCGTTGCCTTTGCGGCTTTTCTTGGAATAATTGACCATCAAACCCAATTTCTAGCCATAGATGGCCCCCACGAGGCAATAATTCGTGAGGGTATGGTGGAATTAAAAATGGGGGATGTCTCCTCCATCTCGGAAAGCCTGGGTGACGCCTTTGTGCATACCGGATCTCCCCATCATGTCCGCTGGGTGGTAAACCTGGACAGCTACCCAGTGCTTGACCAAGGAAAACTAATTCGACACCATGCCTGCTATGCCCCCGGAGGCACTAATGTCAATTTTGTCGAGCAGCTAAACGAGCAAGAGATCAACGTCCGCACGTTTGAGCGTGGGGTAGAAAACGAAACGCTTTCCTGTGGCACGGGGGTCACGGCCGCCGCCTTGGTTTTTGGCGAACGCCAGCACCAACACAGCGTACTCGTTCACAGCCCCGGAGGAACCTTAAAGGTTACCTTTGAAGGCAATGCCCAGGAAGGATTTCATGACATCTGGTTGATAGGTCCTGCGGAACAGGTGTTTTCAGGGACCATCCCCACCTGAGCAGCTAGGAAAGCCCCTGCAATAAGCAGAAACCAAACAGTATCAATTCTAATAAAAAGAGCTTATTTTTAAGTCCCAAAAAACGGGTACCGACACGACACCATGCTAGATTTTATTGCAAAGGGATTGGCCAAGCTATTTGGCACCAAATCCGACCGAGATATCAAAGAATTGCTTCCCCGAGTAACGGAGATCAACCAGATTTTTTCAGGCTTCGCTGCCCTATCTGACGATCAGCTCAGAGCAGAAACCCAGACCCTACGCACCCGCATCAACGCTCACCTGAAAGTCATTGACGACAAAATCGCCGATATCAGACTCCAAATTGAAGCGCAGCCGGCCGACGCGGTGCACCAAAAAGACCAGCTATTCAACAACATTGACGCCCTTGAGAAAGAGCGCGACACCGAACTGGAAAAAGTCCTCGACGAGGTGATGCCTACAGCCTTTGCCCTAGTGAAGGAGACCGCTCGCCGCTTCAAGGAAAATGGCAAACTAGAAGTAACCGCCACTTCACGCGACCGCGAGCTCGCCGCCAGCAAGTCCAACGTGCAGATCCAAGGTGAGCAGGCCATCTGGCACAACAAATGGTTGGCAGCAGGTACCGAAGTAATCTGGGACATGGTCCACTACGACGTACAGCTAATTGGTGGCATGGTGCTACACAAAGGAAAAATCTCTGAAATGGGCACAGGAGAAGGCAAAACGCTGGTATCCACCCTCCCCGCCTTCCTCAATGCCCTCTCCGGCCGTGGCGTGCACTTGGTGACAGTAAACGACTACCTGGCCAAACGAGATTCAGAGTGGAATGCTCCGCTGTTTGAGTTTCACGGCCTCAGCGTAGACTGCATCGACAAATACCAGCCCAATTCCCCAGGAAGGAAAAAAGCCTATGCCAGCGACATCGTGTACGGGACAAACAACGAGTTTGGCTTCGATTACCTCCGCGACAACATGGCCCGTGAGGCAGAAGACCTGGTGCAAGGAAAACACCACTTTGCCATGGTGGATGAGGTTGACTCCGTCTTGATTGACGATGCTCGTACGCCCTTGATCATCTCTGGTCCAGTACCAAGAGGTGATGTGCACGAGTTTGACCAAATGAAGCCCCGGGTATCTACCCTGGTGGAGGAGCAGCGCAAGTTGGTGCAAGGATTTTTGACCAATGCCAAGAAACTCCTCGCCGAAGGAAATGAAAAAGAAGGTGGCCTGTCCCTATTTCGTGCCTACCGAGGGATGCCTAAGTACAAGCCCTTGATCAAGTACCTTTCTGAGCCAGGGATGCGCGTGATCCTACAGAAAACGGAAAACAACTACATGCAAGATAACAAGCGCAACATGCCCGAGGCAGACGAGCCGCTTTTGTTTACCATCGACGAAAAAACCAACGTCATCGACTTGACCGATCGTGGGATCGAGACCATGACAACCAAAAATGAGGACCCCAGCTTCTTCATCCTGCCAGACATCGGTATCGTCATTGCCGACCTGGAAAAAGACAGCTCTTTTGACGATACGGAAAAGCTAGTTCGCAAGGAAGAAGTCATCAAAGATTATGCCGTCAAGGCACAGCGAATTCACACGGTCAACCAGCTCCTGAAGGCCTACTGCATGTTTGAACGCGACACAGAATACATCCTTGTGGATGGAAAAGTAAAGATCGTTGACGAGCAAACTGGTCGTGTCATGGAGGGAAGACGCTATTCCGATGGCCTTCACCAAGCGATTGAAGCCAAAGAAAACGTGAAGGTGGAGGATGCCACCCAAACCTACGCGACAATCACCTTACAAAACTACTTCCGCATGTACCACAAGCTGGCCGGTATGACTGGAACGGCAGAAACGGAGGCAGGAGAGTTTTGGGAAATTTACAAGCTTGACGTCGTAGCTATTCCAACCAACAAGGGTGTCATCCGCCAAGACCGGGAAGACAAAGTTTACAAGACGGTTCGCGAAAAGTTCAATGCCGTCACTGACGAAATCAACGAGCTTGTCGCACAAGGTAGACCCGTACTTGTAGGTACTACGTCGGTAGAAATTTCTGAGGTGCTCAGCCGCATGTTGACCTTGAAAAAAATCCAACACCAGGTATTGAACGCAAAGCAGCACGCCAGAGAAGCGGAAATTGTTGCCGAAGCAGGAAAGCCGGGTACGGTGACCATTGCCACCAACATGGCCGGTAGAGGAACGGACATCAAGCTTACCCCGGAATCTCGAAAGGCCGGAGGTCTGGCCATCATCGGTACGGAACGACACGAGTCGCGTCGCGTAGATCGACAGCTTCGTGGACGATCTGGTCGTCAAGGGGACGTGGGTTCTTCCCAGTTTTTTGTCTCACTAGAAGACAGCTTGATGCGTCTGTTTGGTTCCGAGCGTATCGCCAAACTCATGGACCGTATGGGCCTTGAGGAAGGAGAAGTCATCCAGCACAGCATGATCACCAAGTCCATCGAGCGCGCACAACGCAAGGTGGAAGAAAATAACTTTGGCACCAGAAAGCGCCTGCTAGAGTACGATGACGTGATGAACTCCCAGCGGGAGGTGGTTTACACGCGTAGAAGAAACGCGCTCAAAGGCGATCGCCTAGAGCTAGACATCCTCAACATCCTTTACGACGTCTGCGAAAACGTAGTTGCGCATGGGAAAGGCGGCGAAGATGCCGATAACCTACGGATGAACGTCTTCACCACCCTAGGAGTTGACTTTGCGCTCACGGCGAGCGACCTTAAGTCGAAGGACGCTGCCAAGCTCACACAAGAGCTCTATGCCCTTGCCTTTGACTTCTACAAAAAGAAGAATGCACTGATTGCTGAAACTGCCCTACCGATCTTTATAAAAGTCCAGGAAGAGCGTGGAGGCACAGTGAAGGACATCATGGTACCCATCACCGATGGCATCAAGCAGATTGGTGTGGTGTGTAACCTCGAAAAAACGCTACAGTCGGAAGCCCAAGAGCTGATTCGCGCCATCGAAAAGAACGTATCCTTGGCCATCATCGACCAAAATTGGAAGGAACATCTCCGCGATATGGACGATCTCAAGCAATCGGTACAAAATGCCGTTTACGAGCAAAAAGACCCCTTGTTGATTTATAAGTTTGAAGCTTTTGAACTCTTCAAGCGCTTCATTGGCAAGCTCAACGAGGACATGACCTCCTTCCTTACCCGAGCAGATCTACCCAAGCAAGATGCTACCCAGGTGCAGCAAGCGCCTCAGCCTCAGCGTTCATCTGAGCCCAAACTTCAGGCCTCTAAAGCTGAGGTAGGAAATACGCTCAACACGGGCGCCAATCGTGCCGCCATGGCAGCCGCTAACGCAGGAAGGCCCGCACCAGCACCAGTTGCGCCACGCAAAGTAGAAAAGGTATTTGGTAGAAATGACAAGGTGTCTGTACGCTATGCAGACGGTAGTAGCAAGCTGGACGTCAAGTACAAGAGCGTCGAACAAGACCTCGAAGAAGGGCGTTGTGTGGTCATAGAAAATTAAACGCATGAAGAACCTCTGGATCTTAGGGATAGTCGTTGGAAGTTGGGGATGTGCTAGCAGCACAGTGTTGCCTACATCCGACGCCAGTTCCTATGCCGGATACCAAGAGAACTTGAGCACAAATTTGCCAGAGTTTCCAGACTTTCGTCCAGCATTGCAGCAAGTGACGCCTGCAGTTTCCTCTTCCTCCCAATCGGTCGACGACGCCCTCGCTCAACTGATGCAAAAGGGCTACGAAAAAGCAAAAGGGGAGCCCTATTTCAGCGGCTTTTCCGTGCTGGTGTATTCGGGAGTAGACCGAAATGAAGCCTTCAGGACCCGAGACAACCTCGCCCTAGTATTTCCTGACCTCAGCCCAGAGATTCAATACCAGCAGCCCCGTTACCTGGTGAAGGTGGGTCGCTATGGCTATAAGATTGAAGCGCAACGCGCGTTTTCCACGGTAAAAATGCAATTCCCAATGGCCCGAATTATTCAGGACCGTTTTTTAAGAAAAGAATACACCACACCTCCCTCCACTGACGCCAATGCTCCAGGAAAAGATTAAGTCGCTGGCAAAGGCTTACAAGCAGGAAGTCATCGACAACCGACGTCACCTGCATGCCCATCCGGAACTTTCGTTTTTGGAGTTTCAGACAGCGGCATTTGTAGCAGAAAGGCTTCGGGAGATTGGGATCACGGAGATAGAATCGAAAGCAACGACAGGTTGGTCTGCCCTCATTCAAGGTACCAACCCAGACAAAAAGGTGGTTGCCCTCCGTGCCGATATGGATGCGCTACCCATCTTGGAGGCCAACGAGGTTGCCTACAAATCGCAAACCCTTGGTGTGATGCATGCCTGTGGCCACGATGCGCACACGGCTTCTCTCTTGGGGGCGGCAAAAATCCTTCACGAGCTGAGAGATCAGTTTGAGGGCACAATCAAATTGATCTTCCAGCCAGGAGAGGAAATTATCCCCGGCGGAGCTTCCCTGATGATACAGGATAATGTGCTTGAAAATCCCCGTCCCAATGCTATCATTGGTCAGCACGTGATGCCAATGATCCCTGCTGGCAAGGTGGGCTTTCGCTCCGGTCTGTACATGGCTAGCGCAGATGAACTTTACCTGACCATCACTGGTAAAGGAGGACACGGGGCTATGCCCGAGACCTTTATCGATCCCGTGCTGATCTCGGCGCACCTTCTTGTGGCCTTGCAGCAGATCGTAAGCCGTGTCGCCAATCCTAAGATGCCCTCCGTCCTTTCTTTTGGCCGTCTGGAGGCCCTCGGGGCAACCAATATTATCCCCAACGAAGTTAAGATCCAAGGTACCTTCCGTACGCTGGACGAGGCGTGGAGAAGCAAGGCGCACGAGAAAATGCGCCAAATCGCGGTAGGCATTGTAGAGGGAATGGGTGGAAAGCTGGATTTTGAAATCCGTAGGGGCTATCCTTGTTTGAAAAATGAACCTGCCCTCACAGCCCGGTCCGTCGCGGCCGCCCGTAGCTACCTCGGTGAAGAAAATGTCCTAGACTTAGACATTTGGATGGCTGCAGAGGATTTTGCCTTCTTCTCCCAAGAAATTGGGGGCTGTTTTTACCGCCTCGGTACCCGCAACGAAGCGCGAGGAATCACCTCCGGCGTGCACACGGCAACCTTTGACATTGAAGAGGAAGCCTTGGAAATTGGCTCCGGTCTCATGGCCTGGTTGGCTTTATCTGAATTGGCTGCTACCTAACTCTATTTTCGCTCACTTGCTATGAAAAAAATCTATTTGCTTTCCCTCGCCTTCGCCCTCACGCTTCTGTTCACCCTGGGAGCATCTCAAGCCTTTGCTTGGGGACAGTTGGGACACTACCTGATTGGCATGATGGCTGAGAGGCAACTAAAAAAATCCACCCGCAAAAAAGTAGCCACCCTACTGTATCCGGTTTCCTTGAGTAAAAGCGGGACCTGGATGGACGATATTCGTTCCGACAAAAGCTACGACTATGCCACTACTTGGCATTATTTGAATAGTAAAAACGGGGAGTATGATCGCAGTACCCAGGAAAAAACGGGGGACGCCTACGAGGCGATACAACGAATTAAAGCCGAGCTCAAAAAGGGAGGGCTGGATCCCAAAACTGAAGCTGAAAAGTTAAAGATGCTTATTCACATGGTAGAGGACATTCACCAACCGCTACATGTAGGAACAGGAACGGACAAAGGAGGGAACGATGTCAAGATCGAATTTTTTGGACAGCCCACCAACCTTCATGCCCTCTGGGACAGTGGTATGATTGATCGCCAAGGGATGAGCTATTCGGAGTTGGGCGATGAGCTCTACCGAAGGATGACGCCTGCCCTTCAGGCTTCTTACCGTGCCGCAAGCATGTCGGATTGGCTCAAGGAGGCGGTAAACTATAGATCTCGTGTCTACGACCTGCCGGAAAACAAGAAGATCAGCTATCCGTACGTGTACCAGAATTTCAGCGTTGCGGAAGAGCGATTGCTTGCCGCAAGCGTGCGACTTGCTCAAATTTTGGAGGAGATATATCCTTAAATTAGGCTGTTCATCTATTGGATTTATAGAAAATTGTCTTAAATTAGAAGACAATTTTCTAACTCATGTATCCAATCAATTCTCCAAAAACACATCTTGTAGCGGAAGAAATGGCTACCTATATCAGGACTTTGCCCCGCTATTCCAATCATCCTAAAGTGGGTCAAAGCCCGCGATTGACTGCCTTTTTTGCTGATCGTATGCTGTTGGTCGAGTTGATTCGCAAGGGGATACCTACCTCACTTTTTTTGACGATCAAAGAAATGGCTCCTTTTTCAGACGAGGAGTGGTCGGGTTTTTTGGACATTTCGCTGAAGTCGTTGCAGCGCTATAAAAAAGAACCAGACTACCTCTTCAAATCCATCCATTCCGAAAAAATCATTGAGCTGGCGGAAGTCACGGCCAAGGGGCTGGAAGTATTTGATACGCCTGACGATTTTGGTGCTTGGCTGAATGCTTCCAGCCCTGCATTGGGGGGGTGTTTGCCCTTGGACCTTTTGAAGGACTCATATGGTCAAGAACTGGTACTTCATGAGTTGAATCGCATCGATCAAGGAGTATTTGTCTGATGCGTGTCTTTCGCTTGGTTCGGAAAAAGTATGCCAATCCCTTGTCGGGTGAAGGGGCTTCTCGATCTGGGAACCGATGGAATTCGAAAGGTACTGCCATCATTTACTGTGCGGCAAGCCGTGCCTTGGCCATGGCAGAAGTTGCAGTGCACCTTTCTTTAGGGCTTTTACCCATGGATTACGAGATGGTAGAACTGGAAATTCCAAGTAAGGTGAAGATAAAGCCATACGAACTTGAAAATTTGCCGGAGGGCTGGAATAGTTTTCCCCACCTCATTGAAACGCAGCGGATTGGGGATGAATTTGTGGCAGAGGAAAACGGTTGTGTGCTGCAAGTACCTTCGGCAGTTGTGCCTGGGGATTTCAATTATTTACTAAATCCCTTGCATCGAGATTTTGCTCAGATTCAAGTTAAAAGTAGGGTTGATTTTCCCTTTGACCCGCGAATCTTTGGTTCCTAATCACTTTTGCCGAGAGCGGAATTCGGCGGAAGCCCTATCCAAAAATGCCACAAAGGCAGGAATGTCTGTGTCATAGCCTCTTGGTGTAGCAAGTAACTGCTCTTGGTGGTCCAAAATGATGTAATAAGGCTGGGCATTGTTGTTGAAACGAGTGATCTGGAAGTCGGCATTTTGCTTGCCCAAGGTTTTTTTCTCTTTGCCGTCATAGCTCGAAGTGTACCAGTTGCTTTGAGGAAGCTCCAGTCGCTCGTCGATGTACAAGGCCACCATCACAAAGTCCTCCTTCAAGCGCCTCATTACTTGGGGATCTACCCATACATTCTCTTCCATCTTGCGGCAATTGACGCAGCCGTGTCCGGTAAAGTCAATCAGCAGGGGCTTGCCCTCACGCTTTGCGGCTGCGAGCGCTTGCTCGTAATCAAAGTAGCCTGGAATGCCGTGAGGAATTTTGAGCAGGTCTCCATACAAGACTACTTCTGTAGTGGAAGCTGCATTTTCGCTAGGGTTAGAGTTTGCACCAAGGCTAAACTGCTGCGTAGTAAGCGGAGGTAAGTAGCCGCTAAGGGCCTTTAGTGGTGCTCCCCAAAGTCCTGGAATCATGTAAACGACAAAGGCAAAGGTCACCAAAGCCAATAGCAAGCGAGGCACACCCAAATGCTCTAGTTTGGAATCGTGTGGTAGGCGTATTTTCCCAAGTAGGTAAAGTCCCAAGGCAGAAAAGATCACGATCCAGATGGCTAGGAAGACGTCTCTGTCCAAGAAGCCCCAGTGGTATACCAGGTCGGCAGTGGAGAGAAATTTGAAGGCCAAGGCCAACTCCAAAAAGCCCAAGACAACTTTAACGGTGTTGAGCCAGCCGCCGGATTTGGGAAGGCGTTGCATCCACTCGGGGAAGATGGCGAATAGGGTAAAAGGGATGGCAAAAGCCAAACCAAAGGAGAACATGCCCAATACCGGCTTGATCAGTTCGCCTCCGGCAGAAGAAATCAAAATGGACCCTACAATCGGCCCAGTACAGGAGAAGGATACGAGCACCAAGGTGAAGGCCATAAAGAATACCCCACCAAGGCCACCCTTTTCGGCTTTTGCATCTATTTTATTCACAAAACTCGAAGGCAGGGTGATTTCGAACATCCCCAGAAAAGCCAAGGCAAACACCAAGAAAATGACAAAGAAAAAGACATTGGGTACCCAGTGAGTGGCCAGCCAATTCGCAAACTCAGGCCCTTGGATAGCCGCCACGGCTGTACCGGCGACGGTATAAATGCCAATAATTGAAATCCCGTATATAACTGCTTGTCGTATTCCTTCGGATCGTTTTTTTGCTCTTCCTGTAAAGAAACTGACGGTCATCGGGATCATAGGAAATACGCAGGGAGTGATCAGCGCTGCAAGTCCAGCCAAAAAGGCCAAGAACATAAAGCCAAGAAGGGACTCGGAATTGGCAGGATCTGAATATTGAGCGGAATAGTCTAGTTCTGTATTTTCTTTCTCCGAGGTGGAGTCAGCTTTTGCATCAACAGTAGCCGCTTCTCCTCCTGTACTAACCGTAGGCGCCGAGCTATCCACCTTGGTCTCCTCATTGGCTTCCAACGGCACAAGTGGAGCAGGCTTGGCGGTAAATTTTACCTCGATATCTTGCGCGTAGTTGATGCACTGCCCAGTTATATCGGAGCACATTTGGTACTCGAGGGAACCTAGGACTACCCCCGACGTGGCCAGCGGGGTGATGGGTTGCTCAAACCGACCTTTGCCCATAAAATAGGTGACCTCCCCTTCCCAAACTTCTTCGTATTTCTTTTTGGGTTGGATGGCCTTCAGTTTTCCTGCAAGGGAATAATCAGCAGATTTGGATGGAATAAATTCGGTCAACAGGGGGCCCAAGCTTTTGTCAAAATCATTAGAGTAGACGTACCAGCCCATCGGAATTTGCGCCTCCATGACCAGCGTGGTCGCCTTTCCCACCTCCAAGTCCTTGCCTTCGAGCCTAATGGTCCACACGGGAGGCTTTACGAGCTGCGCCTGTACCACGATTGGGGTAAAGAACAGAAGGAGAAGAACAAAATGAAAGATTCTTGAGGAAAGGGTCATGTACGGGGGGTTATTAGCTAGCTAACAAGAAATCTAGGCTGCAGGTTTGAAAATAGTCGTCGCCCGATACTAGCCTAGGGAGATTTAGTGTCCGTTGAGCTGGCTAAATTGTCTGAAAAACGCGGCGATGGTCTCGATACCAATGAGGTAATTTTTCACCCCATAGTGTTCGTTGGGGGAGTGAAGCGCGTCTGTATCCAAGCCAAAGCCGAAGAGGATCGGGTCTGAGCCAAGTTCCTTTTGGAAGAGGGCCACGATAGGAATAGAACCGCCCTCGCGAGTCGGAATAGGTCTTTTGCCAAAGGTTTCTTCCATGGCTGCTTCTGCCGCTTGGTAGCCCAGTGAGGAATCAGACACCACGGCAGGAGCGCCTCCGTGATGTGCTTTCACCTTGATGCGTACGGATGCTGGGGCAATGGACTTTAGGTGATTTTCAAAGAGGGTTGCGATTTCGTGCCAGTCCTGGTCAGGCACAAGGCGCATGGAAATCTTGGCGTGAGCTTTGGAAGGAAGTACTGTTTTGGCACCCTCGCCAGTGTAGCCTCCCCAGATGCCGTTGACATCTAGGGTAGGGCGGATGCCGATGCGCTCGATGGTGCTATAGCCTTTTTCGCCGTGGACTTCTTGTATGTCTAGCTTGCCTTTGTAGTCAGCAAGGCTAAAGGGAGCTTCGTTGAGGCGTTGGCGTTGTGCATCGCTGAGCTCCTGTACCTTTTCGTAAAAGCCTGGGATGGTGATGTGCTCGTTTTCGTCCTTGAGGGAAGCAATCAGTTGGCAGAGCACATTGATCGGGTTGGCCACGGCTCCTCCATAGGTGCCGGAGTGCAGGTCTCTATTGGCCCCAGTTACTTCCACTTCCATATAGGCCATTCCGCGAAGTCCTACCGTAATGGACGGGTTGTCCATGCCGATCATGTGTGTGTCGGAAATCAAGATAACGTCTGCCTTGAGGCGCTCCTTGTTTTCCAGTACAAACTGGTCCAAGTTGTCGGACCCGACCTCCTCTTCTCCTTCGATCATAAACTTGACATTGCAAGGCAGGGTATCAGTGGCCATCATCGCCTCCAAGGCCTTGATGTGCATGTAAAATTGTCCCTTGTCATCAGCCGCACCCCGGGCAAAGATGGCTCCCTCCGGATGGATGGTGGTTTTCTTGAGGACAGGCTCAAACGGTGGGGAATCCCAGAGTTCGTAGGGATCTGCCGGCTGCACGTCGTAGTGGCCATAGACCAGGACGGTAGGGAGCGTGGGGTCGATTATCTTTTCTCCATATACGATAGGAAAGCCTGGCGTTTCACAAATTTCTACGAGGTCCGCGCCGGCTTTTTCTAGGGAGTTTTTGACAAAGTTAGCTGCTGCCACCACGTCCTGCGTAAACTTGGGGTCGGCACTTACAGAAGGAATGCGAAGGAGTGCAAAAAGTTCGTCTAAAAAGCGGTCTTTATTTTTCTCAAGGTAGGCAGCTATGGACATGGGATCGGGTCGATTTAGGATGCAAATGCCTTCAAAATTATTCCTTTCGGGAGGATTTTCCACCTTTTTTTCTTCTTTTGTGCAGCCTCCGCTGAGGCTTAACCCCATTCTTTATGAAAGCAGTCGTTTGTACTCAATTTGGGCTTCCGGACACCCTGCAGGTGTTGGACATGCCTACGCCTCTTCCTAGTTCCAATCAAGTGGTCATTGCCGTAGAGGCCTGTGGTGTAAATTTTCCAGATGTTTTGCTTATCCAAAACAAGTACCAGTTTACGCCCGAGCTACCCTTTTCTCCGGGAGGAGAAGTGGCAGGAACGATTGTCGAATTGGGAGACGGGGTTACCGCATTGGCGTTGGGTCAGCGAGTTCTTGCGCTCTGTGGCTGTGGCGGCTTTGCGGAAAAGGTAGCTGTTGATGTAGATAGGGTGTTTCCCTTGCCCTCAGTACTATCCGCTGAGGTAGCAGCTACCACACTTTACACCTATGGGACCTCCTACCATGCGCTGAAGGATCGTGCGCAGCTTCAGGCGGGGGAAACCCTCTTGGTGCTGGGTGCTGCAGGCGGCGTAGGTTTGGCCGCAGTGGAACTAGGTACCTTAATGGGTGCTCGGGTGATTGCGGCGGCATCTACGGAAGAAAAACTAGCCCTTTGCCGAGAAAAGGGGGCTGTAGAAACAATCAATTACGAAACTGAAGATTTGAAAACGCGAATCAAAGAGCTGACCGGAGGGAAGGGCGTGGATGTAGTGTATGATCCGGTGGGAGGAAAATTTTCCGAAGCTGCACTGCGCGGAATGGCCTGGAAAGGGCGCTATTTGGTGGTTGGTTTTGCGAATGGAGAGATTCCCAAGCTTCCAATGAACCTGCCCCTTTTGAAGGGTTGTGCGGTAGTGGGGGTGTTTTGGGGACAGTTTGCCAAGTTGGAGCCCAAAGCTAGTCTTCAAAATACGCGGCAGCTGCTTTCTTGGATTGAAGAAGGAAAGATTGCTCAGTATGTGGGCAAAAGGTATACGTTGGCGGAGGCTCCTCAGGCACTTCAGGATCTGTTGGATCGAAGGATGCTGGGGAAGGGAGTAGTTGTTTTTTAGAGGCAAGAGCCGAGAGATTAGACTAGGTTGAAATACAATGGAAATAGGGTAGAAATAGACTACGCTTCGCTCCGTGAAATAAGTTGAATCGCAGCAGGATTCACTATTTCACCGAGCAAGCTCGGTTTATTTCCACGGTATTTCGACCGTATTTCTTCTTTCCCCTAACCATTTACAAATACGCCCCCGTAAAATTCCCCTTCTCCTTCGCCAGGTCCTCAGGAGTACCGGCAAAGGTGAGATTTCCGCCCTTATTTCCTCCTTCAGGCCCCAAGTCGATGACCCAATCTGCACACTTGATTACTTCGGTATTGTGCTCGATGATGATCACGGAGTGCCCCTGCTCAATCAAGGCATTGATGCTGTGCAGCAACTTGCTGATGTCGTGAAAGTGAAGCCCCGTTGTCGGTTCATCAAAAATAAAGAGGATATGGTCTCCGGTTTTGGTGCCCCCTTTTCCTAAGAAGGAAGCCAACTTTACCCGCTGCGCCTCTCCGCCAGAGAGTGTGTTGGAGCTCTGCCCCATGCCAATATAGCCCAAGCCCACCTCTTGAAGGGGCTGCAGGCGATTGATGATCTGGGTTTTGCCGGCAAAAAAGTCGATGGCTTCGTCGATGGTCATGTCGAGCACCTCGGAGATGTTTTTATCCTTGTAGCTGACCTCCAGGATTTCATTTTTGAAGCGCTTCCCTTTGCACGACTCACAGGTAAGGTGGATGTCGGCCATAAACTGCATTTCTACCGTTACCGATCCCTCTCCTTGGCAGGCTTCACAGCGCCCACCGTCCACGTTGAAGGAGAAAAAGGCAGGTTTATACCCCCGCTGCTTGGCCAGTGGTAGTTCGGAAAATAGGGTTCGTATCGCGTCGTAGGCCTTTACGTAGGTGACGGGGTTGGAGCGGGAAGACTTGCCGATGGGGTTTTGGTCGACAAACTCCACTTGAGTGACTTTCTTAAAATCACCTTCCAACTTATCGTATTTTCCGGATTCTTCAATGACGGTGCCCAGCTGCCTGACTAATGCTGGGAAGAGGACCTTTTTGATTAGGGTAGACTTGCCCGATCCTGATACGCCTGTCACCACAGTGAGCGTGTGGAGGGGGAATTGGACGGTTAGATTTTTGAGGTTGTTCTCCCTGGCGCCTTTCACCAGGATGGCATCTTTCCAAGCACGGTTGGCCGTTTTGGTAAATATTTTCTCTTCACCCCGCAAGTACTTTGCTGTGTGGGTAGTGCCATGGGCGATGAGGTCTTCAATCGTTCCTTGAAAAAGGAGCTCGCCTCCTTTTACTCCTGCTTCTGGGCCAATGTCGATGATTTGGTCGGCGGCCATCATGACTTTTTCTTCGTGCTCCACGACAATTACCGTATTGCCTAGGTTTTTGAGGGCTTTGAGCACTTCGATCAGTCGGTCCGTGTCCCTGGGATGAAGCCCAATGCTAGGCTCGTCCAGAATGTACATTGAGCCTACTAAGGCGGATCCCAAGGAGGTAGCCAGCTTAATGCGCTGAAATTCCCCACCGGAGAGGCTGGACGTGAGGCGGTTGAGGGTCAAATACCCTAGGCCTACCTGATCCATAAATTCCAGGCGACTGGTGATTTCCTTAAGTAGGCGACTTGCCAATTTTGCCTCGTGCTCGGAAAGCTGCACCTGCTGAAAGAAGCGTAGGGCCTCGTCGATGGGCATCAGCACCAAATCGGTGATGGATTTGCCTGCGATTTTCACATAAGAGGCATCCTTTCGTAAGCGTGTGCCACGGCAATCCGGGCAGGCGGTACGTCCCCGAAAGCGGGACAGCATTACCCGGTATTGGATCTTATAGGTTTTGGTTTCTAGATCTTCAAAATAGGCCGTGAGCCCCTGAAAGTAGGCATTTCCTGTCCATAGCAGCGCCTTTTCCTGCTCCGAAAGGTCGCCATAGGCTCGGTGAATGGGGAAGTTGAACTCAATTCCTTTTTTCACTAGGGGCTCCAACCAGCCTCGGCTGCTTTCTCCTCGCCAAGGGGCAAGGGCGCCCTCATAGACGGAAAGTTCTTTGTCCGGAATGACTAAATCCTGGTCTATGCCAAGCACGGTGCCAAATCCTTCGCAGCGTTTGCAGGCGCCGTAGGGGTTGTTAAAGGAGAAAAAGTTGACGCTAGGGAGCTCAAAAGTCATCCCATCCAGTTCAAATCGGTCCGAGAAGGTGCGTGTATCCGCATCAATCACGGTCAGTTTGCAGGTGCCATGCCCTTCAAAAAGGGCCGTTTGGATGGAGTCCGCAAGGCGAAATTGGTTGTCCTCCTCGTTTTTCTGCACCGTCACGCGGTCGATTAGAATTTCAAAGCTTCCCTTCTTGAGCTTACCTTGCTGTAGAAGTTCCTCAAGTATATAGACAACCCCGTCCCAAAGTACGCGGGTGTATCCTTTTTGCAACAATAGCTCGAGTTCTTGCTCGATTTTTCGTCCTCCTCCGAGCTGCAGGGGACAGGAGATCATCACCTTGGCTCCCTCGTCAAAGGAGTTTAGGTAATCGACCATGTCGGTGACGGTATGGTGTTTTACTTGCTTGCCAGAAATAGGGGAATAGGTTTTTCCCACTCGGGCAAAGAGCAGCTTGAGGTAATCGTAGATTTCAGTAGTGGTGCCAACGGTCGAGCGAGGGTTTTTGGTGCTCACCTTTTGCTGGATGGCAATGGCTGGAGAAACCCCTTTGATGTATTCTACCTCTGGCTTTTCCATACGACCAAGAAATTGGCGGGCGTAGGAGCTCAGGCTTTCCACGTACATGCGCTGCCCTTCGGCAAAGAGCGTATCAAAGGCCAAGGAAGATTTCCCTGAACCAGACAAACCCGTGATGACTACAAAGTTATTTCTCGGGATGGCAACACTCAAGGATTTAAGGTTGTTGACCTGAGCATTTTTGATTAAAATATAGTCCTTGGGATCGAGCGTGTCGATGTCTGGGGAACCGGCTAAAGTACGCAGCGTCATAGAGTGCAAGTTAACAATCAAACCTAGCAAGTGAAGTAAATGTTGTCCCATCCAGACAAATTTGACCAGGAGGAACTAAAATTTACTGTGTTTTGAGGGTTTCGCCTGTCAAATTTATCCCTTTCTTCGTAGCATGAATACCGAAGCATTGCTCAATGGTCTAGCAGAAGGCATGCAACAGCTCAGTTGGCTGGAAGGAATAGCCGTTTTTATGGGAATTACTTCGGTGTATTTTTCTACAAAGCAACACATTTGGGTGTACCCGACCGGCATCGTATCGGTTCTTATCTATGTATGGATCTGCTTTGACTATGGACTCTATGCCGACATGGGGATCAATGCCTACTACTTTGGGATGTCCGTCTTTGGTTGGTACCTTTGGACGCATCCCCAAGAAAAACAGGAGACTCTCCCCGTCACCTGGCTGGATGGGAAAGGGTGGTTTTTTTCAATCCTAATTTTTTCTTTTTCCTTTCCGCTGTTGGTATGGGGGCTAGCCCAATTCACGGATAGCACTGTGCCGTATTGGGATTCGTTTACGACGGCATCTGCTTTTGTGGCCATGTGGCTGATGGCAAAAAAAAAGGTGGAAAGCTGGATTTTTTGGATCTTGACCGATGTGGTTTCCATTCCCCTTTATTTTCACAAAGGCTTGCTACTTACCTCCTTTCAGTATTTGTTTTTTACCGCCTTGGCGATAGCAGGACTTTTTTCCTGGATTAAAGCTACCCGAACCCATGCAAAAGCCTAAACGTATCTTGATCTTAGGACCGGAGTCTACCGGAAAAAGTACGCTGGCAGCGGCTTTGGGTACCTACTACCAAGAGCCCTGGGTTCCTGAGGTAGCCCGTGAATACTTGGAAAAACTAGACCGTCCTTATGTCTATGACGACCTCCTCCAGATCGGCAGGCAACAAATGAATCTTGAAGACGAGTTGGCCTTAACTGCCGAGCGTTTTCTTTTTTGCGACACGGACCTTCGAGTCATTCAAGTTTGGTCTCAGCACCGATTTGGCAAAGTGGATCCTTGGATAGGTGAGGAAATGAACCGTAGAACCTACGACTTAATCCTCCTTTGTGCGCCCGACTTGCCCTGGCAAGCGGATCCCTTGCGGGAGCATCCTGAACTCCAGATGAGGGAGGAGTTTTTTGCTCAGTACCTGCAATTGACTAAGCAAAGCGGTTTTCAATTTAAGATCATCACTGGAGATCCAATAAAGCGAATCATCGCTGCAGTGGAGGCCATTCGGTCCTTAGAATAAGCGTTATTTCTACAGTAGAAGTTGGGAAAAGGATCAACTTCTTCGTTATTTTCAAAAAAAGAAACCCATGCAAACCAAGCGCCTACTCTCACTTTTTTTTGGATTTATTTGTTGTGCACAGTTGGGGCTTGCCCAACAGAAAAAGCTCGTTTTTGTCATCCTAGATGGCATTCCTGCCCAGGATTTGGATCGGGTAGAAACCCCCAATTTGGACCAAATCGTCCAACAAGGAGGCTATGCTCGGGCCTATACCGGAGGACAAAAGGGAGAATACTCCCAATCTCCGACCATTTCTGCAGTAGGCTATAACACTATTTTGACGGGTACCTGGGCGAACAAACACCAGGTCTGGGGAAATGGAATAGAATCCCCTAATTACAACTACTGGACAATCTTCAGATATCTCAAAGAAGCCCGTCCCGACGCCAAAATGGCTATTTTTTCTACTTGTCAGGACAACCGCACCAAGCTCCTGGGAGAAAACCTCCCTCAAACGGGTCTTTTGAAGCTAGACCGAGCGGTGGATGGCTTGGAGCTAGATACCGGACGCTATCCACACGACAACCAGTCCGACTATATTCACCAAATTGACCAGCAGGTGGCACAAGAGGCGGCAACTTACCTAAGCACCCAAGGACCGGACTTGACCTGGGTATACTTGCAGTATACCGACGACATGGGGCATAAATTTGGGAGAAGTGAGGCGCTGGACCAGGCCATTCGAAAGGCCGATGTGCAGTTAGGGCTGATTTGGCAAGCCATCAACCAACGGCAGCAGCAGTCCGGAGAAGACTGGCAGCTTTGGATCACGACGGACCACGGACGCAAAGAGCCGGAGGGCAAAGGCCATGGTGGGCAGAGTGAGGCGGAGCGTGAAATATGGATCGCCACCAATGCCAGGGACCTAAATCCCCATTTCTTTTCTGGGAAAGCAGCGCTGGTGGACCTGCTCCCTTCTTTTTTTCGATTTTATAACTTGGTGGTGCCCGAATACCGGGAACAAGAACTAGACGGATATCCTTTGACAGGTCCGTTATCGTTTACGGAACTAAGCCTTGAGGGGAGTGACATAACCCAAAAACTTACCTGGAAGGCTAGCGACGCTGTAGATCTCTTGAAGGTATACTGGAGCCCTACCAATCATTTTTCCGAAGGAGGACAGGACGAGTATTTTTTTCTAGGAGAGGTGTCCTCCGATGCAAAACAGTTTGCGCTTCCTCCTGACTTGGGCAAAAGGTCGTTTTTCAAGGTGCTTGTGGTGGGGAAACACCACAGTGCAAACACTTGGAAGGTGTCGGGGAAAGAATAAAAAAGACTCTCCAGTTAAGGACAATTCTATTTCTCGTTTTGAGAGAATCCCTCCCGCAATCCTGCGGGACAGGCCCTAAACCCATTAAGAAGGGGGAGTTGCCCAAATAGGTCTTCAAACAAATACTTTTAACTCCATATTTTATGTTTGAGGAGCTCCAGGGTGTGATTCCCCCTTAAAAGGGGGCTAGGGGGATTTAGAAGTTGAATATTGAATAAAACTTCAAATAAAGAAAACACTAAAAAAAGGCTGCCCAGATATGGGCAGCCTTTTTTTAGTACAGTGTATGATTATCTGTTTTTTACCAGAAACTAAATTGAACAATTTTTTAGGTTCAATTCAGTTAGCTGTCGACCGTGGACTGTTGACCACCTAATTCACGCCTCCTTTTCTCGTAGGAGATCTTTTTGCAGGCCATTCGGCAGGTTCACCGGTTCGAGGATTGATGGGAATACGCTGCTCGCGGGACACAAGCCCTTCTTCTTCGCTAGCCATATACACCAGGATGGCGGTAAGAATTACGTTTTGACGAACGTCATCAAAAACGATCTTGTCGTAAGTATCTAGGTTGGTGTGCCAGGTGTAGTTGGAGTAGTTCCAAGGCAAAGCACTCAGGTTGAAGGCAGGTACGCCGGCGGCAACAAAGGACACGTGGTCTGTTCCTCCTGCGCCTGGGTTCCCAGGAAATTCGGTTTTCAAATCTTGGGTGATGGTTCTAGGTACCTTGTTCAGCCAGCGGCCGAGGTACTCATAGCTATCCACATAGCCCTGTCCGGAGATATTGGCAATGCGGCCGGTGCCATTGTCCTGGTTGAAGAGGGCTTGGATTTTGCCAACGATTTCGGGATGGTCTTCAACAAAGCCCCGAGAGCCGTTCAGTCCTTGCTCCTCTGATCCCCAGTGGCCTACCAGGATGGTACGCTTTGGGTTGGGGTACACCTGCTTCAAGACGCGCATTACCTCCATCATCAAGATGGTGCCAGTACCATTGTCTGTTGCGCCGGTGCCGCCATCCCAGGAGTCAAAGTGGGCCGAAAGCATGACGTACTCTTCTGGCTTTTCGGTGCCTTTGATTTCTGCGATGGTATTGAAGGTAGGCTGTAGGCCCGTTTCTTTGGATTGGGCATTCAGGTGTAACTGTGGTTTTTTGCCGCTTTCAGCCAATCGATAGAGTAGGCCGTAGTCTTCCAAGGAAATATCTACCGTAGGGACTTTCTTTGTGGAGGCAGAAAAGATTTTGTTGGCACCAAAGGCATTGGACCAATTGGAGGTGAGGATGCCGGCAGCCCCTGCATTTTCTAGCGCAATGGGTAGTTGTGTTCGATTTTTGCCAGTTGCCTGGAGGCGCTTGGCCCAAGAAGCATTGATGGCGGTGCGCTCGGTTTTCATTTTTTCAAAGGAGGCAGCTGTTCCATGTTCCTCCCAATTGTAGTCTGGGCGTCCAGTAGGCTGAGGTACGGAGATCATCACGTACTTGCCTTTGACAGTCGGAAGCCATTTTTGAAAGGCAAGGGAATCGGCAAATTCTGGAAGAATCACCACTTCACCTTTTACGCCCCCCTGCGGAGAGGATGGGCTCCAAGCCAATTGGGTACCGGCCAAGGATTTGGTCCAAGGGGCAATCATGTCCATGTGGGTGACTCCTCTTTCCCAGCCTCTCCACTCACCCCACTTTTCGTTGCGGGCAGGGATGCCCCAGCTCTGGTAGGTGGTGACGGCCAGGTCATGGGCCTTTTTCATTTGGGGAGAGCCTACCAGTCGGGGGCCAACTCCGTCCATAATTTCATGTGCCAGAACCTCCAGTTTGGAGTTTTCTGTGGCTTCTTTGATGAGGGCATCGATGACTGGGTTTTGCGCCTGTAGCTGTACAGAAACAAAAAACAGAAGACCTAGATACCAGCTGTTGGGGATTTTCATAGCGAGATGGTTTAATTTCTAAATCTAGGAATTAACTTCAAATTTGTTGAAGCCACTGGTGGATTATTCGGTCAACGGCTAACAGTCCACGGTCCACCGCAGATTCTGGGCTCCCTAAAATTTGCTGTGAACAGCTTATTTTATTTTAGTTGAATTCCAATTTGCTGTCGTCTGTTGACAGTGGACGGTTGACTAAAAAAATTTGTCAACGGCTAACAGTCCACGGTCCACCGCAGATTATTGCCCTCCATTACAATTTGCTGTCGTCTGTTGACAGTGGACGGTTGACTAAAAAAATTTGTCAACGGCTAACAGTACATGGTCCACCGCAGATCCTAGTCCTCTAACACAAATTGCTGACGTCTGTTGACCGTCGACTGTTGACCAACTTTTTTTCTTCCATTTGTCTAAAACAAGGAGGGTTTTTCTGTCGCTTCGAGTTTCTTTACGTAACAATACCCCAGATCCCATTTCTCATGGTGAAAGCAGCAGTTCAAGAATACCTAAAAAAGGCCCTAGCCGACAATTCGGGCCCCGAGGCACTGGTTTGGCTAGCGGAGCAATCCCAAAAAATTACCCATTCGACTAGCCCTAACGCCTTTTTTTTGGCCTTCTCCAAAGCTTCCCGACACTTTAAAAAAGAAACGCTTTCAATAGCTCTGGGTACACTTTCTTTGGAGGAATCCGGCATGCTCCAATTCTCCCTTAGCCATTGGGATAGTTTGCAAGCCGCACGCACCTTTCTATTACTCCGGCTGCCCCAAGAAAAAACCAGCTGGTTGACGACTGTGCAGCAACTTTTTGAAACGGCAGATATGCATGAGCAGCAGGCCTTGTATGCTGCTTTGCCCCTATTGCCTTTTGCTGAAGACCTCGTACCGCGGGCCATCGAAGGTTGCCGCACCAACATGTCGCTGGTCTTTGATGCCATCGCCTTGCATAATCCCTACCCGGCGCGCTTTTTTCCGGAGGCCAATTGGAACCAGCTGGTGCTGAAGGCAATCTTCATGCAGCGCCCTCTCTATCAGATTCAACAGTTAGATCAGCGGCGCAATCCTGCCCTGGCAGCCATGGGTGTCGACTTTGCGCATGAACGCTGGGCTGCAGGAAGAGCCGTGATGCCCGAGTTGTGGCGACTGGTCGCGCCTTTTCTAGATGAAAACGTGCTAGCAGATCTCAAGAAAGTGCTGGCCTCGGTTGATCCCAATGAACGTGCAGCCGGAGCTTTGGCGCTGCACGAGAGCAGCTACCCAGCGGCAAAAGAGCTCCTTGGGGCATATCCAGATTTGGCTACTGCCTGTGCCACAGGAGGCCTCAACTGGGAAAAAATTGGGCAGGATTTCCAAGAAAGTCGGGTCTAAAATTACTTTTTCGTACGTTTAATCCACCCCACTCCTTTATTGCTAACGAACATGTACATCGATCCACACATACACCTGGTCTCTCGGACCACAGACGACTACGAAGCCATGCGCAAGGCGGGCATCGTGGCCACCATTGAACCTGCATTTTGGTTGGGGCAGCCCCGCACGGAAGTAGGTTCGTTTAAAGACTATTTTTCTACCCTGGTGGGCTGGGAGCGGTTTCGCGCCAGCCAGTTTGGGATTGTCCACTACTGCACCATGGGCCTCAATTCCAAGGAAGCCAATAATGTGGCTCTGGCGGAACAGGTCATGGAGCTCCTACCGCTCTATGCTGGGAAGGAAGGGGTGGTTGCCATTGGGGAAATCGGCTACGACGACCAAACAGAAGCTGAGGATCGCTTTTACCGATTACAGCTGGAGCTAGCAAAGGAGGTGGAGCTTCCTGTCTTGATCCACACCCCGCATCGAGACAAAAAGAAGGGCACCACCCGCTCCATGGACGTGGCCCTAGAGCACGGCATGGACCCGTATTGGGTGGTAGTCGATCACAACAACGAGGAGACCGTTAGGGAAGTACTCGATCGTGGTTTCTGGGCAGCCTTCACCATTTATCCACACACCAAGATGGGTTCCGATCGGATGGTAGAAATCGTGAAGCAATACGGCCCTGAGCGAATTATTGTCAATTCTGCAGCGGATTGGGGCATTTCTGATCCCATTGCCGTGCCAAAAACGGCGGACCTAATGCGAAAAATGGGGGTGCTCGAAGAGCAGGTTCGCCTGACAACCTACCAAAATGCGCTTACTGTATTTGGCCTTAGTGGGCAAATGCACGAAGACGATTGGCTCAAGGCCAAGCCCATCGACCAAACCAAAAAATTGGGAGGCAACTCGGTTCTTCGTGGTGGGCAAGTGCCGCGCGTAGAAGGTCCTGAGGACCGAGTAGAAAACTAGCTCATGGCCAATTCCAAGATTTTCGCTTACCTCCAACTCACCCGCCCTGCCAATGTAGTGACGGCAGTGGCAGACATTTGGGCGGGCTTTGCCCTTGCCGGAGCTTGGGACGCGATGGCAATCAACTGGGTCTATGGCGATCAAAACTACTGGTGGAACTTGCTCTGGCTTTCCTTAAGCACCATTGGCTTGTATGGCGGAGGGGTAGCGTTTAACGACATCGCCGATGCCCAACTGGATGCCATCGAGCGTCCCGAGCGCCCCATTCCGAGTGGGCGAGTTTCCAAAAAAGGAGCACAAGTGATGGCGTCATTGCTGCTTTTGGGGGGCATCGCTTGCGCCTATCACGTAAACGTATACGCATGCGCCCTAGCAGCTGCAGTGGCCGCTTGCGCACTGACCTACGACTTCTGGGGCAAGCATCAGCGCCTCTTTGGACCCATCAACATGGGGCTTTGCCGATCGGGCAACCTACTTCTGGGATTGTCGGTGGTGCCTGCACTTTTGCAGAGCAGCTGGTCGCTGGGATTGATTCCTTTGGTGTATGTGGCTGCCATCACGCTGATTAGTAGGGGAGAAGTTCACGGTAAAAACCGCCGCTCCCTCTTTCTTGGCGGGGCCATGTATGTCTCCATCTTCTTGACTATCTTCCTTTTGGCCTATGCCAAGAGCCCAGGCTATTTGCAAATACTCCCGTTCTTGGCTGGCTTAGGCTACATGCTTTTTCCCTCACTGTTGCGCGCGATACGCACACAGCAACCCAAGTACATCGGTAAGTCGGTCAAAGCGGCTGTACTTTCCTTGATATTGGTCAATGCATCTTTGGCCACTGCCTTTTCGGGATGGCCCATCGGCCTGCTCATTTTGCTTTTGCTCCCGCTTTCTCTTGGGCTGGCCAAAAAATTTGCTGTTACCTAGGCAACCAATAAATCCATTAAATTCACAACTTGCCACCGACCAACCCAATCTGACCCCTTTTTCACTTGCCATGTCCACGATTCTCCAACAATCTTTTTCGGTACCCTTCACCTACCCGGTTGCATTTACGGAGAATCTATTTGCAAGTGGCAACGCGCTTTTTGCAGGCATTTTCCCCGAAGGACAGCGTGCAAAGGTGTTTTTTGTGGTCGACAGTGGTGTAGCGGCCTGCCATCCCGGGCTGATTCAACAAATTAAGCAGTATGCTGAAGCCTACCCTTTGTGGATGAGCGTGGTGGCCGAACCCCTCGTTGTTACGGGAGGAGAAGCCTGCAAAAATGACCCTGAGGCCTATCAACAAGTGGTGAAAGCGACTCACTTGCACGGCATAGATCGGCATTCTTACATCGCTGCGATCGGCGGTGGAGCCGTCCTAGACATGGTTGGCTTTGCGGCAGCCATTGCCCACCGGGGCATTCGACTCCTCCGCATCCCCACCACGGTTTTGTCTCAAAACGACTCTGCCGTTGGGGTAAAAAATAGCATCAACGCCTTCGGTAAAAAAAATTACCTCGGCACCTTTACACCTCCCTTTGCCGTGCTCAATGACTTTACCTTTTTGGAAAGTTTGGAAGACCGAGATTGGGCATCAGGCATCTCCGAAGCCATTAAAGTGGCCTTGATTAAAGACCTACATTTCTTTGAGTGGCTGGAAAAAGAAGCGCCAGCACTTGCTCAGCGGAAGATGGAACCCATGAAGGCCCACATCATTCGTAGCGCGAAGCACCACATGGATCACATTGCAGGTGCAGATCCTTTTGAGTTTGGATCGAGTAGGCCACTGGATTTTGGGCATTGGGCAGCACACAAATTGGAGAAATTGAGCGACTTTCGAATTCGCCATGGGGAGGCAGTTGCCATCGGTATTGCACTGGATTCGGCCTATTCCTTTTTGCAGGGGCGTATTGGAGAAGCGGATTTACTTCGAATTTTTCGACTGTTTCAGACACTTGGGCTATCGCTGTATGCACCCGAACTCCAAGGAGCCGACCTCCTACGAGGATTGACCGAGTTTCAGGAACACCTGGGAGGGAAGCTCACCATCATGCTCTTGGAGCAGCTAGGGACTGGAGTGGAAGTACATGAAATGGATCATCAACGCATACTTGCCTCTCTCCAGCTCCTACGTCAGTGGGAAGAGAGAGGATCTTTGACCGGAATTAGCTAATTTTTGCCTATGAAAATCAAGGATTTCCACCTGAGCTACTGCAGCAACATCCACGCCGGGGAAAGTTGGGACGCCACCTTTCGAAATCTGAAAATATACATTCCTGAAGTGAAGAAGCGCTTGGCCCACGAGGGTGCGTTTGGAATTGGTCTTCGGCTTTCTCATGAAGCCTCGCTGGTATTGGAGCGCCCTGAGCGCCTGCAAGAGTTTCAGGACTGGCTGAAAAAAAGTAATGCCTACGTCTTTACCCTCAACTGCTTCCCTTATGGTGGGTTCCACCGCACTAAAGTCAAAGAACAGGTTCATGCGCCAGATTGGACGACTGAAGCGCGTCGCGACTATACGATTCGCTGTTTTCGAATTTTAGCTGAGCTGCTTCCCGAAGGGGTAGAAGGAGGGATTTCCACCTCACCGCTGTCTTACAGGCACTGGTTTCCTACGGAGCCAGAAAGAGAATCCGCCTTTGATCAAGCGACGACCCATCTAATTGACGTCGTGGAGGAGTTGGTTAACATTCAGAGGGAAACCGGAAAATTTCTTCACCTCGATATTGAGCCAGAGCCAGATGGCTTGGTAGAAAATTCTGAAGAACTGATCAACTACTTTAAGGAATGGCTACTTTCAGTCGGCAAGACTAGGCTTGCCAAGCAGCTTGGAACTACCCAAAAAGAAGCAGAAAAATTGATCAAAGACCACCTCAAGGTTTGTTACGATGTGTGTCATTTTGCCATTGGATACGAAAAGCCCAAAGAGGCTTTTAAAAAGTTGAAGCAGGCGGGGATTGGTATTGGAAAAATACAACTATCTGCAGCGCTCAAACTTTTAATTCCTGAATCTCCTTTTGAGCGGTTTAGTATTGGAAAAAGGCTTGGAGAATTTGCAGATACCACCTACCTCCACCAAGTCATGGGGAGGACAAATGAAGGAGGATTGAAATCCTATCCCGATTACCGCAAGCCCTAGCCCAACTTGGAAGTACGCAGGATTTGGAGTGGCGCGTACATTTTCATGTGCCTATTTTTTTAGCAAATTATGGGACCTTTCAGGCTACACAGGACGACATTGTGGAGGTATTGAAATTAGTTAACGCTAATCCAAGCATTACCAAACACTTGGAAGTGGAAACCTACACATGGGAGGTTCTTCCACTAGACACACACCTTACCTTAGGGGATGCGATTTCTCGAGAGTTGGCCTGGGTGAAGGAGCAGCTCCAGTAATTGACCTTTGTATGCTACTTCTCTTTCCATGAAAAAAACCGTTGTCCTCGATATTGTTGCCCTTTCACCAAGAGTGATTGGGGAGCATACGCCATTTTTGAAACAATGGATCGCATCGAAACATCAAGCGGTGGTAGAGCCCGTACTTCCTGCAGTGACGTGTGCGGCCCAATCCACCTATTTGACTGGCAAGTGGCCTTCGGAAAATGGGATTGTTGGCAACGGCTGGTACTTTGAAGAGGAGTGTGAAATCAAGTTTTGGAGGCAGTCAAACAAGCTGGTTCAGGGGGACAAGGTCTGGGACCTGCTTCGTAAGGAGGACCCCAGCTTTACCGTGGCCAACTTATTTTGGTGGTACAATATGTATTCGACGGCGGACTTTGCCGTCACCCCAAGGCCGCTTTACCCTACAGATGGGCGCAAGTTGCCCGATTGCCATACGCAGCCCATGGAGCTTCGGGATCGCCTGCAAGCCGAGCTGGGTCCTTTTCCCCTTTTTAGCTTTTGGGGACCTGCTACCACGATTGCATCTAGCCGCTGGATAGCGGAGGCAGCCAAAAAGGTGGATCAATGGCATTCCCCAACGCTCAACTTGATTTACCTGCCCCACCTAGACTATGCGTTGCAGAAGTATGGGATTGACTTTTCCAAAATTGGAAAAGACCTGCGGGAAATTGACGACTTGGCGAAGGACTTGATTACCTACTTTGAAAGTCAAGGGACCAAAGTCTTGCTGCTTTCAGAATATGGTATCACGACTGTTTCTCAGCCGATCCACCTCAACCGACTTTTCCGCGAAAAGGGATGGATTCAAGTGAAAAATGAACTGGGATTGGAGACCCTTGATGCGGGTACTTCGACCGTTTTTGCCGTGGCAGACCATCAGGTAGCCCATGTGCATGTGCAGGTTCCAGCCCTACTTCCCGAGGTAAAGGCTTTGCTAGAACAGGTGCCTGGTGTAGAAAAGGTCCTGGATGCCCAAGGAAAAAAAGAAGCGCACCTTGACCATGCCCGCTCTGGGGATCTTGTCGTCGTGGCAGATGCAGATTCCTGGTTTACCTACTATTTCTGGCTTGACGATGCCAAGGCGCCAGACTATGCTCGCTGTGTGGACATTCACCGCAAGCCAGGCTACGATCCTGTGGAACTAATCATGGACCCTTCCATCGCGATTCCTATGCTCAAGGTGGGCACCAAGTTGTTGAAGAAGAAGTTAGGGTTTCGGTATTTGATGGACGTGATTCCTTTGGACGCAACCTTGGTCAAGGGAGCCCATGGGCGCATTCCCGAATCGGACTTGGACAAGCCCCTCTTGGTTTGCGAGGCGTCATTAACGCAGGCAGAGCGTATCGCTCCAACGACCGTTTTTGACTTGTTTGTGAAGGCAGTTCAAGGAAAAAAAGACTAAAGAAGGAAGTTCTTACCCAATTTTCTCCATCAAAAATACCCCCATTTCCCGCTGCCCATAGACAAGGACGGTTTTGGGGGCTTCTAGGAAGTGAAAGCCCATTTGTTCCAGTTGCTGCAGCCCTTCAGGTAGGAGTACATACCGTTCGGAGCCATCGGGTAAGGCATATTTTCCCTCACCCAGGGAAGCACTTTCTTCCAAGATATTGCCAAAGCCTGTGCACATCCGCATCCAAAAAATGCCCCCTGGCTTGAGTACGCGATGGATTTCAGCAATCATTTTCCAAAAATGGGCATGCCCTTCTGCAAAGTGGAGGACGGCCGAGCTCAGGACTGCTTCGAATGCTTCTTCATGAAAAGGGATGGCGGCACCATCACCTACTTGAAAGCGGTGGATATCCGAGTCTGGGGAAATACTTTTGGCGAGGTACCGGCAGTATTGAATGGCGAGCTCGCTGGGATCGATGCCAAAAATCGGGTAATTTTTTTGTAGGAAATAGACTGCGTTGCGACCCTCTCCGCAACCCACATCCAAGATCTTCATGTCTTTGGTAAACCGGCCTTTTAGGAGTTGATCTAGGAGGTAGTTATCCACATTCCCAAGAAGGCGGTTGAGTTCGTCAATTTCCATGTTCTAGCTTGTCTAGGGCCTCGCTTGCCTTGATTCGACCAATTTCAATCAACTCTGCTGCCCGGTGAAACTCCAGCGTGCCTGCCTGCTTTCGGGCAACCTTGATTTCCACATCGACGGGATATTTTTCGAGGAGTAGCTGGCAGTATCGGTCCTGAAGTAAGTCAAACGAGCGGTTGACTAGCTCCAAGGCAGAGTAGGTCGTTCGGGTTTCTTTTTTCTTTTCCTCGGGGAAATAAGATTTCATCTTTTCCCGGTACTCATTGACCCAACTAGGGAGGGAGAGGGCTTGCTTTTTTGGAGCAGCCTTGGCTAGGGGCGGCAGGTAGTGGTCCGTCAAGGCATTGGCATCAACCACGACCACTAAGGTGTCATGCGGGTTGGAAATCAGCGAAATGGGCACGGGATTGAGTACGCCACCGTCTATGAAATGTTGCTTGTCTATTTTTGCAGGTAAAAAAACAGAGGGGATGCTGCCCGAAGCCCGAATGGCTTTATACAGACTCCCACGGGTGAATACATGCTCTTTGCCCGAGTTCATGTCTACGGCATTGCAGGAAAAAGGAAGGGCCAGCTCCTCGATATTTACGTCGGGAATCACCTTTTTGAGGGCCTGGTACACTTTTTCCCCCTTAATAAAGCCGTGGCTTGAGAAGGTGAAGTCCATCAAAGAAAACACGTCAATGCGGTCTAAATTGCAGATCCAGTCTTTGAATTCGGGAAGCTTGCCAGCTGCATACATGCCCCCAATCAGCGCCCCTGCGGAGCAACCGGCAATTTCCCCGAGCACATAGCCGCGCCGTTCCAGCTCCTCAATCACGCCTAGGTGCGCCAATCCTCTCGCACCACCGCTGCTCAAAACCAATGAAACTGTTTTCTTTTTTAGCATATATTTAGGGAATAAAAATCAGGAATACCCCGAACACCTAACCAACGAAACTAAACATTATGGCTGACTTTAAACCCTTCCATTTGGCTTTTCCTATTCGTGATATTGAAGAAACGCGTGGCTTCTACGGCGATCTGCTGGGCTGCGACATTGGTCGAAGCACCGACAAGTGGATTGACTTCAACTTCTTCGGACACCAACTTTCTGCTCATGTCAAGCCCGATGAGCTCGCCAACGCGAAAACAAACGAGGTGGATGGAAAAAATGTTCCAGTGCGCCACTTCGGTGCCATCCTCGGTTGGGACGAGTGGCATGCCCTAGCAGATAAGCTCAAAGCCCACGGAACGGAATTTGTCATTGAGCCCTATATTCGTTTCAAAGGAGAGGTAGGCGAGCAGGCAACCATGTTTTTCTTGGACCCCTGTGGCAATGCCCTGGAGTTCAAATCTTTCCAGGATCCAACACAGATTTTCGCGAAGTAATTCCCTTGAACCCGCTCGAACTCTCCTCTCGCCTTGGAAAAAAGCTGCTGCTGGAAGGGAAGGAACATCTTTTCTTCAGCGGGACTTCTTACTTGGGATTGGATAGTTTGGTCCCCTATGGCCAGCTTGTAGAAAGGAATAGTCAGCGATGGGGGATGCATCATGGGCTCAGTCGAACCAATAACGTGCGCCTTGCAGTGTACGATGTCTTTGAGGAATTCTTTTCAACTCAGGCGGGCGCAGATGACGCAGCACTTTTCAGTTCGGGATACCTTTCGGGGATTGCCGCCAGCCAGTACCTTTTTCCAAAAGCTGATCAATGCTGGGCCGCACCGGATACCCATCCAGCGATCTTGCCTTTGGGTGTGCAGACGGAAGCTGCCCAGTCTCATTTGCACTGGCAACAGGAATGTTTGAAACAATCATCCCTCCTGCCTGCGCAGAAGATTCTGATTTTAGGGAATGCGGTTGATCCGCTTAAAGCAGCAATTCACGATTACGATTGGGTGATTTCCATCGCTGAAAAACACGAGGTGACGCTATTGATTGACGATAGCCACGCGTTTGGGGTTCTGGGAAAAGGGCTTTTTGGCACCTATTCCCATTGGAAGAACGAACGCATGCAGCTCGTGGTTTCTGGATCCTTGGGCAAGGGTTTGGCAATTCCAGGAGGAATCGTGTTGGGGTCAGCAGACCTCATTCAGGGAATCAAATCCCACCCCATTTTTGTAGGGGCATCTCCACCTGCCCCAGCCCTGCTTCAAAGTTTTTTGGATGCGCAAGAACTCTTGCAAGAGCAGCAAGGTAAGCTGAAGGAGCTTACCTCCTTTTTTAGCAAACAAATCAATAGCTTACCCCAGGTGAATGGGAGCAAAGACTTTCCAGTGTTCGTGTATTCGCCCAACAGTTGGGCTGAAAAACTACAAGAACAAGGCTTTATTACCTCCTCTTTTTCTTATCCCAGTGCGACTAGCCCTCGAGTCAATCGCATTGTCCTTTCTGCCAGCCATACCATTGATGAGCTACGTGTTTTGGCAGACTTCTTATTCCATCTCGCCGAGACGCCATGAAAAATTACTTCTTTTCCCTAGTTACCGTGTTTGTCATCGTGGGCTGTACTTCACAGCCACCAATCCTTTTTGAAGAGGGATTGGAGGACTATCCGACCCTACAAAAGGTGCTTTCCGATACCGCCAAGTACCAGGTACAGATCCTGTACACGCAGATTGACCGCAACGAACACGGCAACCCGCTGTTTACGCCCCATAGCTTCAACCTAGACAATAACCGATACTTTTACCCTGCTTCTACTGTGAAGCTACCCATCGCACTGCTGGCCCTGGAGTGGCTTGAGGAGCAACAAATTCCGGGCTTGACACTGGAAACCACCATGCTTACCGATTCGGTACGTCCTTCACAGCTCCCTGCTTTGACGGATGGCAGTGCCCAAAATGGGCTGCCGAGTATTGGTCATTACATCAAAAAAATTCTTTTGGTGTCCGATAATGACGCATCCAACAGGCTCTATGAGTTGCTAGGAATGGATTACATCAACCAAAAATTGGCCGAAAAAGGGCTGCTCCATTCAGTAATTACGCAACGCTTGAGCTTTCCTATCTCTCCGGAGGAAAACCGGCAGTTTAACCCGATCCGATTTGTGGATAATACAGGGAAAGCAATTCTAGAAATCCCGGCAAGGCAGGCCGATAGTGCCTATGTGGTGCCGGGCTATCCTAAGTTGGGCAAGGCGCATTATAAAAATGACAGCTTGATTCAGGGGGGAATGGACTTTTCCTACAAGAATAAGTTTGCCCTTTCGGACATGCATGGGGTGGTACAGCGGATTATTTTTCCCGAAGCATTTGTAGAGATGGAACGATTTGCCATTAACGAGGAGCATCGCAATTTTGTCTTGAAGTACATGAGTATGCTGCCCAAGGAAAGTGATTTTCCTAGCTACGACACCACTGAATTTTACGATAGCTTCTCCAAATTCTTCAAGTTTGGAGCCGATAAAAATGCCATTCCAGCCCGTTTCCGGTTGTTCAATAAGACCGGCTGGTCTTATGGGCACCTGATTGACGGAGCGTATTTTGTTGATTTTGAAACCGGGGTGGAGTTTTTTGTGTCCGCAATAGTTTATGTAAATGAAGACCAGATACTCAATGACGACAAGTACGAGACCGACGAGGTGGGCTTGCCTTTCTTCTCCGAATTGGGCGAGTACCTGTACCAACGAGAATTGAAAAGAAAGAAGCAATTAATGCCAGATTTGAGTAAAATGAAGCTAGTTTATTAGGATTGGCGTTATCATTTTCCTGACGTCTGGAAAATGATTCCAATGCCAAAGGGAGCAGAAAAAGAGATTGAAGATATCCTTTTGACCCGATCCGCTTTGGCGGATCAATAAAAAAACCTCAATAAGCTTTTTCGAGGGAAGGAATCTCCACGATGGCCTGTGGATAACCTTTACCTAATTCGATCTTCAAGTTGTGCAATTCGGCTGTGGATAACTCCCATGGCTGCTGTATGTCAAAGCCACGAATAGCGCGTAGCTCGGGAATCCAAAGACGCACAAAATCACCGTTGCGGTCGTAATTTTTGGCCTGTCGCAAGATGTTGAAGTAGCGGTTTTCTCGGGGGTCGTTGCCTACCCCGCCCACATACATCCAGTTGCCCCAGTTGGAACAGACGTCGTAGTCCAGCAGCTGACTTTCAAAATAGCTTGCCCCCCAGGTCCAATCTATGCCTAGGTCATTGACTAAGAAACTCGCAACGATTTGGCGACCTCTGTTGGACATGAATCCAGTCGCATTCAGCTCACGCATGTTAGCATCTACAAAGGGTACGCCAGTCAATCCACCTGCCCAACGTTCAAATTGCGCTTTATCCTTACTCCAGGTCTCCACTTGATTTCGGATGCCGCCCACTTGAAATAGTTTGGTGCCGTGTTTTTTGGCAATAAATCGAAAGTAATCTCGCCAGATCAACTCAAAAATAAGCCAGTAGGTGCTGTCATTTTTGATGCGTTCTTTTTCGTAGCGTTTGACTTCGGTGTAGATTGTTCGTGGGGAGATGCAGCCTAAGGCCAGCCAAGGGGATAGCTTGGAGCTGTAATCCATACCGATCAAGCCATTGCGGGTTTCTTTGTAGGTTTTGAGTAGGTCTTTTTCCCAAAAATAGGATTGAAGTTGTCCAAGCGCGGAGGACTCACCCCCTCGTATCTTCAACCACGAGTGTTCCTCTCGCTTGGGCTTCTCAAGGCCAAAATCGGTAAGCTGGGGGAGCGGTCCCGCCTTGGGGATCAGCACTTCTCCAGGGTAATTTATAGCAGTTGGTATAGGAAATGGAGCACGGATTTTACTCTGCTTTTCTGTCTCTTTACGAAATTGAGTAAACACTTCAGGGATCTGCCGGATGGGAAAAGGCAGGTCGTCCTTGTGGTAAAGCGTGCTTTGCCAGAAGCTTTCGCAGGCGATTCGCTTTGAAAATGCAGCTTCCTCTAGGCCTTTATCCACTTGGCGCTCCTCCGAAGTCACTTCTTTGGAAAAAAAGATGGCGGAAGCCTGGACCTGTTTGGCAAAATCTACGAGGACTTGTTCTGGTTTTCCATGAAGGATTACCAAATTGGCGCCTAGTTGAATGAAGGAGTTGCGAAGATCTTCGAGTGCTTCTATCAAAAACTGGGCTCGAAAAGCACCTGTTTTTGGAAGGCCAAGCTTGGTGTTTTCAACTTGTCGTGGATCACAGCAGTAGACCGGGATAATTTCTCCCCCCTGCAGTATTGCCCTTGTCAGCGTCTCATTGTCTGAGAGACGAAGGTCATTGCGAAACCACACCAAAATCCTGTTGTACTTCATTGTTTATTAACAGGCTGTGGAAGGAAAGTGTTGTGAACTTTTTGGTAAAACTTTTACAAATTCAACCAGTAGTTCAACTTAAATACCAGCGAGCGCTGCTTGGGCATAAAGTCTCCCGGGAAGTAGTTGTCCGTATACACCAAGAAAAAGTCTGATGCAGGAGCATAGCGCCATTGCAGACGGGTATTGATGTTCATGTTGTCTATCTGACTGTTGTACTGCACAAAGGTAGTCCAGAAGAGTTTTTTGGTAAAAGTCAAATCAATTCGCGGACCAACCAGAATCAAATCCGCATCCCGCTGAGGCTTTGGCAGTCGGATCCGTGCATAGTTGAAGTTCATGGAGATATTTGCGAGGTAGCCCAAGCGCAAACCTGTCTGCGTGGTGATTCGCTGGATACTGCCGGTAAAGTATTCGCCAAACTCCCCAACCAAGTTCAAATTCAGTTTTTTGCGTGGGTTGCTTTTGAATTCAACCAGGTAATTGCGGAAGGTATAATCTGTACCTTTGGCCAATGGTGTTCCATTAGAACGTGTAGGATCAAAGTTACTGAACAAGTATACGTATCGATTTTGTTGGGTAATCTCTAGCTCCGCAATTGAGTTGAACTTCACAATATACCCCAGGTTAATGTCTCGGTCTGTAGTTCCTAAAGTTTCATTCCAATAGCCTTCAAATTCCAATTTTGGTCCATGTCGGTTGATCAACTTGGATTTGGGATAAAAGAGGTAGGAAATGTCTGGGTTGATGCGTTTGAAATCAGCTCTAGGTAAAAAGCCCACTTCTGGGTTGAAAGATTTTCCTATATCTTGAATGCTAAAGGAGTAGTTCCATTTCAAGCCTGTATAGAGCAAGTAGGCATTGAAAGAGTAAGGCTTTTCTACTTCCACCGATTCAAAGGTGCGGTGGTAGAATACTTTACCCGACCATTTACCATCAGCAGAGTTAAGGTTGTAATCTATTCCCAATAAGCGATTGTAGGCGGTAGGATCAAAAAGTTGCTTGTACTCATCCAGCGCCAAGGATTCTTTGTTGACATAGATGAGTCCGATGTTGGAGCGCTCAAACACCCTTCGTTGAAGCGCGAAAACGGTGAAATTTTTGCCCACGATGCCTGCATCCTCTTCGGTCGCCGTTTGCATATTCATGGCCCCGATTCTCCAGTTCTCGTTTAGCTTTCCGCTCAAGCGGGCTCCATAGATGATTTTACTCTGCACATTTTGACCTGTGGCTGAGTCGATATCTACCCCTATTCTGCGGGAGAAAAAGGGCCGAGAGCGAGGTTGTCCAAAGCTGTCAAATAGGTCTCCATTCTCTAGGAAAAACTGTCTCCGTTCAGGAAAAAATATTTCAAATCGGTCCAGGTTGGTCACCTGTTGATCCACTTCCACCTGCGAAAAATCCGGATTGAAGGTTAGATCCAAGTTCAGGGCGGACCCAATTCCTATTTTTGCATCTCCACCTATTGCAGGTGTTAGCGATTCGCTACTATTTTCAAGGAAGTTTTTGGAAGTTCGTCCAGCTACGTAGGGTATGAGCGAAATATTCGCCCCTTTTTTCTGCAAGGGCTCTTCAAAAATCATTTTCCGAAGAAAAGCAGTAGAAAAGATGGGGATAGTTCTTGGGATGGGCGCCCAAGAGGAGCGTTCTCCGGCGTCGCTATCGACCCGGAAAAAGTTGACGCTCCAATTTTGAGCTCCTTCGCTAAATCGCAGGGTAGAAAGGGGAATGATTACTTCCACTTGCCAGTGATTTTCCATCATTTTTGCTTCAGAAAACCACTTATTGTCCCAGGCTAGGTTGAGGTCGTCAGGGCGCGAACCACCATTGGAGACTAGCGCCTCGCGCTGCACACCGTAGGGGTTTACTCCAAACTGAAACGCATTGGTTCCATCGTTGAAGGTGTCAAAAACGAAGCTAACTCCATCATTTTGTTCACCCCGATAATCTCTTCTCAGGGAAGTGGATACATATTTTCGAGGACCTCTATTTTCCATGATGGCCGCCAAGTAGATGTTGGTGTCATCATAGGCAATTTTTACGCGGGTAGGGACCACGCTTAGTGAAGTATCTGATGGAAAATACTGCATAAAGTTCCCGTTCCAACCCTCAGCATCTTTCCATATTTCCTCATCCAAAACCCCATCTAGCGTGATGGGCGAATTGAGTTTAAAGGCAAAAGCATTAGGCTTGGGGCTAGTTTGAGCAACTAGTTGAAGAGAAAAAAAGAGGCCTGCTATAAAAATTAGGTGAGGAAAGAATTTCATATAGGTAAATAGGAGGTAGAAGATACAAGTAATGTTTAAAGTCTAACTTGGACTTTTACTATGGATACTTGAGGTGATTTAGAAGACTATTTTTCTATAAAGCAGTTAGCAAGATGGGTGTATTGATGTCCAAGTGGGTAAATTTTAAGGACATAGTCTAGTGCTTTTACCTACTTTCTCCGACCTATAGATAGAACAAGATTGGAGGAATATAGGGGAAAGATAAAAGTTTGGCACCATTTTTCCTAAAAGGTTGGAGCAGAAAGGGTGGAATGGCAAATCGCTTGGAATAAAACTTTTCCCAACTACCTTTGCTCACAGATCATAAGGGGTGCCTTAATACATCGGGCTGAGATCATACCCATACTACCTGATCCGGGTAATGCCGGCGAAGGGAAATGAACAGAAGAAGTAAACAAATGAATCCAATCCTTGGGAGCGTTAGCCTTCCTTGACGATTCTTTTTTTGCATCGCATTGGGGTAAACGATCACGGAAAACCTCCCCTAGGTTTTCTTATGTTTTACTCAAAACCCGCAAGGGAGAAATTATGAAAAAGTTATTGATTGTCGGATTGCTGGTATTTGTCAGCCTTCAAAGCTGGGCACAAGTAAGTCTGAGTGGGCGAATTTACGATGCCAAAACGAACGCTCCCTTGGTAGGCGCATCCATATGGATTGAAAGTCTAGGAAAAGGTGCCGTCACGGATACCGACGGAAATTTCACCCTCCAACGGGTGCCTGATGGGAAGCAGGAAATCCGAATTTCCTACGTTGGCTACGAAAGGTGGAGCAAGTCGGTGGAACTTCCACTTGCCGCATCCTTGGAAGTAGGTTTGGAGTCCAAGGATTTTTTGAGCGAGGAGTTTATTGTGTCCGCCACCCGCGCTTCAGCGTCTACTCCTAGCACCTTCTCGACTGTGGATAAGTCGGAAATTGCCAAGAGAAACCTCGGGCAAGACATTCCCATTCTCCTTAATTTTTCCACTTCCGTGGTCAGTCATTCCGACGCCGGTGCAGGGGTGGGCTATACCGGCATCCGTATTCGTGGCACCGATCAAACCCGCATCAATGCCACCATCAACGGCATTCCACTCAACGATGCAGAGGCGCATGGCGTCTTTTGGGTCAACATGCCGGACTTCGCTTCCTCTGTGGAAAACATCCAGATTCAGCGAGGTGTGGGCACCTCAACCAATGGGGCAGCTAGCTTTGGTGCCAGCCTCAACTTCCAAACGGACACCCGTCGGGACGAGGCCTATGCCGAGGTGGACAATGGATTCGGCTCCTTCAATACCTGGAGGCATACAGTAAAGGCGGGAACAGGCTTACTCAACAACCGCTTTGCCGTGGATGCGCGCTTATCTAAGATTACCTCCGATGGCTTTGTGGACCGGGCCTTTTCGGACTTGGGCAGCTGGTTTGTGTCGGGAGGATACTATGGGGAAAAGAGCGTGATCAAATTGATTGCCTTCTCTGGAAAAGAGCAGACCTACCAAAGTTGGGCGGGACTTCCTGAATCAAAACTCAGCACCGACCGAACCTTTAATTCTTACACCTATGACAACGAAACGGACAACTACCAGCAGGACCATTACCAGCTGATTTATACGGGTAAAGTAGGGTCCAACTGGAAGACTAACTTGGCGCTGCACTATACCTATGGAAGAGGGTATTACGAGCAGTTTCGAGCCGATGAGGAATTTGCAAATTATGCCTTAACTCCTGTAAACATTGGGGATGAGGTGATTGAACGTACCGACTTTATCCGTCGCCGCTGGCTGGACAACGACTTCTATGGTTTCGTAGGCTCGGTCAACTATGTTTCTACCGATGGAAAACTGGATTGGATCATCGGTGGAGGGGCCAATCGCTACGATGGAGGTCATTTTGGAGAGGTAATATGGGCAAGAATTGCAGGCCCAAGTAATATCCGGGATCGCTACTACGACAACAATGCCGTCAAGGACGATCGAAATGTGTACACCAAAGCCACCTACGAGATCCAGCCGGGGTTGAATCTCTTTGGAGACTTGCAGTTGCGCGGCATCTCCTACTCCTTCAACGGAGTCAATGACGACCAGCGCATCGTGGATGGCCAGGCCCACTATACCTTCTTTAATCCCAAGTTTGGGTTCTCCTACGAAAGAGGTAAGCAAACTTGGTATGCAAGCTATGCCGTGGCCAACCGAGAACCGACCCGCACCGACTTTACGGACAATCCCATCACCGAATTACCCAGACCCGAGCGCCTCAACAATGTGGAGGCGGGCCTGCGTGTCAAATCGGGAGGCTTCAGCTATGCCGCCAACTTTTACTACATGGGTTACAAAGACCAACTGATCCTCACTGGACAGATCAACGATGTGGGGGCCTATATCCGAGAAAATGTGGCTTCCTCTTACCGTGCAGGCATAGAGCTGGAGGGAACCTATGCTGTTTCTAAAGTCTGGAGCCTGGGAGGAAATCTGGCGTTTAGTCAGAATAAAATTCGCGAGTTCACCGAGTACATTGACGACTACAGTGTGGACGAGTTCAGACAGGAAACCGTTACCTATTCCGGTACGGATATTGCCTTTTCCCCCAACGTGGTGGGCTCGGCGATCATCGAGTACAAGCCCGCTAAAAACCTGTCTGTTAACTGGTTGAGTAAGTACGTGGGACGACAGTTTTTGGACAATACCGCCAATAACGCCCGGTCCTTAGATGCCTTTTTCACGAATGACCTACGGATCAGCTATACTGCTACACCACGGTTCTTCAAAGGAGTGGAAGTCAACCTGCTGATCAACAATATCTTTAATGAGTTGTACGAACCCAACGGCTATACCTTCAGCTACTTTGTGCCGGGAGGAACTGGTCGAGAGCTGGTAACGGAGAACTTCTACTACCCACAGGCAGGGACTAACTTTTTGGTGGGGGTGAGGATGAAGTTTTGAAATGTATAAATTAGAAATACGGTGGAAATAGAGTAGAAATACCCGCCGCGTTGCCTGCCCGCCGCGGCGGGCTCCGTGAAATAGATATTACTCAATTGAACTATTTCACCGAGCTTGCTCGGTTTATTTCCATCGTATTTCGATTGTATTTCCATTATAGTTTCCCCATAAATTGTACTTTATCAAAGTCCTAATTTTTTCCTCCAAAAAGCCAATAACCGAGAGTTGGAGTCCAAATTTCTCTCTTCCTTAAAATTTATTGTCTCCTATTTTTAAAATGTGTCTCGAATTCTTCAAAAAATAGGGATCAGATTTTCTACAATCACTTTTTAAACCTAATTGCTTTGTTTTTGATCAGCTCTGTGAGCTGTAACTGGATTCGATACTACCCAAATCGAAGCCTTAACAAGTAACGCGTCCGTATGACAAAGTTTTTATTCCTCCCGGGAATTCGCCCTCTTTTATTCCTACCCACCCTAATTCAACATGTAGGTATCAGCTACAAATTTCCTATAGAACTCTTACCAATTCCTTATTCGCAATGATGTCAACGCAACAACAAAAAGAAAAGCAGTTCAATTTCTCGTGGTCTAGTGTCATGCGCTTGTTTTTTGCGGTCATGTTCTTTTTTGGTTCTTCTCAATTACTCGTAGCTCAAAGCTCGATCGATTATGATTTTAATACCGCCAACCAGCTATCCAGTTTATTTACTGTAGATGGTTCAGGCCAGTATAGTGTTACTAAAGAAACTACGGATGGATTATCGAATTCTGGTTCTATTTCTGTTCCATTGAGTTCAACAGACGCGGTTTACACTTTCAAGGACGCATATAGCTTTGGACCGGAAGGCAACAGCTATGTTTTTGAAAGTTTTACTACTAGTGAAGGAAATAGTGGTAACAGTGGCGCTGGTTTCAAGACGATATCAATTCAAGCAGGTTTGCCTGTTGTTTTTACACCCTCCTACACCTCAAGTAGTAATGCGGTTACAGTAAATGGAAACGTTACTTCGGAAAATGGATCTGCAGTTACTGAACGTGGAATAGTCTACGGGACAGCAGCAGCGCCTACGCTTTCAAACAATAAAATTGCATCGGGGGCTGGAACTGGAACATTTTCTGCAGTTACTCCTACCCTTTCACCGGGGACCTACTTTTTTAGAGCCTATGCGACAAACAGTTCTGGAACAAGCTATGGAGCAGAGCTGACCACGAACATTTGTTCTCCAAATTTACCGACGCTATTGTTTAAGCTTTCTCCACCGGACATTACGACTTCTGCCATCCAAGGACAGCCAGGTATAAGAACAGAGAATTTCAATACGCAGGCAACTGGCGAAATTCAAGCCTCTGGAACGGTTGCAAACGGTACCTATACCAAAACAGGACCAGCAGATAGAAAGGTTGCTATTGAACCAAATGCCGTTTGGGGGGGAACAGAATCCCAATACCTTAGTTTGATGACTAATGCGGTTTTAAATATTACGTTAACAGACCCTTCACGATACCTTGGTTTTTGGTGGGGCGGAGGAGATGATTATAATAGGGTCACCATATTCGGTTCTTGTGGGGGTAACGAAATCCAACTAGGCCAATTTACTACCTCTTCCGTCACCAATTTATTGGCCGGACCTACAGTAACGGCTGTAGATGGTAATTCTTACCCATCGGCAAGTTACCGAAGAGCAAATGCATTCAACCAACCTTTTGCTTTCATCAATCTAGAGTTGAGTGATCCGAATGTCTACTTTACCCGGATGGAAGTTACCCAATCGGGGGGTGGCTATTTTGAAATTGACAACATTACCTCAGGTACTGTGTATGGTGCAGCGACATACACGACACCTTCAGCGACGACCATCTCCTCCATCACAGCAGGTGGAAGCTTAACGGTTAACTTTAACGCACCAAGCTCTAATGGGGGTCAGCCCATTACCAATTTCGAGTACAGTACGAATGGAGGGACTAACTGGGTGGCCGCATCTCCTGTGGTTACGACTTCACCATTGGTCATTTCTGGATTAAACATTGGAACTACTTATGCAGTCCAAATCCGTGCAGTGAATAGCATCGGTTATGGCCCTCAATCCAGCGCGGTCAATGCAACCCCAATCGCTGTTGCTCCCGTAATCACTTCATTTACTCCAACAACTGCGGCAACTGGAACTACCGTAACCTTAACCGGAACCGACTTTACAGGGGCTACAGCAGTCAGCTTTGGCGGTACAGCAGCTACCTCCTTTACCGTAGTTTCTGCCACCAGCATCACTGCTGTGATTGCTGGAGGAACTTCTGGAAATGTTAGCGTTACTACGCCAGGTGGTACGGCTGTACTAGCAGGATTTACTTTTATTCCTGCTCCCGTCATTACTTCCTTTACTCCAACAAGTGCTGGAACTGGAGCAACCGTAACCTTAACCGGAACTAACTTTACAGGGGCTACCGCAGTCAGCTTTGGCGGTACAGCACCTTCTTCTTTTAACGTAGTTTCTGCCACCAGCGTCACTGCTGTGGTTGCTGCAGGAACTTCCGGAAATGTTAGTGTTACTACTCCGGGTGGTACAGCTGTACTAGCAGGATTTACTTTTATTCCTGCTCCAGTAATCAACTCCTTTAGCCCAGCCAGCGGCCCGGTAGGCACATTGGTGAACATTACCGGAACCAACCTGGGAACACCAACAGCCTTTACCATTGGCGGTACAGCAGCCATCGTCATTTCCAATACTGGAACCAGTCTGGTAGGAATGGTCATGCCTGGATCGGCATCAGGAACACTATCCTTAACAACGGCCGGTGGAACCGTCACTTCCACCGGAACCTTTACGCTCAGTACTGTACCTGCACCTAATACACAGCAGGGAGCAAAATTAGTAGGAACAGGAAATACTGGTGCTGCAGGGCAAGGGAGGACAGTTTCGCTCAGTGCAGATGGTAATACCGCTATCGTGGGTGGATATACAGATAATTCAAATCAGGGAGCCGCATGGATCTATACCCGTAGCGGAACTACCTGGACCCAGCAGGGAGCTAAATTAGTAGGAACAGGAAATACCGGTGCTGCAGGGCAAGGTTTTGCTGTTTCGATCAGTGCAGATGGTAATACAGCCATCCTGGGTGGATATACAGATAATTCAAATCAGGGAGCCGCATGGATCTTTACCCGAAGCGGAACTACCTGGAGCCAGCAGGGAGCAAAATTAGTAGGAACAGGTAATACCGGTGCTGCATTGCAAGGTAACGCTGTTTCGCTCAGCGCAGATGGTAATACCGCCATCGTGGGAGGAGTTACTGATAATTCATTTCAGGGGGCCGCATGGATCTTTACCCGAAGCGGAACTACCTGGAGCCAGCAGGGAGCAAAATTAGTAGGAACAGGAAATACCGGTGCTGCACGGCAAGGTTTTGCTGTGTCGATCAGTGCAGATGGTAATACAGCCATCCTGGGTGGATATACCGATAATTCATTTCAGGGGGCCGCATGGATCTTTACCCGAAGCGGAACTACCTGGAGCCAGCAGGGAGCAAAATTAGTAGGAACAGGAAATACCGGTGCTGCACGGCAAGGTTACGCTGTTTCGCTCAGCGCAGATGGTAATACCGCAGTCCTGGGAGGACTTTCTGATAATTCAGATCAGGGAGCCGTATGGATCTTTACCCGCAGCGGAACTACCTGGACCCAGCAGGGAACTAAATTAGTAGGAACAGGAAATACAGGTGCTGCACTGCAAGGTAAGGCTGTTTCGCTCAGTGCAGATGGTACTACCGCCATCGTGGGGGGAAGTGGCGATAATTCAGATGTGGGTGCGTCATGGGTGTATACCTATGTTCCACCCCCCACCATTACTTCAGCAACGTATAATGCTTCAACAGGGGTATTGGTAGTAACAGGAACAAACTTAGTAGCTACAGCAGGAGCAACCAATGATATTGATGCTACCAAATTAACATTTACGGGACAAGGGGGATCAACATTTACATTAACTAGTAATACGACCAATGTTGAAATAACAAACGGAACGAGTTTTACAGTAAGCTTAGGCGCTACGGACAAAACATCCGTTAATGCATTGTTGAATAAGAATGGAACCAGTTCAATTGGAGGAACAACCTATACTATAGCAGCTGCTGATAATTGGAACCCAGCGATGACAGGTAGTGCAGATTTATCGGGCAATGGCATTACGGTGAGTAATGTAGCCACCATTACGACTACTGGAACATTAACAGCATTAACTACTATTTATGCAACTGCATCAAGCAATACCAGCTTCAGTGTAAGCGGCGCTTCTTTAACTAATGATATAACTGTTACAGCCCCAACTGGTTTTGAAGTAAGTGTTTCAACAACTAGTGGCTTTGGTAATGCAGTTACATTAACTCAAACCAGTGGAACTGTTTCAATCACCACGGTTTATGTGAGGTTAAAATCGAGTAGTACAGTTGCAGGATCGCCTTATTCTGGTGATGTAACCTGTACTTCCACAAATGCTCAAACAGTTAATGTAGCAACAGTTTCTAGTACTGTAACTGCGCTAGGATTAACGATCACAGGAGTAACTGCGAGCAATAAAGAATACGATGCTAACACAACCGCAACTCTGGGCGGCACTGCAACACTTGTGGGAGTTGCAACAGCAGACCAAGCGAATGTTACACTAGCTGGAACTGCCACTGCAACATTTAACAATGCAAGTGTAGGAATAAGCAAAGCGGTTACTGTAACTGGTTACACGTTAGGCGGCACAGCAGCTGGTAATTATACGGTAAGTCAACCAACAGGATTAACTGCGAATATTAGTGCTAAAGCATTAACGATCACAGGTATAACTGCGAGGAATAAAGAATACGATGCTAACACAACAGCAACATTGGGCGGCACTGCAACACTTGTAGGAGTTGAAACAGCAGACCAAGCGAATGTTACACTAGCTGGAACAGCCGCTGCAACATTTAACAATGCAAGTGTAGGAACAAGCAAAGCGGTTACTGTAACTGGTTACACGTTAGGGGGCTCAGCAGCTGGTAATTATACGGTAAGTCAACCCACAGGATTAACTGCAAACATTAGTGCTAAAGCAGCGAGCACGCTAAGCATCGATCCCATTGCAAATCAAAACTATACCGGAGCTGCGATCACCCCAACGGTAATCGTAAAGGACGGTGCCACGACGTTAACCCTCGGTACGGACTACTCGGTAGCTTATAGCAATAACATAAATGTGGGTATAGCGACAGTGACGATCACGGGGATGGGCATTTATACGGGTACCAAGACCCAGACCTTTGCCATCGTATCGAAAGCAGCGAGCACGCTGAGCATCGACCCCATTACCAACCTAATCTACACGGGAGCTGCGATCACCCCATTGCCGGTGGTGAAAGATGGAAACACCACCTTGACGCTAGGTACGGACTATTCAGTAGCCTGTTACAACAATACGAATGCAGGACCAGCCAAGTTGACGATCACCGGTATCGGAAACTATACAGGTACTAAAGATGAGGCCTTTAACATCCTACCAAAAGCAGTGAACACGCTGAACATCGACCCCATCACCAACCTAATCTACACGGGAGCTGCGATCACCCCATCGCCGGTAGTGAAAGATGGAAACATCACCTTGATACTAGGTACGGACTATTCGGTATCCTGCTATAACAATACGAATGCAGGAACGGCCACGTTGACAATCACGGGTATCGGAAACTATACAAGCACTAAAGATGAGGCCTTTAACATCCTACCAAAAACAGTGAACACGCTGAGCATCGACCCCATCACCAACCTAATCTACACAGGGGCTGCGATCACCCCATTGTCGGTAGTGAAAGATGGAAGCACCATCCTGACCCTAGGTACGGACTATTCAGTATCCTGTTACAACAATACGAATGCAGGAACGGCCAAGTTGACGATCACAGGTATCGGAAACTATACAGGCACTAAAAACGAGGCCTTTACCATCCTACCAAAAGCGTTGACCATCCGGGCAAACAATGCCTCTAAAATCTACGGCGATGCAAACCCAAGCTTAAGTTTTAGCTACAGCGGATTGGTAGCGGGTGATACTGAGATTGATCAAGTACCTAGAATCAGTACCGTTGCATCGACTACCTCTGGAGTAGGTAATTACCGAATCACCTTGACTGGGGGATCGGATCCAAACTACAGCTTGACTTTAGTAGAAGGCGTATTGGATGTAACGCCAGCAGCTCTTTCCTTGGCAGTGAATAATGCAACTAAAATCTATGGCCAAGTAGACCCTGTCTATACTTACAGTTTGCAAGGCCTCAAGGGATTGGATACAGAAGCGGTACTTGTTGGAGCATTCAGTAGAGAAGCGGGTGAAGATCCTGGCACTTACCGCATCAACCAAGGAAGTCTTGGTGCTGGGGCTAACTACACATTGACTGTTACGGGCGCTAGCCTCCAGATTTTGAAAGCGAGAGCCTTGTCAGTGGCCGAATTGTCCCTGTTGACCACCGCATGGTCCAAGGAAGCGGCTCTGCCAGCTACAGTCAAGGTTTTGGCTGCCCATGGGCAGGACTTCCAAGTAGAAGTGAAGTGGGACAAGAGCACCTTGAACTTACTTGCACGAGGAATTTACTCCATCACCGGCACGCTACTACTTCCGGTAGGAATAGAAAACCCCGATCAGGTCCTTGCCAAAATAAAGGTTCAGGTACTTCCAAAACCTGCTCCTCGTGATGTGACGATTACCAACAATACCTTCGTAGGAAGCACCACAGCCTTCTTCATTCCTGTAGGTGCCTTTGTGATAAATGACCCGGTGGATAAGATCCACGTGGTCAGTTTGCTGGGCAAGGGCTACGACAACCGCTACTTTGAAATCAAAGACAACATCCTATTCTGGAATAGTGCCGATCGCGCTCCTGGAAAGACCACCTTCAGCATCGTAATCAGAGTGACAGACCGTGATGGCAATACGCTCGATAAGTTCTTCGAAATCAAACGAACGCGTCCAGACTTCTCCTCGGTAACGATCTACAACACCTTCACGCCTAATGGGGATCGATTCAACGATACTTGGGGTGTTCCGGAACTACGCTTCTACGAAGGGACACGCATCTCCGTGTATGAGAGAGGTGGATCACGTGTGTTCTACACCGAGAATCCAGATGTAAGTTGGGACGGAACCTACGAAGGAAAAGAATTGCCTGTGGGAACCTATTACTGGGTTATCCAGATCACCGAAACAGGAGTGACACGGAGAGGAATGGTGAATTTGATGAGGAAATAGGGTAAGAATTGGAAATACGATTGAAATAGAGTTGAAATAGACTCCGCTTTGCTCCGTGAAATAGTTATTACCTATTTGAAACTATTTCACCGAGCCTGTCTGCCGCAGGCAGGCTTGCTCGGTTTATTTACAGCGTATCTCATCACATAAAAATTAACCAATTTTGAGAAAGTATCGAGAATAATGAATTCTTAATTTTTTTCAGAGGATAAAAAAATATATTTATTTATTCGGTTTTTTACATGTATTTTACCGATTTTTAAATACCAATTTCAAACTAATCTAGAATCCGAAATTCACGTTTTCACCCAATTAAAACTTAAAAATTAATATAGACTGTTATGAAAAACTTTCTTTATCTCCTAAGCATCACGCTACTCTTCTCTTTACCCGCACTCGCGCAATATGGAGGCGTACCATACGCTGGCGCAACAGGTGCTGTCGATTTAGGCGCATATGATTTAAAAGTAAATGGTTTAACAGTTGGGAAGGGATTAGGCAATCGAGCTAATAATACAGCATTTGGTAATGCAACTTTAAGGTCCAATATAAGCGGATTTTCAAATACAGCAAATGGATTTGAAGCCTTGAAATCAAACACAAATGGCAATTACAATACCGCTATAGGAACATCCTCATTATCTTCAAATACCACAGGTGGTCAAAACACTGCAGTTGGTATTGAATCAATGATGTCAAATACTACTGGAAATGGAAATGCTGCTATAGGGAGACAATCTCTTCTTTCGAATACAGAAGGGAATTTTAATACTGGACTTGGTATAGACGCTTTAACTGGCAATACAACTGGTAGTTACGGCGTTGGGATTGGTCAGGGTGCATTAGGTACTAATAAAACAGGTCGGTTTAATACTGCGGTAGGTCCAGGTGCGGATGTTGCTTCAGGTGCTTTAACTAATGCGACTGCAATTGGTCATGGTGCGATAGTTTCGGCTAGCAACACTATTCGATTAGGAAATACTGAAGTGAGTGCTATTCAAGGTCAAGTAGGATTTACTGCAGTATCAGATAGTCGTATAAAGAAGAACGTAATTAATTCTAACTATGGATTAGCAACTGTATTACAATTAAGACCTGTTGAATATAATCTAATTAGTAATGATTTAAGGCAGGTTGGTTTCATTGCACAAGAAGTACAAAAACTAGTTCCAGAAGTAGTCACTGGCAAAGAAGGAGACGTAAGCAAGGGAGAAGTTTTAGGGATTACCTATTCCAATTTAGTTCCCGTGTTGACTAAGGCAATACAGGAACAGCAAAAAGTAATTGAAGAACAAAATTCTGAACTCCAATCCCAAAAAAATTCCATTAGTTCAATGCAAAAAGAATTAGAGGAATTGAAAAAGCTGATTAAAGGGCTGGAAAAGTAAAGAACAAAGTAAACGAATACGCTAAAACTTCCTTGAAGGCGAGCGGCTTGGGGCTGTTATTGCTGACGCGCCAAGCCGCTTCTTCCTTTCAAGCACAAAGCTTGAGTCCTCAGTCAGTCCTTGTGGCCGGGGGCTATGCCAAAGCAGCCGACTTTTATTTAATGTCGAATACCTAACGCTGAGTGAAGAATGAAGAAGTGAGAATTCGTAGAACATATGAATTTCGTATCACCACGAAAAAAGTCTCGTTTCTTGCATCTGAGTCTACTTGATACTTCGTACAACTACTCCGGAAACAAAGTCTTATCCAAGCCCGGCACGATTCTTAGCGCGTTTTTGTAATACACCTTTTTCAAGACTTCGTCTGATAGCCCCAAGCCATACATGCTCCAGAAGGCATGGTACTTTTTGTAGTAGGGAAAATATTCATCCTCGGTCTCCAACACGCGGAAATAGGTGTAAAACTCTTCCTTATTGTAGGCATCTTTTCCGAATAGAATTCGGTCCTGGTACTTCGTGAAAAATTCCTTCGCCCGTCGAGGCTGACGGCCGAGCTCCGCAATAATGGCTCCGATCTCGTAGTTAACATTGGGATACTTGTCCAAGTGCGCCCCTGCGGCATCCAAGTCATTGGCCATCCAGCCCATGTGCGCATTGATGAAGGTGGTCTTGGGATGCTTCGCAAAAATACGGTGCTGTTCGGCGATGATCTGTTCAAAAGGCGCCGGATCGGTCGCAGACCGCTTCCTGTTTGGGTTTATTTTCAACTCCAACCAACGTTCGTTCGTGGAATCTAAAGGTTGCCAAAATTGTGCGGGGTCAGCAGCATGGATGAGGACGGGAATTCCCAATTCCCCTGCCTTGGCCCAAACCGGATCCAAGTCAGGATGATCTATAGGAATTCGCTTTCCACTATTGTCCTTGGAGTTCAAGCCCAAGCTTTTGTAGATCTTCAGCCCCACCGCTCCTGAAGCCACATCTTCTTGCAGCTCTTTTACTGCTAATGCTGTCCATTCTGGCGTACCAAAGCCATTAAAATTCAAGTTGGTGAAGACCATGAATCGTCCGGGAGCATGGGTTCTAAATTCCTGAATCATGCCTTTGATATAAACCTGCTGGGCATTGCTATTGCCTTGACCAAAGCCGCGGCCGCTCAGGTTGACCATGATCCCCATGTTCAATTCGTCCATTTCTCCGCGAAGCTGCTCGATTTTTTCCTTGGTGATGCCTCCTTGATGGCTGTGGATATCAATGAATGGAAATTTGGATCGCGTCACCGGATGCTGAGGCACCTTGAGTGTGGAGGGGGGATTGTACGACTCAAAACTCATTTCTTGGGCAATGAGGGTATTTCCACCCAGCAGCAAAGCAAAAAGAAAAAGGCCTACTTTTTTCATGAAATCAAGGTCTAGTAGCAATAGGGATGAGAAAAAAAACTCCCAGCAGTAGGCTGGGAGTTGAAGTTTAGCGGGCGGTACCCCCGTCGATCACTTGTCCAAAGAAGATGGAGTTCATGAAAAGCTTATTGGTGCCAAACCAGAAGGCACGAAAGTTGGGGTTGTCGGCAAAGCCAACAATTCTACCGCTACCCTGTCCTGAAATGCGAATGACCGCACTTTCTTGTACGCCCGGCAAATTGCTTGGATGCAGGTAGCCCGATGCCAAAGGATCCTTGGTGTAGACCAGTGGGTTGGCATAGGGGTTGGCAGAGGGCTCTAGGAAGAAGTTGTCATTTCTAAACGTGAAGACCTCTTTGCTTGGATAGCCGTAGCCGATGGGGTGGGAGGTGTCAAGGGTGGATTTGAAAATGGCCCCAAAGGTTTGCTTTGCCCCTGTTGCATTGCTGAAGTCAGCATAGCTTTTTTGCAGCCCTTTTTCGGCGTTCTCCACCTTTCTGAAGCTGAAGTCACCAATCTCATTTTGTGCTAGCCAGCGAAGTGCGCCTCCTTTAGCCACCAAGGTATTGCCTTTGCTCACCCAAGTTTTGATGGCGGCAGCCCCCGATTGACCCAGTTGCCCATAGCTTCCATCCGCCATCAAGATGACATTGTAGCGATCCAAGTTGGCACTTGAAACCGTCCCAATAGGCAATAAGGTGACTGGCATCTGCATGCGCTGGTCAAGCAAGTGCCAGATTTCTCCAGCTTCCCCGCTGTCTACTCCTCCATCAACCAAAAGGGCAATGCTTGGCGTTTTCAACGGAAGCATAAACGTGGAGCCGAGGTTGGCTCCTTGTGTATAACCGGTGCTTAGTGCATGGATATCAACCTGTGCAAGTTTGGCGATTTCCTCTAGTTTGCTGAAAAAGGCCTGGGAATCCATACCGCTCTCTCCTTTATCAATGAGCAAGGTGCCTCTGCCGAAGGTTTTCCCTGCTGCAGTAGAAAACTCGGTAGTAGCTACGCGTACCAAAAAGCCTGCACGGAGCAACTGATAAGCGGCTTTGGGCGCATAGTAGTCGGCCCATTCCATCGCGTATTGGTAGGCACCGGCAGTACCGATTACCTTACCTGGCGCTTGCGCAAAGCTGGACTTATCCACAGGGCTGACGTTGGCAAGGTTGACAATGCGGCTATTCAAGGCCATATAGTCTAGTCCAAAGGCCATTGGGTAGGTCCAGGCAGAAATGTCGTAAAATAAGCTGTCTGTGAAGGTGGTTCGCGTTTCAAACATGGCCTTGATCAAGCGGTACTGGGGCTGGTCGGCAGGCACGATGTAGGCATTGCCTTTTTTAAACTGCTTGCCATTGATGACCAAGTCTTCCTTGAGGGAAAAGAGCTTAATATCGTGTTGAAGGATTAAGTCTGCCAGGTGGTAGCTGCGCGCATCTTCCTCTTTAGCGCCAAAAATATAGGCCTTGTTGATGTCGGCATCGGTTTCTTTTTTAATGTCGGTATAGAAATCCTTCATCCACTGGTTGAGCTCCACCCGCATTTCCGTCGCTGCTTTGAAGGAGGACAGGTTAGCAGTAAACTGGTTGCGGATCGTGAAAGGGAAGCTCAGGAGGCCATTATCGCTTTCTTGAAGGTGTCCTCTGGAGCTGGCCTGCTCAAATAGGATACCGATTGATCCTTGTACGTCAGGATAGGTAGAGCCTTTGCCATAGTAGAAGTCGTCGTAGTTTTCCTGGTTGTAGTACAGAGAACCGATTTGGTCCAAGGCCTTCGCATGGTAGGTTCCGATTTTCTCCGTCAGCTCAAAATTTTTGGTTGGGGTGAGTGGGTGAACGCGAGAAGGTACGCCGGGCTGAAAAAAGAAGGTACTGCTGGTGCCCATCTCGTGAAAGTCCAGGTGCACGTTGGGTAACCAGCTTTGAAATACTTTTACGCGATTTCTCGATTCAGGATGCTGTACGGGCAGCCAATCACGGTTGAGGTCAAACCAGTAGTGGTTGGTTCTACCCCGAGGCCAAACCTCGTTCAGTTCGCGTTGCGAAGGGTCCCCGTTCATGACAAAGGCCTTGTTGGAATTAACCCAGGAAGCAAAGCGGTTGAGTCCATCAGGGTTGATGGCCGGATCAAGTAGGAGTACGATGTCCTTGAGCTCGGAAGCGATTTCGTTGGCCGCAGCAAAGTGGTAGGCTGCGAGTAGGGCGGCATTGGCGCCGCTAGGCTCATTTCCATGGACAGAGTAGCCCATGAACATTACCGCAGGCATTTTGGCAATATTGGAGACAGCAGCAGGGTCACGAAGCTTTGCTCGTTCCGCTTTGATTTCGTCAATTCGGGCGAGGTTAGCGGGAGCACTGATAGTAAGTAAGGTTTGTGGTCGCTTTTCGTAGGAGCGTCCTGTTTCCTCAAATATAACGCGATCGGAAGCCGCTGCGACAGCCTTCATGTACATGACCAGCTGATCGTGTGTCACGTGCCATTCGCCCACTTCATAGCCCAGTACCTGCTTTGGGGTTGGTACAGCTGGGTTGTAGGTATAGCCTTTGGGGAGGTAGTAACTTAGGTCTTGGGCCATGCCAAACTGGGCAAGCAAAACCAATAAGAGGACTAGGGAAAATCGTTTCATAGGAGCTTGGGTAACTTTCCCCTAAATTCTGTTTTAATCGGGCAAAAAAAAACTATTTTAGATTGGTGGTCAAAAAAATTGACCAAGCTCCATGCGCGGGGAGGAGATTAAATCAAAATATTCAATCAAAGACGTTCAGATCTCACCCAACTTTTTCTGAGTCTTATTAAGCGCGGAAAATATCCTTCAGTGCAGCTCCCAACTCCGGAAACTCAAATACAAAACCTGCCTTCTGGATTTTTTGGCTCGACACCCGATTGCCTCCCAAGACCATGGCGGCCATTTTTCCCAAGACCAATTTCAGTGCAAAACCAGGCACCCCAATACCCACGTAGGGTTTGCCCTTGGCAGCAGCAGCTTCTTTAGTCAATTGCTGGTTGGTGGCGGGATTAGGCCCCACAGCATTGTAGATGCCCTGCAGGGTGGTTTTTTCGAGGGCAAAGACAAATAACCTCGCCAAGTCTTCCACATGTATCCAGCTCATCCACTGGTCGCCCGAGCCAAGCGGCGCTGCTACGGGAGGCTTGAGCATTTCTCCCAAGGCCCCTCCTTTCGCATCCAGAACGATTCCTATTCTGAGCAAAACACAACGAACAGCTAGTGCTTCGATTTTTTTTACTTCCTGCTCCCAAGCGACGACCACATCTGCCAAAAAATCAGTTCCCGCAGGGCTACTTTCCTCCACCAGTGTCGCTCCTGTTTGGAAGCCGTAAAAGCCGATGGCAGAAGCAGAGATAAAGGCCAACGGTTTTTTCTCCGCCTGTTGGATTGCGGTATGCAGTAGTTGCGTGCTATGCGTGCGCGAGTCAAGGATGCTTTTTTTGCGTACTGCCGTCCAGCGTTTTTCTGCTACCCCTTCCCCGGCCAAATGGATGACTGCATCCGCCCACTCCATGGCTTGGGAGTCGATGGTCTGTTGTGCTACATCCCATAAAAAATGAGTTCGCGCCTGCGCACTTCTGCTGAGCCAACCAACTTGATACCCCTTGCGTTCAAGCTGGGCAGTGATTCGTCTGCCTACAAGTCCTGAACCACCGGTAATGAGGATGTTTTTCATGGGAGCATTTTTGTGGATAACTCAATTGCGCGGCAAATAGTTGCTCGATGGCGCAGGTATAAATTCTGGGGGTTGGGCTGAAAATTATGGGGGATGTTAGCCGGATTCTTGGCATTCCCCTTTCCTCAGCACCCAAGAGTTTTTAAACTCCGCCCACGCTTCATTTAATCCAAATAGTACACACGCTTCACCCGGGTGCTTATATTGGTCAGTAGTTCATAGGGAATCGTACCGATGCGGTCTGCAAGTTCCTTGAGTGAAATATCCGCTCCATAGAGGGTAGCTTCATCTCCTGCCTTGGTTTCGGGAATGCCGCTCACATCCACCATCACCATATCCATGCAGACGTTACCGATGACGGGCGCTTTTTTGCCATGGAGCAGGACGTAGCCCTTGCCTTGAGAAAACCTCCGGTCGTAGCCATCCGCATAGCCAATGGCGAGGGTGGCAATCTTGCCGCCTTCCGGTAGTTCCCCCTTGCGGGAATAGCCAACAGTGGCTCCAGGCGCTAGGGTTTTGACCTGAGAAACGGTGGTCTTCAGGGTGCTTACCGGGCGCAATGCCGCATCGTGCTTGCCCGTCACTTCCACGCCGTAAAGCCCGATACCTAGGCGTACCATGTCTAGCTGGTACTCCGGATAGCGGACAATGCCGGCAGAGTTTAAGGCATGTAGCAAAGGCCTGTAAGGAAGGATAGCCGCAATCTCGGTATACATCGCAGTAAATTGCTGCAGCTGCTGTAGGGAAAAATCGTGGTGCTCGGTCTCGTCAGCCCCCACCAAGTGGGTATACATGCTGGCAATGGTCAATTCAGGGAAGGCAAGAATATTTTCTTTGAGCTCCCCAAGTTGTGCGGGTTCAAAGCCCAGTCGGTTCATGCCGGTGTCAAGATCCAAGTGAATGGAGAGGGAAGTACCTTGGTGCCGCGCATAGGCCCCCAGCTTTTTGAAAAACTCTGGGCTGAAGACCACAGGCTCGAGCTGGTAGTGGCGTAGCAAATCGAAGGATTCCTCCATAGGGTTGAGGACCATGATGGGCAATCGAATGCCTTGTTTCCGCAGGCTTACTCCCTCGTCGGAAAAGGCAACAGCCAAGTAGTCTGCTCCTAGGGTTTGCAGGTGATTTGCGATTTCTGCTGCTCCTCCGCCGTAGGCAAAGGCCTTGACCATCACCATTACCCTGGTTCCAGGGGCCACTTGCCTTTTGTAAAAATTAAAATTGTGGGTTAGCGCATTGAGGTTGATTTCCAAGGCGGTTCCATGGATGCGTTGTTGGAGGGCATTGACAATCTTTTCAAAGGCAAAGGCACGTGCTCCCGTGATGAGAATCAGGTCGTTTTGGAATTGCTCAGGATCGAGTTGCTCAAGGAGTGCTTCGGTGCTGGCATAGGTGTGCACATTTTTTCCAAAGAGGGCGGCCAAGCGTTGAATTTCAGTACCGACGCCAATTACTTGGTCGATTCCATAGGAGTCTATCAGGGCGGCCACCTCTCCGTATACTTTTTCCGGCAGGCCCTGCTGAAGGAGGTCGGAAAGGATGAGGACCTTGTGACGCTTGGGCCGCTGTTGGCTGAGAAATTCAAGCGCTACCCGAAGACCTGCCAAGTCGTTGTTGTAAGTGTCGTCAATGAGCAGGGAGTCGTTAATTCCTGGCTTGAGCGTAAGCCGCATGTCTACGGGCTTGAGGTGGAGGAGGGCTTCTTGAATACCAATGACTTCTTGTCCGAGGAATAGTGCAGCCACAATCACATGGGTGACGTTTTCTAAGGAGGCCTTGTCGGTAAAGGGAACCTGAAAGGTGAGCGTCTGCAGGTTGCTTTTCATCAGCAGGATGCGTGAACTGTTGTCCTGGCTTTTCCAAGAAACAACATAATCCGCTCCCGCTTCCTTGGACCAAGAAATGCGCTTTTCTGGCGCCAGTTGCTGCTCAATTTCTTCGGCAAGAATGGGTTGGTCCTTGCAGTAAATCAGAAAATTGGAGGGTTTAAAAAGTTTGAGCTTTTCGGCAATTTTTTCCGTCAGGCCAGTAAAGCCCTCCTCGTGGGCCGAGCCGATATTGCTGAAAATACCCAATTCAGGGCGGATCATCTCCGCTAGGGAGTCCATGTCTCCTTTCTTGGATACGCCCGCTTCTAGGATGGCTACCTGGTGATAGGGCTGGATTCCAAAGATGGACAGGGGAACACCTACCTGTGAATTATAGCTTTTTGGACTTTTTGCTACGGCAAATTGCTGGCTTAGCACCTGCCCTAGCCATTCTTTGATGATGGTTTTGGCATTGCTGCCTGTAATTCCAATCACCGGTTTGGTAAACTGGCGCCGTTGATAGGAAGCAATTTTTTGCAAAGCTACCCGCGTGTCTTCTACCTGACAGAAGGTGGCCTGATCCAACCAGGATTGAGGAAGCGTCGCTTGTTGATCTACTAAAAAAAGCGGTACTCCAGCCTTCAATAGCTCAGGCACAAAAGTGATGCCGTCAGCTTTTGCTCCTTTCAGCGCTACAAAAAGGGTTTGCGTGGGATGATGCACCTGCCGAGAGTCAATGCTGATCTCTGCAATGGGCTGACTCGCCTCCTTACCTAGGCAGTGGCCGCCCGTGAGCTGTGCTAAAAGGGTGGGGCTAAGCGGGATTAACATTTAGCTTGCTTCGGTTTTCTTTTGAAAAAACACCTGCCGTATCCAGCGTGGAAGGAAGAGAGCCCCTAAGATTAGGTAGGGGTAGTAGGCAAGCAACCTCCACAAGATGCTGGTGACAAAGGTATATTTGCCCAAGAACTGTTCGAAGAATATCCCGTAGAAATATTCCGCCGTTCCACTGCTGCCTGGTGTTGGAGAAATCATCATCACAATCCACATGATTACCTGCCGAGCAAAGACAATAATGTTTTCAAAGAGGTCTAAAGGCACAAAAGCACCCATCAAGGCATTGAGCATTAAGTAGCGGGCAGACCAGACCATAATGGTGGCACCGATAATCTTGCCCCAGTAGCTAAAATTTTTACCCCGGAGAAGCTCAGATGCTTCTATAATTTGGTCTCCATACTCGTAGGCATCGTGTTTCCATTTTTTTAGAAAGCCTATGGAAAAAAGCTTAACCAAAACCGATTTGAACACCCTAGGTTTGTAAAATAAGCCAAGAGCCATCAACAAACTGTAGGAAGCATACAGGCCGTAGCTAATCCAAAAAAGGGCTTGCAGGCTATTGCCTATTTGGGATTCCAATAGTTTGCTTTCTGGGAAAATATTCCCTTGGGCAAAATACAGGATAATAGGTGCTCCAATGACAAAGAAGAGGTTGTCCAAAATGGCCGTCACCATGACATAGGCAATGGCCTTACCCATTTTGATGCCCTCTTTGTTCAAAATAAACATCGCTACGGCTGTTCCTCCCACCACGGAGGGTGTTACCGCTGAAGCAAATTCCCAGAGTACAATCACATAGAAAGAACGGGTCCAGGTAAGTTGCTGGTCGGTGATCACACGAATGCGGTAGACATAGCCAAAGTCTCGTAGCAAAATAACCACAATAGAAAGGAAGATAAAAAAAGGAGCTGCATCAACGACCACCCGTAAGTTTTCAGTGGTCAGGTTGGGGTCCGAATAAAACATGGCAACGATAATTGCCAAGCCAATCAGGATGGGCACCCAGACCTTGTTCGGGTTGAGGGTCTGAAAAATCTTTTTGTTATCTAGCTTCATGCGATGGTGGGAATAGGGGCGATTTTTTCAACCCAAAAGTTATTGTAGCCTTCCCCTAAAACGAGGGTTACCTGAGCAAGCTGAAGCAATTCAAGAATGGCTAGGAAGGTGTAGATCACAAATTGTTTGTCTGGCTTATAAGAAATAAACTCCGAAAAGGGAACTTGGTTTTTGTGGCGAATCCTTTCAAGAACGAATTCTTTTTGTTCTGCGATGGTATACGGATACTGTACGATGGTATGGGTGGGCTCGTCGGCTCGAGCTGACAGGCGAGACATGCATTTTTGGAATACGTGCAGAAGTTTGTACAGGTCAAGGTGCTGCAGCTCTGCCTCCACATCCTCTACTTGGCTGAGCTCTTTTAGTTCTTTGACTAGGTTGCCCCGCTTTTCTTTGGACATTCGCTCCAACTCCAAGGCAGAAAGCTCTTCGATGACAGACTTGTATTTTTTATATTCTAGTAGGTTGCGTACCAGCTCTTCCCGTGGATCAATGGCCTCCCCCTGCTCGTTGAGCTCTGGACGAGGGAGGAGCATGCGAGACTTTATTTTCATCAGCGTTGCTGCAAAAAGGATAAACTCACTGGCAACTTCCATTTCTAGAATTTCCAATTCCTGGACATAGCCCAAAAAGTCAAGGGTAATCTTGGCGATAGGGATGTCGTAAATATCTAGCTCGTCCCGTTCGATGAAAAAAAGCATCAGATCGAATGGGCCCTCGAATAAGGGTAATTTGATTTCGAAACTCACCAGATATTTAATTTATTGGATTAATTTTGTTTGCTACTAGCCAAAGATATTCAATTCAGGCAAATTTTAGACTAGGAAAGATAAGGACTAACGTAGGTTATCGTTTTGTTTTACAAACAAACACGTAAATTAAAGGTTAATCTGTTTCCATACCCGATCCCCTGCCAATGCACATCCAGCCCGGCCCTTTGCTTTCTCAAATTCAGTGTCCTGCCGATCTCAAAAAGTTATCAAAAGAGTCACTGGTTCAGCTATCTGAAGAATTACGTCAGTTTATTGTAGATAATGTTTCTGTATACGGAGGGCATTTTGGAGCGAGCCTAGGCGTAGTGGAATTGACGGTAGCCCTTCATTATGTGCTCAATACGCCTGAAGATCAGCTAGTTTGGGATGTAGGTCACCAGGCCTACGGGCACAAAATCTTGACTGGAAGAAGGGATGTTTTTCACACCAACCGGGTGTATGGGGGGATCTCTGGATTTCCAAAGCGTCAAGAAAGTGAATACGATACCTTTGGCGTAGGGCACTCAAGTACTTCTATTTCTGCTGCCTTGGGCATGGCGATGGCCTCCAAATACAAGGGCAGCTCCCTGCAGCACGTAGCCGTCATCGGCGATGGTGCGCTTACCGGCGGTATGGCCTTCGAAGCCCTCAACCATGCTGGCGTGAGCGGCACCAATCTGTTAATCATTCTTAACGACAACTGCATGTCAATCGACCCCAACGTAGGGGCATTGAAAGATTACCTTACAGACATCACTACCTCCCACATCTACAATAAGGTCAAAGACGAGGTATGGAACGCGCTGGGTAAGATGAGCAAGTTTGGCAGCAGTGCCCAAGAAATCATCTCCAAAGTAGAAGGAGCCATCAAGTCTGCCGTGCTGAAGCAAAGCAACCTGTTTGAATCCCTGAACTTACGCTATTTCGGACCGGTAGATGGGCACGATGTGGATCACCTAGTCGAAATTCTAAAGGACCTAAAAGATATCCCAGGACCTAAAATCCTCCATTGCATCACCGTAAAAGGCAAGGGCTATGCTCCTGCAGAAAGCGGAAATAAAACCACCTGGCATGCGCCAGGAACTTTTGATAAGCTGACAGGAGAGATTTTCAAAAAAACTCCGAGCAGCCCGCAGCCTCCCAAGTACCAAGATGTCTTTGGACAAACCCTGGTAGAGTTGGCCGAAAGCGATGCCCGTATTATGGGGGTAACCCCTGCCATGCCTTCGGGATCTTCCATGAACCTGATGATGGCGGCCATGCCAGATCGTGCCTTTGATGTCGGCATTGCCGAACAGCATGCGGTCACTTTCTCTGCAGGGATGGCAACGCAAGGCTTGGTGCCGTTCTGTAACATTTACTCTTCTTTCATGCAGCGAGCGTATGACCAGGTGATACACGACGTGTGCCTCCAAAGTCTGCCAGTTGTTTTTTGTTTGGACCGCGGCGGCTTTGCCGGGGCAGATGGCCCTACTCACCACGGCGCCTACGACATTGCCTATTTCCGCTGCGTACCCAACTTGGTTGTCTCAGCGCCCATGAACGAGGAGGAACTTCGAAACCTGATGTATACCGGATCGCTTTATGGTGGACCTTTTTCCATTCGCTACCCAAGAGGTAACGGGGTGATGGTCAACTGGAGAACACCTTTGCAACGTATTCCTGTAGGACAGGGACGACTAGTTCGTGAAGGTAAGGAAGTCGCTATCTTGACAATAGGTCACATCGGCAACTATGCCGTGGAGGCCTGTGAAATGCTGGCCAAAGAGGGTTTCAATCCGGCGCATTACGACATGCGGTTTGTGAAGCCACTGGATGAAAACTTGCTCCACGAGATTTTTTCTACCTTCAAAAAGGTGGTTACTGTCGAAGACGGCTGCCTAATGGGAGGTTTTGGTTCTGCCGTTCTCGAATGGATGGTAGACCACGACTACCAAGCGCAAGTAAAGCGCCTTGGCATCCCTGATGGAGTGATTGAACATGGTGAGCAGCTTGAGTTGCACCGCGACTGTGGCTTCGATCCTGAGGGGATTGCTGCCACCGTCAGAAGCTTTGCCGAACAGGTACAGCTCGCTTAATCTCAACCATTTCCGTGCTGCATTTTTTTGAAAAAGGGCAAGGACAAGTACTGCTCCTCCTTCATGGCTTTTGTGAAACAGGAGAGCTTTGGCAAGACTTTTCCGAGTCACTTGGTTCGGAATTCCGTGTTATCTGTCCCGATCTACCTGGCTTTGGCAACTCCCCTTTACCTGACGAGACCCTAACCCTAGCATCCGTTGCGGAGCAACTAGCGCAGTGGATGCATGAGCAAAAGATTATACAACCCATCGTGATTGGCCACTCCTTGGGAGGTTATGTGGCACTGGCCCTACTCGAGCGCATGGGCGGAAACGATGGCATCAAGGCCATTGGCTTAGTTCACTCCACTGCCTTTGCCGACGACCAGGACAAAAAGGAAATGCGCAACCGTAGCCTTGCCTTTTTAAAGAAGTTTGGGGTAGACAAATTTGTCTCTTCCTTTATTCCGCCCCTTTTTCCTGAACACCGGCGGGCAGACTTAGCCCCTGAACTTCAGACAGCCATTGAGCAGGGCAAGCGCACCAGTGTGGAGGCCTTACTCGCCTACACAATCGCCATGAGGGATAGAGAAGAGCAGCTGTCGCGCTTAAGAAATTTTTCTGGACCAAAATTAATGCTTGCCGGAACAGTGGATAGTGCCGTTAAAATCGAGGCAAGCAGGGCTCAACAAGATGCTTTTACCCAGTATGTCGAACTCGAAGGCATTGGTCACCTCGGCATGATTGAAGACAAGGAGCTGACTCTTCACCTGGTCCGTGACTTTGTTCGCTCGGCGCTTAGCTAGGCATCGTTTTTTCTAGCATCCCCATCAACTCCTCTAAATACGTCTGGTCGATCTGGTCAAAGTCATCCAGGGCATCGCTGTCAACATCAAGTACTAGAAAGACCTCTCCCTGATGAAAGGCCGGAACAACAATCTCTGATTTGGATGCGGAGCTGCAGGCAATATGCCCAGGAAAGGCCTCCACATCGGGTACCATCTGCGTTTTCTGTTCTTTCCAGGCAGTACCACAAACCCCTCTTCCATGGGAAATTCGGGTGCAAGCAATAGGCCCTTGAAAGGGGCCGAGGACAAGCTCAGGACCTTTGACTAGATAAAAGCCTACCCAAAAGAAGCCAAATGCTTCTCGCAGCGCAGCAGCAATATTGGCTAGGTTGGCGTAGAGATCCGTCTCTCCGGAGATCAGCGCCTCCACCTGCGGGAGTAGCGCTTGGTAAATATCTTCTTTGGTTCCGGATTGTGGAAGGAATAGGGTTTCAGCCATGGTAGTAAACGTCTAGTTGATCTTCTCCCACCGCATAGGTCTCGGCCGGGAGGTGAGTGAATGTGGGCGCAGCCATTCCACGCTCAAAAGTAATTGGGGAGGTAAATACACGTGCTTCGTCCCAAAGTCCTGCTGCCAAAAACTGCTGCAAAACGTGACTACCCCCTTCAACCAGGACACTTTGAATGTTGCGTCGCTGCAAATCGGACAACAAGGCCTCTAGGGAAAGCTCGTGGAGCTTCACCCATTCCAGGTTGGGAAGGGTTTCGTTTTTTAGGGTATTGTAGCAAAGCGTGGAGATTTGCTGGTCAAATAGGTGCAGGTCTGGAGGTAGTTCCAACTTGGAATCCAAGACCACCCGAATCGGATCTGCTCCAGTCCAGTCACGCACATTGAGACGAGGATTGTCGTGGAGGGCAGTATTTTTTCCTATGAGGATAGCCTGTTCTTCTCCACGCCATTGGTGCACCAATTGCCTACTTTGGGTACCACTGATCCACTTGGAGTCCAGATTTTCTCGCGCTAAAAAGCCATCCTGAGTTTGCGCCCACTTGAGAATGAGGTAGGGGCGGTGTTTTTCCTGCTGACAAAAAAATCGACGATTTTGCCATCTCGCTTCTTGTTCTAGCAGGCCGACAGTAACCTCGACCCCAGCATCTTGCAAGACGTGAACGCCCTTTCCAGCTACGAGTGGGTTGGGGTCTAAGGTGGCCACGACCACTGATTTGATTCCCTTTTCTACCAATAAATTCGCACAAGGGGGAGTTTTTCCCCAATGGGAACAGGGTTCCAAGGTCACATACACAGTGGAATCGGGAACGAGGGCTGGGTTGTTTACCGAGGCAATGGCATGAACTTCTGCATGTGGCCCACCATACTGTTGATGGTAGCCTTCCCCAATTATTTTTCCTTCGTGCACAATCACACAGCCGACCAAGGGATTGGGACGTACGGTTCCTTTTCCGAGTTCGGCGAGCTCCAATGCACGCTGCATGAAAATTCTGGGATTCATGGTGTCAAATTTAGATCAATTCTTGTCATTCCCCAGCTAGCATTGCAGGGAGTTGCGCCGGACCCAAGGAAGTAAGTTTGCCGAAGCCAAGGCCAAAAGGGAGAAAAGCCATGGAATCTTTTGCTCATGTAGGGAAAATTTCTGAAGAGCTCCGTACTTTTGGGTATGATGAAATGGGAGAAGTTATTGTCCTTTGGACGATTTGGAGAGGTCGAAAAATCAGGACTGCCCAACCGGACGCGGACTGAGTTTGAGGTCGATTATGACCGCATTATTTTTTCTGCTCCCTTCCGAAATCTTCAGGACAAAACCCAGGTGTTCCCACTTCCTGAACAGGCGTTTGTCCATACCCGCTTGACGCACAGCCTAGAAGTGTCCAGTGTAGGGCGTTCTCTAGGAAAGTCAGCAGGGGAATTTTTGCTTGAAAAATACCCAGCCCTCTCCGGAATGGGCATTACCTCTGCCGCGGTAGGCTCCATTGTTGCGGCGGCGGCACTCACGCACGATATTGGCAATCCACCCTTTGGCCATGCCGGTGAGGAGGCGATATCCGATTTTTTTAGGCTTCACTCAAAGGGAAAAGTTTGGCAGTCACATGTTCGCCCAGAACAGTGGGCGGACCTGATCAATTTTGAGGGCAATGCCCAAGGGTTCCGCATGCTCGTTTCAAAGCAGAATGGACTTAAGTTAACTTATGCCACCTTGGCAGCCTTCACCAAGTATCCTCGGCCGAGCCTACTTACGCAGCGGGATCTGGCCCGAAAAAGCCAAAAGAAATATGGTTTTTTCATCAATCAGCTTCAAGACTTTGAGCAAATGGCCCAGGCGCTGGAATTGGAAAAGGCGAGTTCTGACTGTTGGGTAAGGCACCCCTTGGCATTTTTGGTCGAGGCAGCAGACGACATTTGTTATAACATCATAGACCTAGAGGATGGCTGTACGCTTGGACTCCTTTCGTTTGAAGAAACGCTTGCCCTGCTGAAGCCCATCTTAGGGGATAAGTTTGATGTCGAGAAATTGACTGGGCGTAGCCAAACTCAAAATCTAGGCGCTTTGCGTGCGATGGCGATTGGGCAGTTGATCACCGAGACGGTGGAAGCATTTATACGCTACGAGGAGGGCATGCGCAAGGGCAACTTTGACAAGGCACTCACTGACATGATTCCTTCTGCCAAGGCCTTGGCGGATATTTCTCAACGCTCGGTGCAAAAGATCTACCGCGCTCAGGTGGTGTTGGAGAAGGAGGCGGTGGGCTTTCAGGTATTGGATGGGCTGCTGGCCGTATTCTCAAAGGCTTTGTACCACCATTGTTATGCGCCTGAGCTGGTATCTGGCCAAGACAAGAGTCTGTTGCGTCTCCTACCAGAGGATTTTCCGATGAAGGGCTTTGGTACAGAGGTAAATCCCTACCCCTTGCTTCGAGCCTTGGTGGATTTTATATCGGGGATGACAGACAAGTATGCGCTCAACCTCTACCGGCGTGTAAAGGGAATTTCTTTTCCCGGAGTCTGAGGCCTAGGGAGTTTTTTTGGACGCTGGAGAGGGATTGAGGCTTATTTTTCAGCCTTCCAATCGTCGCCCCAGTCCACCACCTGATCTTCGAGGTAGTGAGGATAGAGTTTGCGGTGCTGTTTTTTTACCTCCTGAACCAACGCTTCACGGAAGCCTTCCACATTTTCTCCAAGGGATGCGGCCATAAATACAGGCTGAATTCCATTTTTCTTTTCGAATGCTTCGGAGAGGGCCTTGAAGTCCAGGTACCGAATTTGTTCTACTTCATGCTCGCTAAGGTGAAGAAGTTCTTCCGGTGAAGGCATCCGTTCCACCTGGTCGATTTTGTTGAACACCAGCAACACGGGTTTGTCCCCCGCCTTGATTTCATTGAGTGTCTGGGTGACCACGGTGATTTGGTCCTCAAACGCATGATGGGACAGATCTACAACGTGCACCAGCAGGTCTGCTTCACGAATCTCATCCAGGGTGGACTTGAAAGATTCGATGAGGTGGGTAGGCAGCTTTCGGATGAAACCTACCGTATCGGAGAGCAAAAAGGGGATATTTTCCAGCACTACCTTTCTTACGGTAGCGTCAACGGTGGCAAAAAGTTTGTTTTCTGCAAGAATGTCTGTTTTGGTGACCAGGTTCATCAGCGTAGACTTACCAACGTTGGTGTAGCCTACCAAGGCCACTCGGACGATGCCTTTCCTTCCTTTTCGTTGCGTCAACCCTTGCTTTTCAATGTCGAGCAGCTTTTCCTTGAGCAAGGAGATCTTGCTTCGAATGTCACGTTTATCTGTCTCAATTTCTTTTTCTCCAGCGCCACTTCGGGTGCCAGTGGCTCCTCGCTGTCGCTCCAAGTGGGTCCAAAGGTTGGTCAGTCGGGGAAGTAGGTATTGATATCGTGCGAGCTCTACCTGCGTTTTCGCCTGTGCGGACTGTGCACGCTGAAGGAAAATATCTAGGATAAGCAGGGAACGGTCATAGATTTTGACTTTGATTTCGTTTTCCAAATTTCGCATTTGGGAGGGACTTAGGTCGTCGTCAAAGATGACCATGTCCACCGAAAAGTGCTCCACATACACCCGAATTTCCTCCAGCTTTCCTTTTCCCACAAAGGTTTTGATGTCTGGCTTCTCCATTTTTTGCTTGAAGCGGCACACGGTCTTGGCGCCAAGTGTTTCGGCTAAAAAGGCGAGCTCGTCCAAATGCTCTTCCACCTCCTGATCGGTCTGTTGCTGCCGCACTAGGGTGACCAAAATGGCGGTCTCCTGCTTGGGAGCGGTTTCGTGAAGTTTGAGGAGCTTGCGTGAAAGTTTATTCATGTGCGCAATGGGTCGTGTAAAAAGGAAAGGTCCTGGCTAGGGAGAGCGGGGTGTTTCTGCTTCCAAGGGAGGTAGGGGTCATCCAGCCCTCAAATTTGAGCATAATTCCTTAGAATAGATTAGGATACTCCCCTGATGCGTGGTTATTTTGCTGTTCCAAGCAAAAAATAGATCGCCACGATGGCAGAAGTGCAGCTTACCCCCCTCTCCGGAGTCCTTGAGATATTTCCCCGTGTTTTTCCTGACAGCAGGGGCTACTTTTTTGAATCCTTTCGCTCCGATTGGCTGGAAAAGAAGGGCGTAGTGGTGGATTGGGTTCAGGACAACCAGTCTTTTTCCCAAAAAGGAACGGTCAGGGGCCTCCACTTTCAGCGAGGGGTGCATGCGCAAGCCAAGTTGGTGCGGGTGATCTCTGGAAAAGTATTGGACGTAGTGGTGGACTTGAGAAAAGGATCTCCCAGTTTTGGTCAGGTGTATTCAACGGTGTTGGACACCGAAAAAAACAACCTATTATACATCCCCAAGGGCTTTGGCCACGGATTTTCGGTGCTAGAAGACGCCGTGTTCGTGTACAAATGCTCCAACTATTACCACAAGGAATCGGAGGGAGGTGTCCTCTGGTCAGATCCGCAGTTGCAGATTGACTGGAAGGTGGAAGTGCCCATCGTGTCAGAAAAAGATACGGTTTGGCCTACGTTGGCGGAGTTTACCGCACAAGAACAAGGCGGCCTGTAAGGCATTAACTAACCAGCAACTCTGTTATCGGAGTGCTAAAATCAACCCATGAACATCCTAATCACCGGAATCACCGGACTATTTGGAAGTGAGTTAGCCAAGGCCTTTGCCCCGATGGGGAATTTGCATGGGCTTAGTCGAGCTTCCTCGTCCAAATCCTTGCTAGATCAAGCGGGATTGACGATTCAGTGGCACGAAGGGGATGTTTTGGATTTTAATTCGCTCCTAGATGCTTTGCTAGGTATAGACTTGGTTATCCATGCCGCAGGCAAGGTGTCCTTTTTGTCCAAAGATGAAAATCAGCTCTTTGCAGTCAACCACCAAGGAACTGCCAATTTGGTGAATGCCATGCTAGCAATCGGCACGCAAAAGTTGGTGCATGTGAGCTCTGTCGCGGCACTCGGCCAAGTGCCTGGGCAGGAGGTTTACGATGAAAAAGCCACTTGGGTAGATGCCCCTAACCAGAGTGCTTATGCCCTGTCCAAGTATTGGGGAGAGCTTGAGGTGTGGAGAGGAGAACAGGAAGGCCTAGATGTGCTAATTATTAATCCCTCGGTGCTACTCGGCAAGGCGTCTTACGAAAAAAGTAGTGGGGCTGTGTATGACTATGTAAAGCAGGGCAATCCCTTTTTTCCGAAGGGCAACATCAACTACCTAGACGTCCGGGATGCAGCTACAATCACTAGGGCCCTTGTAGAAAAAAATGCTTGGGGCGAGCGCTTTATTTTGTCCAAAGAAAGCCGTTCCTATCAAGATTTTTTCCATCATGTGTCCCAAGCTTTTGGGGTAGCCGGGCCAACAAAAAGTCTTCCCAATTGGGTGATTGCAATAGGATTTCCAGTGCTTCGCCTACTTTCCTTGCTGGGACTTGTGACTGCTCCTATACACGAGCAGGTGGCTAGAAACGCGCAGCGAATGATTTCTTACCGCAACAGGAAGGTGCAAGACTTGTTGGGGTTCCACTACCGGGACTTGAAAGACACCTTAGACTGGGCCAAATCACCCTGACAAAACTTATCTTTAGCTAACGATGTTTAAGACTTCGAAGCAGATAGAGATGCCCAATATACCAGAGTACAGTAGCAAAAATTACGTAGCCGCTTTTGAGAAATCCAAAAAATGGGTATCTTAAAAAAATCTTAGCACTACCGAATGACCGGAGATCACGACAACGACTGGGAAGAAGACAAAAAGCTTGTAGAGCGCTTCGAAGATTCCTTAAAGGCCAACATGGATCTGTTTTTCGAAGAAGAAGAATTGGAGGATATTATCCGATTTTACTTTGATCAACAAAAATTTCTTAAGGCTCTCAGGGCTTCTGAATATGCCTTGGAAAAATTTCCTTTCTCTGTGGAAATACGCCTTCAAAAAGCCCAGTGTTTGATTTTTAATGATGAGCTGGAAGAGGGCATGGTGATTCTCGAGCAACTCAATAATCTGTCACCAAACAACGAAGACATCGTGTTGGCACTTGCTAACGGCCAGATTTTGTCAAGTAACTTCCAAGAAGGGATAGACTTGTTGGAAAATTTTCTACCGATGGCAGAGGACAAGGCAGAGGTGTTTTATACGCTTGGCAACTTGTTTCGTGCCAAAGGCAACAACGACAAGGCGAGTTTTTATTTTAAGGAGGCGGTAAAAAATAAAATCAACCACGAAGACGCCCTTTTTCAGCTTGCCATGATCACCGAAGAAGAAGGGTCTTTTGACGAGATTCTGGACTTCTACCAAGAATTTATCGACCAAGACCCCTATTCTGCGGGTGCCTGGTACAACCTAGGCGTCGTTTACAACCGTCTAGGGAGGTTTGAAGAAGCCATCAAAGCCTACGAGTACGCCTTGTTGATAGACGATGCATTTGCTTCAGCGCACTTCAACTTGGGCAACTCACTGATGAATACCCATGATTTTCAGCGAGCCCTCGAGGCGTATCAAAATACAATCAACTGCGAGGGAGCCAATGCGGAAAATTGCTGCTATATGGGCGCTGCTTATGAGAAGCTGGGCAAAATAGACGATGCCTTTACCTATTTTAAAAAGTCAGCCAAGCTGGACGAAGAGTACGACGACGCCTGGTTTGGCTTGGGTATGTGCATGCTGAAAAAGGAAAAATTTTTTGAAGCCATTCACTACTTTAAAAAAGCCATACACCTCAATAAAGACAATGCCAACTATTGGGTCGGCTTGGCAGATGCGGAGTTTAACCTCGGTAACTTGCAAGCCAGCTCCGATGCTTACGAGGAGGCCATCAACCTGGAGCCAGGGATCATGGAGGCCTATGTCAACCTGTCCATTATCTATTTTGATCAAAATCAATTTGAGGAGGCCATCGATGTGGTTCGTGAAGGGATTGAAGAATTGCCAGAGGAGGCCGAGTTGTATTACCGCTTGGTAGTTTATCTTATCAAAATGGGGAAATACAAGGAAGCCTTCACATATTTAGAAAATGCGTTAACTTTGGACTTTGATAGGCATGCCATTTTGTATGAGCTAATGCCCGAATTGAAAAAGCAAAAAGCTGTATTCAAGATCATCGCTCAATACCGAGATGATCATCTCAGCGCCAAACCTTAAAACCTAGCAAATGAATTACGTGCTGAAGAATCTCCCTCTACGGACTGAAAAGCCGCGTAACACGGGATTTACCATGGCCATGGATAAGGGCCTGAGCTTAAGAGAAACCGAAGATTTTGTAGATAGCTGTGCTGACTATGTGGACATCGTGAAGTTCGGATGGGCCACCTCCTACGTTACCAAGCGCTTGAAAGAAAAAATTGCCGTTTATCAATCTGCTGGAATCCCAGTCTACTTTGGAGGAACCCTGTTTGAGGCCTTTATTGTGCGGGGTCAGTTTGACGATTACCGTAAAGTGCTGGATACCTTTGGTCTCACCTATGCGGAAGTGTCTGATGGGTCAATTTCTCTCAACCACGACAAAAAATGTGAATACATCCGTACGCTAGCCACGCAGGTGACGGTTCTCTCTGAGGTAGGATCCAAGGATGCCGCCAAGATCATCCCTCCCTACAAGTGGATAGAGCAAATGCAAACCGAACTCAGTGCTGGGGCTTGGAAAGTAATTGGCGAAGCGAGAGAGGGAGGCAACGTAGGCTTGTTCCGAGATTCTGGCGAGGTGCGCCAAGGTTTGGTCGAAGAAATCTTGACTCAAGTGCCAGAGGATAAGATAATCTGGGAGGCCCCCCAAAAATCCCAACAAGTGTGGTTTATTAAATTGCTCGGCGCCAATGTCAACCTTGGAAACATCAGCCCAGCGGAAGTGATTCCATTGGAAACCATTCGATTGGGCCTCCGGGGAGATACCTTTGATCATTTTCTTGGGGAAATCAAATTGTAATTAATTCGGCTGAAAGAGGTTTCTTTCAGCCTTTCTTTTTCAGCATGGATACAATTAAAAAATACGGCCTTACCTACCTTAAAGGATTGGCTATGGGCGCCGCAGATATCGTTCCTGGCGTTTCTGGGGGATCAATTGCACTTATCGCGGGCATTTACCAGGAGCTCTTGGATAGCATCAACGGCTTTAATTTTAACAACTTGTTGTTATTGAAATCCTTCCGTATCAAGGAATTCTATCTCCGTGTCAATGGCAACTTTCTGCTGAGCCTATTGACTGGCATCATGACCAGTATCTTTACGCTTTCCGGCCTGATTACCTACTTGATGGAGGATCACCCCATTCCGCTGTGGTCCTTTTTCTCCGGCTTGATTTTGATCTCTGCCTTTCTGATTTTAAAAGAAATAAAGAAATGGAATGTTGGTGTCGTTTTAGCAATTGCCGCCGGCACAGCCTTTGCTTGGTGGGTGACCAATTTACCGCCAACCACCACCCCTGACGACTATTGGTTTACTTTTGTGGCTGGAGCAATCGCCATTTGTGCGATGATTTTGCCCGGGATCAGCGGGAGCTTCATTTTGTTGATTCTAGGCCAATATGAGAGGATTCTACAGGCGGTGTTGGATAAAGACTTTTTGACATTAGCCCTTTTTGCCTCGGGATGTCTCGTCGGAATTCTCTCGTTCAGCAGAGTAGTTTCTTACCTGCTTCGGAAATTCCATACGGCCACCATCGGCCTGCTCTCTGGCTTTATGTTGGGTTCAGTGAACGAGCTATGGCCCTGGAAGCTTGTGACTTCTTGGCGAACTTCCTCTAGCGGCAAGGAAGTCCCCTTCCTATCAGAAAATATTCTTCCAAGCACCTATGCGGAGCAAGTGGGAGCTTTGCCTCACCTAGAATGGGCCATCGCTGCCTTCTTATTTGGTATTGGTCTCGTACTTTTTATCGAGTGGCTAGCAAGTAAACTGCAGCAAGAGTGAGAAAATTTGGTTTGATTGGCTACCCCTTGGGGCATTCCTTTTCCAAAAAGTATTTTACGGAAAAGTTTGTTCTCGAAGGAATTCAGGGATGCCAATTTGAACTTTACTCCATAGAAAGTATTTCAGAATTCCCCCAGCTCTTGGATGTGGAGTCTAGCCTAGAAGGCCTTTCCGTGACCATCCCCTATAAGGAACAAGTAATTCCCTACCTAGATGCCTTGGATTCCGCCTGTGCCCAAATCGGCGCAGTCAATTGTATCCGCATTAGAGACGGAAAAAAGACAGGATTTAACACCGACTACTTGGGATTTAAGCAATCCCTACAATCTTGGCTAGGCACTGAGATTCCTAATGCCCTTGTGTTGGGGACAGGTGGAGCTTCCAAAGCAGTGCAACAAGCTCTTCGAGACCTAGCCGTTCCCTTTCGAATTGTTTCCAGAACCCAAAGTGAAGGGCAGCTGACGTATGCTGAACTGAAGGTGCGGCCTCAGTGGCTTGTCTCCCATCCCCTAATCATCAACACCACCCCGCTGGGCACCTTTCCCCAGGTAGAGGAATTGCCTGACATCCCCCTTGAGCAGCTCCATGCTGCACATCGAGTATATGATTTGGTATACAATCCTCCAATCACTCGGTTGATGCATGCATGCATTGCCCGTGGCGGTGCCGCAAAAAATGGGCAGGACATGCTCGAATTGCAGGCCGAGGCAGCTTGGAGCATCTGGAATAGTTAATCCAGGAGGGTTTCTTCAGTGCCTTTTTTTGGTTGAGCTTTAGTTAACTTTTAGCACGCCTGTCCTCTTGCTTGTTCCTTCGAAAATATAGAGGTTTGGCCCATGGAAAATTTACTACCTTCCCGCTGTCCCTGGTGCCTTAGCTTTCCGGAATACATCGCCTACCACGATCAGGAGTGGGGTGTGCCCGTGTATAACGACAGAACCCACTTTGAATTTTTGGTTTTGGAGAGTGCGCAAGCAGGACTTAGCTGGGCTACGATTTTGAAGAAGCGGGAAGGATACCGCCGAGCGTTTGCCGACTTTGACTACCTGCAGGTCGCAGAATTTCCAGAAAGCTACGTGCAGGAGTTACTACAGGATAAGGGCATCGTCCGAAATGCCTTGAAGATTCGCGCAGCAATCAACAATGCGCAACGCTTCCAAGAGGTGCAGGCAGAGTTTGGCACGTTCACAGCCTACATCTGGGGCTTTGTCGGGGGAAAGCCCATTCAAAACAAAATCTCCCCAGGAGTCCCATTTCCTGCTACATCCTCTGAATCGGATCTGCTTGCTAAGGACATGAAAAAGCGGGGCTTTAAATTTTTAGGGACTACCATTCTTTACGCACACCTGCAGGCCACGGGATTGGTGAATGACCACTTGGTTACCTGTTTTCGCCAGCGAGAAGTAGCGGTAGGGTAAAAAAAATAGGGAGGCTAACCTCCCTATTTTGAATGAATGGGTTTGCGAAGCTTACAGCTGAGACATCAACAAGTAGATGCCTGCACCTGCAAAGTAGCCAAGGGCTGCAAGTAAAGAGATACGCTTCAAGTACCAGCCAAATTCGATTTTTTCCATACCCATGGCAGCAACACCCGCTGCGGAGCCAATGATCAGGATACTTCCCCCTGTACCAGCACAATAGGCTAGGTAGATCCAGATGAAGTCATCCATTGGATACATTTCCAAGCTGTACATACCCATACTGGCAGCGACCAACGGCACATTATCTACAATGGCAGAAAGTAGACCGATAAGCGTGATGATGATTCGATTGTCTCCAATGGTTGAGCTTAGGTAACCGGCAAAATTGGCGAGTGTACCCATAGACTGTAGGGAACCTACAGCGAGCAAGATGCCCAAGAAGAACAAAACGCTTGGCATGTCGATTTTGGCGAGCGCATGACCGGCGGTATACTGCTTCTTCTCGTCTTCGTCCATTTTAGGGTTGAGCAATTCAGAAACGACCCAGAGCACAGCCAAACCAAGAAGCATGCCTAGGTAAGGAGGCAGGTGGGTTAGGGTTTTGAAGACAGGAACAGAGATTAAAGCGCCTATCCCAAGGACTAGCATCAGATTACCGGTTTTAATGGTAGTGGATGAAGCTTCGCTGCTGTCTTTAAATTCTCCCAAAGAGCCTTTCATCGTAAAGGTTAGGAAAAGCAAGGGAACCAGTGTACACACGATGCTTGGGATAAAAAGACTTTTCATGATGGCTCCAGCAGAAATCTGTCCGCCGATCCAAAGCATGGTGGTGGTCACGTCTCCAATAGGGGACCAAGCTCCACCGGCATTGGCAGCGATGACAATCATTCCCGCAAAGAACAGGCGCATTTCTTTGTTAGGAATCAATTTGCGAACCAAGGAAACCATTACAATGGTGGTGGTCAGGTTGTCCAAAACAGAGGATAAAAAGAAAGCAACCAGGCAAACTACCCAAAGCAAGGCAATGGGGTTCTTCGTTTTGATACGATCCGTGATGAATTTGAATCCATGGTGGGCATCTACCAATTCCACGATGGTCATTGCCCCTATCAAGAAGAATAGAATTTGAGCGATTTCGTTGAGGTGGTGACCCAATTGTTCCTTAACGTACTCCAAATGGAGTTCACCGGCACTCAAGGCGCTGGCTTTCTCTCCCAGTTCATGCAGGAAGTGTAAATAACGCTCACTGCTAAGTAAAGTCTCAGTAGAGCCCGAAACGGCAAAGATGGTCCAGCAAATTACTGCAGCTAGCAGGGCGGATGCCGTTTTGTTGACCTTAATTGGGTGCTCTAGCGCGATTGCCAAGTAACCGACAACAAAGACGATGATGATTAATAACTCCATTTTTCTGGGTTTTTGGTGATGAATTAGGGTTGATTTACTCGGAAAATTGGTTTTAGATTGGCGATTCTACCCCCTTTTGAGTTATTTTCCTAACCAATTAACAATAATTTGACACTAAACTCCTCAAAATAATATTGGAAGTAAATAGGCAAATAAGGGACAGATTCAGTCGAGCCGAAGCTATGATTAACCTTTACAATCGCCCCATTATTTTACATGAGTTGCGCTAGGGCTATTTCATAGGAGGTTTGGGAAAGTTTTGTTTTCCCTTGATTTTTTGAAAAGCTACGCTCGAGTGCATGAAGAATCGTCTGGCTGACATCAGCAAAAATTGCCTGGTCGGTGACTTCTGCCTCTTCACTCATCAGGTAAGCAAAAACTCGTGCCATGCCACAGTTGGCGATGAAGTCAGGGATGACTGCTACACGCTCGTCGGCCCAAACACCAATAGGTCCGAAAAAGATCTCTGGATCTGCAAAAGGGACGTTGGCGCCACTAGAAATTACCTCTAGCCCTGCTTTGGTCATACGCGCTACCTGATCCTGAGTAAGTAGGCGGGAGGCGGCTGCAGGGATGAAAATCTCACTTTTCAGATCCCAAATCTGTGCATTGACTTTTTCAAAAGGTACCAATCCTGCTGCGTGCAGTTGATTTCCCTCACGGGTTAAAAAAAGCTCCCGGATTTCGTCTAGACTAAATCCCTCCTCACGAATCAGCCCACCTGCTCGATCGATGATGCCCACGATCTTAACCCCTTCGACCGCCAAAAAGCAGGCGGCAGCAGCCCCTACATTTCCCCAGCCTTGGATCACAGCACGTTTGCCTTGCAGCGTTCCTCCCCAGAGCGCATAGAAGTGCTTTACTGCTTCGGCAACCCCGTAGCCGGTGATCATGTCGGCAACGGTGTATTTTTTGGCTCCATTGGGCGTAAACTTTGGGTCTTCAAGCACCTTGGAGACGCCCTGTCTTAGCTGACCTATTTTTCTGATTTTTTCTGGTTCATTGGCATGAAAGTGGCCGTTGACGATGCCTTCTTGGGGATGCCAAAGGCCGTAGGATTCGGTGATGGGGATGACCTCATGGATTTCATCCACATTCAGATCCCCTCCGGTGCCGTAATAATTCTTGAGTAGTGGCATCACGGCCTTGTACCAGCGTTGGAGCACGCCCGCTTTGCGTGGATCTGCAGGATCAAAATTGATTCCTGACTTGGCGCCACCTATGGCTGGGCCAGATACGGTAAACTTAACCTCCATCGTCTTGGCTAACGATTCTACCTCACGCTTGTCAAGTCCTTTTCTCATGCGGGTACCCCCGCCGGCAGCACCACCCCGGAGAGAGTTGATGACCACCCATCCTTCTGCTTCTGTTTCGCTATCCTTCCATTCAAAAACGATTTCGGGAGTTTTGGTTTCAAATTTTTTAAGCAGGTCTTTCATTAATACGAGGGTTTATATTTCGCTCCAAAAATAGAAAAATAATCTCCAGTCGCCCCTTTTTTCTATCCGTAGCAGGTGCCTCCGCAGGAATCGCGAGAAGCGCCGGTAACCGAGGCGAGCGCATTAGGTTCGCCGCGCAGTTTTAGTACCCCTAAAAACGCAAAAATCAGCGCTTCTTTGAATTCAATCAACTCTGAATTGGCTTCGATCTGTTGCCATTGACCCTGCAGGTGCTCATTTAGGCGCTCCACAAAAAAGCGATGGTAAGCCCCTCCTCCTGTAAGCAGTACCGACGGACAGGGGCTGGTTTGATACCGTTTGATGACTGCTGCGATTTGACTAGCGAAATGCTCAACCAGCGTTCTCAGGATGTCTTTTGGTGGAAGGCCGCTTTGCTCCATCAACGGAATAAAGGTTTCCTCTAGGATTTCCCTTCCCAAGGACTTGGCGGTTTGGAGCTGGTAAAAAGGAAGTTCATTCAATTGATTAAGAAGGGAGGGATTCAGGGTGCCTTCTCTCGCCCAAGCTCCATCCCTGTCGAAAGGATGTCCCAAATTGATGGCTTCCCGATTGAGAAGTAGGTTGAAGGGGCTGCAGTCAAAGGCGATACGCTGCTCGTTTTGTTGCATGGACATATTGGATATTCCACCCAGGTTGATGCAAAAATCCACCTGCGGAAATAGCAGTTGGTCGCCAATGGGTACCAGTGGAGCGCCTTGTCCGCCGAGCTGAACGTCCAGCATCCGAAAGTCGGTGATCACCTTCTCTCCAGAGGCTTGGTGGAGGGCCCATCCGTTACCGATTTGCAAGCTAAGGTGCTGTGCGGGCTGGTGAAAAACGGTGTGCCCATGGGAGGCTACGGCCATGGGCTTGACTTGGTATTCCAGGCAAAAGTGGCGGACTTGCACACCCATCCATTGACCAAAATCTACGTCCAGAAGGGAAAGTGCCAATCCCGAAAGCAGGTGGCTTTCGGTGAGGCGTTGCCCCAATACGCTAGGAAATGGGCGGGTTTCTGCTTGGAGAATTTCATAGGTCCAAACGCCGTTTTGGAAGACAAAGTGGCAGGAGGCAAGGTCTAATCCGTCCCCAGAGGTACCGGACATGAGACCGAGCATGGTATAACGTTCTGGATGCATGGGTTAAAGATTGTTAAGTGTCAGCGAAAATGGAGGTTTATTTCCTTCGGCTAAATGTCGGCTTTTTATTAATGCTTAATTTACGTCACAAATGAAAAATCGAGGTAGTGACCTTGGAAATTCTCGAAATAAGCCTGCCTTGTTTGTAGAGCACTGATTTTCTTTCCATGCCTTCACGGCCGGTGAGCAGGCTTCAGGGTGATATTGGAAGGGGTTATTGCTGCGTTTCGCGTGAATTTTCCAGAAATATCTGTTTATCTCTGTGGCCGGGAAGCTGAATCTTTTGATTCATTAGCAAAAGACCACATATTTGCAGTCGCAAATTTAGTTCTCCTCGGGCTAAATTGTATTCTAAACCACCATGTTGCGTAAAATAGGGTTGAAAACGTTGGGTGTGCTTTGCACGCTTTTATTTGCTACGGTTGGCTATGCTCAAAATAGCTCCTCTACCTACAGTGCCTTGGGCATTGGTGAGTTTAACTATGGAGGTCAGATTCAAAACCAAGGGATGGGTGGTTTAGGGATAAGCTTTGGAACCGGCTGGAATGCCAACACTGTGAATCCGGCCTTGACTACGCGTAACACAATCTTTAATTTTCAAGCCTCACTCAACTACAAGCGTATCAACGTAGCTAATAGCACGAAAAACTCGCTGGTGGATGGAGGAGGGCTCTCGTATATTGCAATTTCCCTTCCCGTGAAATCAGGCAAATTCACCTCGGGACTAGGCCTTGGTCAGATTTCGAGCATCAACTACCAACTGAAGGTAGATAGCCCGGTAAACAATTCGAACTTAACGGCGAGCAATAACCTAAAAGGCGATGGGGGCATCTCCGAAGCCTATTTAAATTTTGGCTATTTACTTGCTAAGAACCTGAGCATCGGCGTACACGGCTCCTACCTGTTTGGATCTTCAATCCGCTCCAATCAATTGATTGTGTATGACAAAGGAGGAGTTGAAGTGGGCAGGGCCTCTGAATATTACGAACGAGTGACGGTCTCTGATGTGGCGCTAAAGTTTGGAGCGCACTACTTATTTAAGGCATCGGAGAAAAGTAACATACACCTAGGCGCCATCTATCAGAAATTTGGCGACGTTAATGGAACAGCATTTGCAAAATTGGCAGCAATTGGCCAAGCTAACAGCCTCAAAACGGATGGCGACTTGATTGCCAACAATCAAAGAGGAAGTATTTACCTGCCAAATCGATACGGATTTGGCGTGAGTTATGAGAAAATTAATAAATTCGTCTTCGGTCTCGAGGGTCAATACCAAGATTTTTCAACCTTTAGAAACTTCTTCGGTGATCCCCTAAGCCTTCAAGCAGCTCAAAAAGTTGGGCTTGGATTCCAAGTGGTCCCAGACTTCATGGATTTTGACAACCTACTTAATAGAGCAACCTACCGAATGGGCCTTGAATGGATGCAAACTCCTTATTACATCAATCAAACGACCATCAACGACTTTGGCATCAGTTTTGGTACTTCACTTCCTGTAAACCAACTGTCTCTCCTAAATCTAGGATTCAAAGTAGGAAGCAGAGGAACCCTAGACAAAGGATTGATCCGAGAGAACTATGTCAACTTCACCCTTGGCCTCTCGCTCAACGACAACAGCTGGTTCTACAAGCGTGTGTTTGAATAAGATTCTTCTAAACTATCAACCCAAGATGGGGGCATCCTCATCAGTCAATTACCGATTAAACCTTAACAAACATGAAAATTAAATCCACCCTTCTTGTCTTTGGAGCCATGCTCCTAGCGGGATTTGCCCAAGCACAAACCTGGAACTGGCCCACCGACCCTGCGCAAGAAGCTAAGGCGAGAGAGCTGAACGCGGCCTACACCGATTACATGAAGTCAGAGCAGTTTGTCGAGGCAACTAAGCCTTTGAGCTGGCTGTTGGTCAACACCCCTAACCTGAATGAGTCGATCTACATCAACGGTGTGACGGTATACAAAGGAGCGGCTGATAAGACTGCGGATGCTGCTCAAAAGCGAGTTTATCAAGACAGCGTAATGGCGATCTACACCAAAAGAGGTGAGATGTACAACAATGCTGCCAAATGGATGGAGAATAAGGCCTACTTTGGATACCAGTTCTACAAAGGAGATAAAACCAAAATTGCTGCAGTGATTGCTGACTTTGAAAAAGCAGTAGAACTTAATGGCAACATCAACTTCCAATTGGTTGGGGCATATTTTGACCTAGTGTACAAAAACTATGTCCTAAACAAAGCCTACAATCCCGAGCAGGTGTTGGCCATTTTTGACAAATCCAACAAGCTGTTAGATGCTTCTGCAACTGCAGGAAAAGACGTGTCTGGAACCAGAACTACGCTAGAAACTTTGCTTGTCAACATGGAGTTGATCGATTGTGAATTCATCGAAAACACCATGGGCCCAAAGCTTCTTGCTGACCTCGCAAACGAAGAAATTGCAAACCAAATCTTCAAGTATTCTGTACAATACAAGTGTTTTTCTTCCAAGGCCTTCCTAGCGGCATTGGAAATCATTGACACGAAGAACCCAACGTTCTCTACTTCTCAAGTAAGGGCAATGTTGTACATGTCTGCAGGAGATTTTGCTAAAGCAGAGCCCGTATTGGAAAAGGCAGCTTCCTTGGCTTCTACCAACAAAGAAAAGGGTGAAGTACAGTTGGAACTAGCTAAAATCTACGCGAAGGCAGGCAAAAAGGCTGCTTCAAGAACACTAGCTAGAGAAGCGGCTAGCCTAGATGCTGGATTGTCTTCTTCCGCTTATGGCTTGATTGGAGACTTGTATATGTCTGCCTACAATGATTGCCGAAATGGAGAAAGCCGTGCGAAAGATTACTCAGTGTTTATCGCAGCCTACAATGCTTACCAAAAGGCGGGTGACTCCAAGGGCATGGGAAGTGCAAGAGCACGATTCCCATCCAAAGAAGAACTCTTCACCGAAGGGCTAGCCGTAGGATCTTCTATCAGCACCGGTTGCTGGGTAGGAGAGACGGTTTCCGTGTCTACAAGAGACTAAACAGACCTCATTCAATTAATCAATAAAGGCAGCTCTTGGGCTGCCTTTATTCGTTTCCCTTAGTGGAACTTTCCACCTATCTTTGTTGACAATGAGCAGAAGCATTTCGTTGGGTGTCGTTTTTTTTGGGATGGTTATGCTACTTTCCTGCAGGGAGTCCGTCGATCCCAATGCGCTAGTGGCCTATGAAGGTCCAGTGAATGCAGCTACAGACATCCACATCTTGCATAGTGATTCGGCCGTGTTGCGTTCAGAAATCAATGCCCCCAAGCAATTGGAGTTTGCCAATGGCAATTTGGAATTTCCCGAAGGGATAGATATTCAGCTTTTCAACGTCCAGGGGCAATTGGAAACTACGCTTCGTGCCGACAAAGGGTTCTTTTTGAAGGACCAAAACCTATACCGAGGGGAGGGCGATGTACAGGTCAAAAACCTCAGTAAAGACCAAAGTCTACAAACTGAAGAGATCTTTTGGAACCAGGCAGAGCGAAAAATTTACACCGAAAAGTTTGTTACCATCCAAGAAAGGCAAACGATTTTCAACGGCACGGGCATGGAAGCGGATGATAGCTTTTCTACTTACCGACTAAAAAAAGTGAGGGATAGCCGGACGGTACTCCCTGGAGAAGGCCTATGAAATTGATTGACGCCAGCATACTTTCGGTCGCACTTGCGCTAATAGTGGTCGGGATACACCAAACCCTGGTGAGTGGCCTAGGGTTTTCCTATACGGTATTTATGTTTGCTGTAAGCCTTTTGTTTTGGTTTCAACTGCGGAGAAATAAGGCGCGTGAACGCAGTGAAGCAGCTGCCAAAATCCCAGCAAAACCCAAAAAGTCTGCCAATAAACCCATCAAAAAACGTTAACCGTGGAAAACAACTACCTGTTTTATGTTGTGATTACCTTGGTTTTTTCAGCCTTTTTTTCGGGGATAGAAATCGCCTACATCGCTGCCAACAAGCTTCAGATTGAACTACAAAAGAAGCAAGGAATGTGGAGTGGAAAGGTGCTCAGCAAGTTTCTTCAAAAGCCTGGTCAGTTTATCGGCACCACGCTCATTGGAAATACCATCATGCTCGTCTTGTATGGTACATTTATGGCCTACCTGCTGGATGATCCTCTGGCCTTGCTCTTCTCTGAATCTGAAAACAAAAAAGCATTAGTTCTACTTTCTCAGACCGTTTTATCCACCCTTTTGGTGTTGATTACTGGCGAATTTTTACCCAAAAGTCTTTTCATGATCAATCCCAACCGCATGCTCAACTTCTTTGCGCTGCCCATGTTGGGGATTTACTACCTCATGTATCCCATCGTTTGGCTGATTGTGGGACTTTCTAGAGGCTTTATTACCCACGCATTGCGTCTGGAATACAACGAAGAGAAGCCTGTATTTACCATCACCGACCTCAACTCTTTTATTAAGGATCAGATGCGGCAAACCCATAATCCGGGGAATATGGTGGTTGATTCTAAGATTTTTGACAATGCCATCGAGTTCAAGACCGTTCGAATTCGTGAGTGTATGGTACCCCGCACAGACATTGTGGCGGTAGAGGCTGCCGATACCATTGAGGAATTAAAAAAGGTATTTGAGGAAAGTGGGCATTCCAAGGTGATTATTTACCGAGAGTCCATCGACGAGGTGATTGGTTATTGCCACCAGCTTGAGCTTTTCAAAAAACCTAAAACCATAGAAGACATCCTAACCCCTATCCTCATTGCTCCTGAATCTGCTCTCGCAAATGAGCTACTCCTTCAATTTATCAAAGAGCGAAAGAGCCTTGCACTTGTGGTGGATGAATTTGGCGGCACCAGTGGGATTGTCTCCATGGAAGATATTATCGAAGAGATTTTCGGTGAGATTGACGATGAGTACGACAACGAGGATTTGACGGAACAACTGCTCGGAGAAATGGAATTTTTGTTGAGTGCTAGATTAGAAATAGATTATCTCAACGATAAATACCGCTGGAATTTGCCCTACGGAGATTTTGAAACGCTGTCTGGATTTATTCTCTCGCTAACCGAAAACCTGCCCAATATCGGCGAAACGATTACCTACGGAAGGTTTACCTTTACTATCGTATCCAAAGAATCCCACCGCATAGAGACCGTTCGCCTGAAAATCAGCGGGTCGGATAATTTCTAACGGAAGACATTGTTGGGCCCGAAATTTTGAATTTAGCCCTGAAAACTATTATTTTGCATTCTTCAAAAAAAGCGTATCAGAACCAATGGCGTTAATTAAGCAAATTAGACAACGGACAGGACTCGCAATCGGTGTAATCGCCGGCGGCTTGATTTTATTTCTTTTAGGTGGGGATTTGTTGAGCCCAGGCTCATCACTATTCAATTCCAACCAAAATATCGTGGGAGAAATCGCAGGGGAAGAGATCACCCTGGAGGAGTTTACTTTAAAAGTAGAGGAATACAAAGCCTCCTTCCAACAACGTACAGGTAGAGTAGCCGCAGAGGCGGAAATGGTCTCTGTGCGTGAGCAAGCCTGGCAAGCGCTGATCGTTGAGCGCGTGTTCGAAGAAGAATACAGCAAATTAGGCTTAACAATCTCTAGTGAAGAACTTATTGACATGGTTCAGGGAAAAAACATCGTGCCTGAGCTTCGCGCGCAATTAGTCAATCCCCAGACCGGCCAATTTGACAAGACGCAGTTAATTACCTTTTTGCAATCCCTAGAAACGGCAGACCCAGCCCAGCAAGCCGCTTGGGCACAACAGGAAAAATTGTTTGCTCAGGCTAGAAATCGTATGAAGTATGACAACTTGCTAGCAACTACTGAATACGCGACTACCGCAGAAGCTAAATTAGAGCACAAGTCGGCCAACACCTTGGCAGATGCTTCGGTCTTATTTCTTCCTTACTACGTGATTCCAGATGGCGAGGTAAAAATCCAAGACAGCGACCTAGCAGATTACCTCGCGAAAAACCAAGAGAAATTTAAAGTGGGCAATTCTGCCAACCTAGAATACGTTTCTTTCAGCATTCAGCCAAGTGGGGAAGACTCCGCGGCAGTGATCTCAAAAATAAACGAGCTTACCGCAGAATTGAAAGTAAGCACAACAGATTCCGTCTTCGTCAGCCAGAATTCAGAACTTCAGCAGCCTTTCCAAACCTACGCTCCAGGGGATGAGTTGCCTGTGTCTTTGACAACAAATGTGGCCCAACTCGTAAAAGGCGAAACGTACGGTCCCTTCATTACAGCTAACTCCTCTTACGTTTCCTACAAAATTGTAGACCAATACGAAGGAACAGCAAAAATGAGAGCCTCACACATTTTGTTTGGCACAGAAGGCATGGATGAAGCAGCAAGAGCTGCTGTCAAAACCCAAGCTGAAACTGTGTTGGCAGATATCAAAACGACCGGCAACTTCGCCGATGCAGCAAGACAATACGGGCAGGACGGTACTGCGCAAAACGGGGGTGACCTCGGTTGGTTTGCCAAGGCAGACTTCGTGGAAGCTTTCGCAAACGCTACCTATGCAGCCAATTCCAAAGGCCTACTTCCTGGCCTAGTTGAGACCGAATACGGATTTCACATCATTGAAGTAACCGAACTTCCTAGCACAGCACACACCAAACTGGCCGTATTGGAACTGGAATTGGTAGCGTCTGACCTTACTCGAAACGAAGCATTTAGGAATGCAGATGCATTTGTCACTGAAGCAGGCAACCGCAATGAATTTACTGAAAAAGCAACGGAGAAAGGGTTTAGAATCATCCAAGCCAATAACGTAGATGCTACTTCTAGAAACCTCAACAACATCACAGACGCAAGATCCGTAGTCATCTGGGCTTTCAGCGAAGCGGCTGAAGGTGAGGTATCTGAAGTATTTGAGCTAGACAACTCCTACTTGGTGGCTGCTCTTGTAAGCAAAAAAGAGGAAGGTGAAGCCAAGCTTGAAGACGTAAAAGACCAAGTGAAACAACTTGTGCTTAACGAGAAGAAAGCGGAAATGATCCAACAAAAACTTGCCGGCAAAACTACCCTTGCGCAAATGAAAGCCATCTATCCTGATGCCTCCCTCAACGAGGTGCCAGGTTTACGTTTGAGCGATTCAGTGATCCCAGGCATTGGCTTTGCGCCAAAAGCCATTGGAGCCATCTTTGGACTGAAGAATAAAGGCCAGATGACCAAGCCAGTACAAGAAGATATTGGGGTAATAGTAGCCCTCATGAATAACCTGACGCCTGCTGCAGCAATCGGAGATTACACGGCCTACCAAGCGCAATTGGCTCAGGGAGCTTCTCAGCGAATGACTTACCAGATCATGATGGCACTACAGGAACTTGCTAAGGTAAAAGACTACCGCTACAAGTATTTCTAAGCTAGTCCAACTAAAAAAAACCCATGTCATCCGACATGGGTTTTTTTGTGTTTAAATCTTGTGATAAAGGCTTATTTTTGATCATGGAACAGACCTTTGACAAAGTTGCCTTTAAGGAAAAGCTAGAATCTTTCAGCACTTTCCCTACCCGCTATCTTTTTAAATTCATCGTCCCTGCGGGAAAAGAGGTGGAGATTTCCGCTCTTTTTCCTGATGAAGAAATACTCCTAAAGCCCAGCAGTGGAGGGAAATACGTCAGCACCACCATCCAAAAATGGGTGGATGATGCCGATCAAATCTTGGCCCTCTATGAAAGAGCGGCTACCATCGAGGGACTCATCTCACTTTAAATACAACGATCATGTGGAAAGAAGAAGAAAACCAGCTTAAAAGAACCTTTACTTTTAAAGATTTCAGCGAAGCCTTTGCCTTCATGACGCGTGTGGCATTTTTGGCAGAAGCACAGCAGCACCACCCCAATTGGTCCAATGTTTACAATCGGGTGGACATTGTTCTTACCACACATGATGCGGGCAACTTGGTTACGGAGAAAGACCGCAAGTTGGCACGATCCATAGACCAGCTGCTACCGTGAGCATAGCGGCGGTCCACTTGTACTTGGTGCCAACGCCGATTGGTAATCTCCGAGACATTACCCTCCGAGCTATAGATACGCTACAGGCCGTAGACGTGATCCTGGCCGAAGATACCCGTACCTCTGGCATCTTGTTGAAACACCTACAGATTTCTAAAAATCTGCAGTCCTATCACAGTTTCAACGAGCACAAGGCTGTGGAAAAGCTGGTTGAGCGCATGAGAAAAGGAGAAACCTTTGCTTTGATTAGTGATGCTGGTACTCCCGCCATCTCCGACCCAGGCTTCCTTTTGGTGCGCGAAGTACTCGCTGCTGGGCTTGAAGTGCAATGCTTGCCTGGTCCTACCGCCTTTGTGCCTGCCCTAGTAGCTAGTGGATTACCCAACGACCGCTTTGTGTTTGAAGGCTTTTTACCGCATAAAAAAGGAAGGAAAACCCGTATTGACGCCCTGTTGGCAGAGGAGCGCACACTTATTTTTTACGAATCCCCGCATCGTTTGATCAAGACCTTGGAGCAGCTTTCAGAGGCTTTTGGTGCCGAGAGGCAGGGAGCTGTATCGAGAGAGCTGACCAAGCTTCACGAAGAAACTGTCCGTGGCACCCTCCAAGAGCTGATAGACTACTATCAAGTACATCCTCTCAAAGGAGAAATCGTCCTTCTAGTGGCCGGATGCCCTGAGCAGCGTGAGACACGTGCCGAAAAACAAGAAAAAAAACAGGCGGAATGGAAAAAGGCTAAAAAATCTCGTCCGGAATAATCCGCTCACAAACGCTCCATCCTTGACCCCATCTACCATGTTATCTACAGAAAAGCTAGCCCAGCTACTGAGCCAAACCCAATCCATCGCCATCGAGGTTGGGGCTTTTATTGACCAGGAAAGACAACACTTTTCTATGGAAAGCGTCGAACACAAGGGATTCAATGACCTTGTTTCCTATGTTGATAAAGAAGCGGAGAAGCAGCTTGTGGCCCGCCTGCAGGAAATTCTCCCAGAAGCGGGATTCATCACCGAAGAAGGGACCAACACGACCCAAGGAGAAACCTACAACTGGGTGATTGACCCACTGGATGGCACTACAAATTTTGTTCATGGCTTGCCAGTGTTCGCAGTGAGCATTGGGCTGATGGAGAATGAGGCCGTTGTGCTAGGGGTGGTGTATGAGGTTAACCGCAAGGAGTGCTTTCATGCCTACAAAGGGGGAGGCGCTTTTTGCAACGATACCCCTCTGCGTGTAAGTAAGGCCCCCAACTTAGCAGCCTCTCTGATCTCAACAGGCTTTCCCTACTACCAATTTGACTTGATCGACCGATACCTCAATTCTATGAAATCCCTCATGCAGAAAACCCATGGGCTACGGAGATTAGGTTCGGCCGCCGTAGACCTCTGCTATGTGGCTGCAGGGCGTACGGAGGGTTATTTTGAATACAACCTCAACTCCTACGATGTCGCCGCTGGCGTGATTTTGGTGCAAGAAGCTGGAGGCCAGGTCACTGACTTTTCGGGAGGTACGGATTATATTTTTGGGAGAAAAATTGTAGCCACCAACGGATTCATTCAACAGGAGTTACTCGAAGTACTGGCAGAGCATTGGGGATAACTATTCTAGAATAAGGAGCCGCCAAAAAAGAACAAGGGGCTAAGGGGTAATGTTAATCGTGGATTAACCGAAAGATAATGTTAGCTTCTTGTAACCAGATGAGAATCAAGCTAGTTTTATCGTAGTGTTGAAGACTAGCTGAATGGCAAAACGAATTCCGATACTCCTTGATGGCAAAAAGTGGATACAGCTCTCCTCTGTAGAAAAGTCTTCCATTCTAACTTGGCTCCCAAGTTGCCAACTTAAAAACGTCACCTTTCAAGGGATAACACTTTCCGATTGTTTGGATTTTGACACCTACGCCTGCTGGTTTCGTTTGCAGGAAGTCGGTCCTGCAAAGACCCCCGTATTGGATTTTTAATCGAGCCCTATGTGCTTGCGCTTTTCTGCAAAATAATTTTTTAGCTGAGGGTACCAGCTGCTTTCTGTTTCAGGAAAGCCATCCAAAACCAATTCCATAGCTCCTTCTTGGTTGTCCTGATTGACTTGCATTCCTTCGATTAGATAGATCATTTCTTCAAGAGTCAAGGGTTCTTCGCTGCTGCCAGGATACAGCATGTAGTCATTTCCATAAAAGTCAACCGCCTCGTAATGAATTCTGCCCGCTTGTAAGTGTGCATAAATGCTGATTTGCTCACCCCAAGTACTTTCGGGATAGTGCAGGCGCAGCAACAACACCGAGGTGATGTCATCTGAAAAAAAGGAAGCTGGCCGATACAAAAAGTCCATGTTTTGGTGAAAGAAGTGGTGACAAAGTTCTGCATTTAGCCTGAAACTAGGGCATGCTTCTACCTTTTTTACTGCCGTAGTAGAAAATTCAATTTATGTGTTGCTCCAGCCTTGCTTCAGATTGGATAATCAGGACTTTAAGGCTATTTTTGATTTCCGATATCGACAATCGTTTTGATACCCTTCCCAAGGAGGGTATTGCACTCATCCATCCCCTATTATGAAAAGAGATTCTCTAATTTTTGACCTAATTGACCAAGAAGAGGACAGACAAAAGCGAGGCATCGAGCTGATAGCTTCCGAAAATTTTACCTCCAAGCAAGTCATGGAAGCTGCCGGTAGCGTATTGACCAACAAGTATGCGGAAGGTCTACCAGGTAAGCGCTACTACGGGGGTTGCGAGGTAGTCGATGAGATTGAGCAAATTGCCATCGATCGGGCAAAAAAATTGTTTGGTGCTACTTGGGCTAATGTGCAGCCACACTCCGGCGCACAGGCCAATGCAGCCGTGTTTCTTGCCTGCCTGAAGCCTGGCGATGCAATCTTGGGCTTTGATTTGGCTCACGGAGGCCACCTAACTCACGGTTCACCTGTCAACTTTTCAGGAAAATATTACGAAGCGAATTTTTACGGAGTAGAAGAAGCTACCGGCGTCATTGATTACGACAAGGTTGCTGAAAAGGCATTGGCGGTACAGCCTAAAATGATAATTTGTGGGGCATCAGCGTACTCAAGAGATTGGGATTATGCACGCTTGCGTGAGATTGCCAATGAGGTAGATGCGCTCTTACTCGCCGACATTTCGCATCCATCAGGTTTGATCGCTAGAGGCCTGCTCAACGATCCCTTGGAGCATTGCCATATCGTGACCACCACGACGCACAAGACCCTAAGAGGTCCACGTGGAGGCTTGATTCTGATGAGAGAAGATTTTGACAACCCGTGGGGAATTACGACGCCAAAAGGGGAACTGAAAAAGATGTCGAACCTGTTGGACATGGGCGTATTTCCTGGTATCCAAGGAGGTCCTTTAGAGCACATCATTGCAGCCAAAGCCATTGCCTTTGAGGAGGCGTTATCTGACGAGTACATGCAGTATGTGGTTCAGGTGAAATTGAATGCTTCCGTGATGGCAGCCGAGTTTGTGGCCCGAGGCTACCAGCTTATCTCTGGCGGTACAGACAATCACTTGATGCTCATCGACCTCAGAAACAAAGACCTGACAGGAAAGCTTGCCGAAGAAACGCTCGGTAAGGTGGACATCACGATCAATAAAAACATGGTTCCCTTTGACACCAAGTCTCCTTTCGTAACCTCTGGCATGCGTGTAGGCACTGCAGCAGTGACAACAAGAGGTCTCAAAGAAGCCGACATGACCAAAATTGTGGAGTTGATTGACCGTGCTTTGCAGCAGCATGCCGATGAGGCGGCTCTTGCGCAGCTCAAGTCGGAAGTCAATGCCTGGATGGTAAATTTCCCCTTATACTAAACCCATCATAACGCAAACGTGGCTCTAGACCAATACAACGACCAAGAAGAGGAAGGAATGTCCTTTTTGGACCATTTGGAAGCCTTGCGGTGGCACTTGTTCCGTGCCATAGCGGTGATATTTGCGTTTACAGTGGTCGCCTTTATTGCAAAAGATTTTGTTTTTGGTTCACTAATTTTAGGACCATCTAAGGTAGATTTTATTACTTACCGGCTGCTCTGCGACCTGGGCAGCTATCTAGGCTTACCAGCCTTGTGCATCGATGACCTTCCCTTTACGATTCAGAGTCGGCAGATGACGGGTCAGTTTTCCATGCACATGAATTCCAGTATAGTCGTGGGACTAATCGCGGCATTCCCCTATGTTTTTTGGGAAGTGTGGCGTTTTATTAGTCCAGGACTTCATGATGTTGAAAAAAATGCCGCCCGCGGCGCTGTGGCCTTTGTGAGCTTTCTTTTCTTCCTAGGGGCTATCTTTGGCTACTTTGTGCTCACCCCGATGTCGATCAACTTCCTGGCCAACTACCAAGTAGATGCGAGCATTACCAACGAATTTGATGTAACTTCTTACGTGTCGACCTTGACCATGCTGGTGCTGGCTTCAGCAATCATGTTCCAGCTTCCGGTCGTAGTGTACTTTCTGTCCATGTCTGGTCTTGTGACGTCCAAAATGTTGAAGGCATACAGGAGACATTCTATTGTGGTAATCTTGATTATTTCGGCGATTATTACGCCTCCGGACGTGATTAGTCAGCTATTGATTGCTTTGCCGATTTTGGTATTGTACGAGGCAGGCATCTTGATTGCGAAAAATTTGGAGAAAAAAAGAGCACTGAAGCAGGCAGAATTTGATCGAAACGACAACTTAGCATCCTAAGCTCATGATAAAGCGACTAGTGATTGGCGGAGACCATGCGGGAGTTGACTACAAAAGCAAACTCATCAAGCACTTAGAGGAGCAGGGCTTTATGGTAAAAGACTTTGGTCCTTTTACAACCGAATCGGTGGATTATCCTGACTTTGTACATCCGCTTTCCCTCTCCTTGGAGTCCGGCGAAGCTGACCTTGGCATTGTCATCTGTGGTAGCGGCAACGGCGTCGCCATCACGGCCAACAAGCACCAGGGTATCCGTGCGGCACTTTGCTGGAATGAGGAGTTGGCAGCCTTGTCACGACAGCACAACGATGCGAATGTGCTCGCCATCCCTGCTCGATTTATTTCCTATGAGTTGGCAGAGAAGTTGGCGGACATCTTTTTGGCTACCCCATTTGAGGGGGGAAGGCACACCACTAGAGTTGGCAAAATCGCTTGCCACTAACCAACGAAAAAGGCCCTTGCATCTCAAGGGCCTTTTTTGTGAATCGATTCTGCCTATTCTTACTTCCCAGCATCCAGCGTTGCTGCGAGGAGCAGAGCCTGGTAGAGGTTGGCAATTTTTCCAGAGCGGCATAGCTCCTCAAGGGAGCGCAGTTGGTCTCCTACTTGAACTTTTAAGGGAACCGATAAGCCGGAGTCTAGCAGTACCTGCTTTACTTCTGAGGCGGTAAGTTGCGGGTACTGTGAGCGAATTACCGCAGCTAGGCCAGCGACGGCAGGAGCGGCCATTGAGGTGCCTCCTTGTAGGTCGTAGTTGTTTCCAGGCATCGTTGAATAGATTTGATCACCAGGAGCAAAAATGTCTACTGCTCCTTTTCCATAATTGGAAAAAGAAGCAATCATATCCGTCCCGTAACTAGCGGTGAGGGCGCCTACGGTGATGTAGTTGTCGAGGCTGCTGCTGCCCCCTTGGCTGTATTGGTCGTTGGGAAAGTTGCTGTTTTCAGGATTGTCCAGGTCTACCCCATCGTTGCCGGCAGCATGAACAAAGAGCACATCTTTAGCTGCAGCATAGGCCAATGCTTCTTGAACCCAGCTGGAGTTAGGGGAGAATTTTTTTCCGAAGCTCGCATTGATCACTTTGGCACCGTTATCTACAGCGTAGCGGATGGCAAGCGCAATGTCCTTGTCGTATTCATCCCCGTCAGGCACTGCGCGTAGCGACATGATTTTCACTTGCTGAGCAACGCCCTTAATCCCTTTTTTATTGGCCCTATTGGCCCCAAGGATGCCTGCCACGTGAGTTCCATGACTTTCTTCTTGATCCCGAACGCTTGGATTCCCGTTGCCATAGCCTAAATCAGATAGCACATAGGGCTGATCTCCCACCGTGCTTCTCCCGTTAAAATCGAGGTTGAGGTTGTAGTCCAACTCAGCCTGGTAATAGGCGACACCTTCTTTCAATTCGTCCAAGGCAGCGGGAATGCCTTGACCCATGCCGATCACCTGAGAAAGTATGCCTACAAACTGTGCCTCTTGTTCATTTTCGGGAGCGTAGCGCTCCAGATCTTCCAGTGTGTAGGATTCCTTATTCAATATTTTCTGCATGGTTTGGTGTGCCAGGCTCACCAGCTTTTCAATCTGCTGCAACTGCAACAGACCCGCCTTTGCTTCATTAACTTTGCTGGCCAGTTGTATTTTAGCCTTTTCTTGAAGGGAGACGTCTCCCAGTTTTTTGGCAACTATCCGGGTATACTCCCATTGCTCGTGGTAAGATTCTCCTAGAAAGTTGTAGCCATTTATATCGTCAATATAGCCGTTTTGGTCATTGTCGAGGCCATCTCCTGCAATTTCGCCTGCATTCACCCAAAGCAGAGAGGCGAGGTCTTCGTGCTGCAGATCAATCCCTGAGTCGATGATTGCGACCACAACGGCTTGGCCTTTTCGTTTTTTTAACACTTCCTTGTACGCGCGGTCCACGCTCATTCCAGGTACCGTATCCTGCACAGGATCCAAATGTCCCCAGCGCAGGGTTTCATTTTCATTCAATGCCCTTACTCGTGGAGAAACTGGCATTGCCTCGCTATTGGGAGGGCTAAGAAGGGATGTGCTGGCACATCCTGCAGATAGGAGGCAGATGGCACTTAGCGTGAAGAGTTGTGTTAAGGAATAGTTCATGGATAAAAGAAAGTTGAGTGAGCGAAGGATGTGGAAAAAAGGGACTCTTTTTTGTTGGCACCAGAGCGTAGGGAGCGGGCTATTTAATGATAAAAACACCGGGACTGGTCTCGGTATAGTATTCCTTGAGTGCGGGTAGTTCTTCTAGGAGTTGGCGGAAAAGGCCCTCCTGGTCCAGAACCCGCTCAGGGGTTTGCTGTCGAATCATTTGGAAGAGCTGTGCTTTTTGCTGAAGTGTTTTTTCTTTGCTAAGGTATTCTTTGGACATCTGGAAGTTCAAGAACGGACCTCCCAACGTAGCGCTAAGGTAGGGGGAGTAGTCAGTCCCTACCACCATCACTTGGGCGGTTGTTAATGTTGCTGCTTCAGTGAGTGATGGTACAAAGTAGCTGCTGTCCGTGGAGGTACGGGCATTCCAATAGGACATTCCCCAAAGGGGTACGATTAGGGTCAAGGCGAAAAAGGTAGGTTTTAAGATAAGGTTCCAGTTGAAGTACAAAAAAAACTGGGTGATCAGGTAGGTCAACCCTGGGAGCAAGACCAACAGTTGGTAGGAAGCGCTGGTCTTGACAAGGAAGAAAAATCCCACGGAGAAGAGAAGCCACGTTAGGATGAGTTGCCGCTGCTTTTGCTGGTTGATAGTGGCTCCACGAAAAAAGGAGCCGAGAAAAAAACCTGCTAAGGCGAGGACGAGTGCCAAACTTCCTGGGGGTAGCCAGCTGAGGTAGTCGTGGTAGGCGTATTTGGGGTAGGAAAACACAAGAGGTAGGAGGCTAAGCGCCTGCGAAAGGCCGTCGTTCCAGAAGTAAAATACTAGGATGAGCAGCAGTGGAACGACAAAGCCCAAGATGGACAGAAAGAGTTGCCGAATGGTAAAGCTTGAAACTGCCAAACCTGTAAAAATGAGGAAGGGCAGGAAAAACACAAAATTCCAATGAAAGCCTGTTGCCAATCCCCCAAAGATGCCAATAAGCAGCGTGGACTCGCTGCTTTCCTTTTGTAGGATCGTATGGGAAAACAATTGCCCAAGCGCCAGCATCAAAAAGGTACTACCCAACAGGGTCGGAGACAAGCTCATCAGGTCAAAGGAAAAATGAAATAGCGCAGTCATGATGATAGCCGGCAGGTAGGTATTTTCGTCAAAGACCCGGTATTTGATCAGCGTGCTGTTCCAATAGTATATCTGAAAGAGGGCGAGTAGCTTTCCTATAAGAAGGTAGACAAATTCACTCCGCCCAAAAAGCAAATGAAGTCCCGTGAATACCCCGGCAGAAAGGGCCCCAGTATCGTCAATGACGTCTACATAGAGGTAGTATCCTTCGCTCAAGCGCTCGCCCAAAACCATCCATAATAGGGTTGGAACGGTGGTAGGAAAAGAGAAAAAAATCAAGGAGATCACACTAAACACCCCCATGTAGGCAAGGATTCCAAAAAGGCGAAACGGATCGTTGACTTTGAAAAAATTTAGCAAGGCTGCAGGGATAAAACGTGGGTTTTGGGTCGAAATTAAAGCATGCCCAAGTATTTCGCTAAATTTGCATCATAATTACTTCAGATGGAAAGCAAAAGACAACTAAAATATGCCAAACTCATTCAGAAAGAGTTGGGGGACATTTTTCAAAAAGAAGCAAAGCACTTAGTCGGAAACACGCTGGTGACGATCACCCGGGTGATGATGAGTCCAGACCTGGGCTTTGCTAAAGCCTACCTCAGCTTCTTGTTGGCTGAGCCGAAGACTGTTTTTGACTTGATCAATGAGCACAAAAAAGACATTCGGCATGCGCTAGCCAAGCGAATTGGTAAGTCGGTACGGATTATTCCGGAACTTGCGTTTTTTCCAGACGATTCTGCCACCTATGCCCAATACATGGACAAGGTGATTTCTGATTTGCACATTCCCCCTGCTCCTGAAGAAGAAGAGGAGGAGGAAGATTAATTTTCTCTCCCCGACGTGAATCCCAGTTCTTTTATTGCCGGCAGATATTTTCGAAGTAAGAAAAAGCAAAACTTCATCACGGTGCTCTCACTGATCTCCATGGTCGGTGTGGCTATCAGCACCATGGCGCTTGTTGCTGTTATGTCTGTTTTCAATGGTTTGGAAGACCTCATTCGGGGACTTTTTTCCAGCTTTGATTCCGAGTTGCAGGTTACGCCCGTTCAGGGCAAAACTTTTTTGGTATCCGAGGACTGGCTGAAGTCAATCAACAACTTAGACGGGGTGGCCATCGTCACCGAAGTAATCGAAGACAATGCACTCGTGGAATACCGAGGAAACCAACATGTGGCGAGAATCAAGGCGGTTTCGGACAATTACTTAGCTCATCAGCGCTTCTCAAAGGGGTATTTTTGGGGAGATACTACGCTGGGAACCCCGCTACGCCCAGGGGCAATTCTCGGCAGGGGGGTAGGTTTTGCACTATCCCTCGACTTGGACGACATCAACTCTACCCTCCAGATCTACTACCCCAAGGCGCCCAAATCGGCAGGGTCTCTTGACCCCAGTCAGCTATATGTTGCAGGTCAGGTTGAGCCCCGAGGATTTTTCAGCATTGAGCAGACATTTGATAATTCCTATGTAATCGTCCCGATCAATTTTTTTAAGGAGCTGCTCAATTATGGACAAAAGCGCAGCGCCTTGGAAATAAAAGTTGCCGAAGGGCAGTCTATTGCTTCTGTTCAAAAAACACTGCGCAGTCATCTTGGGCCGGACTTTGTGGTGAAGAATGCAGATGAGCAGCATGCCACCCTTATTCGCACTGTCAAGCTGGAAAAGCTGTTCGTCTTTCTTACCCTCACTTTCATTTTGGCCTTGGCCTCTTTCAATATTTTCTTTTCGCTAAGCATGCTTGCCATCGAGAAGAAAAAAGATATCGCCGTATTGAAGTCCATGGGTGCCAAGAAGGCCATGATTCGAGGAATTTTCCTCAAACAAGGAGCATTGATTGCCTGCTCGGGAGCCCTTCTGGGCCTCCTACTCGGCCTGCTGTTGGTGGGTGCACAAGAAAAGTTTGGGCTGATATCCTTGGGTATAGCCTCTGGTGTGGTAGATGCCTATCCTGTGCGAGTCAATTGGCCAGACTTGGCCTGGATCAGCCTAGCCGTGGTGTTCATTACCCTGGCGGCGTCTTGGCGTCCAGCTTGGATCGCGGCCCAGGTAGACCCATTGGAGGAACTGTAAGGCCAGAATAAAAGAATGGCCTTCTATAATGTGAATGATCATTGACCTCCATACTTTTTTCGATTTGATTTTTGTGCTACGTTAGCTCCATGAAAGAACCCGTTTGGGATGTGATCGTTGTCGGCTTGGGAGCCGTTGGAAGCGCCGTCTTGTACCAGCTCAGCAAGCAGGGGGCAAGGGTGCTTGGGTTAGATCAGTTTGACCCTCCTCATACCTTGGGTTCAAGCCATGGAGAAACGCGCATCACCCGCCTGGCTGTAGGCGAAGGAGAAGAGTATGTAGCGCTGGCCAATCGTTCCCACGAGATTTGGGCCGAAATCGAGGCTCTTTCAGGCAAAAAAATAAGAACCTGCACCGGTGGAATACTCATCGATTCGGGTCAAGATCCTTGGTCCAAGCATGGGGTGGAGGGGTTTTGGGACCGCACGCTACGGTATGCGCAAAATCAGCAAGTAGCCCATCGTGTGCCGCCTCTTGCTGAAATTCAGTCCGAATATCCCGCCTTCCACCTTCCATCCACAGCCAAGGTGTATTGGGAGGAGGCTGCTGGCTACCTCTTTCCCGAGGTGGCCATAGCAGCGCAGTTGGAACTGGCCAAAAGCCAAGGAGCTACCTGCTTGACCCAGGTCAAAGTCACAGAAGTTGCTGCAGAAGGCGATGGCTTTAGGGTTCAGGTGGGAGAAAAAACGCTACATACCAAAAAAATTATTTTAAGTGCAGGTGGCTGGGTCAAGGATTTTTTGCCGAAGGCAGTGCGTCAGCAATTGAAAATCTGCAGGCAGGTGCTTTATTGGTTTGACGTGGAGGAGGGCTATACCAACTGGAGCCGCTATCCGGTATGGATGTGGGGCTTTGGTCCTAACCCCGAGGATTTTATTTATGGATTTCCCTCCCTGGATGGCAAAACCATCAAAATGGCCTCTGAATCCTTTGTGGAAGTGCCCCATCCAGACAATTTGAACCGAACGGTGAATGCTGAGGAAATAGAAGTTTTTTGGCAAACCAAGGTGGAAGGGAAGTTGTCTGGCATAAAAAAGCAAGTAGTCAAGACCTCAGTTTGTTTTTATACGATGACCGAAGATGCCCGCTTCTTGCTGGAAGAGATGGAGGGCAATCCCAATTTTCTATGGGTGTCTGCTTGTTCAGGGCATGGATTCAAACATTCGGCAGCCCTAGGAGAAGTGCTGGCTAGGAGAATAGGTTATTGAGGAAAAGAACTGTAATAGCGTAGGGTTTTTCTACCAATTGCGCTTCGAAACCCGTACTTTTGTCCCTTCATTGGCTAAGGTAACTATGGCAAAACAACGAGGGACTGCTCTTGAGCCCGAAGAAAAAAGACGGCTGAATAAGCAGAATCTGACTAAGTTGAGAGGGATCTTTCAGTTTTTAATCCCCTACAAAGGGGTATTTTTCACGGGCCTTCTTTTTTTACTTTTTTCCTCCCTTACGTTGCTAAGTTTTCCTTACGTTGCAGGGAAGCTTATCGATACCGCACAAGGGTCGCCCTGGATTTTCTCCGACATCAACCACATCGCCCTCCTCCTCCTTGGGATCTTGGCAGTGCAAAGTATTTTCTCCTTTTTCAGAGTTTGGTTGTTTGCTCTAGTTTCGGAGCAGGCCATGCGTGACATACGCTTGGCACTCTATTCCCGGCTGGTGCGGTTGCCTATTCGTTTTTTTGACCAACGCCGGACGGGTGAATTGATCAGCCGAATCACCTCCGATGTCGGCTTGCTTCAAGATACCTTCTCGACCACCCTGGCAGAATTGTTCAGACAGGTCGTCACCTTGGTTGCCGGCATTGCCTTTTTACTTTTCAACACACCCAAATTGACCGTTTTTATGCTGGGAACCTTCCCAGTGCTGGTGCTGTTCGCCATGATTTTTGGGAAGTTTATCCGTAGGCTTTCGAAGAAGACACAAGACGAGCTGGCAGCTGCAAACGTCATCGTGGAGGAGACCTTGCAGTCTATCAGCACCGTCAAATCCTTTGTGGGCGAGGCTTACGAAGTGAACCGATATGGCAAGGGCTTGGGAAGGGTTGTAGGGGTTGCCCTTGAAGCCGCAAAATACCGGGGAGCCTTCATTTCTTTCATCATTTTCGCCCTTTTCGGAGGCATCGTGGGGGTGATGTGGTATGGAGCGAGCCTGGTAGCTTCTGGAGAAATGAGCGTGGGGGAACTGGTTTCTTTCGTTTTGTACACCACCTTCATTGGGGGTTCAATTGCAGGATTGGGAGACATCTACAGTCAGCTCCAAAAAGCAATTGGCAGTTCGGAGCGCGTTTTGGAATTGCTGGATGAGGAGGAGGAAGCGAAGGAAGGAGCAGCGATTACCGATTTTCAAGGCACAATTGACTTTGTCGACGTGGGCTTTTTCTATCCTACGCGTCCGGAAGTAGCGGTACTGCAGGGGGTATCTTTCCAGATTCAGGCCGGGGAAAAAGTAGCCCTAGTTGGTCCTTCGGGTGCGGGCAAGTCCACCATCATTCAGCTGCTGTCGCGATTTTATGAGGTAGGGCAGGGACAGATTCTCGTAGACGGACAGCCGCTTGCCCATTGGGGATTGGCTGCTCTGAGAGGCAAGATAGGTATTGTCCCCCAAGAGGTGCTTTTGTTTGGAGGGAGCATCCGTGAAAATATCGGCTACGCCAAGCCTGGTGCAAGTGAAGAGGAGATTGTAGAGGCGGCCAAAAAGGCCAATGCTTGGCAGTTTATCAGCCAGTTTCCCGAGGGACTGGATACCCTAGTTGGCGAGCGAGGAATCAAGCTTTCAGGAGGTCAACGTCAGCGGGTGGCCATTGCACGGGCAATCTTAAAAGATCCCGCCATCCTGATTTTAGACGAGGCCACCTCCTCCTTGGATGCCGAGTCAGAGTCCTTGGTGCAGGAGGCCTTGGACGAGTTGATGAAGGGAAGAACAACGCTAATCATTGCGCACCGCCTAGCCACCATTCGCAAGGTAGACCGTATCTATGTGCTTAGTGAGGGCAAAATCGTGGAGGAAGGGAATCACCAGGAGCTAATTCAAAATCCTGCTGGCATCTATGCCAACCTCGTTCGGTTACAATTTGCGGACTAGCCCAGGGTATGCGCTGTAAAGGACTTGGTCAGGCCCATTACTTTTTCTTTGAGCAGTGCTGCACCTGGGAACAGGGACCCCATGTCCTGTGCAGTGAGCAGTCGGATTTCGGTAATGTATTGATTTGCTTCGGTATCTCTCCAACGCTTTAGTCGGCTGAGTTTGGTTTTCGTCAACAAGAAAAATAGCAGGGGCCTGGGATAGTACTGGGCCAAGGGCAGTGCATAGTGTGCTTCCACCGGAAAATACGCATTGGGGGTTTGAATAAAATAGTTTTTCCCTACCCTCCGAATTTCTGAGGCCATCTTTTGTTGGTTTTCCAAGGTATAGAGGTGCTCAATGACGGAGTTGGAAAAAACCAAATCAAAACTGCCTGCGGCATAGTCGTGCAAGTCGGTCGCATCTCCCTTTACCGACTCAATGGCTGGGTGAGTAGTTTTTTCAAGGTGAAGGTTGAGTAGCGTGATGCGCACGCCTGGATGCTGAAGCAGCTGGCTATGCTGCCAAAAATAGTCTGTCCCCCCGAGATCCAAAATTTCAATTTTTTCCTGCCCCGTAAAGTGTTTAAAAAACATGGTTTCGAATTCTTGAAGCCTTTTGGCGCGAAATTTAAAGCCTAGCGATTGGGGATTATCCGAAGAAGAAAAAAAGTGAAAAAGGGAGGACATGTGATATTTGTTCCTGCTTAGGTTAGAAATAAATCCAAAAGTAACAAGCCTTGAGAATTTCTTTCTTAATTTTACAAGCTTTCCTATGGCAATCTCCCTTTTTGTCAAGTTTTTGTTGACAAAGCGTCGTGGAATTACGTGTAGTTTTTTATGAAGAGAAGATTTGATACATATTTTCCCTGGCTGTTTACGGTTAGTGATTTTTTAGCTTCCCTACTTTCGTTGGCGGTTGCAAATTATTTTCTTCAGCGCCTTCAGGTTTTGGAGGAAATTTCTTTTTCAGCGTTTCTGCCTTTAGGCCTCCTCTGGATTTTAATTGCCATCCTTCGCAAGGATTATAAGTTTGGACGTACTGACGAGCTAGATCAGGCATTAAAAAGCCTTTTGATAACCCTAGTTTGGTTTTTGGGAGCGACAGCCATTTTGTGGACGCCGCTTCAGGCAGGTAACTATCGCTGGATTCAGATTGGTGCCTTAGGCGCTACCCTGGCACTTTTGATGGGCATGTTTCGTGTGGCTGTGCACCTGTCTCTCAAGAGATACCGCGTTTTGGGCAATAATTTTCAAAATGCGATCATCGTCGGCAAAGGAACGACCAGTCCTAAGCTCGTAGATGTCTTTCGAATCCGGAAAGATTTTGGCATCAACTTCCTAGGTTACTTTGACGATCAGTCCGACTGCGAGCAGACCCGAGGAGACATCGGAGCGTTGTTTGAGCAGGCACCGAAAATGGACCTTGACTTGATTTATATCCATGAAAAACTGGATGCAAGTCTAGTTAAGCGGGTAATCGATTTTGCAGATGACCACTACATCAAAGTAAAGATGATCCCTGGTAAAAGTCTGCAGCTCGAAAAAAGCCTTTCATTTTCCCGCTATGGTGACTTTTTTGTCATTAACGTCAATGAAATTCCACTTGACCATCCCCTCAATAGTTTGGCAAAAAGAGCGTTTGATATACTCTTCGCCAGCTTTGTGGCGGTATTTATTTTGTCTTGGTTGATTCCCCTGGTAGGCCTACTCATCAAGCTAGAGTCGCGCGGTCCGGTGTTCTTTATACAACAACGAAATGGGCTTAACAACAAGGTGTTTAACTGCCTAAAATTTAGGTCCATGACCCCTAACGACTATGCGGACTCGCATCAGGCAACCAAAAATGACCCACGAGTTACCCGCATTGGCTCCTTTTTGAGAAACAGCTCCTTGGACGAAATGCCCCAGTTTTTGAACGTGCTCATGGGCAACATGTCCATTGTCGGCCCTCGTCCACATACAGTTCCGATGAACGAGACCTTCAAAACGCAAATAGAGCGCTACAACTCTAGGCATAAAATCAAGCCAGGGATCACAGGACTAGCCCAGGTGAGAGGCTACCGAGGAGAGATTGAAAACTCCTTCCAGATTCGCTCTAGAGTAAAGTTGGATTACTTTTACATCCACAACTGGACGTTTTTTATGGACATGGAGATTATGGTCAAAACCGTTTACGAGTTGATCTTCAATCGTGAAAATGCCTATTGATTTGGCCTACTGCTGCCATTATTGCCTTTCTACTGAACACAAAACTTTTTTAGCCACTGAGCGCATGCTCGGATTAGGAGGAGAATTTACCTACGCCACTTGTGCGACTTGTGGTTCCGTCCAACTTTTAACTAGGCCTGAAGATCTTGGTCCTTATTATCCCAGCGATTACTATTCCTTGGGAAAGCGCCAACCTTCTGGGGGCCTTCGAAATCTTCTGAAAAAAATCCGAATGTGGGCCTTTTTGGCTACAGGACATTCATTTTTTGCTCCGCGATTTGGGGGTTATTGGCTCAAAAAGCTTCGGCCTACGTTGACAGATAGCATCGCAGATGTAGGCTGCGGCAATGGGCAGCTCTTGTATGAATTGCATGTGTCGGGGTTTAAAGAGGGTCATGGGTTTGATCCCTATTTGGAAAAGACGGAGCAAATTGCCTCTGGACTGACCCTTTGGAAACAAGAACTAGGGCAGACCGATCTGAAATTTGATGTGGTAATGCTTCACCATTCCTTTGAGCATTTAGGTGACCCTGCAGCGGTGCTCAACACCTGCTTTGAGCGCCTTAATCCTGGCGGGCGACTGCTGGTGCGTTGTCCAGTTACGGATGCGGAGCAGTGGAAAACCAAACAGGCACTATGGGTACAGCTGGATGCACCCCGACACCTGAGTATACCTAGCACATATGGCTTTGAGCTTGCTGCCAAGCGCGCGGGATTTGCCGTAGAGGAAATCTTATTTGACTCTTCTGGGTTCCAATTTTGGGGTACGGCTTTATATGAGTTGGGAGAAAAATTAGACCGCAGTAAAATCATCACCCATTTTTCCCCTCAGCAGCTGCAGGAATGGGAGCAGCGGGCACTGCAGTATAATAATGAGGGGAAGGGCGATCAAGCTTGCTTCTTCTGTGTCAAGGCTGGGAGCTCGGACAGCCAAGAGGGCAGGGCATGAAGCGCATGGGCAAGTATTTTTTGGCCCTCATGCCGCCAGGCCCCTTGGCGGATCAGTTGGCACAACTTAAGGGACAGATTCAAGCGCGTTTTCAGGTGAAGTATGCGGTAAAGTCTCCCTCCCACCTCACGCTTAAGATGCCTTTTTCCTATAACGAAGCTAAGGAAGACCAGTTGCAAGAGCGGCTGTCACGATTTTTGGAGGATCAAGTCCCTTTTTCAGTCAAGATTGCAGGAGTAGGAAGTTTTGGTCAGCGGGTCATTTATCACCGGGTCAACTCCTGCGAATCGTTACATAGCCTGCAGGCAGGTCTCCGCGCTTATTGTAGAAAATCGCTACACTTGGTGGAGGAGCTCAGTGACCGCAACTTTCAACCGCACCTGACAATAGCCTATAAGGACCTTAAGCCGGCCCAATTTGACGAAGTGCTTGCCTTTGCCCGGGAGCAGGCCATAGAAGCCGATTTTTTGGCAAACCAGCTCTTTCTACTAAAGAAAGTGGCGGGTCGCTGGAAAATACAAGCCACCCTAGTATTTGGACAGTCCCCGGTTATCAAGGCTGAGGGAATTGAATGATAAGACCAAGGGTTGTAAAAAAGGAGAAAAATCTTGCCGAAAGAGAAATAGTTAGGGTAGTGTATAAACAATTTGCCTCTAAATTCTGATTAACATCATAGTATTGCCTTCATGAAAAAAGCCCTTGTTGTTGGTTCTGGTATCGCAGGAATAGCCGCCTCCATTCGGATGGCGGTGAAAGGATACCAGGTGGACGTCTATGAGGCGAATGCCTACCCGGGTGGAAAGCTTTCAAAGCTGGAGGGCATGGGCTATCGCTTTGATGCAGGGCCCTCGCTTTTTACCCTTCCGGAGCAGGTAGAAGAGCTTTTTTTACTGGCAGGCAAAAACCCAAAGGAGCATTTTGAGTACGATCAGCTTGATGTGACCTGTCATTATTTTTGGGAAGATGGGCAGCAGCTCAAGGCCTGGGCTGATCAGGATCGATTTGCTGCCGAGGTGGCCAGCCAACTGGGCGTGTCTGGAGATAAAATAAAGGCAGCTCTCAAGCGTTCCGCCTTTATATACCAGTACTTGGCCCCTTTGTTTATGCACCGCTCCCTCCATCGACTAGAAACCTGGATAGGTTTCCAAGCACTCAAATGCTACCTCAAGTTGGGAAAGTTGGGGATTTTTTCGACGATGAATAAAGCCAACGAGGATCTTTTCGCACATCCCAAGTTAGTTCAGTTGTTTAACCGCTACGCGACCTATAATGGGTCAGATCCCTACCAAACTCCTGCGACGTTAAATATTATTCCGCACTTGGAGTTTAACCTAGGGGCCTTTTTCCCGAAAAAGGGGATGCATGACATTTCCATGAGCCTCTACACCCTTGCCTTGTCCCTCGGGGTGCGCTATCACTTTGATGCACGTGTGGAGGAAATTATGGTGGAAAAAGGGCGCGCCTGTGGGCTTGTGGTCAATGGAACCGTCGTCAAAGGAGATGTAATAATCAATAACATGGACATGGTCAATGCCTATAAGACCCTCCTCAAAAAGCAAAAGCAGCCTAAAAAACTTCTCAATCAGCCTAAATCTAGTTCAGCGCTAATTTTTTATTGGGGGATTACCCAGGTGTTTGATGAGCTGGATTTGCACAACATCTTTTTTTCGGAAGATTACAAAACAGAGTTTGCGCACATTTTCCGACACGGGACCATCTCCGAAGACCCGACCGTGTACATCAACTGTACCTCGGTCTGTAAGGCAGACGATGCACCTGCTGGGGGCATGAACTGGTTTACGATGATCAACGTCCCCAACAACCAAGGCCAAGACTGGGATCAACTGATAGCCAAGGCCAAGCAAGACATTCTGGCTAAGCTGAGCCGTCTACTCAAAACAGACATTGCGCCCTTGATTGCGTTTGAGGAGATTTTGGATCCAAGAACGATAGAATCAAGAACCTCCTCTGCGCAAGGAGCGTTGTATGGCAACAGTTCAAACACAAGATTTGCAGCCTTTTTGAGGCATCCTAATTTCTCTTCTCAGATCAAAGACCTCTACTTTTGTGGAGGATCTGTTCATCCCGGGGGAGGGATTCCATTGGCCCTGCTTTCTGCCAAAATCATGTCAGAGGAGATTGAAAGACGTTAAATTTACGCTCAAACAAAAATAGCTGCCCGACGTATAGGGCTAGGGCATAAAAAAAGCGCTCATTATTGACCGCTTTTTTTATGCCGGTTAGTGCAATTAGCCTACTCGCTCGTACTGATTGAAGAAGAAGCTGCCTTCAAGGGTGGCATTTTCGTCAGAGTCAGATCCGTGAACAGCATTGGCTTCGATGGATTTTGCAAAAATTTTGCGGATAGTACCTTCTGCTGCGTTGGCTGGATTGGTTGCGCCAATTAACGTGCGGAAGTCCTCCACAGCGTTGTCCTTTTCAAGGATGGCGGCAATGATGGATCCAGACGACATGTAGTCACAAAGATCTTTATAGAAAGGCCGTTCGCTATGTACCTCGTAAAATTTTCCAGCTAGCGCTGGGGTCAGTTGGGTAGCTTTGAGGGCGATGATTTTGAATCCTGCTCCTTCGATCATTTTCAGGATTGCACCTGCGTTGCCAGCTTCAAAAGCATCTGGCTTGATCATGGTAAATGTTCTTTTTCCTGCCATGGTAGTGGGGGTTGGATTGGTTTATTTCGGGTGCAAAAATAGCGCTTTTTGAATTAGAATTAGCCATCCTCTCGAAAATTCTCCCCTAGGTACTTCAGTATCAGTAAATTTCATGCTTTGGGAATTGTCTAAAATTTACTGACCTTTGCTGCCTCAGAGGCCAAAAGTGCGGCAGGATCGAAATAATGGAAGCTTTAGGTACGTTTAAACAACAACTTTCCTCTCCCAGGAAAATTATCATTACCACCCATATTAAGCCGGATGCAGATGCATTGGGCTCATCTTTGGGTCTTTCCAATTACCTAATCAAAAAAGGACACGAGGTAACGGTCATTACACCGACTGATTACCCCTATTTTTTGACCTGGATGGAGGGGAATGAGGGCGTGCTAGACTTTTCAAATGGAGGGCATCGCCAAAAAGCTCTGGCCAAGTTGGAACAAGCTGACGTAATTTTCTGTCTTGATTTTTCTGTGCTGGATAGGGTAAACGAACTTGGCGCATTGATTCGTAAATCGAGTGCCTATATCGTCAACATCGACCACCATCAAGATCCTGAGGATTTTGCTGATTTCCGACTTTGGAGCACCCAGGCGGCAGCTACCTGCGAGCTAGTTTATGAATTGATTGTGGAGCTTGGAGACAAGAGCTTAATTGATAAGGGCATTGCTTCCTGCTTGTATGCGGGTATTTTAACCGATACTGGAGGCTTTCGTCATCCAAATACCACCAAAAATGTCCACCTCGTGGTTGCAGAATTGATCGAATCTGGTGCAGATGCGACCCATATTGCCAACCTGATATACGATTCCAATTCAATTAACCGCCTCAAATTCATCGGCTTTGCGATTTCCCGTCGTTTGGTGGTGCGAGAGGACCTGCAGCTTGCTTATTTTGTTATCAGTAAAAAAGATCTTAAAAAATATCAAAGCCAAACCGGGGACACCGAAGGTTTGGTGAATTATGCCTTATCTTTGACAGGAGTAAAGCTAGCGGCTTTGTTCTCTGAGCGCGAAGACGGGGTCAAAATTTCCTTTCGCTCCAGCGTGGATGTGGCAGTAAATAAGTTTGCTGCAGCCCACTTCGGCGGAGGAGGACATAAAAACGCCGCGGGAGGCAAATCTTCCTTGAGTTTGAAAAAAACCGTGGAACGCTTTGAGTCCCTTGTGCAAGAGCACCAAGTAGACCTTTTTCAGTCAGTTACAGTACCTATTGCCTAATCCCAAGATATCAACGTTGAAATCCACCCACTCTTTATGAAAAACTACAACTCACTAGCACTCCTTTTTGCCCTTGTCATTGGGGTAGGTACCCTTTCTTCTTGCAAAAAAACCAAGATAACAGAGAAAGACGCCATTGAATTTACCTATGTAAAAGAAGGCAAGGAAAAGCCCGCCAATGGGGATTTCTTGCTGTACAACCTAGAGATTTTGACCCAAGCTGACTCGGTGATTTACAGCACATTGACGCAGCCATTTCCTGGCTATTTGATGGCTAACGATACCATAAAAGCACAAAATGGCATGGACGAAATCTTCTTGGCTTTGAGAAAAGGCGACTCCATTACCTTTGAGGCAGCTGCTAAAATCGTTTTCAGCGGTAATCAGCCTGCTCCTATCAAGGAAGATGACAAAATCAAGGTGAGACTTGGCGCTTACGAGATGAAGACCGAAGCTGAAATGCAGAAGTTCTACGAGGAAGCAATGGTGAAGGAGCAAGAAAAAGCGGCCGAGCGTGCGAAGGCACTTTTGGTAGAAGAAGCGAAGACCATAGAAGCCTATCTTGCAAAAAATAAGTTGACCGCTCAAAAAACTGCAAGTGGTCTTTATTATGTGATTGAAAAAGAAGGAACGGGTGAGGTAACTACTCCAGGAACTACGTTGTACGTGAACTATGCAGGCTACCTAATCAACGGTACCCTATTCGATACCTCATGGCCAGAAATTGCAAAAGCAAATAACATGTTCAGCGAGGAGCGTCCTTACGAACCACTTCCAGTAAATGTAGGAATGCGTCAAGTAATTGATGGATGGGACGAAGGGTTGATGCTATTGAAAAAAGGCTCTAAAGCAAAATTAATTATCCCTTCTCCACTTGGTTATGGTGAAAGTGGCGCAGGAGAAATGATCCCTGCAAACTCTATCCTTGTATTTGACGTAGAAGTTACCGACGCGAAGAAATAAGGAGTAAATTTTACTTTAAACCATCCAGAACCTATGAAATCCAGACAAATTGCCGCTATGGCGCTGTTTATTGGAGCGCTTTCTTTGCTCTCTTGTGTGGATTCTGATCAAACACAAGAGGTCATCTTGCAGCGGGATAAGGAAGCCATTGAAAAGTTTCTTAAGGAAAATCCCATTGCTAGCGTGAAAGAATACTCTGAGCCAGTTGAAGGGTTTTATATGTTCTGGCAGGTTTCAGTAAAGCCAGAAAGAAATAGTCTCATGCGAGGAGACACGATCACCGTCAACTACACTGGCAAGTCCCTCGACAAGAAGATATTCGACACCTCCATCGAGCAGGTAGCAAAAGATAATGGCATCTTCAATACGACTAGACGCTACCAACCTTTGCGCTACGCTGTGGGCTATGGATTTACCATTAGCGGTTTTGAATTTGCGCTTTCCATGATGCATCAAGGAGAAAAAGCCACAGTAATATTCCCTTCTCGCCTTGGCTATGGAAGTCAGGCCAGCGGAAGTATTCCGGCCAACTCCCCACTGATTTTTGAACTTGATCTTGTCCAGGTCAAAAAAGGCCCGAATCTAAATCCATGATGCGCAACCTTATTCTGCTAGCTTTAGTATCCATCTTAGGCTTGACAGCCTGCGAGACGACCAGTCCTTTTAATCAGGGCCCAGCCTATGATTTTGAGGGTAACTTGGCGACTGACAGAAAGAAAATCAAAGCGTATCTCGACACTGCGAAAATAGACAGCCTATACCGCATCCACGATCCAAGTGGAGTAGTGGTCATTGTGCAGCAGGAGGGAAAAGGGTCTAGACCCATCAACAACACGGTCGTGTACACGGATTATATTGGAAAGTTGATGCAGGGAGGCACTGTGTTTGACACCTCCTATGAGGCAGTGGCGCGACTCAATAACGTGTATGCAGAAGGAAGGGTCTACATGCCCTACAGCTTTGTGGTGGGCGGATCTACTGTCGTCACTGGTTGGGATGTGGGCTTTAGAAGGCTTCGATCTGGATCTAAAGCGGTATTGATTCTACCTTCACCGTACGGATACAGCAATCAAAAAAATAACGATAAAATACCGGAAAACTCGATTCTGGTCTTTCAGGTTGATTTCCTGGGAATAGATTAAGAAAAGGGTCTTAGGCCCTTTTTTTTATGTCCTAGCTACAGGGTTGCAATCATTTTTGAAAAGGACTCCCCAACTTTTCAGGAAGCACCATCCTTTCCCAAACTAGGCAGGACCAATCAAATAAAGTGAGCCGGAGGTCAGCCTCCAAAAAGGAAAAAGAACCTTAGATTTCCTCCTAGCTCATGCATTACAAAGGGCAAGCTATTCTTGACTCCAAAAATCTTTTTAACTTGGACAGGGAAAGCGTTGTGTGGGAAGATCGTTTGGCCACAAAAGAAAAAAGTAGGCGTTCTTGCCTTCAAAAGTAAACCCAAATGTAAAATTTTATGAAAATTGGAGTCATCCGTGAAGGGAAAAATCCACCTGACAAGCGTACACCGTTTACTCCGAGTGCGTTAAAAGAAATGCAGGACACTTTTGGCTCTCAACTTTCGGTCTATGTTGCCTCTAGTTCCTCGCGTTGCTATTCAGATGCCGAATATCGGGCACAAGGGATAACAGTAGTGGAAGATATTTCTGTCGCAGACATACTTTTTGGCGTGAAGGAAGTTCCCGTATCCCAACTTATACCTGGAAAAACCTATTTTTTCTTTTCCCATACGATAAAAAAACAACCCGGAAATAAAGGACTTTTACAGGCCATTTTGGCTCATTCCATCCGTTTGATAGATTACGAAGTACTAAAAAATCCAAGCGGAGCACGGGTAGTTGCTTTCGGTCGCTGGGCGGGAATCGTTGGCGCGTACAATGCTTTTTGGACCTACGGGAAAAAGACTGGCTTGTTTGACCTCCGAAGAGCAGGAGAGTGCCGGGATCTTGATGAATTGAAGATTGAACTCAAAAAGGTGGCTCTGCCTCCTATAAAGATCGTCGTGACGGGTACGGGTAGGGTTGGAAAAGGAGTGCTCGAGGTATTGACCATCTTGGGTGTCCCGCAACTAGCGCCTGCAGATTTTTTGAAAAAGGATATCCCTGAGGCGGTGTTTGTGTGCCTGTCCTCAGCCGACTATTCGCGAAGGAAGTCAGATGGCGGCTACGAGCAAGCCGACTTTTACGCAAACCCGGAAGGCTATGAAAGTGATTTTTTAAAGTTTGCCGAAGTAGGTGAAATTTTAATTGCTGCGGCCTTTTGGAATCCAAATGCACCCAGGTTATTTGAGCTTGAAGCAATTCATTCGCCCAAGTTTTCCATCTCGGTCATTGCAGACATTACCTGTGACATCGACGGCTCCATTCCGACTACTCGGCGTGCGACGACAATCTTGGACCCTGTCTATGACGTGGACCGTATTTCAGCAGAAGAGATTCCCCCTTTTGGAAAACAAAATAGTATTTCGGTGATGGCCATCGACAACCTGCCCTGCGAGCTTCCTAGGGAGGCATCTGCCGAATTTTCGCGACAGCTTCGGGACTGGGTGGTGCCACAACTTGACAAGGAACATTCATCCATCCTGGAGAAGGCCACTCTTGCAAGGGATGGTGACCTGACCCTCGAATTCATGTATTTGAAGGACTATGTGAGTGAGGAGGAATCGCCTAGTCATGCCTAAGTTAAATCGCTACCTGGAATCTACCTTGCTCAAGCCTACGGTGACCGAGCGTGAGATTGACCAGTTGGTTAGAGAGGCGCGTGAGGAACAATTCATGGGCATTTGTATACCCCCATTTTGGGTAAAAAAAGCAAAAAGAGAACTCCGCGACGAGGACATCCAAGTGGTCACTGTGGTGGGCTTTCCTTTTGGGTATGAGTCTACCGAAGCCAAGGTAGCCCAACTAAAAGATGCCATCAAAAATGGAGCGGATGAGTTAGATGTCGTTTGGTCACAAACTGCCTTTCATTCGGGCATGTCCTGGCCAAAAATTGAGCTGGCCCAACTGTCCAAAATATGCCATGAGGAGGAACGAATCCTAAAGGTGATTGTGGAAACGGCTTACTTGTCACCCGCGCAACTTCAAGACGCCTGTGCCATCTGCGTTGATGCGGGGGCGGATTATGTCAAGACCTCCACCGGCTATGCGCCCTATGGTGCTAGGGTAGTAGATGTGGAACTGATGCGGCAGGTCTTGCCGTATACGGTTGGGGTAAAAGCTAGTGGTGGGATTAAAACGCTTGAGCAGGCCCTGGCATTGATTCAAGCAGGGGCAGATCGGTTAGGTACTAGTTCCGCGAAGCTGTTGATGGAGGCCTGGAGGAAAGAAAATCTTTAGCCTCTGGTAAAGTAGATGAGCAGAAAGGGGATGATGAAGAAGGTGAGCAAAATATAGGCAAAAACCACTACGCGATATTTCACCGATATTTTTGCCATATAATTGGAAAGCCACACGGGAATTTTTCGGATGCTCGCAAAGGGCAAAAATACCAAAGCCCCAAAACTATTGAAAAGCACATGGACGATGGCCAAGGCAATTGCCGCTTCTGGCTTGTAAATAGAAGCGATCACTGCGGTCATCGTTGTGCCGATATTTGCCCCGATAATAAAGGGGAAAGCTTTCGCTAAGGTCACTTTTTTGCTTGCCACCAAAGGGACTACCAAAGAGGTGGTTACCGTACTTGACTGTACTGCGGCAGTAAAGAAGGTGCCATAAAAAAAGGCTAGGCCTGTTTTTTGAAAAATAACCTGGTTTACTTGCTCAAAAGAATCTTTAACAAAGGTTTTGTACATGGCTGTAGACAAGACCTTAATGGCTAAAAATACGAGTGCTATGGACATAACTACCGTGACTACGGTAGAATCAATTTGGCCGTCTACCCACTCGGAGAGCGACCTAGTAAATATCCTATTGTATACAATTGGCCCTTCAAAGGAATTGTCAGATGCAAACCAACCGGCAATGAAGGCCGCCAATTTGGAGAGAAATCCAAAGTAAATTTCCAAAGGCAAAAGAAGAATTACGGTAAGGATATTAAAAAAATCATGAGAAATACCTGCCGAGAGTGCCCTGCGAAATTCCTTACTATTCATCACGTAGGAGAGTGATACTAAAGTAGAAGTAAGGGTGGTACCGATATTGGCGCCGAGCACGATAGGCACAGCTTGTTGAAGTGTAAGGTTGCCCGATGCAACGATGGCTACCAAACTAGCGGTCACCGTGGAGCTACTTTGGATTAGTGCGGTAACAAGCAGGCCAATAAATAAGCTGATAAATGGATTTTTTGTTGCCTGCAAAATTTCCAATGCCAATCCACTGTTTACTTTTCCTATGGATACAGTCAGCAGATCAATAGCAAAAATAAAGAGCAATAGGGATAAAAAAACCCAGACATAGTTTAAAAACGTACGTTTGGGAGGTTGATTTGGCTTTTCCAAGCTTTCCATGTTAAAAGCGATGAGGACCCGAAATGGAAAAAAGGGCTAGGGATACTTGGGCCTTTGCAACCGTAAAATTTCAAAGAATACTCACTGCAAAAATTGACTTTTTTTTGCGAAAATCAATTCAGGTGTTCTTGTCAATGGGCATTTTTTCGTTTGTTTAACAATTTAATAATACACGTTGCGGAATATCTTCTCTAATTTTGAGAACCATACAACCGTTTCTTCTTATGGCCAGACAAAAGCCGATTGATCAAAACATAAATCAAGAGTACATTTCAAAGAGGGTCTCAGGGATTTTTAATTTAGTGAAAGCTGAGCGATCTTATTTAATTCTCCTTGCAATCCTCGTTTCTATTGCAGGATTTATTACCGAATATACCTATGCTGCCATGTGGTTTGGCTTTGCACTCGCTGCTTATTCTGCTATTGCTAATGATAGTATCCAAACCATTGGAACATTTATCGTTTCCAATCAAAAAACCAAATGGTACTGGTTGTGGCTGTTCATCGGATTGATTTGGGTTGTCACAATTACCTACAGTTGGTTTGTTTTCGAGGGTGATGTTTCTTTCCAACTACTCAGTACCCCAGGATTAGAAAAAGCACCCGAAAGTTTTGTCTTTTTACAGTTGGCAGCCCCAATCGTCTTGCTCATCATGACCCGAATGAGGTGGCCTGTATCTACCACGTTTTTGTTGCTCAATGTATTTACCTACAAAGCCGGAACGATAGTATCGGTGATGAGCAAAAGTTTTTATGGCTACATTTTAGCCTTTGTCTTAGCAATCCTTGTTTGGTACGTTTTAGAGCGTTTTGTAAAAAACTTTCTTAAAGGGGAGGCAAAGCCCTATTGGATGGTCTTGCAATGGATAACTTCAGGCACTCTCTGGGCAATTTGGATTATGCAGGATGCGGCTAATATTGCTGTGTTTTTGCCACGTCAGTTGAATCTTGTTGAATTTGTTATGTACACAGGAGTTGTATTCTTTGGTTTAGGGATCATCTTTTTCTTAAAGGGAGACAAAATTCAAGACATCATCAATGAAAAAACAAACGTTGCTGATGTCCGAGCAGCCACGATGGTTGACTTGGTCTACGCCGTTATTTTGTTCTATTTTAAAATGTACAACAATGTTCCAATGAGTACCACTTGGGTATTTATCGGACTTTTGGCTGGACGAGAGTTTGCGATCGCAATGGGCAAGCATGGAAAAGCGAAAAGTAGAGGTGCTTGGCTAGAACGCGCCTTCCGATTGGCCAAAAAGGACGTTTGGAAAGCCCTAGCTGGCTTGGTGGTATCCTTGATTTTGGCGATGGTGATCAACAAAGGGGTTAGAGAGGAAATTTTCGCTGTATTTAATTGAGCCAATACTAGTGGAGCTCTACAGCCACGAGTACTTCATGAACGAGGCCTTCAAGCAAGCTAAAATTGCATTTGAAGAAGGGGAAGTGCCAGTGGGTGCCGTAGTTGTGGCAAAAAATATAGTGATTGCAAGGGCCTACAATCAAACTGAAAAGTTGACTGATGTCACGGCCCATGCAGAGGTGTTGGCAATCACCGCCGCGGCCAACTACTTGGGGGCAAAATACCTCAACGAATGCCGTTTGTACGTAACCCTAGAGCCTTGCCCCATGTGCGCCGGTGCTCTTTCCTGGGCACAGCTTGGCGAACTTCACCTCGCCGCCACAGACCCCAAGCGGGGATACCTCCAATGCAATCCCGGTATGCTACATCCCAAAACTAAGGTGTTTACTGGAATGATGGCAAAGGAGTCAGAGCAGCTTATGCTGGAATTTTTCCAAAATTTGCGAAAAAAGACGTAGCAGGCCTGCAGAACTTTTTCTAGAAAAGACTGGTTTTAAAGGCATTCTCATCAGAACTAATTAATTTTATCTTTCATTAAATCCAACTCTTATGGCTTTTCAACTTCCTGCCCTTCCTTATGCCCTTGATGCATTGGAACCACATATCGATGCACGTACCATGGAAATCCACCACGGTAAGCACCACAATGCCTACGTTACCAACTTGAATGCAGCCATCGCTGGAACAGACCTAGAAGGCAAGTCCCTAGAAGAGTTGATGCAGGTGGCCGGTTCGAATACTGCCGTAAGAAATAATGGTGGTGGGCATTGGAACCACAGCCTATTTTGGGAGATCCTTTCTCCTACCGGCGGTGGACTACCAACGGGGGAATTGGCAGCTGCAATTGATGCCAAATTTGGCTCTTTTGATGCCTTCAAAGAAACTTTCAATAAGGCTGCTGCTACGCGCTTTGGCTCAGGCTGGGCTTGGCTTTGTGTAGATGCTAAAAAAGAACTTTGTGTGTGCTCTTCACCCAACCAGGACAATCCCTTGATGGACGTGTCTGATTGTCCAGGAACTCCAGTGATGGGCCTTGACGTATGGGAACATGCCTATTACCTAAACTATCAAAACAGACGCCCAGACTATATCGCTGCGTTCTGGAATTTGATCAACTGGGATGCAGTGAGCAAGCGCTACGCCGCATCGAAGTAAACTTCTGTTGAAAGTTGATTTTCAAAATCCCGAGCAGTTCGTTCGGGATTTTTTTGTTCCACTTTGGATAAAACATTGTTCGGAAATGAGAAAGACATCCCTTCCCATTCTTGCTTAATCCTGTTTTACGCTTATTTTTTCGACATTTGGGAATGCATTGTTGGGATTTCCATACACATCGCGAGCGGCAGCCTTATTCCATCTTTCAGTTGGGAGGGGCCAAAATAGAAGCAGGTATTCCCGTGTCTGTAGGGATTCACCCTTGGGAGGTAGCGCCTAATTGGGAGTCTGCTTTTGAAAAAATCAAACTGGAGGCAGCCCAGAATCGGCATGTTTTAGCAATTGGGGAAGCGGGGTTCGACCGCTTAAAGGGCCCTGAAATTTCACTACAAAAAGTTGCTTTTTATGCACAAGCTAGCTTGGCGGCTCAGCTGGAAATCCCCCTAATTTTGCATTGTGTCAAGGCACATGACCTGCTGATGGAATACCTGAAATCAACGAAAAACCCCCCGTTTATCCTCTGGCATGGTTGGAATCAGAAGCCTGAGTTGGCACTGCAGCTGCTCCCCTTTCCCGTGTTTTTTTCTTTTGGCAAGCAGCTACTTGAGCCGAGTAGTAACGCTATACAATGGCTATCGGCATGTCCTTTAGATAGAGTCTTTTTCGAAACCGACGATTCGGGGGTGGAAATTGATTCGATTTATCAAGCGGCTTCCCTACTTTTACAACTTCCAGAAGCAAGACTTGCCGAGCAAGTGATTGCCAACTGGAATGTCCTCTCCAATAGAAAAATCTCATGAATGAATTTGCCTGGCTGAGTCGTACCGAGTTGATTGTCGGTCGTGAGGGCCTTGAAAAATTAGCAAAAAAGCACGTACTCGTCGTTGGGCTAGGGGGCGTAGGCTCTTTTGCTGCTGAGTTTATTGCCCGATCTGGCATCGGGGCCATGACCATTGTGGATGGGGATACCGTGGACATTTCCAATGTCAACAGGCAGCTTCCTGCTACCCAGCTCAATGTGGGACAGACCAAGGCAGGATGGATGGAGGAGCGCCTGCTTGCCATCAACCCCAAGCTTAAGTTACAGGCCATCAAGAAATTTTTAGAGCCTTTCGAAATCACCGAGTTGCTTGAAGGAAATGAGTTTGATTACGTGGTGGATTGCATCGATAGTTTTACGCCAAAAATGCACCTCATTGAGGGGGCAAAGAACCGAGGGTTTCCTTTGGTGAGTTCCATGGGTGCAGGGGGTAAAGTAGATCCTACACAAATCAAGGTGGTGGATTTCGCAGACACCCATCAGTGTAAGTTGGCCAAGATGCTGAGGAAGCGTTTAAAAAGAAGGAATATTGTCGGGGGCTTCAAGGCAGTATTTTCCACCGAGGAAATGCTTAAAGAGAGCTTGATGTTGACCGACGGGAAAAATTTCAAAAAGTCTGCTTATGGAACGATGTCGTTCCTACCCGCCGCCTTCGGCTGTGCTTGTGCCGCCACGGTGATCAACGACCTGCTGGCTACCTAATCAAAGAAAATGGTACAAGAAGATTAACACGCCTGCAAAAGCTGGCTTCTTTTGGTCTTTTATCTCTAAGGTCACGGCCACCTCTGCTTTGATGGTACCACGAAGGTCGGATATGTTTTTTAGGGAGGCGACCAGGCGAACCTCGCTATCTACGGTAACCGCCTGTGCGAAGCGCAGGTTTTCGATTCCATAGTTAATCATCATCTTCAGGTTATTCACCTGCACGATTTGTTCCCAGAGGTAAGGAACGATGCTGAGGGTGAGGTAGCCATGGGCAATGGTATTTCCAAACGAGCCTTCTGCCTTTGCACGTTCCGGATTGGTATGAATCCATTGCTGGTCAAGCGTGGCGTCTGCAAAGAGGTTGATCTGCTTCTGGGTGATTTGAAAGTAGGGGGATGCACCAAGCTCTTTCCCGAGGTGGGATTCAAACTCTTCAAAGCTGCCGATAGAAATTGGGGTCATGTGCGCGTATTAAAGGGGATTACTAACTCGAAAGTAGGAAAAAGTAAGGACCCGAATTTTTCCATGGTCAAAAAAGTTTCATCTTCGTACACACAAGGCCCTAAGGGCATAAATTTCCTCCAAAACGATGCCTGATTACCTACACGGTTTTGATCCCAAAGAACAACGTCGGTTGACGGAGCAAGCGGGTATTTTAGCACCCCTAGTTTACAAGGGAGTTGATTTTTCCGGCTGTAAAAAGCTGCTCGAAGTGGGAAGTGGTGTGGGTGCGCAAACCCGTATTTTGCTTGAAACGTACCCCAGCTTACAGGTAACTTGTGTGGACGCTTCAGACAAACAGCTGGGTCAAGCACGCATCAACTTGGCTTCGTTTGGCGATCGAGTACGTTTTGAGCAGCAGGACGGCTGCAACTTAGTTCTAGAAGACCGATTTGATGCTGCTTTTATTTGCTGGACCTTGGAGCATGTGACCCAGCCCTTGGAACTTTTACTTGGCCTCAAAGCGCATCTATTGCCCGGAGCACAGGTAATGGTTACGGAGGTATTTAATTCTAGTTTTTACACATCGGCCGGCTACGAAGCCTTGCAGCATTATTTTGAGGTGATGAATGCCTACCAAAGAAAAATCGGGGGAAATCCTGACGTGGGAATTGCCTTGGGAAGCCTGCTGACTACGGCTGGATTCCGGACGATAAGCACGCAATTTGAAGGATTATACCTGGATAAGAGGTCTTCGGAGGATCGAAAAACGGTTACTTCATTTTGGAAACAACTGTTGGAAAGCACAGCTCCTGCGATGCTTGGGTCGGGATATTGTAGTCAACAGGAAGTGGAGGACATGGGATTTGATTTGGAAAGGATGTCGAAGGATGAAAATGCCATTTTTTTCTACCAATTTGTGCAGGCAAAAGCCACCGTTTACTAACACCTTATGAATCTCATTCGCCGGATAGCAAAATTTATATGGAAGTCTGCCTTATGGTTTTTTGGACTTTCGATTGGATTGGTGATACTTTACCGATTTGTGCCTGTACCCATTACTCCGCTCATGGTGATTCGCTTGGTAGAACAGGGGGCAGACCCTGAAAAGGATCTCCGCTTGGTGAAGGACTGGGTGCCCATCGCTGAGATGTCTAAGCATGCTCCTCAAGCAGTAATTGGGGCAGAAGATCAAAAATTTATGGACCATAATGGCTTCGATGTAGAGGCCATGGAAAAGGCATGGGAAAACAATAAAAAAGGAAGACGCGTCAAAGGAGCAAGCACCATCACCCAGCAAACGGTCAAAAACGTCTTTCTTTGGCCATCTAGGAGTTATGTCAGGAAGGGACTGGAGGCTTATTTCACAGTATTGGTCGAATTGATTTGGCCCAAGGAGCGTATCATGGAAGTGTACCTCAACGTGATTGAAATGGGAGAGGGCATTTATGGCATTGAGGCGGCGGCTCAGACTTTTTTTGACAAGCCGGCAGCCAAACTTTCCAAAGGTCAAGCAGCCTTAATTGCAGCAGTATTGCCTAACCCAAGGAGGTGGAGCCCGGCCAGGCCGACCTCCTATATTAAGGAAAGGCAAGGATGGATTATGCGACAAATGAGCAACCTACCTCCATCGGGTTTTGGAAGTTGAATTTGAAGATTATCTGTTTTAATAGAATAAAAAGAAGGTAAAAATCGTTCAGAGATTTTTACCTTCTTTTTTGTGGGTTTTGTTTATTTCCTCAGCTACAAGATTCCAATGAATAGTTTGTTTTTGGCCTTGGCCAACAGAAAAAAATTTAGCTATAAAGGGGGTAGTGGAATTTGTTTTGGAGTACAAAAATGCAGTCTAGAAGCACAAAATCGAGTATCAAAAAATGCAAGAAAAATTTATCCACAAATTCAATTATTTATCCACAACCCGAATTGATAACCACACAATAAATTGATAATCAATTATTTATATTAAAATTTATTCGTCTTTTTTGTGGATAATTTTTCTTAACTCTTTCAGAAAGTAATTTTTTTTGTTCCAAATCGTGGATAAATCGGCAATCCAAATTTTATTCTATTTGGGGTATAATCTTCTTTTTGACGAGGCATTTTTTTGCGGTACGCAGTAAATATCTTTGGGTAGAAAATAACCCTCTGGCAGCGGTTATTTTTGATTAAAAGTAGATTCAAGGCGCCTGAGGCCTCAAATTTTTCCGTTACTAATTGTATATTTTCTTTTCAAAATATAATTTTAGCTGTACGGACCACGAGGGGCTATTGAAGAACATTTTCTAGTTTTCTCACCTCAAATTTCAGGCGTCAGACACTATCCAATGACATGAACCCCTAAGCATTTGGGAAGTATGGCGCCTGCATACTTAGGTCTTCTAGCATTTTTTTAGGCGCGGGAGGAGATTTGGTTTTTTGGAGAAGCTTAGCGCTTTTCGAGCAGTTCCTGGTCAAGGGCAAGTAGCGCCTTCAAAATCAAATTAACTGTGTCCACGTAAAATTCGGGGTGAATGCGGGCAAACTCATCACTAGGCTGGTGGTAGTCGGCGTGGTCCTCCACACCGAAATAGAGGTGAGGAACCTTTTTGTCAAAAAAAGCGCCATGGTCGGATGACTTCGACCAGTCTTCACTGCCCGTACCCGGGATGTCATGGCCAAAGCGTAAGGTAGCCGTTCCCACAGTGGTTGTTTTTTCCAGAATTGTTTTAAACCGTGGGTTATAATAGGTGCCTGATGCATACACTTCCTTGGCCTCACTTCGGGAGAGCATGTCCATGTTCACATTGAGCAGAATTTGTTCTAGAGGATAGGGAAAGTTTTCAACGAGGGCTTTGGCCCCCCGCAGGCCCATTTCCTCTGCATCTAAGGCTACGAATACCATTCCATGCTGGGGACGATTTTTGGAAAAATACTCCGCCAACACAAGAAGAGCGGCCGTACCAGAGGCATTGTCGTCGGCACCGTTGAAAATGGAGTCTCCTTCGGCATTGCGACGGCCTATGCCCACGTGGTCGTAATGTGCCGTAACCACGATCACTTTTTCACTGCTTAAGCCAGGAAAGAAAGCCACAACATTGGCAGCCCCTGCGTAGTTCTTTTTTTCTCTGGGATTTTCAAAAGAAAACCGCTGGATAAAGTCTGGATAGAGCGGGGCTACCCCTTCCAGGGTAGTCAATGATTCCAAGAGGTAATTTTGTGCCATTAAACTGCCCGAACTCAGCGGTTTGCGACCTTGAAGGGCATCCGAAGAGAGGTATTCCAGGTGCTTGAGCAGTTTAGCCGAATTGATTTCTTGGCCGAAAGAGCTCCTATAGGTGGCAAGAACTAAAATTAATGTAATTAATTTGCGGAGTGGCGTATGCATAGGTAGGAATAGCTCGTTTGATCAATGTGTAAAAATACGTTCAAGACCTTGATAAGTTCATGAAAATAACCAGTTGCCTTATTTTTTTTCTATTTCTCGGGACCACCGTCTTTGGACAAGGGGGGTTGCCTCCCAGTTTTTATGAAGGAAAATCCGTGGTATTGGTCTCCACGGATCCTGCGGCACGGCCCGCCATGCCTTGGCAACAACTTTCGGATAGCATTCATACCTATTTGGTAACGGCAGGAGCTGACCCTGTTGCCTACTACGAACTCGAGCAGGTGACCTTGTCTGCCGAGAGGCAAGCGGAATATGCCAAGGCCTTTCAGCAAAGGGGGGTAAAAAATCTGATCTTCCTCACCAGGCAAAAGGACAGGGCAAGTGTCCACGTAGGGGCGTTTTCTGGGGACGGTAAGCTGATCGCTTCCACGGCGCTTTTTGGGATTTCTGCCCAGGATTGGAAAGGAGCTGTACAGCAACTGGCGGCCGTGGGAAAAGCTAGGCCTTCGAAAAATCTGCTGGTCCCCGATCTAGCTGAATTCCCATTACTCACAGCCCAGGAAGCTGCTGCCACCGCACAAAAATTCTTTTCTCGCAATCCACTCAACTTGGAGGTTTTTCGTCTTGGGATTCCTTTGGAAGGTACTTCCGCAGTTACGGGGGCAACGAGCTCCTTCCGATTTGACCTGTATGGAAAATCCCCAGAAACTCTTCTGGCCGAACAAATAGCTCAAAAAAAAGCCTTGGAGAACATATTTTCGGGACAGTATCCTCATGAAGTGGCCTGGCTTACCGAAGCCAAATCCAATTCTCAGCTCCTGGCTGATCGGATACAGTTTGTGCTGGTCAAAGTGGAGGGAAGACAGGCAGACCTGATGAAAAGTATGGGATTGGAGCCAGTATCTGGTGATGAGGGAAGCAAGACGGTGGTCAAATACTACATCCGCTTCTTGGTTAGGGAGGAACTGTACCTAGGCCCTACCTGGGATGCGCATCCTGATTGGAGCATTGCCCTCAGGCAGTTTCTCGAAAATCTAAAAAAATAAGCAAGGGCTATGGCTCGACACGAGCCATGAGGTTACCTAGGCTGAATCACCTACATCAGTTCTAATTAGGAAGGATACAACGATTCGTTGAAAAACGGGATGAGAGCAAGTAGCAGGGCTTGTTCGTAGTACATCTCTCGGGTGACGAGACCGTGGGTTAGCAGCCCTACAGACCCCCCTTGTTGTTTGGAGTTTTGTTCCTTAAACACCAAGTCGTCCGCATGGCCCAATTCCATTCCCCCTCGGATCAACTCCGCAACTTGGTTTGGTAAGTAAAACGTGCCTGTTTTGGCTCGGCTACTTTTGCCGGAGACATGCAGCACCAGGATCCAAGCAAAGGCATACATGCCGTGCTCGTCTTCTGCCACTCCCCCTTCTAACCCTACCCAGTAGTCAGCTTCTGGAAAAATACGTTGGGCATGGTGAGCCCTATTCTGGGCACCAAGGAAGGTTTCCTCCTCTCCCATAGGCTGGTCAGCGACTCCGGAGGCGGCATTGACTCCCTCCACCAAAAAAGAGCTGCCGAAGCCCTTTGCAAAGGCAGCTAAAGTGCAGGAGATTTTTACTGGGTTTTTGCTTCCCACTACCACCAAAGGGATGCGCGTGGAGCTCAAATTTTCTCGTTTTTTATAGGGCATGTACCTAAATGTAGGCGTTAAGCCATGTTGGTATACACCTGGTTGACGTCATCGTCTTCTTCTAAGCGGTCTACCAGCTTATTGATCAGTTCCTCCTGCTCTTCAGTCAGTTCGGTGAGTGTGCTAGGAAAGCGTTGAAAATCCGCAGAAATAACCTCGATGGATCGGTCTTCTAAGGCTTTTTGCATCAACCCAAAATCTTCAAATTCGGTGTAAGCAAAGATCTCACCCTCATTTTCCGCGATTTCGGCCAGTCCAAAGTCGATGAGCTCCAGTTCTAATTCCTCTAAGTCGTAGGCAGCCTTTGCGAAGCGGAATACTGCTTTTCGGTCAAACATAAAGCTGACCGAGCCTGAAGTGCCCATAGAACCCCCAGCTTTTGCAAAGTAGGACCGCACATTGGCCACCGTACGGTTGGTGTTGTCTGTGGAAGTTTCTACGATGACAGCTATGCCAAATGGGCCATAGCCCTCGTATACTACCTCTTCGTAGTCTTTTTCGTCCTTATTGGAAGCACGCTTGATGGCGCCTTCAATACGGTCCTTGGGCATTTGAGCACCCTTCGCATTTTGAATGACGGTTCGAAGTTTGGCATTGCTGTTTGGGTCTGGCCCTCCAACCTTGACGGCCATGACAATTTCTTTCCCCAAGCGGGTAAAGACCTTGGACATTTTGTCCCAACGCTTGAACTTTCTTTCTTTTCGGAACTCAAATGCTCTTCCCATTGCGGTGCTCTTAGTGTAGGTAGCAAAAATAGCAATTTCTTTTTCTTGGACGAAGTGCATTGCATGAAGAATAAGAAGGGTACTTCGCTGAAAAAATCTACTGAAGAAGTGATTTTTCTGGTTGAAATTAAACCTAAGATCTTAGAGAGGGTCTAAATTTCGAAACAAACCAATACAGTCATGAAAAAATGGATTCTAGGAGTGGTAGTCTTGACCTCTCTAAGTTTTAGCCTTTCGGCACAGCAGCACAAAACATTTCGGCAACTCAGTACAGTGGAACGTGCTCAAAAAATGATTGAACGGATAACAGAAAAGCTCAAACTCTCCAAGGAGCAGGAAAAGCAGATTGGTCAACTTGTATTAGAGAATGCTACCCGGCAAGAGGAACTTTTAAAAACCAGGAAAGCAGCCTTCGAAGCCCAAAGAGTTTACCGAAAGGAGCAAGAACAAAAAATAGCATCGATGCTATCGGAAGAGCAAAAGCAAATTTGGGAGCAGCAAAAAGAAATGTTAAAGCAAGGGGAGTCTCGCCGCCAGGAAGGGAATAACGAGCGGAGAAGAAGGTCAGGATCTCGTCGATGGAGGTAAGCAACAAGGGCCAAACAATTTGTGCGGCCCTTGTTATATCTTTTCGAAAATGTATTAATCAGTAAATGGACTTGAAAAATCTTTTTCTCCTGACTTCAGGTGCACTTTTACCTTTTTGATTTTTCTGGCGTCAACGGCTAGGACGGTAAACTCAAACTCTTTGTAGCAAATTTTTGCACCATTTTTGGGCAGCTTGGAGTTGAGTTCTAGCAGCAAGCCCCCCAAGGACTCACTCTCGCCTTTGACCTCATCGAAAAGCTGCGGGTCGAGGTCTAGTTTTTTGCAAAAATCATTTAGCGACACTTTTCCTTCAAAAATGAAGGTGTCTACGTCAATTTCCTGAAAAAATAGGGTTTCGGTGTCATCAAACTCGTCGTTTATTTCTCCGATAATCTCTTCGATTAAGTCTTCAAGGGTGACTAGTCCAGAGGTGCCGCCGTATTCGTCCACGACAATAGCCATGTGAACGCGCATCTTTTGGAAGTCCTTGAGCAGAGAGTCCACCTTTTTATTTTCAGGAACAAAAAAGCTTTTACGGAGCAGTACCTTCCAATCGAAGGTTTCGTCCTTGTCAATATGAGGCAGCACGTCTTTGATGTATAGCACGCCTAAGATCCGGTCAATGGTCTCTTCGTAAACAGGAATTCTCGAGTAGCCGCTCTTGTTGATTTTGTCCATCAGCTCATGAAAATCAATTTCCGCATCTACTGCCGAGATGTCCATGCGGCTTTTCATCACCTGGCGTACACTCAAGAGGCTAAAATTGACAATGCCTCGTAGGATTTCCTTTTCTTCTTCAGGCGTGTCTTCGGTGGTGAGTTCTAGGGCTTGGTTTAGTTCATCCACAGAAAGGGAATAACCTTTTTGCTGTACCCGCTTTTCGATAATGTTGCTGAAGGCAATCAAAAATGCAGAGAGCGGTTTTAGGAGTTTGGTAAAAATCGTTATTGGAATGGCTAGAGCAAGGGCAAAACTCGTTTTAGATTGGTTGGCATACACCTTGGGGACGATTTCCCCAAAAAAGACAATGGCAAAAGTGACGCCTACAGTTTGTATCAAAATAACCAGAATGCCGGTCGCATCGGTACCAAACACGGTCCAGGTGACAAAGGTTGTCAAGGTGACAATACCGATGTTGATTAGGTTGTTGAGGATCAGGACAGTGCTTAAAAGAACTTTGGGGGCTGCCAAAAGACGTGTGATGACGCCACCTTTTTCCGGGTAACGCTGGTTGAGGTCAGCTAGGTCATCTTTGGTGAGGGAGAAAAAGGCAACTTCAGAGCCAGATACTAGTGCGGACCCTAGAAGAAGTAAGACTATGGCTAGTCCATTTAGTAAAAAATAGCTGAAAGAGAAAGAGGAAACCTGGGCTATCAGTAAGTAACTCGGGTAGGGGTCGTCCATTTGGGTGATAAATAAGTGAACAAATGTAAACAAATCCCCTGAACTCAGTGAACAGGGGATTTGAAATTCATCTTAGAAGGGAAGGTCGTCGTCTCCCTCGTCCATGGCCACCATAGGAGGTGACGGTATAGGTGATTGAGAGGACTTGGAAGGGGTAACTGTTGCTGCTGGAGCGGCATTGCCTCCTTCACTCATGCCCTCGGGTTTGCCTCCGACCATAGTAAAACTCAAAACACGGATTTTCATCCGCTTTCTATTTTGTCCCTGCTCGTCAGTCCACTTGTCAGATTTGATTTTTCCTTCTACATAGATCTGAGAACCCTTTTTCAAGTATTTTTCAGCGATTTTGGCTTGCTGATCCCAGAGCTCTAGGTCGTGCCACTCGGTTTGCTCTACCCGGTTGCCGCTTCGATCTTGGTAGGCTTCCGAGGTGGCCAGGCTTAGGTTGGCGACTACCTTGTCCCCTTCCAAATACTTTACCTCGGGATCGGCCCCTAAGTGGCCCAATAAAATGACTTTGTTTACTCCTGCCATAGCGTTTTTGTTTGTGTGTTTAAAAAGTTAGAAAGAGGGAAATTAGTCAAATCCCGCGATCGGTCAAATAGTTGACAATCAATTTTGGCTTGGGAATCGAATCAATAGTGGCAAGATCTACCAGATCAAAGCCTTCTTGAACGCACCATTCGGCAAGTAGAGGCAGATTTTCAATTGGGATGTCAGTTTCCCAAAAGGAAGCCATTAGCCTTTGATGCGACAGTAAGTGTCTATATTTTTTTGGAAAGAGTGCAGGGGATTCTACCTCTATTCCCTTCCAGGTGGGTAGGGATTGGTCTAAGGATGGAAAATCGTACATACCGGTCCAGATGTCTCCTTCCCCTCTTTTTTTACACACCAGGGAGGTGCCACAGCTAAGGACTAGGTAATTCAGTTCCCGATCCTTCACTTTTGTTTTCTTTTCTTTGACTGGTAGGGAGGCGACTAGCCCTTCCTGTTTGGCAATGCAGCTAGGAGCCAATGGGCAGGTGTCGCAGCTTGGATTTGTGGGCGTACAGCAGCGGGAACCGAAATCCATCATGGCTTGGTTGAATTCTCCAGGGGTATCTTGGGGGATCAGTTGGTTGGCTAGTCCTTCAAATTCAGGTTTGGCCTTGCTACTGCCGATGTCTGTGGCGATGCCAAAATAGCGAGCGAGCACGCGGAAGACATTGCCATCTACCACGGCTTGCACTTCGCCAAAGGCAAAGCTAGAGATCGCTGCGGCAGTGTAGCTGCCCACGCCTTTGAGTTGAAGTAGGCTTGTGTAGTTATCGGGAAAAACCCCGCCGCGCTCTCTCCAGATGTAGTTGGCACAGGCATGCAAATTTCTTGCCCTGCTATAGTAGCCAAGGCCTTGCCAAAGGCGGAGCACTGCGTCTTCTGCGGCTTCAGCAAGGTCTTTTACTGTAGGATAAGCCTGAATAAAGGCTTCGAAGTAGGGCAATCCTTGTGCCACCCGGGTTTGTTGGAGGATGATTTCCGAGAGCCATATGGTGTAAGGGTCTTTGGTTTCTCGCCAAGGCAAATGCCGAGGATTTTCACGATACCAAGAAATTATTGACTTTGAAAACAATTGATTTTCAGCGACTTTACTCTTCATTTAGGAAAATTAGTGAGAGGACAAATCAAGGTATTTTTTTTGAATATATTTTTTAATTGCAACGAATCTCGTACATTTGCAGTCCCAAAAATACTTGGTTAATAGGTTGTTAAGCTTAATTCGAAATTTCTAAATTAATATCACAGTGACCAAAGCAGAAGTAATTACCAAAATTTCCGAAAAAACTGGAATTCAAAAAGACGACGTAACGCAAGCAGTTGAGGCGTTTTTCAAGGTAGTAAAAGATTCCATGGCAGATGGAGAAAACATCTACGTTAGGGGATTTGGAAGTTTTATCAACAAGAAGCGTGCAAAGAAAATTGCGCGAAACATCTCCAAGAACACAGCCATTGTGATTGAGGAGCATTACATCCCTGCATTTAAGCCTTCTAAGGTGTTTGTAGAGAAAATCAAAAACAGCAAGAAAATCAAACATTTGGTTGCTCAGGTATAATCCTGGGTAGGTACCATGAAAAAATTACAGCTTGTTCTCATTGGATTAGGGATTACCTCGGTAGCAGCACTCTACCTCCTCCCCAAAGTGGTGGTAGACAACGAGTCGACAGGTACTAAGATGGAGGGAGAAGCAGCGGATTCGTCTGCCACTTCTGATGTCATTTCCGAATCGCATGAGAATGAGCTATCTTCCCAAAATAGAACCCAGGCCGATCAGCTGATTCAGCAGTTCCGTACCGCTCCTTCACCTGAAGAAAAGGTCGCTGCTGCACAGGTATTGGCGGGGATTTACAAAGAAGAGGGGCTTTTCGACAGTGCGGCATACTATTGGAGTGCTGCATCCGACATCTTGCCCACCAATTTATTCCTTGTCGAAGAGGCTGGAAAAGCGAATTACGAAGCTTTTTCGTTTGCCCTAGACAAGGTGAAAGTGGAGGCTCTGGCCGAAAAAACCAGAGGCTACCTCAGCAAAGTGTTGGAGAAAGATCCTTCCCGGCTGGACCTGAAGACGAAAATCGCGATGACCTACGTGTCTTCGTCTAATCCGATGCAGGGAATTATGCTTCTCAGAGAAGTTCTTGCGCAGGATCCCAAAAACGAAGATGGCCTATTCAACATGGGCGTACTTTCCATGCAGTCAGGTCAATACGACAGGGCAGTGGAGCGGTTTGAGGAATTGGTAAAAGTGCATCCTAAAAACTTGCAGGGACAATTTTACCTGGGCGTGAGCTATTTTGAGTCCAAAGAGAAAAACAAAGCGAAAGCACAGTTTGCCTTGGTTAAGAAGATGACTGATGATCCGATGATCTTGAGTAGTGTTCAAGGCTATCTAGACAAGCTATAACTGATTTTAAACACTTAAATTTTAAAACTATGCCTTGCGGTAAGAAAAGAAAAAGACATAAGATCGCTACGCACAAGCGTAAGAAGAGACTTAGAAAAAATAGACACAAGAAGAAGTAATACTTTCTTCTGACCTGTCTGTCAGTAAACAACGTTCATTAATACTAATACCACGAAAATTTGAGTACGGAATTGTTAATCGATTCTGCTCAAAATGGAAGTCGAATTGCCTTATTGCAAGAAAAGCAGCTGGTTGAGCTCCATTCCGAAGGAACGGATGGCCAGTTTAAGGTGGGTGACATTTATTTGGGTACGGTTCGTAAAATTGTCAATGGCCTCAACGCCGCGTTTATCGACGTGGGGTATGAGAAAGATGCCTTTTTACACTACCAAGACGTAGGCCCAAATATCAATAGCTTGTTGAAGTTTACCAAAATGGTGCGCAACAACAACTACAGCAACCACCTGCTGAAAGGTTTTGAAAACGAAGCTGAAATAGAAAAAGTCGGTAAAATCGAAAAAGTTCTAGCCAAGACCAACCAGGTTTTGGTGCAAGTAGTCAAAGAACCCATTTCTACCAAAGGCCCTAGATTATCCTGTGAGCTCTCTCTACCCGGGCGCTACCTCGTGCTGGTACCTTTCTCCGATACGGTCAACGTATCCAAGAAAATACGCAGCGGCGAAGAGCGCAAAAGGCTGCTCAGACTCATCAATTCTATCAAACCTGCCAACTTCGGAGTAATCATCCGAACCGTGGCTGAAGGCCAGTCCGTAATCGAACTGGATAAAGACCTTCGCAATCTTCTCGCGACATGGGAAGAGGGGATGAGCAAATTGCTGAAAGCTAAAAGTCGGGACAAAATTATTGGAGAGATGAGCATGGCTTCCTCAATTGTGAGAGACCTGCTCAATGAATCATTCGACGCAATCACCGTAGAAGAAGAATCGACGTACGATCAGATCCGTTCCTACATCAGGACTATAGCGCCTGAAAAAGAGAAAATTGTCAAACTTTACACCGGTAAAGTCAAGCTATTTGAAAGTTTTGGCATCGAAAAGCAAATCAAAAGCTTGTTTGGACAGTCCGTAAATCTTCCCCAAGGAGGTTACGTGATTATAGAACATACCGAAGCCCTGCACGTCATTGACGTCAACAGTGGTAACAAGTCCAACCAAGAAAGCGACCAGGAATCTACAGCCCTTAAAACCAACCTGGTGGCTGCAAAAGAAATTGCCAGACAACTCCGCCTCCGAGACATGGGGGGTATCATCGTGGTCGATTTTATCGACATGAAAAAAGCCGAAAACAAAAAGGCAATTTTCGACGCCATGATGCTGGAGATGAAGCAAGACAGATCCAAACACACCGTATTGCCCTTGAGCAAATTTGGGCTAATGCAAATCACACGGCAGCGTGTACGTCCAGAAGTCAATATTGTGACCAAGGAAACCTGCCCTTCTTGCAACGGTACCGGCAAAATTCAAGCATCCATTTTGGTTGCTGATAAGCTGGAAAAAGATCTGGAGCATATGGCTACGATCCAAAATGTGGACACGATCCACATCGGCTTGCATCCGTACCTGCACGCCTACTTTACGACCGGCCTGATTAGCCGAAGAGTAAAGTGGTTCTTTAAATACTACAAGTGGATACGACTGATCAAAGATTCTTCCCTACCTGTGACGGAATACAGATTCCAAGATGGATCTGGAGAAGAAATCGAACTAAAAGTAAAAAGCGAGACTGAGTAAGTCTCGCTTTTTTTTCGCCTTTTTTAAACGGGATCTAGATTAGAATGGAAGTTTGTCTTCCTCGGAAGCTTCGTAAAACGTATCCATGTCTGGAGGACCTACTGGCGCACCACCACCCTGACCGCGCTCTACCTTGTAGGCTTTGAGTTCGGTATACCAACGCCCGTTGTATTCTCGGCTTTCCACATCTAAGGCTACGCTTACCTGCTCACCTACTTTCAAACCAAATTGGTCTATTTTGTCTCCCCAAAGAGAAACACACACTTTCTTAGGATATTGTCCTCCCGTTTCTAAAATATATTCCTGCTTGCGCCAAGCATTTCCACTTTTTGAGTTGCCGCTAACTTCCGGTAGCTGGCTAACAATTTTTCCGCTTAAATCCATAGTACGTTTTTTCTAAATAAGGTTACTAAGGTAAGCAATGGCTTTTACTTTTTGCAGTACTTGCCGTTGTCTCAGGATTGGATTTTTTACCTAACTGCCCGTAACGTCTCTCCGACATTCGGAACCCTATCTTTTTTCTAACACATCCTGCACTGCTCGGCTGGAGGTAAGTATTCGCTATCCTTGTTCCAAAGTAAGTCTCAGCCAAAAAGGCAGAATAATAGTTGGTGAAAAAAGAAATTAAAAATTTAATCAATGGGCTTTTTACTATTTGTTTGTTTTAGTTAAAATTTTTGGTTTAAATTTAACCCTCATTCAAAAAACTGCGTTTCATATTTATAATTCTTCTCACCTAACCCGATACTATGGCCTAGACTTTTACGTTGATATAAAACCAACCTAAAAATGAGTAAACTAGTAGGCCCAGAAGACGGAGTGTTGATCACTCAGTATCGACACGGTAATGAAGCTGCCTTTGATCTTTTAGTAGATCGGTATAAGGGAAAGGTATATACGACTATCTTTTTGATTGTTAAAGATCAAGACATAGCGGAGGATTTACTTCAAGATGTATTTGTCAAGGTGGTGCACACCTTAAATTCCGACAAGTATAACGAGGAGGGAAAATTCCAGCCTTGGGTGATGCGCATCGCGCACAACCTAGCCATTGATTATTTTAGAAAAGCAAAAAGACATCCCACTATTGTGTTGGAGGATGGAAGTAATGTACTCAATTCCATGCGCTTTGCGGAGCAATCCTCCGAAGAGTTACGGATCAAAGAGGAGACCTTGGAACTGGTGAGAAAACTAATCGAGGAACTTCCAGAAGCCCAAAAAGAAGTGGTGATCTTACGACATTACATGGACCTTAGCTTTCAAGAGATTGCCGACCAAACAGGCGTTAGCATCAATACCGCCTTAGGAAGGATGCGCTATGCGCTCAACCATATTCGAAAAAAAATGAAACAAGTAAACAGCGCCTATGATAAAATCATTTACCCCAAATGACCTGATAAGATACATCTATCGGGAAATGTCGGAGATAGAACAAGAACGCTTAATGCAAGCCTTGCACAGCAACGATGCTTTGATGCAAGAATACATTGAAATGCTGAGCTCAGTAGCGTTCTTGGAGCAGGTTCACCTGCAGCCTTCCGAAAAAGTAGTAAAAGCTATCAAAAAGATGGCTCATTCTACGGGACTTCAACAAGTCTGACCCAAGGTATAACCCCGCAGAAATGCGGGGTTTTCTTTTAGTTATCGCTGAGCCAAGCACTTTTTTACTAAGTAGTTGACGTAATTTTTATACTTTAAATCTTCCCCTCCATAGGTAACTTGGTGAAGAAAAGTTTGAAATGTTGTTCAATATGCTGTGGACAGTTACCTGTTGTCCGTGGACTATTTAAAACCACTTCATCATCGTAGCAATCAACTTCTTCACACGTAAGCCATAAGGAGGACGAAGTAGCGTTACGTTGGTAAAGCCAACCCGTTGTTTCAACACGCCCTTCTCGTTGCTGAAGGCCAAAAATCCGTACTTCCCGTGCGCCTTGCCGATACCACTGTTGTTGACCCCACCAAAGGGAAGTTCGGAATGCAAGAAGTGAATTACGCAATCGTTGAGGACCACATTGCCTGAACTCGTCTCCGTCATCACTCGTTTGATACGATCCGTTGCCGATCCAAAGAAATACAAGGCCAAAGGCTTGGGCTGTGAGTTGATCAAGGCTAGGGCATCGTTGAGGTGCGTGTAGGTGATTATGGGGAGCAGGGGACCAAAAATTTCCTCCTGAAAGACCCCCATCTCTTCGGTGATGCCCGAGAGGAGGGTTGGCGCAAAATACCGCTGCTCTTGGTTCCAATCTCCTCCAGCTTCCACCACAGCCCCCTTCTCACGTGCATTGTCAAAAAGTGATTTTACGCGACCAAAATGGGAGTCGTTGATCAATCGCGCATAGTCTTGGCTCTGTGCGATTCCTTCCTGCTGTGGGTCATAGTAGCGCTGAAGCGTCGCCTTTGCTTGGGCGATGAAGGCTTCTTTTTTGTTTTCCGGCACGAGCACGTAATCTGGAGCGATGCAAGTTTGACCACAATTGACAAATTTGCCTAGGACGATTTTTTGAGCAGCATCTGCCAGATCTGCCGTTTCATCCAAGATCACTGGGGATTTTCCACCGAGCTCCAAGGTCACCGAACTGAGGTGCTGGGCGGCGGCTTTCATCACGATTTTTCCTATCTGGGGACTGCCTGTAAAGAAAATATGGTCAAAAGGTAAACCTAGCAGCTCAGAGGCGACTTCCTTTTCGCCAAGACATACGGCCACTTCCTCGGGAGCAAAGAGCTCGCTGACCATGTTTTGAACGAGCAAAGCGGTATGTGGTGCATGTTCAGAGGGCTTTAGGATGGCAGTGCAGCCGGCTGCAAGGGCGGAGACCAAGGGACCCACGGCAAGGTTAAAAGGAAAATTCCAAGGCGAAATCAATAAGGCCCGACCTTTGGGTTCAAACAGAAGAAAGGCAGCAGTACCCAGCATGGGAAGCGGGGTAGGTAAGGGCTGGGGGCGCATCCACGACTTGAGGTTTTTCAGGCAATGCTTGATTTCGGAAGTTACCGGAAAAATCTCGTTGAGATCTGCCTCTGACGCAGGCTTGTTGAAGTCTTTGTAAAGTGCTTCGCGGATGTCTTCTTGGTGGGTCTTGATCCAATTGAGCAATTTTTTTAGTCGCATGGTTCGCTCCTCCAAAGAGGACTTTCTCCAAGCCAATGCGGTGGATAGCTGTTGATCAAAAAGTTCGGTGGGGCTGGGGCGAAAGTCGGATAGCTGCATTGGAACAAGTGAAGTGGAAAAGGAAGGCAAGAAGTTAGGAAACGAAGTACGTAAATCTTTTTGTCTTTTGGAGCGGTGGGGCCCGTCAAGGAACAGAATAGTATTGCCAATAGGAAGCTTAGGTGGTTTTTGAACTTTCCTGAATAAGCAGGCTGAGTTGTGCCAGTTCTTTTTCACTGAGGTTTCTCCATTTCCCCACCGCGAGGTCGAGGGGAATGTGCATGATACGAATACGCTTCAAGGAGGTCACGGTATAGCCTAGATGAGTACACATCCGGCGAATCTGTCTATTTAGGCCTTGGGTCAGGATGATCCTAAACTTGAACTTGGAGATTAGCTCAACCGTGCAGGGAGCGGTGACCGTGTCCAAAATTGGGACGCCAGCACTCATCTTTTGAACGAAGCCCGGATGGATGGGTCGGTCGACAGTGACGATGTATTCTTTTTCGTGGTTATTTTTTGAACGAAGAATCTTATTCACCAAGTCTCCTTCGCTGGTCAGCAGGATCAATCCTTCGCTGTCTTTATCCAGCCTACCGATGGGGAAGATGCGTTCGGGATGCCCTATAAAGTCGATGATGTTATCCTTTTCTCCTTGAGTATCCGTAGTGGAGACGATTCCAACGGGTTTGTTGAAGGCAATGTAGACGTGTTGCTGCTTGGGTTTGCCGACGAGCTCGCCATCTACGCGGACCTCATCCTGCGGAAAAACTTGGGTACCTAGCTCTGGGATCTTCCCATTAATGGTGATGCGGCCTTGCTCCAAAAGCCCATCAGCCGCTCTACGGGAGCAGAAGCCAACCTCGCTGAGGTACTTGTTGATCCGTATGGACGATTCTTGGGACATAATTTGGTTAAGGGCTTGGGCGAAGGTAAGGCAACTAGGACATGTCTCCCAAGCGAGGGCAGCGAAATTACTTGGTATTCTTAGCTGCCGAAGCAAGCAGACGGTCGTCTAGGGCAGGATCAATGAGGGAGAGGAGTTGCATGCCGGCCACCTTTTTTTGTGTAAACGCCTGGAGGTTGGTGGGAGAGATGGGAGCGGAGGGAGGGATGGTCTCTTGGAGCCAATCTTGTTGGGTTCCATTTTTCCAAAAGCGGAAACACAAATGAGGGCCGGTTGCGAGGCCTGTGCTGCCCACGTAGCCAATGACCTGGCCTTGTTGAATTCTACTGCCTTTCTTCACGTCTTTGCTTATTTTGGACAGGTGAAGGTATTGGGTGGTGTAGGTTTCGTTATGCTTGATCTTCACGTAGTTTCCATTGGCGGAAGTATAGGTTGCGTCCAGGACTGTGCCATCGCCCACCGAGCGAATCTCCGTTCCTGTGGGGGCAGCATAGTCGGTGCCCAAATGCGCCTTGTATCGCTTCTGAACTGGGTGAAAGCGGTTCAAATTGTAGCGTGAGCTGATGCGGGTGTACTTGAGTGGGTCGCGCAAAAATGCTTTTTTGAAGCTTTGGCCGTGCTGGTCAAAGAAGGTAAGTTGCCCGTCCTGTTCAAAAGGGATGGCGTGCATTTCCTGTCCCTTGTGCTTGAAATAGGCGAGTTGGATGCCCGAAATGGAGACCACCTGTTCTTCCACTAGTTTTTCTTCAAAGATTACCTTGTAGATATCGCCCTTTTGTAGCCCTTGAAAATCAACCGACCAGCCGTACAGATCTGCAAACTCGTCAATCAATTCTGGGGAAATGCCCTTATCCACCATGGCATTGTACAGGGAAGTTTCAATGGTGCCGCCCACTTCTCGCTTTCGCTGAGTGGAGGGCTTTTGAGCACGGTAAAGCGTGGCTGAATCCAAATTAAACACCACATATTCTGCCGGGTTGGGCTCGTAGATAAAAAACTGTGCTGTGGAGGTATTGGGGGCCGTGATGACCGTAAATTTTTTGTCTGCGGCAATTTTCCTTACGTCAAAAATGTCGGTAGATTTAGTAGCAATCTCATCAATAATCTGATACGGAACATTGAAAGGAGAGAGTAAGGTGGCAAGCGTTTGATTTTTGGCTACCGTGCCTTCTATAATGTGTAGGCCAGTAACCTTGATGCCATAGAGGTAACGGTCTTTTTCTACAGATAGGCTATCCGACTGTTCCGAAGCCCCTCCAAAAAAATAGGAGGGTAGTATTCCCAATTCCTTTTGGTATAAGCCAATAAGCAGTACCGAAAGCAGCAGGGTAAGGTAGCCGATCCATTTTTTTTTCATGATAACTGCGCCAGCGAAATAACTTGCGACTCCTAAACAAGGGAAAAGGAGGCTTTTTTCCAATACATCAGCTTGAACAAGCGCTAATAGGAGTAGGTTTTAACGTTTATTGACGTTTCTCAGCGGTTGTCCCGGCAGATACAGCTAGAAAAATAGAGAAAAACAGCCCTTCCTTACGGAATCTTATGTGGATTTTCCAACTTCTGTGACGCAATTTTTTATCTTTGACCTCCCAAAAAATTGGAATCCCCCATGTTACGAACACACACTTGCGGCGAACTGCGCCTTCTTCATGCAAATCAACAGGTCACCTTGGCAGGCTGGGTGCAGCGCGTCAGAAACAAAGGTGGATTAATCTGGGTGGATTTGAGGGATCGCTACGGGCTGACACAACTCATTTTTGAGGAGGGGACTACAGAAAAGGCGCTGTTGGAAAAAGCAGCGCAACTCGGACGAGAGTTTGTTGTGCAAGCCACGGGGCTAGTCGTTGAAAGAACCGCTAAAAACGATAAAATGCCTACGGGCGATATCGAAATAAAAGTTGCTGAATTGACGGTATTGAATGCCTCTAAGGTACCCCCTTTTATCATTGAAGACGAAACAGACGGGGGAGATGAATTGCGCATGCGCTACCGCTACCTGGACTTGAGAAGGAATGTGATTCGTGAAAAGCTACAGCTCCGGCACAAAATGATGCAGGAGACGCGAAAATACATGGATGCGCAGCAGTTTATTGAAGTAGAAACTCCGGTGTTGATCAAGTCTACGCCTGAGGGAGCGCGGGACTTTGTGGTGCCTAGCCGAGTGAATCCAGGGGAATTTTATGCCTTGCCTCAATCTCCACAGACCTTCAAGCAACTTTTAATGGTCAGTGGTTTTGACCGCTATTTTCAAATAGTCAAATGCTTCCGTGACGAAGATTTGCGCGCAGACCGTCAGCCAGAGTTTACGCAAATTGACTGCGAAATGGCCTTTGTCACTCAGGAAGACATTCTAAATACGTTTGAGGGATTGGTTAAACACCTCTTTTTATCCGTTAAAGGGGTGAATTTGGGTCATGTTGCTCACCTTACCTATGCAGATGCCATGAAATTCTATGGCAATGACAAACCGGATTTGCGGTTTGACATGAAATTTGTCGACTTGACCTCCCTTGCCAAAGGATCCGGCTTTGTGGTCATTGACCAAGCGGAAATTGCTTTGGGCATCTGTGCCAAGGGTGCTGGGGAGTATACCCGCAAGCAATTGGATGAGTTGACTGAATGGGTCAAGCGACCACAAATCGGTGCTAAAGGCTTGATTTATGTTCGTTACCAACAAGACGGCGTCCTCAAGTCGAGCGTAGATAAATTTTATACGCAAGAGCAATTGACCTCCTGGGCAGATGCCATGGGAGCCGTTCCCGGAGATTTACTTTTGGTGCTGAGCGGTGATGAAAAATCAACCCGAAAGCAGCTCTCTGAACTGCGACTGAAAATGGGGGAAGAGCTAGGCCTTAGAGACCGAACTGTTTTTGTGCCCCTTTGGGTGGTTGATTTTCCACTCTTGGAGTGGGATGAGGAGTCAAAGCGATTCCATGCCATGCACCACCCGTTCACTTCACCTAAGCGCGAGGACATTCCTTTGCTAGAAACAGACCCTGGATCTGTACGTGCCAATGCGTATGACCTCGTCATCAATGGAGTCGAAGTAGGTGGAGGATCAATCCGTATCCACGACAGAGGCACCCAGCAACTTATGTTTAGTCACCTTGGCTTTACAGAGGAAGAGGCTCAAAAGCAATTTGGATTCCTGATGGAAGCCTTTGAATTCGGGGCGCCTCCACACGGAGGGATAGCCTTTGGCTTTGACCGACTTTGCGCCATCTTCGGTGGCTCAGATTCGATCCGCGACTACATCGCCTTCCCAAAAAACAATTCTGCCAGAGATGTTATGATTGATTCTCCTAGCACAATAGCCGATGCACAGCTAGAAGAATTGTCCATTCGGGTGGCATTGAAAAAGTAATTTGATTATCCGCAATCAAACAGTGGCTCACTTATGGGAGTGGTAACTATTGCGGAAAATCGATGACAGACGACGGTCCACGGTCCACAGCTCATCGTTGTGGCCCTCAAGCCTTATTCTCTCTAGTTTGAATAAAAGTAGATGTCATCTGCACCAACTTTATTCGCAATTGCAATCGGCTGTCGACAATGGACTGTTAGCAGTTGACAAATTTTTATTTAGGTCCCACCAAGTAGGATCGAATGCCCATCACGAGCAACAGTTGCGCAGCAGCGTAGGTACCCATAATCAAGATGCCTGCTTCCGGAAAATCTTTATAAAAACGGGCCATGGCTAGGATGCCATCGGATACCAAGAAAAGTAGAGCTCCCACAAATACTTGCCAAAAAGAGGCGGAACTTGTCTTCTTAAACCGGTCCCTAGCGGTGGTCACCATGCCGACGATAACCAAGATGTAGGCAATGACGGGAATTTTTAGTCCGCCCAATGTGGGGTAAATGAAGTACAATATCAACGCAGCAAGCAGATAGATGGGGGAATTGTAAAGAAATGACCGCACAAAATGCATGGAATCGAGGCGGCCTTCGGGCTGTTGTGCCAGCCTAAAACCAACGATATAGCACAGGTGTGCCATCAAGAATGCGCCCAGTCCATAGATAAAAAGCTGAGGCCAAAGGAGCAAAACGTCGCCGAGCCATGAAAAAATCAAGGCCGCCAGGATGGTCTTGGCCAGCAGGGTGGAGGCAATGGGTTTGGAAATGAAGTAGAAATACAATCCCAAACCCGCCAAGATGAGGGGCTTGGAGTAGACCCGCATGGATTCATTTTGTTCCAATAGGAAGGTCAGGTCGGCTAGGGTTGCGGCCAAAAACAGGTAAAGCCAGAGGATATGTTTACTTCGCAAAGGGGTAGGGGTAAGTAGATTTTAAAAATAGTCGAAAAATTTAACTCTTTCCTTAAGGATGTTGACATGTTCTTTTGATCCAAGAAAGACCTTTCAAAACAATCGGTACCACTTTAACGTTTTGACTGAAATTTGACCATTTGACGGCTTAAAACAATATAAAAAGTATCATTTTTATCTAAAGCATAAAAAACATTTGGTTTCAATGTTATGTTTTTGTTAAAAAATGTGAAATTTGACAAGTAAAAATTAACCTAACTTCTTAGAACCCCAGTTAATAGGAGTCTACCTTTGCAAGGATTCATAATCAAAAACCAACTTTATCAAATCAAAAATCTTATGAGGCAAAATTTACTGAAAAATTTGCTTGCTCTGTTCGTCCTCGTGATGAGCACTGGCCTAGCAATGTCACAGGGAGTTACGACCTCCGGTATCACCGGAACTGTAACTGAAGCCAACGGGCAGCCCCTTCCAGGAGCAAACGTAGTCGCTACACACCTTCCATCTGGTACGCGCTACGGTGCTGTATCTAACTCAGAAGGTAAATATTCTATCCCAGGTATGCGTATTGGAGGTCCTTACAAACTTGCAGCATCCTTTATTGGATTTACTACGCAAGAAGTAGACGGATTGAGCCTATCCCTAGGAACATTCTCAAACGTAAACGTAACGCTTAGAGAAGATGGACAAGAACTTTCTGAAGTGTTGATCACTGCCAATCAGAATAGCCTTTTCTCAAGTGAGCGTACAGGTGCTAACACAGCAATCGACAACGCTACGCTGAACAAGCTTCCAACTATCTCAAGAAGCATCAACGACTTCACTAGATTGTCTCCACAGTCAAACGGCCAGTCTTTTGCAGGTCAGGATTCTAGATTGAACAACATCACTGTTGACGGTTCTTACTTCAACAACTCTTTCGGTTTGGGTTCAGGTTCTAACCCAGGTGGTAGAACAGGTGTATCTCCAATCTCTTTGGACGCAATCGAGCAAATCTCGGTTAACGTGGCTCCTTATGACGTGAGACAAGGTAACTTCACTGGAGCTGGTGTAAACACTGTTACCCGTTCAGGTACCAACGAATTCTCTGGATCTGCTTACTATTTCACTAGAAATAACAAGAACGTAGGTAAAGAAGCAGGAGATAATCCTTTCAACCCTGGTGATTTCAGCTACAAGCAGATGGGATTCCGCGTAGGCGGTCCAATCATCAAAGATAAATTGTTCTTTTTCGCTTCTTTTGAAGATGAAGCAGAAGCAAGACCAGCTTCAACTTGGACAGCAAATACAGGATCTCAGCCAATCACTGGTAACGTAACACGCGTATTGGCTTCTGATCTTGACGGATTGAGCTCCTACCTAAAAAGCAAGTTTAATTACGAAACTGGTCCTTACCAAGGATACGACAACGAAACTTTGGGTAAGAAGTTTTTGATCAAGTTGGACTACAACATTAATGACAAAAATAAGCTTAGCGTTAGATACAACCACTTAGACTCTTCTACAGATGTGTTGATGTCAAATTCTTCTTCTCTAGGTTTCGGTAACCGTAACTTAAGACCAGAAGCATTAAACTTCCAAAATTCAAACTACAGCATCATGGAGAACATCCGTTCTCTAGTAGCAGAATTGAACACGCGTATCAATAGCAACATGTCCAATAACTTGATCATTGGATACACTTCCCAGGACGAAAGCCGTGGGTACAAAGGAGAGTTCTTCCCAATGGTAGATATCTTGAACGCTGGTTCTACTTACACTTCTTTTGGATTTGAGCCTTTCACTCCAAACAACGAGTTGCGATACAAGACCTTCCAAATCCAGGAAAACTTGCAGATCTTCAAAGGAAACCATACCATCACGACAGGTTTCAGCTACGAAAACTACCAATCTGAAAACGTATTCTACCCTGGTTCTCAGTCGGTATATGTTTACAACTCTTTGGCTGATTTCTACAAGGATGCAGATAACTTCCTTGCCAATGGCAACTCCATTGCTTCAGGTGTAACCCAGAGAAGATTCCAGGTTCGTTGGAACAACATCCCAGGATCTGAGAAGCCAATCCAACCTTTGGAAGTAAACTATGGTGGTGTCTTCATTCAGGACGAGTGGCAGGCTAAATCAAACCTAAAGTTAACTGCAGGTTTGAGAGTTGACGTTCCTTTCTTCGAGAAGACTGCACTTAGAAACACTGAAATGGAGACTATGTTCTTCAGAACTCCTTCTTCTGCTTATGTAAACTTCAGAACGGATGCCCTTCCAGAAGCAAACTTATTGTGGTCTCCACGAGTAGGTTTCAACTTGGATGTGTTCAACGATCAAAAGACACAAATTAGAGGTGGTTCAGGTGTATTCACCGGTCGTCCAGCCTATGTTTGGATTTCCAACCAGGTGGGTAATAATGGTATCTTAACTGGTTTTGCTCAGTTGGATAACACAACTACTCGTCCGTTCAACCCAGATCCTAATAAATACAAGCCTACAACAGTAACTGGTGCACCAGCTTCTTCTTACGAGCTTGCCTTGACTGAGACCAACTTCAAGTTTCCTCAGGTATGGAGAACTAACATCGCAATAGATCAGAAATTGCCTGCAGGTATCATCGCTACGGGTGAATTCATCTACAACCAGGACGTAAATGGTATTGCTTATTACAACGCCAACTTGCCTGTTGCTTCTTCCACATTCACCGGAAATGACAACCGTCCAAGATGGAATGTGGGTGCCAACCCTAACCGAATCAATGCTAAAATCCCGAATGCAGTGACTTTGTCTAACCAGGCTGTTGGTTACTCATGGGTAGCTTCTTTCTCTTTGGAAAGACCTTTTGCTAATGGACTATTCATGAAAGCTGCCTATAGCTACGGTGAGTCTAAAAACACGGTTGATCCAGGATCTATCGCTTCAGGTACCTGGTTTGGTAATCCAGTGACTAAAGACCCAAACAACCCAGGTCTAGGTTATTCTTCTAACTTTATGGGCCACAGAGTATTTGCTACTGCGTCTTACTCTAAGGACATCTTTAAGTTTGGAAATACCTCCATCTCACTATTCTGGGAAGGAAGAACGCTTGGTAACGCGAGTTATGTAGCTGGTGGTGACTTGAACAATGACGGTGGAACTTCCAACGACTTGATCTACATCCCTGCTACTAAAGCAGAAATGAACTTCCAAGCATTTACAGCGAGCGGTGTAACCTTCACTGCTGCACAGCAAGCTGATGCATTTGAAGCGTATATTCTTCAGGACAAGTATTTGAGCGCAAACAGAGGCGGATATGCTGAAAGAGGTGCCGTGATCATGCCAATGGTATACCGTGCTGACCTTTCCTTTGCTCAGCAGTTGTTTACTAACATCAAGGGCAAGAGAAACACCTTGGAATTCCGTGTAGATATCCTAAACGTGGGTAACTTGATTGATTCTGACTACGGTGTAGGTAAGACCTTCAACTCTACTCAGCTTCTTGTTGTTCCTACTGCTGCTCAAGGTGGTGCTGCTAGTGCAGACGGCAGACCTCAGTACAGAATGAGAAACTTGGGTACAAACCTAGTGACAGAAACGTACAGACCTACTGCAGGTGTAGCTGACGTTTGGAGAATGCAGTTTGGCTTGAGATATATCTTCAATTAAATTGACCTAATTCTTTAAAGTAAAGCGCCCCGGTTGTTATCGGGGCGCTTTTTTTATTGTTAGAGGCAAAGAATTCAAAAATTTGCCCTCATTTCCTTAACCTTGATATCTGGATTTTCTACACGATGCTTGAAGATCCCTAGTGCCTTGGGCCAGTCAGAACATGCCCGCTTTTTTCCATTTGTCGAAGCGATTTGCCATCCTTACGTTTTCTATTCAACTGCCAAATTTCTGTGGTATATTTGTCTATAATAAATTTTTGTGTTTTTTAAGGAGGTTTCCGCATGTTGTACTTCAAGCAATTTCTTCATTCCCAAAGTAGCGAGTGGATCGTTTTCATCCACGGTGCAGGGGGAAGTTCTGCGGTGTGGCATAAGCAGCTTAGAGACTTTCAGAAAGAGTTTAATCTTTTACTCATCGACCTCCGTGGCCACGGGAAGTCCATCGACCTTCCCAAAGCCATATGGAACCAAGAGTACACGTTCGATGCGGTTACAAAAGATATCATTGAAGTATTGGATCATCTCCAACTGCCACCGGCGCATTTTATGGGTGTATCTCTTGGTACCATATTGGTTAGGCAACTTGCAGAAATGCAGCCACAACGCGTCAAATCCTTGGTGATGGCTGGAGCAATTACTCGCTTGACTACACAAAGTCGCATTTTGGTATTTTTAGGAAACGCCTTCAAAAAAATCATTCCGTATATGTGGCTATATCGGCTTTTCGCATTTGTGATTATGCCCAGAAGGCAACACGCCGAGTCCCGTAACCTCTTTATTCAAGAGGCCCAAAAATTATGTCAAAAGGAGTTTATCCGCTGGTTTAAACTTACACAAGACATTAATCCCCTCTTGCGCTATTTCAGTGAAAAGGATTTGGACATTCCCACGCTTTATGTAATGGGCGACCAAGACGTCATGTTTTTGGAGCCTGTCAAAGTGTTGGTTAGAGCGCATAAGAACTCCGTTCTTGAGATTCTGGATCACTGTGGGCATGTGGTCAACGTAGAAAAACCTGATGAGTTTAACCAGCTTACCCTCGCCTTCATTAAAAACCAACCGTAACTGCTTTTTTTCACGATGAAAAAACAAACCAAACTCATTTTAGTGGGGGTTATTCTGCTGTTGATTGCACTAGCCTATTTTTACCCTCGACTTGCGACTCAACCCGAAGGGGCTGCGCCAACTTCAGCTGGAGCCTCTGCCGGAGGTGCTGATGCGCCTTTAGCAGTGAAGGTAATTAAGCTTAAGAAGGAAACGCTCAACAACCAGCTGCAGGTCTCTGGCACTGTGCTTCCCAACGAATCGGTCAACATAAAGCCTGAAATCAGCGGCCTAGTAACAAAAGTGAATTTTCAAGAAGGACAATACGTGAGTAAAGGAACGCCTCTCCTGTACTTGAACGATAATGAGCTACAGGCCCAATACCAGCGCTTGCAGTACACACAAAAGTTGTTTCAAACCCAAGAGTCGAGGCAAAAGCAACTCTTGGCTAGAGAGGCAATCAGCCAGGAGGAATATGACATTGTGCTCAACCAGTACAATACGGCTCTTTCTGACATCAAATTGGTGCAGGCACAGCTAGAAAAAACCGTTATTCGAGCACCTTTTAGTGGCAAGCTTGGCTTGCGACAGGTATCAGAGGGGGCGGTTATCAATTCAGCCAACATCATTGTCAGTATTGTCAACATCGACCCCATCAAGTTGGAATTTTCTATTCCGGAGCGGTATGCCGGTTTAGTAGCCGTTGGCTCTCCTATTTTTTTTAGCAGTGAATCGGCCAAAGAGGAAGTTGAGGGGAAAGTGTATGCCTTTGAACCACAAATTGATGCCGCCACGCGTACGCTCAAGTTGAGGGCCCAAAGCCCCAATAAAAGTGGAAAATACCTGCCAGGCATGTTTGTCAAAATTAGGTTTGTCCTGGATGTAAAAGAAGATGCGTTATTGGTACCTGCTGAAGCTGTAATTCCAGAATTAGCCGGCTACAAAGTATTTGTAGTTGGAGCAGATGGAAAAGCAGAGCAGCGGATGATTGAAATCGGTACGCGAACAGACACGCAGGTGCAGGTCCTTTCCGGCCTGAACGAAGGGGACATGGTCCTCACAACCGGTGTGATGCAAGTGAGACAAGGCATGCCTGTCAACCCCACCCTTATTAACTAAGCACCTCCATGGCTAGTCTTTCAAGCATAAGTATCCAACGGCCAGTATTGGCCATCGTGATGTCTGTCGTCATTCTCCTATTTGGCGGCATCGGCATTTCCCTGTTGGGTGTTCGCGAATACCCTTCCGTTGACCCCCCCGTGATTAACGTAAGTACCTCCTATGTGGGGGCTAATGCAGACGTCATCTTGGCGCAAATCACCGAGCCGCTAGAGGAACAAATCAACGGCATACAAGGCATTAAATCGCTGACCTCCACTAGCGCAGATGGGCGTAGCAACATCACGGTAGAGTTTGAAGTGGGCGCTGATTTAGAAGCCGCTGCCAATGACGTTCGAGACAAGGTGGCTGGTGCACAGCGGAGTCTACCACCAGATGCAGATCCTCCTGTGGTATCCAAGGCCGATTCCGATTCCCAGCCTATCGTTGGAGTCAACGTAAAAAGTGATACCAGAAGCTTACTCGAGTTGACAGAGGTTGCGGATAACGTATTTAAGGAGCGCCTGCAGACTATTCCTGGAGTGAGTAGAGTACAGATTTGGGGAGAAAAAGAGTTTGCGATTCGCCTGCGAATGGACCCCCTCAAGATGGCTTCCTATGGCATCACGCCAATGGATGTGTTGAACAAAATACAGAGCGAAAACGTGGAGCTTCCGTCTGGAAGAATTGAAGGGCAAAACATTGAATTGTCCGTGCGAACAAAAAGTCGCTTGAGCTCCCCACAAGAATTCGACGACTTGATCATCAAGGAGAGCGAGACCAACCTGGTCAGATTTCAGGACATCGGCACTGCAGAGCTTTCGGCCTTGAACGAGAAAACTCTCCTCCGCAGGAATGGGGTTCCTATGGTTGCCGTCGTGCTAGTTCCTCTTCCGGGGTCCAATAACATTGAAATTGCCGATGAATTTTACAAGAGACTAGAATTTATCAAGAAAGATCTTCCTGCAGATATTGGAGTAGAGGTCGGTATCGACGGTACTACCTACATTCGGCAGTCCATCTCGGAAGTGGAGGAGACCATCCTCACGGCCTTTCTCTTGGTCGTAGCAATCATCTTCCTTTTCTTGCGCGATTGGCGAACGACCTTTATTCCGGTTGTCACCATCCCCATTTCCCTAGTTGGAGTATTTTTTATCATGTACCTGATGGATTTTTCCATCAACGTGCTCACCCTTTTGGGAATTGTCTTGTCCATTGGACTCGTGGTTGACGATGCCATTGTGGTCTTAGAAAACATCTATGCACGGATTGAAAAAGGAGAAAAACCCATGGAGGCCGCGGCAAAAGGATCTGAAGAAATCTTCTTTGCAGTAATCGCAACCACCATTGCCTTGGCGGCGGTGTTTCTTCCTGTAATCTTCTTGACGGGCACGACAGGGCGACTGTTTCGCGAGTTTGGTATCGTAGTCGCAGGTTCAGTACTTATTTCGGCTTTTGTTGCCTTGACGATGACGCCAATGCTCAGCGCTAGAATGTTGAAAAACAGAGAGAAGCAAAACGCGTTTTATCGCTTCACGGAGCCTTTTTTCGTCTGGCTAAATGACCTCTATTTCCGTTCCTTGTCGCGTTTTATGCAGATCCGCTGGATATCTTTCCCCATCGTTGTTGCCATGGGTTTAGGCATCTACTGGTTGTTTTCCAATATCCCAACGGAGCTTGTGCCTATGGAGGACCGCTCTGAATTGCGAATCAACATGACCGGCCCTGAGGGAGCTACATTTTCCTTTATGGACCAAGTCATCACCGACTTGAATGCCCAGCTTACGAAGGACATTCCGGCCACTGAACTTGCCGGCATCACCAGCATGACCTCTCCTGGATGGGGTACTGCAAATACAAACTCAGGATTTATCCGTGTATTTCTAACAGACGCTGTCGACCGTTCACGCACTCAACAAGAGATCTTTACCCAAGTTAACGGTGCCCTTAAAGGAGTGACAGAGGTGCGTGCCTTTGCACAGCAACCTGCATCCATTGGTGATCGTCGCGGGGGATTGCCTGTTCAGTACGTGATTCAGGCCCCAACCTTGGAAAAATTAAAAGCGGTCATCCCCAAGTTTATGGAGAAGGCCGCACAAAATCCAGCCTTTATTTTTACCGACATCAACTTGAAGTTTACCAAACCAGAGTTGGAAATAGAAATCGACCGAGAGCGAGCAAGAAATATGGGCGTATCGGTACAAGAGATTGCACGTACGCTGCAGCTTTCCTATTCTGGACAGCGCTTTGCCTACTTTATCCGTGGAGGCAAGCAGTACCAAGTGATAGGGGAAATGAGGCTGCAAGACCGTAACGAACCCGTAAACCTGCGGATGCTTTATGTCCGTGGAGACAATGGGCAGTTGGTGCAACTAGATAATTTGGTACGGGTGGTTGAGAAAAGTACGCCTCCCCAGTTGTACCGTTTCAATCGATTTGTGAGTGCTACTGTCTCGGCCAACCTGGCAGATGGGGTTACGATTGGTCAAGGTCTGGAGGAAATGGACAAAATCGCCGCCGAAGTCTTGGATGATTCCTATGCAACTGACGTCACGGGACCTTCAAAGGAATTCAGAGAGAGCTCCAATAGCTTGTTGTTTGCCTTCATCTTTGCTTTGGTACTGATCTATTTGGTGCTGTCTGCGCAGTTTGAAAGCTTCGCCGACCCGCTAACAATTATGTTTACGGTGCCTTTGGCCATCTTCGGCGCCCTAGCGACGCTTTGGGTGTTTGACTTTACCTTGAATATCTTCAGCCAAATCGGAATTATCATGCTCATAGGCCTTGTGACCAAAAACGGCATTTTGATTGTGGAGTTTGCCAACCAAAGGAAAGAACAGGGCATGGATGTGGATCAAGCTATTTTTGGCGCTGCGGTATCGCGACTACGGCCTATTTTGATGACCAGTATGTCTACCATACTCGGAATTCTCCCGATTGCCTTGGCTCTGGGCGCAGGTGCAGAGAGTAGGGTACCGATGGGTGCTGCCGTCATTGGCGGATTAGCGTTCTCAACGGTGTTGACACTCTTCATCATTCCTGGAGTCTACACCTACCTCACGTCTAAAAAAGGAGTTTTAGAAAAAGTCTCATGAAAAAACTAGCACTTCTCCTACTCGTTGGGTTTTGCATACCTATCGCCTGGGCACAAGCTCAAGAATCCCTTGACCTGGAAAAAGCGCTGCAGCTAGGTCTAGAAAACAATCTCCAGGTAAAAATTGGGATCGAAAACAAAAATTTACGTGAGCTTGATAAAAAGGTAGCCGCAGGAAACTTTTTTCTGCCAACCCTCAATGCCAACTACCTGCGTTCTTTTTCCACCGAAGATGTAACGCAAACATTTGTAAGTGATCCAGAAAATCCAAAAACAATCGATGCGGCGAAGTCTCGAAACAAGGCGTATAGCTTCATAGGGATCTATGGCTTTAGGCCCGAATCGTTGGTGACCATGCGACGCCTCGGTGTGCTTGAGGAAATCAGCGACCTTGATGCCAAAGTGATTGTTGAAAATACCGTAGCAGGAATCTCCACAGCCTATTACCGCTTGATTTTGGAATTGCAACGCTACCAAGTCTTAAAGCAGACGCTACAATTGAGCAAGGCCAGGTTGAACATCTCCCAAGCGCAGTACGAGCTGGGGGGAGCAGGGAAAAGAGACTTCCTTGCCGCCCAAGTAGATTACAATGGAGATTCCAGTTTACTGATGACCCAGCACCAAATTATTCAAAATGCGCGGGTTAACCTGAATGAACTCTTGGCTGCGGATCCCGATACGGATTACAACATCCAAGACTCCACCATCCAGATTGGTGACCCACTCTCCTTAGAAACTCTCTTCGAAAATGCGTTTTTGGAAAACAAACTCTTACTGGTAAACCAAAGGCAAAACAATGCCGCCTTTCTTCAAATCAAAGCATTGCAAGCACAACGTCTTCCTGTACTTAATCTAAACAGCAGTTTCAATAATTCGGTATTCAATTCCGACGCGGGATTTCTTATTCAAAATGAGCGGCAAGGACTCAACTATGGAGGATCAATTACCTTCAACTTGTTTAGCGGCCTTACGCTCAACCGCAGAATTCAAAGCGCCAAGGTTAACCAGCGCATTCAGGACTTCACCTTGGAGCAGTACGAGGTCCAGTTGAAGTCGGACCTTCAGCGGGCCTACAATACCTATGAAAATAACAGGGGCCTTCTTACCATCGAACAAACCAATTACCAAGTAGCGAAAGAAAATTCAGAAATTGCCTTGGAGCGATTCCGCTTGGGAATTGCTTCTTACCTTGAGTTTAGGGATGCCCAGGTCAATCTGCTCTCTGCTGAGAATAGACTGATAACTTCCATCTTCCAAATCAAGGAACAGGAGATCGAACTCTTGCGCCTGTCGGGAAAAATATTCTTTGTCAGCAATACCGATCCAGTTGATACTGGAGTCGGTCAATAAACATAGGAGGCTACCAGGCCTCCTTTTTTTGGTATGTGGCTTCTTTGCCTAGGTTTTACTTTGGCACAGGCTTTGCCAAAGTGAGGGCGATAAACAGGCCTAGTGCCCTAAAAAATGGAAAAAAAGAAACTACTCCTCCTTGCTGCGTTTTTCGGCGCCATGCTGTTGGTTTTTTTCGCCTATCTCGCCGGCTGGTTTGATACGGATGCAAAGGAGTACATCTTGGACAAAGAAGGCATTCAGGCTCGGGGTACCTTACGCGTGGCCGTGGACAATAACTCAAGCAGCTACTATATTTACCGAGGTAGGACGATGGGCTATGAGTATGAGCTTCTATTGGATCTAGGCAAACGACTTGGAGTACAAGTAGAATTCGTTGTAGCTACAGACATTGATCAGGCCTTTCTGCAACTCCAACAGGGTAAGGTGGACCTAATTGCAATGAATCTGCAGGAGAGCAAGGAACCACTTGAGTTCGTTACCTTTACTCAAACCATAGGTGCTATGAGTACAGTGCTGGTTGGTAGAGCCCCTTCCCCCTCTTGGGAATCCATTGGCAACGACACCGTAGTTGTGCGCAGAGGAGCCGTGTACCAAGCTCAACTGCAGGGAATCAAAGATTCCTTGGGCCTCTCATTTACCATCCTGGATACAATAGACCACGAGGAAACATTGATAGATCGAATAGAAGAGGGAGAAATCTCTTGGACTGTGGCCGAGCGGAATGTAGCTCAAACTAATGCCACCTACTACGATGGTTTGGTTCTATCCCTAGGTGTTTCGGATGAGGCACCCGTCGCTTGGGCCCTACGTACCTCTTCCCCCGAACTAGCAAAAGAGGTCAATGCTTGGCTAGCCGATAAGCAAAAACGTTTTATCCCAGATCTATATTCGAAGTATTTTTTAAACTCAAAAAACAGGCATTATCGGAGCACGAGTGACTTCTCTTCTCTTGGGGGTAGTCGCATCTCGCCATACGATGAATTGCTTAAGGAAAATGCGGAAACATTAGGTTGGGACTGGCGATTACTTGCCGCTTTGGTCTACAAAGAGTCTGGATTTGATACCACCGCCCTCTCTTATGCCGGTGCACAAGGATTGCTTCAACTCATGCCTGTGACCTTGGAACGCTTCGAGGTGACCAATCCTAACGACCCAGGAGAGTCTCTTCGGGGAGGAGTGAGGTACCTGAACTACCTGGATAAATTTTGGTTGGAGCGGGTGCCCGAAACCAACGAGCGAGTTAAATTTATTTTGGCCTCCTACAACATCGGCCAGGGACACGTCGAAGACGCCTGGAAGTTGACACTCAAGTATGGAAAAAATACCCAAAGTTGGCAGGAGGTTTCTGTTTTCCTAAACCTGAAGAGTGACCCGATGTACTACCGCGATCCCGTGGTGAAAAGCGGCTATGCCAAAGGCCATATCGCGGTTACCTATGTCCGTGATGTACTCAGCCTTTTTTCTTCCTATAAGGCACTGGTAGCCCCCTAAGGCCCCTAGTGTAGTTCAAAGATGGCTTCGATTTCTACGGGAATATTGTCAGGCAGAGATCCCATGCCTACGGCGGAGCGAACCCCTATTCCCATTTCTTGGCCCCAAATCGCAGCAAAAAGTTCGCTGCATCCATTCATGACGTAGGGATGACGCTCAAAAGTGGGCACGCAGTTGACCATGCCAAGGACCTTGATGACACGCTTTACCCGGTCCAAAGAACCCACGGATGCTTTGATGGTGGCCAGCATGGCCAGTCCAACTTGTCGAGCGGCCAGCTTGCCTTCCTCCATATCCAATGTTTCTCCTACTTTTCCGATAATCAGGCTGCCATCAGGCTTTAAAGTGCCATGTCCAGAGAGGTAAAGGAAGTTGCCCACCACCAAGCTGGGGGTGTATACGCCAAGAGGGGTAGGAGCAGGAGGAAGTTGCAGGCCTAATTTTTCAAAATTTTGTTCTGGACTGATCATGGCAAGCTAGTGTAGTGGTAGAAAATCAAGTAAGGAAGGATAAGCCAAAAATAGGATTTTTTGTCAGTCAAGGGCCTAAAAAAAGGTTTTAAACCACCAGGTCGAGCAACAATACGCCAACCAAGCCAACCACTGCAATAAGCGTTTCCATCAATGACCAGGAGCGTAGTGTGTCTTTGATGCTGACATTGAAGTATTCTTTAAACAACCAAAAGCCTCCGTCATTGACGTGAGAAAACATCAGGCTACCAGCTCCTATGGACAGCACAAGTAGGTTGGGGTCCACGTTAAGACTAGGTAAGATTGGGGCAAGCATGCCAGCCGTAGTCAGTCCCGCCACGGTAGCGGAACCCACACACACGCGAATGAAGGAAGTGATTAACCAGGCTAGAATCAAGGGATGTAAGTCTAAGCCTTGGAGTCCTTCGGCAAGGGATATACTCACACCGGTATCGGTAAATATCTGCTTGAGGGCTCCTGCGCCCGCCACAATCAACAAGATCATCGCGATGTCTTTGGTGGCTTCCATGTAGGTATTCATGAGTTGAGCCATGGTTTGCTTTCGACGAATGCCTAGCGCATACGTGCCGAAGGCTAGCGAAGCGAGCATGACTATGCTAGGATTGGCGAGAAAGCGAAGGATTGGGCTGATGGGGTTCAATACGTCCACAGCAAGTGACAAGACGGTCGTGCCGACCAAGAGTACCACAGGAAGAAGAGCGGCAAATAAGGAGATGCCAATACCAGGAAGTTCGGATACCGGCTTGGGCTCGGCTTGGAAGGTTTTCAGGGGCTGGGATGTGATGTTTTTGAAAAGCGGTGCAAGCAAGGGGCCAGCAATTGCGATGGTAGGGATGGCGACGATTCCTCCATAAAGGAGAGTCAATCCCATATTGGCTCCAAATTGGGCCACCAACGCTGCAGGAGAGGGGTGAGGAGGTAAAAATCCGTGGGTGACCGATAGCGCAGCGAGCAGGGGCAAACCCACGTAAACTGCAGGTAGGCGGTATTGGTAAGAAAGGGTAAAGGCAAACGGGACCAAGAGTACAAAGCCCACGTTGTAAAACAGGGGGATGCCAACAATCAACCCCGTGAGTGCCATGGCCCAAGTAATGTATTTTTCACCAAAAACTCCCATTAAAAATCCTGCTATTCGCTGGGCGGCCCCACTTTCGGCGACCAACTTTCCTAGCATGGCTCCAGTGACAATCACGATCACCAAATCCCCCAATAGGGCCCCAATGCCTTTTTGAATAGAGGTGGCCACCTGGTCAGCTGGAAGTCCTAAGAGTAGGCCCGCGGTGATGGAGGCTATCAAGAAAGCAAGAAAGGGATGAAGCTTGGCCCACACAATCAATACCACCAAAAGCACAATAGGAAGCAAAACAAAGAAGAAGGTCATGGCCTGTGGACTGTGTTACACTAGAAAGTTAGGAAAAACTTGGAAAACCCTTGATTCTTCCTTTGATAGGTTTGGAAATCCATCCACGAGTTTACATTAGTCTCTTTTAGGCACCGTCCTCCCCCTTACTTTTTCCGCGGTAGCGGAAGAACCGTACCTTCTCGGAAGCTGCCAAGGGTAAAATTGCCGCTTTGAAGTTCTTCGATCCGGACTTTTCTCTGCCCCCAGCGGTTTTGGTCTATGTACTGTCCAGGAACATGACTGCCAGACGCGGGTTCTCCTGTGCCCACTACGCGTAGGTCTTCTGCATCTTCTACTAGCAGGCCTGCGGCCGAAATTCGCAGTGCTAGTTCTTCCTGCCCAGGTGGAGAGATGGCTAAGCGAAAGTAGCTATGTAGTTGGTACAGGATGGGCGTCCCATCCCGATCCAAAAAGTTGGCATCGTGGTTTGCTCCCTTTTTCTCTATAAACTGCAGGGTAAGTGTTCCCCCTGAACTAGATCCTAAGAGCTGCAGGCTGCGGATCCCCCCATTTTCAATGTCTTCAAAGGGGAAGGTGGCGTTTTGTCCGTTTAACAGGGGCGGAAGAGCAAAATAACTGAGAAGGCCTAGGTTTTTCCAAGACCCCTTGCTGTAGCTATAACCTCCCAGATGGGATCTGTTGAGTTGTAGGTCATTTCCATGAAAGTCGAGGCGTCCTTGCCTCAGCGTAAACTGCCGCTCCAGGGAAAGGTTTTGCTGGAAATGTACCGTCCCGCCTAGCTTATCTACGGTAAAGGAGCCTAGCTCCAAGGTGCTTCCTCGGAGAACCTGGTCATCTTCTCCTGTTAAGCTGAGGTGGGTGTCGGCGAGCCGAAGGGTCCCCAAGTCGAATTGTAGCAGGTCGCCCGTCATCGAAAGTGAAGACGGGAGCTGAAGAGGTTGTGGCCCATGTAGCTCCAAGTGTCGTAGTTCGCTCGGAGCGCTTGAGTTGGGGTAGGTGCTTGTCAGAAAGGTACCGGGCCCTTGGATGGGGTCAAAGATGATGGTTCCATCCAGCCGAAACTCGGCTGCTTCGATGGTGGGGCTTGTCCCCTGAAGCACAAGACGGCCCTCCCGCTTCAACTCAAACAGGAGCGCGGAACCAAAGGCATTAGCAGAGCGATTAATCAAGTTGGCATTGCATTCTGAGCGAAAGGTAGCCCCCGCTTCCACGGTAAAGTCCCCAAAAGAACCTGCTCCAAAGATAGCATTTTCGGTATTGAAGGAGAGCGTGAAGCATGCGTTGGGAGAAATGGTTCGGTCAATTTTTTGGTCTAGGGTGCCGGAGCGAACAGAGAAGGAGAGGGCTTTTATTGGTGCCATCAGGGTGAGCACTTGTCCAGGTCCTGGATCAAAAATCACCGAAAACCTACTTTGGGTAGTCAGAGCACTCCAGCTGCTCTTTTCCACGATCACACGGCTCGTCCCCTTGAAGGTTAGGCTACTGCTAAGCGAGTTGCCAATCCAATTTTGGCTGTTCAAAGCTCCTCTTGGGAGGCCAGGGGCAGCACCTGTAAAGGCCGCTAGGCTTCCGTACACATCCAGGTTGTGGCCATTGAGGGTTAGTTTTTGGGCTGCCCCCGCCCCGGCATGGATGAAGACACTTTTGACGGCTTCTGAGCCAAGCAGGGTTAGTCGATGTGTTTGATCGATGTAGATGTCCTGGTCCTTCCCTGGTTTTTGCGTGGCAGGAAGCCAGTTAGTCCCATTCCAGACGACCCAAAGGGAAGTTTGGCTAAAATCTCCGGACCGAATCGTTTTGTAAGCCCCGATTTCCTGTCCGCAGGCGAGTTTAAGAAAAGAAAGGAGCAATGCAACTGCGAGGAATATCCTGTATATTGGTCGTGGAAAATAGAAGGGGGCAAAGCTGCCCACGGAAAAAATATCCATAAAAAGTAGGGTTAAAAAGTAGATGAAGGTAAAACATGAAGGCTAATTATAAACTAGTTTTTTGCTTATTTTTATTGAGTTTCTCTAGTCTAAGTTCTGCTAATGCCCAATTTTGGGAGGTCAGTTTGCTTACTGCCGATCCTGGAGAGGAACTTTATTCTTCATTTGGGCACAGTGCCGTTCGACTTCGGGAAATTGGTCCTGATGGGAGGGATCTGGTGTTTAACTATGGCACCTTTGATTTCGACACCCCAAATTTCTATGGGAAGTTTGCTACGGGTAAGTTGAATTATATGCTTAGCGTGACGACCTATGACCGCTTCATCATTGAGTACGATCACTACAAGCGTGGGCTGAGGGAGCAAGTACTTGACCTTAACCAAGAGCAAAAAGACTACTTGTTGCAGCACCTGGAAGCCAACTATGATCCCTCACGGAGGTACTACAAATACGACTTCTTTTTCAATAACTGCGCGACCAAAATCCGAGATGGCTTTGAAATTGCCATGGGGGAGCAATTGGTCTGGAATGATTCAGTAGTGGCCGAAGAAAAGACCTTCCGCGACCTAATCGATGAATGTGTGTATCCCCTGCCTTGGGCAGATTTTGGGATAGATTTGGCCTTAGGAGCTGTCATAGACCGTGCTGCAACACAGCGGGAGCAGCAGTTTTTGCCACATTACATGGAACAGGCCTTCGCTAGAGCGACTGTTGTAGGGGATGGGCCCCCCCGCCCTTTGGTGAAGGAGACGCGTATCATCTTGGAATACCCCAAGGTAGTCGCTTCCCAGTCTCTTCTAAACCCTTACCTCATCTTTTGGGTGTTGGCCTTGTTGTTTGCAGGGCTGACGCTGCTAGGTCACCGCCGCGGAAAGCTGATGAAAGGACTGGATTACGGCTTGTTTGGGCTGCTAGGAGGACTTGGCCTAGTTGTTTCATTTCTGTGGTTTTTTACCGATCATTCGGCCACACTTTGGAACTGGAATATCCTCTGGGCATTTCCAGGGCATCTGGTGTTGGTTTGGGGATTGGCTAGACGACCTGGTGCCAACTGGATTTCCTACTATCTTCTTTTTGTGATGGGTGCTACCGTGGTGGCATTACTGATTTGGATGCTTGGCCTACAATCCTTTCATCCTTCCTTGATCCCGCTATTCTTGATTCTGCTGCTGCGTGCCAACTTCCTGTTTTATAACAGGGGTCGCTTGCAGGAAAGATCCTAGTTTGTGGGAAAAGAGTAAACCTTTTTACCCGTAAAGGGCGTTGGTACTACGCTATGGAATTTAAACTTACCTCAGACTATCAACCCACAGGAGATCAGCCCCAAGCCATAAAGCAGTTGGTGGCGGGCCTTCAAGAGGGAGATGCGGCACAGGTGTTGCTAGGGGTAACGGGCTCAGGAAAGACCTTTACCGTGGCCAATGTCATTCAACAAACGCAGCGCCCTACCTTGGTATTGAGTCATAACAAGACCTTGGCGGCGCAACTTTACGGGGAGTTCAAGCAGTTTTTTCCAGAAAATGCCGTTGAATATTTCATTTCCTACTACGATTACTACCAGCCTGAGGCCTTTATTCCGAGTTCTGGTACCTACATTGAAAAGGACCTCAGCATCAATGAGGAAATTGAAAAACTCCGACTCAGCGCCACCTCTTCCCTACTTTCTGGCAGGCGAGACGTCATTGTGGTTGCCTCGGTGTCTTGTATTTACGGTATAGGTAATCCAGAGGAATTCAGCAAAAATATCCTGCGCTTGCAGGAAGGCGACCGCATTCCACGAAATCAATTGCTCTTCAAGCTGGTGGACATCTTGTATAGCCGCACCCAGCAAGATCTTACCCGGGGTACATTTCGGGTCAAAGGGGATACCGTAGATGTGTTTGTCGCCTATGCGGACTTTGCTTTTCGGATTATTTTCTGGGGAGATGAAATTGAAGCTATCCAGCGTATCGAGCCTGATACTGGCAAGAAGTTTTCGGACGAGAAGATTATCTCCATTTTCCCTGCCAACTTATTCGTCACCGGAAAGGACACCATTGACACCGCCATTCATGAGATTCAAGATGATTTGGTTGCCCAGCTCGCTTTTTTTGAGAGAGAGGGGAAATTTCTGGAAGCAAAACGACTCCAAGAGCGCACTGAGTTTGATTTGGAGATGATCCGAGAGTTAGGTTACTGCTCTGGAGTAGAAAATTATTCCCGCTATTTTGACCGGCGAAAGCCAGGTACACGGCCGTTCTGCTTGTTGGATTATTTCCCCGAAGATTACCTGTTGGTTATCGACGAGAGCCACGTCACATTACCTCAAGTACGCGCCATGTGGGGAGGTGACCGTGCCCGAAAAGTAAATTTAGTGGACTATGGCTTCCGTCTCCCTTCAGCCATGGACAACCGCCCGCTGAAGTTTGAAGAGTTTGAACAGCTCAGCAATCAAATCATTTACGTATCCGCTACCCCGGCAGACTACGAATTAGCCATTACAGAAGGGGTGGTAGTAGAGCAGATCATCCGTCCTACCGGCTTGTTGGACCCTACCATTGAAGTACATCCAAGCTTAAATCAGATGGATGATTTACTCGAGGAGATTGACCAAACGATCAAGCAAGAGGCCAGAGTGCTGGTGACGACACTGACCAAAAGAATGGCAGAAGAGCTACAAAAATATTTAGAGAGGGCGGGAATTAAGTCCCGCTACATCCACTCCGAAGTGAAGACCTTGGACCGCGTAGAGATCCTTCGCGAACTCCGTCTGGGTGTTTTTGACGTATTGGTGGGTGTCAACCTGCTGCGAGAGGGGCTTGATCTTCCGGAAGTAGCTCTAGTGGCGATTTTGGATGCAGATAAGGAGGGGTTTTTGAGAAATGAGCGCTCGCTAGTACAGACCATTGGTCGGGCAGCGCGAAACTCCGAGGGAAGGGTGATCATGTATGCTGACCAGATCACCAAATCCATGGAAGCCGCCATTGATGAGACAAAGCGAAGACGTGCGCTTCAACTCGTTTATAATGAGGTTCACGGCATCACCCCGATCACAGTGGTTAAATCGCGCGAGAAAATTATGGGTCAAACCAAGGTGGCGGATTCCAAAAAGAACCCCAAGTTCTATGCTGAACCCATGCCTGGAGAGGCCTCTATGGTTGCCGATCCAGTCGTCCAGTACCTCAGCAAGGAGAAGTTGGAAAAACTTATCCAGCAAACGCAAAAGGGAATGGAAAAAGCTGCGAAAGAATTGAACTTCATGGAGGCTGCGCGGTTGAGAGATGAGTGGCAGGCACAAAAGAAACGGCTAGAAGAACTTAGTCGAGGCCCTCTCGTGTAAGTACGCATCCAAAACCTCACCGCATGACCCTTCAGGAAGTAAAGGAATTGGCCGCAAAAGGCGAAGGACTAAGGATTGAATTCAAGAAAAAGGCAGCATTCCCCGAGAAAATTGTTCGGGAAGTGATTGCTTTGGCTAATACCCAAGGAGGAGATCTCCTGATTGGGGTGGATGACGATGGTACCGTTAGCGGGCAGCGTTTTATCGAGGAGGAGATTTTTGTGATGGAAAAAGCCATCCGAGAACTTATTTTTCCGGCACTAGAAGTAGAAGTTTTCACCGTGAAGTTGACGGAGAAAAAGGGCGTGGCGGTGTTTCGAATTCCATTCAGCCCAGACCGGCCTCATTACCTGATTCAAGAGGATAAAAAAGTAGCCTATATCCGTGTGGAGGACCGAACTGTACAAGCGAGTAGGGAGGTTTGGGAGGTTCTGAAAAAAGGTAGGGTACCGAAGGACACTGTATTTACCTACGGAAAAAAGGAGGAGGTCCTGATGAAATTTTTGGCAACACAGGAGCGAATCACCCTCAAAGAATTTGCAAAAGCCGCTCGTATTCCTTTTTTCATGGCATCTAAAACCCTCGTTCGACTGGCAACTGCCAACGTGCTTTTGCTCCATCCCCAAGAAGGAGAAGATTACTTTACGCTAAAGGAGTAGGCAGTGCAATCCCTGTGCGCTGGGTAAAGCCCCGATTGCCCTGCAAGCCCCCGGTGTGTATCATCAAGAGGCGGGTTCCAGGAGAAAAGTGATCCTTTTTTAATAAATCCCAGCAGCCGTAGGCCATCTTACCCGTGTAAATGGGATCTAGGGGTATACCAAATTCCTCCCAAAACCAATGGATAAAATCAATTAGTTCAGACGTCCACTTGGCGTATCCTCCATGGTGGTACTGCGTGAACAGCGTCGTTGTTCCCTTAGCTAAAATAGTATGGCTACGGAGGAGTTGCTGGAGCTCTTCTCGTAGTCCTTCTCCTTTCAAGGCAGAGAATCCCAGAAGTTGTTGCTGTGGATGCAGGGAGCTGGCCAAGCCGGCGAAAGTGCCTCCGGTACCCACCGGGGTGCAAATATGGGTGTAGGCCTCGTGGCCTTTTTCTAAGATTTCCGCGGTTCCCCGGATTGCCAAGGCATTGGTTCCTCCCTCAGGGATGAGGTAAAAGCGGCCAAATTTGTTCGTTAGGGAGGAGATAAATTCGGCACTTGTTTTCTCACGGTAGGCTTCTCTGGAAATACCGTGGAGCTTCATGCCTGCTGCATGGGCATGTTGGAGGCTTGGATTTTCCGGGTCGAGCAGCTCGCCTCGCAAGACACCAATTGAGGCGAGGCCGATTTCTTTTGCTGCGGAGGCAGTGGCGTAGATGTGGTTCGAGTAGGCTCCCCCAAACGTAAGGATCTGGCTGTGGCCTTGGGCAACGGCTTCTTGGAGGTTGTAGTTTAGTTTGAAAAATTTATTTCCAGATACTTTCGGATGGATGTCGTCAAGCCGCAATACCTGTATTTCCACCCCCTTTTCACGAAGCAGAGGATGCTGCAAGAGGGTGGTGCATAAAGGCTGGGCGGGGAGCATGCGAACTATTTTTCCAAAGTTACGAGACATCCTTCTATTTTTGTATCATGAGCGATCAGTACCAGGAAGAAGAGTTTGAAGACGATGAGTTAGGCCTATATGAGCATCACCGGATTTTGGTGGACAAAGGGCAGTCTTCGGTGAGGATTGATAAATTTTTGACAGAGCGGATAGCCAATTCCACCCGGAACAAAGTTCAGCAGACCATTGACGCGGGAGGAGTGCAGGTCAACGGGCAGCCGGTGAAGGCCAATTACAAAATTAAGGGGCAGGACGATATCCGGGTACTTTTGGAAAAGCCACCGCGTGACACGGAAGTATTGTCTGAAAATATCTCCTTAGATATCGTTTACGAAGACAAAGACCTGCTTCTTGTCAATAAGCCAGCGGGTATGGTTGTGCACCCCGCGCACGGCAACTGGTCAGGAACACTTGTCAATGGGCTCGTGTACCACTTTCAAAACTTGCCCGAGATGCAAGGCAATGTGGGCCGTCCTGGCTTGGTGCACCGCATCGATAAGGATACGTCCGGCTTGCTGGTGATTGCAAAAACTGAGGAGACCATGGCTCCCTTGGCGGCACAATTTTTTCATCACAGTATCGACCGAACCTATATCGCCTTGGTTTGGGGGGAGCCTGCCGACGAAGAAGGAACCATCATTGGCCACGTAGGCAGAAGTGAAAAAGACAGAAAGGTGATGGATGTATTTCCGGACGGAAGCCAAGGGAAGCATGCAATCACGCATTGGAAGGTGCTGAAGCGTTTACGCTACGTGACCTTGGTGGAGTGTACCTTGGAGACGGGTCGCACGCATCAGATTCGAGCCCATTTCAAATTTTTGGGTCACCCCTTGTTCAATGATGCGATGTATGGGGGAGACAAGATTCGCAAAGGGACACAATTTGCGAAGTACAAAAGCTTCATCCAAAATTGTTTTGATGCGATGCCGCGGCAAGCGCTTCATGCCAAGAGCCTTGGCTTTGAGCACCCCGTTACGAAGGAGCGGCTGTACTTTGAGGCTCCTCTTCCAAATGATTTTTTGACCGTTTTGGAAAAATGGGAGAATTACGTACAGTTTGAGTAGGTTAACGGCAAAAATAAGAACGTTTTATTAATGAATATTCAATAAAAATAAATTTGATTGCATAATGTGTAATCATATTCATTTTTATTGCTTGATTTTTAATTTATTGGTCCCTAACACCTTTATTTTTTTCGTATTGACATATCTCAATCGATTTCCTTAAAAATAATGTAAATTTTACCCTTTTCTGTTGAGTTTAGTGTAAAAAAATAGTGCTATTCGCTACCTTTGTCTTGTTGTTAAAAAAATAAGACAACATATTCTGTAGGACAGATTAAGGCGATTGGCAAATTCAACCAAGTTGACCAATCAACAAAAGGAAAGGCAAGGCAAAGAGGTTATTTCTTCTCTTTTCCTCCTCGGAGGTTCGACTCCTTCTCTTACAGCTGGTTATTTTGGGTTTATTGTTAATTGACTAAAACCATGAATTTTTTTCATGGTTTTTTTATTGCCCAAGAATTAGGGGAGAGAACCAACCTTTGCACTAACTCGGGCTAGGTAACCTCATTTTTTCTACCAGTCCGCTGATTTTCCAACAAAATTTTTAACTAAATACTAAGCATTTAAATGCCGAATAAATATGTAATCAGCCATAAAAATAAATAAACGTTAAAAAAAATGGTTAATGATTAAAATAATTTTAATCAAACAACTCTTTTGTTACATTTACATCCGTTGGAAGTATGCGCTAGTCTATAGTTGCAAATCACCGCACAAAACCACCTTGTAGGGTGTTGAAATTGGCAGACAAGCCCTCCTGTCTCGGGGGTGGGGATTTCGATCTTTGGATCGAAACGGGATAAAGTTGGCGTCCTTGACGCCCACCTAACTGCCACGTGGAGGTTCGAATCCTTCCCCTACAGCAAGAAAAAAGCAGCCACTGGGCTGCTTTTTTCGTATACCACGTTTAGTTGGTATATTTCACTGTTCTTATTTTTTATATGGTCCCAAAGTCTAGCATACAGGAAAAATCCAGCAAGTACGCCTTACGAAAGAAATGGGGTAGACGGTTGGGTTTCGTTTTGCTTGCACTCCTTACACTAGAATTTACGGTTTACTTCGGCGCCAACCTGGTTTTGGCGGGCCTTGTGCGCGAGCGGCTGCAGGCATCTTCCAATGGGGTCTATGAAATTGGGTTCAACAGGTTACACCTCTCCTTGATTCGTAGGGGGATTTTTTTGGAGGGGATTGCCTTTACGCCACAGCATCCAGAAAAAGCGAGACCTGATCAAAAGCTGTTTGACTTTACGCTAGATGAACTCGCTTTTACAGGGCTTTGGTTTAATTTTTTTAACCAGGAACTTTCGTTTCGAAAAATTGCACTGGACAATCCCAACATCCGTCTGCTTCAGCCGCTTTCAATCAATCCAAAGCCTGAGGGAACTACTGCTGATTCTTCTTCCCGTTCCCCCGTATTTCTACTTGAAAACGAAATCAAAAGAAGTGTTCTCAAGCTGGGGCTGTCTTCCATACAGGTAGCTGCCGTAGAAATCCGTCGCGCCAACCTGTTCTTTTTAAATTTTCTGAGTCAGCAAGAGCTAGTCACTAAAAATGCATCTCTGAAACTGCTGGACTTGAATTGGACACCTAATGAGGATTGGGAACGACCCTTCAATGCGCGCGGATTTGAAATGGAATTAGAGGAAGTTTCTTTTCCCTTGCCTGACGGTATACACCGTATTCATTCAGCCAAGGTTGCGATCTCTTCTTTGGAAAAGACAATGGATCTCAATAGGTTTTCTTTGACCCCAGACCTTTCCATGGCCAGTAAAAATTATTACTCCCTGGAACTTGAGGAGTTGCACATGGGAAACGTAGATTGGAACAAGGCATTTAGAACGGGACGACTCGACATCGAAGAACTTGTCCTTAATGCTCCCCAAATCGAGGTCATTCAATCTACTAGCCCCCAAGAAACTACTGCCCAAACGGGTGACCTAAATGACTTTATCCGCGGCAAATTGGAAGCCATTTCTATCAAAGAATTATCCATCAATGGAGGCTCATTTTTGAAAAAAGAAAAACAGGACTCGTTGAAAAACCGCATTGAACTCGAGGAACTAGAGTTTAAAATGATCGGCTTTCACCTTGGAGAAGCTACACGAGGCGCCCAGGACGAATTCTTTTACGGGACCGATGCCTCCATGAAAATCAAACGGGGGAAGATCTACTTGGGGGATGGTCTCCACGTGTTGGCAGGAGAATCGGTCGAAGTGTCCTCGTTCAAGAAAAGCTTGTCTGCCATCAACCTCCACCTTTCCCCGAGAGCAGAAGCCCGTTTGGGTACCCAAACTACTCCTATGTTTGATCTCCAACTTGCCCAACTATCCTTAGAAAATGCTGACTTGAAACGACTGTATCAAACGGGAGAACTCGAAGTCGGGACGGTGTTGGTGAATCGCCCAAAAATTGAAGTTATCCAACAAGATTCCCGTAACGACCAGGCCTCCGAACAGGCGCTTACCTCCCTTTTTTCGGGTCTATTTGAAAAGGTGGAGATTGGTGACTTTCAACTCGAGGAGGGAACGGTCGAATTTAAGGTGGAGTCCGGTCAACAAAGTAAGGACCTCGACGTGGAACGATTCAGCCTGGGGCTTCACAAACTGGTTCTCCTACCAGATAGTAGCTTGGCGTTTCAAGATCAGGTACAGGTGGGAGATTTGCAGCTGACCCTTCACGACTACCGCTTAAACTTGCGTGACAACCTCCATACCTTTCTCGCCGAGGAACTTACACTCGACTCAAAAAGGAAGCTGCTCGAAATAAAAAACCTGCGTATCCAACCGGCGGACCCTACCCAACTTCGGAAGCAGCTGGAGGCCTTAGACAAACGAGCCGCAGTAGATTTTACAATTCCCCTGCTCCGAGCAGAAGGGATTGATCTAATGGCAGCCTTCTACCAGCAGGAACTAAGCATTCATCAACTGAAGATCGATGCGCCTCTATTTAATATAGCTACCTACCGTCCCAAGGAGAGTAAAAGTTCGGAGAATGCCCTCCGTTCCGAGGAGGATTTGAGAGCTCTCTTACTTGGCTACTTTACTAAAATTCAGGTGGACTCCGTCAGCATCGACGCTGCCAAGATTCGCTACAAAAACCAATCCACTGCCTCGGTGACTTCTTTTGAGGAGGACCGTCTCTCTTTTTCGTTGATTAATTTTTCGCTCAGCGACAAAGATAGCTTGCCCCAAGATAGGGCCTTGTTTTCCGATGAGGTCAAACTGACATTCACCTCCTACTCATTTAGCCTCGCTGGCGGTAGGTACCTTGTAGAAACAGACTACCTGAACTACAATTCCCGAACCCGTACCCTAGACTTTGAAAACCTGAACCTCCTTCCGGGAAAAGTGGGAGACAAGCGCATCGCCCTGGGGCTAAGCCTCCCAAAAGTGTCCCTAAAAGGAGTAAATATTGAAGAATTTGTTTTTGACAACGTCCTAAACTTAGAAAAACTCGAAATCAATGGAGGGGACGTGGCGCTAGACATCGATCGGCAGGTCACAGCGGTCGATCAGAAAACAGTCAATAGAAGAAAAAAGGTAGTTCAAAAAGCGATTGAAGAAGTGTATGTCGACACGATTGCTGCCACCAATGCCACGCTGCAGCTCAACTACCAGAGCCAAAATCAGACGAAGCAAGCTATTAAAACTGGGTTTGCCTTTAACCTCACCCAATTCAATTTGGACAGTCTTATGGCCAAAGCCCAAGACTATGCAAGCATGTACTTGCGCGCTAACCTAGGGTTGACCGACTTTACCTATACGCTACCCGATAGCGTCCATACTATCAAGTTTGCCTCTGTTGCCTTTGGCGACCAAAAAGAGGAAGTTGTCTTTTCAGGCCTAAGCATCCAACCCACCAACCTTTTTGGAAAGCCGGGTAGCCCTGTCATGAAGGGTAGTATTGAGCAACTTATCCTACAAAAAAACAGTCTCCTCGATATATTGCTTTCTAAAACCCTGGACTTGAAACAGGTGCGTTTGATTCGCCCTCAGCTGGCGATCTACCTAGACAGCCTTCCAACATCACCCGGATCCTACAACCCCACCTCGGATAAAAAGGAGATACCCCTGATTCAATCCATCGCACTGGGGGACCTGAGCATGGAAAATGGAAAGCTTGACCTGTACCAAAAAGGAGGGCAAGCCCTTCCCAATAGCCACTTTCAAAGGGTAGATTTTACAATCTCCCAGCTTGGGATAGACCTGCTGAATCTCCAACAACTACCCAGCTGGAAAGAGCTACTAAGCAAAAACATAACCTTCAGTCTGAGTGATTACGAAGGGTACACGCAGGATAGTACCTACAAGGTTAGCCTGGATAAATTGCAGTTTGCCAAGCAAAATCTTACCCTGGATGGGATCTACTACAGGCCAGTACTAGGAACCGATGCCTATTTGAGCAGTCTCCTTTTTCAAAAGGAAGCGATCACTGCACGGGTTAGGCGGGTACGTTTGGAGGGGATTGACCCCTTGCGTCTCGCATCTGAGGACCAAGTAATGGCCGAGCGGATGGTGGTGGAAGGCGCAAGCCTTGAATTGGTACGAGACAAGCGGAAACCGCTGGACTCCTTGGCCTACAAACCCATGCCTCAGTACTTTCTGGAGCATGCCAAAATCAATACAGACCTTGCTGAGGTGCAGGTGAGTGATAGCCAGGTAACCTATGTAGAATTTGGGGAGAAGTCTACCCTTCCCGGAAAAATTACCTTTGACCACTTGCGGATGGACTTAGGCCCCATTTTCCTACGAAAGGAGGACTCCCCTTATCCCGTATCTGAGGTCAAGTTTGAAATGGCTGCACAGGTAGGCGATAGCAGCAGGCTAAGGGTAACTGGGCAGATGTATTTTGAAAAAGACTACCCAATGAAGGTTCAGGCAATAGCTGACAATTTTGCCTTCTCGGAAGTATCAGATTTGGTGTCGAAAACAGTGTTTGTGCGGCCCACCTCTGGGGAGATCACCCATGGAAATTGGGAGTTTGAGGTAAATGAACAAGAGGCTTTTGGCAGCATGACTTTGGGTTATCGGGACTTCAAACTGCAGTTTTTAGACAGCCTAACTCTGATGCCAGGCAAGGGCAAGCTAAGGCTATTTAGCTTTTTCGCTAACCTGCTCGCAAAAAATGCCAATCCTAGGTCTGCTAAAGGAACTCCCGTGGTTCGGGAAATTTATATAAAGCGGGACACGCGAAAGTCGGTGATCAATGCCTGGTGGAAAGCAACCTTTTCGGGACTAAAAGGTACCCTAGGCTTTGGAAGAGCCAAGATGCCAGAGCACCTAAGAAAGGAAGATTAAAACTCATTCCTCCTGTAGAAACTGTTTTCCTAAATATGATTATTCGCAATCCTGCCAGTTGCTCAGCTCGCCTATTTTAACCTGCTGATAATTGTTGACAGACCATAGTCCACAGCTCACCTAATTGAACCTCAACCCTTTTTTTCTCTGGATAGTGGTGAAAAACCGGATAATCAGATTATTAAATTAAAAAAAGGGCCTTCGTTGGAAGGCCCCTTTATAGTAGCTATAGTTGAGTTTGCTTAGCTGTTCATGCTGATCAAAAATTCCGCATTGTCTCGGGTACCTTTCATGCGCTGCAAGAGAAATTCCATGGACTCCTGGGAGGTCATGTCACTCATCAGCTTGCGGAGTATCCAGACGCGCTGCATCTCTTCTTTGTCCATGAGTAAGTCTTCTCTACGCGTGCCTGAGCTAAGTACATCAATGGCAGGATAGATTCTTCTGTTAGCCAACTTGCGATCCAATGCAAGTTCCATGTTACCGGTACCCTTGAATTCTTCAAAGATTACCTCATCCATTTTAGACCCTGTTTCTACGAGAGCAGTTGCAATGATGGTGAGGGAACCTCCATTTTCAACATTTCGAGCTGCGCCAAAGAAGCGCTTAGGCTTGTGCAAGGCGTTGGCATCCACACCACCGGAAAGGATTTTTCCTGAGCTTGGTACCACCGTATTGTGTGCTCTTGCCAAGCGGGTGATGGAGTCGAGAAGGATGACCACGTCATGCCCCACTTCAACCATTCTCTTGGCCTTTTCTAGGACGATATTGGCCACTTTTACGTGGCGTTCCGCCTGCTCGTCAAAGGTAGAGGAGATTACCTCTGCATTGACCGATCTCGCCATGTCCGTTACCTCTTCAGGGCGCTCATCGATGAGCAAGATCATAAGGTGTACTTCCGGATGGTTGATGGTGATAGCGTTTGCAATTTGTTGCAAGAGGACCGTCTTACCCGTTTTTGGCTGAGCGACGATCATACCTCTCTGACCTTTTCCGATAGGGGCAAACAAGTCGAGGATACGAGTTGAGTAGCCATCCGACTTGGTAGAAAGGTTTAAACGCTCTTCTGGAAAAAGTGGTGTGAGGTATTCAAAGGGAACACGATCTCTGATTTCGTCTGTAGTTTTCCCGTTAACCGTGGTGATTTTGAGAAGGGCAAAGTACTTTTCCCCTTCCTTGGGTGGGCGAATAGATCCTTTAATATGGTCTCCTGTCTTCAAGCCAAAGTGCTTGATTTGGCTTGGGGACACATAGATGTCGTCTGGGGAGGCGAGATAGTTGTAGTCAAGGGAGCGCAAGAAGGCATAGCCATCTTGTACGATTTCAAGTACACCCTCGTTGTCGATGACTCCATCAAACTCACGTGGACTTATGTACGGTTTCTTTCGATTACTTCCAAGAAGAGGTTCTGCAGTGGGGGTGTAGGCATCTTCTGACGGCTTAAAATTTTTGCGTCGAGGTAGCTCGGTATCGCCCTCATGTCTAGCGCGGTTGCCTTCTTCTATACCTGATTGCGGATAGCGCTCTGTACCCCCATCTTGGGTGGGCGCTACATTGCCATCTTCTTCAACAGCAGGTCTTCTCGGCTTAAATGCCTTTGGCTCGTCCGAAGCAGCAGCATTAGGCTGAGGTCTTTTTTCGGGACGGGGCGTAAACTCTTTAGTAGGCTTTACATACAGCTTGGGAGCATCGGCCTCTGTGGAGGTGGTAGTTGACGTTTCGGTAGCCGTGGCGCTGCTTTGTGGGATTTCGGTGACGTTTTGTCTCCTAAATTTGGGCTTGTATTCGCTTGGTTCTTCAGAAGCGATGACTGCTGCTACTGGGGCAGTGGGAAGGGGAGGTTGCACTTCTTCGGGAGCGCTGGTCTCTGCTATGGAAGGCTTTTTCTTGGGTAGGGCTTGTTCTGGAATGACGGCTTGCTGATCTAGAATCGCGTAAACGAGTTCATCTTTTTTCAAGGTTTTGGAATTTTTGACTCCAAGTTCCTCAGCAATCTCCTTCAGTTCAGATATAAGTCTGATTCTGAGTTCTTCTATGTTGTACATAAAAAGGTGATGAAGTAAATAAGTACGGTAAAAGGTGGATTAGGGATCGTGGATAATTTTCTGAGCAAAAAAGAGGTCTGCAGGAAAAGTTCAAGCCAAGTGCGGCTGAATTCGTTATTCACGTATTGGATACAATATTAGTTGTTGAGGTTGGATTAACCAAATTTTTCTTTTCCGACCCTCAAAATGATTTTTTTCGAGTTAAATGATGAGCTGACGGAGTATGTTCAGCGATTTGATGGGATTAGGGTGATCTAGATGTTGCGCGTGAAAAGCTACCAAGTGGTCTAACAATTTCCGGCGAAGGGGCAGGGCAAGCTTTTGGTTGCTGTGGTAGCCTTGCAAGAGGAGGTCATCCAGGTAGGAAAGAACTAACCCAGTCTCATCCCCTTGAAAAGGGTGATGCATGCTTTCTGCCAGAAATCCCTCGGCACGGTCGGGGGCAAAGCCCAAGTGTTTTGAATTTTCAAGGAGAAAGACAAGGGGAAAAGTGCCCAAATTTGTTCCTGCATGGTCTAAGGTAAGGATGCTTTTTTGCAAGAAATCATATAACTCCTCGTTTTGATATCCCTCCACAATACTTGTACTGATCAGTTCGGTAACAAACAAAGCAATGCTAGTACAGGTCATGTCAAAGGGAATCCGTCTATGAGGGTGACTGATTTTAGCTTCGGATATGCGTTGGAGCCCTGTACTTTCTTTGTCGTAAACCACCAAATCTAGCATAGTCAGGGGTTGGTAAAGGGCAATTTTACTGCCTTTGCCTTGGGTTCTCACCCCGTTGACCACATAGGCTTTGAGCCCTAGCGACCGGGTAAAAATCCGCACAATTATACTGCTGTCTTTGTATTTGATGTAGCTGAGGACGATTCCCGGAGTTTTTTTAAGCATGTGGCCGGGTCCTTAGGATAGATCCTCGTAGAAGCATTTTCTGCAGCGGGCTTCGTAGCTGTCTTTTTCGCCGAGGATCACCTTTTCTTTTGCGGTGGAGAGCCTTAGCGAAAAAGCCGCCAGGTCTCCGCATTTCATACAGATGGCCTGCACCTTGGTGACGTATTCTGCGATGGCCATGAGCTGGGGCATGGGTTCAAAAGGCTTCCCTGCGAAGTCCATGTCCAAGCCGGCGAGAATCACCCGTTTACCTTGGTTAGCCAGAAGCTGAACTACCCGGACAATTTCGGCATCAAAAAACTGGGCTTCGTCGATGCCCACCACATCACAATTGCCGGAGAGCATCAGCACATCATCGGCAAAGCTGACTGGAGTGGATCGAATGCTTGTTTCGTTATGGGATACAACGTCGCTTTCGTGGTAGCGTGTATCCACGTCTGGCTTAAAAATCTCTACCTGCTGCTTGGCTAACCTTGCCCGCGTGAGCCGACGGATAAGTTCCTCCGTTTTACCAGAAAACATAGAGCCACAGATCACTTCGATCTGCCCTTTTTGTTCGGATTGTTTTCGAGAAATGGATGAAGGTTCGATAAACATGCTGGAGGTGTAAAATCGGAAGGAAAAAGCTATTGAATGGTTATGCTTCCCTGAAGTAGGCGTGCCTGGCAAGATAACCGCTCTTGGTCGAGGAGGCGTTGCTGACTTCTAAAAAGCAACTCCTGTTCCGTTTCTGGGCTAAGATTTTCCTGGCCCTCCAAGATACGTATTTTACAGGTCGTACAGCGTCCTTTTTTGCCACAGGCATGCATCCAGTCTATGCCATTTTCATGAATTATTTCGATAACTTTACAATCGGTGGTTTCCGAAATCAAGACCCGATTCCCTAGGTGTTGCAGACGTATTCGCACCATGCTATCGTTTGTTTTTGAAAACAAGACTTTCTTATGACCCTTCAAAGTAACAGCAATTATTTAGAAAAGTATGCTTCAGGCTATGCGCAACTTATCTGCGATGGATTTTTCAGCAATCGTCAATTCATCTCAGGTCAGGAAATAATACAGTTGACACCCTGCGCTCAGGTAAACTTTTTCGTAATCAAGCGACTGTTCGAATTGTGGCAAGAAGAGTTGGGTAAGCTAAAAAGTAGCCCTTTTTTTGATTACCGCGACATCGCGGTGCACGAGGCCTTGACGCAGTTTATGAACATACTTTCACGGAGAATCAAGGTGGAGCGCAGCCACGTCGAAGGCATGCTCCGTGATGCAGTAGTAGCGGCGGTGCATGTCGCTTGCGATCCTGTCAATTTCTTTCAGCAAGAGGTGGAGAAAGCACCTCAAGAAAAAATCAATGCCTACTTGAAGGAAAATAAGAAATACTATAAGTGGAACGATCGCTTGGTAACCTCCTTAATCGATAAAGCAGGGATGGGGCTAGATTTGGCCAGTTACCAGTCTGCCATTGCAGCTTCCTATGGAGTACTTCAAGACTCTTTAGAGCCCGCAGACCAATTGCTTGCTAGCTTGGGTGAGGCAATGCCCTTTGATTTGAATACGTATTGGGGGCGAACTGCTGTGCCATCTTATTCTTTTGTTCCGGAGCCAATGCAGGAGGCAAAGATTGGCGAAGCTGCGACACCTGACCTTGCTTCGGAGGAAGTAGACGAAGACGTTTACGAAGATGAATTAATTCAAGAAGAACTCTTTTCTGAGGAGGTTGCTGACGACGAAAACACGCCTGAGGAATCCTTTTCTTCGACGCTAAAGTCAAGCCCTGAAGAAGAATTAGTACGGGTAGCCCCTGCTGCTTCTATTCCGAGTGGCAAGCTATTGAATGCAGCACAGCTGCAGGCCCTGTTTGCTACGGAGACGTACAAGGGCATGAAGGGCATCTTGGGAGAGCTTGCCGAAAGCCTTGCGCTTAACCAACGCTTCATGTTCACCAAAGAGCTGTTTGATGGCAATGCCGATTTGCTGCGACACGCCTTAAAATCGGTGGACGAGGTCGGCTCTTTTGCCGCAGCAGTCGATTTGATTAATGCGCGCTATGTGATTGAGCTAGGATGGGATATTGAGTCGGAGGAGGTTCGGGAATTTATGCAGCAGGTGTATCGGAAGTTTGTTCGTTAGGCGCGATAACCTCAAAAAGGGCGGCAGGGATAATTCCTTGCCGCCCTTTTTTTTGGACTCCAGTCGGGTTAAATTTTCTAATTGATTCTTCCCAACTGAGTGGCCCGCGAGGAGTCGAGTTTGATGAAAATAAAGAGTAAAATGGTAAACGACCAAAGAGAAGATCCTCCATAACTGAAAAAGGGAAGTGGAATCCCCACCACAGGAAATAGACCAACAGTCATCGAGATGTTGACAATAAAGTGGAAGAATAGGATAGAAATTACCCCATAGCCATAGATGCGTGAAAATCGAGTTTTTTGCCGCTCCGCCATGATCACCAAGCGGTAAAGTAGGCCAGAGAATAACGCAATCACAACTAAGCTTCCAAACCAACCAAACTCCTCACCGAGGGTGCAAAAGATGAAATCAGTGTCTTGCTCGGGGACAAAATCAAATTTCGTTTGCGTGCCTTCCAGGTAGCCTTTCCCAAAAAAGCCACCCGATCCGATCGCAATTTTCGATTGCGTGACGTTCCAGCCCACGCCGAGGGGATCAAGGTCAGGATTGAAAAGCACCATGACACGATTTTGTTGGTGGGGAGGGAGCTTGGACACCACAAAATCAATGGAGTAGATATAGGCAATCAGTCCAATGCCAATACAGGAGAATACCAGGATGCGCTGCCAGGATTTTTTCCCTAGGTAAATTAATCCGCCAACTACCAAGACGATAATTGCCGCCAAATAGAGGTTATTGTCTATGCCTAAGGCCAGCAGTGTAATTCCTACTGCACCAATGCCCAATCCATAATACCACTGAGGCATGCCCTCCCGGTAAAACATGATTAGCAAAGAAAGGTACACCATGGCGGTACCTGTGTCGGGCTGAAGAAGGATGAGCACGACTGGAATCAACAAAACCCCAAAAGCAATGAGCTGGTAGTTTCGCTTGGAAAGGTCAAAAGTGGGACGCTCCATGACCTTGGCTAAGGCCAAAGCGGTGGCAAACTTGGCAAATTCCCCGGGTTGAATTCGAAAGTTGCCCACACCAATGGACAATATTTGTCCATTGACTTCTTTTCCCAAAAAAGGAGTAACAATCAGAATAAGGAGAAAAATCAAGTAAATGACCAAAGAGAGTTTTTCAAAAAATCGGTAATCCGCAACCATGATCAAGGTGATCAGGCCAATGGCCGTACCAATCCAAACGAGCTGTTTTCCTGAGCTGATGGACAGATCGAAGATGCTTTTCTCTACCTGGCTATCATAGACAACGGCATAGATATTGAACCAGCCAATCATCACCAAGGCAAAGTAGATGGATACTGCAATCCAGTCGACTCGGTTGATTTGAACTTCAGTATCTTTCATTTAATTCACAAAATTACCTGCAATCACGTAGTCCTGAAGGTCAGGTCGTGAAATGGTTCGTCTGATGTATTTTTCGATAAGCAGCGAGGCTGTACTGGCAGCAGCTCTTCCTCCCCAGCCTGCATTTTCTACGTAAACGGCGATGGCAATGGTGGGATTGTCTTTTGGGGCAAAGGCGATGAACACCGAGTGATCTTCCCCGTGGGGATTTTGGGCGGTACCTGTTTTGCCAGCGATGACCAAGTCTTTCACCACTGCACGGTTTGCTGTGCCATACAAGGCCTCTACCATGGCGTTCTGAATTAGGTCGAAGTGACGGGAGTCAATGCCGGCGGAATGTTTTTCTAGAAATTTTGCGGGAATTTTCTTGTTGTCTCCATCTATAGCCTTCACTAAATGGGGGGTGTAGAAATAGCCCTTGTTGGCAAAGATTGCGGCCAAGTTGGCCATCTGTAGGGGCGTAACCTGCATTTCTCCTTGCCCAATGGAAAGGGAGTAGATGGTTGAATATTTCCAGTGCCCTGCACCATAAATTCGGTCATAAAGCTTGCTGGATGGAATGTCGCCCCCCTTTTCTCCCGACATGTCAATGCCAAGGGGGCCACCAAGGCCAAATTTCAACACCTTTTCCCGCCAAGCATTCAAGCCGATTTCGGTGTCTTTGAAGGTGTTGCTTGATACCTCCCGGTTGATGATTTGACGAAACGCCTGGTGGTAGTAGGGGTTGCAGGAGTTGCGGATCGCACCAAAGAGATTCACTGGATTGGGGTGGTTATGGCAGGCTACCAACGATTTGTTGCAGGCAAAGGTGGAGTTAGGAGTCAGCACCCCATCCTGAAGGCCAATCAAACTTTGTACGATTTTGAAGATCGATCCCGGTGGGTAGGTGGCCATGATGGGCCTATTGAAAAGTGGCTTTGAATTATCCCCGTTAAGCAGTTGGAAGGTCTTTCCAAACTCGGCTCCTGTGAGCTGGTTTGGGTCATAAAATGGGGCTGAGATCATCGCTAAAATCTCCCCAGTTTTAGGTTCTATGGCCACCACCGAGCCGGTCTTCCCTGCCATGAGCAGTTCTCCGTAGCGCTGCAGCTCCAAGTCGATGGTGGAGGTGATGTTTTTTCCTGCGATAGAGATAGTGTCGTATTCTCCCTCTTTGAACGGGCCTTTATCCATGCCTCGAACATTTACCATCTTGTATTTTACACCCTTATTGCCACGCAGCTCATTTTCATAATATTTTTCCAAGCCGCTAAGACCCACATAGTCTCCCTGTGAATAGTAGCGAGTTATTGTATCTCTTTCCAATTGGCCGGCGCTAATTTCTCCAATATAGCCCAAGGCGTGAGCTGCAGTTGGAGTAGGATAAGAACGCACGGCGCGGGTGAGGATGAAAAGGCCAGGGTAGTCAACCAAAAAGTCCTGTATTCTCGCAAAATCTTTGGTGGAGAGTTGCTTGATCAACGGCGAGGGCTTCACTTGAGAGTAACTTTTTGCCGCATTAAAGCCAAGGATGAGGTCTTCTTTGCTGATTCGGAAGAGCTCACAGAAGCGGGTGGTGTCGCCCACATTAAATTCTCTAGGCACCACCATCAGGTCAAAAATCGGGTTGTTGAACACCATCAGCTTGCCGGTACGGTCGTAAACTAGGCCACGATAGGGGTGATCTACGACACGTTGAATAGCATTGCTTTCTGCCCGCTTCAGAAAGCTGTCATCCAAGACCTGTATGGAGAACAGCTTGAGGAGCAACACGGCGCTCAACAAAAATATGACCAAAAGAATGACGGCTGGACGTTGTTCTCTCATCAGATGCCACGTTTACGTCTGAAGAAGAGCAATTGTACTAAGATGGCCAGCATGAGGGTAAACAGCGCGGAAAAAAAACTTTTGCTAAGCACCATAAAAAACCCCCCAGTACCCCATTGGTCAGCAATGAAGAAGACCACCCCGTACAAAAACAGGAGCGGAAAAGCATAGGTAACAAAACGACCCAACCCAATCTGGGACAGGCTAGGCTCTTCCGCTTCGTCATATCCACCTGTTGGGGAGCTTATCTTGAGCCAAATAGGCTTGAAAAATGCAAAGCAGGTGGCTGCTGCGGTGTGCATGCCGATGGTTTGAAAGAAAATATCGAGTACAAAGCCAAGAGAAAAGGCGAGCAACATCAGCGGGATGGTTTTCAAGTTTCCCGGAAGAATCAATAAACCCAAGAGGTATAAAAACCCAAAAGCATGGCCAAAGAGCGCCAAATTTTTAAGAAATAGAAGCTGTACCAATCCCAAGATCAGAATCAAAAAGGCATACGGCAGTAGACTTTTAATAGTCATTGGTCAGTTCCGATTGCTTGTAAAGGGAGTCTAGCTCCGTAAAAGACGTATTTTCTACTAAATACACGTAGCTCAATTTACTAAAGTCAGTGCTTAATTTAACCGTAATGGACAAATAGTTCGAATCCTTTTTATTTACCTCCACGTTCGAAATCACCCCGATCAGAATGCCTTCAGGGAATACTGCATTGAAGCCTGATGTAACCACACTGTCTCCTTTATTGGCCTTAACGTGCCTTGGTACATACAAGAGATTGACCTCAGAGGTGTTGCCACCATCCCACTGCACTGAGCCAAAGACATCCGAAGTTTTGATTTTTGAAGAGATGAGCAAGCTGGTATTGAGTAGAGAAAAGGCTACAGCGCGATTTTCAGAAACTGATTTTATACGACCCACCGCTCCTTGGGAGTTAAACACACCCATGCCAGGTTTGATTCCCTGCTTGGAACCTTTATTTAGTGTTAGGTAATTCTGTGAAAACCGGAGGGAGTTGCCGATCACCCGTGCTCCTTTAAATTCATAGCTAGCTTCCAGCAGTGAATCGAGCGCAAGGGGCATGCTGTCGGGCGCCACCTGAAGGGCCATGAGTTGTTTTAATAGGGCGGCGTTTTCCGCTGTTAGTGCTTCATTTGCCTCCGCCAAGGAAAAAAACTGAACCACGTCAGCTTGCTTTTTTAGGGCGTTGCCCACGGCTTCGTTGGAGCTGTTGAAGAATGCGGCACCCTGGGGGGAATTGTTGGCGACAATCATCCAGATGGCCAAAAATTCAAGAAAAGCGAATAGCAAAAATGCCCTTACACGGTAAAGGAACTGTAGGATGCGTCCCATTCAGCAATTAGGTCATCAGTACTGTTCGGAAGTTTTGAATATTTTTCAGCGCAATGCCGGTACCACGAACTACAGCGCGTAATGGGTCTTCCGCAATGTGAATTGGGAGCTTAGTTTTCTGGTGGAGACGCTTATCGAGTCCTTTAAGCAAGGCCCCTCCGCCAGTAAGGTGGATGCCGTTGTCGTAGATGTCTGCGGACAATTCCGGAGGAGCAATTTCCAAGGCCTTTAATACGGCTTCTTCGATTTTGGATACGGATTTGTCAAGGGCAAAGGCAATCTCAGAGTAGGATACCTTGATGACTTTAGGGATCCCTGTCATCAAATCTCTACCTCTAATTTCGTAATCATCTGGACCATTTTCTAGTTCGGTGAGTGCCGAACCAATGGCAATTTTCACCTTTTCAGCAGAGCGCTCGCCAATTAGCAAGTTGTGCTGTCTCCTCATATAATCCAAGATGTCCTTGGTGAAGGTATCTCCAGCGATTCGGATGGATTGGTCAGCGACGATTCCAGACAGTGCGATCAGCGCAATCTCTGTAGTACCTCCTCCGATATCCACAATCATGGAACCCATGGGCTTTTCAATATCGATACCGATACCGATGGCGGCAGCGATAGGTTCGTAGATCATGTACACTTCCTTTGCACCTGCATGCTCCGCAGAATCGCGAACGGCTCGCTTTTCTACTTCAGTGATTCCAGAAGGAATGCAAATCACCATTTTGTGGGATTGAGGAAACATGCCTTTTTTCTGGCCAGGAATCATTTTGATTAAGCCACGGATCATTTGTTCTGCCGCATAAAAATCTGCAATCACGCCATCCTTCAAGGGGCGAATTGTTTTTATGTTTTCGTGCGTTTTCTCGTGCATATTCATTGCCTCACGGCCCACTGCAAGTACGCGGTTGTTCGTTTTGTCAATCGCAATGATGGACGGTTCGTCAACCACGATCTTGTCTTTGTGGATAATTAGGGTGTTTGCAGTACCCAAATCAATGGCTATGTCACTTGAGAAAAAATCAAATATTCCCATTTTAAATTTTTTTTAGCGTAGAACTCGATTGTTGAAGGTTGAGACAGGGTGCTCGCACGATTTTAACCGATAACCCGCAAAAATATTACCTTAAATTGATATAATCGAAAGAAAGGTAATTTTTTGTTTCTTAAAAGTGAAAAGGATGGGTGACTTAGGGATCGGCTTTTTTTACGTATGAAACACTTGAAATTAAGCAAATTTTTTGGTCATTCTACCACCTGTTTTGCATTTCGACATTCTTTCCATTACTTTTGTGTTGTATTCTAAAAATAACTAGAGGGGACACCAGTCCCCTCTTTCATTATCCTACCCTATGAGTGACCTAAAACAAGTGGTTGTAGCGCTAGTAGAAAAGCACCTGCTCGACGAGAGTCACTTCTTAGTGGAAGTGAAAATCGACAGAGTGGGAGATAAAACCAAGGTGCTTATTTTGGTGGATGCGGATCAGGGGATGACCATAGCCGCATGTGCTAAACTTAGCAGGGCCTTGGCAGGAGAGTTGGAGACCGATGACGTGATTGGCGAGGCATACACCTTGGAGGTTTCTTCACCAGGTTTGGATTATCCCTTGTCTGAGAAAAGGCAGTACATCAAAAATCAAGGTAGGTTGTTGAAAATACAATTGACTTCTGGCACGGAACTACTCGGCAAACTACTTGCTGTAGAAGAAGAGGGATTGAAGTTGCTCGTGACTAAAAAAGAAAAAGGAAAAAAAGCTTACGAAGAGGAAGTGTCACTTCCTTATCAAGAAATAAAAAAATCTATCGTACAAGTATCTTTTAATTAAGCCCAATGGATGCAAAAATCTTAATAGAATCCTTCGCAGAGTTTGCGAGATCTAAAAATGTGGATCGCCCTACCATGATTCGTATTCTGGAAGATGTATTTAGAGCGATGATTCGCAAAAAGTTTGAATCAGACGAAAATTTTGATGTTACCATCAACGCCGATAAAGGCGATTTGGAGATTTTCCGCATCCGCGAGATTGTCGACGACAACTCAGAAGACATCTGGGATTTTGATAAAATCAGCCTCACTGACGCACAGAAAATTGAGCCGGACTTCGAAATCGGTGAAGAGGTATATGAAAAAATTGAGCTTGAAGAGTTCGGAAGACGAGCTGTTCAGATGGCAAGACAAACCTTGATTCAGCGCATCAAGGACCTAGAGAAAGACCTATTATTTGGCAAATACGAAGAGCAGGTTGGAGAAATCATTTCTGCCGAGGTTTACCAAATCTTAGGTCGAGAGATCCTGATGATGGATAGCGAAGGCAACGAATTGATCCTTCCCAAAGGAGAGCAAATCTCCAAGGACCGCTTTAGAAAAGGAGACTCCGTAAAAGCAGTCGTTCACCGCGTTGACATGATCAATGGCAACCCGAAGGTTGTCCTTTCTCGTACCTCTCCTGTTTTCTTAGAGCGGTTATTTGAAAACGAGGTTCCAGAGGTATACGATGGACTCATCACCATTGTGAAGGTGGTCCGCGAGCCAGGTGAGCGCGCCAAAGTAGCAGTCGAATCCTACGACGATCGCATCGACCCAGTTGGCGCCTGTGTAGGGATGAAGGGTTCACGTATCCATGCAGTGGTACGCGAACTTCAGAATGAAAATATTGACGTGATCAACTTCACAGAAAACCTTGATCTTTACGTCTCCCGTGCTTTGAGTCCTGCAAAAGTGTCTTCATTGACAGTAAATGCAGAAACCAAGCGTATATCCGTGTTTTTAAAGCCTGATCAAGTGTCTTTGGCGATCGGAAAAGGTGGATTCAATATCAAGCTTGCGAGTAGGCTTGTGGGTTATGAAATCGACGTATTCCGTGAACTAAACGAATCGGAGGAAGAAGATGTAGACTTGAATGAATTCTCTGACGAAATTGATCAGTGGATCATCGACGAACTCAAAAAGACAGGTTTGGACACAGCAAAGAGCGTTTTGGTGCTTAGCAAAGAGGACCTCATCCGTAGAACTGAGTTGGAGGAAGTTACCATTGACGAGATTTTCAGAATACTTCGAACAGAATTTGATCAATAAGGGGTTTAACCCCAAAGAATACCTTAATTTTACTTAAGATTTCGAAAGAGGTTTTTGCTTATGTCAGAAGAAAAAATGATGCGATTAGGCCAAATAGCCAGAAAGCTCAACGTGGGTACGGCAACCATCGTTGAGTCAATGGCTAAAAAGGGCTATGAGGTGGAGAACAATCCCAATTCCAAAATCACTTTGGACCAAGTGGCCATGCTGGAGAAGGAATTTAAGTCCTCTGCTTTAGACAAAGAAGAGGCCTCCCATCTTTCCATAGGAAAGCGTCATGAGCCGGCTCCATCCGAACAGGAGCAGCCGAAGCAGGAGAAAACAGTAGCACCTGTCCCTTCCCCAGCACCCCAGCCAGAGCCCAAGCCGACCCCTGCTCCGGTAGCCAAACCAGCCGAACCAGAAATCGAAAAGATTACCTCCGAAGAACCCAAGCTGGAAGGCATACGTGTCCTTGGAAAAGTGGACTTGAATAAAAAGCCCGCTCCTGCTCCCACTCCTGCTCCTGCTCCCAAGCCTGTAGCAACTCCAGTTCCTAGCCCAGCACCAAAAGTTGAAAAGGCACCTGAGCCAGTGACCGCTCAGCCTGCTCCCAAGCCTGCTCCAGCAGCAGCGCCGCCTCAGCCTCCCGTAATAGCTGCCGCTCCTGCACCAGTTGCCCCTGCACCGGCTCCACCAGTAGCACCCACCGAACCAAGTGCGCCTTTACCAAGTCAACTCATCTCGGCCAAAGCGGACTCCCTTAAGGGATTGACTGTGCTTGGTAAGATAGAATTACCTGCAGACCGAAATAAGAAAAAAGGAGGCCCTGTAGCCTCTTCTGACGCAAGAGATCGGGACAAAAAGCGCCCAAGAAAACGCATTGATAGTAAGCCAGGAACTCCGGGTGCGCCAGGAACTCCCCAGGCTGGTCAAAATAGACCCCAAGAAGCAAGAACGCCAAGACTGGCTCAACCTCGACCCGGACAGCCCGCTCGACCCGGACAGCCCGCTCGACCTGCAGGAAACCCTCAGCAACGCATTCAAAAGGCTGAGCCAACCCCGAAGGAAATACAAGATCAAATCAAGCAAACCCTTGCTCGTCTGCAGAGTAACAAACCGGGAGGGAAAACAAAATCAAGGAGAGACAAACGTGCTGAACGCGACCGTGAGGTAGAAAGCGATGGCGACGAACTAAAAATCTTGAAAGTAACCGAATTTATTTCGGCCAACGACCTAGCCTCCCTATTGGATGTTTCGGTCAACCAAATCATTTCCGCTTGCCTTTCCCTTGGCATGTTCGTTTCTATCAACCAACGCTTGGATGCCGAGGCAATCACCATCATCGCCGATGAGTTTGGCTTTGATGTCGAGTTTACCAAATCCATTGAAGACGAGATGGAAGAGGACGTGGCCGATACAGAAGAGGAACTAGAAGAAAGAGCCCCTATCGTCACGATCATGGGACACGTGGATCACGGTAAAACTTCCCTGCTTGATTTTATCCGCACGTCCAAAGTGACCGCGGTGGAAGCTGGGGGTATCACCCAACACATCGGGGCCTATGATGTGAAGACCAAAACAGGGCATAAAATTGCCTTTTTGGATACACCGGGTCACGAGGCCTTCACGGCCATGAGAGCGCGTGGCGCCAAGATTACAGACGTTGCTATCATTGTGATTGCGGCTGACGATAGCATCATGCCTCAAACGAAGGAAGCCATCAACCACGCTCAGGTAGCTGGGGTACCGATGATTTTTGCTATCAACAAAATTGATAAACCAAACGCTCGCCCTGAAAAAATCAAGGAAGAGCTGGCCAACATGAACTTGCTCGTAGAAGATTGGGGAGGAAAATACCAATCCCAAGAAATCTCTGCAAAAACAGGTCAAGGTGTGGACGAACTTTTAGAAAAAGTCCTCCTCGAATCTGAGATCTTAGAACTGAAAGCCAATCCGGACAAAAATGCAATTGGATCGGTCATCGAAGCCTCTCTCGATAAGGGACGTGGCTACGTGTCTACCATCATGGTGCAGGCAGGTACGCTAAGAATCGGTGACGTTATGCTCGCAGGCCAGCACTACGGTCGTGTGAAGGCGATGTTTGACCACACCGGAAAAAAATTGAAGGAAGCAGGTCCATCGACGCCTGTGCAGGTGTTGGGCCTCGGCGGAGCGCCTCAGGCAGGAGACAGCATCAAAGTGTACAGCTCGGAGAGAGAAGCACGAGAAATCGCCAACTCTAGGGAGCAGATCCAACGTGAGCAAAGCTTGCGTACCAAAAAGCACATTACCTTGGATGAAATCGGTCGTCGATTGGCGATTGGAAGCTTCAAGGAACTCAATATCATCATCAAAGGTGACGTGGATGGTTCGGTGGAAGCCCTTTCGGACTCCCTACTTAAGCTATCCAAAGACGAGGTTAAGGTCAGCATCATCCACAAAGGGGTGGGGCAGATTTCCGAGTCGGACGTACTCTTGGCCTCTGCTTCAGATGCCATCATCCTTGGATTCCAGGTGCGCCCTTCGTCCAATGCGAAGAAGCTTGCCGAACAAGAGGAGATTGAAATTCGACACTATTCCATTATCTACGACGCAATCAACCAAATCAAGGACGCCATCGAAGGCATGCTTGAGCCGATATTCGAAGAAATCATCACGGGTAATATTACCGTTCGTGAGGTGTTCAAAATCACAAAAGTGGGTACCGTTGCGGGTTCTTACGTCACAGATGGTTTCATCACAAGAAAAAACAAGATCCGCATTATCCGTGCGGGTATTGTGATCCACGAGGGAGAGATCGACCAGTTGAAGCGCTTCAAAGACGATGTTTCAGAGGTGAAGGCAGGCTACGAATGCGGTATTTCGATCAAAAACTACAACAACATCGAAATCGACGATACCATCGAAGGCTACGAAATGCGCGAAATCAAACGCAAAAAGTAAGTTTCAAAAAACTATACCAAAAAGGAACGGCATTCGCTGTTCCTTTTTTAGTTTTAGGTCATGTTAGAAACAGTAAAGGCAGTATTTTTTGGGATAATGATCTTGTCCAGTAGCTTACTGCTCGTGGGCTTGCTGCGGCCAGTGTACGTGCTGTGGTTTCTGGATCGGTTTAACCGCCTGAAAGTCCTCCAAGTCTATGGCTCAGGCAGTGGACTTTCTGCCCTTGGGTATTTGCTACTCCGCCTAATCAGCTAAAGGGTACTACGGCGCTCGCCTTGCCCGAAATCTGAAGAGATCTTTTTAGAAAATAGGACGGCAATAATTTTAATTTCTACCGATTTTCTGCCAACTTAGTTTTTCTAGATTCAAGAAAATTGAAAAACACCGCCGCCATAGCGCTTCTTTTTTGTTTTGTCCTCTTTCACTTTGGATACTATGCGGTCTATTTATCGGTGAATAGTTCAATGGAAGCCGGTTGGAAAGATAAAATTTACGGAGTTCAAGATCAGAAGTTAGAAGAGTCAATACTCGCCATACCCCTCCAGGCCCCTTATATGGCCAATCAAGAAGAATTTCAACCAACAAATACCCGCTTCGAGAAGGATGGTAAATACTTCCGTGCCATCAAGCAGCGTTTTCAAAACGATACGCTCCAAATCGTCTATGTCGAGGATATGGAAAGGGGAAAATTGGATTCCACCATTAAAAAGTGGATTTCCTCGCTGAATGAGGAAGAGCTTCCACAGGATCATTCTAGCAAAACTTTCGTTAAACTTTTTGCCAAAGACTATCTCCCTTCTTGGCTTGTTGAAGTTCCCTTACCAACGAGGTCTCAAGTGGAGATCCTCCACGGTAACATGGTTTCCTTCGCGTATTCGAACCCTTCTTTTTCTATCGATTCTCCCCCTCCGCAACTCGGATAATTTTTTCTTTGGACCTATAAAATCAGGCATGACCATGCTTGCGGGTTCCAACTAATCGACGCGTAGCTCCAATTCAAATTTTCTGAATGGGACAGCGTATTCTTAACTTTATTTACTTCACTAACTACAAGCGATGAAGAATTATTTCAGATTCCTGAGCTTGCTTTGCGCAAGTTTGGGTCTGCTTTCTATAGCGAATGCACAAACCCCCTTGGATGGTTTAATGATGCCAAAAGGGGAAATTTGTATCGCCCTCCAATACGATCAGGTTTCCTGGGACCGCTATTGGGAGGGGTCCACTACTCGAGTCAATCAAAACATCGGTACGTTCACCAAGCAAATGGGAATGCCCATGATCGTAGGGGGGATTACCGACAAGCTGAATGTGATCCTGAGTCTTCCTTATGTTAAAACGGAGGCTTCTGCTGGGCAACTGACCGGAGTGCAAGGAATTCAAGATTTTGGGCTTTCTCTGAAGGCCTTGCTTCTTGAAAAATCCATAGGAAAAGGCAAATTGACGGGATTTTCTAACCTAAGCTTTAGCATGCCAGCTTCCAATTATTTATCAGATTACATGCCCTTTAGCTTGGGTTTTGGTGCCAATGAACTCGGCATCAGGGCCATAGGGAAATACGAATTGGATAAAGGGCCTTACCTCAGGGCATCCTACTCCTATTTGCATAGGGGAGTTACTGAGGCGGAACGGGATTTTTATTATGCGGGTCAGAATGCCTATTACACCGCTAAAATGGATGTGCCGAATGCTTTTCTTGGACAAGTGACCCTTGGATCCTGGATGTTCAAGAAAAAATTACGGGTGGAGGCAAGCCTAACTGCTATCAAATCTACCTCAGGTGACGATATCAGGGTTTATTCCATGCCCCAGCCTACCAATAAGGTTGATTTTGACCGGGTTGAAGGATTTGCACAATACTATTTTAAAACCAATGGTGGCTTTGGGCTCATTGCTTCTTACCAGAAGGCAATTTCTGGAAGAAATATGGGCCAATTTTCTGGCTATGGCCTAGGAATAACCTATCAATTCAAGGCCTTTTAAATTCAGACAAGATGAAAAAATATAACTATTCAATCCTACTACTCGTGATGTTCGCCTTTTTGGGAAGTTCTTGTGTAGAAGACTTGCCCACCAAATACGAATTTACTGGGTATCAATTTTCGAATTTAGACGCTAATGCAGGCCAATGGAAATTGGTTCTTCATACGTCAAATGAACAAATACCACTTCCCACTCCGGCTGCACCGGGATCTGCAGAATTGCTCAAAGAGTTGGCCGATGCAAAAGAAATGCAAAATAAAGCCACTTCAGCGCAGCTGGAAGCGGTGAGCTATTGGACCAACAATCCACTACTGAGATGGAATGAGATTGCCTTAGAATTGGCAACGAAATACAATTTGATTCCTGCTCCTAATCCAGATGGAAGCTATCCAGTACCTGATCCTGCAAACCCTTCAAAATACCCTAAGTTTCCCTATTCTCATCCCCCTTATACCAGCAGAATGCTTGCCTACTTGAGCGTTGCCCAGTACGATGGGTTGATCATGGCCTGGCATTATAAGTATAAGTTTAAGCGGCAGGCTTCGTACCAATTGGATCCTCAGATCAAATCTGCCTATGAGAATAACGGACTATTTTCCTATCCCTCCGATGGAGCAGTAGTTGCAACGGCTTCCCGAGATATTCTTACAGCAATGTTTCCCTTAGAGAAAGAGTTCTTGGCTCAGAAAGCGCAGGAGCACCTGGAATCCCTTCTTGTGGCAGGAATAAATGTAGCTAGTGATGTAAATGCAGGGAAGTTAATTGGGGCAGAGGTGGCCAAAACAGCTTTGGCAAGAGCATCTACAGATGGAATGAAAAATGCGCAAACGACTCGAGTTAAATCTGATTCGATAAAGAATGCGGCTAAGATACGTTTCGGTTGGGCCTGGGAAAATCAGGAAACTCCACAGCGGACGGTAGGCCTGGTTCCCCTTTTTAGTAAGGTTCGCCTATGGAATGTGCCGAATGTGGAAGCCATTCGTCCTGGTCCACCTCCAGCTCCAGGATCTCCTGTATTTGAGGAGTCAGCAAAAGAATTAAAGCAGTATGCCAATAACCTCACAACCAATCAGCGAAGAATTGCCAATTTTTGGAACGATGGCTTAAATACGTACACGCCACCAGGGCATTGGAACCGTTTTGCAAAAGAGGAAGTGGTAGCCAATAAGTTAAATCCTGTCCGAACGGCTAGGGTCTTTGCTTACCTCAACATGGCCATTGTAGATGCAGGAATCGGCTGTTGGGACGCGAAATACTATTACCATTACCCAAGGCCAATCCAAACGATTCCTGGATTTAAAACCATTTTGGGGACACCGAATTTTCCAGCCTACACCTCAGGACACGCCTCATTTTCAGGAGCGGCGGCAGAAGTAATGGCGCACTTTTTCCCAGCCAATGCTAGTCAATTTAGGACTTGGGCTGAGGAAGCAGCCATGTCTCGAGTCTACGGGGGCATACATTACCAATTTGATGCTGACGCAGGGCTGACCCAAGGCAGGCAAGCGGCTAGCTTTGCCATAACCAAGGCAAAGCTAGATGGGGTTGATTAGGTAGCACCCATAAAGAAGTCAAGAGGTCTTTTCAGACAACTTGGCTTCTTTTTTTAGACTTTGTATGGCCAACACAATCAAAGCGATGGCCAATACAAATAGTAAGGCTGCAATCCCGGCCAATACGTATCCGGCTTCTTGGTAGTTTTTCCAAGCAAACAAGCCCAAGGAAGCGAGCGTGACCGTAAACATGAAAAACATGGGTATGGTCACAAAGGTGGCGGAGATATTTTTTTTGATCAGCCACACGGCGATAGTCAGTAGGGCTAGGGCTGCTAAAAGCTGGTTGGCAGAGCCGAAAATGGGCCAGAGCGTTTCAAATTCCCCCGAGCCAAGCAATAGGACGGAAAGGATGACTACAATAGTGGTGGATAGATAGCGGTTTGTTGCCAATACTTTAGCAACAGGCTGAGGCAGATCTTCAAAATATTCTTGTAAGGTGAAGCGAGCCAATCGGGTGCAGGTATCCAAGGTAGTTAGAGCAAATGCCGACACAGTCAACGCCACAAAGCCAACCGCAAACGATTCGGATAATCCCAAACTTGCAATCATTCCTCCTAGACCTGTGGAAAAAAGAGCTACTGGCCCTTCTACACCAAGACGATCGGTGTATTCTTGCTTACTAAGAATAACTACAGCTCCAACAGAAATGATGGCAAGAAAGGATTCGATTAGCATCCCTCCAAAGCCTACAAGCTTGGCATCACTCTCTTTGTCCAACTGCTTGGAGGTAGTGCCGGACGCGACCAACGCGTGAAATCCAGAAATAGCGCCACAAGCAATGGTAACAAACAAGACAGGGAAGAAGTAACCCAAACTTTCGCTGGAAAGGTTTACCTCTGTAGTCATTTTAATGGTAGGGTCGGCAACGAAAACCCCAGCTACTGCTGCGATCATTAGGCCATAGAGCAAGTAGCTATTCAAGTAATCTCGAGGCTGCAGTAAAAGTGAAACGGGGGTAACAGAAGCGATGAAGGCATAGAGTAACAGGCCAGCCACCCAAATTGGATACGTTAACGCCAATGGGATTTGTGTGCCTAGATAGACAAAATAGTACATCAGCACCACGCCAACGATGGTAATTAAGACAAAAGCCACGTTTTTATTTCCTACCCATTTGTTGGCATAGCCAAAAGCAATGGCCAAAAAAATGAAAAGGATGGAGGCAGAGCCTACTCCTGGGTTGGCAACAAAGGTTTTTGCAATGATGTCTGAAAATACACCGATGACTAAGATCAGCGTAGAAAAGCTGAAAATTATAAATAGTTGCTTTCCTTTTATCCCGATTTGATTCCGAATAATTACACCAATTGACTTACCCTCTGTTCTAAGGGAGGCAGCCATACTGCCCAGGTCATGCACTGCCCCAAAGAATATCCCGCCTACCAAAATCCAAATCACGGCTGGGATCCATCCAAAGGTTACCGCAATGATAGGCCCTACAATTGGCCCAGCCCCAGCAATGGAAGCGAAATGGTGTCCCAAAACCACAATTGGCTTGCTAGGCTCGTAGTCGATTCCATCCCGATGTGTATGGGAGGGCGCCTTTCGAGTATCAGTCAATCCAAATTTTTGGTACACAAACTTTCCATAAATCCGGTAGGCTAGAAAAAGAATAACAGCAGAAATCAACAGCAATAGGGACAAAGGCATAGGGGAGGCGGTGAAGGGTGAAAAGAGGAAATCTTACAAATCAGGATTTTAAAGTACTAAAAAAATAAACGCGGTAAAAGGGATTTTCCCTTGTTGGAAAGGGTAAGGGCCGAAGAAGGGAAGGCTTAGGGAATTTTAATTGCCGCAGATTCAAACTAATTTTGTCACCTTTGAGGAGTTAAAACAACCGAATATCTGTATGGCTTGGTTTAAGAGAACTGACAAAGGCATCAAAACGTCCACAGCGGACAAGAAAGATGCACCTGACGGGCTGTGGTTTAAAACACCAAGTGGAACGATTGTCCACACGCGCGAACTGAAGAGCAACGCTTATGTATCTCCAACGGATGATTTTCATGTCAAAATAGGTTCCAAGGAATACTTTGAAATTCTATTTGACAACAACAAATTCACCGAATTAGATGCTGAGATGACCTCCGGTGATCCGCTAAAATTTGTTGATACAAAGCCCTATGCCTCTCGGATAGAGGCCACTATCGTCAAGTCTGAACTTAACGATGCTGTCCGCACGGCCCATGGTAAGATGAATGGTCAAGACATTGTCATCGCCTGCATGGATTTCAACTTTATCGGCGGCTCTATGGGTTCGGTGGTTGGTGAAAAAATCGCTAGAGCAATCGAGCATGCGCTTCAGCATAAGGTGCCTTTTCTTATGATTTCCAAATCAGGGGGTGCTCGCATGATGGAAGCAGGATTTTCCTTGATGCAAATGGCAAAAACTTCAGCCAAACTTGCCCTGCTGGATCGCGCAGGGATTCCGTACATCTCACTTCTCACAGATCCGACCACAGGCGGGGTGACCGCATCTTATGCCATGCTGGGAGATTTCAATATCGCTGAGCCAGGGGCACTGATTGGTTTTGCAGGTCCGCGTGTCATTCGAGAGACGATTGGCAAGGATTTGCCTAAAGGTTTTCAGAGTTCCGAATTTGTGTTGGAACACGGATTTCTGGATTTCATTGTCGATAGACGGCTGTTGAAAGCAAAGTTGAGTTCTTTGCTAAACCTATTGAAGAATTAATCGGTTGACTAGTGAATTAAGTCAAACTTCGAGGTCAAATTTGCTTTGGTTTATGAGTAGCATTCCTGATTAATAAATATATTTGTACTCCCTAAAACGGGGTTTTTCTACTAAAAAAGTAAAATCAAAATTTCATGGGTTCTGTAATTATTACCTCCATTGTAGCGTTCACAGCAATCATCCTGCTGTTGGTATTTATCCTCCTCTTTGCCCAGTCAAAGCTGGTCAATTCTGGAGATGTCAAGATTATCATTAACGGGGATGAAAGCAACCCAATTGTTGTTTCATCAGGCACTAGCCTGCTTTCCACGCTAAGCAATCAAAAGATTTTTCTTCCGTCCGCCTGCGGTGGTGGAGGAACTTGCGCGATGTGTAAGTGTATCGTCGATGATGGGGGTGGAGACGTGTTGCCAACGGAAGTAGGACACCTTAGCCGTGCAGAGCAGCAAGGACACGTTCGTTTGGCTTGCCAGGTAAAGGTGAAGCAAGACATGAAGATCCGCGTTCCTGAAGAAATTTTCGGCATCAAGAAGTGGGAGTGTGAAGTAATTTCAAATTACAACGTATCCACGTTCATCAAAGAATTTAAAGTAAAACTTCCAGAAGGAGAAACCCTGAATTTTGAAGCTGGAGGATATATCCAAATTGACGTGCCGGCCATTAAGGTCAACTTTAAGGACATGGACATCACGCCGCACCCAGACTTGGGTCACCCAGCAGACGTCTACAAGAGCGATTGGGACAAGTTTGGACTTTGGAGCTTGGTGATGAAAAACGACGAGCCGCTGTTTAGAGCATACTCCATGGCCAACCACCCTGCTGAAGGTAATATCGTCATGCTGACCATTCGTATCGCAACACCACCTTGGGATCGTGCCAATAACCGTTGGATGGATGTTAATCCTGGTGTTTGCTCTTCTTACGTGTTTGGATGCAAGCCAGGGGATAAAGTTATGATCTCTGGTCCTTATGGTGAATTCCACATCAACCCTACCCAACGCGAAATGATCTACATTGGTGGTGGAGCGGGCATGGCTCCGTTGAGAGCACAGATTTTCCACTTGTTCCACACTGAGAAGACAACGCGCAAGGTATCTTACTGGTACGGAGGTCGTTCTAAAAAAGAACTGTTTTACGTGCCTCAGTTTAGAGAAATCGAAAATGAATTTCCAAACTTTAAATTCCACGTAGGTCTTTCCGAACCTCTGCCTGAAGACAACTGGAAAATCAAGACCTCGCTTGACGATCGTGAGGGAGATGGATACGTAGGATTTATCCACCAGGTCTTGTTGGAAAACTATTTGAAAAATCATGCTGATCCAGATGAAGTAGAGTACTACCTCTGCGGTCCTCCATTGATGAACTCGGCGGTACTCAAGTTGCTTGACGACATGGGTATTCCAAAAGAGAATATTCGATTTGACGATTTTGGAGGTTAACTCGATAGAAAAAATCCTGCTCAGGCAGGATTTTTTTTTAGGTATCATTTTTGATTAGTTTTAGAGACCTAACGATCCTGCATGAACATTTCCTCTTTTTTTGAGCCTGTAGACGCACTTGTTGCAGAAAAAAGCTATGCGGCCACTGCTTTTTTCAATCAAGTGCTGCTTCACAGAGACAGTTTTCCAGACCTCAACCAACTACAGATTGCCCTCATTGGGCTGAAAGAAGGGAGAGGAGCCAAGGGTTCACAAAGCATTTCAAGAGGGAGCGCCGAAATCCGTGAAAAACTCTACGAACTCAAGCGGGGGACTCTGCCAGTTAAGGTGGCGGATTTAGGAGACCTCATCTCTGGGAATAGCCTGAACGACACCTACCAAAACATCCGCCAAGTGGGGGATTACTTGATGCGGCAGCAGATATTACCCATCTTTTTCGGTGGTTCCCATGACTTAGATTATGGGCAGTACCTTTCCTACCAAAAGATGAAAAAGTTGGTGACTCTCCTGACTGTGGACGCTAAGATTGATATGGAGGAGCAAGGGCCAGAAAGTGATCGTCACACCCAAGAAATTGTCCTTCACCAACCCAACTTTTTGTTTTCCTATGCCCATTTGGGTTACCAAAGTTTCTTGGTAGACTCCACCTTGGTCAACGTGCTCGAAAAGCTCTATTTCGATCACGTGCGACTTGGGCAGGTCCGAGACAACTTTAAAGAAATTGAGCCGCTGATTCGCGATGCGGACTTGGTAAGTTTTGACTTGAGTGCTATCCAATCTTCCGTTGCTCCTGGCGCCGTGGATGCACAGCCTTTTGGGCTTTCGGGGGAAGAGGCCAGTCAAATTTGCTGGTTTGCCGGCTCCAACGAAAAGCTAAGTTCCTTCGGAGTCTATGGGTATGACCCCTATTTTGACGACACACACAACAAAACTGCCAAGGTAGCGGCGGTGATGATTTGGTATTTTATTGAGGGATTCTACAGTCGCAAGGATAGCCTATCCTTCAAGAGCGCCGATTACCTCAAATACACGGTCTCCTTTGATTCCAAACCTAATACCTTGATTTTTTACAAGAGTAAGCGTAGCGGCAAGTGGTGGATGGAAATACCCCACAATGATTCTGGACGTTTTGATCGGGTGAGTACTGTGCCATGCAGCTATGCCGATTACCAAATGGCCCAGAAAGGAGAGATTCCCGAACGCTGGATTACAGCACAGATCAAACGCTATTGATACCTACGTTCACGGCACAGCAGCTTGCCCTGCGCAACGGGCAGGACAAGCCGGACATTTGGGTCGCCTACAAGGGACTGATCTATGACGTCACTCCTTCCAGACTCTGGAAAAATGGCACACATTACGAACATTGGGCGGGTCAAGACCTCACTGAAGAGCTTGGCGACGCACCCCACACAGAAAAAGTATTTGAAAAATTTCAGGCCATAGGCCACTTGGTACCCCATGATTTTACTAGCAGATAGCGGTTCGAGCAAGACCGATTGGCGTGTCATCCACCGCGATGGTCGCATTAGCCAGTTTCGAGGATTAGGCTTCAACCCGTATTACATGACCGTTGAGGAAATGGCCCTTCAGCTTCAGCAGGAATTCCTACTGAAGATATCTGGTGAAATTGAGCAGATCTTCTTCTATGGAGCAGGATGCGCTTCACCCGAACGGCAAAAAGAGGTGGAACAGGCACTTCGAACCATTTTTAGCAAATCCCAAATTCAGGTGGGACATGACCTTGCTGCTGCTGCCAAAGCTACTTGCGGTCACCAACCTGGCATAGCTTGTATTTTGGGAACAGGTTCCAACAGTTGTGATTACGATGGGCAGCAAATTCGATTGACTCGTCCTGCAGCGGGTTATATTCTTGGAGATGAAGGCGGGGGAAGTTATGTAGGGAGGAAGTTTCTTCAAGATTTTATCAATGAAGAAATGCCAGATTCCATTCGGGCAGCAGTCATAGATCGGTACCAATTGAACCAATTCAACATCCAGGAGCAGGTCTATCAACAACCTTTTCCTGGGCGCTACATGGCCAGTTTTTGCCGCTTCATTACCGAAAACAAGGCAGACCCCTACTGCTACGGCCTGTATTACCGGGCTTTTCAAGCCTTTTTTGCGAAACACGTTTGTAAATACCCAGACTACCAGGCCAAGACAGTCCACTTTGTCGGGTCTATCGCCTACTATAACAATGACATTTTGAGAAAGGCTGCAACGGATCAGGGGATTAGGGTGGGAATTTTGTTAGAGAGCCCAATTGCCGGACTTACCCTTTATCATCAAGAAATGCTATGAAAAAAGTCACCGAAAGCAGCTCCATTTACGAAGATTTAGAGCTAATGAGTGTCAACGAGTTGTTGGAAAAAATCAACGCCGAAGACCATAAAGTGGCTCCTGCTGTGCTGGAAAAGTTAGGGCAAATCTCCGCGCTTGTCACGGCCCTCGTGCCTAGAATGCGTGAGGGAGGACGCCTCTTTTACATCGGCGCGGGGACAAGTGGGCGCCTTGGAGTCTTGGATGCCTCTGAGTGCCCACCTACTTACGGGGTACCCCATGATTGGGTGATAGGGCTTATTGCCGGTGGAGATACTGCCATCCGAAAGGCAGTTGAAAATGCAGAAGATGACGAGGAACAAGCCTGGAAAGACATACTGGCGTATGGATTTTCTGAAACGGACACGGTCATAGGCATTGCAGCTTCCGGGAGCACACCCTATGTGCTAGGCGGCGTAAAAAAGGCCAAAGAAATGGGGCTGATGACTGGCTGCATTACGTGCAATCCCGATTCTCCTCTGGCGCTTGCGGTAGACTTCCCCGTTGAGCTGGTGGTTGGACCTGAGTTTGTGACAGGGAGCACCCGCATGAAATCTGGGACGGCTCAAAAGCTGGCACTCAATATGATTTCTACTGCGGCCATGGTGCAGCTGGGTCGTGTAAAGGGAAATAAGATGGTGGACATGCAGCTTTCCAATGCCAAACTTGTGGATCGAGGAACGAAGATGATCATGGAAGCAACAGGAACGAGCTATGAAAAAGCAAACGAACTATTGCTGTCTCAAGGTTCAGTACGAAACGCCACAGAATATTATTATAAGAACGAAAGTAAATCGTAAAGAAAATTCCGAAAAAGGGACAAGTATTGCACCGTTTCAGCGTATCTTTGAGGTTCGATTAAGCTTTTGAAATTCAACTGCTTACTTATTTACAAAACTACAGCAGTGATGCTGCAAAATCATGAAAAAGGACAATTCAAAAAAACCATTTTTTAGCGAGGAGAAGAAGGAGTTTAAACCTTCCACCCGCAGTAGCGCCTCCAACGGCGGTTCAAAATCCCCAAAAAGTAAAGGTTCCTCTGAAGGCAAATCGGCAGGGTTTGGGAAAAAAGGCAATTCTTTTGACAAGAAGTCTTTCGATAAAAAGCCATACAGTAAAAAATCAGACACTGCACCTTCCTTTGATAAAAAGCCATTCGGTAAAAAGTCAGACGCTGCACCTTCCTTTAAGGACGGACCTAAAGGCAGATTCTTCAAAGAGCAGCCCAGTGAACGTGCAGAGCGTCCTTCTTTTGGTAGAGGAGCGAGTTCAGAGGGCCGTGAAAAAAGACCGTATGGAGACAAGCGTACAGGTCAAGATAGTGGTGCCCCCAAGAAGTGGGATAAGAGTGAAAAATCGAGTTATCCTAAAAAATCGTTTGGAGACAGTCCTGATCGCAACAAAAAAGATGGGGCTTCCGAACGCAAGTTTGGAGCAAAGCCCCCGTATGCTGGACGTGATAAAGAAAAAGGTGAAAAGAAAGAAGGCTTTTCTAAGTCAGCTGACTACTCCAAGGACAAGGGGAGCAAGGGTACTTTTTCGGAAGGACGCTCCAACTTTGCTCCAGCTCCAGAGGAAAAGACCATTTACAAAGGAAGAGGAAAGGACCAAAAACCAGTATATGGTGTTGGCCCTAAGACGTCCAGTGCAGATAGCGCTGGGGAAAAGCGTGGTTTTGGAAAAAATAGAAGCAAGATTATCGAGCTAAGTGCAGACCGCCCAGACTATAATTTTGATGCCCTCCCTCAGAAAAAGAACAAGAAGGAATCTGAAAACCTTATTCGCCTGAACAAATACATTGCTAATTCCGGAATTTGTGGACGTCGTGAGGCAGATGAACTTATTCTGAAGGGACTTGTGGTCGTGAATGGTGAGGTGATTAAGGAGATGGGCTATAAGGTCAAGAAAACCGACCACGTGGTGTATCAGGGTAAAAAAATCAATCCAGAGAAGCCGGTTTATGTCTTGTTGAATAAGCCAAAAGACTTCATTACGACTACCGAAGATCCAATGGAGCGTAAGACGGTAATGAAGCTAGTGGAAAACGCATGCGAAGAGCGCATTTTCCCGGTGGGACGTTTGGACAGAAACACGACGGGCTTACTGCTATTCACTAACGATGGTGAGCTGGCTGCCAAGCTTTCTCACCCGTCTAATGAAATCAAAAAGATCTATCAAGTGACCTTGGACAAAGCCTTGACCAAAAAGGACGAAGAGGAAATTATCGAAGGGCTAACCTTAGAAGATGGCGACGCCAAAGTGGACGACTTGCAGGTTCTTTCCAAAGACCGAAATATCCTTGGCTTAGAAATTCACATTGGCCGGAACCGAATCGTACGACGAATTTTTGCCCACTTGGGCTACGAGGTGGAGTCACTTGATCGTGTGATGTATGCCGGCCTTGACAAGAAAGACCTGAAGCGCGGCCACTACCGATTCCTTACCGAACAAGAGGTCATCCGACTTAAGTATTATATCTAACTCAAAAGGCCCCGCATTTGCGGGGCCTTTTTTTATAGAAATGGGCTTAGCTGCTTGGTCAGGTCTGCACTGTTTAGCAAGCCTCCTTTGCGCCAGAGGATCTTTCCCTTCTTGACGAGCATCAGGTGCGGAATGGATCGAATGGCATAGTGCTGCGCAAGCTGGGGGTGCTTGTCTACATTGATTTTGTAAAGGATCATCTTGCCCCCAGCCTCAGCAATAACTTTTTCTAGGACAGGAATCATGCTTTGGCAGGGACCGCACCAGTCTGCATAAAAATCCACCAAGAGCAGGTCTTGGCTTTTAAGTAGGACTTCTTTGGGCGATTTTTTAGGCATAAAAAAACCGGCCTATGAGGCCGGTTTTAACTAGTTTATTTTTGAGCTGGCTTCGCTGGGATTGGAATACCCAACTTGGCCAAAACCAATTCTGTAAACTTGTCCTCTTCTTTGGTGTATAGCAAGATTGGTGACTGACCTGCGGTTTCGGCAAAGATGTGGGTGTAGTTGTTTTCAGCAGCTACCGCATTGATGGCGTTGATAACTTTGGTTTGTACGGGCTCCAATAGTTCCTGCAATTTTCTCTGATAGGAGGTTTGTGCATCCTGCTCGTACTTTTGAAGGTCGTCACGGAGTTTGGTCAACTCTGATTCTTTCGTTGCCCTTGCAGTTTCAGCCATGGTAGGGGCAGCCTGCTGGTAAGCTTCTACTTGCTTCTGAAAATCAGCTGCTTTTGTTTGGATGTTGGTTTGTAGCTGGGTTTGGTAATCTTGTACGTCGGCACCGATTTGTTCCATTTCGGGCATCAAGTCCATGATTAATTCTACGCTCGTGTATCCGATTTTAATGGTTTGAGCCTGGGTGGTGAATCCTACCAATAGCAAGGCCATTGAGGCTAGGATAACGTTTACTTTCATCATTTGGTCTGTGTATTTAATTGTTTTCTTTGATTCCTAATTCTTCTAAGACAAACTCTGAATAGTCATGTCTTGGGTCTGTGTAAATAATTGCCGAAGGTCCTGCGGCCTTGTCAAAAAGGACAGCGAGGTTGTTTCTTCGAGACACCCGTTCTATGGCATCGTAAATTTTGGATTGTAAGGGTTGAAGTAGCTCTGCCTGCTTTTGGTAGTAGATCCCATCAATCCCAAATATCCTGCTATTAAACTCTTGCGAGGCCTTTTGCTTCGCTTTGATTTGTTCTACTCGTTTTTGGTACATCTCTTCGGTGAGTAGCACCTCTTCGGCTTTTAGCTGGACGTTCATTTCCTTTATTTCGGAGTCCAAATTTTGTGCCTCTTTTTTCCATTCCTCACTGAGCTTTTTCAGTTCATCCTGTACTAGCTTGTAATCAGGGTGTTTGTTGAGAATGTATTCAGAATCGATATAACCAAACTTTTGGGCGGCTACAGGTCCTGAATACAGGATTATGAAAAGTAAAAATACAATTTTCAATGATTTATTCATGCGATCCTTGAGTTTTTGGGGGCTTGCTTGCGAACAAAATTCATGTCTTTCCTAACATAAATTAACAAACGCAGCGCTTCCCAAAAGATTATCTGAACTGTTGCCCAATCGTAAAGTGGAATTGTGGCCCACTTCGTTTCAAGGCTCCTGGAAGCGGATCGAAGCCATAGCCCCAATCGACACCAAGCAATCCGAAGGCAGGCATAAATATTCGAGCACCTACCCCAGCAGATTTTTTAAGATTGTAAGGGTTGAAATCCTTGTAATCTCCCCAGTTGTTGCCTGCTTCGGCAAATGTGAGCAAGAAGATTGTCGCTGACGGGTTGGGTGAGACCAAGAAACGGAGTTCCATCACGTATTTGTTGTACACTACCCCACCATAGGGATCTGGATCAGCTGTTCCTCGACTTGCTCTACCTGGGGTGATGGCCTGATTTTCATAACCACGTAAGCCGACGATTTCTTGGCCCAAGGCGAAGTTATTAAAGTTCATACCATCTCCACCCATCACGAAACGTTCCAAGGGGATGATGCCGACTTTGGTTCCGTATGAGCCCAAAAAGCCCATGTGTGCCCGTGCACTTGCAACAAACTTGGTAGAGCCTAGGATAGGCGTATAAAAGGAGGCGTCAAGCATCCACTTGTGGTATTCTAGCCATTTGTACTTATCCAAGTCTACCGATTCTTCGTTGAGGTTAGGATTCAACGAAGCATAAGGAGGAGTCAAGTTCAGGGACATGATGATGTTGGAACCTTGTCGTGGAAAGATTGTATTATCCACGTTATTTCTTGCCACTGTTGTGTTCAAAACCACACTTTTTGAATTACCTGTGGCATAACTTAAGCCAAAGGAGGTGCCATATTTATTGAACTGGTAGTTTTGAAACTGAAGCGAATTGCTGATGCTGAAGTAGTCATCCGGCCAGGTGATTCGCTTGGAAAGCCCTAGGGTCACGCCCGTGATTTTGAAAAAGCCCAAGTCACCCCCGCCTTGATTTTGAGCGTAATAATTTACCTGACGTTGAACGGAGTGGTTGAATGCAAAGCTTAGTGAGTTTGGCTTATTGCCACCAAACCACGGCTCACTCAAAGAGAGCGAGTAGTTTTGGAAAGCCTGCCCATTGGCCTGCACGCGTAGGGATAGCTTTTGTCCATCTCCAACCGGAAGTGGATCCCACTTCTTGAAATCTCCTATGCTTTTGATGGAGAAGTTGTTGAAAACCAAGCCTACGGTACCAACAAATCCAAAGAATCCTCCCCAGCCGCCAGACAATTCAATCTGATCATTTGGGCGTTCCTCGAGTTCAAAGATGATGTCTACCGTAGCGCTTTCAAAGTTTGGACGTAGGTCTGGATTGATTTTTTCTGGGTCAAAATAGCCTAGCGTAGAAAGTTCTCGGATGGTACGCACCAATAGGCTTCGGTTAAATTTCTGGCCTGGAAGAATTCGAATCTCACGCATGACCACGTGGTCAGAGGTTCGGTCGTTGCCCTTGATGCCCACGCTATTCACTGTCACCTGTGGTCCCTCAAAAATGCGCATCTCTAAGTCGATCGAGTCGCCTGTCACGTTGATTTCTACGGGATCAATGCTGAAGAAGAGGTAGCCATTGTCTTGGTATAGGGAGCTGACGTCATCTCCTTTCTGAGGGTCGTAGTTTAGGCGCTTGTCCAGCGTTTCTTTATCGTACACATCACCTTTTTGGATACCTAACTTGGCAAGAAGTACCTTGTCTTCATGGATATAGTTACCTGTGAAGGTGATATTTCGGTAAAAGTATTTGTTGCCTTCTTCAACGGAAATATCAATGTTGATCTTATCTGCGGTGAAGCTGTAAATAGAGTCTTGGACGATCTTGAGATCGCGGTAGCCCTTGCTATTATAGAAGGCAATGACTTTATCCTTGTCAGCCCGGTATTCTTTTGGGTTGTATTTTGATCCGTTGAAAAAGTTAAGCTTGAAGTTTTTGCTAATGTAGTTTGTCACCTGCTCGGAGGTTGCCACTTTGCTGTTGAGCAATGAGCGCGTAAGGCTCTTTCCATCTGCGTCGGCTATCCGACTGTAGATGTCCTTGAAGATTGCCACGCGAGCATGCTCCTTCGTTTTTTTCAGTTTTCCTTTTAGGGTACCGTCCGTAATTTCTTCGTTACCGTAAAAGGAGATTTCATTTATTTTCACCTTAGACTTCGTATCGATGTCAAAGCGTAACTTAACGCTGTTTGGTAGGGTGGTGTCTCGGTCTTGAATGATTTTTACCTCGGTGTTGAGGAAACCTTTTTCAAGGTAGTATTTCTCAATATTACGCTTGGCCGTGTTGAGTACGTCATCCCTCACCACGCGGCCTCGAATGTTGACTTTGTCGCGCAATTCACCTTCTTGGGTCTTGTTGATGCCCAAAAACTCTACTCTCGAAAATCTTGGTCGCTCGGTAAGGTCTAATAAAAGGTAGATATCGTCTCCTTCAATTTTGGTAACTAGAATCTTAACATCACCGATGATGCCTTGTCCCCATAGCTTCTTTAGGGCGCCGGAGATAGCGTCGCCGGGTACGTCGATGCGGTCATCGATTTTTAGTCCAGAAAGGGAAATGATTGCCACCTCGTCCAAGGTGGAAAGTCCAACGGCTTTTATTTCAGCAATCCTGAATTTTTGAGGCTTGGCATAGTTCAATTCCAGTATGTTGACTGGCTTGGAGGAGGCATAGCGGCTTTGGCCCAAACGGATTTGGGACATGGCGCTTACCGACCACATCAAACAAAATAGAATGAGTATACTTCTTTTCATTAATACTTAGGGTTTAACTTGCTCGCCGGTTTTTCCAAACCTTCGTTCTCTTTTTTGGTAATCTTCAACTGCGGCAAACAGGTGTTCTTTTCTAAAATCTGGCCATAACACGGGCGAAAAATACAGCTCGGTATAGGCCAGTTGCCATAGCAAGAAATTACTGATCCGGTACTCTCCGCTAGTACGAATCATCAGTTCTGGGTCAGGTATTCCTGCCGTATCCAAATGATCCGCAACGGTCTGTTGGGTAATTTCCGCAGGGCTTAATTTTCCTTCTGCAATTTTTTGAGCAATGCGCTGGGTGGCCATTGTCAGTTCCCATTGGCCACTGTAGCTTAACGCCACGTGGATGGTTAGACCTGTATTGGCAGCCGTTTGTTGCTTTACCTCTATAATTTTTTCGTAGGCAGTGGTTGGTAAACTTTTTATATCCCCGATGGTATTCAAACGCATGTTGTATTTCATCATTAAGGGCAATTCCTCACTAATCGTCTGCACGAGCAATTCCATCAGCGCCTGAACTTCCTCTTTTGGGCGAGACCAATTTTCTGTAGAAAAGGAAAATAAGGTGAGGTGTTGGATTCCCATCTCCCCGGCCCATTCAATCGATTCACGAACGGCCTGGATGGCATTCCGATGACCAAAGATCCGCATGGCGCCTTTCTTTTGGGCCCAGCGTCCGTTGCCATCCATAATGATGGCAATATGCTTCGGTAAGTTGTTTAGGTCTATGGTTTCCTTCATTTCAGCGGCTAGAATACCTGCTTTTTTGGAGGTACAAAAATGGGATTTCTTTTTCAATAAATATCCCCTGTCTCCATTTAATTAATAGGTGTAACACCTTGCCTTGGTGATGCTATAGCTGAGGGTGACGCCAAGAAAATAGTACCAATCCTTTGTGTTTGGATTGCCAAAATTGATTGCTTCTCTGAGCGCAGGAGAGGTGGGGGTTAAGGGAGTCTCGTATCTCTGTACCGCGGGCAGTTGACCGTCAAGTTTGTCTAGATAGTCCGAGGTAGTTGGCCGAAAGCCAAGCTCTAGCCCCAAGGTGAGTTGCTCCGACAACAGGTACTTTACACCACCTCCAAAGGGGATGACTACCGTGTTAATACCGTAGTTTTCCGAAGGAATGCCCCCATGAATACGCCCTTCTCCACTAAAAAAGGTATATCCCAGTCCAAAGAAGGCATAGGGGGAAAACCTAAACTCGCTCTTGTGGTTGACAAAATCCAGGAAGTTGAACTCAACGATCGCGGAAATCTCCGTGATACGCCCTGTAAAATGTCCATTTCGAAGGGAAGAAAGAGCATCGATGGGGCGAATGCTATCCGCAGCCATAAGCCCTGCCGTAGTCACGCCCAGTCTTGCACTCCAGACATTGTCAAAATTTCGCTTGCCAAATAACGTTCCTTGGAGGCCTGCTTGCCCCGGGTCAATTCTACGAAGGAAATCCCCCGAATAAACGGCAGTTCCGAGGCCTCCTCCAACCTCGTAACTCTGTCCAAAACTGGGAGTCATCGGGGCTAATGCAAAGAGACAAAGTACTAGGATGGGATTTAATAATGTAAAATTGACCTTTTTCAAGACGATGCAAGTTATAAACTACCTAACGTTTAAAAAACGAGGGTTTGTATTTAGCGGGTTAATAATTGTTAAGCTTTAAGGGGCTTTTTGTTCAATTTCTCATATCCAATCCCCAGTATAATTTCTGGCGTAGGGTGTCAAAGAAGTGGTAGGAGGGTAATTTGACCAATTTGGCGGAGAAGGCTTCCTTTTTCACACTTAATTTCAATGCAGAAGAGATGGAGGTCGACCTAGAGTCGAGGGAAATCATGAACTTGTCCGTTCTTCCCTCAATCTCAAAGCTAATCTCTGACTCGTCCGAGACGATAATAGGTCGCACGTTGAGGTTATGCGGGGAAACAGGCGTAATCACGAAATTTTTTGCTCCAGGGGTGATCAAAGGGCCGCCGCAACTCAAGGAGTAGCCCGTGGAACCCGTTGGCGTGGCCACGATCAAGCCGTCAGCCCAGTAGGAGTTGAGGTATTTACCGTCAATATAGGTATGAACGGTGATCATGGAAGAGGTGTCTTTTTTGTGAATAGTAAATTCATTCAGCGCAAAGTTTACCCCATGAAAAAGCGGTTTTGAGCTGCTTAAAGAAAGCAAGGTTCGGGATTCAATTTGGAAGTTGCCCATGGCCAGTTGCTCCATGGCATCTTCTATTTTGTCTGTGGCCACAGTAGCTAAAAAACCTAGTCTGCCCGTGTTGAGGCCGAGAATGGGTATTTCTTTGTTGCCAACCAAACAAACCGAGTCTAGCAAAGTGCCGTCCCCGCCGATGGAAAGGAAGAAATCAAGTCCACGGTAGTCTTCCGGATGGTGAAGAATTCCGTACTTCGTCATCGGATGGTTCACCTGTAGCAACTGCTGTTCTAGGCTAGGGGTGAGGTAAATTTCCACAGCTAAAGACTGCAGCTTGGTGAACAGGCCCCAAACGACAGGTAGAAATTCGGCCTTCAGCGAAAGGCCATGTAGCGCAACTTTCATTCTTAACTTTCTAAAAATCTAAGCAGGTTACCAATGCGCTCTTCTTCAATGCTTTGTATCCCTTCTTCCTGCGCGTAGTCCATCACTTGGTAGCCAAAACGCTGAAGCGTGGCTTTGACATGCCTGAGGTCTTGGCGGTCTAGCTTTAGCGTGACGTCTAGTTGCTGCGGATCCATGGGATCACTGTTGAGTAAGCAACTTACTATTTTCGCATTTTCTGATTCCACAAGACGGGCAATTTCCGAAAGCTGGTAGTCTTGCATTTGTAACGAGAGGACCAAAACACTTCCTTGAGAATGGATAGACAGGCTGTTAGCATACGAGGCTAGTGCATCCTGGGTTGATGCTACCCCTATTAAGTGGTGGTCACGATCTACTACCGCAATCCACTTAGATTGGTGCTCGTCAGCCACCCGAAGGAGGTCATAGAGATGTGCGTCTGCGTATACCCAGCATGTGCGGCTTTCAAGCTCCACCTGAGCCAGCGGAGTATCTAGTTGGTCTTGCTCGAGGAGGTTTTCGTCTGCTACAAATCCCATAAAAAATGCTTCTTCGGAGACAGGGAGCGTATCTACACCCAATTCTTCCATCCAACGCAAGGCGGTTCCTGCAGGTTCTGTAACCTGTAGAGCGGGAATACGAGGATGGATATAGTCGGTTGCTTGCATGAGAGAAAGTTAGGAAATGAATTCATAACACAAAACGCTTTTGTCGTGGATCTTGTTCCCTCGACCGTATTTGAAGGATTAGGTGAAAAAAAGCTGGGCCAAAATCCCCAAAATCACGCCCCCAGATACGATTATCGCCGAGGAAATTTTTGTGAACTGCAGCAAAGAATAGGTACCTAAAATGAAAACGATGTGTATCGCATTGGCTTCTAAAGGTTCAAAAAGAAGGTACGCCGCTGAAAGTAGCATGCCACAGGAAACGGCATTGATGCCTTCTAGGGCAGCGCGCACCGGTCGGTAAAGCTTGAGCTGATCCCAAAACCGAATGACAAAAAAGATCAAGAATATACCTGGTAAGAAAATCCCTGCGGCTGCAATTAAGCCTCCTGCCAAAAATCCTCCGAGGCCAAAGTCCCGCATGGAAAGCGCCCCGATGTAGGAGGCGATGGAGAAGGTAGGCCCAGGAATGCCTTGGGAAATGGCGTAACCAGTTAAAAACTCTTGGGAACTTAGAAACTGCTTTAAGTCCACAAACTCAGCATACAAGTAGGGAACTAGTACCTGTCCACCCCCAAAAATCAGGCTTCCGTTTCGGTAAAAATTTTCGAAAAGTAGGATGGGTTGGTACTTTGTGACGGCTCCAGCAACCGCGGCGAGTAGTAGCACACCCCCCCAGAGGTAAAAGTTGCTCCACTTGATGCGCAAGGACTTGTCCTCTTCCACCTTTGGTTGATTTTTGTATTTGATTGCCGTGCTGAGCCCACCCAGCAGTAGCATTACTGGAAAAATATAGGGGGAACTATAAAAGAAAGACACAAATGCGGATAGGAGCATAAGCACCGTGGCTTCCGCAGTTTTAATCATTTTTTGGATGGTCCTCTGAGCTGCAAAAATGAGGATTCCGATTGCCATAGGCTGAATAAACTGGGCAAAGTTGAGTGCTCCGGGGGTATTTTCTTGCAAAAAGTCAATCAGTACTGCCGCCGCTATCATAAAAAGAGTGGCAGGAAGGATCCAAACAAGTAGACTCAAGTAGGCCAAACGGGGCCCACCCACCCGAAATCCAATCGCTGAGATCAATTGGGTGGAGGAGGGCCCAGGGAGCATGCTGCAGAGCGCATTCAGTTCCCACAGTTCCTCCTCCTGAATGTATTCTCTTTTTTTGACCAATCGCTCCAAAATCATGGCCAGCAAAGCTTGGGGGCCACCAAAAGCGGTAAGGGACAGGGTAAGGATATCCTTTAGGAAAATTGCATACCGGACTGTCCGTATCGACATCTTACTTTCGTAAGCCTAGTTCGCGTAGTCTTTCCTCCAAAAATTCGCCAGCGGTGGTGTCAGGGAATTGCTTAGGCTGAGCATCGGTGACGCAGCTAGGGAGGCAGGTAAGGTCCATTTCTGACCTTGGGTGCATGAAGAAGGGGATGGAAAAGCGGCTGGTGTTCATCTTTTCCCGAGGGGGATTGGCTACGCGGTGAATGGTAGACTTGAGCTTCTTGTTGGTTAAGCGTTCTAGCATGTCACCAACGTTGACCACAAGCTGGTCGGGGAGGGCTGTGATGGGTATCCATTTGCCATCCCGGCGGCGCACCTGCAGCCCGTCAGCACTTGCACCCATCAGCAGGGTGATCAGGTTGATGTCCCCATGTTCTGCAGCCCTTACTGCATCTGCAGGTACTGCGTCTGGATTTTCGATTGGAAAATAGTGGATTTGGCGAAGGATGGAATTACCATGCGCCACCTTGGCTTCAAAATAGTCCTCTTCCACACCCAGGTTCAAGGCAATGGCACGGAGCATCTGTCTGCCTGCGTTTTCCAAGGTTTCGTAGGCCTCCAAGGCGTCCTGCTTGAGTTGAGGAACTTCCTGTGGCCAAATATTTTCTGGGTATTCGGACTTGATGGGATCGCTGTCTGGGATGAAGGCCAAATCCTGGCCTACGTGGTAAAATTCTTTTAGGTCACCGGTATTTCTACCTTTGGCATGCTCCTTACCTTTGCCAGTGTAGCCTCGTTGGAAGCCGATTTCAGGCCTTTCGTAGTGTGCCTTGGCTGCATCCGGGAGGGCAAAAAATGCAGCAATTGATGCATATAGCCGGTCCTGTAATTCTTTGGAAAGTCCGTGATTTTTGATGGCGACAAAGCCAATGTTTTGGTAAGCCTCTCCCAGCTTCTTTACGAAAGCTGCCTTTTTCTCTGGATTACCAGTGGTAAAGTCGGCTAAGTCTAGGCTTGGGATTTCATCAAATAAGATTTCCATAGATGCGGTAGTTTAGTTATTGCTAGCAGTGAATTCTTCAAAAATAAATATCTTTAGACTCAATTTCGGCGATTCCATGAATAAAATCCTGATTTCCTGTATAATCCTCGCTTTAGGCGCTGGAGCGTGCTCGGGAGACAAAAAAGAAACCAAGGAATCGTCTGCGGACAGCCTCCCGCAAGCCGGCCTCACAGAGGCACCGGCATTTCCCGTTACTTTTTTACCGCTTGAGCCCACCGCCACTTTTCCAGATGCTATTCTTGAGCTCAGCAGGCCGTTGGGGAACCAGGTTTTTAAGCCTGGAAAAGTGCCGTTTGAGTTTAATATCAAAAACTTTGCGCTCCAAAAAAGTACCAGTGGGGCTCCTAATCTGCTCATGATACTCAATGGCAGCGATCCGGAGGGGTATTTTGCACCCATATTTCAGCGGGAACTCACTCGAGGAACCTACCGAACTGTTGCCTTTTTAGTCGATGAGCAGGGCCTTTCGTTGAAAAATTTTGGCAATTATATCGACCGTGATTTTTTGGTAGGAGACTCCAGGCCTTTTCCCTACTCGGCAGAACCCTACTTAGCCGTCAACCTGCCAAGAAACGAGCAAATCCTCGCGCTGGGAGGAGAGTTACTTCTTGATTTTTTGGTGCTAGGAGGAGACCTTAAATTGGACGGGTTAAAAATCAAAATCTCTGTCAATGGCTATGTCACCGAGGTCAGCCAGCTGACCCCTCTTCGTGTGGCAAACCTTCCCAAAGGAGATTATCAAGTGAAGGTGCAGCTGCTGAGGGAAGACAATAAGGAGCTCGAAGGACCTTTCTCCAGCAGTACGAAAACCGTCTATGTCCGATAAGTCCTTATCTTTGGGCGTTTAAACTTCCATCTCTCCATGCTTTTAGTACACTATCTTCGAGAAAACTACGATCAGGTCCTTCTTGGCTTGAAAAAACGAAATTTTTCTAATGCAGCTCCCGTTCTGCAACAAGTATTAGCATTGGATGATGTGAGAAAATCCTCGCAAACACAGCGGGATCAGCTTCAAGCCGAAGCAAATACCATTTCAAAGGAGATTGGTGGGTTAATGAAAGCCGGCAAGATGGAAGAGGCTAGTGCTGTAAGAGATCGCTCTGCTCTACTAAAAACCCAAATTAAAGCATTGGAAGACCAGCATGAGCAGGTGGAGGAATCCTTACTGGCCTTGCTTTACACGATTCCCAACGTGCCCCATGCTGCTGTGCCTGCAGGAAAATCTGCGGAAGACAATGAAATGGTGCTTAGCTACGGAGAAATTCCCACGCTTTTTGAAGGCAAGTTGCCGCACTGGGAATTGATCAAGAAATACGACATCATCGACTTTGACCTGGGTGTAAAAATCGCCGGCGCTGGATTTCCTGTCTACAAAGGCAAGGGAGCTAGACTGCAGCGGGGGTTGATCAACTTTTTCTTAGACCAAGCCTTGGCCGAAGGATACGTAGAGGTGCAGCCTCCGATTTTGGTGAATGAAGATTCAGGGTACGGCACGGGACAGCTGCCAGACAAAGAGGGGCAGATGTATTTTGCGACGGAGGACAAGCTCTATTTGATCCCCACAGCAGAAGTGCCAATCACTAATATGTACCGTGATGTCCAGGTCAATGCAGCTGACTTGCCCATCAAGAATGTTGGCTACACCCCTTGCTTTCGAAGGGAAGCGGGTTCTTGGGGAGCTCACGTACGTGGATTAAATAGACTGCACCAGTTTGATAAGGTGGAGATTGTACAGATTACTCACCCTGACCATTCGTATGCCACCTTGGAAAGCATGAGTGCGTATGTGCAAGGGCTACTACGTCAGCTAGAGCTGCCCTATCGCGTACTTCGACTCTGTGGTGGAGACATGGGCTTTACCTCGGCCATGACCTATGACATGGAGGTTTATTCTGCAGCTCAGGAGCGCTGGCTAGAAGTAAGCTCTGTGTCTAACTTTGAAACGTATCAGGCCAACCGTCTCAAGTTGCGGGTAAAAGGAGAAGATAAGAAATCATATCTCGCTCATTCCTTGAATGGTAGCGCCCTGGCACTTCCTAGGATTGTAGCGGCAATTTTGGAAAACAACCAAGGTCCGGACGGAATTCGGATGCCCAAAGTATTACATCCCTACTTGGGCTTTGACCACATTTAATTTGTGCTTTTTAGGGAGAAACGAGGGTTAGTGAATCGAGCAGTTCGTGCCTAGGAGGCCATCAATTGCCAGAAGGCTGACTTTTTTTGGTTGCCACGCTAAGCTGGGCATGCAATGCCAAGACTTGGGGAAGGATCAACTTGTTGTCTGCATTCTTAATGGTAAAGTCAGCCAGCTCGTTTTTTTGTTCATCGGGGAGTTGCTGATCAATGATTTGGTTTACCTGTGCCTCAGTGCGGTGACTGTCACGAAACAGTACTCGCGCCATCCTAATTTTGAGTGGGGAGCTGACGTTAATCACGTAATCTAACTGCTGTGCTGCTCCCGTTTCAAAGAGGAGTGCTGCCTCTTTGATGAGGTAAGGAGCTGTCTGATTGGAGGCCCAAGTGTCAAAGTCTTGGGCTACCGCGGGATGGACAAGTGCGTTAAGGGTAGCTAGCTGTGATGGGTTGGAAAAAACTGTTTCAGCCAAAAATTCTCGGTTGAGTGCCCCATCTGGGGAATAGGCACTGGGTCCAAAGGTCGAAGAAATCTTTGCTTTCAATTGGGGCTCGTTTGCCATAAGCCATTTGGCACGGTCGTCAGCGACATAGATGGGGATGCCCAGTAGGGAGAACACCTTGCAGACGGTAGATTTGCCGGAGCCTATGCCGCCAGTCAAGCCTACCCGTAGGGGCTGCGTCTTACTCATACTTCAATTTTACTTGGACTGGTTCTACGCGTACCTCTTTCAAAAAGCCGGGCATGGGATTGACGGAGATCAGCAGGCTGCTATCCGCACGGTTGCGTTTTCTGTAATCGAGTACCGCTTCAAACTCCAAGTCTTTCAGTTCGAGTACCTTAGCCTCTTCTATGAGGTAGGTCAGTAGGGGGACGAGCTCTTCGTTGGCTAATCCCACGTTTTTGGGAAAGTTGAGCTTTTTTATCTTCAGCCGTTTGTTTCCTTCCAAGTAGGTAAGGACATTAAAGCTTACCTCAATTTCTTTCAGGTTGACTTTCACAAGGGCACCGAGTTTTTTATCGAGCTCGAGGGGAACCTTGGCAGAAAAATTTTTGTTGATTTTGGTTTCGTTCAGTCGCACTGGAAATTTTCCTTCGTAAGCTTCCAAGATGGAGGAGGGGCCGGTAATTTCTAGGTTGTTGGGACTGAAACGTACGTTGCCCTCTAGGGCGATGTTTTTGTCTAAGGAATAGCCAGTGGTATCGAGAACAGGAAGGAAGGTCTTTGTGACGATACGGTCGATCTGAAAGCGGAGGGTATCGCCTAACACGTTTTCCAGCTGGGTAGGAGTGATAAATTCTGCCAGACCTCTTTTGATGTCCGCTGTCAATAAAAATGTTTGATCGGCAGGGTTTTTTAATTGGATAGGATAGGCTGTTCCGCCGAGGCTAAAGTATTTGCGAAGTAGGTCCCATCCGTTCCCCGAAATTTGGATTTGTACGCTTTTGGGGAGGCTACGTACTGCGACATAGCTAGTTGTGTCGTACTCCCACTGGACAGGATAGTCCACGATGGTGTTGTAATTATCCTTGTTAAGTGCATTTAAAACCCAAAAAGTGGTAGCCGCTAAAATGCATAGGGCTACCACTTTTATGTTGGAGAGTTTTCTCGAAGAGATTCTCCAAGGGTTTTTTTTAGAATCGGGCAAGGTATTAGTTGGTTGCGCTTGGTTTTTTGGAGAACTCCAAAGAGATAGCAGACTTTTCCACTTTTACTTTCAGACCCTTGTCAAGTTCCAAGAGTACAGTATCGCCTTCTACGCTGAATACTTTGCCGTGGATGCCACCTATGGTGACCACTTCATCTCCTTTTTTGATTTCTTCGATAAACTTCTTGGTGTCTTTTTGTTTTTTCTGCTGCGGCCTGATCATGAAGAAGTACATGATCAAGATGATGGAGCCAAACAAAAATACTTGACCAAGAATGCCACTGCCCCCTACGGAAGCTTGCGCTAGGATATAGGAATACATTGCTTATTTCTTCAAGGGGCCTGATGGTGCAGCACCACCCGCTAATTTGGGAGTGACACTACCCGACATGCTTAGGCGAGTAACTGCTGGGTTGGTGTTGGCTTGGATCGTCACGGTAGGAGACTGAGCGCCAGATTTGGCTGTAGAGTTGAAGACTACTTTCACAAAGCCGGTTTTTCCTGGCTGAATAGGAGATTTGGTCCAATCCGGGCTAGTGCAACCGCAGGAAGCTGTGATGTTGGATATTACTAAAGGTGCCTGACCGTTGTTGGTAAAGTTGAACACACGTTCGACAACCTGTCCCTCGTTGATGGTTCCAAAATCGTAGGTCATTTCACTAAACTGGAAGCTACCAAGGGTACTTGGATCAGCATCGGTTGCGGGCTGTGCCATGTCTGGGGCTACAGCTGATCCACCTTCCATAGCGGCGATTTTTTCCTCCAATGCCTTGATTTTGTCTGCTTGGTCTTCTTTTCCTTGGGAGCAAGAGGCCAACAATACCACCGATAGAACGATGGCGCTAACTAGTCTGATTTTCATATTAGGTTTTGTCTTGATTGATTTGGTCGATTAGTTTATTTACGTCATTGAGCAGGTCTTCTGCTTTAATTTTTGCTTCAGAAATAACTCGTTTTCCCTCAGATTTGGCTTCGTTGAGGTGCATTTCCTTGTCATCAATCAATTCGTTGATGAGGTCTTCCAAGTCTTTCTTGTACTTAGAAAGCTTGAATGAAAGTTTGTCTCGGGTATTGGAACCAGTATCTGGGGCAAACAATATTCCTAGTGCAGCTCCGACACCGGCGCCCACCGCGAATGCGAGTAATGTATTTGTGGTTTTGCTCATCGTCGTCTTATTTATTGTCCAAAAGGCCTCTTCCGCTCTTACGTATTTGCCCATTGTCTATCAATTCTTTTGCAATTACGTCCAGAAGTCCGTTTACAAATTGCTTGCTTTTAGGCGTGCTGTAAGTTTTCGAAATATCAATATACTCGTTAATCGTCACTTTGACAGGGATACTTGGAAAGTGGGTCATCTCAGCAAGCGCCATAGACATGATTACCTTGTCGGTAAATGCCAAGCGCTCAATGTCCCAATTTTTTGTTTTCTCAGCGATAAGTGCCTTGTTGCTAACGTCATTAGCGATGGTGAAGTTAAAAATATTTTCAAAAAATTCTTTGTCTTCCTCCCAATTTATGGCAATTTCTGGCATTGGCTCGGACAAATTGGCTTCAGGAACGGAAGCGTTCTTCACTACTTTTGCGGCTAGGCTCCTTACTACAGACTTGTTTTCCGTCCAATTCAGATCTTTTTCAGAGAAAAAGTTGAGGATCACTTCGTTCTTGAAGATTATTTTTTTCAAGAGCTCGTCCACTGCTTCAAAATCCTGTTCGAGTGTCGGATTTGCGATAGAGAGGTAGTTTTGGTAGGGCTCGGAGGGCTTGACGTACGCTCGAAACCATTCCTTTATTTCCAGTTCTAGCTCGTCTAGGTTCACCGCGTTTCTATTCAATGCGGCCTGGTACAATGGGGATTCTCGAAGACGGCGAAGTACCTGGTTTTTGGCTAGGTTTAGGTCGTTGCCAAACGCTACAGGCGTTTCGCCGGCAAGTTTTTGTTTTTTTTCAACATCTTTTCCCGCGTGCTTTGCAAACGCCTGGAGGAGCTCGATGGAGAGTAGGTACAGTTGAGGTATACGCTCGGCGGAGATGACCATGTTTTTCAACAAAAACTGTCGGTCCTTCTCGTTGGCCTCCCGATATTGCTTTAGGGCTTCTATGACCACTTTTTCGACTTTTACAGAGGCGTAGGCTGCAGTGATAAGCTGTTTACTTTCTTGATTTTCATCAAAAAGGCGAATTGCGTCCTCCGCTTCTCGGTGCAGGGCAGGCTTGTCTTGCGCCTCCATGCTATTGAGGTCTGGCAAGAAAGACTCCCGTATAAAGTCTTTGGCTAGGTTAAGATTTGATCCTCTGCACTGTTCAAACGCATATAGGTTTTGAAAGGCTTTAACTCTAAGGATTCTTCTGTTGAGCATATCGTTAGTAAAGTGAGACAAAGGTAAGCAATTTGATGCGTCTATCCCGCATGAAGACATGGACAAAAAAACCACCGGATCCAGCGATGCGGTGGTCTTGTACCAAGCGAGTATTGCTGATCAATAAGGGAGTTTGATTCTTCCAATGGCCTCAATTCGCGCCTTTGCTGCAGCAATAGCGGCCTGCTGGGCAGGTATGTTCTGTGCAGCGGAAGTGGTCAAAATAGACAAGCAGGTGTCGTATATTTTTTCGGTTTGTGCAAAAACGGTTTCTTCTTCGTAGTCGCCATAATATTCTGCACCTACGTTGATGACACCGCCGGCATTGATGAGGAAATCGGGGGCGTAGACGATTCCTTTTTCCATCACCATTTTTCCGTGCTTTTCCTCGTCTTCCAGCTGGTTGTTGGCACCTCCGGCGATAACCTTGCAGGTTAAGCGGGCGATGGTCTGGTCATTGAGTGTGGCACCCAAGGCACAAGGCGCATAAATATCCATTGGGAGGTCGTAGATCGCATCGTTGCCGACCACTTTAGCGCCTGTTGCCGCAGCGATTTCCTTCAGTTTTTCTTCAAAGAGGTCTGTGATAAAAATTTCTGCACCTTCTTTGACGAGGTAGTTGATCAGGTACTTTCCTACTTGTCCTACCCCCTGCACGCCAATGCGCTTGCCTTGGAGGGAATCAGAGCCGAAGGCTTGCTTGGCGGCGGCTTTCATGCCCATGTATACACCGAAGGAAGTGACCGGAGATGGATCACCTGCTCCGCCTTTGCTTTTGGGGAGACCCGTGACGTGGCGTGTTTCTAGGGCAATGTATTCCATGTCCGAGGTCTTCATGTTAACATCTTCGGCAGTGACGTAGCGACCGCCCAGGCTCTCCACAAACCTACCAAATCGGCGTAAGAACGCTTCTGTCTTGAGTCGAGGGTCCCCAATGATCACGGCCTTGCCTCCGCCCAGGTTTAAGCCGGCGAGGGAGTTTTTAAATGTCATTCCTCGTGAAAGGCGTAGGACATCCTTGATGGCTTCTTCCTCGGTGGCATAGGGCCACATGCGCGTGCCACCTAGGGCTGGACCCAAGATGGTGTTGTGGATGCCTAGTAGTGCTTTGAGGCCGGTGGCCTCGTCGTGGCAAATCACCAATTGCTCATGGTCCATGGTGGTGATTTGTCCAAAAATGGAGCCCTCACGAACGGTTTCGGTTGTATTAATCGCTGACATCTGAAAATAGCTTTTTAGAATGTGTTATATTTGGGTTACTGATTTTGAAAAGTACGAATACAAAATTAAATACTTTTATCAGCTTACAAATTTTCTCTTGCCATAGTTTATGGAAGTTTATTTCAAAAATTAATAATTTTGTTTTGTGGAGGCGCTTTGGAGAATTAATAAATATTTAGCTAAGTACAAGGGCTTATTGTTTCTGGGAATACTATTTACGGTCATATCCAATATTTTCGTAATTATCCCCGCACAGCTTGTTAGAATCGCCATAGATTATGTGGTGGAGAGTCTTTCCTTATACCGACCTCTTACCAAGGGTGGATTGGGAGAACTTGCCCGAGAACATTTCCTCGCCGCGGTTTTTATTTTTGGAATATTGATCCTAATCATGGCCTTGCTCCGTGGCTTTTTTCTATTTCTAATTCGACAAACGCTCATCATCATGTCCCGAAAGGTTGAGTACGACATGAAAAATGAGCTTTTTGAACATTACCAATACCTGTCCCTAAGCTTTTACCGGAAAAACAGCACTGGAGACCTGATGGCTCGCATATCAGAAGATATTAGCCGTGTGCGAATGTACCTAGGCCCTGCCATCATGTATGGACTCAACCTCCTGGTCCTTTTTCCTCTCGTGATTTCTTACATGATTTCGGTCAACCTAGAGCTGACCCTATATTCCCTATTGCCTCTACCGGTCCTTTCCTTGAGCATTTACTACGTCAACAACCTCATCAATGAGCGTTCAGAGAAGATTCAATCAAGCCTATCGCAGTTGAGTACTTTTGTTCAAGAGGCTTTTTCAGGTATCCGCGTGTTGAAGGCCTTTGTAAGAGAGCAGGATTCTGCCCGCGAATTTGAAGTGGCAAGTGAAGAATACAAGCTCCAGTCCATCGAGCTTACCCGCGTCAATGCCTTGTTTTTTCCGCTAATCATGGCCTTGGTGGGGATTTCTACCATCATTACCGTGTATGTCGGTGGGATGAAAGTGATTCAAGGAGAGATTGGCTATGGGGTCATTGCTGAATTTATTCTGTATGTCAACATCTTGTCTTGGCCGGTAGCTTCACTGGGTTGGGTGACCAGCATTGTGCAGCGAGCGGAGGTTTCCCAACGTCGAATAAACGAGCTGTTGGATACCAAAAGCGAGTTGGCAAGCCTATCCAACCTAGAAACCGAACTTGAGGGTAACCTTGAGGTGAACAACCTGTCCTTTGTGTATCCAGACTCGGGTATTCAAGCGCTGCGGGAGGTGTCGTTTTCCATTACTGCCGGGCAGACACTGGGCATCATAGGCACGACTGGATCTGGAAAATCGACCATTGCCAACTTACTCTTGCGCATGTACGACCCAAGTTCAGGAGAGATTTTACTCGACGGACACCCCATACAGCAGTATTCCCTGTCCAGTTTGCGTAGTCAGATCGGCGTAGTTCCGCAGGATGTGTTCCTTTTTTCGGATACCATTGCCAATAATATTGCGTTTGGGTTGGACCAACCAGACCAAGATCGCATCGTTCAGGCGGCCAAGGATGCGGACGTATACCGCAACATCATGGAATTTCCTAACGGCTTCGAGACCCTACTCGGGGAGCGCGGCATTACGCTTTCTGGAGGCCAGAAGCAACGCGTTTCCATCGCACGGGCTATTGTGAAGGAACCAAAAATATTGATTTTGGACGATTGCCTGTCTGCGGTGGATACCAAGACTGAAAACGCAATTTTAACTGCGCTCGAAAAAATCATGGCGCATCGCACCTCTATCATCATCTCACACCGGGTATCCTCCGCCAAACTAGCGGATCAGATTATCGTTTTGGATGAGGGGCGGGTAATAGAGCGAGGAAATCATGCTTCCTTGATGGCACAGCGAGGCGTGTATGCAGCACTTTTTGAAAAGCAAACCCAAACCCAGGAGAGCGTCGAGGAGTAGACCTTTTGTACCCGCTCGGGTTTTGGAATCTCCTTCAAGCAGCCTTCTTTACTTACACATACTTTTAATGCTCTGATGGCTTTAAGTTCAGACTTATCTCCTTTGGCGTTGACGAGTAGGGATAATTTTTCTTTGAATAAAGTCGGTGTCTACGGAGGACTTCTTGAATCATCTTTAGGCCTAGGTCAAAACTGTACGTTAGTTTGTACACACAAAAAGGCCCCAAAAACATTAAGTTTTTGGGGCCTAACCGCAAAGTACTTGCGGATAATTACTTGTTCTTTAATGCATCACAGCGGTCGTAGGCAGGATCAATGTCGATGAAGATGTCTTCCTTAGCTGTGATAAACCACTTGGTCAAGACCTCATCCTCCTTTCGGCGAAGGGTAGCGGCTTTTAATTTTTCGTAGTCATCCTCCAGATTGGCTTTGTGCGCGGGGTACCTGGCTTTGTAAAAGAGGATGCGAACTTTTGTTCCCTCTCTTGGATCTTCAAATCGAATCGGAGGGGTGATGTCGCCAACTTTCATCGTATCGATGGTGAAGTAGAGCACGGGATCTTCTAGTGTACGTAAAGAAAGCCTATTTGAACTGGAGGCAGGATCGGTAAAAAATCCCCCAGCATCAGAGGTTCCCCTGTCTTCAGAGTATTCTTTGGCTGCTTTGGAAAATTCAATGGTCCCTGCTATAATTTCTTTTTTTAGGCTATCCAAGTATCGTTCTGCTTTTTGGATATCGGCTTCAGATGCTTTTGGGATTCGCAAAATGTGTCGGGTATTGAAGGTAGATCCTTTTATTTCTAGGAGCTGAATCATGTGAAACCCAAATTGCGTTTCGACAGGATCAGAAATTTCGCCGGGGCGCAGGCCTAAGGAGGTGGCTTCATATTCTGGCGCGAGCTCTCCTCTTCTAAAAAACCCCAGGTCCCCTCCTTGTGCCGCAGAACCCGGATCTTCGGAGTGCTGCTTTGCTAATTCAGCAAAGGTGGATTTGCCAGTGCCAATGTCCTGTTTGAACTGCAGCAGCTGGGCGAGAATTTGTTCCCTCACGCCGGGATTCGTCTCCGGTTTTTTGACGATTTGTCCTACGGTTGCCTCTGAGGTAAAAAGCGGTAAGGAATCTTTAGCAATGCTATAATAAAAGGAGCGAACTTCGGCTGGGGATACGGTCATACCATCCGTAATGGTTTTGCGCATCTTCTCCACGATGAGTTGTTCGCGGATGACGTCCTCGAGCTCAGCTTTCAATTGTTCAGCCGTTTTACCATACATTTCTGCAAGCATAGCTTCATCTCCACCAAACTGCTGCATGACCATGCTAAATCGATTGTTCGCTTGCACCAATACTTCCGCATCGGTAACAACCACGGAATCAATCTCGGCTTTGGCCACCATAAGCTTATTAATGAGCAAGCTTTCAAATATCGTGCAGCGTGTAGGAGCTTCCATGCCCTGCTGGGCCTGGGCAATCGCCTCCATATAGTTTTTTTGTACTTCGGATTCTAGGACGATGTTGTTGTCCACCTTGGCGACAATTTTATCTACCACCTGTCCGCCTGCTGTCTCTTGGGCTTGGGCTTGTCCCAAGATCAAGAAGGACACAACTAAGGGAAGGAGTCGGTTTAGAAAGTTCATAGTGTTTGTTCTTTATCGGAAAACCCGAATAGGAGAAATTAGTGATTCAGTGCCTCAAAGGCCTTTTCTTTTACCAATGTGTTGACTTGCACTGGGAATTTAGCTTTCAGACGCTCATTGAGATTTTTTTCAAGCTGTGCCTGGTAGTCACGGATAACTGGGCCGCGAACCTCCTCAAACTTTTTGGGTCCAGCAGGGAGGGTTTGACCGAGAACGATAAGGTAGGTAGCCCCTTCGTGCTGGAGCTCTTGGTAGGTTTTATTTCGGTCTACTTTGGAAAGCAGGGGGTGGGCCTCGTATTCAAAGGTGCCCGATTCGGTGCTGAATGTTCCTGGAAAAGTAGGGGTTATTTTTGCCTCAAAAGCGGCAAAGTTGGCGGAATCGTAACCCTTATTTTGAAGTGCCTTGCGGGCATTTTTTAGCACGCTAGTATCGTTGATCTTTACGAGATAACCTTGAATTCTACTTTTCCACTGGTAATCTTGGAGGTTTTCGTTGTAAAACTGCACCTGACCCAAGGAATCTGAGATGCCTTTCTGCCATACTTCTTGGTTGGTCAAGGAAAAAAGCAGGATGCCGTCACGATATTCCTTGAGCAGTGCTTGGTAGTCCTTGTTGTTAGTCTCCAGGTCTTTCTCTTCTGTTTTTGCCAAGACCTGGGCAACAAATTTGGTATACCAGCTATCAAAGAAGCCTCCGGAACCTTTAGGAGTAATCTCTTCCTGCAAGGCAAACTTCAACAAGTCTTCTGTGGTAAAGGTGTTGCCGCTTAGCGTGAAAAGTGCCGTTTTGGAGAGCCCTTTAGCAGTTAACTCGGCACTAAAGTTGGTAAGGTTGGTGGAAGCGAAAGCTGTCGAAAGGTTCCCGATTATTGCTTCGTTTTCAGCAAATCCGTACCGCGCTTTCTGCATGGCTACAACCTGGGATTGAATCATGCCGGACTTGGAGGAACGCAAAATTTTGGACTTGATGGCTTGCTCAAGTTCTTCGTAGGATTGAATTTCTCTTTTGCCTTCGAGTCTGAGGATGTGGTAGCCGTAAGGAGTTTTTATCGGGGGGGAGATCTCCCCAATTTCAGTGAGGGAGAAGGCTGCCAATTCAAATTCTGGAAGCATTGTGCCTACCCCAAACCAAGGTAAGATACCTCCACTTTCTTTGGTGGATGGGTCTTCAGAGTTTGACTTTACAATTTCTTCCCAAATGGTATTTTCTTGCTGAATCTCGGCATAGATGTCTGAGATTCGTCTGCGTGCATTTTCCTCCTGGGCGATGTCTGCTGGATCGAAGCGGACCAAGATATGTGACACGCTCACCTCTCCTGGGTTGGCTTTGCGGTCTTTCACTTGAATGATGTGGTAGCCAAAATCGGTCAGTACTGGGTCAGAGATACTGCCCAAAGGAAGACTGTAGGCGGCTTCCTCAAACTGCGGGATCATCTGTAGTCCTGTAAAGTAGCCAAGGTCGCCTTTGTTTATTTTGGCTGAAGGGTCATCGGAATTTGCCAAGGCCAGCTCACTGAAGTCACCCCCTTTTTCAAGGTCAGCTTTCACCTTTAAAACCTGTGTGAGGACGGCGAGGCTGTCGGATTGAGTGGCATTGTAGGGAAACTGAAACAGGATATGGCTGGCACGAACAACCTCTTGCAAGCGGCTGTAAACTTTTCTGAGCTCGCCTTCTTCTAAGCTATTTTTAATCAAAAATGGAGCAATTAGGGTCTCTTTGAAGGAGGCAAACTCAAGAAAAAATTCTTCGGATTGGTCAAGGCCGAGTGATTCCGCCTCGGCAACTTTGAGCTTGAAGTTGATAAAAAGTTCAAAATTGGCTTCAAACTCCTCCCTGCTCAAACTACCTGCGGAGTTGCCAACCGTATTTCCTTTGGTAATGAGGTAGATCAACTCTTCTTTGCCGACAGCTTTTTTGCCTAGCGTCAATAGGGTTTCCTCCTGCTCTTGTGCAGTGGCTTTTGGGACGAACAAGCCCAGGAGGGGTAGAAGTAGTACTGCTAAAAACGCCGAAAGGGATCGGTGATTCATGTATAAGTAGGCAAAAGTCTAGTGCAAAGGTACAAAATTATAAGGAATTCAGGGGCAAAGCCTAATAGGCTATGAAATTAACCAAAATTAGGCTGGGAAATTTTTAATAAGCCGACAAATATTTTTTCCGTTTTTGGATTCAAACTCGATTTCGTCCATGATTTTTCTTACCAATAGGATGCCTAAGCCTCCCTTTCTTTTCTCTTCGACTACCTTCTTGATCTGTGGGACCTCATACTCCAGAAGATTGAAGGCGATGCCTTCGTCAGTAATCTCAAAAATTACCTTTTCACAGGAATCTTTGATTTCCAGTTGGATCTCCTCCTTTGGGTTGCAGGCATGTGAATGGATGATGAGGTTGGCACAAACTTCTTCCACCGCTAAAGTGACTTGGTGCCGCTCTACATCGGACAGCGTGTAGCAAGCCAAATTCTGCTGGAGAAAGCTACGCAACTCTGAAAGGGCTGAAGTTTGGCAGGAGAGGTTCAACTTAGGACACATGTGGCAGAGCGATTGCTGTGGATTTATCCGGCACGATTTGAATCAATTGATCCAAACCAAGAATATGAAAGACTTCAGCCACTTGCTCGTTCAACCCGAAGATGGCGAAGCGAATTCCTTGTTCCGAGAAATCATCCAAATACGACATGAACACGCCCAGCCCTGCGGAAGAGATGTAACTGAGTTCGTGCCCATCGATTAACAAGAAGCGGGTACCTTGTTGCAAGACTTCCTGCATGGCTTGGTCAAGAAGGACCGAGTTGCTGGCATCAACTTCACCCAACAAGCGTAGCGTGTCGTAGGTTTCTTCTTTTATCTTTTCAATCTGAAGCATATCGGTCTGATTTGGGTCTATTAATTAAATTTCACCACCATAAGTGAGTAATCGTCATCAATCATTCCATCCCCACCCACGAAATGGTGAAGTGACTCGACAAGGAGCGTTTGAATTTCTTGTGGTGATTGGGTATGCTGTTGTTCTACCAGCGTTTTTATACGGTCGTATCCAAATTGCTCCCCTTTTTCATTCTTCCCCTCTACGATTCCGTCGGTAAGTAGCATCAAGATATCTCCTGGATTGTAACCATAGGTTTTCTCGTGTACGTGATTCTCGTAGCGCTGGTTTCTTAAGATGCCTAATCCCATGCCTTCAATCGAAATAAAGTCCGACTTATTTTCTTGAGCTCGGTACCACAGCGTGGGTACGTGCCCAGCACGAGAATGACAAAATGCTTGTTTTTCGGTGTCAATGCTAAAAATCGAAGCAGTAATAAAGTGATTTCTTTCAAGGCATTTGCTGAGCGCCGCGTTGGCTTTCTTCATGAAAGCCGCTGGGCTGAGGCCAAGCTGGATCAAACTTTGAAATACCCCCTTCATCTGTGCCATGTGAAAGGCTGCCGAGGTTCCTTTTCCAGACACGTCGCCAATAATCAGCACAAAGCGCTGCTCGTCAACTTTGTAGGTATCGTAGTAGTCACCTCCAACCTCGTCTGCGGTATTGGAGTAGGCGCAGATATCAAAACTTGCCGGATGATCTAAATGGAGCGGAAGAAGCGCCTTTTGCACCCGCTGGGCGATTTTGAGTTCTTCCTGGTAGCGTTCATTTTGGATTGCCTGATTCAGCAGGCGGTGATTTTCTAAGGCGATGCAGGCCTGTCGAGAAAAGGTGCTGATGATGCTCATCATCTCTTTATTAAACCCTTCCTTCACTTCCTTAAGTAGGACGATTCTTCCCATCAGATTCCGGTTGACGACTAGCGGGATCACTAAGGCAGATTTGTAGGTGGAGTGAGCAAGCCTGATGGCTTGGGGAAGTAGAGGATCGGAGCGGTCTGGTGCGGTCCAACTTCGATTTTTGGCCGGGAGGAGCGAGGTAAGTGCTGCGTGGGTATCCGAATCAATAAAGCGCAATGCTTCAGGCAATTGCAACTGCTCAGAGGGGTTGAACTCTATCCAGGCCCCATCGGAAAAGGAGGCGCTAATGCAAGAGTCCAAAAGGATGTCAAGCACCTGTTCCTCGTTTTCTTCAGGCTGAATGGATTGGCTTAGTTTTTGAAAATTTATTGCCTCGGTGAGCTTTTGTTCGAAAACCGAAGATGTGGGCAGATTGAAAAGCGTTACAAGGAAGCTAAACAAGCCGTAGACGAACACAAAGCCAAACAAGGCCATGAGGAACAAATTGTCAGTAAGGTTGATTAGTAAGCGAGCCTCGTTGCCGTAGGAGAGAATTCGGTAAAATAGGATGCTTGCACTAAATAGTATCAAAAAAAGGAAGAGTAGTGACTTCCATTTCTCTTTGTAAGTTAGGTAGGGAATCCATTTTAGGTTTACCGAGAGGAGAATGGAAAGAAACAGCAGGATTACTAGCCCAAAGAGGAAGCTGTAGTCTAGGTTGTTGTGGTTGAAAAACACAAAAAACAACGCGACGCCCATGGCAAGCTCAAATACCTGCCATTGTTTGACAACTTGTTTGCTTTTTTGATAGAGGATTAGGCGCCTCCAAAGTAAAGCTGTAGCGAAAAGAAAGGCCGCGGTCCACGCAAAATTGATGTGGTAAAAAATATTCTGAAGGAAAGGCTCTGATCCAAGTTTACTGTCTCCTAAGTTGAAATAGATCAATTCTGTCAATAACCCTGCGCCAGCAGCAAATAGGCCAGATGAGGCACCACTCCAGAGCAGGGTTAAAAAATCAGCTTGGCGATTTTTTTTAAAAATATACCGGTAAAGGAGGAATAGGCAAAGAAAAAAGAGCAGCTCTAGTGTCCAGGTGACCTCTTCAGCGATACCCGAGTCCAGGTTGTTGATGAGGGCAAAAATGCGCACCAGGTCCACGATGACCAATACCACCCAGACCAATAAGGCCAAGAGGAGACTGATTTTACCGATGGAAAGTGGACTTTTCTTGATCATGTCGTTACCTTCCAAAAATAGGGAATGTCGCGCAATCCTGTTCCATGCGCACTTCTTTGAAGCAAAGAAGAATGTTAAATCTTCTCAAAAACACCTCACAAAAAGACGACTTCTTCTACAATTCCCTTGCCTACCTGGGTTTCAATCAAGCCAAGCACCTTGGACTTGCTGAGTTGAAGTTCCTTTTTTATCGGGCCAGAGGTAATTTTTACGAACAGCTTTTTTTCTTTGATGTAGAGGCCGGACGTTCGATCGGCGATTGTTTTTCCTACCAGCTCTGGCCAAGAGGAGATCAGCAGCTTTTCTTGGTAGGTATCCTCTAGGCGGTAGGCCTTGAGTAGGTCTTTGAAGGCATCTTCTAAGGGAGAGACTTCCTTTTTTCTACCAAAGGGGGAATTATAGGTCATGGGAATCAAGGAAAAGTTCGGTGGCGATGCTGTCTGCCAGAAGCAGACCCTTGCGGGTTAAAGATAGCGTTTTGCCTTCGGTCTGCAGTAGTCCTAGCCCGACTAATTTGTGTATGGCGGACTCCTTCAACAGCAGTAGGTCGAGGGAATAGCGCTGACCTAGGGCTGCGGTATCGAGTCCCCAGCGGGTGCGAAGACGAGTTAAAATTTCTTCGTTTACCTGTTCCTCTTTTTCAAGGGTTTCGGTGATCAAGGGAAGTTTCTTGGATGTTAGCGCCTGGATATAGCCTGGGTTGGAGGATGGATTGTAGCTCCTACTTCCTCCGTCAAAGGAATGTGCACTTGGTCCTACTCCCAGGTAGGGAATGCCTTTCCAGTAGTTGCAGTTGTGGAGGGCTTCTTGCCCGGGTTTGCTAAAATTGGAAATTTCGTAGCCTTGGTAGCCTGCTTTGTCGCATTCTTCTAGGAGCCATTCAAATTGTTGGGCGACAAATTCCTCATCAGCGGGTTGGAATTTTCCTTTACTGGCCCAGTTGCCCAGTGCTGTTTTGGGCTCTATGGTCAGCGCATAGGCTGAAAGATGGCCTGGATCTAGGCGAAGCGCTTGTTCTAGGTCTTTTTTCCAAAGTTCATGGTTGGGATGGGGGTAGCCATAGATGAGGTCGATGGAGAATTTATCGAAGCCTGCTGCCCGAGCGAGGTGGATGGCATTTCTGGCCTCTTCTGCGCTATGCGCCCGGTTGTAGGTGCGCAAAATTTTTTCTTGAAAGCTTTGGATTCCTAGGCTCAGCCGGTCAATTCCCATGGACTTCCAGGCTACAAGTTGCTCAGGATGAAGGTCATCTGGATTTGCTTCGAGGGTGACTTCCATTTTTTTCCCTGGGAAAAGAGAAAACACCTGATCCAATAATTTTTCTAGGAGAGGGATAGGAATCAGGGAGGGGGTGCCTCCGCCGAAGTAGATGGTTTCAACCTGTGCGCCATTGAGGTAGTTTTTCCGGAGTTCCAGTTCCACCAGAAGGCAGTCGATGAGGGTTGGTAGCTGCAGGAGGTTGGTCGAAAAGTGAAAGTCACAGTAGTGGCAGGCCTGCTTGCAAAACGGAATGTGGAGGTAAAGGCCGGCCATAGCGTGGGGGTAAGTGGTAAATATAGGCGATTGGTTTCTTTTTGTAGGAGGCTAGTTTGGTTCCTCTTGCTAACTGTTACAAAGGGATAGTTTATTGGCGTTATAAATTTATAACTAGCGACAAGAATTCACTTGGAGGCTGCCGAGGGATTGTTGAGTTTTGTACCTTAGGCGTAAATAAGCCCTTTAACACCGAGTTACCTCCTGAGTAAGACGTGTTGAATTTTCCGAGGGCAAGTCATGAGGTAATTCAGTCCAATGGTAAGAATCGTATTTATCTTTTTTCTTTTTCTTGCCCCAAGGATAGGTGCGGCGCAGGTGCTGGAAAGCTATACCGATGATTGGACGAGTGCTTCGGAACAGTCCCTGCTCGGTGGAAAAGGTCAAAAAGAACTAAAAATTCCCGTTACTACTTTCCCAGAAGCCACTTTTCGGTTTGAAGTACCCGGCAACTCTACCGTATTTATGGATGGAAAGCTATGGGGATTGTTCGCTGTTGACACGACTTTTTTCATACCGGCGAAAGTTTTAAAACAGGATTTTGGTAGAGATACGGTTTTGGTGACCGTTGTTAGCGACAAAATAAGTACCGGGGAGGTTACATTGAAAATTACCAAAGTAGCCAAATCGACGGGTTTGGAAGAAGAAAAGCAGTTGGCTGATGCAGCTTTTGCCAAGCAGAAGCACCTAAGGGCGCAGCCGCTCAAGGATTTTTTTGGACTTTCGCTCCTCGTAATTTTGTCCTTAGCAGCCCTGTATCGCTTGTTGTATCCCTACCTGCTGGGTGTCTTATTGCAGCCGCTTTCGGTCTTCAAACCAGAGGATTTCTCTGAAAGTGGGGGTCTCCAAAAGGTGTTTTCTATCGATATTTTGTTTTTCCTCTTGATCCTTGGAATGGTGATTGCCCAATGCCTTGTTACCGGAGTTTTCCTTTTTAGAGCAGATTGGTTGGCTGGTGGGATAGAGGGTAGTGCGCTTTCCTTATTCCTATTGTGGGTAATCACTTCTGTTGCCCTTTTGGCATTTTCCGTGTTAAGATTTTCCGCAATCAGGCTGGTCAGCTATTTATTTGATCTTGGTAAATCTGAATTTGCTCATTTTTTCTACCTCCTGAGGCTGATTGCTTTTGGCTTTTTAGCGGTGATGGTTGTAGTTACCTTTTATGTCATCAATGACTTCAATGGATTAAAAACTGCCTACACCTACTTAATGGAGGGGCTCTTTTGGGTGTATGTGTTAGGTGTGTTTGGTCTCTTTCTGCTCATGACCAATCGGCTTGATTTTAAGAAATACCATTTATTTACATACCTTTGTCTCGCTGAAATAGTACCTTTTTTGGTTTTATGCAAATGGATCATGGTACTTGCGCAGTAATGTGTTGAACGTTAAACGGAACTTCCAGAATGAGTGCAGCTCCTAAAGATCGCTTTACCCCAGTTAAAAGCATACTGGTCTCTCAACCTACGCCTACAGAGGCCAACTCTCCTTATTTACTGCTTGCAGAAAAATATAAGTTGAAGATTGATTTTCGACAGTTCATTAAGGTGGAGCCTGTACCCCCGAAGGAATTTAGGAAGCAAAAAATCGATATTCTTAAGCATACGGCCATTATTTTCACAAGCAGAAACGCGATTGATCATTTTTTTGCGATTTGCAAGGACTTCAAAATCGAGATGCCTGCTGAGATGAAATACTTCTGTATTTCCGAACAAACAGCCCATTACTTGCAGAAATACATTGTCATCCGCAAGCGCAAGCTTTTTGTTGGCCTAAAGACGGCAGAGGACTTATTTGACTACTTCAAAAAGCACAAAAACGAGAAGTACCTATTCCCTTGCTCGGACATCCGCAAAGAAGATATCCCGGGTTATATGGAAAAGCAAGGGATTGCATTTACTGAGGCAATCATCTACCACACGGTAGCTGCTGACTTGTCTGACCTGGCAGATGTGAAGTACGATATCCTAGCGTTTTTTAGTCCTTCAGGAATCAAGTCCTTGGGACAAAATTTCCCTGATTTTGTGCAGGGAAAAACCCGAATTGCAGCTTTCGGGCCTACTACTGCACAGGCTGTTAGAGATGCAGGACACATTTTGGACATTGAAGCACCTCTTCCCAATGCGCCAAGCATGACGGGGGCCTTGGAATTATTCATCAAAAAAGCGAACAATTTGTAATTCAAGAATCATTTTCTGTGGTTTTTCAGTTTAACTTTCTAAACCAGTTTACGATTGGGGACTCCACGGCAGTATGAACAGAAAAAGCACTTTGGTTAATTTTTTTAGAGCGGCCGGCTTTGCTTGGGTGCTTTTTTTATCGGGCTCAGCCTTCGCTCAGCAAGACCCACAGTTCACGCAGTACATGCATGCCGGGGCTTTTTACAATCCCGCTTTTGCAGGCAAGGAATTGGGAACTCATTTCTCCGCATTATATCGCTCCCAATGGCAAGGCTACACCACGAGCTTGGGTACGGGAGGGGCACCAACTACCCAGCTGATAACAGCACAGGGGAGGCTCAAATCCAAAAATATAGGCTATGGCCTTACCGTTGTCAATGACCAAATCGGCGCTGCGTCCAATCTGGACATCAACTTGCAGGGCAGTTACCATAAAAAAATTAACCGTACCCAGCTTAGCTTCGGTGGGTATGTAGGGATGTCTTCTAGTTCTTTGGATTACGGAGAGCTAGTGCTCATCAATCCAGAACCTGGATTGCCACAGTCGGGGACCGAAAGTCAACTCGCATTGGACTTCGGTGCTGGTGTAATTATGGATAAAGGTGGGTTTTATGCAGGGCTGAGTGCCAAGCACCTCAACCAGCCCTCGTTTGATTTTGGAGATGGCAATTATGCCAATACGCTCCAAATGCACAATTACTTGTTGCTTGGCTACCGACTTCGGCCTATCGGTCAGTTGCGGATCGAACCAAGTATTTTATTAAAAACGGTAGGTGGCCATACTTTATCCTACGATGTCAGCGTTATAGCAACGCTTCAGAACAGAATTAACGCAGGTGTAGCCTACCGAGGAGAAGAGTCTGCCTCAGTGATTCTTGGGTATAGTCTTTTGAAAGACAACAGTTTAAAGCTTGGCTATGCCTTTGACTTGGTACTTGGTGGAGTGGCGGCCAAGGCGCCGACTTCTCACGAGATCCTGCTACGGTACGCGTGGTCGGATGTGCAGAAATCAGTCAATCGGGTCATTCAGCGCACGCCGAGGTTCAGGTTCTGAGTGACAAATCTTCTAAATCTACCTGTGAAAAGGGCTGATTTTTGGAGACAAGAAATACGCTTTGACTGGTGGATGTTTGCTTTATTAAACCAAAATAAACTAACTTTCGGTGTCATTTCCACTCATTGGCGAAGTTTGGCCAAAAATTTGATACTAGTTAAAAAATGTCATTTATGTACAATCGAATAAAAGTTCCTTTTCTTTCCCTTGCACTTGGCTTAGTACTTATTACCCTACTTCCAAGTTGCGGGCTCTTCAATAAGAAAGGAACAGCCAGCGACAAGGCAAATAGAAAAGGAGAAGTAACGGGTGTTGCCAAACGAATCCGCTGGAAGCAAAATCTTCCCGTGGATATGGTACCTATCAAAGCAGGTACGTTCTGGATGGGGCAATCTGATGAAGACATCGCTTACACGCAGTCTTCCATGAACAAGCAAATCACGATCTCGGAATTTTTTATGGACAAGTACGAGGTGTCCAACAACAAATACAGACAATTTTTGGAAGCGGTGAAGTCAGGTCAGCTGGATAGCGGCACACCGACTACGCTGAAAGCAGCACCAACCTTTACACTTGACGACTTAAAGCCAGATACTACCGTTTGGTCACAAAGCTTTGCTTACCACTACGGTGATCCCTTGATGGAATTTTACTTCGATCACCCTGCGTTTGATTCCTACCCTGTGGTGGGTGTTTCTTACGATCAAGCAGAAAAATATTGCGAGTGGAGGTCTTATCACCTGCGTGCCAACGATGATATCGAGTTTGACCTTCCTGCCTTCAGACTACCTACCGAAGCTGAGTGGGAATATGCAGCTAAAGGAGGAAAAGAAATCGCTAAATACCCTTGGGGTGGTCCTTACTTGAAAAACAAAAGAGGCTGTTTGATGGCCAACTTTAAGCCAGGTAGAGGAAACTACATCGATGATGGATTTACTTACACCGCCCCTGTGGACGTATTTGCTCCCAATGGCTTTGGTTTATACAACATGTCTGGCAACGTGGCGGAATGGGTCATGGATGCCTACAAAGTGACCTCAAGAGTAGAAACTTGGGACCTAGATCCAGTGTACAATGATCCAAATGAGCCAAGAAAGATTGTTCGTGGCGGTAGCTGGAAGGACATTGGACATTACCTAGAGACTTCCACCCGAACCTATGAGTACCAGGACGTAGCGCAAGCCCACATTGGATTCCGTACCGTGATGACCTTCATTGGTCGGTCTGCCTCCATGGATTCCAAGTTGAACAAACGAATGAGAAGGTAATTCCTTTCGCCCAAAAACAATTTTATACCCCACCCAAATTTAGTCCACATGGCAAGTAACAGTAATTTCTTTTTCTCTAAAGTGATGCCTAAAATCTACGGCATCGGTGCAGCTGTCGTAATTCTTGGAGCAATGTTTAAAATCTTGGATTTTCCAGGCGCTAACTGGATGATTGGAATCGGTTTGACTACGGAGGCAATTATCTTTTTCCTTTCTGCTTTTGAACCGAGTCCCAAGGAAGTGGATTGGAGTAAAGTTTATCCGGAACTAGATGAAGAAGGACCAGCCAAGCCTGCGGTGAAAAGAGCTGCGGTTGTTTCCGGAGATCCTGTAGCTGCCCAGTTGGACAACATGCTTCTTCAGGCCAATATAGGCCCAGAGCTAATTGAAAGTTTGGGTAAGGGCATGAAGAATTTGGCTTCTTCAGCTGAGAAAATGGGAAATCTTGCAGATGCTGCGGTGGCTACAACGGAATATGCGGCTCAAGTACAGACGGCTTCTAAGACCTTGGCAAGTATGAATGATTCCTATGCGCAAACGGCATCTGCTTTGATGGCGATGTCTTCTGCTTCGCAAGATGCCCAAGCCTACCAAGTGCAAATTCAGGCGGTCACCAAAAACTTAGCCTCCTTGAATGCAGTGTATGAGCTAGAGCTTCAGGACAGCGCTGAGCAGAAGAAGGCACGTGCCGATTTCTACAAAAATATGTCTAATGCCATGGCCAGCTTCACCGAGGTGGGTAATGAAACGCAGGCCTTTAAGGATGAAATGGTAAAATTGAATCAAAACGTAAGTGCGCTTAGCAGAATCTATGGCGGTATGCTGACGGCGATTAAAGGATAAGTGATCTCAAACATCCAGAAATAAGACAACTATGGCAGGAGGTAAAGAGACACCTAGACAACGGATGATCGGGATGATGTACCTGGTATTGACGGCCCTTTTGGCCCTCCAGGTAAGCAATCAGATCCTTCAGAAGTTTATTCTTCTCAATGACGGGATAGAACGCACTTCGAAGAATTTTGAGCTGAAAAATATAGAAATGGTGAAAAATATTAAGTACACCATTGCTCAGCAAGGAAATAATGTGAAAGACACTCCAAAACTGGCAGCGGCAGATAAAATACGAGCCGAATCTAAGGAGATGTATGATTATTTGGAGGGACTTAAGTTACAATTGATTGAGCAAGCCAACGTAAAGAATGCGGAGGGCAACTATGTGTCGGGCTCACTAAAGAATACGGAAGTACCTGGCAACCTATTTGCCAACCAAGGCAAGGGAGAAGAGTTGAAAAAGAAGCTCAATGACTATCCAAAGGCCATCGAGGGAGTTTTGAAAAGTGTGGGTATATCCGAATTAAGTTTCAACCCTATCGCCCGAGATGCGGCAGACATTGATATTTTTGCCAACGACATGGAAGCTAGAAGCAAAAGTTTTGTCACGCTTAATTTTGTAAAATCCCCTGTTGGAGCAGTTATTGCAATTTTGTCTCAGTTTCAAAGTGAGGTTCTAAATATTGAAAGTGAGTCGTTGACCACCATGGCCAATCGCATTGGTAATTTCTACTTCAAAGCAGACATCACCGAAGCCAAGATCTCTGCTATCTCCAATGTGGTGGCTGCCGGTACCAAGTTTGAAGGAACGATGTTCATTGCTTCTTCATCTTCCTCGGCAATACCAAGCATGACCCTAGATGGCCGTGCTGTACCGGTGGACGAGAAGGGATTTGGAAAAATTGAGTTTACTGCAACTCCAGCTTCAAGCTATGATGATAAAGGGGTAGCAAAAAAGGTTTTGAAAGGAGAGATTGTTACCAATGTTGGAGGAGAAGATAAGGTGTTGCCTATCGAATACGAATATTTTGTAGCACAACCAATCATCAAAATTACTTCTAAAGTTGTGCAGCAGCTATATGCAGGTTGTGCGAATGATTTGAACATTGATGTTCCTGCACTTGGCAATTCTTACATGCCTGTATTTACGGTGACTAATGGATATTCAGCAAATGCAAAAGGTGGGCAAGTAACAGTTGTTCCAAATGCTAGTGGTAAAGTGACCATAGGCGTTACTAGTGGAGGAAATAAAATTGGCGAGGAAATATTTGATGTAAAGCCCGTTCCTCTGCCAACCATAGTTCTTCAGACTTCGAATGGGTCTGACCTTGATTTAAGTCAAGGACATTCCGTTAATACGCTAAACGGAGTTAAGGTTTTAGCTAAATCTGATCCTAATTTTGCAGAAACTATGAAGAGAGATTCTAATTTTAGCGTTGGTGGCGGAAAAATTCAATTGGTTCGTAATGATGTAGCCAGAGGCGAGGGTGTACCGATAAGCTCCGGATTTAAAGGGGTTTTAGGTTCTGCCACAAAAGGGGATATAATTGTTGTTCAAATTGACCAAATAATCCGAACTAACTTTAGAGGAGAAAAAATTCCAATGAATTATAAAGGTGTTATCACCGTTCGCGTTAAGTAATTTCTACCGTTACGCCTAAATCTATTTAGCCATGAATTTATTTCTAAGATATACCTTGCTTGCTTTCTTCCTTGTGCTTGCACAAGGAGCGTTTGCCCAAGTAGCCACTTCTGTCAATCCTTCTACCGTGGGCGTAAGACAGTATGCCATGGATACGGTGTATTCCGCTAAGCGCATCCGCGAAGACGACAAGATGTATCAAATCTCTGTTTGGAGAAGAATTGATTTGAGGGAGAAGTACAATTTGCCACTTTATGGCTCTGGGGACACAAAAGAGAATGGATTGATAAATAACATTTATAAAGCCATAAAATCCAATGAATTAGAGGCTTTTCGTGATGAAAATTTTAAATCTCCTTTATCAATATCAGAATTTGATTCAGCCTTTTCCTACAACGATTTAAGAGATACAGTCTTCATAAAAAATTATTATTATCTCGATTTTAAGGAGGACTTCGTATTCGATAGGCAGCACTCCCAGTTCAAATTTGATATCAAGTATATAAAAATAGTTAGACCAAGTGAATTTAATCAGGGAGGTTTTGAAAACACAGTTGCTTTCATCCGCTATAAGGATTTTGTCAACTACTTCAAAGCACATCCTGATGCCCGTTGGATCAATTTTCTGAACATTTCAAAAAGCGTGACCTATAATGAAGCCTTTGAATCACGTCTGTTTAGGTCAGTAGTAACGCGTTATACAAACGATAGCGAGGCCTTAGTCATAGACTTGGTTAGCAAAAATACCCCTGCAGATCGGCGCAAGATGCAAGCCTATCTGGACGCCTTGGCCTTTGAGTACAAACTTTTAGAATTTGAAAACTCCGTTTGGGAGTGGTAAAAAAAGCCCTGAATTAGTTCGGGGCTTTATTTTTTTCAATCCAATCGACCAGGAGCTTTGCCTTGGTGGCGCCGATGGCAGCGCTAATCTCCTCCTCTGATGCCCCCTTTATTTTTCGCAGGGATTTGAACTGCTTCAAGAGTTTCTGAGCAGTGCCCTCTCCGATGCCCTCTATGTCGGTAAGCTGGGTACCGAAGGCATTTTTGCTGCGCACATTGCGGTGAAAGGTAATTGCAAAGCGGTGCGCTTCATCACGGATGCGCTGAAGTAGCATCAAGCTTTCAGACTTCTTGTCGATATGAATCGGGTAGGAGTCGCCCGGAAAGTAGATTTCCTCTAGCCTTTTGGCGATTCCGATGATGGGCATCTTACCGTATATTCCCAACTCCTCTAGTGCTTCAATGGCGGAGGAAAGTTGTCCTTTACCACCATCGATGACAACTAACTTGGGAAGAGGCTTTTCCTCTTCCAAAAGCCTTTTGTAGCGCCGACCCACAATCTCTTTCATGCTGGCAAAGTCGTTGGGTCCTTCCACCGTTTTGATGTGGTAATGCCGGTATTCTTTCACGGCCGGCTTCCCGTTCAAAAAGCAGACCATGCTGGCCACGGGGTTGGTTCCTTGGATGTTGGAGTTGTCAAAGCACTCGATGTGGTCAGGGATTTCTTTTAGGCTAAGGTCTTGCTGTAGCTGTTTGATAACCCGGTCTTTTTTGTCTTGGTTGAGCCCGAGGAGTAGTGCTTTTTCCTTTTTGTAATACAACGCATTTTTCAGGGATAGCTCGATGAGCTTCCGCTTGTCGCCAATCTTGGGTACTGTTGTATTCAATCCCTCGATAGGGTCTATTTCTATGTTGACCAAGATCTCTTCTGCATCACTCTGAAATTGATCTTGTAGGCGTACCAATGCAGTGACCAAGAGCTCCTCCTCGGATTCGTCCAGGCGTTTCTTTAGTTCGACGTTTTTGGAGGTGATTAGAGAGCCATTTTTAACCCGCATATAGTTGACATAGGCGGTTTTTTCGTCCGAAACGAGCGTACATACATCCAGGTTCAAAATACTTGGATGGGTGATAAGCGACTTCGCTTGGTATTTTTCAAGGAGCTCTAACCTGTTTTTTGCCCGTTGGGCTTGCTCAAATTCCAGATTTTCGGCATGCGCTTGCATGCGTTGTTTGAAGTAGTTTTTGGCTACACCGAGGTTGCCTTTCAAGATGTGCTTCGCTTGTTCGATGTCGGCGAGGTAGTCCGGTTCGGCTTGCTTTCCGACACAGGGCCCTTGGCAATTGCCCACGTGATACTCCAGGCAAACCTTGTATTTGTCCTCCTTGATTTTGAGGTAGGAGAGGTCCAGGTTGCAGGTTCGGATGGTAAAAAGCTCACGGATCAGGTCCAGTACGGTATTCATCGCCTTGACACTGGCAAATGGGCCGAAGTAGGTTCCTCTCCTCGGTAGGTGTTTACGTGTGGGAAAAAGACGGGGAAAATTTTCCTTGGTGAGTAGCAAGTAGGGGTAGGTCTTGTCGTCCCGTAAGAGAATATTGTATTTGGGCTGGGATTTTTTGATCAGGTTATTTTCCAGCAGGAGCGCATCCAGTTCAGAATCGACAAGGATAATTTCGATCTGCGTGATCTCTTTGACCATGCGTCTAGTTTTCAGGTTGACGCCCGTATTTTTGTTGAAGTAGCTACTTACTCGCTTTTTTAAGCTCTTCGCCTTTCCCACGTAGATCAATTCCTTTTCAGCATTGAAATACTTATACACCCCCGGGTGGTCGGGTAGGGTAAGGTGATCTTCCGGAAGAAAGGAGGAGGAGAGCATGGGGTTAAATTAAAAAAAACAGCCCATAAGAGGACTGTTTTTCAGTAGGAATGGGTTGGTTTTAGAAATCATTCTTTTTTGCATCGTAGTCAAAATCGGCAAAGCGTTGGCTGTCCTGCTCGTATTTGTCGCAGTTGATTTCGATGCTAAGTGGTCGCTCAGGTCGCGGGAAAGGCCCTTTGGTATAGCCTAAGCTAGGGTCTGCATAGACCTTGGTCATGTACTTTACCCAAATGGGGCGGGCAGTTTTGGATCCTTGTCCGGCGACCCAGCTGCGGAAGTGGATGGCGCGATCGTCTCCACCAACCCAGGTACCGGATACCAGGTCTTTGCTAAGACCCATGTACCAGCCGTCCGAAGCATTCTGGGTAGTTCCTGTTTTTCCCCCGAGCTCGTTGCCATCTCGCAGGGTATACGGTACGCCTTGGCTTGTTCCGGATTCCTCTTCAAATCCTCCTCGAAGCATGTAAGTCATCAGGTAGGCATGCTCTTCGCTCATCGCAGGCTTTTTCTTGGGAGTAAATTGCTGAATGACGTTGCCATTCTTGTCTTCTATCCGATCGATGTAGTAGGGTGTGGTGTGTTCGCCCTTGTTAACAAACGTGCCGAAGGCACCCACCATCTCAAAGATGGAAACGTCGTTGACCCCGAGGGCTAAGGAAGGTACTTCCTCCAGCTCGCTAGTAATTCCCAAACGCCTTGCGGTTTCGAGAACAATTTTTGGGCTCAGCTTTTTCATCATGTAGGCTGTCACCGAGTTCACAGATTGGGCCATGGCCTTTCGGATGGTCATGTTTTCGTAGGAAAACTTCCCGTCAGCATTGGAGGGGCTCCAGGCGGGTTGGCCTGGAATGTATACTTCTACGGGCTGGTCGATAACAGAGTAGCAGGGGCTGTAGCCGTTTTCGATGGCGGCAGCATAGACAAAGGGCTTGAAGGTAGAGCCGGGCTGTCGCTTACCTTGCTTTACGTGGTCAAACTTGAAGTACTTGTGGTCCATGCCACCTACCCAGGCTTTGATGTGTCCTGTGTGTGGATCCATGCTCAAAAAACCAGCCTGCAAGAATTTTTTGTAGTAGGCGAGGGAGTCCATGGTGCTCATTAGCGTATCGCGTTCGCTGTCCCAGGCAAATACCCGCATCTTTTTCTTTTCGTTTAGCTTGATGGTGATGGAGTCTGAATTTTCTCCATAGCGTTCCTTCAAGATGCGGTAGCGCTCGGTTCGTTTGACGGCCGTCTCGATAAAGCCGGGGATTACCTGCCAGCTTTCGTCAATCCAAGGGTCTCTGTCCCCCATTTCTTTAAAGAAAGCCTTCTGCAACTCGGCCATGTGCTCTGTCATCGCTTCTTCAGCGTAGCGCTGCATGCGGCTGTCGATGGTCACGTAGATTTTTAGTCCATCCCCAAACAGGTCATAGGCAGAGCCGTCAGACTTTAGGTTTTCCTTGGTCCACTTCACCAGGTCCGCTTTGACGATTTCTCTGAAGTAGGTGGCCAATCCTTGGTTTTGATTTTGCACCCGATAGTCCAATTCGATGGGAAGCTTGGAAATGGAGTCGTAGGCAGTTTCTTCCAATACCTCATTTTTAACCATTTGATAGAGAACGGTATTTCTTCTGCGGAGTGAGTTTTCCGGATTAAAAACGGGGCTATAGTAAGTCGGAGCTTTAAACAAGCCTACCAGCACAGCAGATTCTTGCACAGATAGGTCCTTAGGGTCCTTGTTGAAAAATGTTTTGGAGGCGGTTTTGATTCCAAAGGCATTGGATCCAAATTCGGAGGTATTTAGATAGAGGGTAAGGATTTCATTTTTGGTGTAAGCACGTTCTAGCTGAGTGGCAACGATCCATTCCTTGGTTTTGATGATGAGCATACGCAGCCCTGGAATAGAGCTTAGGATCCCTGAGCTAGCGTCGGTACGGGTTTTGAATAGGTTTTTTGCCGTTTGCTGACTGATGGTAGATCCTCCTCCTGCATCTTGGCCGAGTAGGATGGATTTGACAAATACGCGTAGCATGGCCTGCAAGTCAATGCCGGAGTGGTCTTCAAATCGCTCGTCTTCCGTGGCAATGAGTGCTTGGACCAAGTTTGGGGAGAGCTCTTCGTACGTGACAGGGCTACGGTTTTCGCGGGCAAATGCACCTAGAAGTACGCCGTCTGCCGCATAAAGCTCAGAGGCAAGCTCACTGTCTGGATTTTCAAGGGCTTTAAAATCAGGTAGGGACCCGAAGAGTCCAAGGAAATTGATACTTACCAGCCAAACGAAAAGGACAAAAAACACAAGGCCGCCTAAGAAGGCTATCCATAGGTATTTGATTGTTTTGGAGGCCCAATTTTCTCTGGTAAATGGATCAGAAGTAGACATTTTTTAGCGATAGGTAGAGGTAAAGAAGGTGAGGTACTCTTCGAGATTTTTGGTCCTGTTTAGTACTTGAAAGTTCTCTATTGAAATAAAGAAGGTACGGGATTTTGCCTCCTCACTCAAGCCAACAGAGGTAAATTTTTCTTGGAAAGTCTTCAGATAGGCCATTGCCTTTTCCGTAGTTGAGAAAGGGCTGATGATGAAAATGGAGAGTTGTTCGCTCATGTTCATGTTTCCTGTCCGCAGCCGGGCGGTGCCAAAGGCTTGTGTGTGAAATGCTTCTAAATCTCCTAGCAAATTTTTGGCCGTTTCTACTTCTGTAGGGGTCAAAGCTACCACAATGATATGTGTTTGGTCATCCATGGCCTTGTAGGGGCTTTCTGGCAGGACGGGAGCTGCTTCTTTTTCTGCTTCCACCACTGGGCTACCCACAGGGGCTGGAACTGGCAAATTTCCATTTTTGCTGCTGTCTTGTTCTTCTTGGCCTAGCAGTGGCTGAAGCATGGCCTTGGCCAAAGCGATAAGTTCGGGGTCTTGAGCACTCTGGATAAACTCTTCGAGTTTTAATTGAAAGGCGTATTTAAATTCCAGTTTACCGGACAACATGGCATTGAGGAGCAGGAGTTTTTCGGTATTTCGCGTGAGCGGGTATTTTTCCAGTGTCGCAAAGACGAATGCTCTGGCCTGTGTGTACTGGCCCGCATAGTAAGCTTCGTAGGCCTGTTCGTAGCCTTTGGCGGATTCCAGGTAGGCTAGGTTGCCGGTGCCAGCCTCAGGGTTGTTGACGGAAAAGGTGTAAGGAGACTCCGGAAATTCTGCGTTCAGGTAGTCAGCATACTGTTTTGGGTTTCCCTGTAGCTCTTTTTGTCCTAGGTAAAGGAGGTAGTAAGCCTCGGGTTTTTTGATTGTTTTTGGATAAGTACTGATTAGTTTTTCGAGGTACGTTCCACTTTGCTCTGTTTCTTTTAGGTCGAAAAAGAGCACCTTTCCCAACTCAAAGTAGGAGGTCTCGATCGCATCTGCCGCTTCCTGAAGTTGCTGGGGGCTGGAGGGAATGGTAGCGAGTAGACTTTCTAGGGAAGGTAATCCGGTACTGTCCTGAGCGGCTCCAGCGGCAGTTGAGTCTGCAGTGCTGCGACCTTCAGGGCCTTGGGATACGGCTTGAAAGGAGGCTGCCTTTCTTCTCCAATTATCCTGGAGGGGACGGTTGCCCCAAGTGCGTACAAAGTCCAAGGCACCTTGTTGCATGGCCGCGCCATTATCAAAGTAGAAGGCAGAGCCGCTGCCCTTGTCGCTAAAGGCAAGTAAGTTGTCAAAGATGGAGTTGGGTTTCTCTGGGGAGGATTGTTTTGCCACTTCGGCCATTCGCTTCGTTTCTTTATCCAAGAAGTTCTGTACACGACGAGTTTGTTCTTCTACGCTGAGGGCGGCTAGCTGGAGCAAGCTATCGGTTTTTTCGACACGTTCACGGTGAAAAACGTAGGTGTCTAGCGTGAGTTTTTTTTCCTCCAAGGCGATTGCCACGGGATCTTCTGCTTTAATGAAAGTGAGTGCGCTGTCGAGGTAGTACTTTGTAGCGCGGTAATCTTTGGATCCCTGTAGGCTAAGGTCTGCGAGTTTTTGGTAGATATAACCCTTTAAGCGGGGGATGGAACCGGTTTCCTTGGCTGCTTTGTGGAGCAGCTGTTTGCTGAGCGGGAGGTTGCCTTGTTTCTCTTCAAATAAGGCCTGCTCGTAGACCACCACATCTTTTAAATCCTTGTTTTTCGGATCTTTGTAAAGTCCCTCGTAGTAGTTTCTTGCTTTTTTTAGGTCTTTCGTGGCATTCAGTTCAGCCACTTGCTGTGCATAGAGTGTGGCAAAAAATTCCCGCTCGTAGGGGGGATTTCCTTCCAAAGATTTTTTGTAATAGTCAAAAGCCAGGGCATCCACTCCTTCTCGCTGGTAGCGCTGGGCCAGGATGAAATGGATTCTAGACCGCTCTTTTTTGTTTTTGGTGTAGTCCACTGCTTTGTCCAAGGCGCCAATGATCCCTTGTTGATCTCCTTTGGTTTCGTAGTAGTAGGCGAGGGTTTTGTAGAGGGCAAATGCATTGTCATCATTGATTCCTGTTTCCTTTGACAAGTAGTCGATGGTGAAATTGGCATCTTCCACGGCTTGCTGGTCGATGTAGAGTTGGAGCAGGCTGATTAAGGCCTTGTGGCGAAGGTCTTTGTCTTTGCTTTGGCTATTTACGTAGCGAAAGGCATTTTTGGAGTCGTCCACCTGTGCTTGGAGGTAGTCAATCTTGCCGAGCAAGTAGTAGCTATCGTCCACCCATTTGGAGATTCGGTGCCAGTCGATGGCCTTGGAGGAGAGTTCCCGAGCCGAGTCTAGGGAGAGTTTATTTTTGGTGATTGTTGCCGAGTCGATGGGTACAAACACTGGCAGGACTTGTGTATAGTCCTCTTTGTAGTTCCCTACCACTTCGTTTTCCACAGCCTTAATTTTGGTATCGGCTAGGTAGTAGGCGTTGTAGTGTGAAGTCAGGTTGTGAAAGGCTCGGTTGGTAAAGGTATTCCGCTGGGAGGAGCAAGCCGCCAAAAAGATTACCCCCAGACCTATTACATACCTTACTTGTTGCCGCATGGGTTTTTAGTACAATTCAAGCCACCAAATTAGGGCTTTTGCATCACTTACCGAACGATGGCAGCTGGGTATTATTCTTTTGGTGGGGTGAATTCTTCAATTTGGTTTCTAGTATCTTTGAAAAATGACTGCAAAACAGAATAACTCGAATTCCAAAGGGCCTTCTATTCCAATTTGGGCCAAGTACATGGGTTTGTCTTTTCAGCTTTTTGCAACGATCGGAGGAGGTACTGCCCTGGGCTGGTGGATCCAACAACAATCCTCGTTAAAATTTCCCTTTTGGATCCTCATTTGTTCCTTGGCAGCTGTCCCAATTGCCTTTTATTCGCTTTGGAAATCCATGCAGCAGGATAAGTAGTCAGCCATAAAATTTAGAAAAATTCGTATTTCGCATCTACTCATGAAATTTCTTTCTTCTATTCATTTCAAATATGCACTTGCAAGCCTTTTGGTGGCAGCAACCATTCTACTTTTGGAAGTAGTCTTACCTAAAGCAATCCATTCAGCGATTTGGAATATTTTTGGATTTATTGCGGGGCTATCCTATTTGCTGGGTGTGGTTACAAATTGGCTTTATCAAAAATCTCCAGAAAATTTTATTTCCCTTAAGTTCCTCGCTATGCTCATTCGCATTTTGAGCTCTTTGGGCTTCATCGGCATCCTTGTTATGCTTGATTTGGAGAATATTATTTTGTTTGTGGCGAATTTCTTCCTTCTTTTTTTGTTATTCTTGATTTTTGATATCTACTCCTTTATTTCTAACTTGCGCCCGAATTCGAAATAGTCCTCATAAAAAAGAGAAGATGACGCGTAAATTTTTGGTACTAAGTCTTTTATTTTCAATCTTTTTGTTGAATTTCCTTGGAGAGGCAAATGCCGCTGGTTCGGAGTCAGAAGAGGGCAAAGAAGACCCTACGGGATTCATCATGCACCACATCAAGGACTCTCACGAGTGGCATTTTGTTACGGTAGGTCACACTCACATTACGTTGGCATTACCGGTGATTACCTATTCTTCTGATAGAGGGTTCGAGTTTTACAAGTCAAGTGATTTCCAAGATCACAAAACACACAAATTCGGTAAGGAGTTTGCCCATAATGGCATTTATATTGATGATCACGATCATTTGGGAAGAGTAGATGGGGCTTCGATCCTTGACTTTTCAATTTCAAAAAATGTGGTCATGATGTTTGTGGTGATTGGTTTTGTGCTCTTCATCACGCTTTCTGCAGCCGGACATTATAAAAAGAATGGTGCAGTAGCTCCTAAAGGTGCAGCCTCCTTCGTAGAGCCTATTGTGATTTTTGTGCGTGATGAAATTGCGCTCAAATCTATCGGTCCCAAATACAAGAAATTTGTTCCCTACCTGTTGACCTTATTTTTCTTTATTCTAACAGGCAATTTGTTGGGACTTCTTCCAGGGGCAGCAAACCTAACAGGAAATATTGCTGTGACCTTTACCTTGGCCATAATCACTTTTGTGATCGTGAATGTCAACGGAAACAAGGACTATTGGAAGCACGTGTTTGCAACTCCGGGGGTGCCTGTAGCGCTATTGCCGATCATGGTGGTAGTCGAATTTATCGGTTTGTTTACCAAGCCCTTTGCGTTGATGGTTCGATTATTCGTGGCAATCACTGCTGGGCACATTGTGATCCTCTCCTTTATTGCTTTGGTATTCATTTTTGAATCCTACTCCATCGGAGTCTTGTCAACGATCATGGTGACCTTTATCAATGTGATTGAATTGCTTGTAGCAACAATCCAAGCTTACGTATTCACCTTATTTTCTGCGATGTATATAGGTGGTGCAGTAGCTGAACACGAGCACGACGATCATCATTAATATGTAATTACTTTCTTCAATTTATAAAACCAATGTTTATGTTAACTTCTATCTTATTGACAGCCGGTTTTGCACTTATGGGTGCTGGTATCGGTGCAGGGCTTGTTGCGATTGGCGCAGGTCTTGGTGTAGGTCGTATTGGTGGCCAGGCTATGGAGGCTATTGCTCGTCAGCCTGAGGCTGCTGGCAAGATCCAAACTGCCATGCTTATCATTGCAGCTTTGATTGAGGTGGTTGCCCTGTTTGCAGTAGTAATTTGTTTACTTATTGCATTGAACGCAGGTGGCATCGCCTTCTTCTAAAACAAAATGACTAGGGATTGGCGCTAGGCCAATCCCTTTCTTTTGAACAAACACGAAATTAATCCACCCTACTATGGATCTGATTATACCTAGTGCCGGTCTGATTTTCTGGCAATTACTCGGCTTCTTAGCCCTTTTGTTTATTCTAGTCAAATTTGCATGGAAACCTATGTTGGCCTCTTTGGCTGAACGGGAGGCAAGTATTGATGGCGCATTGAAGTCAGCGGAGCAAGCAAGAAACGAGATGGCCAACTTGAAGGCGGAAAATGAAAAACTACTTCAGGAAGCAAGATTGGAGCGGGATGTTATTTTGAGCAAAGCACATGAAGCTTCTCTTAAAATGATTGAAGCAGCCAAATCTGAGTCCTCCAGACAAGGCGCGTTGTTGATTGAGTCTGCTAAAGCGGTGATTGAAACAGAGAAGAAAGCAGCACTTTCAGAAGTAAAAAATCAAGTTGCTTTATTGACCTTGGAAGTAACTGAGAAGTTGCTAAGAAAGAAATTGTCCGACGACAAAGCACAAGTTGAACTCGTTGACCAATTTATCAAAGACCTTAAGCTTAACTAATTCGGCATGTCTAACCAGCGAGTTGCCTCCCGATACGCCAAATCAATTTTGGACCTGTCCATCGAAAAAGGACAGTTGGAAGGTGTTTTTGAAGATTTCAAGTCGTTAGCAGCGATGGGCAAAGGCAATCGTGAACTAGGCCTTGCACTTTCAAACCCAGTATTGGGCTCGGATAAAAAATTAAATGTATTAAAAGCACTTTTCGCTACCGGCTCGAGCCCATTGACGCTCGCTTTCTTTGAAATAGTGTCTCGAAAAAACAGAGAAGATATTTTGTTGGATGTGGCCAAGGAATTTGTTGCTCAATACAACCTATACAAGTCGATTCAGGTGGCAACTGTCACCACCACCGTCGCACTCACTGAATCCCAGCGGGCCCAGCTCGTAGCCTTGGTTAAGCAAATCAGCGGCATGAAGGAAGTGCAACTTGAAGAAAAAATCAATCCCTCGCTGATTGGAGGATTTGTGCTAAACGTCAACGACAGACAGCTCGATGAATCCATCAGCTGCAAGCTCAATGCACTACGCATTCAGTTTGCTCAAAATCATTACGAAAAACAGTTTTAACGAAATACTCAACCGTATCCTATCATGGCAGAAGTAAGACCTGATGAAGTTTCAGCAATTTTGAGAGAACAACTCTCTGGTGCCAGAACCGAAGCCGAACTAGAAGAAGTGGGAACAGTCCTCCAAGTAGGGGACGGTGTAGCCCGAATCTATGGACTATCTAAGGCGCAGGCCGGTGAATTGTTGGAGTTTGACAACGGCCTTAAGGCCATGGTGCTTAACCTCGAAGAGGATAACGTGGGTGCCGTACTTTTTGGAGACTCCAAAGGAGTAAAAGAAGGAGATACGGTCAAGCGAACCAAAAAAATTGCTTCCATCATGGCCGGTGAGGGTATGTTGGGACGAGTGGTCAACACCCTTGGTAATCCTATCGATGGCAAAGGCCCTATCGCTGGCGCCTTGTATGAAATGCCTTTGGAGCGTAAAGCACCAGGTGTTATCTACCGTCAACCCGTAACAGAGCCGCTTCAAACAGGTATCAAATCCATTGACGCGATGATTCCAATTGGACGTGGACAGCGTGAATTAGTGATTGGTGACCGCCAAACAGGTAAAACTGCGGTAGTTATTGACGCTATCCTGAACCAACGTGAATTTTACGATAAAGGTGAGCCCGTATTCTGTATCTACGTCGCTATCGGACAAAAGGCTTCTACTGTAGCTGGTGTGGTGGCTGCCCTTGAAAAAGGTGGAGCGCTTCCATACACAGTGGTAGTGGCAGCTCCTGCTTCTGAGCCAGCGCCAATGCAATTCTTTGCTCCATTTACTGGTGCTGCAATCGGTGAATTCTTTAGAGATACCGGTCGTCCTGCACTTGTAGTTTATGATGATCTTTCGAAGCAAGCGGTAGCTTACCGTGAGGTTTCCCTACTCTTGAGAAGACCTCCGGGGCGTGAAGCATATCCTGGTGACGTATTCTACTTGCACTCCAGACTATTGGAAAGAGCTGCAAAAATCAACCAGTCTGATGCGATTGCGCAGCAGATGAACGACCTTCCTGATTCTATCCGTCCTTTGGTAAAAGGTGGAGGTTCCTTGACTGCATTGCCAATCATCGAAACTCAAGCGAGTGACGTGTCTGCATACATTCCAACGAACGTGATCTCCATTACGGATGGCCAGATCTTCTTGGAAACCAACTTGTTTAACTCCGGTATTCGTCCAGCGATTAACGTAGGTATTTCTGTATCTCGAGTGGGAGGTAATGCGCAGATCAAATCCATGAAGAAAGTGGCAGGTACCTTGAAGTTGGACCAAGCACAATTCCGTGAATTGGAAGCTTTCTCCAAGTTTGGTTCTGACCTTGATGCTTCTACTAAGCGTACGATCGAGCGTGGTCGTCGCAACCAAGAGATTTTGAAGCAAGCTCAGTATGCGCCTGTTTCTGTAGCAAATCAGGTTGCCATCATCTACGCTTCTACCAAAGGTCTGATGGATTTGGTTCCAGTTGAAAAAGCGAGAGCATTCGAAAAGGAGTTTTACCTCTTGTTGGAAGCCTCTTATCCTGAAGCAATTCAACTGATTCTTAAAGGTGATATCGACGGTGCAGGCAAAATTCTTGCTACTGCCGCTGCTGAACTAGCACCGAAATACGCGAAGTAAATTCTATTAATTCCCTGCCGGCTTGCCGGCAGGGTTTGTTATACGCACAAAGCAATCTCTGATGGCTAACCTTAAAGAAGTAAAGCAACGAATCAACTCGGTCAAGTCTACGCAGCAGATTACGAAAGCCATGAAGATGGTTTCCGCTGCTAAGTTGAGAAGAGCGCAGGAAAAGATTGTTCAGATGCGTCCCTACTCTCAGAAGCTTACCGCCATTTTGAACAACGTGTCTGCGGCCTCCGAAGGAGATACAGACATTGTGTTTGCGGCCAAGCGAGAGGTGAATAAGGTGCTTTTAGTGCCTGTCACTTCAGACAAAGGACTTTGCGGCGCATTCAATACCAACATCATCAAGGCGACTAACACCGCCATCAACCACCAATTTTCTGGGGCAGAAATTAGCATACTTCCACTAGGAAAAAAATCCTACGAGTATTACAAGAAATCAAGCCATACAGTTGTAGATGCCTACTATGGTGTTTTCCAGCAACTTAGCTTTGATGCCGTGAAGGAAGCAGCCAATTTTGCCATGGATGGTTTCTTGTCAGGCGCCTACGACCAGGTGTTTTTGATTTTCAATGAATTCAAGAATGTGGCCACACAGGACCTTCGTATGGAGCAGTTTTTGCCTATGGCCCCTTCTGCTACAACAGAGGTAAGCACAACCGAAACTGACTATTTGCTTGAGCCTTCCCGCACCTATATCATCGAAGAGCTTGTGCCTACTTCCTTGAAGATTCAATTTTACAAGGCGGTCTTGGAAAGCAACGCTTCCGAGCACGGAGCTCGTATGACCGCCATGGACAAGGCTACCGAAAACGCAGGAGAGTTGCTAAAAGAATTGAAGTTGATGTACAACCGTACACGTCAAGCCGCCATCACCAACGAAATTCTCGAGATCGTGGCAGGTGCCAATGCACTTGCTGGTAAGTAAGCCTTATCGGACCCAAAAAAACCACAGCTTTTAGAGAGGCTGTGGTTTTTTGTTTTTGGGAAAGTAGGTTTTCTTACAACCGGATCCGTCTCGTGATGACTCCTGCCATAATGGTCAGGCCCTCCTTATTGGGGTGGACGCCATCGGGTAAGAGCTCAGGCTTATCCTGAAGCGGGGTGTATAAGTCAATCACCTCTGCGCCGGATTTTTGAATGATTTCAAACAACATCAAACGCTGCTCGTTGTTCATCACGTCTGGTGTAATTCCAAAATTCACGCGTGTCACGGGCACGGGTAAGATCACGTAGACTTTACCATCTTTGGGCATGTGGTCTCGAAATTCGGCAATCAAGTCTAGGTAATCTTGAACAAACTCTCCCTTATGTGCCCAGTTTTGGGGCTTGGAGTCGTTGGTGCCCAATTTGATCAACACGACGTCAGGACGATAGGCGTTAACTTCCTCAAACTGTGGCTCGTTCCAATAGGGGAAGTCTCCCTTTTTTAGCAAGGTGCGTCCTGAAACACCAAAGTTTTTAACTTCGTAGGCATCACCAAGAAGGCGGCCTACCTGAAGTGGAAAAGATTCTGGATTATCTCTTCCTGGGCCCTCGGTGATGCTATTGCCCACGAAAGCCACTTTGATAGGGCTCTGGGCGATACTGAGTAAGGGTAGGGAAAGGAGGATAAAAAAAGCGAGGAAGTTTTTCATGAGTTTTTTTTTCACAAAGTAGAAAATCTTCTGCAAATATCCCCAAGTCTTGGGCACTGTGGGTAGATGCGCTTATTTTTAAGGCATGAGGCAGCAAGCAAATTTCCTAGCCCCCCTTTCTTGGCTATCCTTGGATGTGGTCTTTGGTGCAATGGCTAGCATGTATTTTTTTCAAGAACTTGTCCATGTGCAGTTGGAATGGCACACTTTTGTTCTCCTAGGGCTTGCTGTATGGACTATTTATAGCCTAGACCATCTGTTGGATGCAAGGCAAAGTAAGGGGAGTAGTTCCCCCCGAAGAGTCTTTTACAAACAAAACAAGCTTGTCCTTTCCCTGGGCATTATTGTAGCTGTAGTTGCTGGCCTTGCTGGAGCCTTTTACTGGTTGGGATGGGATAAAGAGATGCAATTGACGTTGGTACTCGCACTTGCGATGGGAGGCTGTCGCTGGGCAATTCAAAAATTAGGCCCCGTCGTCCTGAAAGAGGTTTCCATTGCTTTGTTCTACGTGGTCGGATGTTTATGGCTCCCAATACTCCGTGCTGAAGCCCAGGATTTGTCTTGGCAAGCACTGGCATTTGCAATTGTATTTTTTTTATTGGCCTTGCTCAACCTCTGGATGCTTTCCTTTTTGGATCGAGAAGAAGATAGGCAAAATGGATTTAGTTCAATTGCCTTGCTCCTTCCTCCAATTCAAATGGTTCAGTGGATTCGAAAACTAGCCTTTCTAGGTATTTTTATCGCGATGGCCTCCTTTATTTTGCTGCCCTCCTTTTACCGCCCATTTTCTTGCGTCCTCCTACTCAATGTGCTTGTACACTACCTAACTTTTTTCCAGTCAGGAGCGACGGCGATACAGAAAAGACAGCGCATGGAGCTGGCGTTTTGGATTCCTTGGGTCCTGCTGCTTCTTTAATGGTTCTCTTTTTCTGCGTAGCTGGGGTCGTAGAACACAAACACGCTTAGCCAAATCGATCGGCTAAGTCGAAATGTGAAGGGCAGGCCCAAGAGAACCACGGCAACAAGTATACTTAGGAGAAGTGCCAAGGAGTAGTCGGGATAAAGCAGTAATAGGGCCACCCAAGCTCCGATAAACTGCGCAGTGTTGATGCCATAGCTGACAAACATGGCACCGAAGTAAAATCCAGGTTCCGGGGTAAACGAAAGCTGGCAGCAGGAGCAGCGCGCATGCATGACAAACAGACTCCCCGGCTTCGCCAATTTCCCTGGCTCGAAAAGTGGTCCCACTCGGCACCTAGGGCAGCGCAAACCAAAAATACTAGAAAGGATTGTTCGTGATTGCATGGGTAATTAGGAGTTATTTGTCCACTTTCTGAATGACGCCTTGGATCAAGCGGTCAAAGTAGTAACCATTTCCGTGACCAAACCAGTTCATTTCACGCACCTCGTGGTAGGAGGAATCGTACAACGCATCAGGGGTGATATAGCCAATATAACTGCCATTAAATACGGTGACCACTAGTTGTAGTCCCTTTTCTTGAGCGAGTTTATCCCATGCCTCGTAAAAAACGCCCGAGAGTTCCCCACTGCTGGAGACAAACAACACTGGTCCCACCTGGGTGATGTCTAGGTAGGCAGGTACTTCCCCAAGAAGGTAGTGGAATAGCCAGGGACGTATCCTCAAGTCCTTGGAAATGCGTAGCTGGGGTTCACCCAAATCAATATCCAATCGCCCATGGCGGAGCAAGGCCAGTTCGGAGGTGGCCATCGTGCTGCTGTCTGCCTGCAGCGTAGCATCGAGATTTGCTGCATAATCCTTTACATTTTCCGGTTTATTTCCCTGGGTGAGAGGCTTGTGGCTACCTACAGTGCCGGCTGCATAAAGTGCAAAATCATAGCCTCTTTGCTCCATGCGTTTCGTAAGCAAGCTGGGATAATCCCCTGAAAGACCCATAAACTTGGTGCTTAGTGCAGTGGCATGGGCGGAATAGGTAAAGAAAATGGCTTTTTTACCCCCTTTTCGGGTCAGAACAAGCTGACGCACATAGGGGTCAATTGGGCCATCCTTGAGAAATCGGTTGGCTACAAACGCTGACGCCTCAGTTTTTTTGTAGGCCAGGCTGACCGTGTCTTGGCTGGCAAGGGCAGCTTGGAGGGAGCGCACACTTCCTTCCACCAGTTGCTTCACCACCTCTTCCTCATAGCCTCCAAAAGCCAAAGCGCCAAGCGGGCCGGGGGTATATCCACCCATGCCCGAGTGGGTGTGAGTGGCAGTGAAAATCACCTGATCTAGCCTTATCCCAGCTTTTTGGATGCCTTCCCTAACTTTTTGTGCAAGCAGGGGATGTACAATCAGCAGCTCGTAGTTGAGCCAGGCGACTGTGGACTTTCCATTGCTTAGGCTGAGGGCCTTGACAAAGCTGGAGTCTTGCACAAATTCATAGTTTCCGCGCGGGGCATAGCCTACTAACGGAACGGGTTGTGGTGGAGTAACGTTAACAGTTGCCCAGCCGGCTAGCCAAAAGGTGCTGGTTGTGGGCTCCCAAGTGCTGTTGGCCAACCGGTCTAGCGTCTTGCTGTAACTTTCTTTCTCTTGTATGGGGCTTCGGTCGACGGTAGTCACTGTGGCCAGTCCAAGAACGAGCACTGCGGTGGCTATCCAAGCAAATACATGTGCAATCCGAAGCATGGCGATAAGAACTAAGCGATCAAAAATGGGTGCGGATAAACCCGCTATTCGTAAACAAAGGTACCGTGAGGACCTTGTATCGTCACTTTTTTACCTGTGTAAGCTTCAACTCTACCGATGATCTGAGCCTCGACACCGTAGGACTCGGCGATGTCGATGATTTCTTCTGCATAGTGTTCATCTAGGTACACTTCCATGCGGTGGCCCATGTTAAAGACCTTGTACATTTCTTTCCAGTCCGTGCCACTCTCCTCTTGGATGATCCGGAAAAGTGGAGGAGTATCAAACAGATTGTCTTTGATTATGTGCAGGTTGTCCACAAAATGGAGCACTTTGGTTTGCGCTCCTCCAGAGCAATGCACCAGGCCATGAATGTGAGGACGCATGTAGTTTAACACATCTACTAGTATAGGCGCATAGGTACGGGTAGGGGAAAGTACCAGCTTGCCCATGTTGAGTGGTGCTCCGGGTGCGGGATCAGTCAGTAAGTAGTTGCCCGAGTAAATCAGGTCGTTTGGAACGGCAGGATCAAAGCTTTCTGGGTAGCGTGATTTCAAGACCTTGTTAAAAACGTCGTGCCGTGCGGAGGTGAGACCATTGCTGCCCATGCCCCCGTTGTATTCGGATTCGTAATTGGCCTGTCCAAAAGATGACAACCCAACAATGACATCGCCTACTTGAATGCGGTCGTTGGAGATGATGTCTTCCCTTCTCATGCGGCAGGTGACCGTACTATCGACAATAATGGTACGCACCAAGTCGCCCACATCGGCCGTTTCTCCACCGGTAAGCACGATATTGACCCCATGGTCTCTCAGCATCTGCAGCACTTCTTCTGTGCCTTCGATGAGGGCAGAGATCACCTCTCCAGGGACCAAATTTTTATTTCTTCCAATGGTAGAAGACACAAGGATGTTGGTGGTGGCACCCACGCAAAGTAGGTCGTCGGTGTTCATGATGATCGCATCTTGAGCGATACCTTTCCAGACGCTCAGGTCGCCAGTTTCTTTCCAATACAGGTAGGCGAGGGAAGACTTGGTGCCGGCACCGTCTGCATGCATGATGTTACAGTACTCGGGATCGCCTCCAAGCGTGTCTTCCACGATTTTGCAGAAAGCCTTTGGAAAGAGGCCTTTGTCCAACTTGGAGATGGCTCGGTGTACGTCTTCTTTTGATGCGGAAACTCCGCGCTGCAGGTAGCGCTCGTTCATGGCGATGGAAAAATTTGGTTGCCCAAAGGTAACCAATTGCAAAATTGAAAGGTTGAAAAAGGCGAAAATTGTGGCCTATTATTGCCTCCCGTAAAAGCGACTAGCGAGGGCCCTGAAACGGAAGAAGGCAAGGATTTGTCCTGGCCTTCTTGCGTTTTTTGGGACTGCTTCCTTACTTTTTTCCCACCAAGATCAAATCTTCTTGGGGTGCGATGAGGTAAGTGGCACCGGTTTCGTTGACAACAGCCATCTCTTCGACGGAAATAGTCTTTTCACTACCATCCGCTTGCTTCCAGCAGTGAAATCCGTCAAATGCAAAGACCATTCCTTGCTTGAGCAGCTTCTGCGCTGCGGGTCTAGGTTTTGGGATGCGTGCCCCGCCAAGATTGGGTCCCACGTCATGGGCGACATAGCCCACTGGGTGTCCCGTGCTCCAGGGCACGTATAGGGAGCCATTGGCATCCATCAGGTCACGTTGGGCACGGTCGACATCCTCTCCCTTCACACCTGGTTTCATGGCGGCCAAGGCAATTCGGCTACCGGCCTTGCCCTTGTCCCAGTAGGATTGAATTTCTTTTGGCGCGGTGGTTTCGCCTTCTTTGAGTACGTAGGCAAAGCGCTGGATATCGCTCACCCAGATACCATAGAGCTTGACACCAAAGTCGGTTTGAATGACATCACCAGGCTGAATTACTTTGTCTGTGGCATGGGAATGTCCGCGGTCAGGACCTGAGTTGACGTTTGGATTTTGGTCGGGATGCCAAGCATCTGTGACGCCATAGGCTGCCATTTTGGCTTTTAAAAATTTGGCCACCTCTGCATCGGTCGTTTTACCGGGTACGATGCTGGCATAGGCCTCCTGCTGAAAATCAGCCGCAAGCTGTGCGGCTTTTTTGAGAATTTCTACCTCTTCAGGGAGCTTAATGGAGAGCCATTCGTAGACTAATTCTTCTGAGGAGACGAGCTTGCTCACGTCATTACCCATCAAACCGGCTAATTCCTGGTGCTGGCTGTGGGTGAGTCCATCGGCCATCTCGTTGCTGGTGGAGGTATTGATGGCTACCGTGGCAAAGCCCTTTTCCTTAATGAATGCAACTGCTTTGGCCACTGCAGATTCTCCACGAGGAATGCGCTCCACTTTTTCATGGATAGCGAGGTCTTCCAGTGCTTTGGCCTCTCCTTCCGGAGAAAATGCTAGGGAATGGAATCCCGTCTCGTCGGTGTAAAAAAGTAAAGCAGCTGTACCGCTTGCGTTTTCACCACCAACGTGTGTGGCGATGGGGTCGTTGTAGTTTTCACGGCAGATTACCAGCCAGCTTACCACACCGGCATTTTTTAAGGCATTCGGTAGCAGCTGGTTGATCCGCTTTTTGCGAATCTCCGGCCAGGGGTTTTCGCCCCAGTAGGTGGCTGGGTCAATAGCTTCCGCGTCGGGAGGGGTAGTGCTGGAGGGCTGGCAGGCCCAGAAGGCGGTAAGGAGACAAAGTAAAAGAAGGAAGTGTTTCATACGTATTTCTTAAATCTCTGGTAAATTAAGTAGATTTTTGTCTTGTAAAAACCGCTGTATTTCTCGGCGTGTTTTCGGTTAAAAGAAAAAGGAGTTATAATAATCGTAATTTTAAACAAAAGGTGGGTTGATGCGTGTTAACGATTCATCTCAATTGCCATATCTCAGTCGTCAATGAAAATAGGAATAGTTTGTTACCCCACCTTTGGGGGTAGTGGTGTTGTGGCCACGGAGCTTGGCAAGGGCTTAGCCAAAGTAGGGCACGAGGTGCATTTTATCACCTACAAACAGCCTATGCGATTGGATTTTTTCAGTGAAAACCTGTTCTACCACGAGGTAGACATCAAGAGCTATCCCTTGTTTGAATTTGCTCCCTACGAACTTGCGCTCGCCAGCAAAATGGTAAGTGTGGTAAAGTACGAAAAGCTCGATTTGCTTCATGTACATTACGCCATACCTCATGCTTCTTCGGCCTATATGGCCAAGCAAATCCTCAAGACTCATGGAATTCAGATCCCTGTGGTGACGACTTTGCACGGCACTGACATCACTCTTGTAGGCAAAGACCCGAGCTACGAGCCGGTGGTTACCTTTTCCATCAACCAATCCGATGGAGTCACGGCGGTTTCGGAGGACTTGAGAAAAGAGACCTACGATTACTTCGATATCAAGCGGGAAATAGAGGTGATCCCCAATTTCATTGATTTAGAGCGCTTCAAAAAACTGCGAAAGGAGCATTTCAAGATGGCCATTTGCCCCAATGGGGAGATGTTGTTGGTGCATACCTCCAACTTCAGAAAAGTAAAGCGGGTTGAGGATGTTATACACGTGTTTTACAACGTCAGAAAGCAGATCCCTGCCAAGCTGTTGCTTGTCGGAGATGGCCCTGAGCGGGACCGCATGGAGCGACTGTGCCGAACCCTTGGTGCCTGCGAAGACATTCGCTTTCTGGGCAAGTTAGAAGCCGTGGAGGAAGTACTTTCTGTTGCAGACTTATTTTTGATGCCCTCGGAGAAGGAAAGTTTCGGCCTTGCCGCCTTGGAAGCTATGGCCTGTGAGGTGCCTGTACTGTCTTCCAATGCGGGAGGTATCCCAGAGCTCAATTTGAACGGCATTACGGGATATGCCTGTGAAGTGGGAGACGTGGAGGACATGTCCCGCAGGGCCTTGGAGATCCTCGAGCCTGCTAATTTGCCTGGCTTCAAAGCCCGTGCCCTAGCCAGGGCAAGGGAGTTTGATATAGATCAAATCCTGCCACTTTATGTGGGCTACTATGAAAAAACAATTGCCGCTGCGGCCCTAAAGGGAGAATAAACTGAGATAAGTCAGGTAGATCAAAAAAAAATTAATAAACTGAAACCTAACTTTTGTAGGATAGTTAAACGCTAATAACTGCCACCTATCGCCAACTAACTAAACCAACCCGTACCTATGAAAAAGATTGGGAGATTAGCTAGACCAGACAATTTTGGCTCTGCCAAGATGTTTTCTAATCCAATTCTTGAGCGCCTATCAAGGACACATATTCTCGTTCCAATTTCGCTCTTTTTATCCGTTTCGGCTGTTTCCTTATATCACGGCGTCACGACTACCTCCCTGCCGATTGGCGTAGGTTTAGGGGTGCTGCTCGCTGGACTTTTCGTGTTCACCTTTGTGGAATACATGATGCACAAGTATTTTTTTCATATGGAGCCCGACAGTCCTGTCAAAGATAAACTGCAGTACAGCGTCCATGGCGTTCACCATGATTATCCGAGGGACCAGGACCGTCTGGCCATGCCTCCCTTTGTTAGTGCCGCCTACGCGGCCATCTTGTACTTGCTATTTACGTTGTTAATGGGGGACTATGCGCTCTACTTCTTGCCAGGGTTTTTATGCGGCTATACCGCCTACTTGGGCGTTCATTTTTTGGTGCACGCTTATGATCCGCCTAAAAATTTTCTAAAAGTACTCTGGGTAAACCACGCCATTCACCATTACAAAGACCCAGATAGTTCCTTTGGTGTGAGCTCTCCCTTATGGGATTACCTACTCGGCACACTTCCGAAAAAAGGCTAAACCAAACCTCCTGGGGTAGGTTTTTTGGTGAAGTCATGAGATAAGCACCTTTGTAGGCGAATAAAACTAGCCAAGGCGCTGACAAGCGTTAGGAAATAAAGACGATGAGAAAAATCTCCATTATCGGGTTGGGTTGGCTAGGCACGGCCTTGGCCAGGCTACTTAAAGCGCAGGGTCACACCGTGCTCGGCTCCACCACCACCCAAGAAAAGCTGGTGCAGTTGAAGGCAAGTGGCTTGGATGCGCTACACTTTTACCTCAGCCCTCAGCCGGAAGGCACTGATTTTGATCGGCTATTCCAATCTGAGGTTTTGGTCATCGCCCTCCCTCCCCGTAGCCGTAGTGGGGAAGATGCTACCTACTTGGCTCAGCTACAGCAACTTCGGATCCTATTGGATGCCTCGACTGTTAAGCATGTAATTTTTATCTCTAGCACGGGCATTTATTCGGAGCAGGGACGGGAACTGGCCTATGGGGAAGAGGAGGTGCTGACCGCGACCACCGTGGGGAATCCTACCCTGCTTCTTGCCGAGCAGTTGATGGACCACTCACGCACTTTTGCGTTGACAATTTTGCGTTTTGGAGGCTTGATGGGTGAGGACCGAATTCCGGGGCGCTACTTTTCGGACAAGGTCGCCGTGAAGGGACACAGTCGGGTCAACTTTATCCACCAGCAGGATGCCGCTAGCATGGTGGCTTGGGTTATTGCGCAGGGGCTGTGGAACCAAACCTACAATGGCGTAGCGCCATTACATTCAAGAAGAAGAGAAGTGTATGAAAAAAATACGGAGCTTTTGGGTATCCGTCCTCCGCTGAGCTACGAAATCCCGCTAGGCACCGAAAGCGAGCGAATCGTTTCGGCTGAAAAAATTCAGAATACGGGCTTTGTTTTTGACTTCCCCGATCCCTTGTCGTTTAGTTACCGTAGCGACAAGGCGGACTAATTTTTTGGAGTGGCGAGCCTCTCTTCTGTCATCTTGTCACTTTTTTCGACTTGGAATGGCCCTTGATATAGGGGTTGTAGAATAATTTGTGTTTTAACTAAACCGACGAATCCCCATGCAGGAAAAAGGCACGATCTCGATCCACACCGAGAACATTTTCCCCATCATTAAGAAATTCCTCTATTCTGATCACGAGATTTTCCTTCGGGAGCTCGTGTCCAATGCGGTCGATGCTACGCAAAAAATCAAGCGACTTGCGACATTAGGTCAGTATGCAGGTGAGTTAGGAGACATCACAGTAGAAGTTTCCTTTGACGAAAAAAAGAAAACCATCACCATCTCCGACAAAGGTCTGGGCATGACCGGTGAAGAAATCAAAAAGTATATCAATCAAATTGCCTTTTCTGGCGCAGCTGAGTTTGTTGAGAAATTCAAAGATTCCAAAGATGCTAATGAAATCATCGGTAAGTTTGGTTTAGGGTTTTACTCGGCTTTCATGGTTGCTAAAAACGTGGAAATCCACACCCTTTCCTACCAGGCGGGCTCCGAGGCAGCCATCTGGACCTGCGACGGCAGCACTGAGTTTGAAATCAAAAAAGGAAAAAAGAAAACTCGTGGTACGGATATTATTCTCCACATCAACGAGGACTCGATAGAATTTTTGGACAAATGGAAGCTTCAGGGCATACTAGATAAGTACTGCAAGTTTTTGCCTGTACCAATCAAGTTTGGTACGAAATCGGAATCCGTCGAGGACGGCGTAGACGACAAGGGCGATAAGAAGTGGAAATCGGTGGAGGTAGACAACATTCTCAACACCACGGCCCCAATATGGACTAAATCTCCAAGTGACCTGCAGGACGAGGACTACCTAGCCTTTTACAAGAGCTTGTATCCGATGGGAGAAGATCCCTTGTTCTGGATCCACTTGAATGTGGACTATCCATTCAACTTAACTGGGGTGCTGTATTTTCCGAAGGTCAAAAATGACTTCGAGATGCAGCGCAACAAGATCAAGCTTTTCAGCCGTCAGGTGTTTATTACGGACGAGGTGAAGGACATTGTTCCTGAGTTTTTGATGTTGCTTCATGGGGTGATTGACTCCCCGGACATTCCGTTGAACGTGTCCCGAAGTTTCTTGCAGGCAGATGGCAATGTGAAGAAGATCAACAATTACATCACCAAAAAAGTCGCTGATAAGCTTGCTGAGCTGTTCAAAAAAGACCGCAAAGCCTACGAAAGCAAGTGGAGCGATATTGGCCTTTTTGTGAAGTACGGAATGATCTCCGAGGAGAAGTTTTACGAAAAAGGCAAAGAGTTTACGCTACTTAAAAACACGAAGGATGAGTTCTTCACCCTCGACGAGTACCGCGAGAAGGTGGCGCCCATGCAAACTGACAAAACGGAGCAAGTGGTGTACCTCTACGCCACCGACCTCAACAAGCAGGATAGCTTCATCGAGTCGGCCATCAAAAAAGAATACGACGTTTTGGTGATGGACTCACCCATTGACAACCACTTCATCCAGCATATTGAGTCCAAGTTGGACAAGACCCAGCTGAAGCGTGTGGATGCTGATGTGGTGGAGAAGTTGATCCAAAAGGATTCTACCTATGCCAACCTGTTGACCGAAGATCAGAGCAAGTCGGTGAAGGAGCTTTTTGACAAGGCCATCCAAAACAAAATGTACACCGTAGAGGTCGAAGGACTGAGTCCAGAGGAGTTCCCAGTGACCATTACAATGGAAGAATGGATGCGACGCATGAAGGAAATGGCGCAAACTGGAGGTGGGCCGATGAGCTTCTACGGCAGCTTGCCAGATAGCTATAAGGTAGCCATCAATGGCAATCACCCCTTGGTGGACAAAATCTTGAAAGCAGAGAACGAGGAAGATCAGTTGAAGATCGCTAAGCAAGCCTTCGATTTGGCGATGCTTTCACAAGGCTTGCTCACCGGCAAAGACCTGACTGCCTTCGTGAAGCGCAGCGTGGAGATGATTTGATGACCTTTGGGGTTTCTAAAACCCCGAAGGTCTTTGATTAAAACCTTGATCTTCTTTAAAATTATTGTTCTCGCAAAGTCGCCAAGCCGCAAAGAAAACCATTGCTTGGCGCCTTTGCGAGATTTTTTTTGGACTTTTCGACCATTCCATCTTCACAATTAAATCCCTTTCTTTTTCCTTTTTGGGCGTTTGGAGCAGACCCTCTAACGCAGTTTTTTATTTCCACTAGTTACTGTAATTTTGTGGTACCAAAACGGCTAACCTGCCAGATTTCAATTGGTAAATCTGCGGCATGCTTTTGGCTTTTCACACGAAAATTTAACTATTCCCTTTACCTATGTCTTACCTATTTACCTCTGAGTCTGTTTCTGAGGGTCACCCAGATAAAATTGCGGACCAGATTTCCGACGCACTGATTGACAATTTTTTGGCTTTTGATCCCAGCTCCAAAGTAGCCTGCGAAACACTCGTAACTACGGGTCAGGTGTTCCTTGCCGGTGAGGTAAAATCTGATGTGTATCTAGACGTACAAAAAATCGCTCGCGAGGTCATCAACAAGATCGGTTACACCAAGAGCGAATACATGTTTGAAGGTAACTCTTGTGGGGTGCTTTCTGCCATTCACGAGCAGTCTGCTGACATCAACCAGGGCGTAGAACGCAAGAACCCAGAGGAGCAGGGAGCGGGTGACCAAGGGATGATGTTTGGCTATGCTACTAACGAAACGGACAATTACATGCCTTTGGCATTGGATCTTTCCCACCGCATTCTGCTGGAACTAGCGGAATTGCGCAGAGAGAACAAGGACATGCCGTACTTGCGTCCAGACTCGAAGTCTCAGGTGACTATCGAATACTCTGACGACAACGTGCCCCAGCGCATCGATGCCATCGTAGTATCCACGCAGCACGATGATTTTGACGAGGAGGCAACGATGCTAGCTAAAATCAAAGCAGACATCATCAACATCTTGATCCCACGCGTGAAGGCCAAGTTGACCCCTTCGCTTCAAAAACTATTCACTGATCAGATCACCTACCACATCAACCCAACGGGTAAGTTTGTGATTGGTGGCCCACACGGCGATACAGGACTTACTGGAAGAAAAATCATCGTAGATACCTACGGGGGCAAGGGTGCTCACGGAGGAGGAGCTTTCTCTGGAAAAGATCCGTCCAAAGTAGACCGCTCTGCAGCTTATGCCACACGTCATATTGCCAAAAACATGGTGGCAGCAGGTATTGCTGACGAGATCTTGGTTCAGGTATCCTATGCGATCGGTGTAGCCAAGCCGATGGGTATCTACATCAACACCTACGGCACAGCCAAGGTGAACTTGAGTGATGGAGAGATTGCGAAAAAGGTAGAAGACCTTTTCGACATGCGTCCATACGCCATCGAGCAGCGCTTGAAATTGCGGACCCCGATCTACCTAGAGACAGCCGCTTACGGCCATATGGGCAGAGAAAATGTGGTGGTAGAGAAGACCTTCACCTCTCCTTACCGACCAGCAATCACCCAAGAAGTAGAGCTATTTACCTGGGAGAAGTTGGACTATGTTGAGAAGGTGAAGAAAGAGTTCGGGATCTAAAAATTAGAATTAAAACACATAAAAAAACGGTGTGAGCGAATGCTTGCACCGTTTTTTGGTTTTTAGGGGGGCTGTTTGATTTTTTATCCTTTAATGAATAATCCCCCCAGCCCCCTTGTAAAGGGGAGTCACATCTATTGCTTCACAGGAATTGAATTCAAAGGTTACTGAATCTTAAAGAATTATTTGGATTAGCGATGGGGTTATTCCCCCTTATTAAGGGGGTTAGGGGGATTTGTAACCTAATTCTTCCTTACCGCTGTAGCATCAGCCAGCCCCTAGGATCCACCTCGGGAAGGCTGCTGCTGCTAACGAATACACCCTTTTTCCCAATCGATAGTTTTTGACTGCCCTCAGAGGTTGTTATTTCTACCGGGAGCTCAAAGTCAATGCCTTCCAAGGCAATTCGGTACCCCGACTTTCCTTGTTTGCTCACCGTCACCTTTGGCAAGGAAGTGGTCTCAAGGTATAGCTCAAAAAACCCTTCGAGATTTTTCCCAGTGTAGCGCTGGATAAAGCCGGTAAAATCTTTGGTCGTCACCCGGTTTAAGTAGGTGAATTGGTCTTCATTAGCAAAGGCTTTTAGGGCCGGGAAAAAGAGTTCATCTCCCAAAACTCCCCGTAAGGAATGGATGACCATCGCTCCTTTGGTATAGATTTCGGGATGGTAGGCTGTTTTTTCGCTGGAATTTGGCGGACTGAGCACAGGTCGGTCATGAGGAATCCCCCTAGCCTCGGACCTCGCTTTTTTGAAATAGGCCTCCGGACCTCCATGTTCCCAATAAAAAAGCCAGTCCCCGTAAGCCGTGAGGCCCTCGTGAATCCACATGTCAGCCCAGTCGCCCACAGAAACCTTGTTGCCAAACCATTCGTGGCCCAGCTCGTGGTGTAAAAGCCAGTCATACTTGACTTTTCCCATGGGGACAAACTGAAAATTATTTCCGTAAGCATTGATGGTTTGGTGCTCCATACCCAGGTAGGGCGTTTCTACCACCGCAATTTTATCCTGAGGAAAAGGATAGGCCCCAAAGTACTTTTCATGGGTTTGGGCACTTACTTGTAGTACCTCCAATAGTTCCATGGCGCGGGACTTGTTTTCTTGCAGAACGTACACCTCCATGGGGATCAGTGCGCCCGAGACGGAACGAAACTCTTTTTGAGCCTTTTCAAAAATGCCTAGCGTAAAGTTGATGTTATAGTTATTGATGGGGTAAGCGGTGGCCCAATGATAGCTGATCGTGTTCTCCTGCTCGGTTGTTTTCACCAGACGTCCATTGGCGGCAATGCCATAGGGTTTGGGTACAGTAATGTGCAGGTCCACTCCATTTTGGGGCTCGCTGGAAGGATGGTCAAGGGCTGGCATAAAGACCTTTGCTCCCTCGCCCTGGCAGGATAATCCCATCCAATGGTTATCAAAGCTGTCTTTTTCCCAAGTAAATCCCCCCGTCCAGGGAGGATTTTGCGCGATGGGGGTTTGGCCGCCATAGAAAATCTGCACTTCCTTACAGGTACAGTCTATAGGAATGATGTCCAGCAGGTCGTTTTGGTGTGAAAAGGTCACTTCCTTTCCATCCATCAGCACCTTACTCACCGTGTAGGCATCTATGAGTTGAAATCGAAGCGTGTCCAGGCGTTCGGTTGCCTCAATGGTGATCGTGGAGGAGCCTTGCAGGACTTGGCTTTCTGGTAGCAATTCCAAGTCTAGGCGGTAATGTAAGATGTTCATCTTCGCCTGTAGCGGGTCTAAGGGACCTCCCCAGTCCCAACTTTGCGCGTGAACGAAGTGTTGCAGGAGGAGGGGAAGGAGTAGCAGCAGGATTTTTTTCATGGCGCAGGTGAAAAATGGAGGGGAGTTTAACTATAAAATTTGGGAATTGAAGGGCCACTTAAAGAAGCGAGATACAAGAACCAAGAAATTAGACCGCCAAGTCTAGTCATGGTTTAGATACCATCCGGAAAGTGAACGCTGTTTGCATGGAACGTTTGCCTGAAGGCGTTGCCAAAAAAAGCCGCTCCCAAGTCAACGAGCTAGGAGCGGCTTTCTTAAATCAGTCTTCTGTGTAGTTGAAGGCATCCACCTGTTCCTTGATCCAATCATGGTATTTGTCACGAAGGAACTCGGTCCACTCTTCCTTGTAGCTGGATCCTTCCAATAGGAATTGGAAGGCGGTGCTAGCTTTGGGATTGCTTAGTGCGCTAACCAAGTCTTCTGCCAGTGTGCGCTCTTTCACCCTCCGGTCTACAAAATCCTGCATGAGCTGGTGCTCTTCAGTAGGTTCAAGTCGGGTGAACTCCGCAAAATTGTCCGGCTGGTCTTCGATCTCATCAAGGATATCCTCTTCCTCCTGGGTAAGGTCGTAGTTGAAGTGGTCTTCATGGTCTGGCAGGTGGTGGATTTTCTTCTTGTCTACTTGGTAGAAGCACACGTTGCCTTTAAGTAATTGGGTAGCAATGAAGTCTACCTCTTTTTCAGTAAGCGTAAGCATGGATGGGGTTCAGCATGTTTTAAAAATGACCTAATCGAAAGTTCAACAAATTGTTTCAAACATTTAATGCCTAAGGGTAAAAAATTTACATCAAAAGCGGTGATGGATGATTTTATCCAAAAGGTTTGAGTCAAGCTCGTGTCCTCCTGGAAAGGTCAAGAGTTTCAGTGGCTTGTCCAGTGCCTCAAGGAGATCAACTTGCTTCTTTTTACTTTCTTCGGTGATCAACTCGTCTCGCTCACCAAGGACAACCAGAATTTCTGTTGCGGCAAATTTTTCTTTCGCCACTTCCAAGGTGAGGTCATGTGCAAATCCTCCTCCCCAAAGGACCATTGTCTCGAGATGCCCTGCCCATTGGCTCGCCCATCGGGTGCCGGTGGCCGCTCCCTGTGAAAATCCCAAGAGGTGAATTTTTGGCGCGTTGGTAAACTTCGAAAGTAGGTCGTTCATCAGTTGATTTAACATGCGGTGGTTGTTGGCAATGGCCATCTCCCGCTGGTAGCTCGTCATCCAATTGGCGCCCACTCTACCCTGAAACTCGTTTAAATAATTGTGGTTGGTGCCTTCGGGAGCTACCACCAGCAGGTCTGAAGATGCGTAGGGTAAAAATTTGCGAATAAAAAATTCCGCCAGCTGCCCATAGCCGTGGAGCACAATCCAAACTTCCTGCTCTTTTCCAGTCGGGTCCTGAGACAGGTAATAGGGGGTTTCGTAGGAGAAGGAAAGGGATTTTTTCACTGCTCAGCTGTTGAGGTCGTCAAACTTGAGGGGCAATAAGTGGTGGATTCCTCGGATGCGGAGGACATTTCCATCGGCGCGGAGCAGCAGGATCGTAATAGGCTTGCCAAACCTATTTTCTACTTCATTAATGGTTTGCCTGCACATGCCACAAGGAGAGACTCCTGCCCATGCATTTTCACCAGCCCGCTGCGCCACGATGGCGAGGGTTACCGGAACTTGGTCGGGAAAGTTGGCGCCTACATAGCCAAGAAGTAAGCGCTCGGCGCAGGTTCCAACCGGGAAACTTACGTTCTCTTGGTTGGAAGATTGGTAGATGTCTCCGTTTTCAAGTGCAAGGGCCGCACCTACATGAAACTTGGAATAAGGGGCATACGCTCTTTTGGAAATCTCTTGGGCGCGACTGAGCAGGACACGTTCTTGGGCATCCAATTCAGTGGGCAGCAGCACCTCCATCTCGGAAATTTGGTTGATTTTAGGCAAGGGCGTTTATTGGTTAGGATACTAGCGGACGTTTAAGCTACATAAATGTTCTTTATTTCTTTTCTTTTGGCTTTTTCACCCCAAAAAAAAGGGGCAATTTTATCCAGCTAAACTCCTAAGCATGCGCGTTACCTTGATTTTTGGAGCGGGAAAATCCGCCACTTACCTGATAGATTACCTTGCAGATAGCTGCCAGCAAGGCGACCGAACCCTCCTCGTAGCGGATCTGGATGTGGAGCTAGCGGCTTCCAAACTAAAGGGTCGAAAGAATACCCAGGCAGTTTCAGTTGCTTTAGAAAATGAGGCTGCAAGGCGTGGGCTCATTACGCAAGCGGACGTGGTGATTTCCATGCTTCCCGCGTTCCTGCATCCGGTGCTGGCGGCAGATTGTCTTGAGCTGGGCAAGCATTTTTTTACGGCTTCCTACGAGAGTGAAGCCTTGCGTGCTATGCGCACTCAAATTGAAGCAAAGGGATTACTTTTTTTAAACGAGTGTGGACTAGATCCAGGTATTGACCACATGTCTGCCCTAAAAATCATCCATGAAGCAAAAGCTAAGGGTGAAGTCATCTGTTCCTTTAAATCCTATTGTGGAGGACTATTGGCGCCAACAAGCGAGGATAATCCATGGAAATACAAGTTTACCTGGAATCCCCGCAACGTGGTGCTCGCAGGCCAAGGTACATCCAGCTACTTGGAAAATGGGGAGTTGAAATTTGTTCCTTACCACCAGGTATTTACTCGTATAGAAACCGTTAATTTTCCTGGTTTGGGGGATTTTGACGGGTATCCTAACCGGGATTCGCTGAGTTACCGCAGCATTTATGGGCTAGAGAGTACACCAACGCTTCTCCGAGGTACCCTCAGGCGTGCAGGCTTCTGCAAGGCCTGGGACGTATTTGTGCAGTTGGGACTCACGGATGACAGCTTTAAGATGCAGCTGCCTTCAGGAAGTACCTACCGGCAGTTTGTGGATGCATTTTTACCTGCTTCGGAATCCCTAAGTGTGGAAGAAAAACTCGCTGAACTTATTTCTGATCTAGACTTTCCCACCTTTGAAAAGTTGCAATGGCTGGGACTTTTTGATGAAATTCCCCTCCCAATTACTGAAGGAAGCCCTGCACAGGTGCTTCAAGTCATCTTGGAAGCCCATTGGGCACTTCATCCGGCTGACCGGGACCTGATTGTGATGCAGCACCAAGTGGAGATTCAGACCGAAACCGGGGTGAAAAAAATCATTTCCAGCCTGGTGGAAGAGGGGCAAGACGCGACCTATACCGCCATGGCGAAGACAGTTGGCTTGCCGTTAGCAATTGCGGTGGATCTCTTTTTGTCCGGAAAAATTACCCTTCGTGGTCTTCATCTTCCCGTGGTACCTGAGTTGTACCTTCCCATCTTGGATGCGTTGGAAAAGGAGGGGATCCGATTTGAGGATCGGGTAGTGGATTGATTTTTTTAAATCGTCCACAGACAACAGTCCACGGTTGACGGCCCCTTTTATTGAACCTCAAACCTTACCTTCTTAATTGGAATTTAACTGGAAACCCTAAAACAAAAAAAGACCAACTACCCAGTTGGTCTTTTTTTGTTTTAGGGTTTCCAATCTGCAGGAGGATCGATAAATGCGCCAGAAATTAACCGGCAGTCGTCCGGGATGATTGCCCTATTTTGCTTATAGGTCAACTCATTTTTATCAACATAGATGCGTCGGGAAGTTTCTCCACCTGCCATAAAGTAGCCCAAGACCACTTCATCAGGATTGTCCAAACTGATCACGTTGCCACGTATGGTAGCTGGAGGGGGATCAAAGATGGACCCAGAGATTTCTGCTTGTTGCTTGACCAAGCGTAGGAATCGATAGGCACCTTGGGAGATGCTGTACTGCTTGAGGTCCATGCGAAACTTGTTGACAAAGCGCAGCCCATCATCTGCAATAAAGGCGGCTGGAATTTTTGTGTTCAACCCATTGAAGTTGTCGTCGTTGGTCACAAAAAGACTTTGATTGTTGCTCGCTTCGTAGCGGAAGCACTGCACGCAACAATCCTTAGGCTGTGGGGTTCGGTTTGGATTTGCAGGGGAAGGCCGTGGGGTATATAAATCGGGGCGAGTCTCCAAGATGTACACTGCAGGTCCATTTTTCCAGTAGTAGAAATTATTTTGGTCTGCAGGATCCTTCAGGTCAACAAGCAGCTGGATGCCAGATTTGAGAATAGTACTGCCCTCTGTAGGGACGGTAACAGTACGGATCTCGAGGTTTTGAATTGCCGGTACCGCCGCTACTGGCTCTGGGGTGGAGGTATATACCTTCCCTTCGATAGTCAAAATTTGCAGCGTGTAGGATCTGCCTACAACAGCCGAAAAGTTGGCGGGGGTGAAATAGGTCCCTTTGGCATCTACTCCTTCGGTGAGGAAGGTGACATTGCCCTCGTTGTCTCTGACGACTACGGTGGCCAAAGAAACGGGACGGATCAGGCCTTCAAAAATACTACCGTAGGTGGCACTTCTCGTGAGCGTAATCGCATGGGGCCCTGGTCCTGAGGAGATGATTCCTTCTACGGTGAGCAGCTGCGCACCTTCTGGTACCTCAACCTTGTAAGGGTCGACGCAGGCCATTGGAAGTAGTAAGATGAGATAAACTAGTCTTTTCAACATGGCATTAGAAACTAATGGCGTAACTTAAACTGGGAAGTGGGATGCCCAACAAGGCCAATCTGAATGCCTGTGGAGGCTGGCTGGCGGCATCGTCAAAGAAGATGGAAAATGGATTTTTTCGTCCATACACATTGAGCACAGAGAAGGTCCAAGCGCCATCAAAAAACTTCCCTTCCCCTTTTAACTTGAAATTAACCGAAAAATCAAGTCGGTGAAAATCAGGAAGTCGTTGTTGGTTTCGATCCTTGAAGTAGGCAAGACTATTGCCTGAGAAATCAAATTTTGCATCTGGGAAGGTGATGGGTCTACCGGTGCTGTAAGCAAAGGTGGCCGAAATGGAGGTATTGGTGCTCACCTTGTAATTTCCGATGAGGGTTAAGTCATGCGGTTTGTCAAAATTGGAGGCATACCAAGCGCCATTGTTAATGTTTTCCTCCTCAAAGGGAGTAATCACACGTCTTAGCGATCGGGAATAGGTGTAGGAGATCCAGCCGGTCAAGGTGCCTAGGTTTTTCTTTACATAAAGCTCTAGTCCATAGGACTTGCCTTGTGCGGGGATCAATTCTGTTTCCAGGTGATTTTGTAAAATCAGGTTAGCTCCATCCTTGTATTCGACTACATTTTGGAGGTCCTTGTAGTAGACTTCGATGGAGGTTTCGAAGATATTCCCCTTGAAGTTGTTGTAATAGCCCAAAGACAGCTGGTCAGCAATCTGTGGCTTAACAAAGCCATCACTGAGCTTCCAGACGTCTGAAGGAGCAATGGTGGCAGTGTTGGAGATCAGGTGGATAAACTGGTACATTTTGTTGTAGCCCAACTTTACCGAACTGGCCTTGTTGAACGAATACCTTAATGAAGCCCTTGGCGCCAATCCATCGTAGGTTTGAATCAGTTCATTGGCAGCATAGTTGGTCTCCCCAATGGCCGATCCATCGGATACGGGCTTGCCTTCTTGGTAGGTTCGGACCGTGCGCGCACCTAGGTACTGGTAGAGGTCATACCTGAGGCCATACGTAAGTCCAATCTTTTCTCCCAGTTCCAGCTCGTGCTGAACGTGTGCGGCGAGCTCTCGTCCAAGTTCATTTTGCACCTTTTTGGGCAGGAGATCCGCCTCGGTACCGGTGGGCACAAGTTCTCCTGGTTGTAGGCTTACCTGCTTAAATTCTGCTCCTGCCGTGAAGGTTTGCGTTGGACTTAGCGAATAGGTTAAAAAGGACTTACCCCCCATGTCTTTGATGCTGGAGTTGATTTCAAAGTTGTTGAGGCCCGACTGGTTGAATATCCCGTAGTCATAGAGTGAGTAAAAGCCAAGCGTCTCTAGTTTGAGTTTTTCACTCAGCTTACTTTTCCATTGCAAGGAATGGGCATTGTTTTGCCAAGAGATGGTCGTGTCCGAGGCAAAGGCGAAGTCATCATAGCTGGTGTAATAGCTGTAGGTAACCTCGTTATTTTCCGATATCGGCGCGCTGATGACTAAGTTACCGTCGTAGAAATTCGCATTGGAATTGTTCAGTGTGGTATTGCTTAAGGATTGCAAAAGCCAGTTAATGTAGGAAATTCGAAACCCTCCGAGGATGGATACCTTGTCTTTGATCAAGGGGCCATTGAGTGAGAGTTTCCCAGAGAAGTTGCTTGCCATGAAGTCCCCTCCCCATTTGTTCGTGCTTCCTGCTTTTGGAAGGATGTCCAGAATTGCCGAGCTTCTACCCCCAAATCGGGCGGGAACCACCGCCTTGTAGAGGGTGACGTCGTTGACCATGTCTGGATTGAAGGCCGTAAAGAGACCAAACATGTGGGATGGGTTGTAGATCGGAGCACCCGCAAACTGGATGAGGTTTTGGTCAACTCCTCCTCCGCGGACATTAAGTCCTGAGGAGGCTTCCCCCACTTGACTGACACCCGGTAAGGTAGCTAGGGACCTGACAATATCGATTTCTCCCATAAATGGAGGTAGATCGCGCATCGTATTTACGCTGAGGGTGACCGCCCCCATGTTGGTGGATCGGATGTTTTTTTCTGGGTCGCTCCCGTAGATGACCACATCATCCAGGGTAAAATCTTCCTGTAGCATGCGGATGGTAATACGTCCATCTCCTACGGCCGTGATGGGGTAAATGCGCGTTTCGTAGCCTACATACCGAAATTCGAGGGTGTACTCTGCGCGGGAAACTTCCAATTCAAAGCTACCGTTGTTGTCCGTGATGCGGGTAAGGTTCAGCTCTGGAATCCTGACTGTGGCGCCTACAAGGGCTTCCCCGGTGATTTCGTCGGTGATCCTACCCGAAAGTTTGATGCCCTTGAGTTGGCCGATATCACGGCCAATCACCTCTCTCGTGACCGAAGGCGTCTGTGCCCAAGCCGCGGAAAGCCCAAAAAACAAATAAGTAAGGAGGAGTATTTTTTTCATGGCTGCTGGCTTAGATCGCATCTGGGTCAAATTTGTATAATTCCATGGTCAGGGTGCCGCTGACGGACTCCTCTGGCGCGCGAAGGAAATAAATGGATCCATTAAATTGGAAATGGCCACTGTTGATACTCTGGGGGAGGCCGATGATTTGGTTTTTTGTTTTCCATACCAAGGTCTCTAGGTTCAGTTCCCAAAGCTCCTGGGTAGCTCGAAACAAGCCCATATAGGCTTTTGATCCGATGACTTCAGCGATTGGGTACCCCTGACCTTTGCTACCTGGATAGGTAGTCAGCAGCTGCCAGCTGTCAAGGGGAGGATTGTACTCCCATACTTGGCCATTACTCCCTAAGACCACAACACGAGCACCCCGGACAAATGCGGCGGCGTTTCGTCCCAGCGCAAGGGGGGCAGTACGTTTGGTGGACCAGGTACCTAGTCCAGGATCGTAGGAGCGAACCAATAAAGAGGCACCGTCCAATCCTCCAAACAAGAGTAGGCCACCTTCCCAGTCTACCGCCAAGGCCTCACGAGCGTTGAAGGGTAGGTCACCAAGACGCTCAAAGCTGCTGCCGTTGATTTTCCAAAAGCTTCGGTCGTACACAAATTGATCGCGTGCCGGCTCCAAAGCCCCTCCACCCAGGTAGTTGGACGTGGCGAAGGCAAATCGACGCTTGTTGCCAGGGAAACTGACCTCCGACCAGGTGCCGGTGGCGGGGTTGTAGCGCTGGAAACCAGCGAAGTTGTCTCCCAATTTGATTTTCCCTAGTCCAACATGAAATCCTGAGGCATTGTAGAAGTAGCTGTTGTCGTAGATGCGCAGGCCGCCAGGAAAATCAGAAACCTTGGTGTACTTTCCCGCCTGGTATTCAAAAGGGACAGGCAGGACAAACTCTTTATTCTGGATGACTAGCTTCACAGGGACCAGCACTTGGCCTGTTGCGGCGGGTATGCGGACGGTAAGTTTGGATTCAAAAATATTTTTGAGGACAGGAGCTTCTTGGTTTCCAAAAAACACCTTTGTGCCTGCAGGAAAGTTTTTCCCTTCAATGGTCAATTCCGCCCCTGCCAAGCCGTACGTAGGAGAATAGCTAGTTGCAATAGGGGATAAGGTTTTCAACTGAACTGTTGCTCCTTCAAGGCGCTTTCCTCCTACTTCTGCAAAGGCCTTGACAAAGTAGGTTTGGCCCAGTTTAAATCCACTTTGCTCCCCAATGAATCGCCCTGGACTACTTTTTTCGCCCAATGAAAGAAGGATGGGGCTAGCGAAAGAGGCGTCGGTAGAGAAGACAAAGCCATGGTCGGTAGCCAAAACTTCCCTGTTTGCGAGTAGTCTACCCGAGATTCGGAGCTTGTCTCCGCCCACAAACAACACGTCTTCAGTAGAAACGAGGATAGGGGTGTCGTCTTGTTGGGTACAGGACCAGGTGGACAGGAGCATCGAAAAAATGAGTGCAACCAGTAGTTTTTGCATGAGATATGGAAAATGTCTAAAAACAAAAATAGGGAATGAAGTACAGATTACAACCCCTTGGGTTTCCGGAAGTAGCAATACAGGAAAATCTATTCTGAAAAAGGAGCTAAACCCCCAATAAAAATCCAGCGAGTAGCGCCCTATATTCCTCGGAATAGCTGCCGTCCTCTTTTTTTAGTGAGAGTTCCTCTGTAGGGCTGCTGATCAGTGCTGCTGTAAGTGAAAAACCTACGACTTCTCGGTGGATAGGCTTTATGGCGGCATCTCGGATCAGAATTTGGGAAAAAGGATGCAGGCGCAACTGTGCTGCCAAAGTAGAAAAATCCCGCATCTGCCTCGGTGGCAGGATAATCCAGAGACTCCCGCGGTCTGAAAGGAGGCGGCTACCCTTGTCGAGTAGCTCGGCAAAGGACAGGCTGTCCGTATGTAGCGCTAAGTTTCGTTTGGCGTCACTGGACTTGAGGTGGTCGGGAAAATAGGGAGGGTTGCTCACAATCAAGTCAAAGCGTTGCTCTTCTGGGAAATCCTGTAGCCGCCCTTCGAGTACTTGGATCTGTTGGGAAAAAGGACTTGCTTGGCAATTTTCAGTAGCCTGGGAGGCCGCTTCCAGATCAAGTTCCAAGCCAGTGATGGCAGCCTCAGGAAAACGCTGTGCAAGCATCAGGGCAATCACTCCCGTGCCGGTGCCGATGTCTAGGATTTGCCTGGGGTCCTTACTTTGAACCAAGCTACCCAGCAGTACCGCATCGGTGCTGATTTTCATGGCGCAGCGGTCCTGCTCCACGCGGAACTGCTGAAATTGAAACCAGCTATTGCCCATTAGGTCCGAGGACGGTTGAAAAGGCGGGTACGGAATCGAGGCTTGTCGTCCATAATATTGAAGTCGTCCTCGGACACACGCTTCACACTTTCTATGGTGTAAAAGGCTTTTTCATCTAGTTGCTTTACTCGAGAGATAAACTCAGGCAGCTGGTCACGCTTCATGACGGTAAACAGGAGGTTGACCTTGCCGTAGCGTCCTTCTGCGTCCACGCTGGTGAAGCGATAGTTTTTTTCTTTCATAAACTCGAGCAGGGTGGGCAGAGAGTTTGGCGTAATGACCCGAACCAATACTCGGCCGAGGGCTAGCTTTTCATCTATCGTCATACCCACGTAGGTACCCATGGCAAAGCCCCCTGCGTAGGCCAGGTAGGAAAGGGGGTTGTCGATGTTTTGGAAGATTTGCCCGATGGCTAGCAGCCAGATCAAGGCCTCAAAAAACCCCAATATGGGCACAATATTCTTCTTTCCGTTCATCATAAACATGAAACGGAGGGTATTGATTGATACGTCCGTTACCCGTGCGAAAAAGATCAGCAGAGGCATGAGCAGGTAGTCGAGAAGGGTATCGGAGATGCCGAGGGTCTGTAGGAAATCTTGCATAGCAGGGAGAAGAGGACGCCTGCAAAATTAAGCTTTTTTGGTGTGAGCGCTAGATTTTTTTGTCTCTGCCGGCAGGCATTCCAAGGACCACAAACTGTACCGTCATCGCAAGCAGCATCCAGATCAGCAGGTCCCAGTTGTCAAATAGGTCCAAAGAGATGCCAAAGACCAGTGGGCCCAATGCAGCAAGGATATAGCCAGCGGACTGCACCATCCCCGATAGTCTTGCGGTGGTGACTGCCTCCGCACTACGCAGTGAGATCAGCGTGTAGGCGATGCTAAGACTGGCCCCGCTACCAATGCCGATCAGGGTAAGTGCGGCCAGGGTAAGCAGCTCATTGTGGATAAAAAGTGCCCCATAGCCAATGAGGTAACCAATGCCCACGGCCAGTATCACGCCCGATTGTTGGGGCAAGCGCATCAGCAGGCTGGGGGCAAAAAAGGTGCCGATCAGCGAAATCAGCTGCATGTAAAATAGCGCCATGCCCGCATTCACTGGAGACATTCCTCTGGCAATCAACAGGTCTGGTAGCCAGGTAATCATCGTAAAGTACATGACCGACTGAGCGCCCATAAAGCCAGTCACCTGCCAAGCTAGTCGAGATTTCCAGACATTTTTTCCTGCTAGCACTTCGGTAGGGCTGCTTGACTTGGGAGGAGAAAGCTGTGGAATCCAGGCAAACAACGCAAGGACCATCAAGCCCACCCACGAAACAAGGGCCCCTCGCCAGCCCCAGCCAAGTCCTTCGGCAAGGGGGACACTGATACCCGATGCAAGGGCTGCAAAGAGCGACATGCCTGTGGAAAGCAGTGCCGTCATGAGCCCGATTTTTTCGGGGATGTAGGCTTTGAAAAAGGGGATCATCAGCACGTTTGCTGTCACAATGCCGATACCTGTCAGTGCTGTTCCTAGGTAAAGGAGTGTAATCCCTCCTTGCACCCGAATGACTACCCCAATCGCAAGCAAGAGTATTCCTAGAAAAATGGCTTTTCCTAGGCCCAGCTTCTTTCCAATGCTAGGCGCAAACAAGGAAAAAATCGCAAACGTGATCAGGCTTAAGGTGGTCAAAAATCCAGCTTCACCATTGGAGATACCCAAATCCTCACGGATAAAGGGAATGAGTGGTCCCACAGAAGCGATAGAGGTGCGCAGGTTGATGGAAATCAACACCACACCGAGGATAAGGAGGACTTGGGAGGAAGATTTGGGCAAGGGAGGTCTTAAATACGAGGTAAGAGGGACTCTGGAAATACGAAGTACGAGATACGAAGTACGAAATTTAAAGATAATGTCGAATGATGAACGTCGATTGAAGAATGTTGAAGTGGGGAAAACTAACTTTAGGTCAGGAGCAGGCTTTTTAGCCCAGCAGCCCTTATCTCGTTTCTTGGCTCTTGCTTCTTGTCTCTGATCTCAGCAGGCTTCCTAGATCTCTTGGTTCTTGCTTCTTGTATCTCGCATCTGCAGGCGTCTTGATACTAGCTACTTGATACTCATTTAATGTCGAAAACCGAACGCTCAATTCTGAATGTCGAAGTGGGGAAAACTAACTTTAGGTCAGGAGCAGGCTTTTTAGCCCAGCAGCCCTTATCTCGTTTCTTGGCTCTCGCTTCTCGAAAGAATCAGATCCTCTACACACCTTACCCAGGTATCACTGGAGTTGAGGCTGGGTACCAAATCCCAGTGTTCGCCACCAAGTTCTTCAAACTGCTCCTTGTATTCTTCGCCCACTTCCACGGTGGTTTCTAAGCAGTCTGCGACAAAGGCAGGGGAGAAAACGAGTACTTTTTTTACTCTTTCTTTGGCCAATTCCTTGATGGTATCCTCAGTGTAGGGTTTAATCCAGGGATCTCTACCTAATCTGGATTGGAAGCAAGTCATCACCTTATCTTCAGGTAGTCCTAGTTTGGCGGCCACCAATCGGGTGGTCTGAAAGCATTGGGCGCGGTAGCAAAACTGATTTTTTAGCCCATAGGCTGCGCAGCAGGTGCCAAGCTTGCAATGTCCATCCACACTTCCTTTTCTGATTTGCCGCTCAGGAAGGCCGTGGTAGGAGAAGAGAAACTTATCGTACTCATGCTTCTCCATCGCTTCGCGACCCAGTTCCGCCCAAGCCTCAAGAAACAAGGGGTGGTCTACGTAATTGCTCACGAAGGTCATCTCAGGAATGATCTGCCAGGTTTGTGCGATTTCCATGACCCGTTCAATCACCGACCCGTTGGTAGCGGATGCATATTGAGGAAATAGGGGAAGCACAATGATTTTTTTCACATTGGCCTGCTGCAGCTCCTTCAACCCTTTCTCAATACTGGGATTTTGGTAGCGCATGGCCATGGCCACGAGGTATTTTTTAGGATCTAGCTTCTGAACGAGCTTTTCCTTCAAGTCTTGGGTATGAAAAAGTAGCGGGGAACCACGGTCGGTCCACAGTTTGCGGTATTCACCGGCAGATTTTGGGGAGCGGAAGGGGGCGATGATGAGGTTGACCAGCATCCATCGGGGGATAAAGGGAAAGTCGATGACCCGCCCATCCATTAAAAACTCCCGGAGGTACTTGCGAACATCCCCTGTTTTGGTACTGTCTGGAGTCCCCAAATTGACCAGTAGAACTCCTATTTTTGCGTGACTTGTAGACATGAACTGCAGCTATTTCCAGTGAAAAGCCCAAAAATAGCCCCTTTGTTTAACTTTTTGAGGGAAGATTTCTGATTAAAATTGATTTCATAGGAAGATTCATGCATTCTTGACCTCCTAAAAGTTGGACTTATTCCAATCCAACTTTTCGTTTGTTCATCGCCCATTTCATCAAAGGCCCCGAGGTCATGGAGGTCACCAAGGCCATGACCACCAACGCCACGAATAATTTTTCGGTGATCAGCCCATTTTCTAGGGCAATCAAGCCTAAAATAATCTCCATGGCTCCGCGTGCATTCATCCCAAAACCGATGGCCAAGGCTTCGTATTTATCTAGTTTGCCTTGAAGTGCACCAAAGCCACAGCCAATTACCTTGCCCGCATAGGCTACTAAAATTACGACTAGCACTAGCCAAGGATCAAAATTGGCAATGAAGTTTACCTTTAATCCAATGGCCACAAAAAATACGGGAGCAAAGATATTATTGACAAACTGGTGGATAATTTCCTTGGCTCGCTCGGTCATGTGCTCCGAATCGCCGATGGCAATACCGATGATAAAAGCGCCAAAAATGGCATGTAAGCCAATGAATTCAGTAAATGCTGCAGCAAAAAAGCAGGCAGCAAGGGAAAGAGAAATAAGTCCACCCGGCCAAGCCAATCGCTTGTTGATCCAAGGAAGCACCCGGTTGATCAGGGACTTGCCCACCGTCACCATGAATACAGTAAATCCAACGGTAAGTAGGATGGTATAACCAATACCAATTCCACCGGCCTCTTTACCCATAAAACTCAAAATAACCGAAAAGATCATCCAGCCGATGATATCGTCTACCATGGCTGCAGAGACAATCATCATCCCCATCCGACTTTTGAAAAGGTCTAGATCCATCAAAGTTCGTACGATGACGGGTAGTGCACTGATTGCCATGGCTGTACCCATAAACAGGGAAAAGAGGAGCTTGTTTCCTTCGGAAAACCCAAAAAATTCGGCAAAGAAAAAGGGAGCCGTAAAGCCAAAGGCAAAAGGAATCACTAATCCATAAAAACTGATGTTGAGCGCTCTTTTTCCTTGTGAAAACACCAGATTCAAGTCTACTTCAAGCCCTGCTATAAAAAGAAGCAAGACTACTGCCACTTGAGAGTATCCAGCCAAGGCAATATTGCTCATGGGGTAGGATCGAAATAGAAATTCAAAACCTTCAGGAAAAAAAGTCCCCAGGATGGTGGGACCTAGTAAAATTCCAGCCAGAATTTCTCCTACGACGGCGGGCTGCTTGAATTTTCTAGCGATTTCGGCAAATACTCGTGCCAAAACGAGCATGGTAGCAAGTTGAAGTAGTAGCATGACTACCTCATTGTGGGTAAGTTTTTCCATGGCTTACCTATTTGACGATTAACAAATTACATGGTAACTCGATCAATACGTCCTCGATGTCATGCGGAAATATACGGTCAATGAAAGAAAATCCTTGGTCGACACCCATAATCAATAGGTCAGACTCAATGGATTCGCAAAAACGGACCAACTCAACAGCCCATTTTCCTGCGGTCACCTTGATGTTGATTTTGAGATCGGTGGGTTCTAGGTTGTCCAAGATTCCTTGTACATAGTTGATTTCTTCCTGCACCAATTTACGTCGGGTATTTGCTACTTCTGCTTCTGTGCCTTCTGCTGCAGTGGCCATTTTAAAGCCATACATCTTGATTTCATTCAGGATATGGACTTGATTGGACTTTTCTACTTCGCAAAATTTCAATCCCTTTTCAATTACTCTTGGGGTGATTTCTAGCTCAGTTCCGTTGATCACTACCTTCGAAAAATGGGTGGTTTCCACTTTGGGTTCAATCATGGTCAGGACCGAGCAAGTTGCTTTTCGAATTACTTTTCGGGCAACTGAGCCCACGTAATACGTGAGAAGCCCTTCTTTTTTCAACGCTCCCAAGACCAACAAATCCACCTTTTCTTCCTCGCAGGTTTTTAAGATGGTTTTTGCAGGCTTGCCTTCCTTCCAAATGGTTTTGATTCGTCCCAAATCCCCGCAATGGCGCGAAAGAACTTCAGACAATTGTGCTTCCAATTCGGGCGTCTTGGTGCCAACATGGATTAAGACAAGCTCTCCGTTAAAAATTCCGATCAAATTTTTGGCTTCTGCAATCAAGGCCTCCATTCGTGGAGAAAAGGCAATGGCTAGGGCAACTTTTTTGTACATGGCTCAGGAATTAGCACTTGAACTACGGATTTTTTTACGAATTAAGCAAGTTGAACTAGTGAAGAGCCGTTTATCACCGCTCAATTCCGCCTACCTTCATTTTTGAAATTCCGAAAAACTCTCATCCAAAAGTCTTTTTTTTTTTACTAAACTGCTGATTCATTTTTCAATTAAATTCTCTTTATAAGCACTTGAAAACACTATCCCTATGAGAAAATACGTGCTACTAGTACTGGGGTTGGCAATAGCGATTTGCGGCAATGCACTTGCCCAAAGCGACTATCCTACCCTCAGTCAGGCCTCCCAAAGGCTGCAAAAACTCAGCTCCAACCCTGCTGTGGAGCTGAAGACACTCGCCAAAACCGCTGGCGGCAAGGAAATATATGCCTTGAAAATCGGCACGGGAAACAAAGACCAGAAGCCAGCCATCGCTGTCGTCGGCGGTGTAGAAGGGTTTCATGTACTTAGCGTGGAACTTGCGCTCCAGTTTGCCGAAAAGCTTGTAGGAGAAAATGCCAAGGCACTTGAATCCACTACGTTTTATGTGTTTCCCAACTTGTCGCCGGATGCCTATGCGCAGTACCACGATGCTTTGAAGTACGAGCGTCGAGGCAATGCTGTCGCCATCGACCACGACCGTGATGGTATAGCTGGAGACAACGGATACCGAGACCTAAATGGAGATGGGCTCATCACTTGGATGCGTATCACAGATCCCATGGGTGACTGGACCACTTCCAAGGAAGATGCCCGCGTGCTAGTCAAAGCAGATAGAGCCAAAGGAGAAGCTGGTAAATACCGAGTAGTTAAAGAAAGTGTTGACAGCGACAAGGATGGTAATTTTGCCGAAGACCTGACCGAAGGCATTGCCTTCAACAAGTCCCTCACATATAAATTCCCCGTGTTTGAGCCCCTTGCTGGTGATATCGCAGTTTCTCAGCTTGAAAGCAGAGCCCTCTTAGATTACTTGTTTGAGCAGTGGAACATCTTTGCTTTTGTGACCTTTTCACCAGCCAACAACCTGAGCACCCCACTGAAGTACTCGGCAGGTGATGCAAAAAAGCGCGTAGTTACTTCCATTTTGGAAAAAGATCAAGCTACAAATGCCCTAGTGTCTGAACTTTACACCAAAACGGTTCCTGCCAAAGCCTTTCAACAAACCAACCAAGGTACAGACGGGGATTTTTTCCAATGGGCCTATTTCCATTTTGCTCGTTACAGCTTTTCCACCCCAGCCTACTGGAACCCTGAATACAAGGGTAAAACCAACGCAGAAGCTAATTTCTTGGCTTGGTCTGATTCCTTGAAGCAGGATACTTTTGTGCCTTGGAAGGAAGTGAAACACCCGGATTTCCCCAACCATAAAGTAGAAGTTGGGGGCATCAAACCATTTGTCCTTGTAAATCCTCCCTTTGAAAAAGTGGGTGAAATAGCCAAACAGCACACGGATTTTATCCTCAAACTGGCTGCAATGCAACCAAAATTGGAGCTACACAACCTCAAAACAGAGGTCCTTGGAAATGGGCTCACCCGAATCACAATCGACTTATTTAATAACTCTCCGCTACCTACGCACTCCGAAATGGGAAGCAGGTCGCGTTGGCTCAGAAAGCTACGGGTAGATATTGACGTACCTGCAGCCCAACTGATCTCTGGAGACAAAGTGAAGCTAGTCGATTCGTTAGGCGCATTTGAAAAGACAAGCTTTAGCTGGATCGTGCGCAGCAAGGGTCCAGTGCAACTGAATGCTGGAGCTCCCCATGCAGGTTTTGTTTCCCAAACTGTAACATTCTAAGCCATGAAGATCATGAATATCAAACATACCATCACTGCCCTGGCTTTGGGAGCTTTATCGTTAAGTTCCTTCGATGCAAGTGCCCAACAGGAAAACTACTTTCGGGCCATCGGCACGCCGCATGCTCCAAAAGTTGAAATCGCTTGGAACCGCTATTACAGCGCAGAAGGACTTTGGGAGTTGATGAAAAAAATCGCAGTAGCACATCCCAAAATCGCCAAAATCGAATCCATAGGCAAGTCTGTGGAGGGAAGAGACATCTTGACCTTGACCATCACCGACTTCGCCTCAGGCAAAGATACGGACAAGCCGGCCATGTGGATTGATGGCAACATCCACTCCAATGAGGTGCAAGGCGGGGAATTTTCGCTTTACGTAGCTTGGTACTTGACTGAGATGCATGCGGACAACGAATTTGTGAAGCAGCTACTTAAGGACAAAACCTTTTACATCACCCCGACCATCAATCCAGATGCTCGAAATAACTTCTTCAAGGAGCCCAATACCGCTAGTTCGCCCCGCTCTGGTATGCTTGTGCTGGACAACGATGGCGATGGCAAAAATGGCGAGGATAGAATGGATGACTTGGATGGCGATGGACACATCACCATGATGATCCGGAAGTCTCCAACGGGTAGGTTTATCAAAGATCCGTTGGATCCACGAAGACTCATGCAAGTGGGCCCTGACCAGGTAGGGGAGTACGAAATGCTCGGTCAAGAAGGTGTCGACAACGACGGCGATGGTGAAGTCAACGAGGATGGTATTGGCTACTACGATCCCAACCGCGATTGGGGTTGGAACTGGCAGCCCGATTACATACAACGCGGTGCCATGCGCTATCCATTTACTTTGCCAGAAAATCGTGCCGTCATGGAGTTTGTTTGGAAGCACGCCAATATTGCTGGAGCACAAAGCTTTCACAACTCCGGAGGGATGATCCTTCGCGGCCCAGGAGCAGAGGAAGATATCAATACCTACAATCGGGAGGACATTCGTATCTACGATGCCATCGGCAAGAAAGGGGAAGAAATGATCCCGGGCTACCGTTACTTGACCGTGTACAAGGACCTGTACTCCGTGTTTGGTGGTGAGCTGGATTGGTTTTACGGAAACCGAGGAATCTTCACCTATACCAATGAACTCATGGTCTCTTACCTCTATTTCAATAAAGAGGCAGGGCGTGGCAACCAGGAGGAGCAACTCAAAGTCGACGAGCTGCTAACCTTTGGAGATGCCTTTGTCAACTACAAAGAATACAAGCATCCACAGTTTGGCACCGTAGAAATTGGAGGCTTCAAAAAAACCTTTGGGCGTGCACATCCTGGATTTCTTTTGGAGCAGGATGCCCATCGCAATGCCGCCTTCACCATTTACCATGCCTACCATACGCCCAAGCTTTCCATCACCGAGGTGAAGGAAGAAGAGTTGGGCGGAGGATTGAAAGCCATCACGGCTACGATCTTCAACGAGCGCATGATGCCAACGCACGCAAGCCAAGATTTGAAGTACCGCATCGAGCGTCCAGATTATGTGACGCTTACCGGAGCGAAGGTAGTAGCAGGCTTTGTCGTAGAGGATGCCGACATGAAGAAGTACAAGGAGCAGACCAACTCACCTGAAAAAATGGCGGTAGCTAATATTCCAGGTATGGGCGCAGTAAAAGTGAGATGGATTGTTTCTTCAGGATCGGCTTACAGTGTCACAGTGGATTCTGCCAAGGGCGGAAAGGCTAGCTGGAAAAAGTAAGTTAGCTTAATGCAGATTTTAATCCCCATCTCAGAACTGAGGTGGGGATTTTTTTTAGCCACTAGGGCCAATTTGGGTTAATCAAAATCAAGCGAAGGGAAGACAAGGCTGTCTAGCTTTTTTTATCTTTTCTTGAGATGGCTGAAATCCTGGATTTTTTAGGCCTTGTGCAAACAAAGGAATAGGCTAACTGCTTATTTACTGCATCGGATGTGCCCTGATTTGAAAGAAAGGTAGTGAAGGTTGGTGGTTTTAAGAAGGTTCTGTGGCCTTTGTCCTTTGAATGGCTAGGAACCCTAAAAAAAAGGAAGATGAGCTAGGAAGGAATTGTTCGGAATAGTCTTAATTTCATGGTTTAAACTAGTATGCATGCAGACTAGTTTATAGGCAGGTGGTCGCATTAAACAAATAGGTAAGATGCCTAGTAAAGGAAAAAATATAGGGCAAAAAAAAGCCCGATCTGTGAAGACCGGGGTTGTGGTGATAAGTGGACTCGAACCACCGACTCACGGATTTTCAGTCCGATGCTCTACCAACTGAGCTATATCACCATCCTTTTTGAGTGAGGCAAAGGTAGAAAAATGAGTATTCTCTACAAATCCTTTTCAGAAAAAATAGACCCAAATTTTAAAAAACTAGTTAATCCAATCAATATGAGCATTTTACCACAACTCGCGTTTGTCCTAATTCTGGGTGTTGCAGGCTTTATCTTGAGTAAAAGGATTCAATTTCTTCGAAGAAACATCCTGCTTGGCAAGGCAGAAACCCGAAATGACCAACCAGAGAACCGGTGGAAAGCGATGATTCTAGTTGCTTTGGGCCAGCAAAAAATGTTCAAGCGCATCGTTCCGGCATTTTTACACGCACTGATTTATGTGGGATTTCTAGTCATCAACTTGGAAGTACTTGAGTTTGTCCTTGACGGACTATTGGGTACCCACCGCCTATTTGCCCCGTTTTTGGGAGGGGCGTATACGGTAGCGATTAATGTGTTTGAATTTTTAGCTGTTGCGGTATTGGTCTCTTGTATTGCTTTTTTGGTTCGCAGAAACGTGATGAAGGTGGAGCGTTTCACCAAACCCGAATTGAAAGGGTGGGCGGCACTGGATGCCAATTTGATTCTTGTGATCGAAATCATCCTCATGTTTGCCATTCTGACGATGAATGCGACTGATCAGATTTTGGCTGGTAGAGGAGACGAGCATTACCTCGCGCTGGGCCCTCTTTTCTTTAGTAGCTTCCTCCAGCCACTATTTGAAGGCTTCTCATCGGGTGCTTTGGTGGCAGTAGAGCGATTCGCCTGGTGGTTTCACATAGCTGGGATTTTAGCTTTTGCCGTGTATGTGACATATTCGAAGCACCTCCATATTTTTCTCGCTTTCCCTAACACCTGGTATTCGAATCTTAAACCAAAAGGAGAAATGGTAAATATGCCCGAGGTGACTCAGGAAGTAAATATGATGTTGGGGATCCCCGTGGAAAATCCTTCGGCCCCTTCCGCTGAGATTGGCCGCTTTGGTGCCAAAGACGTCAATGACCTCAGCTGGGTGAATGTGCTCAATGCCTATTCTTGCACCGAATGTGGGCGCTGCACATCCGAGTGCCCTGCAAATTTGACGGGTAAAAAACTCTCCCCACGAAAGATCATGATGGATGTCCGTGACAGGGCCGAAGAAGTGGGCAAAAGTTTAGATGCAGGAGGGCCGGGTCTGGCAGATGGGAAGTCACTCTTGGGAGACTACATCAGCAAAGAGGAGATCAACGCCTGTACGAGTTGCAATGCCTGTGTGGAGGCCTGCCCCATCAACATTGATCCCCTATCCATTATTTTACAAATGCGCCGCTATGTGGCCATGGAAGAATCGGGTACCCCTGCCCAGTGGAATGCCATGTTTCAGAATATGGAAACAAGCTTTTCTCCATGGAAATTTAGTCCAAGCGACCGCTTCAACTGGTCTGAAAAAGTAAAAGAAGAAGAAATGAAGTAAGGGATGCCTGTAAGCCTAATTGGTCTTGCATCTTGTTTCTAATATCTATTATTTAAAAAATGTCTACCTATACTGTTCCCACCATGGCCGAAATGGCCGCCAATGCACAGACACCAGAAGTACTTTTCTGGGTGGGCTGTGCCGGTTCCTTCGACGAACGCTACAAAGCCGTAACTCAGGCCTTTGTAAAAATACTGAATAAAGTAGGGGTAAGTTTTGCCGTGCTCGGCCCAGAGGAAGGGTGCACAGGAGATCCCGCTCGTCGGGCTGGCAACGAGTTTCTTTTCCAAATGCAAGCAGTGTCCAACATTCAAGTAATGAATGGCTACGAAGTGAAAAAGGTGGTGACCGCCTGCCCGCACTGTTTCAATACCATTAAAAACGAATACCCTGCCCTAGGAGGAAACTACGAGGTCATCCACCATTCCCAATTTTTACAGCAACTCATCAACGAGGGCAAAGTCGTTCTCGAAGGTGGAGGGGAGTTTAAAGGCAAAAAAATCACCTTCCACGATTCGTGCTACCTCGGTCGAGCCAATGATGTGTACGAGGCGCCTCGGGAGGTCATCAAAGCACTAGACGTGGAGCTCGTGGAAATGAAGCGTTGCAAAGCAAAAGGACTCTGCTGCGGTGCAGGAGGAGCGCAGATGTTTAAAGAGCCCGAGGCTGGAAAAAAGGACATCAACATCGAACGTACCGAAGAGGCCCTATCCACGGGGGCGCAGGTCATCGCCGTAGGCTGCCCCTTTTGCTTGACCATGATGACGGATGGGGTGAAAAATAAGAACCGAGAAGCTGAGATCCCCGTATATGACCTTGCCGAAATGCTGGCAAAAGGGATGGGAATTTAATTTTGGTAGTGAATCAAAAGAGTTTACCTTTTAAATCCAAAAGGCCCTTTTTGCCGTTAAGCAGAAAGGGTTTTTCTTTGATAAAAAATAACCGTCTATGTACCTTCCTTTTGACCAACTGTCCTCCACTTCTCGCGTGTGGCTCTATGCTTCCTCTCGCCCATTTTCTGAGGGGGAGCAAAGCTTGATTCGGACTGCACTGAAGACCTTCTGTGAAGGATGGGCCACCCACGGAACGCTTATGCCCACCTCTTTTGAGATTTTACACGAGCAGCTCCTGGTGTTGGCGGTCGATGAAAGTCAGCTTGGCGCCTCCGGATGTTCCATCGATTCCTCGGTACGTGCCCTCCGTAAGCTGGAAGATTCCCTGGGCCTCGACCTGGTTGATCAAGGGAAAATTACACTAAAGTCAAGCGACGGAGACCTACGCGTTGTCTCGGCATTGGGAATAAAATCCAAAGTGGAGGCGGGGGAGATCAGCCCAGCGCTAGAGGTGCTGCAGCCCAACCTGCAAACCAAAGGTGACCTTCAGGCGCTTTGGCAGCCGATTCTTAAAAGTTGGTTGAGCAGATATTTTCCAAATTAAATCCCCATATTCACCAGTAGACTTCACTTGCTGTCCGATGAAATCAAATTTTTTGCCTCTAGCCCTTTTCTTCGTCCTCCTTCTGGGCGCCTGTAAAAGCCTCGTGGAGAAGGGAAACGAACAGTTTCTTTCGGGTCAATACCAGTACGCCATCGGCACCTTTGCCCAGGTCCTGGCCAAGGATTCAACCAACCTTCGTGCCCATCAGGTGCTTGCAGAGAGCTACCGCCTGTCTAATCGCATCGAATCTGCTACGCCACACTATCGAGCGCTTGCAGCCAAGGACCCTACCTTTGATACCTACTTTCACCTAGGTCAAAGTCTCAAGGCCAATCAAAAAGTGGAGGAAGCTCGCGCCGCTTTTGAAGCAGCAAAGGGCTATGTTTCGCAAGACCGCCTCCTCGCGCGAGTCAACCAAGAGCTGGCTTCCCTGCCTGCTGCGGATGGGATTTCAGACTATTTTCCAAATTACCAGCTGCTCAACTACAAAGAGCTGAATAGCTCGGGGGCTGACTACGCACCCGTGGTAAGTGAAAATTTTCTCTATTTCACCTCCGGAAGAGCCTCTTCCCAGGTGTATCCTGCCACAGGCACAACTTACCACCAGCTATTTCGTGCCCGTGCCGAAGGGTTGCGTGTCGATGCTGCCGGAGTGCAACTCCTGCCAGAATTTACGAATGAAGAGGGACTCAACCAGGCCTCCCTAGCCGTCAGCCCCGATGGAAATACGCTCATCTACGCGAGGGGCAACTCTACCTCAGCCAAAGACTATCCCGAAACCACCCTTTTTGTCTCTTATTTCCGAGGGGCAGGCTTTACCCAGCCTACTTGGATGGCGATCAATGAGGAGGACAGCTGGTGGAACTCCACCCCGGCCTTTAGCGTCGATGGAGCTGAACTTTACTTTGCCTCTACACGACCAGGGGGCTATGGTGGCATAGACTTATACAAGGCGACCAAGCTCGCCAACGGGGATTTTGGCAATGCAGTCAACCTTGGCCCTACCATCAATACCGCTGGAAATGAACTATTTCCAAGACCCACAAAGGAGGGTAAATTTTTCTTTTCGTCAGATGGACATCCAGGGTTTGGGAAGCTAGACCTCTTTGTCGCTGAAAAAAACCAGGAGGGCAAGCAGCAAGTCTCCAATCTGGGAAAGAATTTCAACAGCCCGGGAGATGATTTCGGCATTTTCTTTACCAACTACCCCAAGGAGGGCTTTATTTCCTCCAATAGGGAAGGGGGAAAAGGGGACGATGACATTTACTTTTTTGAAGACAAGACGCCCAAACCGAAGGTGATCAATGTGCTTTTAAATGTGTTTACCAAAGAAGTCAAAAGCGGTGGTGCAGCACAAGCTTTGCCACAAACGCGCGTGGTCTTGTACGGTGCAGACAAAAAGCAGCTAGGAGGAGACTTGTCTAATGCACAGGGTAGGGTGCGCTTTACGCTGTCGCCTGATTCGGAATACAGCATCATTGCGTCTAGGAGTGGGTATTTCTCTAAGTCCTTCCCTTATACAACTCAAGGAAAAACCCCTGATTTAGCCTCGCTGGTGCAAGAAGTAACCAACATTACCCTGGATACCACAGTGATTTTGGATCAGCTGATTCTAGAAAAAGCGATTGTGCTGGACAATATCTACTACGATTTGGCCAAGGCCGACATCCGTACCGATGCGGCAGCGGAACTAGATAAGTTGGTAAAAATCCTCAAAGACAATCCCAGCATACGCATTGAACTGAGCTCCCATACGGACTCCAGATCGAGTGATGACTACAACCTAACGCTCTCTCAGCAGCGGGCCCAGGCTGCGGTTGACTACCTAGTTTCACAAGGCATTGCCAGTGATCGCCTAGTAGCCAAGGGCTATGGTGAAACGCAGCTTATTGTCCCCAATGCGCAAACGGAAGAGGAACACCAGACGAATCGACGTACGGAGTTTAAGGTGATAGAAATCAAGGAAAATTGAGGTTTAGAATACAAAACGCTGGCTGACCCGCATCTAATTTCTCCCGCAGCCTGAAAATCAATTAAATAATTCTCTGGTCTGGAATTAACATTGACCTCGCAAGCAAATGACTTGTTCACCTGGAATTGAATACTTTTAATTCTGTATTTTTACCTAAATTTATCTATTGATTTTGGGTTTTTTGTTTAAAATCAAGGCGTTCACCTAGCCTACGTCTTTAAAAAAAAACCTACGTTTCAAGGCGCAAAAGTTTCTAAAACCTCTGTTCTACTTTGAAATTTTCTAAGGAGTAGAAATCAATGTTTCGCCATATTCTCTCAACTCATTGAGGGTAAAATACAGTAGTTTATTTCGAAAAAATAGAATTGACAATGAAAATCCCTTCCATATTTAAAACAGCCACTCACCAGCGATTTGCAATCAAGCCTAGGTATTATGATCCCATCAAGGAAGAAATTGAAGAGCGTACCTCGAGGATAAAAAAGGAACTGGAACAAGAAGGATTGATTGCCCAAGAGGAGGGCGATTCCTCTCAACCCAAGTGGACGGCATTGAAGGGGTCATTTTCTGCACGTCGAGGAGAGAAGTCCCGAAGTACCACTGTTTTTAATTCCACAGGAATCATTCGCACGCTACTTTTTTTGGGGATGGTCTCTGCGGTTTTTGGATACATCTACCTAGGACCTTCAATTTTTAGGTACTTGGCCTATATTGGTATCGGAGGAGGGTGTGCGTATTTTCTGGTGAAATTCCTCAATAAAAGGAAAAATGCCTGATTTAATCCAGCTACTTCCCGATGCCATAGCGAATCAGATTGCTGCAGGTGAGGTAGTTCAACGCCCAGCTTCCGCGCTCAAAGAGTTGCTAGAAAATGCAGTTGATGCTGGTGCTACGCAAGTACAGGTGGTCATCAAGGATGCTGGAAAGCAATTGATTCAAGTCATTGACAATGGGAGAGGGATGTCGCCTACCGATGCTCGAATGAGTTTTGAGCGCCACGCCACTTCCAAAATCCGCACCGCACAGGACCTATTTGCGATTCGGACTTTTGGTTTTCGAGGAGAAGCCATGGCCTCCATCGCTGCCGTGGCGCAGGTGGAACTCAAAACGCGAACTCAGGAAACTGAAGTAGGCTCCCTAATTTATATTGAAGGGTCTGAAGTGAAAAGGCAGGAGCCCGTAGCCGCTCCTATCGGTACCTCGGTGGCCATGAGAAACTTGTTTTTCAATGTTCCTGCAAGAAGAAATTTCCTAAAATCCAACCCCGTTGAGATGCGGCACATCGTCGATGAATTTCAACGCGTGGCCCTTTCTTACCCCGATATTGCCTTTTCCATGTACCAGCAAGACCTGGAGACCTACAACCTCGTTCCGGGCAAACTCAGCCAACGTATCGTGGGTATTTTTGGAAAAGGAATTCAAAATCAATTGGTCCCGTGCGAGGAAGAAACCACTCATCTCAGCATCAAAGGCTATATCGGGAAGCCAGAATATGCCAAGAAAACTAGAGGGGAACAGTTTTTTTTCGTCAACAACCGTTACATCAAAAGCAGCTACCTACATCATGCGGTGAGCTCGGCCTTTGAAGGCTTGATTCAAGGAGACCAGCACCCGTTCTATGTGTTGTTTCTTGATATCGATCCTGCAACGATTGATATCAATGTGCATCCGACCAAGACAGAAATTAAGTTTGAGGACGAACGTACGGTCTATGCGGTCCTCCGCTCAGCAGTGAAGCAAGCGTTGGGTGCCCACCAGGTCATGCCGGCACTTGACTTTAGCATGGACGTCAACTTTCAAGAAAATTGGACCAAAAATCCCAACACTTCCCTCGAAGTAGACCGAGAATGCAGCTACAAAAGCTATAATACGCCAGAATTTCAAAAAGCCTCTGTCGCTGGCTGGGAACGCCTGTTTGAAGGAAATGCCCCGTCGGCGGTTCAGCCTCCATCCTCCGACGGAGAGGAACAGGAGCTATTGACTTTTCCGAGCAGGGCTTCTGCTGGGGAAGTTGCCCTCTCTTTACGACCCGAAGGACCGGAAGGTACAGGCACTACCTTTCAAGTGGAGCGAAGCTATATCGTCGCCCAGATGTCTACGGGACTGTTGATCGTGGACCAGCAGTTGGCACACGAGCGCATTCTTTACGAGCGCTATGCCAAGCAGCTTCAGTCTTCCCAAGGGGCATCCCAGCAGTGCTTGTTTCCCGCTACGCTAACGCTGAACCCTGCAGATTTTGTGTTGGTGCTGGATATGCTTTCCGAACTACATAGCCTAGGCTTCCAGGTGGAGGAATTTGGAAAAGATACGGTACTGATCCAAGGAGTTCCTGCCGATGTACAGCCTAAAAATGAAAAGGAACTCCTTGAAGGACTACTAGAGCAGTATAAAAACTTCAAAAGCGAACTTTCTCTCGATAAAAAAGAGAATTTGGCCCGATCCCTTGCCAAAAGGTCCTCGATAAAAAAAGGGCAAAAGCTGGATTCACAAGAAATGGAGAATCTAGTGGGGCAACTTTTTGCCTGCCAAAACCCAAATTATTCCCCTTCCGGAAACAAAACCTTTGTGAAATTGGATTTACCTAGCATACACGCCTTCTTTGCTAAATAATATGTTTAACAACCTCACCCCAGTCGTAAAAAACTTATTGCTAATCAATATTGGCGTTTTTTTGGTGGCCAATTTTGTATTTCCAGCATTGAACGAGTGGTTTGCGCTCTACAATATTCAAAGTTCCAAATTCAGACCCTTCCAATTTTTTTCCTACATGTTCATGCATGCAGACTTCTGGCACCTGCTCAGCAATATGTTTGGCTTGCTGATCTTTGGCCCGCTATTGGAGCAGTTTTTGGGTCCGAAAAAACTACTTATCCTTTGGATGGTCTGTGGTATGGGCGCGGGTGTACTTTATTCGGGTTATACCCTGGTGCAGTACCGAAGCCTTGAAGAAAAGGTGCTAGCATTTGAGACCGCTCCCGATCCAGAATATTTTAACCGTCTGGTGATCGAAAATCGAGGCTATTTTGCGCCAGAGGTGTTTGATTTTGTGGATCAGTATAGTCGAAATCCTCAGGATCCCCAGCTTGTGCAACAGGCTGAAAACACCCTAAATGCCATTTTGAGACTTCAGGTCAACCAACCTATGGTCGGTGCTTCTGGTGCCTTGTTTGGTATTCTGGTTGCCTTCGGCATGCTGTTTCCCAATACCCAACTCTTTCTACTCTTCCCGCCCATACCCATAAAGGCCAAGTATATGGTTACCTTTTATGGTTTGTATACGGTGTACAATATTCTGATTACCAGTCCTACGGACAACGTTGCCCACTTTGCTCACTTGAGTGGCCTGATCATCGGTGCAGCGCTGGTGCTTGTCTGGAAAAGAAACAGAAATAGCTTCTATTGATATGTATTCTAGCTTTTGGGATAATTTAAAAAATGCCTTTACCCGCCAGGACAACAGCCTATACAAGCTGATTGCGATTAATTTGGTGGTCTTTTTTGTTGCCCTGCTTGCGCGGGTAATCTTAACCCTTAGCGGTTTTGGAGAGGGGTATAAGGAAGGGATGGAGTGGCTCATGATGCCAGCTTCGCTAACTCGTCTAGCCACGCAGCCCTGGGCTCCTTTTACTTACCTATTCCTTCATGAGGGAGTATTTCACATCCTGTTCAACATGCTATTCCTATACTGGTTTGGGCTTTTGGTTCACCAGTACTTAGGAAGTAGAAAGTTGGCCAACTTATACATTCTAGGAGGCTTGTTTGGTGCTGCTTTTTACATGCTGATCTACAATCTTGCTCCCTATTTTAGCGGATCGGTGGACACGTCGATGATGCTTGGCGCAAGTGCTGGCGTATTTGCTGTGGTCGTAGGAGCAGCTACCTTGGCTCCGCAAACGACCTTTGTGTTATTGCTATTAGGCCCTGTCAAGATTGTTTACATCGCTGCCTTTTACGTCATCCTCTCCTTTGCCAATTCCATTGGGGCCAACGCGGGTGGAGAAATCGCCCACTTGGGAGGGGCCCTTTTGGGGTTTCTCTATGTGGTTCAGCTGAGAAGAGGTTGGGATTTGGGATGGCCTGTTCAGAAAGTAGGCCTCTTTTTTGAACGTCTTTTTTCACGTCCTTCCCCCAAAGTGAGCTACCGAAGATCCACTACGACAAGCAGTAGCCGAAGCGCTAGTGCCTCAAATCCGGCTACTTCCGCTTCCGGAAAAAAGGAAACAACCAGCCAGGAGGAAGTTGACAAGATCCTAGATAAAATTGCTGAAAAAGGCTACGATGGCCTGAACAAGGAGGAAAAAAGAAAGCTTTTTGAGTTTAGTAAAAAGTAAAAGTGGATATCTTTTGATCGCCTACGGATCACAGTCCACTGACACCTTTACTAATCTTCAAACACTATTTTTTTGATGATGGTTTAACTAGGAGTTAGCAGAGATATCTAGTTTCGGCCATTACCAATTAGTCAATCTCCAAGGGGGAAGCTAAGGCCGAAGCGAAAGTAGGGCTGTCGTATTCCCTGGCTCTGAAATTTAAATTCGGTGCTAAGGCCCACCCAGTCGGTTAAGGGTATGACCGCCCCAACGCCTACATTTGCTCCACTCGTATTTTTGCGTGTGCCTGCCGCATCAGGTTGTGAGTTTTCACTAGTAAGGCTGTAGCCAGAGACCACATAGACCTGCGATTTTTCGGTGGAGAGATAGTACCGTAGGTCAGCACTGAAGTTACCTGCGCGGCCAATTGCAGGAAAAAGCTGGGTATAGCTTGGCATGAGGCCGAAATTTGGTGAAAAAAAATACTCCCAACCGACACCTAGGCCAGGCTCATCCATTCTCAAGCCATATTGACCGAGCACATGTACTCGTGAGTCTCCCTGCTGCTGTGCTGACAAGTAGCCAATACTGCTGCAAAGGAGGGCTACTAAAAGAAAAAGGTGTTTCATGGTGTAGGACGTTGAGTCGTGGAGGCTTCCTCCAAATCACAAGTTAGTTAACTATTTTTACCAGACGACCTAGCCTTCCCTTGCTGTCGATTCCTTCTACGATGAGCAGGTGCTTGGTTGCGGATTCCGAATTATAGTATATGAGGTCTGCTTTCCCATTTTGGTCTGTTTGAAGTAACGGGTTCCAATACAGGGTGGAGCGCTTGTCGCTAAGCGAGCGGCTACTTCCCCCTTCTTCGTATTTGGGAGAATAGAAAATGCGAGGCGTAGAGTAGCCACTGTACTTGGTCACTAACGTCCCACCCACTGAGTTATAGGCGATGTTTGCGCCCGTTTTGGTGTATACGGCGATGACCCCATTTCCTCCTTGGGAGCCAAATATTGCTGTTCGAGAAGGATCCTTGTATACCTCCACACTTTCTACATCTCGAGGGCTGATTTGGGCGAGGGTGCTCGCGTCTACTGGCACATTATTGAGCATGTACATGGGTTCTACCCCGGCTTGGACCGAGCCCACTCCTCTAATCAGTACCGTGGCATTGAATCCGTCAAAGGTCACACGAACACCGGCGACGCGCCCTTGGATGAGCTGGAAGATGTTGATATAGCCTTGTCCTCCAGGGATATCTTGAGGCTTGATGGATGCATCTCCTTCTCCATACAACATGCGCGCTTGGGTCTGCTCTTCTTGCAGGGTATTGGACTCGATCGTAATTGCTTCTAGATCAGTTACTTGAGCATCTGTAGTAAGCTGCTGCATGAGGTTCCGCTCCCTTACCGTAGCAATCAATTCCTTTGGCCAGTAGATTTCGGTTGGATAGTTACCACTCAAATTTGAAAATTTAAGGGTTGGAAATGCAATGGATAAATTGATAAAATTTCTGGCGCGCAAGTCTTCGGCAGTGAGGGTAACCGAAGCGGAATCTTGGTATTGCAAATCGGTCAGCAGGAAGCTTCCATCCGGTCCGTATTCGGATGCAAGGAGCTCCACACCCTCCCCAACTAGCGCGGAGATTTTCCCACCACCCAATCCCTTTTTGGTGGGGGTTTGTTCTACGATTTTCCCAGCGATTGTAATTCCCTGCTCGATGTAATGCCCTTGGTCGGGGTAAGTTCCATTACGTACATCCTCCCAGGTGAATCGTGACCATCCATGCGTGAGTAGAACTAAGTCAAGCTCTTCGCGAACTTTGGGGGAATTATCCTGAAAATAATACCCAGGGCGGTAGATTTTGCCTTTGAGGTCGGAGCTTAACAGCAGGTGAGAAAATAGGGTGCCGTATCCCTCGCTTTCGTCTTGAACCTGGTCTAGGTCCAGGACAGTAACAGATAGGCTTGTCAGTGCCAAACTATCTGCATAACTGCTCGTAAGCGCAAGTTGTACCTTGCTTCGGGGTTGTAGGGCTTCAAGCGGCTTTGAAAGATCAAAAGTCAGGTCATCTTTGCTTCGTACAAACACCATACGTTCGAGCAAGGGCCTACCTTGCTCATCCAACACGGCCAGGGTATGTATGCCGGAGGGAAGATTTTTCTTAGGTACTCGCAGACCCCAGATGCCATTGTTGAGCTTTCCCTGAATCATAAAGCTGACCAATCCCCGTGTGTGTGCCACAAAAAGTAAGTTGCCAGGCACGTCAGCACCTTGAATAAAGGCGGAAATAAATGCCCCATTTTCAGGTTGTATCACTTGGATACTCAATCCAGTCGTTAGCGCTTTCGGCAAGGAAATTCTTCGAGTTTCTCCGTGGCTACTGCTGTGAATGACTGCCACGTAGTCTTCTTTTTGGGGAGTAAATTCAATTTTTCCCAAGCCGGCGACGTTGGTTGAAAAATTAGTTTCGTCCTCACCTTCTAGGCTTCCCGTCAAGTCCACAGGAGTTCCATCAGGATAAACTGCCCGAAAGGCCAGTGTTGCCTTTTTTCCAATGATCCATTGCCCACCTTCGGGCAAAAATTGAATGTCGGCTGCTTCCAGGGAGTAGGGGAGCTGTACCTTCTGGGTGACCGCATAGTCTTCGCTCTCCGCAAAGGAAAGGGCTAGGTGCTGTGCAGGATGTGGGCGTTCAGGGATAGAAAATCCAAACTCTGCCTTGCCTTGTGTATTGAGTTGCAGTCCTTGCGTGTGGAGTACTTCTTCTCCAGCAATGGCTTGCAGGGTAATTTCTTTGTTGCTCAGCGGTTCTCCATTGGCAGTGACCCCTTCGAGGGACATGCGGTAGCGTACCTTTCCACCTTCTGTTTTGAGTTCCAAAACGTCTAATTTGGGTAGAAAAGATCCACCCTGACCATCCACTACACGTACCATTTGGGAAAAGAAGTAGTCCTCTCCGGCGTTTTTCATCCAGGTGGTATAGGCTTTGAGTTGGTAGTTCCCTGTTTTGCCGAACGGTGGAAATTTAAAATCTCCGGCGCCGCGTCCTTGCTTGAGTTGGACGATTTTTTGTGCAACCAGAAGGCCATCTCCATCAAATAAATCCACGTATAGGGTTTTGCTCAAGGGCGAAGGAACTTGGGTGCCGCCAGCGACGAGGTAGGCACTAAACCACAGGTCTTCCCCTAAGGTGTAGGTGAATTTGTCCAGGTGTAGGTAAGCTTTTTCGACTGGAAAATTCTCTTGATATCGGGTAAAATAGGATTGAACTTGGTCGGGGAGGGCTTGCTGTGCAAGGGTGGGAATTGAAAAAGTGGCGAGGACAAGCCCAAAAAATAACTTATTGAGATACCGCATAGGATTAAAAAGATTATTTATAGGATGTATACCGGATTTGATTGAGCAAGGTTGCAAAGAAGCATTAGTCTTGAGTTTCGGTACCACTAAGTTGACCCACTTCATTCTTGTTTGCAAGCTGCCCACAGGCGGCGTCGATGTCCTGACCTCTGGACTTCCGTACTTTGGCAATGATGTCCTGGCCTTCGAGCACCCTGATGTAGAGGTCCACCGCCTCTTGGGAGGCTTGTCTGAATTCCCCTTCGTCGATGGGGTTGTATTGGATGAGGTTGACCTTGGAGGGGATGATTTTGCAAAACTTGGCCAAGGCCTTGGCATGGCGCTCGTCGTCGTTTATCCCTGCCCAGATCACGTATTCGTAGGTGACTTTTCTTTTGGTGCGGCTGTACCAGTAGGAAAGTGCTTCGGCGAGGTCTTCCAGTGGGTTGACATCGTTGATGGGCATGAGTCGGGAGCGGGTTTCATTGATGGCGGAGTGAAGAGAGACTGCGAGGTTAACCTTGACCTCGTCGTCAGCCATCTTTCGAATCATTTTGGGTATGCCTACAGTGGAGAGGGTGATTCTTCGAGGGGCCATGCCCAAGCCCTCATGTGAGGTAATCTTGTCTATGGCGTCCATCACGTTGGCATAGTTGAGTAAGGGCTCGCCCATGCCCATAAAGACGATGTTGGTGAGTGGCCGCTGGAAGTAGGTTTCTGCCTCGTCTTTGATGGCTACCACTTGGTCATAAATCTCGTCCGCGTTCAGATTTCTCATTCGCTTGAGACGTGCTGTCGCACAAAAGTTGCAGTCCAAGCTGCAACCCACCTGGGAGGAAATACAGGCCGTGATCCGCTTGGTGGTGGGGATGAGCACCGACTCCACAATTTTGTCATCGAAAAGCTTGACCGCATTTTTGATTGTGCCGTCGCTGCTGTGCTGCATCAAATCTACTCGAATGTGGTTGATGATGAAGTGCACTTTAAGCAGCTCCCGTGTGGAAAGGGAAATGTTGCTCATCTCGTCAAAGTTTTTGAGGGACTTGTTCCAAAGCCATTCGTACACTTGCTTGGCTCTGAATTTTTTGTCTCCCTGTGCTAGGAAGAATTCTTCCAGTTCGGTCAAACTTAATTTTCGGATGTCTTTTTTCTGTAATTCCACGCCCTAAAGTTAGGGATTGAAATCGGGAATGTGGATAAATCCCCATGCGCACCCGGCTTAATTTCCTTGGGCGGTAGGTGGCGGATCTTTTGGCTGCAAGCTTCCTGTTTTTTGCCTACCGCTGCCCCTCCTTTTCTTAGAAAAAGAAGAGGATTCAGGAACATATCCCTTATTTTTGCAGGGAAAAATGTAATGCCTTGCTATGCGCCAATCTTGGTGGAAAATCCTGACAGTAGGACTCTTGCTGTACACCCTTCTAGGAGGCTTTTTGATGGAGGTACCTCGTCTTCCTATTTTGAATGAAACCATTCGTGCCTTGTACTTCCATGTGACCATGTGGTTTGGGATGATACTGATGTTGGTGGTGGCGGTAATCTACAGCGTCAAGTTCTTGAAAAGCAATGACCTCAAGCACGACGACGTCGCGATAGAATTTACCAATGCAGCGATTTTATTCGGGGTACTGGGTATCGTCACCGGGATGTTGTGGGCAAAATTTACCTGGGGAGATTACTGGAGTGGAGACCCCAAGCAAAATGCCTCTGCCATCGGTTTATTGATGTATTTCGCTTATTTGGTTTTGCGAGGTAGCCTCAGCGACACCCAACAACGCGGAAGAATTGCGGCAGTTTATAACATTTTCGCCTTTGCAGCCTTTATACCTTTGATATTCGTGTTGCCCCGCCTCACCGACAGCCTGCACCCAGGCAACGGTGGCAATCCAGGCTTCAATGCTTACGATCTAGATGCCAAGCTTCGGCTGGTATTTTACCCTGCGATTTTGGCCTGGACCCTCTTGGGCGCTTGGATCGCAACTGTTCGCATTAGAATCCGTAGGGTAACGCGTGCCGTAGAAGACAATATGACACAGCCTTAATTGATGAAAAAAATTACACTAGCCATTCTTCTGCTGCTTTCGGTTGCAGCCCAGGCACAAGAAAAAATCGCTGTCACCACCGCAGACTACAGCAATAGCTCCGTTGAGATGGCAGATCTCATGCGTTCTGAGGGCAAAATCTACATCTTAGTGGGCATCGTCCTGCTTATTTTCGCTGGGTTGACAGCTTATGTGATCCACACGGACCGCAAGGTGAGCAAGCTGGAGAAACTTATTTCTGAAAAATAAATCGACTATGAAAAAAGGCCATATCATTGGGTTGGGAATCATTGCCATTGCTATCGTCATCATCATGACGTCCATAGGCGATGCAAGCAGCTATGAGAGCTTCAATACCGCATTGGAGATGAAGGAGGATGGAGAAGACAAGGCGATTCACGTGGTCGGCAAGTTGAAGAAAGATGCAGCCGGTGAGGTCTCAGGACTTGAAATCCGTGAGGATAAAACCTCCTTTACTTTCCTCTTGGTGGATAATGAAGGCACCACCCAAAAAGTATTTTACAACGAGCCAGTACCCGCTGACTTCCAGCGCTCCGAACAAGTAGTTGTGATCGGGGCCTATCGTAATCAAGAGATTTTTGTGGCAGACAAAATTTTAATGAAGTGTCCTTCCAAATACCAAGAGACGGACGTGCAGGCTGCCGGAATGTGATGTTGAGTTTTATCCCCAGTAGCTTCTTATGATCAATACCTTTGTGGGTAATTTTGGCCACCTGACCACCCTAGTGGCTTTTGTGAGTGCATTGGTCACTGCCTTTGCATACAGTCAGTATTTCAAGGCGAGCGAACTTGAGAAGGCCAGTTGGAGAAGATTCAGCCGTGTGAGTTTTTACATCCATGCCCTGGCGACGAGCATGATTGCTTTGTCTCTTTTTGAGATCATCTACAACCAGCGGTACGAGTATTTTTACGCCTATTCCCATAGTTCGAAAGCACTTCCGGTACACTACATGATTTCCAGTTTCTGGGAGGGTCAAGAAGGGGCGTTTATCCTATGGGCCTTTTGGAACGTGGTTCTAGGACTGGTGTTAGTGCATACCAACAAATTCTGGGAGGCACCTGTGATGGTCGTGTTTGCCCTAGTACAAGCTTTTCTAATTTCCATGATTTTGGGCGTTGTAGTTGGTGATCTAAAGATTGGCAGCTCGCCCTTCATCCTCCTTAGAGATGCCACGCAGGCACCTATCTTCAAGTTGAACCCAGACTTTGTGCCGGAGGATGGCACTGGACTTAACCCGCTCTTGCAAAACATTTGGATGGTGATTCACCCGCCCACGTTGTTTTTGGGCTATGCCTCTACGCTGGTTCCTTTTGCCTTTTTGATTGGTGGTTTAGTCACCAAAAAATACGCAGAATGGATACGTCCTGCCTTGCCATGGGCGATTTTCTCGGCAATGATCCTAGGGACGGGAATTATCATGGGTGCCTATTGGGCGTATGTGACCTTGAATTTTGGTGGATACTGGAATTGGGATCCTGTGGAAAATGCGGTGTATGTACCATGGTTGATCTTGGTGGCCTCCATCCATACGATGATTACCTTCAAGAAAAGCGCAACGGCTCTCAAGACCTCTATCATCCTCGTAATCATGAGTTTCATCCTAGTGCTTTACGCCACCTTCTTGGTGCGATCTGGGGTGCTAGGAGATGCTTCTGTGCACTCCTTTACCGACTTGGGTTTGTCCGGACAGTTGCTGATTTACCTGTTGTTTTTTACAGTTGTGGCGATTGTTCTTGCTGCTAGGGCCTGGAAGCATTTGCCCACCTCAGAGCGAGAGGCCTCTGCCTATTCTCGGGAGTTTTGGATTTTTCTAGGCGCGGTCACTTTAAGCTTGATGTCTTTCCAAGTAATCTTGCCAACGTCCATTCCTGCTTGGAATGCTTTGGTAGAAAGCTTCGGCGGGATTTCCAATATGGCGCCGCCCGCGGACCAAGTGGAGTTTTATACCAAGTTCCAACTCTGGTTTGCCGTGGTGCTGGCCTTGCTCACCTCAGTAGGACAGTTTTTCTGGTGGCAGAAAAGCGATAAGAAGTCGTTGAAGGACTCCCTGGTCCTCCCTTATGTGATTGCTATTTTGCTTGCTACGGCCATCATTGTGCTGGCGAAAGTGTACGACTGGAAATACATGATCATCGTCTTGACAGGGATGTTTACAATTGTGGCCAATGCGACAATCCTCGTAAAACTGCTCAAAAAATCAACCTTCAAGCTAGTAGGTGGATCTTTGGCGCACATCGGATTGGGCATGATTTTGATTGGCATCATGTTTAGTTCTGGCTATTCGGAAGTGATCTCAGTGAACGTGTCGGGACTGACATATAGCAACAGCTGGGAGGATGAAATGAACAAAGAACACGTGCTGCTGTGGATCAACAAGCCCATTCAAATGAAGGACTATAAGGTCATCTACCGTGGGCGACAGAAAAAAGTAGTCGGAGTGCCCGAGTACGTACCCGCCAAAATTCTCGCATCCACCGGCAAGGTAAATGAAGCTATTGCTCTGGAGGATTTCAAGGACCATTTCAAAAAGGGTGACCAAGTGCAAATTGTTCTTGAGGAAAACGACTATTTCAAGATCGACTACCTTCAAAATGAGGCCTTACAGTTTTCTTTGTCACCGATGTCGCAGTTCAACGAGGGCATGGGTGGGCTGATTTCGTCCCCAGATTCTAAGATTTACCTCAACCGTGACTTATACACCTATGTGGCCGCGATGAATGATTTCTCTGATCCGGAGTGGAAAGAAGATGAAACCTACGAAGTGAGCCCTGGAGAACAATTTCATGTCGCAGACTTTGTCACCTACTTCGATGGCGCGGAAGTGCTTAAGGAATTGGATGGCTACACCTTGCAAGAAGGGGATGTGGCGGTTAAAGCCAAGCTACGCATCTTGGATTACGACGTAGAAAAAATACTGGAGCCGACCTTTATCATTCGTGATAATCAGGTGGGGAAACTCCCGGTAATTGATTCCGAATTGGGAATTAAAATCAGCTTGGAAAATATCCTTCCCGACCAAAACAAGTTTGTCTTTAAAGTCAATCAGTACCAGAAGGACTATGTGGTCATGAAGGCAATCGTCAAGCCTTATATCAACGTGCTTTGGATAGGGACGCTAGTGATGCTACTTGGATTTTCCGTGGCCATCTACCGTAGGTTTGATGAGTTTGTCAAAATGCGAGACAAGGGGATTGAATAAGGGGATTAGGTATAATTTTTCTGTCGGGATTATACGATGTACCAGGTACAATGTACCAAGTACTAAGTATGGACTAGAATTCTTTTCTCGTCTTGCTACTTGATACTAGCTACTTGATACTTATTTTTTGCCTAAAAAAATTCGCTCAAGGGTGGAAGCTACCCCATCCTCTTTGTGGTGGAGTGTGATTTCATTGGCCACTGCTTTTACTTCGGGGAATGCATTGGCAACTGCTACACCCCAGCCCACCTGTTCCAATAGGTCAATGTCATTGTAGCCATCCCCAAAGGCAATGACTTGATCCATACCAAAGGGATGGGATTCGTGTAAGATCCGGGCTACTCCCGTGGCTTTGGAGATTTGTTTGGGAGCAATCTCCAAGTAGGTTTCTTTGGATCGGTACAAGTGAAGGGCTTCACTTCCGTGGAGGAGTAAGTAGTCGTATAAGGCTCGAATCTCGCTTGAATCCCCCATACACATGATTTTGTGTGCCCCCCAGTTTTTTGTTTTCCACAGCGAAATCACCTCCTCGGTAGCCATCCAGGTAGGGGATACCTTCGTATTTTGTATCTCACGAGCCGACCAGTAATCTTCTTGAGGAGCAAACCAGTCCTCTGCATGGAAAAGGCTAAGATGAATTTGGCTGTTTTTGGTTTTGCCCACTACCTCTTCTACCCAATGCAGGGGGATGGTGACTGATTCCAATACCTGGCCTTTTTTACCGAGCACCAAGCCTCCATTGTAGGCAACCAAAGCTTCGGTTGGGCGATTCAAATCATGGAGCAGGTGTCGCATTGCTGCGGGCATTCTTGCACTAGCCAAAATGAGCGGGATTTCCGCAGGTATCGCCGCCACTACCGCTTTGAGTCTAGGGGAAAGGTCTCTTTCTGAGTTGAGAAGCGTTCCGTCTATATCGGAACAAATGGCTTTAAAACTCATGATAGCAAAGGGGATAGGAAGATTAAGGGGATGGAAACTTCTAAAAGTGTAATCCAGATTTATTCTTGGGCGGATTTGAAATCACTAACCTCAAAGGTGTATTCCTCCATAGAAATATTCTCCGGGTTGTAGGGGTCTGTCTGCACAAATTGGACAGTAATCTTGGTGTATTCTTTAGCATTTTTAAAATCCCTCAAATAGAGCTCGGCACAGGTGCGTGCAAGTTGGTCACGTTTCTCTGCCATCAGTTGCGGATCTCCATTTTGAAGTTTGAGAAAAATCATGGACTCTTCGGTATCTCCTTCGGTGGATTTGGAAAGGTTAACACTGCTGCTTTCAAATTTCCCCAGCCCTATGATTTCTTCAGAAGGCATGAATCCTTCTCCTAAAAAACCTTCCATACCGCTGAAGGCGAATTTGGCAATTTCTTCTGGGGCACAGCTACAGCCTACCAGCAGAGGGACCATCAGAAAAAGGAGCCAGAGTTGATTTTTCATGAGAACAAAGATAAACCTTTCAGGTAAGTAGTAGAAATGGAAACGGAATCTATCGAAAAACGGTGCGAGTTAACGTGATTGCCATCCAACGGTGTGAAAAAAAGGGAAGATTTTTAAAAGGTAATCTTATAAAAGACAAAGCGTTTGTCTTCCGGATTTTTGATTCGGGTGATCAATGGAAATCCTTTTTTCTCTAGGTATATCCCGTTGATTTCTTTGAAAAGCCGGGAGCGTTTAATTCTTTTTGAGTCAAAATTTGTGATTTGATGGATGCCAAGGAGGGTGTCAAATACCTCGGTGCTCAATTTTTCTCCATCGTAAGCAAGCAGCTTTCCAAGTAAATCTTCACTTTCTTCTTCTACTTCTTGTTCTCCTTCCACATTTACTTCGAGAGGAGGTTGGGTGTTGACAGTTTTCCTTTTTTGAATTTGTATTCCTATCCAACCTGTAAAAAAGAGAAGGAGGGGTAGTCCCAACCACACTAGAATGGAGGAGATATTTTGGCCCTCATTTTCTTTGGGAGACTCCAGCACTTGTAGTTGGCCAATAGCTCTTGTTTTGCTTCGTATGAGGTCCAAGTCGATTAGTACTTCTTTTCCATCGATAGCGCTACCTTCATTGTAGTCGAAGTAGCGTATTTTGTTTCCTATAATTTCAATGAACGGGGAGTCAAAGATTTCTGCATTCTTATTGCCTTCGTAGAAAAACAGTTTTCCAGTTTCTTTTTCGAAAAGAATCCAAAGAATCCATCCCAAGCCTGGTAATTTGGAGTTGGTCACGCTAAAGCCATAGTCCTGAGATTCATACAACCGACTTTCATTCGTATGTACTATCTCAGCTAGGTTAAATTCTTTGATATCTATTTTAATTGGCTGCCATGATTTTTTTTCAAGATCTAAAAAATAGCCATTGGATTCTTTTTCTAGTCTGGGGATTCTAGGATTCGTGTACTCTCCAAAGAGGTTAACAATTCCTTTTTTGGTTTGATAAGCTCCCGTCGGGAAATAGTCTAGGGGTTGGTTTTTTGCTTGGATAAATTCCCAGGAGCCTTCCAGGCTATCAAATTTCATGAGGTCTGAATGGGTATTCCACAAGCCCCCACCCCCCAAAATATGGAAGGTATTATTCCGTTCAAAAAGTTGGGAACCGCAGGTGTAGCCTCGATTGGCGAATTGGTACTCTTTGATCAATTGGCCATCAATTATGGCGTAAAAATCAAATGAACAATGCATAAAAACCTTGACCTCTTCAGTTGATTTTTTATAAAAAAAATCATAGGTACTAGGTGTTTTTTTATAAATACTATCCAGTTGCGCAAGTATTTTCTTAGTTACTTTCCCTTCTAAAAAAGAGTCCCTATTGGTAAAAGTCCAGGCATTCGAATTGATTTTGAGTTTATAAAATTCCGGTTCTGCGGCCTGGGAATTCAGGCTAAAAAGTAAGATCCAAACTAAAAAAAACGAGGTGCGCTTCATGGATTAATTCTAAATGGTGACCAGTGGGGACCAAATACTGTTAGGGGCATTTTGAATTATTCTACTAATATATGTAATAAACGCTAAAGTGTTAGGAGTCAGCTCTTGGTCTTATGTTGATTTTCAGGCTAAAAAGGATGTAGTTGTAGTAGTACATGGTAGACAAAAAAAGGCCCCGCAATTCTGCGGGGCAAGCGATTCAACTGAGCTAATCCCCTTTTTGAATTAGCCACTCGATGTAGTTTCTACTCTTTTTCTTTTTGATTTCGAGTTCGCGCTTGAGCGCAGCAGATCTATCGGGGAGTATTTCGGTGTAACGGATCTGCCAATCTGGTGCTCCTGCTTTGGTAGAGGGGGTAGATCCAGCATTATGGTGTTTTAGTCTCCTTTGCAAGTCATCGGTGGAGCCGACATAGTACTTGTTGGTTTTCAGGCTAAAAAGGATGTAGATGTAGTACATAGTTGAAAAAATTTAGATAAAAAAAGGCCCCGCAATTCTGCGGGGCCCTGGTGGAGTCCCGCAGAATTGCGGGACGAACCGATAACCTTCCCGCATTGCTGCGGGACGCTCCAGCTAACTGAGCTAATCCGCAGTTATCTAGAAATCCACAAGGATAACTTTACTAAACAAAAAAAGCTGTCCAGATTGGACAGCCTTGTGGAGGATAACGGATTCGAACCGATGACCTCTACACTGCCAGTGTAGCGCTCTAGCCAACTGAGCTAATCCCCCTTATTATTCTGTGATTCGAGCCGATGACCTTCCCGCATTGCTGCGGGACGCTCTAGCCAATTGAGCTAATCCCCCATATTACTTTTAGAATTCGAACTGATGGTGCTTCCCGCATTGCTGCGGGACGCTCTAGCCAATTGAGCTAATCCCC
>Ga0164295_10000011_pt1 | contig 245160 bp, 259 predicted proteins | sample GEODES006metaG_FD_111798 | JGI IMG/M metagenome (GOLD analysis project Ga0164295, IMG submission 111798) | Oligotrophic lake water microbial communities from Sparkling Lake, Wisconsin, USA - GEODES006 metaG | ecosystem: Environmental > Aquatic > Freshwater > Lake | place: USA: Sparkling Lake...
ATGTGCAAAGCAGTTGACCGCGGCATGGTTATTAAGGAAGTGAAGCTACTTGAGAAGAGCGGTGGCAAGTCAGGTACTTGGGTGGCGAACTCTTAGTAAATTTATAAGTAAGTTGATTGCCATTACTTAAAACAAAAAGGGTATGCATTGCATACCCTTTTATTTTTTATTTAATTTTTACTTAATGGCTGATGTTATCTGCAATCTGCTGGCAATAGTTTTTTCGGCAAAGTTGTTGTCGGTGATTTACAAGACCAAATTCCAGCCCAAGGCTCCGATTTTGAACTACTCAAATCTAGTGCTTGAACCGAGTTTGATGCTGAGTTATTAACAGGCATGATATTGAGTTCATTGGCACCATCAGGAGCAACACTTGATTGATAGACAACAGTAATGGCGCCCGTCTTCTCAATTCTTACTTCTTTAACGCTATTAGTTGTCGTACTCTTAAACATCTCCTGAGTAGCGTCACTCATATCAGCGGCACCTTTACCAGAGTAGACCTCTGTCACAGCCAATTTAGCAGCGGCAGCCAAACTTAAACCTTCTGCAATGCGTGTCTTTGCTATGTAATCCTGATACTTGGGCACAGCCAAAGCGGCCAGAATGCCAATAATGGCAATTACCACCATGATTTCAATTAATGTAAAACCGTTTTTATTTTTCAAAATTTGTTTCTTTTTTTTCATTCCTGAGCCCTTTCGTTAATAAGCCACCATCATGTCAGATGGTGGCTTACAAGGGGGCTGATTATTTTGTATGAAACTTCTGATTTTTGAATCAGACTAATTTGAGATTATTTCTTTTGCTTCATTTGTCTTTTCATAATTTCACCGTAACCCATTACTGCCAAGGCAGCAACAATACCCGCTAACGTCGCATAATTTTCAATACCAGCACCAAGGTGCTTAATCAAACCTGGGTCTGAGAAAATCATACCGCCAGCGATCCAACCTAATAGACCTGCGCCTAATGTCACGATCCATGGGAAGCGATCGATGAGGTACAGAACGATTTGGCTACCACCAACGATTAAGGGAATAGATACTAATAATCCAAATACGATGTAACCAAACTGATGATGAGAAGCTTCAACTTGGCCCGCTGCACCAGCAATCGCAATCACGTTATCAACGCTCATTGCTACGTCAGCGACGATGATGGTTTTAATAGCAGCCGATAATTTATCCGAAGCTTCAAGCTCGTGACCGCCATCTTCCTCCGATTGAACCATTAACTTGTAGCCAATCCACAATAACAAAATACCGCCTGTGAACTTTAAGAATGGGATCTGAAGAAGTGTTACAGCAAAAGCTACCAATGCAACGCGCAAAATAATTGCACCTGCCGTCCCCCACATAATGCCCTTGCGACGTTGATTTGGGTGAAGGTTACGACAAGCCAATGCAATTACTACAGCATTATCACCACCCAAAAGAATGTCAATCATGATGATTTGGGCTATTACCGTCCAATCAATGGTTGCCAGAAATTCCATGTCATCCTCAATATTTTTTTATAAGTGAAATAAAAACGGGAGCTAGGCTCCCGTTATTTTTTGCCTTAATACGAATATTACAACAATGCTTTGAGTAATTTAGCCATTTCTGATGGATTACGTGTCACAGTAAAGCCACACTCTTCCATGACAGCTAATTTTGCATCAGCTGTATCAGCGCCACCAGAGATCAAGGCACCAGCGTGACCCATGCGCTTACCTGCAGGAGCTGTTACACCAGCGATAAAGCCTACTACTGGCTTTTTCATATTAGCTTTGCACCAGCGAGCTGCATCAGCTTCATCTGGTCCGCCAATTTCACCAATCATAATCACCGCATCTGTATCTGGATCATCATTAAAGGCTCTCATGATATCAATATGCTTAAGGCCATTGATTGGATCACCACCGATACCAACTGCTGAAGATTGACCAAGACCAATTTCTGTCAACTGAGCAACTGCTTCATAAGTCAATGTACCGGAGCGGCTTACTACACCAATACGGCCTTTACGATGAATATGTCCTGGCATGATGCCAATCTTGATTTCATCAGGGGTGATCAAACCTGGGCAGTTTGGACCTAATAACAAAGTCTTTTTGCCACCCTTGGCTTCTTTAGCTGCCATCCTGTTACGAAGTTCCAACATGTCGCGGACAGGGATACCCTCTGTAATACAGATTGCTAAATCTAGGTCGGCTTCAACAGCTTCCCAAATCGCAGCAGCAGCACCAGCTGGTGGTACGTAAATAACTGAAACCGTTGCGCCTGTTTCGGCAGCAGCTTCTTTTACTGTTGCATAAATAGGAATATCAAAAATTCTTTCGCCAGCCTTTTTTGGGTTGACGCCTGCAACAAAACATTCTTTGCCGTTAGCATATTCTTGACATTTCTCAGTATGGAACTGACCTGTTTTACCAGTGATACCTTGAGTAATTACTCGTGTGTTTTTATTAATTAGGATAGACATTTAATTTCCTTTCGTGGCCTGAGGCTTACTTAACTGCTGCAACAGCTTTAGTCGCTGCTTCAGCCATCGTGTCTGCACTAATAATCGGCAGGCCAGATTCAGCCAACATTTTCTTACCAAGCACTTCATTAGTACCCTTCATACGAACAACTAAAGGTACGCTTAAGTTCACTGCTTTACAGGCCGTAATCACACCATCAGCAATCACATCACACTTCATGATGCCACCGAAAATGTTAACTAAGATTGCTTTAACGTCTTTATTCTTCAACATGATTTTGAATGCTTCAGTTACTTTTTCTGCAGTCGCACCACCACCAACATCCAAGAAGTTTGCTGGTTCACCACCAAACAACTTAATTGTGTCCATCGTGGCCATGGCTAAACCTGCCCCGTTAACTAAACAGCCAATATTGCCATCTAGAGAGATATAAGCTAGATCAAATTTAGAAGCTTCCACTTCAGCTGGATCTTCTTCGTCTAAGTCGCGATAAGCAACGATTTCTGGGTGGCGGAATAATGCATTTGGGTCAAAATTGAACTTAGCATCTAAAGCTTTGATGCCGCCATTACCTTCAAGAATCAATGGATTGATTTCAACCAATGATGCATCGGTATCCATGTAGACTTTGTATAAGTTTTGTAACACCTCTTTTGCCTGTGCTTGAGAAGCTTCAGGAACACCAATACCTTGGGCTAGCTTAGTGGCGTCAGCATCTGTTAAACCAACTAGTGGGTTGACAAATACTTTGATAATTTTTTCCGGAGTCGAAGCGGCAACCTCTTCAATATCCATGCCGCCCTCGCTTGATGCCATCACAACCACCGATTGTGTGGCCCGGTCAGTCAAAAGCCCAACGTAATATTCTTTTTTGATGTCGGCACCGTCTTCAACCAATAAGCGACGAACCTTTTGACCTTCAGGGCCAGTTTGATGAGTCTTTAACTGCATACCCATGATCTGAGAAGCGTAAGTCTTTACTTCATCAAGACTCTTAGCTACTTTAACGCCGCCACCTTTACCACGACCACCAGCATGTATCTGAGCTTTAACCACCCAAACCGGTCCACCTAATTTTTTAGCTGCTTCTACAGCTTCATCAACACTGTGCGCTGGAATACCGTTTGGTACTGGTACATTGAACTGGCGTAAGATTTCCTTACCTTGATACTCATGGATCTTCATTGAGACGTCCTCTTTAATAGTCGCAAAATTTTAATATTTGTAACTTACTTAACACTGTCTATTACGGCTTTTTATTAACCAAGCCAGCTATTATCGCTTTTTCGCTAAGTGTCAGGACTTTTTTCTGGGATTTTTATCAACTACAGGGGCTCCAAACCATGCTGGATGGTAGTTTTTAACAGCCTCACCGTCTGTTCTTAGGGCGTGACAGCCGTTCAACTGAAATGGCATTTGACCGCTCACTTGATCAGTTACTTTTAATCCTTCACCAAGAAAGCTCTGAATAGCAACAGTTGGAAAAACAGAACATAGTTCAGTTATATGCGAGCAACCAGAGACTCCTGAATATAGATCCTTTATGGCTATACGGAAGCCTTTAACTAAGTTAAGACCAACTAACTTCTTATATTCAGGTTCAATTTTGTTGCAATACTGCTCATAAGGAGCAGCATGAGTTACGGCTTTAGCATCCAAAATATTAAAGCTGGCATCAATAGTTATGCAAAGCGTCATGTCATGAATTGCATCACCACTTTTGCGAATGCCGGAGCACAGGGTAAAGTCTCTAGTTTTGGTATCCAATAAATTCGCCTCAAGATCCCATAATCCATCCTCACGCAAAAATGCTTGAGTAGAGATTTTTCTTGTGTGTATTAGCTTGCGTGATACAGAAGTTAGTAGATTTGTCATGATTGAAGTCTACACCACTTAATCATCAGAAATGATTAAGAACTTCTAATCGAATAGATCATCTGGGGGTAAGTAGCGCCCAGTAATGATTTTTGAAACTTGATCTAAAGGGAACCCTTTAGAAACCAAATAGCGCATTTGTTTTGCTCTATCTTTCTGATCAACAGGAACGAGACCATCAAATTTTTTCTGCCATAAATCGTGGGCGCGCTGAGCATCGCTTTCTTTTAAACCATCTTTAAGACGACTAACAGTTTCTTGATCGATACCATTTTGCTTTAACTCATCAACAATTCTTCGACTTCCATAGCGCTCAGACTTTCGCCTCACAAGACCTTCAGCAAATCGCTCATCTGATAACCACTCTTGTTTTTGAAGTTTGAGTAATAACTCATCTAACTCTGATTCGGATTCTGCAAAAGGCAAGAGCTTCTTGCGAAGCTCTTGAAGACTTTGCTCTCTTCTTGATAGAAATCTAAGAGCACGCCCCATTAAACTTGGGGCGGGCTTCTTAGGCATCTGCGGGCTCTTTGGCGGTTATAGGGTCACCACCTTTAACGCCTAATTTCTCACGAACCCTTGCTTCAATTTCTTTAGAAATCTCTGGATTCTCTTTTAAGAATTCACGTGCATTATCTTTACCTTGACCTACACGGTCGCCTTTGTAGCTGTACCAAGCACCTGATTTTTCAACGATGTCACACTCAACGCCTAAATCAATAATCTCACCATGGCGCGAAATACCTTCACCGTACATGATGTCAAAAATGGCCTCTCTAAATGGTGGCGAGACTTTATTCTTTACTACTTTCACGCGAGTTTCGTTACCTACGATATCGTCACCTTTTTTGATACTACCAATACGGCGAATATCTAGACGCATAGAGGCATAGAATTTCAACGCATTACCACCAGTAGTTGTTTCTGGAGATCCGAACATCACACCAATCTTCATACGAATTTGGTTAATGAAGATCACCATTGAATTTGTACGCTTGATAGTTCCAGTCAATTTACGTAATGCTTGACTCATTAAACGAGCTTGTAAACCTGGTAATGAATCACCCATATCACCCTCAATCTCAGCACGAGGAACAAGTGCCGCGACTGAGTCAATAACGATGAGGTCAATAGAGCCAGAACGCACAAGCGCATCAGCAATCTCTAAGGCTTGCTCACCTGTATCGGGTTGAGAAATTAACAAATTATTAACATCTACACCTAACTTAGCGGCATATTGCACATCCAGGGCATGTTCAGCATCAATAAATGCGCATGTACCACCCAGTTTTTGCATCTCTGCTACTGCGTGAAGCGTTAGAGTCGTTTTACCTGAAGACTCGGGGCCATAAATCTCAATAACACGACCACGAGCCAGACCACCGACCCCAAGAGCGATGTCCAAACCTAGTGATCCGCTTGACACAACTTGGATATCTTGACCAATATCACTGTCTCCAAGACGCATGATGGAACCTTTGCCAAACTGCTTCTCAATCTGCGCAAGGGCTGCATTTAATGCTTTTTGCTTCTCTGAGCTCATGCCCTCTATATCGGCAGGGGCTGATCCTGATCCCGATTCAGATCTAGATTTCTTCTTTTGGTCTTCCATAATCGTCCTTATTCAAAATTAGGTGTTTTCGATATATTTAAATCTACAGTAATCACTGTATATAAAAACAGTACTCTATGCAAGGAATTTCTTTCCCTTAATAGAATATCCATTAAAACGCCCTATTTTGTTATATTCAATCAGTAAAGTTCTAATAACTAGTAGGTTTTTGCTGAAAAGGTTGTATGAGAATACTGATAGCTGAAGACGATAACGTACTAGCTGACGGGCTTACACGCTCATTACGACAATCTGGTTATGCGGTTGACCACGTTAAAGACGGCCATTCTGCGGATTTAGCCCTTTCTGCCCAAGCCTTTGATTTGCTGATCCTTGACTTGGGATTGCCAAAAATGTCAGGTATTGAGGTTTTAAAGCGTCTCAGATCAAGAAATTCAATGCTACCAGTCTTAATTTTGACCGCTGCTGACTCTACTGAGGAGCGTGTAAAAGGGCTGGACCTTGGTGCTGATGACTACATGGCAAAACCTTTTGCCTTATCCGAGCTTGAGGCGCGTGTTAGAGCATTAACTAGGCGTGGTACTGGTGGCGGTCCAACGCTTGTTAAGCACGGGCCTCTTCAGTTCGATCAGGTGGGGCGTGTTGCTTGTATTGACGAAAAAATGTTGGAACTCTCAGCCAGAGAGTTGGGCTTACTAGAAGTTCTGCTCAAACGAGTAGGTCGATTGGTATCAAAAGATCAATTAGTTGATCATCTCTGCGAATGGGGCGAAGAAGTCAGTAACAACGCCATTGAGGTTTACGTTCATCGCCTGCGAAAGAAAATTGAAGTAGGCGGTATCAGAATTGCAACCATCAGAGGTCTTGGATACTGTCTTGAGAAATTTCAAGCACCCACCCCGGCGGTTTATCCATCAAACCCTGCTCAAGATCCTAACGCCTAAGTCATAACATGGGAGACGTTCACCCCGCTATTGATGTGGAGCTTAAGAAGCTGCTACCTCCTGAATCTTATGAACTACGCCCTAACGATAGGGATTCCAGATCCTTATTTGGAGAAATATTAGATTGGATGCTAGCGCCGCTTCTACTTTTATGGCCTATGAGTATTGCAGTCACTTATCTTGTTGCTCAGTCAATCGCCAATGCCCCGTTTGACCGAAGTTTAGAAAATAGCGTTCAAGCTATTGGCGAACAAATTAAAAGAGTTGATGGTCGAATTTCCCTCACTTTGCCAATGGCGGCAAGAAAAATTTTACGCGCCGATGAAAGCGATACGATTTATTTTCAGGTTATTGGTTATAACGGTGAACTTATTGCTGGAGATAAAGATTTACCGCTTCCGATAGAGGGAGATTCACTTCAAATTGGGGTTACCACTTTTCGGGATAGTCGCGTCAATGGAGATGAGGTAAGGATTGCCAGCACTCAAGTCACGCTCGATATTAATGAACCTAGAAAAGTATTACTCGTACAGGTAGCTGAAACCCTTGAAAAAAGAGCGCAGCTTGCCAATGAAATTATTAAAGGCGTGATTCTTCCTCAATTCATCATCCTTCCAATTGTTGTTATGCTGGTATGGTTTGGACTAACACGAGGATTGGCTCCGCTAAATGCTTTGCAAAACCGTATTAGAAAGCGTCGGGTAGATGACACTAGTCCAATTGAAGAACGCGCGGCACCTCTAGAAATCATGCCTTTAATTTCTAGCTTTAATGATGTTCTTTATCAGTTAGAAGATTCGGTTCTCTCTCAAAAGCGATTTATTGCGGATGCTGCTCATCAACTCAAAACGCCACTGGCAGGCCTTCGCATGCAGGCCGAACTAGCCCAAAGAGGAAGTAGCCCTGAAGAACTTCAGAGATCTCTTGAGCAAATATCTGATAGCTCCATGAGAGCAACTCGTTTAGTCCAACAACTCTTATCTCTAGCTCGTATGGAGAACCTTACTAACACTAATGAAAAAATTCTGATTGATCTATCTGTCGAGGCTGCACAAGCTACTAAACATTGGCTCAATGCAGCATGGGAAAAAAATATTGACCTTGGTTACGAGGCGCGCGATGAGGATTTACAAATATTTGGCAATCCGGTCATGTTGAAAGAGTTATTTAATAACTTAATTGATAACGCCATTAAATATACGCCAGCTCATGGGCATATAACTGTCGATGTTAGACATTCTAATCAGGTTAATCTGCTTGTTATTGAGGTAAAAGATACGGGGCCAGGAATACCGCCTGAAGAACGTCAACGAGTTTTAGAGCGCTTCTATAGGGTCTTAGGAAGTGATGTAGAGGGCAGTGGTCTTGGACTTGCGATCGTCAAAGAAATTGCTACTCAGCATGGCGGGAAATTAGAAATACTTGAATACTTCTATGACGAAGATCGTTCTAAATATGGCACCTGTATGAGAGTCTACCTTCCGGTGGGTAATGCATGAAAAACACTTGGTTTAAAAACAAACGTTTGACTAAAACTCTTATTTTGATTTGGTTTGTCACCACTCTTTTAGTTGGACTCTCGCCAGAGTTCCTAAGATTTTCATTCTTCGGATGGGAGTTCACTTATTGGTGGGGAGCTCAAGGAGCTCTCTTTATTTATTTGGCGATTATTTGGGTATACGCGCACAAAATGCATACCTATGAAAAAAATGATGTCAAACCAACTGATCTATAAGCAGATTTAAAAATATCAAAATACTTTATTAGTTATATAAGTAATAGGGTATCGCAATCAACATACTGATAATCGTTCCATAAACCCATGCCCCTTTAATCAAAGCAACAAAAGTAATAATTTTGGCCTTTTTGACAAGATAAAAATAAGTGATAAGTAAACCTATAAAGTTACTTATGCTGAAAATGATGAAGTAGTCCATATTTAATCCAATCTGTTGAATCTAGATGATATCGTGAACTACAATTAATCAAAGTCGCAACCAGGAGTTAGCTCAAAAAATAATCATTCAATAGAAGTCTTGAGCTTAATAATGATGGCTTATTAACCATGATAGTTAAACGGGCAATCTGTGGCTTTTTGTTTTCATTGCACAATACTGAAATAACTTTGATAGAAATTTATGCGCACATACTGGCCCAATAGTAATTACCAACATTTATCGATTAACGCTGACCGTCAATTAATTGTTACTGATGACTTTCTTCGCTCCTATTTAAATAGGCCGGAGCTAGCCCTCATAGCCGAGTCCTGCTCACAAGAGCAAGCTGTTCACCAAATGCTCTTGGATAACCCGCGCGCACCTATTAATGTTGCCGACATTAAAAAAATGGCCGACCAAGATATCCAAGTCAATTATGAAATTTGGTTAAGATTTCGCGATAAATTAGTTCAAGCTAAATCCATTGAGAGTTTTTACTTAAGCTTATTTCAAGGCGGCGGCGTTGATGTACCTCCACTATTCGTTGACCAACTGACGCAAATACTTTGTCAACACCTATTAGGTGAAGAGCCTTCAGCCTTGGACGCTAGAGCAGCAGAGCTATTATTTAGAATGCAGAAAATTACGATCACAGACGATGGTCACATCATGTCAGCTGATCAAGAAACAGTTGAGAGATATGCAGAAACCGGCGGATTTGGAAGTATTGGCGAATTATTAAAGCAAAACTCTGTGCCGCTTAGGACCATTGATCTTGACGTTCTGACATCAGATAATTCAGAAGAATACTGGGAACAAAATGAAAGCCGTAATTTTGTGTTGCAACTTAATTTCGATCAAGATGGCATCGCGGCACTTTCCAAACTCTTAGAAAAATGGATAGCTCACTTCCATGGCATCAAAGTCAAGATCACTCCTCAGGGACAGATTACAGACTCCAAATGGTCTTGGCATATTGGTCTTGATATCACTGCAACAGAGATTTTGAACGCTTTATACAAAGGGCAATCTGTAGATAACACTAAATTAGCTCAAGTACTTTGCTTGTTCAAACTAGAGTTCATCGATCAAGGTCGGATGATGAAAGAAGTTATGGGCAAGCCTATTTACCTCGCCATGGCTCACGATGCAGATAAATGTTTGAAATTCAAGCCTCAAAACCTGTTAATTAACTTGCCATTGGCTGAAGCGTCTTAATTTAAAAGAAGCTTTATCAATCCTCTTACCAAAGCCCGAAGATGGGTTAAATAGTGGAAATACGCTATAATTTCAGTCTTCGGCGATTTAGCTCAGTTGGTTAGAGCGATGGAATCATAATCCACAGGTCCGGGGTTCGAATCCCTGAATCGCCACCAAATACTCAATAGCCCACCTAGGTGGGCTATTTTCTTTTCTAGCATTGAGATGTATGCTCAAACCATATAAACAAATCAATCTATTAAGGATAAAAATGTCATCTTTTTTAAAAACCACTCTAGCGGTCGTCTTTTTAGGTTTTTCTTCCTTATCAATGGCAGACGATAAAGTCGTGTATCACATTGATGATGCCTCTACTCAGGCCACTAAGGGTTTGAGAAACATCCGCAATCACTTAGACATTGCTCCTGCAACAAAAATTACCGTTGTTACCCATGCAAATGGCATTGATTTCTTAATGGAAGGCGCAAAAGACGCCAAGAATCCTAATATTGACTATGCATCATTAGTTGGGGCTCTTAAAGCGCGGGGCGTTAAGTTTGAAATCTGCGAAATTACGCTTAAAAATCGAAGTCTTAAAAAAGAGCAATTTATTCTTGATGCTGAATACACCCCATCTGGAGTTGCAAGGGTAGCGCAGCTTCAATCAAGAGAGCGCTTTGCCTATATCAAACCTTAATCGGCTTAAATCTTTTGAAGATAAAGAACCGCTCATCGAGCGGTTCTTTACTTTAAAGCACGTAAAATAGCACTTATATGAAAAAAGTCTATATCCGCACCTTCGGCTGCCAAATGAATGAGTACGACTCAGACAAAATGGCCGATGTATTAAATGCCAAACAGGGTCTTATTAAAACAGACACGCCTGAAGATGCAGACATCATTCTTTTAAATACATGCTCAATTAGAGAAAAGGCACAAGATAAAGTTTTTTCAGACCTAGGCCGTCTTCGAGAACTAAAGACTAATAAACCTGATTTACTGATTGGAGTTGGTGGCTGTGTCGCTAGCCAAGAAGGTAAGCACATTATTACCAGAGCTCCTTATGTTGATATTGTTTTTGGGCCTCAAACTTTACACCGCTTACCTGAGCTAATTAATGAGCGCCGGAAAACTGGAATCCCTCAAGTAGATATTAGTTTTCCTGAAATTGAAAAATTTGATAATCTCCCCCCCGCAAAATTTGAAGGGGGCGCTGCATACGTTTCGATTATGGAAGGTTGCTCTAAGTACTGCACTTATTGCGTTGTGCCTTATACCCGCGGCGAAGAGGTCTCTAGACCTTTTGATGATGTTCTAACTGAAGTGGCTGGTCTAACGCAACAAGGTGTTCAAGAAATTCATCTTCTTGGGCAAAACGTCAATGCCTATCGTGGCACTATGAGCAACTCGAGTGATATTGCTGATTTTGCTATGTTGCTTGAATATGTTGCAGAGATACCAGGGGTTGAACGTATTCGGTTTACAACTAGTCACCCTAAAGAATTTACTCAAAGACTGATTGATGCCTACGCAAAGATACCTCAATTAGTTGATCACCTTCATTTGCCAGTTCAACATGGATCAGATCGAGTTTTGGCGGGCATGAAAAGAGGTTATACAGTCCTAGAGTACAAGAGTCTTATCAGAAAGCTAAAATTAGTAAGGCCCAATATCACCTTATCCAGTGACTTTATTGTTGGCTTTCCTGGTGAAACCGATGAAGACTTTAATCAGTTAATGAAATTAGTTGAAGAGCTCAAGTTTGATAATAGTTATTGTTTTGTTTACAGCGAGCGTCCGGGAACTCCAGCGGCCAATCTTAAAGATGACACCCCTTTAGGCGTAAAGAATAAACGGTTGAAGCAATTAGTCGCAAAAATTGATGAGCACGTTTTAGAAATCAATCAAAAAATGATTGGTAAAACAGAGCGCGTCATGATGGAAAGTATGGCGCGTGATGGTTTGCATCTTCAGGGAAGAACTGAAAATGGTCGTGTTGTATTGATTGCTATTGAGAGTGAGCATGCTAAACGTTTAATCGGAAAATTAATTGCCGTTAAATATACGGAGGCTCTTCCACATTCTTTACGTGGAGAGTTGGTACTCCAATGATTAAAAAGATAAAGCGTTTAAACCTAGATGTGCAGTTTGGCACAGCCAAACTGCAAGAAAAATGGGAAGAGGTCATTACTACCTTGAAAGCAAGGAAATGGGTTAAAACAGCATTACAAAATGATGCAACCATCACCTTAAGATTTGTAGGGCAAGCTGAAGGCAAAAAGCTTAACTCAACGTATCGACATAAAGACTACGCCACCAATGTTCTAACTTTTCCTTATGACTCATCACCAGAGTCTAGTGAAGTCATAGCCGACATAGTTATTTGCTTACCAGTGGTTGAAAAAGAGGCCAAAGAGCAAAAAAAGGAGTTTCTGCAACATCTCACCCACCTAATTGTTCATGGCACACTTCATGCTCAGGGATTTGACCATGAAGATGGGGTAGAAGCAGAAGCTATGGAAGAATTAGAAATAGCGATACTAAAAAAATTAAAACAAGGCAACCCCTACGTTTGATTTAACAAAAATGCGTTATTCTTACCCTATATGACAACAGAACCTGAGCCCCAAACTCTTTTAGAACGTTTAGCAAATCTGCTAACGCCAACTCCTGCAACGCCTTCAGAGAGAAGGGTTGAGCTTTTAGAAACTCTTAAAGAAGCTCAAGCCGATGGCTTAATTGATGCTGATGCCCTATCGATGATTGAGGGTGTTTTTCAGGTTGGAGAGCTAGCAGCAAGAGATATTCTCATTCCACGAGCTCAAATTGATTGGATTGATATCAACGGTACAGTCGAAGATACGATCGCCGAAGTGATTAGAGCAGCCCACTCCCGCTTCCCTGTTTATGAAAACAATAGAGACAATGTCATAGGCATTTTGCTTGCTAAAGACTTATTAAGACGCTCTCAAGAAGATGACTTCCAACTAAGAGACTGGTTAAGACCTGCCGTTTTCATTCCAGAGTCTAAACGTTTAAGCGTTCTTTTAAGAGACTTTCGTGACCACCGCAATCATATTGCCATTGTTGTTGATGAATATGGTGGCGTGGCTGGTCTTGTTACCATCGAGGATGTCTTAGAGCAGATCGTTGGAGACATCGAAGATGAGCATGATACTGATGATATTGAAGATAACATCATCAGCTTAGAAGACGGTAAATTTAGAATTCGTGGCATTACAGAACTAGAGCAAGTAAATGAAGTTCTAAAAACTTCATTCGAGGATGAAGACAATGATACGCTTGCTGGTTTCATTCTGAAAAAATTAGGCCGAGTTCCTCATAAAGGGGAATCGCTAAACATTGACAATACTCATTTTGAAGTTCAACGCGCTGACGCAAGACAGTTACACGTTCTGTTAGCTAGCCCCATTACCCCAAAAGATCCTTCAGAGTAATTGACTAAAGCACTTCTTTTCTTCCTCTTAGGTAGCGCATGCTCTTGGTTAGTAGAGCTGCCTTATGGAGGTTGGTTGATTATTCCTGCTTTAGGAATTTTGATCCATCTTATATTTTTAAATAAACACCATTTTAAGTATGGCTGGATTTTTGGCTTAGGCTATTTTTGTAATGCTCTATGGTGGATCTTTATCAGCTTACATGATGTCGGCGGTATGGTGGCTCCCTTAGCCATCTTCGCAGTTTTTGCCTTGTCTGCTTATTTAGCAATATTCCCTGCCTTAGCTCTGAAGTTATCTTCGTTCATCACACATCCCTTCTGGAGAGTTTTAAGTATTGCTAGCTTATGGACAATTTGCGAGTGGTTAAGAGGGCAATTGTTCACAGGCTTTCCATGGGCTGGCATTGCAGAAACCCAAGTTGACGGTCCCTTTTATGCCTGGGCGCCTATTGCTGGGGGCTTAGCATGCACTTGGGCGGTATTAGTAATTGCAGGCTTCATCAGTCAAAGTAAAAAAAGCATTTCGACAAAATTTATTGTTGTTATTTCTTTTATTTCATTCAGTCAAGTTTTAGGATTCATTCCATTTACTCAAGCCATCGGTGAACCAATTGAGGTCACCCTCATTCAAGGTAACTTTCCTCAAACATTAAAATTTGATCCTCAACATATTCAAACTCAAATTGATTTTTATAAAAAAACCATCGAAGAGCAAAAAAGTGCCCTCATTGTTGCACCTGAGACAGCTGTACCAATTCCTCACGAACTGCTCCCTGATTCCTTCTTTACAGATCTTCTGAAAAATAATCCTGAGAAAAATATTCTTTTGGGTATTGTTGGTAAAAGCCCATCAGGTCAGTACTCCAATTCAGCATTAGGTCTTCAAACTAATAAAGATAATTACAAATACGACAAAAGTCACTTGGTACCTTTTGGTGAATTTGTACCCTGGGGATTTCAGTGGTTTGTTGATGCCGTCAAAACACCCTTAGGTAATTTTCATCGTGGACCAAAAAATCAAGCTCCATTTGTGATTAAGTATGGTGAAGAATCCATAAATGCCGGCGTCATGATTTGTTACGAAGATGTTTTTGGGGATGAAATAGCAGCCAGGCAAAGAGATGCCTCCAACAAACATCATTTATGGATCAATCTCACTAATCTTGCCTGGTTTGGTGATAGCCAAGCTGCTGAACAACAGTTAAGACTTGCGCAATTACGTTCTAAGGAAACGGGTATTCCAACCTTAAGAGCGACTAATACAGGGATCACAGCCATTATTAATCATCAAGGACAGATAGTTGCCCAACTACCTGAGTTTCAACAAAGCATGCTTAAAAACCACGTGCAGCCCTATTCTGGGATAACACCTTTTGTTACCTGGGGGAACATACCGATCTTATTACTTTCAATCGGAATATTAGTTCTTGGCTGGCAACAAACTAAAAAGTGGTCTAAATCCTCTTAAGAAAGGTAAAATCATGGGGTTCAGGAAACCTACAATATGCTTACCTTTCAGCAAGTCATTCTTACTCTTCAAAACTACTGGGACCAACAAGGTTGTGCCCTTCTTCAGCCTGTTGATTTAGAAGTTGGCGCTGGTACTTCACATACCGCCACTTTTTTAAGGTCTTTAGGGCCTGAGCCTTGGAGAGCTGCTTACGTACAGCCCTCAAGACGCCCCAAAGATGGTCGTTATGGCGAAAACCCTAATCGTTTACAGCATTACTATCAATACCAAGTTGTTTTAAAGCCAGCGCCTGAAAATATTCTAGATTTGTATTTGGGTAGCCTAGAAGCATTAGGTTTTGATTTAAAACAAAATGATGTTCGTTTTGTTGAAGATGACTGGGAAAATCCAACACTTGGTGCTTGGGGGCTTGGTTGGGAAGTGTGGCTCAACGGTATGGAGGTAACTCAGTTCACCTATTTCCAACAAGTTGGTGGTATTGACTGCAAACCAATTTTGGGAGAGATCACCTACGGTCTCGAGCGCTTAGCCATGTATCTTCAAAAAGTTGAAAACGTATATGACTTAGTTTGGACTGATAGCGTGAGTTATGGCGATGTGTACCATCAAAATGAAGTTGAGCAATCAACATACAATTTTGAATACTCCAATGCTGATTTTTTGTTTCAGCAATTTGGTAATTATGAAAGTGAAGCTAAACGCTTAATAGAAATACCTCTGGCGCTTCCAGCATATGAAATGGTTTTAAAAGCTGCCCACACATTCAATCTTTTAGATGCAAGGGGAGCCATCTCTGTTACTGAGCGGGCAGCCTATATTGGTCGTATTCGTAATCTTTCTCGAAGTGTTGCCCAAGCTTATTATGAGTCTCGTGAGAAATTAGGATTCCCGATGTGTCAAATAGATGGGAGCAAGTAATGAATAAAACTTCATTATTGCTAGAACTTCTTACCGAAGAACTTCCCCCTAAAGCATTAAAAAAATTAGGTGAAAGTTTTTCAGATGGCATTACTCAATCTTTAAAAAATCAAGGTCTTCTCACTGAGACAAGTGTCATCACAAATTTTGCCACTCCAAGACGTTTAGCTATTCATATTTCAGAGGTGCTAGAAAAAGCTCCGGACCGTCGGGTACAAGAAAAATTATTACCTGTATCTATTGCAATAGACAGTTCAGGTCAAGCCACCGCACCTTTATTAAAAAAGTTAGCCTCTCTGGGTCATTCGGATACCCCGATCGAATCCTTAGAAAGACAGGGCACTGATAAAGCAGAAACTTTCTATCTCACGCTAGATGTTCTTAGTGTTGAACTATCTAAAGGCTTACAAACTGCCATTGATTTAACTCTGACTAAATTACCAATTCCTAAGGTGATGCGCTATCAAATCGCACCAGGCACCAAGCAAGTTCAAGATATTGAATTTATAAGGCCAGCCCATGGCTTATTAGCCCTTCATGGTTCAAAGCTTATTTCAGTAAAAGCCCTTGGTTTAAGCTCAAGCAATACAACCTTAGGGCATCGCTTTTTGTCTAGTGGTGTTATCAAAATTGAGCATGCTGATCAATACATTGAAACTTTAAGAAACTCTGGAAAAGTAATTGCTAGTTATGACGAGCGCATGCAAACAATGCGTTCTGAATTAATGCAGGCCTCCCAAGGCAAGCAAGTATTAATGCCTGACTCATTACTAGAAGAGGTTTGCTCCTTGGTTGAATGGCCAGCAGTTTATACCTGTCAGTTTGAGGAGGAGTTTCTTGCTATTCCTCAAGAATGCTTGATTTTGACGATGCAAACCAATCAAAAATACTTCGCCATGATAGATGTCAATGGCAAATTATCTAATCAGTTTTTAATTGTTTCTAATATTGAAACAAAAACGCCGGACGCCATCATCTCCGGAAACGAGAGAGTGGTCAGACCTCGTTTAGCTGATGCGCAATTCTTTTATGAGCAAGATCGTAAAAAATCTTTAATTGATAGAACTCCCTTGCTGTCTAAAGTTGTTTATCACAACAAACTTGGTACGCAACTTGAAAGAACCGAGCGGGTTGCAAAAATTGCTAGCTTAATTGCACATTTATTAAAGATAAGTCATCCAGCTATCGATGTTTCATTAGCAGAGCGAGCAGCCAAAATAGCAAAAGCAGATTTACTGACCGATATGGTCGGCGAGTTCCCTGAGCTTCAAGGTGTCATGGGTCGCTACTATGCGTTAAACGATAAAGAACATCCAGATGTTGCTGCGGCGTGTATGGAACACTATGCTCCACGTTTTGCAGGGGATTTATTACCTACAACTGACACTGGAACAATTCTAGCTCTTGCTGACAAATTAGAGACATTAGTAGGTATTTGGGGTATTGGCTTATCACCTACAGGCGAAAAAGATCCGTTTGCGCTTCGCCGTCATGCACTCGGTATTTGCCGAATCTTGCTTGAAAAGAAGTTACCTCTAAATATTCGCCAATTAATCCAATGCGCACTAGATCAATTTAGCCAAGCTGAAGTTAAAGAGAATGCTCAGCTAGATCTCATTCATCAATTTATCCTTGATAGATTAAGAGCTTACTTAAAAGATCAAAGCTTGGATGGCAAAGCCTTCTCTACTAACGAAGTGGATTCTGTTGTAAGTCAAGACCCTCAAGTTTTGGATGATGTCCTAGAAAGGCTTGAAGCTGTTCGCCGTTTTAGTAGCTTAGATGCAGCACCAGTATTAGTAAGTGCAAATAAACGTATTGGTAACATTCTTAAAAAGGTTGATTTTAAAATCCCTAAAGTAGTTGATCAAAAACTCCTGATAGTTGATGCTGAAATATCTCTTGCCAAAGCTTTGGATAAAATCATGCCAACCGTCAAGAAAGCTTTTGAACAAGGTCACTTCACAGACGCTCTTCAATCATTTTCAACATTAAGAGATGACATCGATCGATTCTTCAATGATGTGATGGTTATGGATCCAGATGCCACATTAAGAAATAATCGCCTAGCATTACTATCGAAACTCCACAGTCTTATGAATCAAGTGGCAGATATTGGAAAGCTAGCTTCTTAAATTATGGCTTCCAAAACTCCCCATTCCAAGCTTGTCATTTTAGATAGAGATGGCGTTATCAATGAAGATAGTGATCTTTATATCAAATCACCTGATGAATGGATTCCAATACCAGGCAGCTTAGAGGCAATTGCTAAACTCAATCAAGCTGGCTATCACATTGCGATTGCCACGAATCAATCAGGTGTCGGTAGAGGTCTGTATGACATGGATATGCTTAACGCTATTCATGATAAGTTGCATCGCCTATTGGCTAAAGTTGGCGGACATGTTGATGCCATCTTTTTTTGCCCGCATACCGATGCCGACCATTGCAATTGCAGAAAACCACTGCCCGGCATGATTGAAAAAATCTCAGAGAGATATGGCATACCAGTTAAAGGTGTCCCTATAGTTGGTGATAGCATTCGAGATTTAGTTGCAGGTGTTGCTGTTGGCGCAGAACCACATCTAGTACTGACTGGTAAAGGCGAAAAAGCTAGAGCCAGTGGAAGACTACCGCCATATACGGCAATCCATCAAGATCTCATGGCTTTTGCTAATCACTTTATTCAGCGCACATGATTCAAATCAGATCAATCGCTTTTTTTCTTAGCATGTTGGTTTTTACACCCCTTTGGGCAACGATTTGCTTTTTAACTTTTCCATTTATAAGTCTCGCAAAACGTTATGAATTAGCAAGGCTTTGGAATGTTACGATAACCCACCTTGCTAAGAAAATTTGTGGCATTGAGTATCAAGTGCGAGGTATGGAAAACGTTAACGCCATGCTTGATCAGCCAGTGATTTTACTTTCGAAGCACCAATCGGCTTGGGAAACAATTGCTCTTTTAGCTTTCATGCCTAAGCAATTATGCTTCGTGTTTAAACGCGAGCTCCTTTGGATTCCATTTTTTGGTTGGGCCTTGGGCTTACTTAGAATGATTCATATCAATCGATCTAAAGGTGCAGCAGCTTCACACTCAATTACTTCTCAAGGTAAGAAGTACTTAGCACAAGGTCTCTGGATTATTATTTTTCCTGAGGGCACTCGTACCCCAGTTGGAAGTTCTCCGCAGTACCATAAAGGTGGGGCTCGCCTTGCTAGTGCTACCAATGCGTGGGTGATACCGATTGCTCACAATGCAGGGCATTTTTGGCCAAAAAATAGCTTTCTTAAGTACCCAGGAAAAATTATTGTTTCAATAGGCCCCGCTATCAACACCGCAGATAAATCAGCTGGCCAAGTTCATCAAGCAACAGAGGAATGGATTGAAGCCGAAATGCGCGTTATTGATGCGCCAGCTTACAAGCCCAAGTAATGTAATCCTCAACCGAGATATCTTGAGCGCGTAAAGCAAGGGTGTCATCTGAAAGATTTAAACGCTCTTTGACAGTTGATAAGTTGTTCCTTAACACTTTCCTGCGCTGGGCAAAAGCCATTGAAACTAAAGAAGCTAAAGACTCGTATTCAGAGGCAGTTAATTTAAGATCAACTCTGGGAATCATTTTAACCACTGCAGAGTTCACCTTCGGTGGCGGGTCAAACGCCTCAGGAGAAACATCTAAGACACTTTCTAAATGGTATTTTGACTGCAGCATTACTGATAAGCGGCTGTATTCTGAATCCCCATGCTGAGCTACCATCCTCTCGATGACCTCAGCTTGCAACATAAAAACTTGCTCATCTACATAGTCCACAGCGTCCATGAGATGAAATAAAAGAGGGGAGGATATGTTGTAAGGCAAGTTACCTACGATCTTTACCTTTGTTTTAGAATTATTTGCCTGAATTTGTTCACGTGCATTTTTAGCCCAACTCAGAAAATCAAACTTAAGTGCATCTGCCTCATGAATAGTTAAATTTTTATGTGATTCAGATTTCCAGCGCTTTACCAAATCTCTATCTAACTCGACAACAGACATCTCATTTAGAGAAGCTAACAGAGGTCGTGTCATAGCACCTAAGCCTGGGCCAATTTCTATGACAGCATCTTGAGGGTCTAGCTCAATAGCTCGAACAATCGCATGAATGACGCCACTATCAACCAAAAAATGTTGTCCAAATCTTTTACGAGCCTGATGTGCCACGCTTATTCCTTGTTATTTTGCGAGCTAACTCTAAGGCGGCAAACATACTTGAGGAATCAGCTATATTTTTTCCAGCTATATTCAATGCCGTACCATGGTCAACAGAAGTTCTGATAATTGGAAGTCCTAGAGTCACATTGACTCCCTCACCAAAGGTTGCAAACTTGAAAGGTGCCAAACCTTGATCATGCGCCATTGCCAAAATAACATCCGCTTCTTTTAAATTTGAAGGGGTAAAAATAGTATCCCCAGGCAAAGGGCCTATGACTTTATATTTTTTTTGGCGAAGATTTTCTAACGCCGGAATAATCGTTTCAATCTCTTCACGACCAATATGCCCGGATTCTCCAGCATGTGGGTTGAGACCTGCAACATAAATACAAGGATTAGAAATGCTAAATTTCTCTCTTAAATCTTTATCAATAATCTCAATTGTTTTTTCAATCAGCTCCTTTGAAATAACAGATGAAACATCTTTTAAAGGAATGTGTGTAGTGACTAAAGCAACTCTTAACTCATCGGGCAAGAGATCTGACTTAAAAGCTGATTTCCCGCACAACATCATCACCACCAATGGTGTTTGACACTTCTCAGCAAGGTATTCGGTATGACCAGTAAATGTTACGCCTGATTCAGAAATAATACTTTTTTGAACTGGTGCGGTCACCATAGCATCATATGTGCCAGCTATGCAGCCATCAATTGCATGATCAAGAGTAGCAATAACATACTTAGCATTTTCAACATTCAACTCACCAGCTTTCACTGGTTTTGATAAAGCTTGATGCTCAATAATTAATCGCTCATTAGATGAATTTAGAAGTGCCTTATCACCAATTAAATGAATCACAACATCATCGTATTGATCTAAAAATTGTGATGCTGCCCTAACACTGATCTCAGGGCCAATGCCAGCTGGCTCACCTGTGGTTAGAGCAATATGAATCATCATTAATCAAGATTTCTAATTTCGACAGTAGCGCTATCACGTATTTGGCGAATCCAGTCCTCATAAGCTTGATCTAATTTTCTATCGCGGATAGCGGCACGAGCATAATCTCTTTGCTTATCAGCAGATAACTTTGCATCGCGCCTTTCAACAACTTGAATTAGATGCCAACCGAACTCTGTTCTAACTGGTTCACTGACCTCATTGATATTTAATCGATTCATAGCCTGTTCAAATTCTGGAACCAACTCTCCTGGGGACATCCAACCTAACTCACCACCATTAGGCGCACTGCCATCCTCAGAGTATTTTTTGGCCAATTGAGAAAAGTCTGCTGCTTTGATCTTGATTTGCTCCTTAAAGCCATTTAATCGTCTTTGAGCCTCTTGATCAGTCAAACTTGGACGATGCTTAAGAAGAATGTGTTTGGCTTGGGTTTGAGTTACTGAAATTTCAGCATCCGCACCAACAGGTAAACCTTTGCGATCCATTACTTTAATAATATGGAAGCCTGCGCCACTTTGAATTAATCTTGAGACGACTTGGTTTGAAGCTACTCCAGATGAGGCATCTACAAGTAACTGAGGTAAGCGCTCTAGAGTTCGATAACCCAAATCTTCAGACCGGATACCTGAACCGGTTATAGCAATCCGCTTACTAAAGCCTAAGAAATCTTTTTCTGTTAATGCTTGCTTTAGGATAGCTTCTGCTTTTTCACGAGCACTTGCCAAATCTGATGCGGACGCGTTACTCGCAGTTCCAACCACTAATTGAGCCAAGTAAACTTCACCGTTTGCAGCTTCTGTATTTTTACCTCTATTTTTTTCAGCAATATAGTTATCGATTTCTGCTTCACTAACGCGAACGCGGGCATCAACCTCTCGCTCACGCAATCTTGCGGAAATTACTTCTTTGCGTAAGTCTTCTTTATACCTATTAAAAGAGGTTCCTTCTTTTTCTACTTTAGCTTTAAATTCAGCAACTGTTAATTTATTCTGGCCGGCAACGGAACTTAAGATCCGATCTAATTCAGTATCTAAAACTTTGACGCCCTGCTCTTTAGCAATATTTTGTTGGATCTGCTCAGAAACTAATCTTTCAAGGACTTGCTTTCTCAATTCAGCTATCGGCGGCAGTTGACGGTTTGCGGCCTTAAATTGTTTTTCAATAAGATTGATGCGTCTCTCCAACTCAACCTTTGTAATTAAACTGGTGTCAACAATGGCCACAACTTGGTCAATTGACTGATTGGCTTTTTGTGCTTGAACAGCACCTCCAACAAAAGCAAAACCAAGAGTACAAAAAATAAATTTAGCTAGCTTCATTCGTAACTTTCAAATGGTGATATTGGTGCAGGATTAGGGCTAATTGGTTCATATCCAGGAATATTAAAACGAATTAAGTCAATTGAGTTATTGCCAAAACCTGAAAAGCCTTTGAAATCAATTTGCATGTAGATTTCAGAGGTGGCTAAAACAGTTGTATTTTGATAACGGCGATGAACCAATCTCACCACCCAACAATCGGCATCGTACTCAAGACCTGCAACGCGGTTTAGAACTTGGTTAGAAATTAAATCATAGTTGTACCTAGCAACACCATACCACTGTCGAGCAATAGGCCACTGGCCTGAAAGCTCATATTGATCTGTTGTTGCGAGTAAATTATTGTTTATATCTTTTTTATTTATGTCTACCGATCTCTTATAGCTGGCATTTATTAATTTCCTTACCTCTGGTCGGTAGCTTGCGGTAATACTCTGCTGAACTAACTTACTAACTTGATCGTTATATTGAACTAAACCATCTAAGTTGAAGTTTCCAGCTAAACGCGTTGAAAGACCTGCTAACATATCAGATCTTTTAGTTTGTGCTTGTGTTGGTGCTGGGCCTGTCAATGTTACTTGCTGACCAGACATATCAATACGCTGAGCTAAGATACCTCTCAAACGTTCAACACCCGTATCAGCATCTAAAATTCTTGAAGTAACACCTAGGGTAACTTTATTGTTATCTGCAATACGGTCATTACCAGCAAATGTATTCTCACTAAATATTTGAGAAATGCCAAAACCAGCAGCGCCAGTATCAAATAAGGGCAAGTCTGATTGATACTTATAAGGTGTATTAACGTAAAAGACTCTTGGCTCAAGAGTCATCAAAATATTTCTATTGAAGACATTATTTAATTCAAGAGCATCTCGCTCTAATACCAATCCAGAGTCTAAGCTAAAGGTTGGTAATGTCACATTACGATTTAAGTCCGCCTGCCCCGGAAAAGGATCAACCGTATATTGCGTTGATCTAAGAGTTAACTTAGGGGTTAGATAATATCCAGGCGTCATAAATGGCTTAGCTACAGAAGAAACTGCATAAGCACGATTACCAGCACTGAATGTCCTGTCTGCGCTAGATAAGCCCTTATATGTAAATCTGGTTGCATCAGATTCAAAAGAAAAGTTAAGCCCATTCCAATTATTACGAATGTATTTAGCATTCACCTGTGGCTCACGGTCATATGGAAGAACCGTTTGAATGGTTGGGTCAGGTTGTAGTGTTTGGTAATTCTGGACGCGAGTTAGAACACTCCAACCTGCGTTGGTATACCTAGTTCCGACCTCTTGATTGAACTGGCGATTAATCACACCATTTAAACTTTTGCCCAAGTCATCAACATAGAGATTATCAGAAACTTTACTGAAATCTGTGTAGCCAACCAATCCTGCTGATAGATTCTGTGTGTGCTTTAAGCTAAATGCCCAACGATTTTTTCCAAATGCGGCATCATCAAGTACTTCTGCAGTAACAACTCCAGCATAATTTCTATCTAAGTAGCGGAACTCCGCTCCCAACTGCTCACCACGTCCCTCGATATATCTTGGGAATAAAGTCATATCTCGGTTAGGAGCAATATTGACGTAGTAAGGCAATGTAATATCCCAGCCTTTGACGCCTCCACGACTTACAGATCCATATGTAGGAGATAGAAAACCAGAGCGACGCCCGGACCCCACAGGTAATGCAAAAACGGGCGTATATAAAACCGGGACGTTAAAGAAATGTAATACAGCATTCGTTCCAACCGCTGATTTAGTATCTTGCTCAACGTCCATTCTGCTAGCTGATAAATACCAATCTAGGTTTTCAGGTCGGCAAGTGCTGTAAGTCAAGTTTTCAAGTTCAAACTCATTGTCTTCTTTAAAGTCAACGCGGTCAGCTTTGCCGTAGCCGCCAATATCTCTTAGCTCATAATCTGGATCTTCCATCCAACCTTGTTGAGCATCTACTCTTAACTTAGCTCTAGTACCTTTGAAATAAGTTGTATCTTTTAATAAAGTGGCGTTACCTTCGATATCGACAACATCAGTATCAGGGTCATAAACAATGACATCACCTTTAATAACCGTTCGTCCTCTTCGTATAACTGCATCCCCATCGAGTTGCATTTGACGATCCATAACACCATCGAGCTTCTTCGAGGAAGTAAAAGTTGGTGATAAGTCATCAGGAACAACTGGGCGAACCAGTAATTGGTCTTCTAATCGAAGTTTGAGTGGTACATCAGGAGGAGTTATCTGTTCTTCAGCATAAGCTAACTGTGGCAAGGACAAAGAAGCAAATGCAACCGCTAGCAGCTGTCTGAGTAGCGGGGTTTTTAGATCGAGTGTCGAGCTCGGGGTAATAAAAGTTTTAGGCATATTACTTAAGTGCTTTTATTATACGAAGCCATGAAGACTGATACCCGCTTATCTGAATTAAATACTTGGCTAACCAACTTGGCGCCAAAGTGGTCAATTGACCCCCATTCCATCAAACCCGCATCCAGTGACGCAAGTTTTAGGCGCTACTTTAGGGTTTTGGGGGATAAATCTACCCAAAACAGCAGTTTTATCATTATGGACGCCCCTCCAGTAAACGAGGACACTAGGCCATTTATCAATATTTCAAAGCTTTTGGCTGATGCTGGAGCTCATGTTCCAGTTGTTTTGGAGGCTGAGATTGCTCAAGGCTTTCTTCTTTTGTCTGATTTAGGTAATGAAACCTACCTAACAGCCCTCAATCCATCAACAGCCCCCAAACTGTATCAGGACGCTTCAGAAGCATTAATTAAGATACAGTTGATACAGAATCAAGGGCAGCTGCCTGAATACGATAGAGCGCTCTTATCTAGAGAATTGGATCTTTTTCCAGACTGGTATTTAGATAAACATCTTCAAATTGAGCTAAGCGAGACTGAAAAGCAAGATTTATCCAAGGTTTTTGGACTTATTTTAGAAAATAACCTCGCCCAAGCTCAAGTGTTAGTTCACAGGGACTACCATAGCCGAAACTTAATGGTTACAGATAATAAGAACCCGGGCATCTTAGACTACCAAGATGCCGTGTTCGGGCCAATTACCTATGATTTAGCATCGCTGTTTAGAGATGCTTATATTGAATGGGAAGAACCTGAGCAAATGGACTGGGTGATTCGCTATTGGGAAATGGCTCGTAAAGCCGGCTTACCTGTTCAAAATGAGTTTGGTGACTTTTATCGTGACTTTGAATGGATGGGGCTTCAACGACACCTCAAGGTTCTAGGTATTTTTGCGCGACTTTATCATCGAGATGGAAAGGATGGCTACCTCAAAGATATGCCGCTTGTTTTTAAATACACACGCAAAGTAGCTGAAAGATATATCAGCCTCAAACCATTGGTGCGTTTATTGGATAAAGTAGAAGGTATTCAACGTCCAGATGGTTTAACCTTTTAACTATGAGCTCTCGCGTTCAGATTCCTTGTATGGTCCTAGCGGCTGGTCGCGGAGAAAGAATGCGTCCTCTGACGGACCATATACCGAAACCTTTGCTAAACGTCAAAGATAAAACACTCTTAGATTGGCATCTTGAAAATTTGGCAAAAAATGGCGCTCATCAAATTGTGATCAATCATGCCTGGCTTGGTGAAAAAATTATTCAGCATATCAAGGCATCCCCTTTCCCGGAACTCCATATTTGTTTATCCGAAGAAAAGTCTGCTTTAGAAACTGCAGGGGGCTTAAGGCAAGGCATGTCAATGATGGCTATTGAAGATTATTTTTTTGCAATCAACGGCGATATTTTTTGTCCGGACTTCCCATTTAATAAAATTCAGATGATTGTTGACAATCTTCGCCAAGGCAAACAGCAAGTCCTCGCTTATCTTTTTCTTGTTAATAACCCTGATCACAACATGGATGGAGATTTTTGCCTGAATAAGGATCACATTACTGAGAAAAAAGGTACGGTTCAAAGCTATACATTTTCAGGTGCAGGGATCTACCACCAAGATTTACTTAAAGGTATTAAGATAGGTGAAGTTGCGAAACTAGCACCGATACTAAAGTTAGCCATGTCTAAGAATCAAGTTACTGGTGAGCTATTAAATGTAGATTGGGTAGATGTTGGCACGCCGGAAAGATTAATAGAGCTGAATAGAAAAATATGATCCCCACAACAGAATTTCCAAAACAAATTTATGCATCAAGACGTGCTCGTCTTGCTCAATCTGTACGGGAAAAAAGTGGCAGTAGTGTTGTGATTCTTGAAACTGCTTCAGAAAAATACCGTAATAGAGACAGTGACTTCCCATATCGATTTGACTCAGACTTCTACTATCTGACAGGGTTTTCAGAGCCAGGGGCAACGCTGGTGATGTCCATAACAAAAAATTCATTTGAGACTATATTATTCTGTCGCCCAAAAGATTTAGAGCGAGAAATCTGGGACGGCTGGAGGCTCGGGCCAGATGCAGCATCAGGCTATCTCGGCATTGACAATGCTTATCCAAATATTGAAATTGATACAAAACTACCTGAGCTATTAAGTAATCGGGATGCTATTTTTGCTCGACTTAACAATACGAACGAACAAAGCCAACAACTGCGCGCTTGGTTAGAGAAAGTTAAATCTCAAGTAAGGGCCGGTATGACCACACCTGAAGCTCTTTTTGATGTTGAGGCAATAATTCATGAGATGCGTTTATTTAAAGACACTCATGAGATCAATCTGATGCGTGAATCTGGGAAGATTGCAGCCAGAGGTCATGTTAAAGCCATGCAAACATCTCAAGCTGGTTTATGTGAATACCACCTTGAAGCTGAATTACTTCATACATTCAGAAGTTTAGGTGCTGAAAGTGTTGCCTATAACAGCATCGTTGCAGGTGGGGCTAATGCCTGCGTTTTACACCATCGTGCTGGCAACGCTTTATTAAAAGATGGTGAGTTATGTCTAATTGATGCCGGTTGTGAATTACATGGTTACGCATCAGATATAACTCGAACATTTCCAATCAATGGAAAATATAGCTCTACACAAAAAGCTGTTTATGAGATCGTATTAGCAGCGCAAGAAGCTGCTATCGCTGTTACAAAAATAGGTTTTGACTTTCAGGCACCTCACGATGCTGCTCTTAAAGTAATCACACAAGGACTTTTAGACTTAGGCCTACTGGATAAAAAAGTAATTGGTAGCGTCGAAAACGCAATCGAAACTAAAGCATTCCAGCGCTTTTATATGCATAGAACAAGTCATTGGCTCGGCTTGGACGTTCATGATGTTGGTCACTACCGTGAATTAAATAGCACTACCACTCCAAAACCATGGAGAGCCCTTAAAGAAAATATGGTTCTTACTATTGAACCAGGTATCTACATCAGAAAATCTGATGATGTTGATCCAAAGTTCTGGGATATTGGCATCAGGATCGAAGATGATGCCTTGGTGACGTCTGGTGAATGCGAGTTAATGAGTCGTGGTGTTCCAGTTAAAGTATCAGAAATAGAATATCTGATGAAACATACGGCATGAAAAAGATTGCCATTATTGGTGGGGGACCTGTCGGTCTTGCCTGTGCAGCATGGTTGTTAGAAAAAATACCTGGTACGCATCTTGATTTATACGACCGCCTTCCAGAATCCAACGATGCCATAAAAAATGGCGACAGCCGTGGCATTGCGGTGTCTCAAGGTAGTCACTTACTATTAAAAAATATTGGGGCTTGGCCAAATAACTCGCCTCCCATACACAAAATACATGTTTCTCATAGAGGTCATTTTGGAAGAGCTATCGTTCGGCGCGAAGAACTTCAACAAGAGGCTCTAGGTCACATTGTTCGATATGCTGAAATTCATTTATCGATTCGGCAGGCACTTCAAAAGATCTCTAAGAATGCATCCAACTTTAGGTGGCACCATAATCAGAAGATCGATGAATTAGATAAAAGTTCATTGGCAGATGTGGTTATCCATGCTGAAGGTGGACTTTTTAAGCAACAAGAATGGCAAGAAATCTATAGGGATTATGAGCAAGCTGCGATTGTTGGTTGGGTCAAAACAGATCGTATCAATCAGCATCTCGCATGGGAACGCTTTACCGAAGAAGGGCCATTGGCACTTCTTCCAAACCACAAAGGCCATGAATATCTGAATCTAGTATGGTGTGGAGATCCTAAAGCAACCCAAAAAAGATTAGATCTTTTTGCTGAGAATCCAGCTGCTTTTTTAATTGATCTACAAAAATCTTTTGGCACGCGAGCTGGGCGCTTCATTGAAGTTGGAGAATTAAAATCTTACGAGCTAGGGCTCAACGCTCGCAAAGAGATTATTCAAGGTCATGAGGTTTGGATAGGCAATGCTGCACAAACAATGCATCCAGTTGCTGGACAAGGGTTAAATTTAGGCTTGAGAGATGCTCATACCTTAGCTGAATCAATTGCCTCTTGTAACAGTGTGCATGAAGCTTTAAATCAGTATCAAAAACTAAGAAAAATGGATAGAAATATAACCATCGCAAGCACTGATTTTTTAGCCAGGATCTTTACATCTCAATTGAAACCAGTCATCTGTGCTCGTGGCATCGCTTTATCAAGTTTACAAATCTTAGCGCCCATAAAACAAAGTCTTACTCGCCAAATGATGTTTGGTCAAAGATAACTCTTTTTTATCTTTCAGTAATCTGCCTAAAATTTAGGCAGATTTTATACTCCCATGTTAAAGTGATGTCCTGATGAAATTAGGTCTTCACACACTCCCAAATAACCTTTTTGTGGCCCCTATGGCGGGGGTAACTGATCGACCTTTTCGTCAATTATGTAAGCAGCTTGGGGCGGGTTATGCAGTATCAGAAATGATTGCTTCAAATGCCATGCTTTGGAATAGCCCAAAAACTCTAAGGCGTGCAAATCATGATGGTGAAGTGGAACCCATCTCAGTTCAAATTGCAGGCGCAGATCCTTTTGTCATGGCTGAAGCAGCTGTACTCAATATTGATCGCGGTGCTCAAATCATTGACATCAATATGGGTTGCCCAGCCAAAAAAGTTTGTAACGTAGCGTCTGGATCTGCGCTTCTAAAAGATGAAGTACTGGTTGGTAGGATTTTGCAGACCATTGTGAGTCAAGTTAAAAAAGATCACCCTCATGTACCAGTGACTTTAAAAATAAGAACTGGGTGGGATAGGAATAATAAGAATGCTATTAAGATTGCTCAAATTGCTGTAGATAGCGGTATTGAAATGCTAACGATACATGGGCGCACTAAAGCAGATCTTTATCACGGTGAAGCAGAATACGAAACAATCGCTGCTGTAAAAAATGCGGTGTCCATACCTGTTGTTGCTAATGGTGATATCAACTCGCCTGAGAAAGCTAAAAGAGTTCTTGAATTAACTGGCGCTGATGCCTTGATGATTGGCCGTGCTGCACAAGGAAGACCTTGGATATTTAGAGAAATTAATCATTTCCTAAAAACAGGTGAATATCTCCCAGCGCCAATGATCAATGAGATTCAAGGCATCATGAATCATCATTTAGTTGACCATTATGAGTTTTACGGTGATTACGCGGGCGTGCGCAGTGCTCGAAAACATATTGCTTGGTATTGCAAAGGCCTTAAAGGTTCCCATGCCTTCCGGCATCATATGAACACAATAGATGACTGCCAAAAACAATTACAAGCTGTGAATCATTTTTTTGATTCACTAAAAGAGGATTCAGAACAATTAATTTACTTAGAGGCAGCGTAATATGAACGCACCCCAACAACATCCAGTTAGTCAAACAATCGAAAAGCACCTCAAACGTTATTTAGATGACTTAGGTGAAACCGCCCCTAGCAATGTTTACCAAATGGTTCTCACTGTGATGGAAAAACCAGTTCTAGAACTCATCATGAAACACGCTGATCAGAATCAGTCGCTTGCAGCAGCGTATTTAGGCATTAATAGAAATACCCTTAGGAAAAAATTAGTCGAACATGGGCTCCTATAAATGCCAAACAATACTGATTTAATTAATTCATCTTTTTATTCATTCATCACCTAAATAGAGCATTACTATGATCCGTACAGCACTCCTCTCAGTATCAGATAAATCCGGCATCGTGCCATTTGCAAAATCACTTCATGATTGTGGTGTAAAGCTTATATCCACGGGAGGTACTGCCAAATTGCTTGCTGATAACGGTTTACCAGTCGTTGAAGTTGCGGAGTTAACAGGTTTCCCTGAAATGCTTGATGGTCGTGTTAAGACTTTGCATCCTATGGTACATGGTGGTTTATTGGCTCGTCGAGATTTCCCAGAACATATGGCAGCACTAAAAGAGTACGGTATTGGTGCTATTGATATGTTGGTGATTAACTTGTATCCATTTCAAAAGACAGTTGCTCAAAAAGAGTGTTCTTTTGAAGATGCCATTGAGAATATTGATATTGGTGGCCCTGCCATGCTAAGGGCAGCAGCCAAGAATCATAAAGATGTGACCGTTTTAATCTCGCCAACGGATTACGATCATGTTTTACAAGAAATGAAATCTAATAAAAATGAAGTCTCTTTCAAAACTAACTTTATATTAGCTAAAAAGGTTTATGCCCATACAGCACAATACGATGGCTCAATCGCTAACTACCTATCAAGTTTAGGTGAAGATCTTAATCACACAACACGTAGTGAATACCCACAAACACTTCACCTTGCTTTTAACAAAGTTCAAGACATGCGTTACGGTGAGAATCCGCATCAAGCAGCGGCCTTTTACAAAGATACGCAAGTTATTACAGGTGCTCTAGCCAACTATCGCCAACTCCAAGGCAAAGAGTTGTCTTATAACAATATTGCTGATGCTGATGCTGCATGGGAATGCGTCAAGAGTTTTGGTAATACAGTGACCAGCGGTCAGCCAGCTTGTGTGATTATTAAACATGCTAATCCATGTGGCGTTGCAATTGGAATTTCGACACTAGAGGCTTACCAGAAGGCTTTTAAAACAGACTCTACCTCAGCATTTGGCGGCATCATTGCATTCAACCGTCCTTGTGATGGCCCCACTGCTGCAGTTGTTTCAAAACAATTTGTAGAGGTTTTAATTGCGCCAGCATTCACGCCTGAGGCTTTGGCAATATTTGCCGCTAAACAAAATGTGCGGGTACTTGAAATTGAATTGGCTGAAACTATTAACCCCCAAGATATTAAACGTGTAGGAGGTGGTTTATTAGTTCAAACACCCGATATCAAAAATGTTGGGGCAAATGAATTACGTGTAGTAACAAAGCGCCAACCTACTGCTAAAGAAATGGATGACCTCATGTTTGCATGGCGTGTTGCTAAATACGTCAAATCAAATGCGATCGTATTCTGTGGTGATGGCATGACTCTCGGCGTTGGTGCGGGACAAATGAGTCGTATCGACTCAGCTAGGATTGCCAGCATCAAAGCAGAAAATGCTGGCTTAACACTACAAAACTCTGCTGTAGCAAGTGACGCCTTCTTCCCATTCCGTGATGGTCTTGATGTTGTGGTTGATGCAGGCGCAACATGTGTAATTCAACCAGGTGGCAGTATGCGTGATGATGAAGTAGTCGCTGCAGCGGATGAGCGTGGAGTTGCCATGGTCTATACAGGCACACGTCATTTCCGTCATTAAATTATGCGCATACTAGGAATTGATCCCGCCCTTCGAGTCACCGGATTTGGTGTCATTGATATTAAAGGTCAGCGCCTAGAGTATGTAGCGTCTGGCACGATTGAAACGGGCGGCACTGAAATACCAGTCCCGCAAAGACTAGCCATTCTTTATTCTGGCATCAGAGAAGTAGTTAATAAATATCAACCTACAGCATCGGCTATTGAACAAGTTTTTCTCAACGTTAATCCAGGATCTACTTTGTTATTAGGTCAGGCACGTGGCGCAGCGATTGCTTCTCTTGTTGCTGACCAACTCCCCATGGTGGAATTTAGTGCTCTAGAAGTTAAAAAAGCGATTGTTGGTACTGGTCGAGCTAGTAAAAGCCAAGTTCAAGAAATGGTAAAGCGCTTATTAAGGCTAAATAAAGTTGCTGGAACTGATGCCTCAGATGCTTTAGCAGTCGCTATTTGCGCAGCTCACCACCGCGAGCTTCAACAACGTTTACAACAATTGGGTTAATCAGCTTAAGATATCGATATGATCGGAAGAATACAAGGCACTTTGATTGCCAATAACCCACCTAGATTATTAGTTGATTGCCATGGCGTAGGCTATGAAATAGATGTGCCAATGAGCACACTTTATCAAATGCCAAGCATTGGTCAAACAGTGACACTTCTAACGCATTTTGTAGTGCGTGAAGATGCTCAACAATTGTTTGGCTTTGGCACCGAACAAGAGAGAGAGTCTTTTAAGGCCCTCATCAAGATCAGTGGTGTTGGTGCAAGAACAGCATTGTCCCTGCTGTCAGGTATGAGTGTTCAAGAATTGGCTCAAGCAGTCACGCTTCAAGAATCTGCCCGCTTAACTAGAGTGCCGGGAATTGGTAAAAAGACAGCCGAACGTTTATTACTTGAATTAAAAGGTAAGTTAGGTGCAGATATTGGGATAAGTAATCAGCTAACCGAGCCTGACAGTCAAGTTGAAATCATGCAAGCCCTAACAGCCCTTGGTTACTCCGATAAAGAAGCTCAAGTGGCTTTAAAACATGTGGTGGCAGACTCTTCTGTCAGCGATGGAATCCGAATGGCTCTTAAGGTACTCTCTAAAGCTTAAACAATTAGCCAATCGTTATAAACTGTAGTCATGGCCATTAAAACAGACGATATTTCCCCGGACCCATCGAATTCTAGCGAAGAGCGCATAGTTGTCAGCACTGCGAGCAGTGATGACAATGTATTAGAGCGCGCGCTTCGCCCAAAACAATTAGATGAATATGTCGGGCAAAAGAAAGCTCGCGGACAATTGGAAATTTTTATTTCTGCTGCCAAACAACGAAAAGAAGCTTTGGACCATGTCTTGTTGTTTGGCCCTCCAGGTTTAGGTAAAACAACACTCGCGCATATCATTGCCAAAGAGATGGGGGTTAACTTGCGTCAAACCAGCGGCCCCGTGATTGATCGCCCTGGTGATTTGGCTGCCCTATTAACTAATTTAGAAACAAACGATGTTCTTTTTATTGATGAGATTCATCGACTATCTCCGATTGTTGAAGAAATTCTTTATCCCGCTCTTGAGGACTATGCTATTGACATCATGATTGGTGATGGGCCAGCTGCTCGTAGCGTGAAATTGGATTTAAAGCCTTTTACGCTTATTGGTGCGACTACAAGAGCTGGCATGTTAACTAATCCCCTCAGAGATCGTTTTGGAATTGTTGCTAGATTAGAGTTTTATACAACTGAAGAGTTATCCTTGATTGTTAAGCGCTCAGCAAAGCTACTTAATGCAGCTTTAGATGATCGTGGCGCACATGAAATCGCAAAACGTTCACGTGGCACACCGCGTATCGCCAACCGCTTATTAAGGCGTGTTCGAGACTTTGCTGAAGTTAAAGGTAATGGTCAAATTACTCAAGATATCGCTGATGCTGCTTTATCGATGCTAGATGTGGATGGCGTTGGTTTTGATTTAATGGATAGAAAACTATTAGAGGCAATTATTCATAAATTTGATGGTGGTCCAGTAGGTATCGATAACCTTGCTTCAGCTATTAGCGAAGAACGAGAAACAATTGAGGATGTGATTGAGCCATATTTAATTCAGCAGGGCTTCCTTCAGCGTACCCCAAGAGGTCGAATTGCGACTGCTTTAGCCTATACCCACTTAGGGCTACCGTCGACTTCATCTAAAGAGTAATCGTTGCCTTCATCGGTAATCTGCAAGTGTGCAACATTGCCCCACTCAATTAATTCAAGTTCCCCCTCCTTATAAGAGAGGGTATTAAGGCTTGCATTGAGTATTTCAAAATCTCTAACCGCATCTAATGATCGTTTTGTTGCAGCTCTATTGAGGCAATCTAATACACCGCCGTGAGCAACGATAGCTATTGTTTGATTACGATAGCGCTCCGCCCACGAAATAGTAGATTTTAAAACGCGATCATAAAACTGCTGCAAGCTTTCCCCAGACTTAGGTACGAAATCAATTTCGCGATTTTTCCAAGCGGCGTGATGGCGGGGATGTTTTTCAATAATTTCATCATGACTCAAGCCTTGCATGATGCCGTAATGACGCTCCCTCAAGCCCTCGTCTAGCAATAACTCTATTTGATGGTGAACAGCTACAGCTTGAGCTGTATCCATAGCGCGACTTAAATCGCTTGAAATAACAGCTGCAATTGATTGATCAGATAAGTGTTGGCCAATTTTCTTAGCTTGCCAATGCCCACGCTCATTTAAACCAATATCAATATGACCCTGTAATCTTTTTTCTCGATTCCACATGGTTTCACCATGTCTGATCAGATAAATAATCGTCATGATGGTTGCTGTATATTTTTTACGTAAGGATTACTTTAGCAAACCGACGTTTACCTACTTGAATCACATAGGTACCAGCATTAACTTTTAGCGATTTATCACTAACAGTCTCACCGTCGATCTTGACGCCATTTTGCTCTAGGTTGCGCATAGCTTCTGATGTAGTTGGCACTAAGTTAGCTTGCTTCAAAAGTTGACCTATACCTAGAGGCGCCCCCGTCAAAGAGACTTCAGGAATGTCATCAGGAATACCACCTTTGGCTCGGTGATTAAAATCCTCTAGTGCTTTTTCCGCTGCTGACGCGCTATGGAATCGTGCAACGATCTCCTGACCTAAAGCTACTTTAAAGTCACGAGGATTGCGCCCTAGCAAAACCTCATCTTTCATTTTGGCAATATCAGACAATGGCTTAAATGATAAAAGTGCAAAATAGCTCCACATCAAATCATCGGAGATGCTCATCAACTTACCAAACATCTCACCTGGCGCTTCACTGATGCCAATGTAGTTGTTCTTAGATTTACTCATCTTGTCAACGCCATCAGTTCCAACTAATAACGGCATTGTCAAAATACATTGTGCTTCTTGACCGTACTCTTTTTGGAGCTCACGACCAACGAGTAAATTAAATTTCTGGTCCGTGCCACCTAGCTCTAAATCACTCTTTAAAGCCACCGAGTCATAACCTTGCATCAATGGGTATAAAAATTCATGAACTGAAATCGGAATTCCGCTGCGGTAGCGCTTGGTAAAGTCATCTCTCTCCAACATGCGAGCCACCGTATATTTGGCAGCCAACTGAATCATGCCTCGAGCGCCCAAGGGATCACTCCACTCACTGTTGTAACGCACCTCTGTTTTACTTGGATCAAGAACTAAACTCGCCTGCTGATAATAAGTTTTTGCATTAACAGCAATTTCTTCTTTAGTAAGGGGTGGTCGCGTTGCGTTTCTGCCTGATGGATCACCAATCATGCTGGTGAAGTCGCCAATCAAGAAAATAACTGTGTGACCTAAATCCTGTAACTGACGCATCTTATTAAGTACTACGGTATGGCCCAAATGAATATCTGGCGCAGTTGGATCTAAGCCTAATTTGATCCGTAAAGGCGTTTTTGTTGCTTCACTGCGGGCTAACTTAGTCAACCACTCAGACTCCACCAACAACTCCTCACAAGCTCTCTTGGTGACAGAGAGCGCCTCCAAAACTTGATCAGTTATTGGATATTTGGCTTGTTCTGTTTTATTCTCTTTATCTAAAGACATAATCTATGGGTTACGTTAATTTTATATATTGTATTGTCGCATCACTTAAGAGATTACCCCTATGAAGAATTACTACATTGGAATTATGTCTGGAACCAGCCTTGACGGAATCGATGCTGTTTTGGCAGAGATTTCTGATGACGGAAAACTTAAAGTGCTAGCTCATGCCGATATCCCAATGGATGCCTCTTTACGACAGACTTATTTCCAGCTCCAAAAATCCTCTGAAAATGAGCTTCATCATGAAGCTTTAGCCGCTAATCAACTAGCGATTCATTATGGCCTGATCGTTGAAAAAATATTAAAAATTACCAATTTAAAAGCTTCGGATATTCAAGCCATTGGAGCACATGGCCAAACTATTCGACATCAGCCTGGTCTTCATGATGGTATTGGCTACACTTTGCAGTCTTTAAATCCAGCCTTGTTAGCTGAAAAAACCTCAATTAATGTGGTGGCCAACTTCAGAACTCGGGATGTAGCGGCTGGCGGTCAAGGTGCCCCCCTAGTTCCAAGCTTTCATTGGTCTCAATTTGCACAGCTAGAGGCAACCGCTGTTCTTAACATCGGAGGTATTTCGAATTTAAGCCTTCTCCCAGGGCTTAAAAACTCTTCAGATCAAGAATTAGTATCTGGATTCGATTGCGGTCCCGGAAATGCTTTGATGGACCAATGGGCACTTCAGTCCATTAATAAGCCGTTCGATAATGGTGGTGAATGGGCCGCCCAAGGACAAGTTATCGAAAAGCTACTTTTGAGTTTATTGAGTGATCCCTTTTTTAAGAAAGCACCTCCAAAAAGTACTGGTAGAGATTTATTCAATGCTGAGTGGCTCAACCATCATTTGGCGGTCACCGAGAGCAAAACGAGTTCCCCTGTAGATATTCAAGCAACTCTTCTGGCATTAACCGGACAAAGTATTACCCAATCGCTCATTGAATATGCCCCTCTAACTAAAAGACTAGTTATTTGTGGTGGCGGATCAAAAAATAAACATTTGATAAATACACTTCAGAGTCTCTGCCCGTTTTTAGTGAGTCCCATTGAAACAACAGAAAAATTTGGTATTGATCCACAAGCCGTTGAAGCTGCTGCGTTTGCTTGGTTAGCGTGGTCTCACCAAGTAAAACGGCCAGCAAATTTGCCGGCCGTCACTGGTGCTAGAGGTTTACGCGTTTTAGGCGCGCACTATCCCGCTTAATTAAGCAGAGAAAGAAGAACCACAGCCACAAGTTGTTGTTGCATTAGGGTTCTTGATTACAAACTGAGAACCATTGATATCTTCTTTGTAATCAATCTCAGCACCAACTAAGTATTGAAAACTCATTGAGTCGATCAACAAAGTAACGTTATCTTTGGTAACCAAAGTGTCGTCCTCATTAACAGCCTCATCAAAAGTAAAGCCATATTGGAAACCTGAGCAACCACCACCTTGCACAAAAACGCGCAATTTCAAATCTGGGTTACCTTCTTCTGCAATCAAATCGGCAACCTTAGCGACTGCGCTATCTGTAAAAACGAGTGGCATTGGTGGCTCTAGATTTTCTACTGCTTGTACAGTTTGTGTTGCTGTCATAACGAACTCCTTTTTATTACATGTTCCATATTGTAGGCTTCAAAATCAATATTTGCTGTAGGGGCTTTATGGCATCAGCGCTATGTGCTTTAAACCCATATTTTCTGGTAAACCGAACATCAGGTTTAAGCACTGAACGCCCTGACCAGAAGCACCTTTTACCAAATTGTCTTCAACAACCAATATCACCAATGTATCACCACTTTGGGGGCGATAAACCGCGATGCGCAAAACATTACTTCCTCTAACTGAACGAGTCTCAGGTGTGCTGCCAGCAGGCATCACATCCACAAATGGCTCACCCTCATAAAACTTCTCAAAAAGCGCTTGGTAATCAACATCTTGTCCATCTGGAAGGATTCTGGCGTAAAGCGTTGAATGAATACCTCTGATCATCGGCGTTAAATGAGGCACAAAAGTTAAACCTATCTCTTGACCCCCAGCAATAGCAGACAAGCCCTGAAGTATTTCTGGATGATGCCTGTGACCTTTGACGCCATATGCTTTGAAGTTATCGCTAGCTTCAGCCATCAAAGTACCTACCTCAGCTTTACGGCCAGCGCCAGATACACCAGACTTGGAGTCAGAAATAAGATGTTTTAAATCAATTAACTTCTTTCCAGCTGTGGATTTTGGTGAAATCAAGGGTGCAAAACCCAATTGAACTGAAGTTGGGTAACAGCCAGCCAAGCCAACAATCCTAGCCTTCTTAATAGCCTCACGATTAATTTCAGCCAATCCATAAACAGCCTCGGCTAGAACTTCAGGACATGAATGAGGTAATCCGTACCACTTCTCAAATTCAACAGTATCTTTTAAACGGAAATCAGCCGCCAAATCTAGAATTTTGACTCCTGCTGCTAATAACTCTTTTGCTTGGGCCATTGCCACGCCATGTGGTGTAGCGAAGAACACAGCATCACATTCAGTTAACTTGGCGTCCTCGGGCGATGTAAAGCAAAGGTTTACTCTGCCACGCAAAGATGGGAACATCTCAGCAACAGGCAACCCTGCCTCCTTACGCGAGGTAATAGCAGTTAACTCTACCTCAGGGTGCTGAGCAAGCAAACGCAGTAATTCCACGCCCGTATAACCAGTTCCACCAACTATGCCAACTTTGATCATTTAATACCCTCCAATATCTCTATTGTAGAAAAGAAAAAGCCGCGCAGTGCGCGGCTTTTTGTAGAACAGCAAAAAAATTATCGCTTGCTGAACTGTTTGCGACGACGCGCGCCATGCAAACCAACTTTTTTACGCTCAACTTCACGAGCATCACGAGTCACGAAACCTGCTTTTGACAAAGCTGGCTTCAGTGCAGCGTCATAATCAATCAAAGCACGTGTCACACCGTGACGAACCGCTCCAGCTTGACCTGTCTCACCACCGCCAGAAACGTTTACTTTAATGTCAAACGTAACAGCATGGTTAGTCAACTCTAAAGGCTGACGAACAATCATACGTGATGTTTCACGAGGAAAGTAATCAGCAATAGGTTTACCGTTGACGACAATTTCACCTTTACCGGCCTTGATGAATACGCGGGCTACTGAGCTTTTACGACGGCCAGTACCATAGTTCCAGTTTCCAATCATATCGGCTCCTTAGATCTCAAGAACACTTGGCTGTTGAGCCGAATGTGGGTGGTCAGCATCTGCATAAACTTTCAATTTCTTGATCATTGCATAGCCAAGGGGGCCTTTAGGCAACATGCCTTTAACAGCCTTCTCGAGAGCACGACCAGGGAAACGGGCTTGCATCTTATCGAAGTTAGTTTCGTAGATGCCGCCAGGATAACCACTGTGCGTGTAATAAATTTTGTTCAAGCCTTTTGTGCCTGTAACGCGTAATTTAGCTGCATTGATGATGACGATATAGTCACCAGTATCAACGTGGGGGGTGAATTCTGGCTTGTGCTTGCCGCGTAGACGGTGTGCCACTTCACTGGCGACACGACCGAGGACTTTGTCCGTAGCGTCAATCACGAACCACTCACGCTTCACCTCATGCGGTTTTGCTGAGAAAGTTTTCATGATTACCTTAAATTGTTAAGCCCTAAAACAGTTTTTAAACCCTTCCTTTGGCTCCGCTTATGATTGCAGGCTCGCAGTGTAAATTTAAAGACTGGTACAACAACTTCCCTATGGGCAAACAAGGAAGCCTTAGATTGTAGCAAAAAAAAGCCCAGGAAAGTACTTCCTGGGCTGAAATCCACCTTTAAGGGGCGGAGGAGACAAGACCGTAGTTTATAAAAATCTCGAGAATTTGACAACGAATACTTAAAAAAAATAAGATATATTTGAAAAGATTGAAAATGCTGTTGTTTTTATTGGCTATTTTTTAAATAGAAGTAAACGATATATGATTTAATTGGTTGATTAAGTACAAATGAAAGATTAAAGATGCAAGCAACAATTAAATGGCTTGGTAAAGATGGCATGGCCTTTAGTGCTGAAACTGGCAGCGGGCATCTAGTAAATATGGATGGCGCGCCCGAAGCTGGAGGTAAAAACTTAGCTCCCCGCCCTATGGAAATGATGCTGGTAGGCGCTGGTGGCTGCACCTGCTTTGATGTGGTAATGATCTTAAAACGCTCTAGACAAGATATTCACGATTGTCAAGTTGAGTTGCAGGCTGAAAGAGCATCTGAAGATCCAAAGATCTTTACTAAGATCCATATGGTTTTTAAAGTCAGCGGTAAAAACTTAGATCGTGGCCGTGTTGAAAAGGCTGTTGAGCTATCACACGACAAATATTGTTCTGCAACCATCATGCTTGGCAAAACTGCTGAAATCACTCACAGCATTGAAATAATAGAAGTTTAAAAGTGCAGAGCCGGCTATTAAGCCGGATTCTGTCGCCCACACTTGCGCATGGGGGCAACCATTCATCTAGTTTCACCGTTACCAGTGAAATCGAGCTCCCTACCCGCAAGCTCAGCGGACCGCCTCAACGCTTGCCTATTTGGGATTGCTCCGGGTGGAGGTTACCGCGTTTCACCGTAACTAAATACGCTCGTCTCTGTGGCCCTATTCCTCGCGTCACCGCGGATGGCTGTTAGCCATCACCCTGTCCTATGGAGTCCGGACTTTCCTCCCCCTTGTTACCAAGGCGGCGATTGCCTTACCGACTCTGCATCGATAGTCTAACCGACTATTGACCAGGCAAGCTTTTCGCCGGCACGCAGTGGCACAACTGTTGAGTCACCAATAGGGAACTCTTTTGGAATGATTTGTTGCTGACGTTTGAGAGTTAGCTTGCCCGTATTGCGTGGCAAACCATAAAAATCTGCACCAAAATGACTTGCAAATCCCTCTAAACGATCCAATGCTTTTGCAGCATCAAAGACTTCGGCATACAAAGGCATTGCATGCCAGGCTGTATAACATCCGGCACATCCACAAGCATTCTCTTTTGTATCCTTGGTGTGAGGTGCACTATCTGTTCCTAAGAAAAATCTCGGATTTCCAGATATAGCTACTTCGACTAAAGCAACACGATGCTCTTCTCTTTTTAAAATAGGTAAGCAATAGTAGTGAGGTCTTACACCGCCACTAAAAATAGCATTACGGTTGTATAGCAAATGTTGAGGTGTAATCGTCGCACCAATTGCACCCAGTCTAGAAGTATCCGCATCACGCACATAATGCGCAGCTTGCTTAGTGGTGATATGTTCAAAGATAACTTTCAGACCAGGATAATTTTTTCTGAGAGGCTCTAATACTTGATCGATAAAAACTGCTTCACGATCAAAGATATCAATGTCTGCATGCGTCACTTCACCGTGAACTAATAAAGGCATTCCACATGACTCCATCTCCGCCAGCGCAGTGGAGCATTTTGATAAATCAGTTACGCCAGCATCACTGTTGGTGGTAGCTCCTGCAGGATATAACTTGAAGCCGACTACCCCCGCTTTTTTTGCATTTTTTACATGTTCTGCAGTTGTATTGTCGGTGAGATATAAAACCATCAAGGGCTCAAAAGAACTCCCTAAAGGCCTAGCATCTAATATGCGCTGCTTATAGGCAAGGGCTAGATCTGCAGAAGTAACTGGCGGCTTTAAATTAGGCATGATGATGGCACGCGCAAATTGACTCGCTGTATGCTGGATAAGATCAGGTAATACATCACCATCTCTCACATGCAAATGCCAATCATCTGGTTGGCATATTTCAATAGTATTTACAACGCTCATGATCAAGACTCTTTATCAATTAACAATATTCTAAAATCATTCACATTAGTTAATGTGGGACCCGTGTGAACTAATGTATTTAATTCTTTAAAAAAACCAAAGCTATCGTGTGCACTTAGGTAATGCTTAGCTTGTAATTTTTTTAATTGTGCCAGCTCCCTACTCCCTGATGAAAACCATGCCCCCGCATTATCCTCACTACCATCAATACCATCAGTATCTGCAGCAAGAGCAGAAAAATTCTTTAAATCATCTGTTGCGTTATATAAGGATAATAAAAATTCGCTACAACGACCTCCACGGCCTTTGATGCCAGCAGGGATTGTTACGGTACATTCGCCACCAGATAATAATGCCACCGGTTTTTTAAATGGCGCATCATATAAATAAACTTCTCTAGCAATTGCAGCCTGCATCAAGGCTACATCTTTTGCTTCACCCATGACGGTATCACCCAAGATCACAGGTGTAACGCCGTTAGCGGCACAATAACTTGCGGCCGCCTCAAGACTTGCATGCGCAGAAGCTAATAAGTAATTTTTCGTTTTATTAAAAATAGGATCGCCAGACTTAGGCGTTTCAGGACGATCTCCCTTAACCCCTGCTTGCAAGTAATCTGTCACAGCTTTTGGAATAGCACCATTAAGTAAATCATAATCTTTTAAAATATCAAGAGCATCTGCAAAGGTAGACTTATCAGGAGCACAAGGTCCACTGGCAATGCTGGAGGGATCATCGCCCGTAACATCAGAAATTAAAAATGCTGATACTTCAGCGCCACGAGCCACCGCTTCGCGGGCCATATGTCCGCCTAAAATAGCTGATAAGTGTTTACGCACAATATTCATCTGCCCAATTGGCGCTCCAGACCTAAGTAATGCCTGGGTAGTTGCTCTAACATCCTCTATGTCTAATCCTTCTGCAGGCAAGGTTAATAAACTAGAACCCCCACCTGAAACTAAAGCAATTAAATGATCCCCTGGCTTGAGAGTTTTAATTAATGTCAGTGTTTCCTGTGCTGCGCGCATACCGGCTTCATCAGGAACCGGGTGAGCCGCCTCTACCACCTGAATAAAATTTGTTGGTAAAGAATGGCCGTAACGGGTAATGACCATACCCTCTAATTTTATTTTTGGCCAATGTACTTCTGCATACTTCTCCATTGCAAGAGCCATGGAAGCTACTGCTTTTCCAGCGCCTAAAATTAAGCAACGACCTTTGGGCGCTTTTTTAAATGCATTTGTTAGGCTGGCTGGTAGGATCACCATTGGATCGGATGCTTTTAGGGCTTGAGCAAAGGCCTCTATCAAAAAATTTTCTGTATTTATTTTGGTCATATCAGGATATTAGCGCTATTTGCGATTGCTGCACTCGCCACATTTCCGCATACCGTCCTTGTAGCGATAAAAGTGTGTCATGAGTTCCTCTTTCAATGATCTTGCCGCCATCCATGACTAAAATCTGATGTGCGTGAATAACTGTTGAAAGTCTATGCGCAATAATTAAGGTGGTTCTATTTTGCGCTAACGCTATCAACTCTTTCTGTATTGCTCTTTCAGTCTCAGAATCGAGAGCAGATGTAGCCTCATCAAAAATCAACACCGAAGGATTCTTTAATAAAGTTCTGGCAATAGCCACCCTCTGTTTTTCACCACCCGATAGCTTAAGGCCACGCTCCCCAACACTAGTTTTATATGCATCAGGCAAAGAGATGATGAAATCATGTATTTGTGCAGACTTAGCGGCTGCTTCAATCTCTAGCTGACTTGCACCTGGCTGACCGTATGCAATGTTGTATGCAATCGTGTCATTAAATAAAACAGTATCTTGAGGAACTATCCCAATAGCCTGGCGCAAAGTTATTTGTTTTAGATCTTTTATGTTTTGGTGATCAAGCTTAATTGCGCCTGAATTAACATCATAAAAACGGAAAAGCAATCGGGCTAGTGTACTTTTCCCTGCCCCGCTATGGCCAACCACTGCTGTGGTTTGACCTGGAAGAATATCAAAACTTAAATCATTTAGTATGACTCTATTAGGCTCATATAAGAAACCCACACTTTCAAAACTTACCTGTGGCCCTCGGGTTTGATCGCGAATAATTAAATTTTGGGCTGTTGGGGAATCTGCAATCTCTTGATCAGTCTCCAACAAACTAAACATGCGATCCATATCTGTTAGGGCTTGCTTTATTTCTCGATAAATAACCCCCAAGAAATTAAGTGGGATGTAGAGTTGAATCATTAAAACGTTAACTAAGACCAAATCGCCAATAGTCATATTGCCATTAGCAACTCCCATTGTTGCTTGCCAAAGTATTAAGATTAGGCCAGTTGCAATAATTGTTTGCTGACCAATATTTAGCAGCGCTAATGAACGTTGAGATTGGATAGCCGCCTCTCGATAACGCTTTAGATTTTCGTCATATCTTCGGGCCTCGTAGCCTTCATTACCAAAGTACTTAACTGTTTCAAAATTGATAAGGGAGTCAATTGCTCTTTGATGAGCCTTTGAATCTAAGTCATTCATTTTGCGACGATATTGAGCGCGCCACTCAGTCACTTTGACTGTAAAAATTACATAAATAATTAAAGCAAAAAAAGTTATTACTGCAAATGAAAAGTTGTAAGCCCAGATGAAATAACCAAGGACCAAACCCAGCTCAACTAAAGTTGGCAGAATGCTGTACAAAGAATAAGAAATTAATGACTGAATACCTCGAGTACCACGCTCAACATCACGCGTCATACCGCCCGTTTGTCTTGATAAGTGAAATCGCAAAGATAAGCCATGTAGATGCTCAAAAACTTGAAGTGCCACAGTCCTAACAGCACTCTCAGTTACCCTGGAGAATAAAAGCTCGCGAAGCTCTGTAAACAGAGAGGCGGATAATCTCAAAACTCCATACGCAACAACTAAAGCAACTGGCACTACTACAAGCATTTCAATACCTGCTGGTAGAGCCATAGCGTCAACAAGCTCTTTAAGGAGAATGGGCACCCCTAAATTTGCTACCTTTGCAGCAATCAAACAACTTAAAGCCAGTATCACCCTAGCCTTAAAAGCCCAAAGGTATGGCAATAGACTGCGAATTACCTTCCAATCATTACTTGGCTTTTGCTTAACGACTTCATCTTGATTGTGTGCTAAATGTCTCATTATTTTCTTTTCTAAACTTAGTCACTTAAAAACTAATTAATCTCTAATACTTGGCAAAGCCCTATCTTTTGTTCCAGCAGTAATGATTGATAGTACAAATCTTACAAAAATATAACTAAACCAGTTGGCTAATTTTTCATAGATGGGTCTTTGATCATAGACTTCTGAAGAAACCTTTTGAGCAAGCTCCTTAGCTTGATCAGCAATCCTGCAACGAATTACCTTAATGACTTCATGATTACGAACAATTAAGTTAGCCTCATGATTTAATAAAAATGAAAAATGATCAAAATTTGATGAGCCTAATGTAGCCCAACGCCCATCAACTACTATTGTTTTGGCATGCAATAACCCATTAGGATATTCGTATATAGAAATATTTGCCTTTAACAACTGCCCATATAGAGTGGGGACCGCCCAATTCAACATTCGAAACTCATCTTTACCTAATAATAAATTAACTGCTACCCCTCTTTGGGCTGCATTTACTAATGCTTTTCTTAGCCGTCTTCCCGGTAAAAAATAAGGGGTCACTAGCCAAATCTCCTCTCGAGACTGTCCAATGGCTTTAAGACTTGCTCTTTCAATATCTCGACGATGATGTAAGTTATCTCTTGCAACTAATGCTATCTCTGATTTGGCATCATGGCGCAAGCCCAGAAATTGATTATTACCCCATGGAAGCTCTTGCTCAAGCATTCTTTTTAAAATATTTTGGGGATTCATTGAGTTTGGCTTTAAACGTTGCCACTGCCTCAAAAAGGTTGCATGTGCTTTTTCAACAACTCCCCCAGTTGCCCGTAGTGCAAGATCCCACCTTAAGCCATTTAATAAGTTACCAGAGGAGTTTTTTGCATCTTCACAAACATTTATACCCCCTAAGTAAAGTTCAATCTCATCAATAATTATTATTTTTCTATGCGTTCTTGAAAAGCCAAATGGCCCAAACCAAGCTGGGTTGTAGTAATTCAGTTGAACACCAGATTTAAGAAATTCAGGCTCAAACTGAAATGGTGAAGATCCAAACCAATCAATAATGACTTTAACGTCTCGTCCTTTTTGAGCGGCAACGATGAGTAGCTTGGCTATTTTTTTTGCCTGCTTATCAGCAGAAAAAATGTAGGTCTCTAAATAAATACTTTTCTGAGCTTTTAACAGAGCAGCCTCAACAACCGAGAAGTAATCTTTACCGCCCTCAAGTAACTCTAAAGAATCAATACTCTGCCAACGATCTTTGCGTAACAGTGACATAGATTATTCTAAATTGAGTTGAGTTTTCTGATTGCCTCTTGATTACTAGGAGAGAAGCACATACTTGCAGCATGCTCTATTGACTCCCATTTGTAGGAGATGTGCTCTCTTGGAGCCAATTGAACTAGCACTCTGTCCTCTAGGGTCATCCTGAACCAATGCTCAGTATTGATCGTTATGTCTTTGGGATATCTATGGCGCCACTCTGGATAGATTTCATATTCAATTGAATGATTCATTGAAACTAAAGCATTCTCATCAAAAATCTTGGCGTCAATTCCTGTTTCTTCTAAAAGCTCTCTTGCGGCTGCCTCTATCAGTGACTCACCAATAAAATCTATGCTTCCAGTAACTGACTGCCAAAATCCTGGATGATCCGCTCTTTCAAGCAATAACACCTCGCCCTTAGCTGTATGAATGACAACTAAGACCGAGATGGGAATTTTCACGCAGGAACTTCTGTCTTACGTAAACGGATATGCAGTTCACGTAATTGCTTTTCATCAACTGGGCTTGGCGCTTGCGTTAATAAACACTGTGCTCTTTGTGTTTTAGGGAAGGCAATAACATCACGGATAGATTCTGCACCCGTCATCATGGTCACAATTCGGTCCAAACCAAATGCGACACCTCCATGTGGAGGAGCACCATATTGCAAAGCATCTAGCAAGAAACCAAACTTAGCCTGAGCTTCTTCTGGTCCAATTTTAAGAGCTCTAAATACTTGGCTCTGAACAGCTTCTTTATGAATACGAACTGAGCCCCCACCAATTTCCCAACCATTAAGAACCATATCGTAGGCTTTAGCTAAACACTTACCTGGATCAGTCTCAAGATATTTCAAATGCTCTTCTTTAGGGCTTGTGAATGGATGATGGCATGCAACCCATCGTGCCGCATCTTCATCGTAGTCAAACATTGGGAAATCAACAACCCACATTGGCTGCCAAGTTTGTTCCATCAGACCATTTTCACGCGCCCAAGCTGAATGCCCTACTTTAAGTCTCAAGGCGCCAATTGAATCGTTGACTACCTTTTTCTTATCCGCCCCAAAGAAAATAATGTCGCCGTCTTTAGCACCAGTTCTTGCTAATATTTCTGCAACCGCAGCATCATGCAAATTCTTCACAATGGGAGACTGCAAACCATCGCGACCCTTAGCAATTTCATTGACCTTGATCCAAGCCAACCCTTTGGCACCATAAATGGCAACAAACTGTGTGTAGTCATCAATATCACTTCGGCTGATAGTCGCGCCACCTGGAACTCGTAAACCAACCACTCGACCATTAGGCATATTGGCGGCGCCTGAGAATACTTTGAAGTCAACGTCTTTCATGACATCAGTTAACTCGGTGAACTCTAATTTGACGCGAAGGTCAGGTTTATCAGATCCAAAACGAGCCATAGCCTCTGAGTAAGCCATTACTGGGAAAGGCTTGGCTAACTCGACATTCATGACAGTTTTAAATATGTGACGAATCATGTTTTCAAATAAATCACGAATCTCATATTCATCTAAAAAGGCAGTTTCGCAATCGATCTGCGTAAATTCTGGTTGGCGATCTGCACGCAAGTCTTCATCACGGAAGCATTTAGTAATTTGGTAGTAACGATCAAACCCAGCTACCATCAATAATTGCTTAAATAACTGTGGCGACTGCGGTAAAGCAAAGAATTGACCATCATGGACACGTGAAGGAACAAGATAGTCTCTCGCACCCTCAGGCGTGCTCTTAGTAAGCATTGGAGTTTCAATATCAATGAAGCCTGCCTGGTCAAGATAGCGGCGGCTTTCCATTGCAACGTTATAGCGTAAACGCAAATTCTTTTGCATTTGAGGTCGACGTAAATCTAGTACACGATGAGTTAAGCGCGTTGTCTCAGAAAGATTGTCGTCTTCCAATTGGAATGGTGGAGTAATAGAGGCATTTAAAATATTTAGTTCGTGACAAAGAATTTCTACTTTACCGCTTACCAAATCGTTGTTCTCTGTTCCAGCAGGACGGGCTCTTACAAGGCCAATTATTTGAATACAAAACTCATTACGAACTTCCTCAGCCATTTTGAACATGTCAGCGCGATCAGGATCACAAACAACTTGCACAAAACCATCCCGATCTCGTAAGTCGATAAAAATAACTCCGCCATGATCGCGACGGCGATTAACCCAACCGGCTAATGTGACTTGTTCTCCGATAAGGGCCTCTGTAACTTGACCACACTGATGGCTACGCATTGACATAAAACTTCCTACTTTGCAGTTGATTTTGGATGATGTGAAGGAGGTACTGATCCCATTGAAACAATATGTTTAAGGGCTTCTTCGACTCCCATATCAAGCTCTATGATGTCCGCTTTAGGAACAATCATAAAAAAACCTGAAGTTGGATTTGGAGTTGTTGGCAAAAACACATTCACGTGATCACCATTTAATTTATCAGTAATCTCTTCTGCTGGATTACCAGTGACAAAAGCTATAGTCCAAGAACCATTACGTGGATATGGAATTAGTACTGCTTTTCTAAAGGCATTACCTTTACTTGAAAATAAAGTGCCAGAGACTTGTTTAACGCTCGAGTAGATGGATTTAACGATTGGAATGCGTGCAATAAATTGATCCCACAAACGTACCCACCATTGCCCAGCAAAGTTAGCCGCTATGACACCAGTGACCAAAATAATGCCAATAACAATCAGAATGCCCACACCAGGAAGATCATTAAAGGACTGCAGTGCTGGCTTGGATCCCAAAGGTGAAAGGGCCATCAGAGCCGACATGACTGAGCCAAAAATACTATTTAATAAAGATAAGCCCCAAGTTATCACCCAAACAGTGATAGCTAAAGGGGCCCAAACGAGCATGCCGGCGATAAAATATTTTTTCATGAAGCTTTAAATTATAGGGCTTAGCCAAGCCAGGTGAGCGTAAATAAGGTTCCCGTGAATAATCCACCAAAGAAAAGGATGCTCCCCCAAATTAGTCTTCGCGTTTGCTTTTGTTCAACAATCAGCTTATGCATCAACTCTTGTGTGACATCATTTTGTTTTTCTTGATGATTCTCTAGTAATTTTACAAGAAGTCTAGGGATAGTAGGCACTAACTTAGACCATTGTGGCGCCTCATTCTTAATACGCTCAATAAAACCACGTAGACCAATTTGTTGATCCATCCAACGCTCTAAAACTGGTTTCGCTGTTTTCCATAAATCCATGTCAGGGTCCAATTGGCGACCCAAACCTTCTACGTTTAATAAAGTTTTTTGTAGCAAAGTCAGCTGAGGTTGAATTTCAACGTTAAATCTTCTTGAAACCTGAAAAAGCCTCATCAGCACAATACCCAATGAAATGTCCTTTAATGGACGATCGAAATAAGGCTCACACACTGATCTAACTGAGCCTTCAAGTTCTTCAACCCTAGTTTCTTTAGGTACCCACCCAGATTCAATATGTAGCTCAGCAACTCTTCGGTAATCTCTATTAAAAAAAGCTAAGAAATTTTGTGCTAAATAATTTTTATCAACATCAGACAGTGCTCCCACAATGCCAAAGTCTAAAGCGATATAACGACCAAATGTTTCAGGTGCAATACTTACGAAAATATTTCCAGGATGCATGTCTGCATGGAAAAAGCCATCTTGGAATACTTGCGTGAAAAAAATCTCCACACCATCTGATGCCAACTTTTTTAAATCAATACCAGCTGCTTGAAGTTGCTCTAGCTTAGAGATTGGTATTCCATACATACGCTCCATAACCATCACGTTTAAACCACATAGATCCCAATACATCTCAGGGATCATTAATTTGGTTGAATCTCCAAAATTTCTTCGAAGTTGACTTGAATTAGCAGCCTCCCTCATCAGATCTAACTCATCGTGTAAATAAGTGTCAAACTCTTCTACGTTCTCTCTTGGTTTTAAGCGCTTGCCATCTTTCCACAACTTCTCAACTAAACCTGCAAGTATTTTCAATAACGCTAAGTCACTTTCAATAATCGACAAAATACCGGGGCGCAAAACTTTTACAGCTACATGTTTACCTTCCCATTCGGGATACTTTTCGTTTCCTTTTAAAACTGCAAAGTGGACCTGTGCAACTGAAGCGCTTGCTGTTGGAGTTCGATCAAAAGTAATAAAAACTTCAGATAACTTTTTCCCAAGAGAGGCCTCTACCAAGGCAATCGACTTATCTTCTGAGAATGGTGGGACTTGATCTTGTAACTTTGCTAATTCATCAGCAATATCAGTTGGCAGAAGATCTCGGCGCGTTGATAAAACTTGACCAAACTTAATAAAAATCGGACCTAATGCTTCTAAAGCTAGTCGTAAACTTTCACCACGTGTATAGGATCCAGGTGTCGTCCAAGATAGGGCAGATAAAATTAATTTAATAATGCCGGGCTTTAAACTATCCCTAACTATTCTTAAAAGCCCAAAACGCCAGATAGTGAAGATGATCTTCAATAATCTTAAAAGCTGTCTCACTAAGTCTTCTCCAATAGGCGTTCGATACGTTTTTCAATACGTTCAACATCATCACGTAATTGACGTAGATTATTTTTGTAATGGGTTAACTCTTCTTGCTGAACCAAGGTTGGCTTCTCATGAACCAAATACTCAAAAATACTACCGCCGACATCTTTAGCAGCAGCTTGACCATACGTATTCGCTTTTTTAGCAACTTGCACGATGCGATGCGCCATTGCATCACCAACAAGCTTTGAGAGATCCTCTTCGAATTCCCACCGTAGCTGCCCAGCTAACTTTGACATAGCATGAGCCAAATCTACATCACCAGATACTTTCACATGTTGTGCAGCAGCTTCATGACCACCTGCCACAAAAGCACTTAAAACATCAGACCCAATGGTTAGTTTGACATTGGGCTCAAATATAGGATCTTGAACTAATGAAAACCGACTGTTCTCATCAATCATGAGATTAACTTCTGTCATTGGTAAAACTATATGTATTGTTTTACCAATGTGCTTGCGTAAAAGATCACTGGCCCAAGATTCTTGGGCCAGTAGATAGTTTAAGGCTTGAACAAACTTTTTCAGATTAGACCAATTGTTGTATACCGGCTAGTACCCAACCACCTTGACCATTGACAGGTTTTGTTAAATTCCAAACCTCAATAAATGACTCTGCTGTACCTTCTGCTTGCTCACGAATCATTCCTGAGAATCGAACGCTAGCAAGATGAATATCACTCGTTGTTTCGACACCTAATAATTCAGCATCAAGCGTTAGTACTTCAGTGCGATTATTGGCATTAGCACGAGCACCAAGATCTTGACTCAACTCTACAAACATCTCAGGAGTGGCAAATTCTCTTAACTTCTCTAAGTCACCATGATCCCAAGCCTGCTGTAAATGTACAAAGTGCTTCTTAGCATTTAATAGGAAAGACTCTTGATCAAAATTCTGAATTCCAGTTTCTTGAACTGCCGCCTCTGGTGCTGAAGAAGCGCTTGGCATGACTGGCTGTTCTCTTTCGTATTGTTTTGCAGAATCCCACTGAGATCCGCCGGCAGGACTCATCTTATATTTAGCTTGAGAACCTGCAAACTTTCTAAAGAGCCATAGACCGATCACCGCTACTGCCATCACCATTAATAAACCCATAAAGAATGATGATGCAGCTTCACCTAGACCGAAGTGAGAAAGTAACCAACCAATTCCTAGTCCAGCGGCTAAGCCACCCAACATGCCGCCCATACCAAAACCTTTTTTAGGTTGTGCAGCTGCCGGCGCAGCAGCAGGAGCAGCTGCGGGAGCTGCTGGTTTAGCAGCAGGAGTCGCCTCTTTTTTCGAGATATTAGACTGTTTACCAACGCTTTTTGAGCCACCAAGACGTTTTGCTTCAACATCCATTGAAGAGCCCAATAAAACAAAAGAAGAAAGAACTAAGTAAACAAAACTTTTCTTCAAAATCATTTGACACCTCTTTCAGTAAAAAAACTAATATTTATAACCAATATGTAGTGCAACAATACCACCAGTTAGGGAGTGATACTCAACCTTATCAAAACCCACTTCTTCCATCATGGCTTTAAGCGTCTCTTGATCTGGGTGCATTCTGATAGATTCAGCTAAGTAACGATAACTGTCTGCATCACCAGCTACTTTTTGGCCCAACCAAGGCAGTATTTTGAACGAATAAGCATCGTAAATCGGCTTCAATGTATCTGCAGGTTTAGAAAACTCTAAAACCATCACTTTCCCACCAGGCTTTACTACCCGTAACATCTCTTTAAGAGCCGTCTCTTTATGAGTCATATTACGAAGTCCAAAAGCAACTGTAGTTAAGTCAAAATAATTGTTTGGGAAAGGAATTTGCTCTGCATCAACCTGAACGCAGGGTAAATAGTAGCCTTTGTCTAACAAACGATCGCGGCCACAGCCCAACATAGATGCATTGATATCTGTTAACCAAACTTGTCCACCTGTTTCGCGCTCAAGCCCCACTGATTTAGCAAAGCTTAAGGATAAGTCCCCAGTACCCCCAGCAACATCCAAAACTTTATGACCGAGACGAACCCCTGCTTTACTGATAGTGAAATGCTTCCAAACACGATGTAACCCACCAGACATCAAGTCATTCATGATGTCGTATTTATTGGCTACAGAGTGAAAGACTTCGGCAACTTTATTTGCCTTTTCCCTCTCATCAACTGTTTTATATCCGAAGTGCGTTTGAGCCATATTGGTTTTTTATTTTGGAAAGATCAATGACTACTGCAAGAGTGTCCGCTATCTTTAATCATAGAGGAATCTCGATCTGCACCGGCTGCCAATATGCGATCTAAATAATCTTGCCACATTTCATCATAATTAAGGCACATCTCATATAAATACTCCCATGAGAAAATTCCAGAATCATGTCCATCATCAAATATTGGCTTAATTGCATAGTGGCCCACTTGTTCAATGTTGCTAATCACAACATGGCGCTTACCAGTTTGAAGTGTTTCTTGACCAATACCATGGCCGCGCACTTCCGCAGATGGTGACCAGACTCTCAAGAACTCAAATGGTAATTGATAACTTTTCCCATCAGGATAGCCCAACTCTAAAAACTTTGATTGCTGGTGAACAGCAATATTGACTGGAATTGGTGCTTTATCTGATTGCGTCATAATTAAACCAAAACCCTTTCAATACCGCCTGTATTGGCATTTTTAACAAAATCAGCCATCCAGTTCTCACCCAAAATATGAGATGCCATTTCAACCACAATGTAATCAGCTTTAGAACCTGAATCCTCGTCGAAACGTGACAAACCTTGCAAACATGATGGGCAGCTTGTTAGAACTTTTACCTGCCCATCAAAACCTTCTCTGAGGTCATCAGCACCCTTACGCATTTCAATTTCTTTTCGGAATCGAACTTGTGTAGAGATGTCTGGTCTTGTCACAGCCAAAGTTCCAGACTCACCGCAGCAACGGTCATTCTTTAAAATGGCTGTGCCGTCTTCAGTTGTTACCAAACTATTAACCGTCTTTAATGGATCCTGCAACTTCATAGGGCTATGGCAAGGATCGTGATACATATACCTGACGCCTTTAGCACCCTCTAACTTAATACCTTTTTCCAATAAAAACTCATGGATGTCTATGATGCGACAACCAGGGAAGATCTTATCGAATTCATAACCGGCCAACTGGTCATAACATGTTCCACAAGACACCACGACCGTTTTTATATCCAAATAATTTAATGTATTGGCCATGCGATGAAACAAAACACGGTTATCCGTAATGATCTTATCGGCTTTGTCAAAATCACCTGATCCACGTTGAGGATAGCCACAACATAAGTAACCTGGCGGCAAAATAGTTTGAACATCGGCGTGCCACAACATTGCTTGAGTTGCTAAACCTACTTGAGAAAATAATCTCTCCGATCCACAGCCTGGGAAATAAAACACAGCTTCGGAATCAACAGATGTTGTTTTAGGATTTCTAATAATTGGCACAACATCTGAATCTTCAATATCCAATAAAGCACGTGCGGTTTTCTTAGGTAAGTTTCCTGGCATCTTTTTATTGATGAAATGGATCACTTGCTCTTGAATCGGTGGCTTAACTAACGTGGTTGAACGCGGCTGAGCCGTTTGCTTCTTTGCAAAACCTTTTAACAAATCATGAGCCAAACGCTGAGCCTTATAACCCCAAGACATCATCAACTTACGCGTCAGTTGAATTGTTTCTGGATTGGTGGCATTCAAAAAGAACATCGCTGCAGTAGCCCCTGGGTTAAATTTCTTTTGACCCATTTTGCGCAACAAATTACGCATATTCATGGTGACATCACCAAAATCGATATTTACTGGGCATGGCGTTAAACACTTATGGCAAACAGTACAGTGCGCCGCCACATCATCAAAGGCCTCCCAATGCTTCACTGAAACACCGCGCCTTGTTTGCTCTTCATATAAGAAAGCCTCAACAAGTAGGGAGGTGGCCAAAATTTTATTTCTTGGGCTATATAATAAGTTGGCACGTGGCACGTGGGTAGCACATACCGGCTTGCACTTACCGCAACGTAAACAATCTTTGATGCTTGTTGCGATTGCGCCAATATCACTTTGCTGCATGATCAATGATTCATGACCCATCAAACCAAAGCTTGGTGTGTAGGCATTTTTCAAATCGGCGCCCGGCATTAACTTACCTTTATTGAAGCGTCCCTCAGGATCAACTTTTTCTTTGTAAGTTCTAAAGTCTTTAATTTCATCTTCAGTTAAATATTCAAGTTTTGTAATGCCAATGCCGTGCTCACCTGAAATAACGCCATCCAAAGATCTTGCTAAAGCCATAATCCGATCAACAGACTTATGAGTGTCTTGCAACATGTCATAGTCGTCAGAATTAACAGGAATATTAGTGTGAACGTTGCCGTCACCAGCATGCATATGCAAAGCAATAAACACACGACTACGCAGTACTCGCTTATGGATAACTTCACACTCTTGCAAAATCGGCTCAAAGGCAACGCCGCTAAAAATATTTCTAAGTTCAGCTCGGACTTCTAGCTTCCATGAAGCTCTCAAACTACGATCTTGAAGACCAGAGAAAAACTCATTCATGTTGTTGGCCCAATTTGACCAACGACCACGCACCTCAGAAATTAGTTGTAATGCTAGAGTTACTCGATCTCCGAGTAATTCAGCTCCAGGTATGTCGTTTGCATCATCTGACTTACCTAAAGGCAACTGACCTTGCTTAAAAAATACTTCCAATTCGTTTAGTAACTGAAGTTTGTTTTTTAGAGAAAGTTCAATGTTGATGAACTCAATACCGTCTGTATATTCACCCATACGATTTAGAGGTATTACAACGTCTTCGTTAACTTTAAATGCATTCGTATGTTTTGCAATTGCTGCCGTTCTTGAACGATCCAACCAAAACTTTTTACGAGCCTCAGGGCTGACAGCAACAAAGCCCTCTCCAACCCTAGCGTTAGCCATGCGAATAACTTCACTTGCAGCCATTGCTACAGAATTCTCATCATCACCAACGATGTCGCCGATGAGAACCATTTTTGGTAACACGTTACGCTTGGATTTAGTTGCGTATCCAACAGCCTTTAAGTAACGCTCATCCAAATGCTCTAAACCAGCCAAAATAGCGCCGCCCTGTTTTGTTTGAAGATCTAGATAAGCTTTAATTTCTACAATACTTGGAATGGCCTCACGAGCCTGCCCAAAAAACTCTAAACAAACGGTACGGATTTGTTTAGGCATGCGATGTAACACCCATCGCGCACTCGTAATAAGCCCGTCGCAACCTTCTTTTTGAACTCCCGGCAAACCAGATAAGAATTTATCCGTTACATCTTTACCTAAACCCGCTTTACGAAAGCGCTTACCTTCAATTTTTAACTCTTCAGTTTTTAATACTTTCGCACCTGGTGACTTCGTGCCATCGGACCAAACTAATTTGAAGGTAGCAAAATCAGCATCATGAATCTTGCTCATGTTGTGACCAATGCGTTCAATATCTAACCAGTTACCATTAGGATCAACCATGCGCCATGAAGCTAAGTTATCCAAAGCAGTTCCCCAAAGAACCGCTTTCTTGCCACCAGCATTCATGGCGATATTACCGCCGATACAGCTTGCCTCTGCAGACGTTGGATCCACAGCAAACACATTACCTGATTTATCAGCAGCATCTGAAACGCGCTTCGTAACTACTCCAGCGCCTGAGTAAATGGTTGCAACAGGCTTGTCTAAGCCTGGTAACAGCAACATCTCTACTGGCCCTAATGTTTCTAATTTTTCAGTGTTGATCACAGCAGACATTGGAGTCAGCGGAACAGCGCCGCCCGTATAACCAGTACCACCGCCACGAGGAATGATGGTTAGCCCTAACTCCACGCAACCTTTAACCAGTGCTGGAATTTCTTCTTCAGAATCTGGTGTCAGCACTACAAAGGGATACTCAACACGCCAGTCTGTTGCATCAGTGACGTGAGAAACGCGCGCTAAACCATCGTATGCAATATTGTCAGCGGCTGTGTACTTACCTAATACTTTTTTTACTTTTTTACGCAAGATTGCAACACGATCAAACTCTGCGTTAAAGTGCTGTATCGCTTCTGTTGCGCTGGATACTAATTTGCCAACCTTATCAGCTAAATCAGTTGTCATTCGTTTTTGCACTTCGCTTAATCGATGCTGTAAAGCTTCAATCAGTTGTTTGCGACGTCCTGGGTTATCTAAAAGGTCATCTTGCAAATAGGGGTTACGTTGAACAACCCAAATATCACCCAATATTTCGTAAAGCATTCTTGCTGAACGACCAGTTTTACGTCCGGACCTTAATTCATACAAAATTTGCCAAGCTTCTTGACCCAACAAACGAATCACAATTTCTCTGTCTGAGAAAGATGTGTAGTTATACGGAATCTCACGTAAACGTGGCGCTTTTTGTAAATGATCTTCGAGACTATTTAATGGTAATGGTGCGTTCATATCACTAGCTTTCTCTAAAAGTCCATTTTAAATGACTATCGGAAATAGCGTTTCATTCTTAATTAAAGAATTGAGACCACTTCTCAAAAATGGTCATAAAGGCGTTTACGACATAGGACCAAAAACCATCCGGGATCATCAGGAGTGCGTAAGTCATAGTGACATAACGCAAGAATTTACCAATAGCCATATAGATCAAGCAAGGTAACCAGGGCAATCGCAACCAACCCGCAACAGCGCACAACGGGTCGCCAACTACTGGAAGCCAAGATAAGAGCAGTGCTGGTGGCCCCATTTTCTTGAACCAATTCAATAACTTATGCTTTTGACGGCCGGATAACTTTTCGTGAGCCTTGCTGGCACCGTAACCTATGACCCAATTAAGCATCCCTCCTAGAGTATTTCCTACAGTTGCCACCATAACTGCTAGCCAGAATAAATCAGGGTTGATCTTAATATATGCAAATAAAACAGGCTCTGAGCCCATCGGCACAAGGGTTGCGGAAATAAACGAAACAATAAATACCGCAGGTAAACCTACGGCAGGAAGTGACAGCCAGGCTAAAAAATTATGTAATTCTGATTCCATGTTTGGTCATTTTAGGGTGTTGCCGTGATACGCTCACAGGATGCCTAAAGATTACTTAAGAAAAATCCTAACCGCTAAGGTTTATGACGTTGCTAGAGAAACAGAGTTACAGTTCGCTCCACAACTAACTTCTCGCCTTAAAAATAAGGTTCTATTAAAGCGCGAGGATAACCAACCTGTTTTCTCCTTCAAGCTCCGTGGCGCCTACAACAAAATGGCCCATCTAAGCAAAATTGAGCTTCAACGAGGGGTTATTACGGCCTCCGCAGGTAATCATGCTCAAGGTGTCGCCCTGTCAGCTGCAAAACTAGGCTGTAAAGCGATCATCGTGATGCCCACCACGACTCCTCAGTTAAAAATAGATGCAGTTAGAGACCGAGGTGGAAAGTCTGTTGAGGTCGTCTTATTTGGAGACTCTTACAGCGATGCTTATCAACATGCTTTAGCACTTGAAAAGAAGCATAAGTTAACTTTCGTCCACCCTTTTGACGATCCTGATGTTATTGCAGGCCAAGGTACGATTGCCATGGAAATCCTCCAACAACATCAAGAACCAATCGATGCCATCTTTTTAGCAATCGGAGGCGGCGGTTTAATAGCCGGAGTGGGCGCTTACATCAAATCAATTCGTCCAGATATCAAAGTCATTGGTGTGCAAACAGTTGACTCTGATGCTATGAAAAAATCCCTCGAAGCTAAACGTCGAGTTGAATTGAAAGAAGTGGGGCTTTTTTCAGATGGCACAGCTGTCAAAATGGTTGGCAAAGAAACTTTTAGACTCTGCCAAGAGGTTGTTGATGAAATCATCATTGTTGATACAGACGCCATTTGTGCTGCGATTAACGATGTCTTTACAGATACTAGAAGCATATTAGAACCTGCTGGTGCGTTAGCTCTAGCTGGTCTAAAAGCCTATGTTGAGAGGGAAAAGTGTAAAGACCAAACTCTAATTGCGGTGGCTTGCGGTGCCAACATTAACTTTAATCGCCTAAGATTTGTGGCTGAGCGAGCAGAAGTTGGTGAGGCCAAGGAAGCTGTTTTTGCAGTCACTATCCCAGAAGAGCGAGGCTCTTTTAAGCGTTTTTGCGAACTACTTGGCGAGCGCAATGTCACGGAGTTTAATTATCGAATCGCGGATGCTTCAAAGGCACATATCTTTGTTGGCATTGCAACGCAAAAGGCAAGTGATAGCCTTCAAATTGCTAAATCTTTTACAAAGTCTGGGTTTAACACAATTGACTTAACTCATGACGAGTTAGCAAAATCACATTTAAGACATATGGTTGGTGGTCACTCTCACCTTGCTAAAGATGAATTACTTTATCGGTTTGAGTTCCCAGAAAAACCCGGTGCCTTAATGAAGTTTTTGACAAGTATGGCGCCCAACTGGAATATCAGTCTATTTCATTACCGAAATCATGGTGCAGACTATGGTCGAATCTTGGTAGGTATACAAGTTCCTTCGAATGAGAAAAAAGATCTCAAGAAATTCTTAGCTGGACTTGGTTACCCTCATTGGGATGAAAGCTCTAATCCTGCCTATAAATTATTTTTGGCATAAAGATGGCCTTTTCACTTGATGGAAAACTGGTTGTCGCTATATCTTCAAGGGCTCTCTTTAACTTCGAAGAAGAAAATCAAGTATTCGAAGCAAGTGACGACAGCGCCTACATGCAACTCCAATTGGAGCGACTCAACTCACCCGCACTTCCGGGAGTTGCATACCCATTAGTCAAAAAACTTCTCAGCTTTAATAATGGATTACAACAAAATGTTGAGGTAGTCATTCTCTCAAGAAATGACCCTGTCAGCGGCTTGAGAGTGTTTCGCTCTGCCAAAAGCAATGACCTATTAATTGAACGTGGTGTATTCACAAGAGGTAGGCCGCCGTATCACTATCTAAAATCTTTACAAGCCAATCTTTTCCTTTCTGCGAATGAAAATGATGTGAGAGCCACCCTTGAGGCTGGCTTTCCGGCGGCAATGGTCTTTCCAAAAAGTAAACAGATAGCAGAGTCTCATCCAAATGAGATTCGCATTGCTTTTGACGGTGATGCGGTTCTCTTCTCAGACGAAGCCGAACAAATTTTCCAGAGTAAGGGTCTTGATGCTTTTGTCGCCCACGAGAGTAATAAAGCATCTATTCCATTACCCCCAGGGCCTTTTAAACCTTTATTAGAGGCGCTACATCGACTCCAAAATGCGGTTGATGCTGGTCACCCCATGAAAATTAGAACGGCGTTAGTGACTGCCCGTTCAGCCCCCGCTCATGAGCGAGCTATTCGAACACTCATGGCTTGGGGTGTGACCGTTGATGAGGCTATGTTTTTAGGAGGCCTTCCTAAAAAAGATTTCCTAAAAGAATTTGAACCTGATTTCTTTTTTGATGATCAAGTTGGTCATTGCGAGTTAGCGTCTGATGTTGCGCCCACAGGGCAAGTATTATCTGGCATCTCTAACCAAATCAAAAAGTAATATGAGCCAATTAGATCAGGCGCCTCTAGGTAAGATTTCAGACAATCCCTCGCAATATAGTCCGAGCTTACTTTTTCCAATCAGTAGAGATAAAAATAGAGCTGCTCTAGGCATTAAGGGATCCTTGCCATTTTTTGGAGTTGATATTTGGAATGCTTATGAGCTCAGCTGGCTCAACAAAAAAGGTAAGCCACAAATAGCGATTGCTACGTTTGTGGTTCCTGCAAATTCACCAAACATCATTGAATCTAAATCTTGGAAGCTATATCTCAACAGCCTTAACAACCATAGAATTGATTCTGAAATCGCTCTTCATCAATTGCTAAGCGCAGATCTATCTGCTGCAGCTGGAGCGCCTGTCAATGTTCAAATAAACAATCCAGAAAAAATAAGCCGAGGCGGCATGCAAGAATTAAGTGGCAAACTACTTGATCGTCTTGATTTGGATATTGATCCACACCAACAACCTGATGCCACATTACTTAAAACAGATTTGACGCTTGGCATCGTTACCGAATCTTTTGTTACCCACCTTTTAAGATCTAATTGTCCGGTTACAGGGCAACCCGATTGGGCTAGCGTACAAATCAACTATGTTGGCCCTACGATCGATGAAGAATCCTTGTTACGCTATCTAATAGCCTTCAGAGAGCATCAAGAGTTTCATGAGCACTGTGTAGAAAAAATCTACATTGACATCAAAGAAAAATGCCGCCCTAGTAAGCTATCTGTTTACGCCCGATATACACGCAGAGGCGGCATAGACATCAATCCATTTAGAGCTGATTACAACGCAGAGTGGCCAGAAAATATCCGCCACTCGCGTCAATAATTAAAACGGGATATCGTCGTCGATATCGCCCAAGCTTGGGCCGTTCATTGGAGTAGTTGATCTAGACTCTGGCATTGAAGAACCACCAGACATTCCACCATCAGTTGATCCTGGAGCTCTACCACCTAGCATTTGCATGGTTTCAGCCACAATTTCAGTTGAATACTTTTCTTGGCCACTTTGGTCTGTCCACTTACGTGTGCGCAAACGGCCTTCAACGTAAACCTGAGAACCCTTTTTCAAATATTTTTCTGCAACTTCAGCTACTTTGCCAAAGAAAGCAACACGATGCCACTCAGTGCTTTCACGCATCTCACCTGATTGTTTATCGCGGTAACGATCAGTTGTAGCGATTGAAATATTAGTTACTGCGTCACCACTTGGTAAGCGACGAGTTTCTGGATCACGGCCAACGTTACCCACAATAATTACTTTATTTACCGATGCCATTTTTGTCTCCCGAAGAAAAGTTGTTGTTCCGAAACGCTAAATTTTGTCTATCTACGAATAACTACTTAATTTAATTAATTAAACCTGTTGTGGCACTTTTACAGATAGTTCACGCATTGACCAGGCAATTATAAGCCAGGCAAATATGAGGCATGCCCCAAGGTAAAAAACTGCTGCCTCGTTCATATTTTGAATGACCCAGCCACCCAAAACTCCTCCTAAAAACAAACCAGCTGACTGCGTGGTGTTGTAAATACCTAAAGCAGTACCTTTGGCATTATTGGCCCAACGAGAAACTAAGGACGGCTGCATCGCCTCAAGAATATTGAAGCCAACAAAGTAAATGAGTACGGCAAGAGCTAATGGCGAAATAGAGTCAAAGCTAGCCATGATCAGCTGAGCAACCATCATGCAAGCAATACCAAATAGAAATGCTGGCTTCATGCGTTTACGGCGCTCACTAATCATAATGATAGGAGCCATACAAACAAATGAAATCAATACGGCCGGTAGGTAAAGCTGCCAATGCGATGCTAAAGGTAAGTCTGCTTTAACTAGTAAACGAGGTAATGTTAAGAAAAGAGCAATTTGAACCGCATGCAAAACCAAGACGCCAAAGTTAAGCCTAATTAGATCTTTGTTAAAAAAAACATCTGAGAATTTAGCAACAAATGGGGTCTGGGAAACTTTTTCTTGGCTTGGCACAACAAAAATTGCCAACATAATGGCGCCCATACCCAAAGAAGCCATCAGGTAAAACATACCATCTAACCCTATTGACTCATGCAATGGCGAAGCTAAAACTAATGACAAAGCGAAAGTTAAAGCAATACTGCCACCCACCAGAGCCATTGCTCTTGTTCTAGTCTCTTCTCGAGTTAAATCAGCTAACCAGGCAGTCACTACGGCTGAAACAGCCCCTGCTCCCTGAATAGCGCGACCTACGGTAATCCAAATCAAGTCATCATGACTGGCTGCTATCAATGCACCAAGAACGAACAGGACTAAACCCAGGACCACAATTGGCCGACGACCATAACGGTCAGAAAGCATTCCAAGTGGGATATGAAGGCAAGCCTGAACAAAGCCATAAACTCCCAAAGCAAAGCCGATTAATAGGGCCTGATCCCCACCCGACAAGCCTTTGGCATGCATTGAGAAGATGGGCAGAATCAAAAATAATCCCAACATTCGAAGGGCGAAGATACCGGCTAATGAGAGAGCTGAGCGAAGTTCTGTTTTTTCCATAAAGAAGAGCTATATTAACTGGTTACGCAGAGAAAAATCATGGATACGATAAAAATACGCGGTGCCCGCACCCACAATCTAAAAAACATCAATTTAGATATCCCAAGAGATCAATTAGTGGTCATCACGGGACTATCTGGATCAGGCAAAAGCTCGCTAGCTTTTGATACTCTTTATGCAGAAGGTCAGCGCCGCTATGTTGAGTCACTCTCGGCTTATGCCCGCCAATTTTTACAGTTGATGGAAAAGCCCGATGTAGATTCAATTGAAGGTCTTTCACCAGCTATTTCAATTGAACAAAAAGCAACTAGTCACAATCCGAGATCAACGGTTGGTACCGTTACAGAAATCCACGACTATCTGCGTCTACTATTTGCCAGAGCCGGGACCCCTCATTGCCCAGAACATCATTTGCCATTGGAGGCTCAAAGCGTATCCCAAATGGTAGACACCGTCATGGCAAAACCAGAGGATACAAAGCTGATGATTTTGGCTCCCGTGGTTAGTGAGCGTAAAGGCGAGCACGTTGATCTTTTTGAAGATCTTCAAGCGCAAGGTTTTGTTCGCTTCAGAATTAAATCAGGTGGTGGTACTGCTCAACATTCTGAGGCAAAAATTTACGAGGTAGATGAGCTTCCAAAATTAAAGAAAAATGAAAAGCATTCTATTGATGTAGTGATCGATAGAATTAAAGTCAAACCAGATATCCAGCAGCGTTTGGCTGAATCATTTGAAACGGCATTGAGGCTAGCCGATGGCCGTGCAATTGCCCTTGAAATGGATACCAATAAAGAGCAGATTTTTTCAAGCAAATTCTCATGTCCCATTTGCTCTTACTCTTTACAAGAATTAGAGCCTCGTCTATTTTCTTTTAACAACCCGATGGGCGCATGTCCAAGTTGTGATGGCTTAGGCCATATTAGTTTTTTTGATCCTAAGAGAGTTGTTGCTCATCCCGAGTTGTCGCTTGCTTCTGGAGCCATTAAGGGTTGGGATAGAAGGAATCAGTTTTATTTCCGCTTGTTACAAAATCTTGCAAAACATGCCAATTTTGATCTTGAAAAATCATTTGAGAGCTTGCCTAAAAAGGCACAAGAATTAGTTTTATATGGCTCAGGTTCTCAAGATATACCCTTTGAATATCTGAATGAAAAAGGGAAAATTATTTATCGGGAGCATAGCTTTGAAGGCATCGTTGCCAATTTTGAACGTCGCTACAAAGAAACTGACTCTAATGCAGTAAGAGAGGAGTTAGCAAAGTACCAAAATAATAAACCTTGCCCAACTTGCGAAGGAACTCGCTTAAGAACTGAGGCCAGAAATGTTAAGGTTGGAGAAGGTACTCAAGCCAGAGCCATATATGAGGTGAGCAATCTACCTTTAGGTAAAGCTCTCGAGTACTTTAAAACCCTTGAATTAAAGGGCGCTAAAAAAGAAATCGCCAGCAAGATTATTTCTGAAATTGGCTCAAGACTAAGCTTCTTGAACGATGTAGGCCTCAACTATTTATCTCTCGATCGAAGTGCCGATACCTTATCTGGGGGTGAGGCCCAAAGGATTAGATTAGCTTCACAAATTGGATCAGGATTGACAGGTGTTATGTATGTTCTTGATGAGCCATCAATTGGCTTACACCAACGTGATAACGATCGCTTGATCGGAACTCTAAAACACCTAAGAGATCTAGGTAACTCTGTTTTAGTAGTTGAGCATGATGAAGATATGATCAGGGCTTCAGACTATGTTATTGATATAGGCCCAGGAGCAGGCGAGCATGGTGGAAAAATTATTGCTCAAGGAACGCCCTCAGAAATACAAGCGCATCCAACATCATTAACAGGTGCTTACCTCTCTGGTAAAGAAGGTATAGCCATTCCTAAAAATCGTATTCCCAAAGGTGACAAGAGCTTAAAGATTCTTGGTGCAACTGGTAACAATCTTAAAAATGTTGATATCGAAATTCCATTGGGATTATTAACTTGCGTGACCGGCGTATCAGGCTCGGGTAAATCTACGCTCATCAATGACACACTTCACCATGCTGTTGCTCAACATCTTTATGGCTCACATGCGGAACCTGCAACTCATAAAGAAATTCAAGGTCTTGAGCATTTTGACAAAGTCATTAACGTCGATCAGTCACCGATTGGTAGAACGCCGCGCTCAAATCCTGCAACCTATACGGGTTTATTCACCCCAATTCGTGAATTATTTGCTGGCGTTCCCGCATCAAGAGAGCGTGGTTACGAAGCCGGTCGATTTTCATTTAACGTTCGTGGTGGTCGCTGTGAAACCTGTGAGGGTGATGGTGTACTGAAAGTTGAAATGCACTTTTTGCCTGATGTTTACGTACCTTGCGATGTTTGCCACAGCAAACGCTATAACCGTGAAACTCTTGATATTCGATACAAAGGTAAAAATATTCATGAAGTTCTGGCAATGACCATAGAACAAGCTCATGAGTTTTTTGAAGCAGTGCCAACCGTTAAAAGAAAACTAAAAACACTTCTTGATGTGGGTTTGGGTTATGTAAAACTTGGTCAAAGTGCTACAACGCTGTCAGGAGGAGAGGCTCAGCGAGTTAAGCTATCCCTAGAACTATCTAAGAGAGATACAGGTAGAACTCTATATATCTTGGATGAACCCACTACCGGCCTACATTTCCATGATATTCAGTTGCTTTTAAAAGTGATTCATACCCTTAAGAAACATGGGAATACAATTGTCATTATTGAACATAACTTAGATGTCATTAAAACAGCTGACTGGGTTATTGACCTCGGCCCAGAGGGTGGCGGTGGCGGTGGCGAGATCGTTGCAGTTGGAACACCTGAGGATGTTGCTAAAGTGAAGAAAAGCTATACAGGCAAATATCTTGCCCCTTTATTGAAATAAGCTCAAAGACATATACTGCAGATATGATAAAACTAACATCCTTACAAAGCCAAAGAGCTATCGATTTAGCCAGAGAAACACTTGCTATCGAAAGTGATGCCATTCTTAATTTACAAAAAAATCTCAACGGTAGCGATGCTAATAATTTCACTCACGCTATTGAAATTTTGTTGGATTGTAAAGGTCGTATTGTTGTTTCTGGTATTGGTAAGTCAGGGCATATTGGACACAAGATAGCAGCTACGTTTGCATCAACAGGATCGCCAGCTTTTTTTGTGCACCCTGCAGAAGCTAGTCATGGTGATCTAGGTATGGTGACTCAGCACGATGTATTTGTTGCTTTTTCAAATTCAGGTGAAACAAGCGAGCTAACAGCTATCGTGCCAATCATCAAAAGAACTGGCGCTAAGTTAATTGCTCTCACTGGAAACCCTGAATCATCATTAGCTCAATTAGCAGACTCTCACATCAACGTTAGCGTTGAAAAAGAAGCTTGTCCGCTCAATCTAGCCCCAACTGCAAGTACAACTGCCGCACTTGCCATGGGTGATGCCTTAGCTGTTGCTCTTTTAGATGCTAGAGGTTTCAAGCCAGAGGATTTTGCGAGGTCACATCCGGGCGGCAGCCTTGGGAGAAAGCTACTTACTCACGTTAGAGATGTCATGAGAAGCGGGAAAGAAGCTCCTAGTACAAATATCAACTCAAGTGTTACCGATGCGCTCCTTGAAATTACAGCCAAGCGCATGGGTATGACTGTAATCATTGATGACGCCAACAAAGTAAAAGGTATCTTTACCGACGGTGACTTACGTCGCTTAATTGAAAAAAATAATCAATTTCAAAATACTGCACTTATTGATGCTATGACTCCAAGCCCACGGACTATTTCTCCAGAGCTCTTGGCAGCTGAGGCAGTTGAGATGATGGAGCGTTACAAAATTAACCAATTAGTTGTTGTTGATGAGGCCGGATGCTTACTTGGTGCACTTAACTTACACGACTTGTTTGCTGCTCAGGTTATTTAATATGGCAAATACATTTCCCACTCTAATAACAAACTCAATCGAGCAATTTCCACAAGCTATGGAACGTGCGGTAGATATTAAGTTGCTAATACTTGATGTTGATGGCGTTCTTACTGATGGTAGTCTTTTGGTTGGCGCTGACGGTAAAGAAGCGCTAAAGATCTTTGATAGCCTTGATGGTCATGGGATCAAATTATTACAATCAACTGGCGTTACTGTTGCCATTATTACCGGAAGAACCTCAGGGATGGTTGAGGGTCGCGCCAAAGAACTAGGTATAAAACATGTACAAATGGGTATTAGTAAAAAAATGGATGCCCTCCAAATTCTATTAGAAAAAACAGGATTTAAGCTCTCTGACTGTGCTGCCATGGGGGATGATTGGCCTGATTTAGCAATCTTACCCAATGTTCGCCTAGCCATCTGCCCGGCACAAGCACATGAAGAAGTAAAAAATCGTGTCCACTACATGACCCAAAAAACGGGTGGTCATGGCGCTGTTCGTGAGGTGTGCGACTTAATTCTAAAAGCTCAGGGGCACTACGAGCGCTTACTTAAAGAGTCGCTCTAAGCATGCAGATAATTACCCTTCTTCTTAGATTTTTACCAATCTTATTGATGGGTCTGTTAACGCTGGGTACTTACTGGATGGTTCAAATGACCAATCCGGATGAAAGTAGTATTCAACCTAAAAAACATGTTCCTGATTACATCATGGATCAAATTGTTGTCACCACGCTAGGCCCTCAAGGTGATACCCTCTACAGAATTGTTGGGGAAAAATTAACTCATTACGAAGATGATGCAAGCTTTGAGATTGACTTACCAATTGCACGTAGATTTAATCCTGGTAAACCTCCAACCACAGTGAGATCTGATAAAGGTTATCTTGATGGCGATCTTACTGTTTTAGATCTAGTAGGTAATGCAACTCTACTTAGACCTTCTCAAGCAGCAACAGCAAACCAAGCTGGCAGCGCCAGAATGTTTATGAAATCAAGTAAATTTACTGTCCTCATGAATGAGGATATTGTGAAAACAAATCAACCCGTTACTCTTGAGCAGGGCCTATCAGTCATGAACTCACAAGATGGGGCTATTTTTGATAACGTCAACCAAAAGCTGATCATGACGGGCCAAGTAAAGGGTCGCATTGAATCTGAACAGAAACGTCAGGCTCAATAAAATGAAATTTGATTTAAGAATTCTCATGCTGGTGTTATGTTTTTCAGTAACTAATCTTGCCCAAGCTGAAAAGGCAGATAAAGATAAACCCATTTCTTTATCCTCAGATAAAGCTTCTTTTGATGACATCAATCAAATCTATATTCTTGAAAGAAATGTATTACTCACAAAAGGTACATTGATTATTCGCGGTGAAAACGCCACAATTAAAATTGATCCTGAAGGCTACCAATTTGCAACAATCATTGCTAAGCCTGGGTCTTTAGCTAGCCTCAAACAAAAAAGAGATACCGAGTTTGATGAATATACAGAGGGATTTGCTGAAAGAATTGATTATGATGCCAAGCATGAAACCGCAACCCTGATTGGGAGGGCTCGCATGAATAAACTATCTGGAACAAAAGTATCAGACCAAATACAGGGTGACCAAATTCAGTACGATGGCAGTGATGAAAAGTATCAAGCAAATTCAAAAAATTCGGTTCGATCCGCACTTTCTTCTCGAAGAAAAGAACCTTTAGGGACAATAAAAAAATGAGCGCCTCTAATTCCACTCTTTCAGCTTTTGGACTTCAAAAAAAATATGGCTCGCGAACTGTCGTCAGAGATGTGGGTATAGAGGTTCAAAGCGGTCAAGTTGTTGGTCTTCTAGGCCCTAATGGTGCAGGCAAAACAACCTCTTTTTATATGATAGTAGGACTTGTGCCACTTGATAGCGGTGAAATCAAACTTGATAACTTGGTCATTAGTCATTTGCCGATTCATGAAAGAGCAAGGCTTGGTCTCTCTTACCTCCCTCAAGAAGCCTCAGTATTTAGAAAGCTTAACGTTGAAGAAAACATAAGAGCAGTTTTAGAGTTACAGACTGAAAATGGCAAGTCTTTATCGCAAGGTGAAATCTCTAAGAGACTTGAATCCCTTTTGCAAGAATTGCAAATATCCCATTTGAGAAATAATCCTGCCATGTCTTTATCAGGTGGTGAGAGAAGAAGAGTGGAAATTGCTAGGGCCTTAGCCTCTCAACCTAAATTCATCCTACTTGATGAGCCTTTTGCCGGTGTTGACCCAATCGCTGTTGGAGAAATCCAGCGAATAGTACGTTTTCTAAAAGACCGTCAGATTGGTGTTTTGATCACCGACCATAATGTTCGTGAAACCTTGGGCATTTGCGACTACGCCTACATTATTAGCGAGGGTAAAGTTTTAGCTTCTGGAAAACCATCGCAAATTATTGATAATGAAGCTGTTCGAAAAGTGTATCTAGGAGAAAACTTCAGAATGTAGGTTATCCCTCTGCATTGTTTTAACCCATTATTTTTATAAGCAAATAACATACCAATGTTGATTTAACAGTCTAGAATAGCTGTTAAATGAAGGCTTCTCTTAATCTTAGGCTCTCCCAAAGCCTAGCACTAACCCCACAATTACAGCAATCCATCAAGCTGCTACAACTCTCAGCTATGGAGCTTGAACAAGAGCTTATCGAGGCTGCAGAGCAAAATCCTCTCATTGAGTATCAATCAGCTTCAGATTTAGCTCTTACAGAGCCAATACAACAGCTATCTCACCAGCAAACTCTTACAAACAAAAATTTCAGCGAATGGGACGAATCTGATGATCGATTCGCCAATATAAGCACCCCAGAAAGCATGCTAGATCATCTATTGGGTCAGATACGGGTCATGAGCTTAGCACCTCAAGAAAAGGCCATGGTTGGCTTCCTTGCTGGCAACCTGGATGAAAAAGGTTACCTGTTAAATAGTCTAGAGGACCTAGCAGAAGAATATCAACCACACATGGATCCTGAGGATGGATTGCCTAAAGAACAAATTCGAAGGGCTTTATCAAGATTACAACATCTCGATCCAAGCGGTGTTGGGGCCCGAGATTTAAGCGAGTGCTTAAAACTTCAAATTGAACATTCGCCTGAATTCAGGCAGCAAAATAGCACCCTACTTAATGCCCACAAAATTTGTTCAGATTATTTAGAAATGGTTGGCTCAAAAGATTGGGCTAAGTTAAGGAAAATTTTAAACGTCACTGATAGTGAGCTTCAAAGCATTGTCTTACTTATTAAAAGTCTGAAACATAATCCGGCTTGTGAGTTTGGTAAGTCAATAGACATCACACTTGTACCAGATGTCATTGTTGAAAATCGAAAAGGGAAGTGGTTAGTATCACTTAATCCTGAAGCCGTCCCTAAAATTAGCATCCATGAGGAATACGCGAAGGTTATAAGGCAAAGTAAGGGACATGAAGATATTGGTGGCATCCAACAAAAACTTCAAGAGGCTAGGTGGTTAGTAAAAAATGTGCTACAAAGAAGTGAAACCATTTTAAAAGTGGCAAAAGCAATCGTGGATAGGCAACAGAATTTCTTCAATCATGGTGAAATTGCCATGCGCCCTTTAGTTTTGCGAGAAATTGCAGACGCATTGGGATTGCACGAGTCCACCATTTCAAGAGTTACAACTCAAAAATTCATGGCAACTCCAACAGGGTGCTTTGAATTTAAATATTTTTTTGGTAGTCAGATTTCCACTGATTCGGGTGGGTCGGTCTCTTCAATGGCCATAAGGGTCCTCATTAAACAGTTAGTTGAGGAAGAAAACTCTGAAACTCCACTATCAGATTCAATCATAGTTGATCTTTTGGCCGCTAAAGGCTTTGTAGTTGCGAGACGTACTATCGCTAAATACAGGGAATCTCTGCGCATCCCTGCCGTTCATTTGCGCAGAAAATAAGAAGGAGCAAAGCATGAATTTAAAAATTACTAGTCATCACCTAGAAATCACACCGGCTATGCGATCACATCTTGATGATAAATTACAGCGTATCAAAAATCATTTTGATCAAGTTATGACTATTTCAGTAATTCTTTCAATTAATAATGAAAAAGAGAAGAATCTACGAAATCATGCAGAAATCACGATCCATCTCAAAGGAAAAGATCTTTTCGCTGAGGCCCATCATGAAGACATGTACCACGCTATGGACCTCGTTGTAGATAAATTAGATAGACAGGTGATCAAACATAAAGAAAAAGTACAAGATCATCACCATCAAACACTTAAAAATTCTTGATTAAATAGGCCAAGGCAATCTTATAATGGTTTGCTCACATGAATGCTTTGGCCGAACTTATCACTCCAAACAATATCGTCCTCGATATTGAGGCTTCAACACAAAAAGAATTATTTGCCTTTATTGGTGATCTTTTTGAAAAAAACATTGGTATTTCAGCTAAGGTTGTTCAAACCTGCCTAGAGGCAAGAGAATCTCTTGGTTCTACTGGTTTAGGTGAAGGCATCGCAATTCCCCATGGTCGCGTGAAAGATCTGCCAGAAGCTCACCTAGGGTTTGTTCGCTTAACTAATGGCATTGACTTTAATGCCCCTGACGGGAAGCTGGTAAAGACGCTAGTTATCATGCTTGTGCCAGAACAAGCAACCCAGATACACCTAGAAATATTGTCTCAAGTTGCCCAAATTCTTTCGGATACAAACACAAAAAAAATATTACTAACAGAAACAGACCCTGATAATATTTACCAGTTGCTAACTGCTTGGAATAAATAATATGACCCAGTCCATCAACTTAGCGGGCGTAACCGCTCAATCTCTATTTGATGCGAATTTAGCAGAGCTTAAACTAAGCTGGATCGCCGGCTTAGAGGGCTCAGATAAAAGTTTTGATGCTGATGCAGTCAAACTGGCTTCATCATCCTCAGACTTGGTTGGGCACTTAAACTTAATCCATCCCGATCGAATGCAAGTCTTTGGCGTTCCTGAGGTGAATTATTATGAAAAGCTGGATGTTGATAATAGAAAAGAACAATTAGCTGCGCTTATTTCTCTTAATCCACCATGTTTAATCATTGCAGACGGTTGCGAAGCGCATGAAGATATCGTTCTCTACTGCCAAAGGTCCTCAACCCCACTATTTAAAAGTCTTGTTTCTGCCGCTGAAGTTATTGACCACCTTCGCTCCTACCTGACAAAAGTAGGCGCCCCGCGCGTAACGATGCATGGCGTTTTCATGGATATTCTTGGGATGGGCGTTCTGATCACTGGTGATTCCGGACTTGGTAAAAGTGAGTTAGGGCTAGAATTAATTTCTCGTGGGCATGGCTTAGTTGCAGATGATGCTGTTGATTTTGCTCGGCTAGGAACTGACTATATTGAAGGAAGGTGTCCGCCGATACTGAGAGACTTACTAGAGGTTCGCGGCTTAGGTCTTTTAGATATTAGAACCATCTTTGGTGAAACAGCTGTTCGCCGAAGAATGAAGCTTAAATTAATTGTGCAACTCGTTCGTCGCACCGATGGCGAATTCGAACGTTTACCTATTGATGGTCAATCGATCGATGTTTTAGGTTTGCAAATACGTAGTGTAAAAATTCAAGTGGCGGCGGGACGTAACTTAGCGGTTTTAGTTGAAGCAGCGGTTCGCAATACTATTCTTCAATTACGCGGTATAGATACATTAAAAGAATTTATGGAGCGTCAGCGTAAATTAATGAATGCTGATGATGGTAATAAATTACAAAGTCGCTTGTTATAACTATGCGCCTATTCATCATTACCGGCATTTCAGGATCAGGTAAATCAGTTGCTCTCAATGCACTAGAGGACGCTGGATATGACTGTGTTGACAACTTACCAGTCGACTTTATTCAAGATTTAATCAAGTCTTTAAATTCTCAAGGTCGAGAGAAGTTAGCGATTGCTGTCGATGCTAGGCGCGGGCAATCTATTAAAGAATTACCTGAAACTATTGTTCAGCTCAAAAAAGAAAATGATGTTCGAGTTTTATTTCTTAATGCCAATACCGAAACATTAGTTCAACGTTACTCCGAAACGCGCCGCAGACATCCGCTTTCCAAAAGTGATGACAATAGAACGCCGCAAGTTGCTCTAATCGATGCGATAGAAAAAGAACGCATGCTTCTTTCAGAGCTAGCAGAAACTGCACATAATATTGATACAAGCCATATCAAGGCACACACCCTAAGATCTTGGATTCAAGATCTTTTAAAAGACGAACGTCCGGGATTAACGATGCTTTTTGAATCTTTTGGATTTAAGCATGGCGTACCTCGAGATGCTGATTTAGTGTTTGATGTGCGCTGCCTCCCCAACCCTCATTACGATCCATTATTGAGGCCGCTGACGGGCAATGATCCTGAAGTAGCTAATTTCTTAAGAGACCATCCAGAGGTCCAGGCAATGGGAGATGATATTCGTCGCTTTATAGAAACTTGGCTACCTAAATACCAAGCTGATCGGCGCAGCTACTTAACGATTGCTATTGGCTGTACTGGCGGCCAGCATCGTTCTGTTTATCTATCTAACTGTCTTTATGATTACTTCTTAAAGCGAACTGAGGCTTCAGGTGACACAGCACTTCATCTTCTTAAGCGCCATCGTGAGCTAGACTCAAGTTCCTCAAAAATAATTTAACAGGGGTTGGTAAACCTAAGTTACTAAGTTCTGAAAAAGTAACCCAAGAAAAATTATCGCTTATCTTAGAGAGCTTCTTCTTAAGCACCACTTTTTTCGGTTGAATGTTCAATCTTCGATGGGTTAAAACATGCTTTATAGATGGCAAATCTATTTGTTGCACATTTTTTGGTAAAGAAATCTCTTCGGGGAAACTCCAAAGTCCGGCCCAAATACCATGTTCAGCTCTTTTTTCTAAAAGAACTTGCCCATCATGAATGACGACCCACCATTTCATATCAACTTTTAATACTTTAACTTTTTTAACTTTAAGCGGGATCTTTTGTATGAGGTTTGATTTTTTCGCCACACAAATATTTACAAAAGGGCAGGTCATTGAACTAGTTCGTAAACACGCAGGGTTCGATTGTGTACAACAAGTTGCTCCAAAATCCATTAGACCCTGGGTATACGTAACTAGATCATCTGAAGTTTGTGGCAAAAGAGTCTCGGCATGCTCCCAAAGTTTTTTTACAGCAGCACTTTTACTAAGATCATCTTCTATACCCCAGACTCTCGCAAGCACTCGTTTAACGTTGCCATCCAAAATAGCAGCGGATTCACCATAAGCAAATACTGCAATAGCTGCCGCAGTGGATCTGCCTATACCAGGTAACTCCTCCAATTTTTTAGGGTCTCTGGGGAACACGCCATCAAACTGATTAACTACCGTTTGAGCGCACTTATGTAAGTTACGTGCTCGAGTGTAATAACCCATACCACTCCACTCAGCCAATACATGATCAATACTAGCGCAATCTAAATGTTGAATTGTTGGAAAACGCTTTAAAAATGCCTGATAGCGCTCAATTACAGTGGAAACTTGAGTTTGCTGCAACATGACTTCAGATAACCAAACGCGATAAGCGGTTCGATTTTCTTGCCAAGGTAAATGATGTCGTCCTTGTTTTTTCTGCCAAGCAATCAACTGCTCTGTAAAGTCCTTTGTTTCAATAAAGTTCATTATCTCTTTTGGCACTTTTGACAAAAATATGTTGATCTCTGACCCTGCACAATTTGTTTGATAGGCGTCTTACAAATTCGACAAGGCAAGGCGGCACGATCATAAACTTTAGTTTGCAGCATAAAGTGGCCAGGGTCTCCATGGCTATTCACAAAATCTTTGAGACTGCTACCGCCAGCTTTGATTGCTTTACTTAACGTTTCTTTAATTGCTGATGCTAGTTTTTTTGCTCGAGGTAATGTCAATTTACCAGCAGGCATTTCAGGGTGAATACCTGCTGAAAATAAACTTTCAGAACAGTAGATATTGCCAACACCAACAACTGCCTGCCCAGCAAGAAGCCACTGCTTGATTGCAATTTGTCTCCCCTTGGCATGAAGATGTAGGTGCTGACCAGCGCAAGCATCACTAAAGTCATCTGAAAAAGGTTCAACGCCTAACTTGGCAATTAGTGGATGTTTTTCAATTTCACCACTTTCATCGCTAGCCCACAGCACTGCCCCAAACTTTCTTGGGTCGTGAAGGCGCAAAACCTGTTTGCCAAAAAAAATTTCAATACGATCATGTTTTTTTAGCTCGTCGCTAGGCTTTAGAAGCCGTAAAACACCTGTCATTCCTAAATGAATAATTAAATGACCATCATCCATCCTAAAGAGTAAATACTTTCCTCGACGCTTAATCTGAGAAACTTTTTGACCTAGAAGTATTTTTTCAAGATTTTTAGGGATAGGCCACCTCAGGCGTCCATCATGAATAATGACGCCTGTAACGGCTTTACCCTTAATAAAGGGCTCTATCCCCTGTTTAGTGACTTCAACTTCTGGTAATTCTGGCATAACCCAATTGTAGGCTGTGAGATTAGAATGTGCTTATGACAAATAAATTGAAATTTTGGTTAATTACTGTCCTTTTATCAGTAAGCACTCCAATCATGGCCAATAAGGCAGGTGATGCTAATGGTTTATCTGCAGAGCAAGTATTTCAAGTCTTAGCCTCTGAAATTGGTCTGCAACGTGGCGAGGCGGGTATCGCCTACCAAACATATATTGGCCTGGCGAGAAATACTAGAGATGGCCGCCTTGCTCAAAGAGCGATGGAGATTGCCATTGCGGCCAACTCACCTAATCTAGCTTTAGAAGCAGCCAGACTTTGGGATGAGCTAGACCCTAACGAAGCTAAAAAAATATTCAGTACTCTTCTCATGATCAATCAACGCTGGTCTGAGAGTATTGCGCCCGCTCAAGCCCAGTTAAAAAATACTAAAAGCTTAAGTGAGAAAGAAAAGCTTATTAATTCTTGGCGCCCATTGATCGCTAGATCTCAAGATGAAGATGCTGGCTTAATTGCTTTTTATGAGATCACGCGCACCACAATTCAGCAAATTAATAATGAAGATATTCTTTACTTATTCTCCCTGGCAGCCGAAAAATCAAAGCAGTTTAATGAGATGGAGCAAACATTAAAACGTTTGATTAAAAAAAATCCAAATAATCACAGCGCATTGAATGCGCTAGGCTACTCATATGCTGATAGAGGTATTAAATTAAACGAAGCAGCAGTATTGCTAGAAAAAGCACAAAAGTTGGCGCCAAAAGATATGTTGATCCTCGATAGCGTAGCTTGGGCCAACTATAAGCTGGGTAAAAAAGAATTGGCCATAGAGCAACTTCAACAAGCGTTCGGGTCGCAACCAGAGGCTGAGATTGGGGCACACCTTGGGGAGGTTTTGTGGGTGTCATCAAATAAAGAAGCCGCTGATATTGCATGGCGTAAAGCAGAATCAATTGACGCTAACAATAAAACCTTAAAAGAAACTCTTGAGCGTCTTTGGCCTTTGCGGGTGCCTAGCCCAAAAATAGTTGGTAATCAACAACTATGGGATGGTCGCTTTGGAGTTAAGATAACAGGACAAAAATCAACCAATGGTGGCAGTGGAGGTTTTACCTTATCGCATGATGGCCAGACAGATATTCTTGATATCAGAAATCCTCTCGGTGGTTCTTTAGCCAAAATAACAATCACCGCCTCTGGTGCAAAGTTAGAAGATGGTGATAAAGTATTTGAAGCACATGATGCTGACTCACTACTTCAAAATTATTTAGGGTTACCTCTTCCGGCAAGAGGTCTATCTTATTGGTTAAATGGCCAAGCTAGAATTGGCTCCTCCGCCAAAATTGAAAGAGACCCAGCTAATAGAACGATCAAAATGATTCAGGATGGTTGGTTAATGAATTTTTCTTGGAATGAAAAAAATCAACTTGAAAAAATGGATTTGGAACGCCAAACATCAGATGGCCCTATTGTTATTAAGCTACTTTTCGAGCCTGTCGATAATTAATCTATGGCAGTAACAATCCATATTCTTGCCCCTGCAAAAGTTAACCTTTTTTTGCATATCACTGGTCAGAGGCCTGATGGTTATCACTTGCTACAGACGATTTTTCAATTAATCGATCTGCATGATGAAATCACCATCAAAAAAACAGAGGATGGGCTAATTACTAGAATAAATGGTCCTCAAAATATTCCTGCTGAGCAAGATTTAGTCGTCAAAGCTGCCAAACTAATTCAAAGTAAGGCTAAAACTAAATTTGGCTGCGAGATTTCATTAAAAAAAAATATCCCAATAGGTGCTGGACTTGGAGGAGGCTCCTCAGATGCTGCTAGCGTCTTATGGGGGCTAAACGAATTATGGGAAACTGGGCTAAAACGCAAAGATCTTATGCTCTTAGGTTTAGATCTTGGGGCCGATGTACCCTTCTTTCTACTAGGAAAAAATGCTTTTGCGGAGGGTGTTGGAGAGGTTTTATTTCCTATAGAGCTTCCTAAAAAAACGATATTTATTATTTATCCAAATCTCCATATCTCGACTGAAGAAGTCTTTAAATCTTCAAATTTGACGAGGAATCACCCAACCGTTACAATATTAGACTTTATTGAAGCACCTTTTCAGGATCAATTCGGCTGTAACGATTGCGAGAAAGTGGTGGTTCAAAAGTATCAGGCAGTTGCTGATGCAATTGAGTGGTTAATTCAAAAGGCTCCTTTATCGAGCCCAAGGATGTCAGGATCAGGTAGTAGTGTTTTTGCGGTTGTTGATCATGACTTAGCCTCACAATTGCTGAAACAACTACCTAATCAGTGGCTAGGATTTGTAGCTCAGGGGCTTTCACAGCACCCGTCCTACGGTTCAAGTTCATAGGAGTAGATGCGAGAGGGGAGTCGCCAAGTTGGTTAAGGCACTGGATTTTGATTCCAGCATGCGAAGGTTCGAGTCCTTCTTCCCCTGCCAACACTCAGATGTCGCATAATCTAAATACTCATTCAAAATATCAAATATGACACGAGGCTACATGCATCCTGAAACTATGATGGTTTTTACTGGTAACGCTAACCCCACTCTAGCAAAAGCTGTGGCAGATCATCTTCAACTACCACTGGGTAAAGCCGAGGTTGGTAGATTCTCCGATGGAGAGATCCAGGTAGAAATTCAAGAGAACGTTCGCGGAAAGCATGTTGTCGTGATTCAATCGACTTGCGCGCCAGCTAACGATAACCTCATGGAACTGATGATCATGGTAGATGCGCTAAAACGTTCATCAGCCGGAAGAATTACAGCAGTAATCCCTTACTTTGGTTATGCACGCCAAGACAGAAGACCTCGTTCAGCCCGTGTTGCTATTTCAGCAAGGCTTGTAGCCAATATGCTTCAGCAAGTTGCAGGAGTTGATCGTGTTTTAACGATGGATCTTCATGCCGATCAAATCCAGGGATTCTTTGATATTCCTGTTGATAATATTTATGCATCGCCCATTCTTTTGACAGACCTTCAGTCTAAAAAAGGTCCTGATCTACTCGTAGTCTCTCCAGACGTTGGTGGCGTTGTAAGAGCTAGGGCGCTTGCTAAACAACTGGATTGCGATCTCGCTATTATTGATAAGCGCCGTCCAAAGGCTAACGTTTCTGAAGTGATGCATGTGATTGGTGAGGTAGATGGTCGTCACTGTGTGATTATGGATGACATGATTGACACCGGAGGCACTCTTTGCAAAGCAGCTCAAGTACTTAAGGAGCGCGGCGCTAAAAGCGTCGTTGCTTACTGTACCCACCCAGTTTTATCAGGTGGTGCTGTAGGTAGAATTGCTGAATCTGCTCTTGATGAGGTAGTTGTTACTGACACCATTCCACTTAATGATGAAGCTAAAAAATGTAGCAAAATCAGAGTCTTATCAACAGCGCCATTGCTAGCTGAGACCCTTTCTCGCATTAGCACAGGCGACTCAGTGATGTCATTGTTCACCGATTCTTGATTATTTGTAGTTTTAAAAGCTATTTAAGCTAAAATAAAGGGCTTTCCTGGTTGGTCGCGATTGGGAAAGCTTTTAATTTATTTATATTGGAGTTCACATGAAAGTTGTCGCTTACGAACGTAGCGTACAGGGAACTGGTGCGAGCCGCCGCCTGCGCATCACTGGCAAAACGCCTGGTGTTATTTATGGTGGTACACAAACCCCTCAAGCTATTGAGTTAGATCACAATGCTCTCTTCCACGCATTGCGTAAAGAGTCATTCCACTCATCAATTTTGGATATTGAAATTGCTGGTAAGAGCCAAAAAGCTCTTCTCCGTGATTATCAAATGCATCCATTTAAGCCGTTGGTTCTTCACATCGACTTCCAACGTGTTGATGCCAACCAAAAAATTCACGTTAAAGTGCCTTTACACTTTATTAATGCTGAAATCGCACCTGCTGTTAAATTAGGTGGCGCATTAGTAAGTCACATTGCCACTGAAATGGAAGTGACCTGCTTACCAGCTGACTTGCCAGAATTTATTCAAGTTGACTTGAGTAAGATTGAAGTTGGTCATTCTGTGCACGTTAAGGATATTCCTTTACCAAAAGGTGTAACGCTTGTATTACACCTTGAACAAGAAAATCCAGTGGTTGCTAATGCTCGTATACCTTCTGTTAAAGCTGAGGTTGAAGTTGCAGCACCTGCTGCAGCAGTGGTTGCGGCACCTGCAGCTAAAGAAGAAAAGAAGTGATTTTTTAGCGTCTATAAAAACCCGCGCATGCGCGGGTTTTTTTTCGAACCAAATTTAGTCTAAAGTAGCGTTATGTTTAAATTAATTGTTGGGCTGGGTAATCCAGGTACAAAACATGAGAAAGACCGCCATAACGCTGGTTTCTGGCTTGTTGATGAGTTAGCTCGCCAATTTCAAGGTCAATGGCACGAAGAATCTAAATTTCATGGGGAGTTGGCCAAAATTAAATTTGGTATTGATGATATTTACTTACTAAAGCCCGCAACTTTTATGAATAGAAGTGGACAGGCTGTTGGTGCATTGTGCCAATTTCATAAGGTCGACTCGAAGTCGATCTTGGTTGTCCATGATGAGTTGGATCTAAAAGCCGGCGTGGCTCGTCTGAAATACTCAGGGGGGCTTGGAGGCCATAACGGCTTAAAAGATATCAGCGCCCATATTGGTACTAATGATTATTGGAGACTTCGCCTTGGGATTAGCCATCCAAGAGATAGCGAGGAAAATAATAAAAATCTTGATGTTGCTGACTACGTTTTGAAAAAACCAAGACTAGAAGAGAAAATTGATATTGATCGTGCGATCTCTATTTTTCTAAAACAGATGCCTAAAATCATGACAGGCGATATTGCTAGTGCAACTATGGAATTACATAGCAATACTTAATCTACTGCAACTTTGCCAGTTAATTTTTTATATTTTTCTTTGAGTTGGTCTTTTGTTTCTATAAAGTCGGGGTGGAGCGGAATGCAGTCTACTGGGCAAACTTGGCGGCACTGGGGCACGTCATAGTGGCCAACACATTCCGTACATAGATCATGATTAATAATATAGATTTCCGGCCCCATATGGATGGCATCGTTAGGGCACTCTGGCTCGCAAACATCACAGTTGATGCATTCATCGGTAATCATCAATGCCATGATTAAATTCCTAAAACTTTCAAATCTTTTTTGATAGCCATTTTTCAACAGATGGGAAAACGAACTTACTCACGTCCCCACCAAACAAAGCAATTTCCCGAACAAAAGTCCCAGAAATAAATTGGTACTGATCGGATGGCGTTAAAAACAAAGTTTCAACGTCCGGTAATAAATATCTATTCATACCAGCCATCTGAAACTCATATTCAAAATCAGAAACAGCTCTCAATCCACGAACGATAACTCTTGCATTATTTTTTCTAACGAAATCTTTCAACAAACCACTAAAGCCTTCAACTCGGACGTTTCCGTAGTGGCCTAGAACCTCTTTTGCAATTTCAATACGCTCTTCTAAGCTAAAGATGGGATTTTTGCTTTTACTGTCAGCAACACCAATGACAAGTTCATCAAAAATAGAAGATGCTCTTCGAACCAGATCTTCATGACCTCGGGTAAACGGGTCAAATGTTCCAGGATATACAGCTACAACCATAACTCTCTCCGACTTTTTAGCTTTAATAGTTTTATCTATCTTTAAATTAAGCAATATTTAGCTAGTTTATATCGGTTTAGGTGCTAAAAGACTGCCTATTGCTATTCCTGAGCGGATGGTACGCTGAATTACCCAAAATTCTCCATTTTCAGGGGCACCTTGCAATATTCTTTCTGGATCAATGGTTTTAGGGTGCTCGATGTATATAAATGAGTTTTTATTATTTTTAGTAATTCGGATGGCTATTTTTAATGCCTTAGCAAATAAGCTTTCATCTGCAAAAGGTGGGTCAATAAAAGCAATGTCCACTGATTTATCAGGTAATTTTTGCGCAAAGTTAATGGCATCTACTTTAAAAATATCAATCAACCCTAAATTATTAGCATGACCAAGATTTTCTTTGTTTTTATTTAATACTTCTACGGCCTTAGCAGATAACTCCAGCATTTGGACTGACTTAGCTCCACGAGAAATAGCTTCAAAACCTAAAGCCCCTGTTCCGGCAAACATATCTAAACAATTAAGGCCATCTAAACGTTGACCCAAACAATTGAAGAGAGTTTCACGGGTCCTATCAGCCGTCGGTCTTAAACCAGGTAGATCGGCAACTTGTAAGTGTCGTCCTCGCCACTCACCACCAATAATTCTTACCTTGCCCCCACTCATGGTGCTCCAACAACAACCGTAACCAATTTATCAACATCCAAATTTTTCTTAAAAGCAGCTATAACTTGCTCACGAGTTACCGCACGCATTTGATCAGTCCATGTATCCAAAGTATCTAATGGCAAATCATTCCATGCAATGCTAGCAACGTTATCTAATATCTTTTTATTACTATCAATACGAAGAGGAAAACCATTAATTAAATTACTTTTTGCAGCAACCATTTCAAGCTCTGTTGGGCCAGACTCAACAAAATCAGAAATAGTTTTACGCATAACATCAACAGCTAATTCTGCTTGCTCTTTTTTAGTTTGCATACCGGCAACAAATGGGCCTACCTGTCTTCCTGGCGCCACATAACTAAAAATACTGTACGCCAAACCTCTTTTTTCACGAACCTCACTTGTTAGTCGTGATACAAAGCCACCCCCACCTAAAATATAATTTCCCAATAACATTGGAAAGTAATCAGGATCTTTTCGAGAAATAGTTGGCATGCCTATTGATATATGCGCCTGCTGAGCAGCATGAGGGATTTTTATTACTTTTTGTTCTGGTGATTTTTTTTCAAATAATTTAACTTCAGGCGCTTTAGTTAATACCTTAGCCTTTATAGGTAAGGTCGCCATTAAACGGCTAATTATTAAATCGGCTTCTTGTCGATTAATATCTCCAACAATAGTTATTTTGGCATCCTGTACCGCATATCTAGATTTATAAAAATCAATCATGTCAGCACTTGTGATTGACTGAATCGTGTCGACTGTTGGCGTCTTGCCGAATGGATGATCTCCGTATATTTGACGATCAAACTCTTTACTTAAAATAAATTCAGGCTTTAAATTTGATTCCTTGATCGCAGAAATCACTCTGGCTTTTTCCCGCATCACAATTTTTTGATCGAATATTGGTTCTTTCAAAATATCTGCAGCCAATTTAATAAGCTCATTTCGACGTTTTTCATCGCTTAAAGTTCTCAAACGCATACTGACTTTTTCAGCACCTGCACTAAAGCTTAAACTGGCGCCCAAGCTAGCTAAATGATCAGCTGTTTCTGACTCAAGAATTACTCGCTGACCTTCCTTTGAGCCCTTATCAATGAGTGATGCAGTCATTGATGCCAAGCCTAATTTATTGATTGGATCTCCCACAGAGCCAGCAAACCAATCAACTTGTATATCTAACATAGGAATTGTTTTTGCTTCTACTAGGTATATTTTGGATCCATTTGAGTGAGACCACTGTTGAATTGGAATTCCAGCAACTGCTGGCAACGATATAAGAGTAAATAAAATTAAGGCTAAATATTTTTTCATATCAATGTCTCATTCCAGAAATCCCAGGCTGCTTTGGCGCTTGAGCGCTCACTGGTTGTGGGTCAAGAATGGCAATAGTTAATTGATCATCAATTAAGTATTTTTGAATGACGCTCTGAATATCTTTTGAGCTCACTCTTTGAACATTGGCAATGATCTTATCCAAGTCTCTCCAGGAGAATCCCTCCATCTCCGACATTCCAATCTCCATAGCTTGCGCAAATATCGAATCTCTTTTATAAATTTGAGACGATAACAACTGTGACTTCACTCTATTTAATTCAACGTCAGTGACGCCGCTCTCCTTAACTTCGATAAGGATTTTTCTTATATTTTTTTCTAAGGCATCAATACCTGTATTTTTTGTTGGGGTGGCGCTGATGGAAAATAATTGTGGTCCACGACCATTCAAATCATAGGATGAGCTAACGCTATTTGCAATTCTCTGATCCCTGACAAGTTTTCTATTTAACCTTGAGTTTGAGTGACCATCTAATATGGCTGATAAAACACTTAAAGCATAGGGCTCGATGTACTCAAGATCTTTAGGCTCTAATTTAGGAACCTTCCACGCCATATGTATATCAGCATTCTCAGCTGGTACCTTGATATTGATTTTCTTTAAACCTATTTGTTGAATCTCGTTTTGAGGCTTACGCTCTTGTATTTTTTTAGAAGGGATATTTTCATAGTATTTTTTAGCTAAAGCTAAAACCTCTTCAGGGACAACGTCACCCACCACGATTAAGACAGCGTTATTTGGTGCATACCAATTTTGATACCAATCTAATGCATCCTGATAAGTTAAGCTTTTTAAATCATCCATCCATCCAACAATTGGATTTCTGTATGGGGAACTGACATATGCTGCCGCCATCAATTGCTCATATACAAGTGCTTGGGAGTTATCATCCGTTCTTAGCCGACGCTCTTCCATCACAACCTGAATTTCTTTAGCGAACTCCTCTGGTGAGATCCTAAGGTTTTCCATTCGATCAGCCTCTAAAGCCATCATCTTTGATAAATGACTTTTTTCAATTTGCTGGAAGTAGGCTGTGTAATCTTTACTCGTGAATGCATTATCCCTACCACCAACCTCTGCTACTTTTTTTGAAAACTCACCTGGCTTTAAATTTTTCGTCCCCTTAAACATCATATGCTCTAGAACGTGTGCAACTCCTGTCTTTCCATTAACCTCGTCAATAGAGCCAGCCTTATACCAAACCATATGTGCAACTGTTGGCGCCCTATGATCTTCTTTAATAATGACCCTTAATCCATTTTTTAGCAGATACTCATGAGTATCTTGTTGCTTTTGTTTTTGTGCAAAAGCTGGGGTATTTAAAGAAATAATCACTGCCACTATAAAAAATGGAAGTTGAGTCGTCAGGGTTGTTAATATGTTCATAATTATTTAATTGTATCGGTCATGTTCGGATTACGTAAAACCCTATCAAGCTTATTTTCTTGGCAAAAAGTTGATGAAGAATGGTATGAATCCCTAGAGGAATCTCTTCTTTTGGGTGATGTTGGTATGCATGCAACTCAAAAACTCATTCAACAATTAAGGGTTGAGGCTAAAAAGCATAAAACTGAATCTGTTGATGATCTTAAGGTCATCCTTGCCAAACTTGTTGAAACCCTTCTGACAAGGCTTGAGCGTCCATCAAATCCACTCAGGGTAGTTTCACATAAAACAGATATTCCTGCAGTCTGGCTCATCGTGGGAGTTAATGGTGCCGGTAAAACAACTAGTATCGGTAAAATTTGCCACCTCTTTCAAGGCCAGGGTAAAAAAGTATTGCTTGGTGCTGGCGATACCTTTCGAGCAGCCGCTAAGGAGCAACTTATAGCTTGGGGTGACAAAAATCACGTATCTGTCATCACTCAAGAAAGTGGAGATGCCGGTGCTGTGGCACATGATGCAGTTCAGGCTGGAAATTCTCGCCAAATGGATATTGTGATCATTGATACTGCGGGTAGACTTTCTACTCAATCCCACTTAATGGATGAGCTTAAAAAGATAAAGCGCGTTATTACAAAGGCCCAAGCAGATGCTCCTCACGAAATCGTTCTAGTAATCGATGGAAACACGGGACAAAATGGTTTATCTCAGGTTAAGGCCTTCCACGATGCATTAGGTTTGACTGCAATCATTGTTACCAAGCTTGATGGAACTGCAAAAGGCGGAATCTTATGTGCGATTGCTGAGGAAATTCCTGAAAATACCCCTAGCGTATTGGCTATCGGATTGGGTGAAAAGTTGTCTGATTTAAAGCCTTTTAGCGCCGCAGAATTTGCTAAATCATTGATTCCTTAAATCTATAAAACCATAATAATCATAGGCTTATATCTGAATTAGCACTCTAAACAGATGAGTGCTAATATATACGTATGACTAACCTAAATGCCATAATTCCAATGCAATTAAATGTGGGCAGTATTGATGCTTACATTGCAAGCATCAATCGTCTTCCAATGCTCAGTGCTGCCGAAGAAGTGCGGCTTGCGCGCGAATATCGCGATCAAGAAAACTTAGACGCAGCTAAAACCTTAGTAATGTCTCACCTAAGATTAGTAGCCTCTATAGCTCGCCAATATTTAGGTTATGGTTTACCTCATGCTGATTTGATCCAAGAGGGCAACATTGGTTTGATGAAAGCTGTTAAACGTTACGACCCTGAGCAAGGCACCCGCTTAGTAACTTACTCGATCCATTGGATCAAAGCAGAAATACATGAATACATTCTCAAAAATTGGAGAATGGTGAAAATTGCTACAACTAAAGCTCACAGAAAACTATTTTTTAACTTGAGAAGTAATAAACCAAGTTTAAATGCCTTATCTTCAACAGAAATTGATCACCTTGCAAAAGCTTTAGACGTTCGTCAAGAAGATGTCAGAGAAATGGAAAAGCGCTTAGCAGGTGGAGATGTGGCTATCGAAGCTAACGATTCATCTGATGAAGATAGTTTTGCACCTATCAACTGGTTAACAGATGATCGATATGAGCCGTCACAGGTAATTGCTAAACAGGCTCATGATGAGCTTCAGGGCCCAGGCATTGAAAGAGCCCTTTCCTCCCTTGACGAGCGCAGTAGAAAAATCATTTCGGCACGCTGGTTAAATGTCTCAGATGATGGGTCTGGTGCAAGTACTTTGCATGAACTTGCAGCTGAACTTAATGTTTCTGCAGAGCGCGTCAGGCAAATTGAGACCGCAGCTCTCAAGAAGATGAAACTGGCCTTAACTAATTAAACATTAGACTTAAGCATCAGCCTAAGTCAAAAAAAATTACTTCAATAATTTAGCTAAATCTTCAGCAATCGGCTGAGGCCCTTGTTGATGCTTCAAAAACAAGCGCAATGTTCCTTTGGTATCGAAAACGTAACTGCCAGCCGTATGGTCAATGGTGTAACTTGTTGCAGATTTTCCAGGAACTTTCTTATAGAAAATTTTGAAATCTTTTGTTACCTTTTCTAAATCTCCCATGCTTGCTGGTCTCATACCCAAAAATCTTGAATCAAATGCTGGTACGTATTGAGATAGTAATTCTTGAGTATCTCTCTCCGGATCAACTGTCACAAATACAACCTGAACACGATCAGCATCTTTACCAAGTAGCGTCATAACACCTTGCATTTCAGTCATAGTTGTTGGGCAAACATCAGGGCATTGAGTGAAGCCGTAGAACATGACCAATAACTTACCTTTAAAATCCGATAATTGTCTTTGTTGACCATTGTGATCAATTAACGAAAAGTCAGTTCCAAACGCTTTACTTCCAGTAATGTCAATATTATTAAATTTGATTGCACTCTCAGAACAGCCTATAAGAGTAGCTATCAATAATAGAGAGCCTAAAGATTTAAAGAATTTAAAAGTGAGTAATGTATTTATATTCATAGGTAATGATCGATTAATAAAGCCGCAAATAAAAGAGATAAATAGATAATTGAAAATCTAAAAGTTTTTTTAGCCAACACATCACTGTAGTTTTTATATAAAGCTATTGAATAGGCTAGAAAAATAAATCCTAAAACCAAAGCGCTCACCAAATAAAAATAACCGCTCATTTGGTAGATAAATGGTAATATTGTTGCTGCAATAAGAATCAATGTGTACAGCAGAATATGTAACAAAGTAAATCTCTCGCCATGCGTCACTGGCAACATTGGTAGCCCTGACTGCCTATAGTCTTCTCTTCGATAAAGTGCAAGCGCCCAAAAATGAGGGGGGGTCCAAGTAAAAATAATCAGTACTAGTAACCATGCTTCAGCAGGAAAGCTATTAGATACTGCTGCCCAACCTAAAGCCGGGGGCATGGCTCCAGATAACCCGCCAATAACAATATTTTGAGGTGTGGCAGGCTTTAACAAAAGCGTGTAAATAATTGCATAACCAATAAATGTTGCAGCAGTTGCCCACATGGTTAGCGGATTAGCAAAAAACCAAAGCAAAACCATGCCAATGGCACCTATCACAACTGCAAAAATAATAATATTAAGAGTGCTAAGCTCACCAGTCGCTGATGGTCGCCAAGCTGTTCTGCTCATCTTTGCATCTACTTTTTGCTCTACTAAACAGTTCACTGCAAATGCAGCGCCCGCCAATAACCAAATACCAATAGAGCCGCCTATGAGTACCTTCCATGGAACCATGCCTGGAGTAGCTAAAAACATACCAATAATTGCACAAAATACAGCTAACTGAGTTACACGCGGTTTTGTTAAAGCCCAGTATTGACGCCACTTAGGCATTGTGTGTGTTTCTTGTTTAGACATGCGAAAACTCCTCATGTCTAAGTGTGAGCATTCTAACTAAAACGACTACCAATCCTGCTGCTCCACCTGTATGAAGTAGCGCTGCTATCAGTGGCCAGTCTAAAATAATATTACTCATACCAGTAATGAGTTGTAGCAAAGATAACCCAAGCAATCCAAAAGCCCATTTTCTTAATTCCGAGCTACCGATGGTCATTGCCACTTTTAAATTTTTAAAGCCTACCCAAAATAAAATAGCTAATGCAAATATCGCACCTACTCTATGAGTCCAATGGATAGCTCTTAAAGCATCAATAGTCAGTAAATTCCCATCTGCTGTTTTACCTAATTCTCTCCAAAGTACAAATCCTTCGTTAAAGTTCATCTCAGGCACTAGTTTTCCATGACAAAGTGGAAAGTCATCACAAGCAAGAACCGCATAATTGGTACTTACCCATGCCCCTAGAAATACTTGGACTATTAATATAAGTAGCGCAAACCAAACCCAATTTCTTGCAGCTTGTGTCTGCTTAATCAGATACGATGACTCAGTAAATGTGTGCCCTATGCTCACACTTAAACTTGATAGGTAGGTTAAAGCCGCAAGCAAACCTAAAGCTAGCATCAAGTGCATAGATACTATGAGTGGCTGCAACTTAAGAGTTACAGTCCACGCTCCAAATGCACCTTGAACACAAACCAGAAATAAAATAAAAATTGATGTAATGGCAATTTTCGTTCCAATGATCTGCCTCTTAGACCAAGACCATATAGCTAAAATAATGATTAAAAATCCAACGCCCATCGCAAAATAACGATGTAACATTTCAATCCAAGCTTTACTAACGGTCACTGGGCCTGATGGCATCAATGCTTCAGCAGCACGAATTTGGTCCATCGCTGCAAAAGGATTTGATGTGCCATAGCATCCCGGCCAATCAGGACAACCTAAACCAGAATCAGATAAGCGAGTAAAGGCTCCGAATAAAATCAAATCAAATGTAAAAAATACTGTCAACAATACCAAGCGATGAAAAGTAAAAGATTTACTGCGCCACCATAAAATTAATAACAGTACGCCTCCAATAGCAATACCAATTAAGAAAAGTTGAATCCATGCGATCAGCGTCATGATCAACTAGCCTTTCCGGTGACGTTCCACTTCAAAAGCTTTATTAAGTCCTTCGAAAACTTTTTAAAGTCTGGCGCTCCACGACTGGTATCAAAACGCATCATCCTATCCGTATGTGGATCCAAAAGATGAATGGCGGAACCTGCTCCATCTAAGTTGAGCCACTGATTTAGTTGTTCACGTTTTTTTAAATCTACCGGCATTCTGATAGTTCTAAATCCAGATGACTCCATGTCATATGCTTTTTCTACTTCTGGATGTATCAGACTCTGATCGGTTATCAGCCAAATTAACTGAACTCTTTGACTTTCTTTTCCAGTTGAAATCTTTACTTGGCGCATCAATCGAAGAAGTGAAACGCACTCATCATCTGGCAACTGACAACTTGCTGCTGGTCTCGCAACTATCAAAGTCCACTTACCCTGAAGATTTGGCTCAATGATGTCTGACGGTAAAGTTTGAACTGGTTTAACAAATTGTCCAATATTGGGTTTACCACCTTCAGGTTTAATAACATAGAATGTGAAATAAGATGCAATAACTGGTGACGCACAAATAAGAAGTAAAAGAATCATCTGTATGCGACCTTTTTTGGTCGCAGCATCAATTTTTTTACTTCCGGCCGCCGGAATCAAAGGATCCATATTTTTATTCTCTATCAAATCTTTTTCCTCAATACACCGCTGATCAGCCAAAATACAAAGGCTAATGTTGCTAATGAAAACCACTGAAATGCATAACCTTGGTGTTTCTCAACACCCGTTGATAAAGGTGCCCAATCACGGGACATGCCGTCTTTTGAATCAGATAACTCTCTCAAAATAAAAGGCAAGTGAGTAATTCCCAAATAAGTCTCTTGATTTGCAATACTCAGATTTTGCTGAATTTTTCTCTTTTCCGCTTTAAGGTCTTCATTACCCACACTCATAACGCGGGCGGGATGTTCAAAAACTATACCCTCAACCTGTATGAGAGTCTCTGGAGTTATTAATGGCGGTAATTTTTCACGATCTAGCCCATCTCTAGGAACCCAACCTCGATTGACCCATAAGATTTGCTTTGATCCACTCAATAACATCGGTGTCATCACATAAAAACCAACAGTAATGCCAGTCTTAGGATCTCTTCCCATTGGATGAGGTCTATTTTCAAGCCAGATTGTTTTATCTGCTAAGTATGTACCTTTAGCAATCATCCGATGATGTAAAGCTTCATCAACAGTCCATTGCTTTGCGTTGGCATATAAAGGCTGACTGGTTTCTTTTTTGGCGACCTCACTTGCGAGCTGTAATTTTTGCTCCATTCGCTGGATCTGCCAAAAACCTAAGGCAACTCCAGTAATGCAAACTATTAAAGCCGCAATTGTTGCTGCTGGTCGCAATAAAATTAATTGTCTAAACATAAAGCAATGATACGATGCATACCTATGAATTGGATTATCCCTATAGCTTTTTTGTTAATTTTAGGCAGCCTTGGCTCAGCATTGTTTTATATGATGCGAGACAAAGGAAAAAGTTCTAAAACTGTCCATTCTCTGATGCTTAGAATCGGATTATCAGTTGCGCTCTTTATAGGCATTTGGATCGCTCATTCTCTGGGATATATCCAAAGTACTGGCATTAGAGTTGCTGGCTAAATTTTAGTTTTAATAAGTCACAAATTAGCTAAAACACTTCTTAATTGAAAAACGCCGCAACAGCGGCGTTTTTTAACGTGTATGGATTTACATCCAATAAACAACTACATATAAACCTAACCATACAACGTCTACAAAGTGCCAGTACCATGCAGCACCCTCAAATGCAAAGTGATTATCTGCAGTAAAGTGCCCTTTCATCACTCGCACTAAAACAACTGCGAGCATGATTGCACCCATGGTTACGTGGAAGCCGTGAAATCCAGTCAACATGAAGAAAGTTGAACCATAAACACCTGAACTTAACTTTAGATTGAGGTCGTTATAGGCATGAATGTACTCATAAACTTGGAAGCCCATGAAAATAGCGCCCAAAGCTACCGTAGCAGCTAAACCCTGAATAACTTGTTTACGATGGCCTTCACGCATGGCGTGGTGAGCCCAGGTAACCGTTAAGCCTGAAGCTAATAACAATGCTGTGTTAATTGTTGGAATTGGCCATGGGCCCATTGTTTTAAAGCTCTCGACCAATCCAGCAGGACCAGCGTGAGGCCATGAGGCCGCAAAGTCAGGCCATAATAGTTTGTTATCAATATCGCCCAACCACGGCATGGCAATACTTCTTGCATAGAAAAGTGCTGAAAAGAATGCTCCAAAGAACATGATCTCTGAAAAGATAAACCATGCCATTGACCATCTATATGAAACGTCGACGTTGACACTGTTCATACCACGCTGAGATTCGCCAATAGCATCCCCAAACCAGATGTAAACAGTAGCAATTGTCCAAGCAATGCCCGCAAGACACAAGAACATGCCTGCAGTGCTGCCATTAACCCATAGAGATGCGCCCCAACCAAAGCCAAGTAAACCTAGGCTAGCAACAATAGGGTGACGCGTTGGACCCGGCACATAGTAATAAGGGGTTTTAGTAACACTGGAAGACATTCTCTCTCCTAAATATCAATTTGATACAACTGCTTTAACAATCAACAACAAAATTGTCATAAAAATAACTGTGCCTAAAAGAGCTGCCAGCACAATATGAACAAAACTGATCGATGCCATATCTGCATCTTGACCAGAGCGTTTACGAACCCCCAAGAACCCCCACAAAACGGCTCTCATCGAAATGAAAAACATCATGAAAGAGCTTGGCTTAGACTTTTGCATATTAAATCTTTGATGCCTTGCTATTGTGCTGACCCGGTACAACTTTTTGAATGCCATTTATTTCAAAAAATGTATACGACAAAGTTATATTTTTTATATCTTTTGGTAAGGCTGGATCAATTATAAATACAACCGGCATCTCACGAGATTCATTAGGCTTAAGCGTTTGTTCCTCGAAACAAAAGCACTCTAATTTTGTGAAGTGCTGCGTTGATTGTTTTGGAGCATAACTTGGAATTGCTTGAGCTGAAACTGGTCTACCTTGAGTGTTTACTACTTCATATATAACTTGAACCATTTCACCAGGATGAACCTGCATTGAGCTTTTGACTGAACGAAAACGGAAAGGGCCTTGAGTGTTGGAATCGAATTCAATGGTAATTAAACGACTCTCATCAACTTGCGTATTTTTATCAACCGCATGAACAGCTCTTGTCCCGTAGTTATTTTTACTAGTAACTACGTTAATTCCGGTAACTTCACACAAAACTCGATACATTGGAATTAATGCATAACCGAAAGCAAACATTGCTGAGCTAATAACAATTAGCTTTAATAACATTTGTCGATTATATCTAGCGATATTGAATGGCATGCTTAACCGAACATCAATTTCTTGGTAAATATACCAACAAAGAAAACTAAAGCCACTGTAAATAAAACCAAACCCAAGCGGCGGTTACTTGCGCTTGAGTTAGTTTTATTCTGCTTAGATTGAGTCATGAAATTCCGATGAGTTGATTGGCTGATTACTTAACTGTCGGAGGAGTTTCAAAAGTATGGAACGGAGCTGGAGATGGAAGTGTCCACTCTAAGCCTTCAGCACCTTCCCATGCTTTTGCTTCAGCTTTTTGGCCACCACGGTAAGCAGGCAATACAACCCAAATCAAAAAGTAAACTTGCATTAATCCAAAACCTAAACCGCCTATCGAAGCAATCGCATTGAAATCAGCAAATTGAACTGGGTAGTCAGCGTAACGACGAGGCATTCCGGCAAGGCCCAAGAAATGCATTGGGAAGAATGTTAAGTTAAAGAAAATCATTGAACCCCAAAAGTGCACTTTTCCACGGAAATCATTCACCATGAATCCAGTCCACTTTGGCGCCCAGAAATAGAAGCCTGCATAAAGTGCAAATAATGAGCCTGCCACCAATACGTAATGGAAGTGGGCTACTACGTAATAAGTATCTTGGACCATGATATCAATTGGAGCAATTGCAAGAATCAAACCAGTGAAACCACCCAATGTGAATACAAAGATAAAGCCAATTGCCCACAACATTGGAGTTTCAAAGGTCATTGATCCTTTCCACATTGTTGCAATCCAGTTAAAGATTTTTACACCCGTTGGTACAGCAATTAGCATCGTTGCGTACATAAAGAACAACTGTCCTGTAACTGGCATACCTGTTGCAAACATGTGGTGAGCCCAAACAATGAATGACAAGATCGCAATTGATCCAGTTGCATAAACCATTGAGCTGTAACCAAACAAACGTTTGCGTGAGAATGCAGGAATCACTTCACTAACGATGCCAAACGCAGGCAAGATCATGATGTAAACCTCTGGATGACCGAAGAACCAGAAAATATGTTGGTACATCACTGGGTCACCACCGCCAGCCGCAGAGAAGAAGCTTGTACCAAAGTGACGATCTGTTAGAACCATCGTAATAGCACCAGCTAAAACTGGCATCACAGCAATTAATAAGTAAGCTGTAATTAACCATGTCCAGCAAAACATTGGCATTTTCATCAATGTCATACCAGGAGCGCGCATGTTAAGAATAGTTACGATGATGTTGATTGAGCCCATGATTGATGAAGCACCCATCAAGTGAATCGCAAAAATTGCCATATCCATACCAGGACCCATTTGCACAGATAAAGGTGCATACAAGGTCCAACCTGCAGCAGTTGCACCACCTGGGACAAAGAATGAAGATAACAATAATGATGCTGCGACTGGCATGATCCAAAAACTAAAGTTATTCATGCGAGCAAATGCCATGTCAGAGGCACCGATTTGCATCGGGATCATAAGGTTAGCAAAGCCCACAAAGGCAGGCATGATCGCGCCAAAAACCATCACCAAACCGTGCATTGTGGTTAGCTGATTGAATAATTCAGGGCGAATAAACTGTAAACCTGGCTGGAACAATTCCAAACGAATTAAAAGTGCCATCACACCACCGGCCAACAAGCTGACAAAAGCAAAGATCAGGTATAGCGTACCGATATCTTTATGGTTTGTTGCATATAACCAACGACGCCATCCGTGCGGGGTGTCATGTGCGTGATCATCATGGTGATCGTGTGCGTGGCTTACTGAACTCATATTTGCTCCGATTACTAGTATGTATTAGTTACTTAATTAATTATTTAGCTGCGCGTGCAGTTGAGAAATCTGTAGGTTGAATTAATTCACCTGTTTTATTACCCCACGCATTGCGTGTGTAAGTCATCACAGATGCCAACTCAACATCGTTTAAATGGGCCCATTTAGGCATCGCATTTTTGCCATTCAAAAGCATTTTGTATTGAACATCTTTAGGACCAATAACTACTTTTGAACCAACTAAGCCTGGGAAAGCTCCAGCCCCTTGGCCATTAGGTTGGTGACAGGCTGCACAGTTAGCGGCATACACTTTTTCACCACGTTGCTTTAGCTCATCCATTGTGTAAGTCTTTGTTGGATCATCGGCCAAAGCTGCCATCTGTTGTTTTTTCTCGGCTGCCCATGCTGTGTACTCAGCATCAGTCACAACTTTTACAACGATTGGCATAAAGGCATGCTCTTTGCCACACAACTCAGAACACTGACCGCGGAATGTGCCAACTTTCTCAGCGCGGAACCATGCATCACGAACAAAACCTGGAATAGCATCTTGCTTAACGCCAAAAGCTGGGATTGTCCATGAATGAATGACGTCATTGGCTGTTGTCACCATACGGATCTTTTTGCCAACAGGAACAACCATCTCATTGTCGACTTCCATCAAATAAGTGTCGCTCTTAGCTGCTTGATTATTAATCTGTTCGCGAGTGGTTGATAAGGTTTGCATAAAAGCGATGCCTTCTCCCTCACCCTTGATGTAATCGTATCCCCACTTCCATTGGTAGCCAGTTACTTTGATTGTTAAATCGGCATTAGTTGTATCTTTCATTGCAACAACAGTTTTAGTTGCTGGTAAAGCCATACCAATAACAATAAACAATGGAACGACCGTCCAAATGATTTCAACTGTAGTGCTCTCGTGAAAGCTTGCTGATTTGTGACCTAATGATTTACGGTGTTTATAGATTGAATAAAACATCACACCAAAAACGGCAACAAAAATAGCCAAACAAATTGCTAACATCATCCAATGTAAAACAGCTACTTCTTCAGCTACTTTTGTTGCGGGCGCCTGAAGATTCAACTGGTAGCGTGCCGGACCACCGGGCATGTCATTGATTGCTAGTACTAAGTTGCTGTGCAGCAAACCAATAAAGCCAAGTGCCAAACCGGCTAATGATGTGGGTTGTTTCATCTTATTTTCCGTTAATTAAATTCTTGTAACTAAGTGCAAAAAATGCATGCACCAAACCTTACGATTATATTTGGTGAATTTGATCTAACGCAATAATTTACTGACTTTGGTGTTAGTTATTACCTAACAAATTATATACTATTGTATGTAAGTGCTCGCTCACCTAGTTTTTTTGCCTAATAATTTGGTCGATTGCAATAGTGGCGACACCCATGTTTGACTTTGACAAGCGCTGCTTTGGCATCCAAGCATGTCCGTAAACAATCTCTAAGGTTAGTTGTAACGGCTGCTGAAGCTCAAAAATCTTTTTTTTGTCTATTGATCCAGCGACACTTAACCCTAACTCAACAATATCTTTGATTAATAAATCGTGATTGTCATATTTAAGAGTGATGTATTCCATATCCATCACAGGCTCAGCGAACCCAGACCTGGCTAAAGCATCGCCTACGTCATGCATATCCCAGCTGCTAGAAAGCGATGGCTCAAGCCCCGCTATTTGGCGTAATTCTTTTCCGGTATCTGGGCCCAGGTAACTAAACATCAAAAGCGCCTCAGGCTTGAGCAATTTTTCCCAAGCTGTAATGAGACTTTCTGGGCTTGAGTGAATATGTAGCTCTAAATTAGACCAAACAAAATCCATCGAATGTAGTAAGGCTTCATCAACTGGCAAAGCGAATTTGAATACCGGCTGTTTACTTAGCTTAAGAAATAATTTTCTAAAAATTGATTGCCTAAATCTTTCATCAGAAGAATAGTTGATTGCCTTTGGATAACGCTGGTAAATAACCTCAGGGTGAAGTGAACCAGATTGAAAAATATGTTGCGGAATTAACTTAATAATTGATAGCTTCTCCTCCATTCTTTTGGCGATCTCAAGAGAGAACCAATGCGGGATTGAGGATGTCATTGTTGGCAAGGTGGGCATAGAGGCTCAGTATACTCAGCATCCCATGAAATTTCTTCTCCCTACATCATGTATTGGTTGCAAGAAATTTCAAACAAACAGCATTTGCGATAAGTGCTTAAATATCCTTAAATACAATCAAGTTCATCGCTGCCGACAATGTGCGATTCCTTGCCTGACAAAACAAAATATTTGTCATTCATGTCAATGCAACCCTCCCGCATTTGATAGCACTATATGTCTAGATAGCTATGGCGGCCTTCTGACAGAGTCATTACATGATTACAAGTACCATGGGAAGATTGCTTTAGCCAAATGCTTTGCCAATACTTGGCAAGCAGTTTTTAATGATGAGCCATCTTTAAAAACTAATATCGAATGGATGATCCCTGTTCCGTTAAGTATGAAGAAGCTTCATAACAGAGGATTTAATCAAGCTTGGGAGTTATGCAAAGTCATCTCCAAACGATATCGAATCAATACAGATCCATTCATACTTGCTCGCAATCACATGTCGGGAGATCAAGCTCACGCCAGTAGAGAGCAACGACTGACTAGATTAATTAATACATTTAGAGTAAATCCTAAAAGTTTAGATCGTATTGCTAATCAAAACATATTAATTATTGATGATGTTATGACTACCGGGGCCACACTTAATGTCATGGCAAAAGTATTAAAAGATTTTGGCGCCCAAAGTGTTCATAATTGGGTCATTCTTAGAACCCCTTTATAAAATTTATGATTAACATTGTTCTTGTTGAACCTGAAATTCCCCCTAATACCGGCAACATCATTCGCTTGTGCGCAAATACCGGTGCACAACTTCACCTAGTAGAGCCTTTAGGCTTTCCTTTAGAAGATGCTCGAATGAGACGTGCTGGCTTGGACTATCACGAATATGCTCGTATGAAGGTACATAAAAACTGGGAAGCATTTTTAGAATCTGAGAACCCATCGAAAGAACGCATGTTTGCTGTCACCACTAAAGGTAAAGCAAAGTTAGCAAACTGCCAGTTTTTAGAAAACGATTATTTAGTTTTTGGATCAGAAACCAAGGGGCTTGCTCAGAACGTTAGAGATTATTTTTTGCCAGAACGTGCTTTGCGTTTGCCAATGAGAGCCGATAGCCGTAGTCTTAATTTATCGAATGCTGTTGCTGTAATGGTTTATGAAGCTTGGCGTCAATTAGACTTTAAAGGTGGGGATTAGTTTAATAATCAATTTCAGGTTGAGCATCTCGACCCATTAACAATTTGACTGCTTCAGGTAAATTTAAATCCTCAAATAAAACCTGGCAGACCATTTGGGTAATTGGCATTTCAACTTTTTTTGCAATTGCCAAATCATTGACTGCTTTTGCGCAGCGAACTCCCTCTGCAACATGGCCAATAGAGGCTAATACATCGGATAGTTTTTTGCCTGCGGCTAATTGCAATCCAACTTGTCGATTACGCGATAAATCACCTGTCGAAGTCAATATTAAATCTCCGACGCCAGTAAGCCCCATTGCAGTTTCAGGTTTACCGCCCATTACAGTAATCAAGCGCATCATTTCATTGAGGCCTCTTGTTAAAAGAGCTGCGCGTGCGTTTAAACCAAGACCTAAACCATCACTGATACCAGTTGCAATAGCTAATACATTTTTAATGGCGCCACCCAGCTCAACGCCTACGATGTCATCACTTCCGTAAATTCTCATATTGCCATAATGGAATATGCGTTGAACGTAGGCTACCAATTGCTCCGAATTACTTGCCACAGTCAAAGCGCAAGGCATCCCCTTTGCTACCTCACTTGCAAAGCTAGGTCCTGAAAGAACTGCTAACTGAATATTTTTATATTCTGACTTGCTTAAACTTAATTCACGTTCAATAACTTGATGTGGCATTAAAGAGGTTTCTGACTCTAAACCTTTACAAAGCCAAACCCAATTTTTAGGGCAATTGGGTAAGGCTAACAAGGAATGTACGATATCCTTTAAACCAGAAACGGGCGTTGAAATGACCACCAAATCTGATTCAGTAGCATCGGCAAATAACTCATTCAAGTTACTTGACACTTTTAGTACGTCAGGTAACTGAATATCCTTTAAGTATTTCTGATTGAGCTTTGTTTTTTGCATCTGCTCTGCAAGTTCAGCAGAACGACTCCACAAATTAACATTTGTCTGAAGTGGGTTCTTGGAGGCGTGCATCGCCATTGCTGTACCCCATGCACCGGCTCCAAGGAAAATAACTTTCATATTAGTTGGGCAGAATAATTCCGCTATCGTTTGAAGCTGGTTTACCGGATGCTTGCGCTAAACGTTGTTCATAAAGCGCATGAAAATTAATCTCTGCCAAATGTACGGGCTGAAATCCAGCACGACTGATCATGTCAGCAATGTTTGCTCGTAAATATGGAAACAAAATAGTTGGGCATGCAATACCTAACATTGGATCAATTTGCTCAGCTGGCATATTACGCATTTCAAAAATACCTGATTGGTGAGCTTCTACCAAGAAGAGAACCTTGTCCTCAATACGTGTTGTTACAGATCCAACAAGGGTTACATGAAAATTATTTTCATCCAATTGATTAGCCTGAATATCAACCTGAACTTCAAGCTTTGGTTCCGCTTGTGCCAAAAGAATTTCAGGGGCATTGGGCTGCTCTAAAGATATATCCTTGAGATAAACGCGTTGAATCTGAAAAATTGGTGCGTTATCTTGTGCGCTGTTAGCTAAATCTTCTGTCATGTTTTTTCCTGTTTAATCCTGTTTATTTACCTAATAAAGGGTCTAACTTACCAGCACGATCAAGTGCGGAAAGGTCATCGAATCCACCTACGTGGGTTTCATTGATAAAGATTTGCGGAACGGTTCTTCTACCAGTCTTAGCAATCATTTCATCTCTGAGCGTAGGATCTTTGTCTACCAGAATTTTTTCTGTAATAGCAACTCCCTTAGAAGTCAGCAGCCTTTCCGCCATGACGCAGTATGGACATACTTGGGTGCTGTACATAGTTATTTTTGCCATCTTTTACCCCTAAAAACGATGATTCAACCTATTTAATCAACGGCAATCCTGCCTGGTTCCAGGCAGAAATCCCGCCTTCTATGCAAGCAAGCTCATCAAATCCAGCTTTTTTGAACTTTCCAGCTGCGGTATTTGCTCTAGATCCGCTTAAACAAACTAAAATAATAGGCTTGCGGGCATCTAAACGAAGTTTTGAAATACCCCCATCCAGCTCAGATAGTGGAAGGTGCTTAGAGTTAGCAATATGCCCAGTCTTGTACTCTTCGACTGAACGTATATCAACAATTTGCGCATTTCTCTTGTTGACCCACTGGATGGCAGTGTGTACGCTAATAAGCTCTTTGTTAATGCGGCCCATGATCTGGGGTAAGGCTAAAGCGAGACCTGAAGTCAACAAGGTGGCTAAAAGCAGAAGGTTATTTGTATTTGTAATGAAGTCCATTAGTAAATTATAGAATGTGAATATGAAACAACTCGTACTTATTCGCCATGGCGAATCCCAATGGAACCTAGAAAACCGCTTTACAGGCTGGGTAGACGTTGATTTAACACCAACCGGCATCCAACAAGCAAAGCAAGCTGGAGAGAGTTTAAAGGCTGCCGGCTATGATTTTGACATTGCTTACACATCTGTGCTTAAAAGAGCTATTAAAACCCTTTGGCACACCCAAGAAGCTATGGATAGACTTTGGCTGCCGGTAGTACATAGCTGGCGCCTGAATGAACGGCACTATGGAGCGCTTGCAGGCCTCAATAAAGCTGAAACTGCAGCCAAATACGGCGACGAGCAAGTTCATACTTGGAGAAGGTCTTACGATATTAGGCCTCCTTTGTTAGAGCCAAACGATCCACGAACATCTTTTGATGATCCACGTTACGCAAAGCTTAAGCGTGAAGAAATCCCACTTGGGGAATGCTTAAAAGATAATGTGGCGCGAGTTATTCCTCTTTGGGAAGAATCCATTGCACCAGCACTTCGCGCTGGGAAACGGGTACTTATTGCCGCTCACGGCAACAGTATTCGTTCCTTAGTAAAGTATTTAGATGATGTATCAGATGCCGATATTATGGAAATAAATATTCCTAATGGCATTCCCCTAGTCTACGAACTTGATGATAATCTCAAACCAATCAAACACTTCTACTTGGAAAAATAAACCATGTATCGCTCACTAAAGAGTATTGCCCTTGTTTGTACCGGTCTTATTGCTGGAGTTGCCTTAACTCTTCAACTCTCTGCGACTGCTCAGCAAGGCTCATCAAATCTCCCCCTTGATGAACTTCGAAGCTTGTCAAATGTTTTCGGACAAATCAAGCGAGACTACGTCGAGCCTGTTGAAGATAAAAGATTGCTGACAGATGCTATTAAAGGAATGGTGAGTGGTTTAGATCCTCACTCATCCTATTTAGACAAAAAAGACTTTGCCGAAATGCAGGAGCATACCCAGGGTAAGTTTGCAGGTCTTGGTATTGAAATTACAGCAGAAGATGGGCTTGTCAAAGTTTTAAACCCAATCGAAGATACACCTGCCGCAAGAGCTGGTATTCAGCCAGGTGACTTGATAACTCGATTAGATGATAAGCCTGTTCGTGGAATGACATTAGATCAATCAGTTCGACGTATGCGCGGAGAACCTGGAACAAAAATCACAATTACTATTTTTAGAAAAAGTGAAGATCGTACCTTTCCAGTAACTATTACTCGCGCTGAAATCAAAGTCCAATCAGTTAAAGCTAAGCTCTTAGACGATGGCATCGCATATGTTCGAATTACAAGTTTTCAGGAAAGAACCATTCCTGATTTAGCTAAAAAACTCAATGAGCTTTATGCTAAGACGCCACAAATCAAAGGTGTTGTACTTGATCTAAGAAATAATGGTGGTGGATTGCTGCAAGGAGCAGTTGGTGTATCTGCAGCGTTCTTACAAAATGATGCTTTAGTTGTATCAACCAAAGGACAAGCTGAAGATGCCAAACAACTTTTTAATGCAAACTTTAGTAATTACAAACTTTCAGAAAGTAAAGACGCATTAGCAGAGCTTGCTCCTATTTTCAAAAAAGTACCAATGGTTGTGATGGTTAATGCTTTCTCTGCATCAGCGTCTGAGATTGTTGCGGGAGCATTACAAGATCACAAACGAGCGACGATTATCGGTAAGACAACCTTTGGTAAAGGCTCAGTGCAAACTGTCAGACCATTAACCAATGACTCTGCATTAAAGCTAACAACTGCTTACTACTACACACCTACTGGTAAATCAATCCAAGCTTTTGGAGTGAAGCCAGACATTCCAGTCGATCAAAATGCTGAGGGTGACCCTGATGATGTTTTGATAACGCGTGAAATCGATAGTGAGAAACATTTAAAAAATAAGCAGTCCTCAGAAGAAAAGCTCATAAAAGATCGTGAAAAACGTCGTCTAGAAGAGTTGCAGCGTATTGAAGAGATCAACGCTAAAAAAACTACTGAAGAAAAAGAAAAAGATCGCAAAAAACGTCTGCCTGAATTTGGAACAGCTGAAGACTTTATGCTGACTCAAGCAGCAGCATATTTGAAGGGTCAACCGATTAAACGATCTAAATCTCGTCTTGAGTAATTTAAGATTAGCGTATGAATGATCAGGATCTTCTTCGCTACTCGCGTCATATTCTTTTAGATGATATAGGCATTGAGGGTCAAGAGAAAATCTTAGCTGCTCACGTTGTTATTATTGGTGCTGGCGGTTTAGGCTCTGCTGCTGCGCCATATTTAGCTGCTGCAGGCGTACAAAATATAACTTTGATCGATCATGACAAAGTTGATTTAACCAACCTCCAACGTCAAATCATGCATCAACATGATTCTGTTGGCCAAGCTAAAGTTGTATCTGGGAAAAAAATGCTGGAAAAGCTAAACCCCGGATTAATTATTAAAGCTCTAGAAAAAAAAGCTGATGAGCCATTACTTAACGAACTTATTCCAACAGCAACAGTTGTCCTAGATTGCAGTGATAACTTTTCTACTAGGCAGTTAGTTAATAGGGTATGCGTAAAACATAACGCTCGATTGGTAAGTGGCTCTGCCATTAGATTTGATGGTCAGATAACTGTTATAGATCCTAGTCAATCTAATGCGCCATGCTATGCATGCTTATTTCCACCTGAGCAAAGCTTTAATGAGATTCAGTGCTCAACTATGGGTATATTTTCACCATTGGTTGGCATTATCGGTACTATGCAAGCAGCTCAAGCATTACAACTAATTATGGGTATTGGTCATACGCTAACAGGAAGATTACTTTTGTGGGATGCTCGCTCAACGGAAGTGCAAGAGATTCAAATCTCTAAGCGAGCAGGTTGCCCTGTTTGCTCTACAAAGAGTTAACTTTATTAAGTGCAAGCTGTAAGTCGTCAGGCTCTACTGCTGATAATAATTGATCAACAGCTATCTTTAAGCTACTAATATCAGCAAGCAATATTTCTTTCTTCACTGAGAGAAGTTGATTAAAGTGTAAAGAAAAATCTGTAAGGCCCATGCCTAACAAAACCCTTGTCATCGAAGGCTCGCCCGCCATCTCGCCACAAACGGAAACAGGCATATTGACTGCTTTGGCATCACGGATCACGCCAGCAATTAATCGTAATACTGCTGGATGCATTGGATCGTATAAATGTGCTACTGCATTATCTGCACGGTCAATCGCCAAGGTATATTGAATCAAATCATTAGTGCCAATCGAAAGAAAATCTAAGCGCCTAATAAAAAGTGGCAGCGCAAGAGCAGCCGCAGGAATTTCAATCATTGCTCCAACTTTGATATTTGGATCAAATGATATATTTTGTGTTTCTAATTGTTTTTTTGCTATTTCTATTAGAGCCAAAGTTTGATCGATCTCTTGGGCGTGGGCTAGCATTGGAATTAAGATTTTCATCTGCCCAAATACTGATGCCCTCAGGATGGCGCGAATTTGAATTAAGAACATATCCGGCTCAGATAAAGACCACCGAATAGCTCTTAGACCCAAGGGAGATAAATAAGCTGACCGACCATCCTCATCAACATCTAATGGTTTATCTGCTCCAATATCAATCGTTCTGATTGTGACTGGCAAACCCTTCATGGCTTCGACAGTTTTTTTGTATGCTAAAAACTGCTCTTCCTCATCAGGCATTTTTCCTTTTCGATTCATGAAAAGAAATTCTGATCTAAAAAGACCAATGCCAACTGCTCCAGAATCAAGTGCTGATTTTGCATCATCAGGCATCTCAACGTTAGCCATTAAATCAACAGGAATACCATCCATGGTTACAGTAGGTGTGTGCTTTAACCGTAAAAGTTTTTTCTTCTCTAACTTTTTTTGAGACTGAAGGTGGCGATACTCTTCAAGTATTAATGGGCTAGGATCAACGATGACGATGCCACGATCACCATCAATAATTAGCCAATCATCCTGATGAATCAACTCACTAGCACGGCGAACACCTACGGCTGCGGGGATATCTAAACTTCTTGCAACGATTGCCGTATGAGATGTTCTGCCACCAAGATCAGTAATAAAACCACCAAATGCAACATCCTTAAAACGCATCATATCTGGTGGTGCAATATCATGAGCTACAACGATGACATCAGTCAGGCGATCGGCATCAGAAATACTTTTATAAAAGGAATGGAATGTTTGATGTTCTTCACCATGATGAAGAACCTTCATTACACGTTCTACAACCTGCCTAATATCGGTGGCACGCTCTCTTAGATACTCATCTTCAATTTCTGCAAATTGCTCCAGCAAATCCTCTAATTGTGTGGCGAGAGCCCATTCAGCGTTATATCTTCTGTGTCTAATTAACTCTAACGGTTCTTGTGTCAAAGTTGGATCTGCCAAAATCATGGCATGAACATCTAAGAATGCTGCCATCTCTTCAGGGGCAGCTTCAGGAAGACTGGCTCTAATTGCCTTTAATTCAACTCTAACAACCTCTAATGCACTAAGAAGTCTTTTCTCTTCACTACTTTCAGATCCCTCTGGCACCAAGTAATGCTTGACGTCAATCGCAGAGGGAGCAATGCGTAAGGCTTTACCAATAGCTATGCCATTGGTTACGGGTACGCCATGAAGAGTGAATGACAATTACTGTCCCTCACCAAATTTATCATTTATAAGATTTTTTATGGCATCAAATGCTTCTTGATCTTTTTCGCCCGAGGTCTCTAGCGTAACGACACTTCCAATACCGGCAGCTAACATCATGACTCCCATGATACTTTTTGCATTCACACGGCGCCCACCTTTGGATATAAAAATTTCACAAGGATATTCACCTGCCATTTGTGTTAACTTTGCTGATGCGCGTGCATGTAAACCCAGTTTATTAATAATATTAATTTCTTCAATTGGCATTTTTAATCCTTACCTGCCAATGGTTCAGTAAGCTGTCCTTCTAAAGCTGCTTCTATGTGACCAATTGGAATAATGCCCTGCTGACCACCATGCATCGCTTTTTGCATGACTGAATCAATCAATTCTGATCTATAAGAAATGGCGCGCATTAGCATTGGTAAATTGACGCCAGCCAACACTCTAACCCGCCCCTTAAATTCAGGAAGATGCGCCAAACGACTTGCTACGTTAGCAGGCGTTGCACCCATGATGTCAGTGAGTATTAAAAGACCATTCTCAGAACTAATATTTTTAGCGGCCTGTATTGCTTTATCTAGAGTTAACTTTGAATCTTCATGCGCCATTACATCAAGTGCGACCAAGCGATCAGGGACCTCGCCATAAACATGACGAACAAATTCCTCAAGCGCGGAAGCTAGAGGTGCATGGGCAATAATTAAAATTCCAGCCATTATTTTATTTCAAAGTATTTTCTAAATTTTGTAGCCACTGCTTAGCTACATCATGACCTGTTTGTTCTGTAATTTCAACAAAACAAGTTGGACTCGTAACATTTATCTCGGTTAGATATCCACCGATAAAATCTAATCCTACAAGATGTAATCCTCGCTTGGCTAATATAGGCCCAAGCTTACTGGCAATCTCAAATTCTTTTAAGGTCAATTTTTGGGCTACCCCCTTACCACCTGCTGCCAAATTACCCCTTACCTCACCAACTTGGGGAATTCTTGCAAGTGAGAAAGGAACCGGTTCACCGCCAATTAACAGAACACGTTTATCACCATCAGCAATCTCAGGAATAAACTTTTGCACCATGAGAGCTCGCTCACCATGATTGCCAAGCGTTTCAACAATGCTTGCAATATTTAGACCGTCAGCCTTGACCCTAAAGATACCCCTGCCACCCATCCCATCAAGTGGTTTGATGATGATGTCCTGATGTTGCTGATGAAATGCCTTCATGTCAGTCAAACTGTGACTGATGATTGTTGGTGGAGCAAACTCCATAAACTCAAGAAGTGCCAGCTTTTCAGAATGATTTCTTAGGGCTTCTGGTGCATTAAAGACACTAGCGCCTTGACGAACTGCCTCTGATAAAAACCATGTTGCTGTTACATAGCTCATATCAAAAGGAGGGTCTTTTCTCATAACAACAAAGTCAAAATGTGTTAATTCGTGAAGCTCAGAACTTAAAACCTCATACCAAGTAGGCTCACCACGTTGGATGCTTAAATTTTGACAGTTGCTTTTAATTAAACCCTGAATACTTTTTAAGTCTTCAATATGACAATGCCATACTTGGTGCCCTGCTTGATGCGCAACATCCATCATAGCCAAAGTTGTTTCTTTTTTAACTGAAAATCCTTTAAGCGGATCTGCGATAAAAAGAAATTTCATCATTAACTTTCTGCTTCTGGATCAGTTCTTTCCAGTTCCAATGATGCGGCTAATAATGCTAATCTTGCAACAACACCATATAAGTAAAAACGGTTAGGTACTGCAACACCCGGCTTAGCTCCTAAATCAGGGATGGCGTTGTGATCAAATGCAAGGGGGACAAAATGCATGCCTGGGGAGTTAAGGTTTTCATCAACGCCTCTTCCTGTATGAACTCGATAGAAGCCGCCAACAACATAACGATCCACCATGTAAACCACTGGCTCTGAAACAGCCTCATTGATTTTCTCAAAGGTGTAAACACCCTCTTGAACTAAAACATCAGATACTTGTAAGCCTTCTTTAATAACGCTCATCTTGTTTCGCTCTTTGCGGTTGAGATCCTTTACTTCACTAGCGTCTTTAACGGTCATGATCCCCATACCATAAGTGCCAGCGTCAGCCTTCACAATGACATAAGGTTTTTCTTTAATGCCATATTCGCGGTACTTACGAGCTGTTTTCTTCAAAATACTATCCACTGCCTCTTGCAAATCTTGCTCGCCAATTCTTTCATGGAAATTAATTCCAGAACATTTTGTAAAGTACGGATTAATCATCCATGGATCTATATCAATTACTTTTGCAAATTTTTTTGCTACATCGTCATAGGCATCAAAGTGATTTGACTTACGTCTTACACCCCACCCTGAGTGAAGTGGCGGCAATACATATTGCTCGTATAAGTTCTCTAAAATAGCGGGAACGCCACTTGAGAGATCATTGTTCAAAAGAATCGTGCACGGATCAAAGTCTTTTAAGCCTAAACGGCGACCTTTAATGCCAAGCCTTACTAAAGGCTCCAAAATAAGTCTTTGCCCATCTGGCAAATCAATAGTTGTGGGCTTAGTGATCTCTTCTGATAACGAGCCTAAACGAACATTCAAACCTGTCTGTCTCAAAATGGATGAGAGACGTGCAATATTTTGCAAATAAAAAACATTTCGCGTATGGCGCTCAGGTATCAATAGTAAATTTTTGGCATCAGGGCAGATTTTCTCAATCGCAGCCATTGCAGCCTGAACGGCTAAGGGAAGCATTTCTGGGGATAAATTATTAAATCCCCCGGGAAATAGATTGGTATCCACCGGAGCTAGCTTAAAACCCGCATTGCGTAAGTCAACTGAACAATAGAAAGGTGGCGTATGCTCCTGCCACTCCATTCTGAACCATCTTTCAATGGTGGGAGTGGCGTCTAAAACCTTACGCTCAAGTTCAAGCAAAGGGCCATTTAGGGCTGTTATCAAATGAGGTACCATGCCCCATTTTAAGACAGATAAAAAAAGAGCGGGCTCTTATTCAGAATCCGCTCCTCAAACCCCCTAAACCTCTCAGTATTAGGGCTTATTCCACATTACATTTCACACAGATTTACAAAGAATCCTTTATTAACCCTCGTACGCAGTTTCACCATGAGATGAGATATCTAATCCCTCACGCTCTTCGTCTTCTGGTACACGTAAGCCAATTACCAAATCTACCAATTTATAAGCGATGAATGAAACAACGCCTGACCAAACAATAGTAGTTAATACTGCTTTAGCTTGGATCCAAACTTGTCCTACGATTGAATAATCAGCTGCTACGGCATTAGCTACATAGTCATAAATGCCGGTTCCACCTAATGCTGGGGCAGCGAACACACCTGTTAGTAAGGCACCAACGATGCCGCCAACACCATGAACACCAAACACGTCCAAGCTGTCATCTGCACCAAGCATACGCTTCAAACCAGTAACACCCCATAAGCACAAGAAACCAGAGATCAAACCAATCACTATGGCACCCATCGGGCCTACAAACCCTGCTGCTGGAGTAATCGCTACCAAGCCTGCTACTGCGCCCGAAGCTGCGCCCAACATAGAAGGCTTACCTTTGCCAATCCATTCACCCAAACTCCAAGTAAGAACAGCGGCGGAAGTTGCTAAGAATGTATTAGCAAAACCCATTGCCGCGCCGCCTGATGCCTCAAGTGCTGAACCAGCATTAAAGCCAAACCAACCAAACCACAAGAGTGAGGCGCCAACCATAGTCAAAGTTAAGCTATGCGGTTTCATGGCTTCTTTACCAAAACCAATACGCTTACCAATAACATAGGCGCCAATTAAACCAGCCACAGCAGCGTTAATGTGAACCACTGTACCGCCAGCAAAGTCTAATGCACCCATTTGAAACAACCAACCTGAAGCTGCAGTTGCTGCTTCTGCTGCTGCTGCATCTGTATAAGCATCAGGACCAGGCCAGAACCAAACCATGTGAGCAATTGGAAGATAGCTAAATGTAAACCAAAGAACAATAAACAATAATATTGCGGAGAACTTAGCGCGCTCAGCGAAGGCGCCAATAATCAAACAGCAAGTAATTGTTGCAAATGCGCCTTGGAATGAAAAGAATGCAAATTCCGGAATCACAACACCTTTACTGAAAGTAGCACCCATTGATTCAGGTGTTAATCCAGCTAAGAAGAGGCGATCAAATCCACCAAAAAAATCGTTGCCTGGTGTGAAAGCAATACTGTAGCCATAAACTGCCCACAATACTGAGATCAATGAAAAGATCACCATACATTGCATCAACACTGACAACATGTTTTTGCTACGTACTAAACCGCCATAAAAAAGACCCAAACCTGGAAGTGTCATGATGATGACTAAAGCAGTACAAATCATGATCCAAGCTGTGTCGCCTTTGTTTGCAACGGGTGCAGGAGCTACTGGTGCAGCACTTGCTGCAGCTGCTGCAGGAGCAGTTACTGCTGGCTTAGCTTCTTCAGCAGCAAATGCTGGTGAAGAGACGGCCATAGTAAATGAACCTAAAGCTAAAGCTGTGGCGCTTGCTGCGAGTAGACGTTTAATCCAATGTGTCATTTTCAACCTCGCTTAAAGGGCAGACTGACCGGTTTCACCGGTACGAATGCGTAATACTTGTTCAATTGACGAAACAAAAATCTTTCCGTCACCAATCTTGCCAGTCTTAGCAGATTTTTCAATCGCTTCAACAGCACGTTCAACGATGCCGTCATCGACTGCTGCCTCAACTTTTACCTTTGGCAAGAAATCAACTACATACTCAGCACCGCGATACAACTCGGTGTGACCTTTTTGTCGTCCAAAGCCTTTAACTTCAGTAACGGTAATACCTGAAACGCCCACTTCTGATAGCGCCTCCCGCACCTCGTCAAGCTTGAAGGGCTTGATAATTGCTGTGATTAATTTCATACTTTTCTCCGTGAGGTCTCTAATTAGAATGCTTTGACTACTGAAACAACAAAGCCGTCTTTGTAAAGATTAGATTTTCCATTTCCATAATCAGGACTAGCAGCATTTGCATATGCTTTAGTTCCTGCTTTTGTATCATTCCAAAGGTACTTAACACCTAAGATAAATCCTTCGTAGTCATATGCAAGACCTACGTTGTAATCTGAGTAGGAAAATTTTCCGCTACTTGTATTTGTTTTTTTATAGTCGGTGTAGCCCGCATGAACTGAAGCAGTTAATTTTGGCGCGACCTCTTTTGCAAGAGTTAGGTCGTAGTACATAGTTCCCTTGTTATCCAAACTAGAGGATGCAAAGTAGTTATCACTGATGACATAAGACGTTTTAAATGAAGCAATGCCATAAGCCAAGCCAAGGTAGACTTCTTGCGTATTAGCTTCGTAACTTGTGCCACCAGTTGTGCCTTTAGTTGAGCCTGGGTAATGATAGGCAATGGCACCGATATCTAAGCCTATATCAGAGACTTCTGTTTTATATCCACCGTAAAAGTCGACTTCTAGGTTGTCGCCTCCAGGACCAGCAGCCCAATCTGAAACTTGAGATGCCCAAGTACCCAAGTACAAACCAGATGAGTGAACTAGATCAGCACCAATTGAAATAGCTGGTTTTAGGTTGTTCTGTGACAAACCACGAAAACGATAATCACTGACTGCGCCAATATTCCCAGTTAAGGTAAATTCAGGCGCTGGAGCTGGGGCTTGTGCCAAAGCTGTGCCAGAAGATAAGGTCGCTGCAGCTGCTAGAGCGATTGCAGAGAGAGTTAAGTAAGTTTTCATATAGTGCACTCCTAAAAAACAATCCAAGGGAAATTCCTTGTAGTTATATAAGCAAAGTCCGTGCCAGTTATTAATTTCTATATAAATCAATTAGTTATTAAGGTTAAATATCAAAATATGAGTATTTCAATGATCTGCACTAATATAAGGAATCATTCATGCACCAAAATAAGACACATAATTGGTGCATGCCTTATTGATAACTTTGGTACAAACTAGGTATTGAAGATTTACCCGGAGAAAATATGAACCCGCAAGACATCATGCAAAAAGTACAAAGCATTGCCAATGACATGCAAAGCAAAGTGGAAGAGGCAATTCGCCAATCTCCTGCCAAAGACTTAGAAAAAAATGTACGAAGTCTGATGACTCAGGGATTCCAAAAAATGGATCTGGTAACACGTGAGGAATTCGATTTACAAACTCAGGTGCTTGCAAAAACAAGAGCTAAATTAGAAGAATTAGAAGCAAAGGTTACAGCTCTAGAAAAGAAATAATAATTCTTAGATTTAGAGTAACTAGTTTGCAGGCGCGGGGTTGATGTATTTAAACCTCGCGTTTTCTTTATAAAGTAGCTAAGTGATGTTTGAGTGGTTTTGGGTAAAACAAAAACCATACATATGCCATTAATTGGATGCACAAGAAAATTAAGAATACTTGTTTAAATGAGTTTACTTTTTCAATACCTAACGAAACTGATAGATCGATCCCCCAACCAATTCCCCATTGAAATATAAAAGCCCCTATAAATATTAATAAGTTGTAACTCGTAGCAGCAACACCTGCATTACGAGAGGGAAATGCTGTAATAACTGAGCTCTGACCTAAAATATGACCTGTTGCAGTTATTGCAACAATGATCCATAAAATCCAACTGACTGTTGAATCAATCACAATAGCTAATAATTGACTAAGCAAACCAATCGCTAATAACCACTTTACATAGTTGAGTGTTTTGAAACCTTTAGCATTGGCTCGAGGTAATAACCAGGCATTGAGCGCGTAACCCAATAGCATCACCCCATTAAACAAAAATAATATTTGAGCTGTAAAAATAGAATTAAAGCCCAAGACTTCAATCATCCATGGTCCAAGCCATAAAGTCTGTAAAGCTAAAAAGCCGCCATGATTAACAATGCCAATAGGCAACATTCTTAAAAAGAATGGATGAAAAATAATTTCTTTTAAACCAAAAGACTCTTCTCCCTCTTTAACTTTTTGAGCCTGTGGATGATCATCAAACTTTGGTATACCTAATCTGATGCCAATAAAAGCAATCGCTACCAAAATAGCCATGATCCAAAAAGATCCTCGCCAGCCAATGATTGGAAGAGCTAGTTGAATAGGAATCGTTGTTAGCAAAGCTCCTGCAGTTCCAAAAACTAACATCCCTGAAGCAAGTCGGCTTTGCTGCTCGACACTAAACCAACGGCGATACGCAGTGAATGAGGCCATTAGGCAAGCTGATACACCAATACCAATTAATAAGCGGCCTAAGGTGAGTCCCCATAAGCTATCAGCATAAGCAAATATGGATGCCCCACACAAAGCAAATAATAATAAAAAACTTTCTGTTCTTCGCGCGCCATAGCGATCTAAAGCGATACCAAGAGGAATTTGCATGACTGCGAATCCAACAAAATATGCTGAAGATAAAAGACCCAACTCTGAATGACTAATATTGAGGTCCGCCATCAACTCAGGAGCTATGACTGCATTAACTGCCCTAAATGCATATGACAATAGATAAGCAAAGGCAAAGCATAAGAAAACTCTAATAGCCCAAGTTCCACGCATGGGGATAGTTGGAACGTGATTTTTTATCATATCAATAGGGTTTAAATCCAGTTAAAAACATATTGTGTTCATCAGAATTCAATATCTTCTCAATAGACTGATCATTATTGAGGGTGTGCAAAATACTCTGCTGGTAAATTTGCACCAAACCATCAGGAAAAGTTCTTTGCAAAAGACGAAGCCTCATCAAACGTCGTTGTTGATCTGGGCCAACACCATTAATCACCCACTCACTCGCCGATAGCAACTCACCCTGATAAGTTTTGACCTTTATGGGTTTAGGAGAAGTTACCTCGCTGGTTTTTAAGTTGCCCAACATGCCATTTTGCACAAATGACATTAAGCTATTGGTTGAGTCAAGAGATCTTAGCTCTGACGGGACTTGAATAACCCCAACTGCATATAAGCTATCTTTAACTTTTACAGCTTCCATTGTCATTGTTAATTTTTGCCCCTGGTAAGACATTACTTTTTCAGCTCGACTGGGCTTGCCCGGATATAAAGCCTCGTATAACAAGTCATCTGAACGTACCGTACGCCAATCATAAATAGGTGTACATCCAGAAATACTGATGAATAAGGTAACAGTAATAAAAAGGCGTTTTATTAACATAAAGATAATATTTTGCATAAAATACGATTATGCCTATTCAAACAACATTGAGTTTATTTAATAGCTCCAAGCGCTTCTTTTTTCTTGGCTGCTTAGTTTTTCTAACTGGCTTAACAGCTTGCTCGTCTGATACGCAGCAATCTATGCCAAACTTCAAGCTTTCAGAAATCTCTGGAAAAGTATTAACCCAAGATGACTTTAAAAATAAAGTTACGATTATCAATTTTTGGGCTACTAGTTGCGTAACTTGCATTAAAGAAATGCCGCAACTAATCGAAACCTATGAAAAGTTTAAAGGCAATGGTGCCGACTTAATGGCTGTGGCAATGTCTTATGACCCACCTATGTATGTTGTTAACTATGCACAAACAAGAAAGCTACCTTTTAAAGTAGCCCTTGATTCTGATGGAAGCGTTGCAAAAGCATTCGGTAAAATTCAGTTAACGCCAACAACATTGGTCATTAATAAAAAAGGCAAAATTATTAAACGTTATGTTGGCGAGCCAGACTGGGATGCTTTCCATCAACTAATTCAAAAATCTTTAGCTGAATGAAAATTCAAGCACTTATTTAAACAACTCCTGCTTTTTGTGCTTGCTCATCAGCGTGATAGCTAGACCGTACCATTGCTCCAACTGCCGCATGTGTAAAGCCCATTGCATTGGCTTCTCTTTCAAACATTGCAAAAGTATCAGGGTGTACGTAACGACGAACAGGTAAGTGATGTCCCGAAGGTGCTAAATACTGACCAATCGTCAGCATATCGATGTTGTGCTCGCGCATATCACGCATGACCTCTAAGATTTCCTCATCAGTTTCCCCTAAACCCACCATCAAGCCACTTTTGGTTGAGACATTAGGATAAAGCGCCTTAAAATCTTTTAATAACTTGAGAGAATGCATGTAATCAGAACCTGGACGGGCTTCTTTGTATAAACGAGGCACCGTTTCTAAATTGTGATTCATAACGTGTGGCAAACCTGCTGAGAAAATATCTAAAGCCTTTTCTAATCGCCCACGAAAGTCTGGGACCAATACTTCAATACTTGTATTGGGTGAAAGCTCAATAGTCTTAGTAATGCAATCTACAAAATGTTGTGCGCCACCATCACGCAAGTCATCACGATCTACGCTAGTAATAACTACGTAAGATAATTTAAGTGCTGCAATTGTTTTAGCCAAATTCATCGGCTCATCAAGATCCAATGGGTCTGGTCTACCGTGACCAACATCGCAAAATGGACAGCGACGCGTACACTTATCACCCATGATCATGAAGGTCGCAGTACCCTTTCCAAAGCACTCGCCAATATTCGGGCAGCTTGCCTCCTCACAGACTGTTACAAGCTGATTCTCGCGTAATATTTTTTTAATCTCATGAAAACGAGAATTACCGGATGCGGCTTTAACTCGAATCCAATCAGGTTTTTTTAGAACCTCTCCAATCGGCACGATCTTGATAGGTATACGTGAAGTTTTTTCAGCAGATTTTTGTTTCTGACTTGGATCGTAGGTCTTGGTCATCCCTGCACCTCTAATTGTTGAGATAAATGATTCAATAAGTATTGAGTCACGGTATCGCTATTGTCGCTTACTCCCAAGGAATTCAGATCAACCGTCTTTAAACCCTCGTAACCACAGGGGTTGATTGCTGAAAAAGGGCTTAAGTCCATATTCACATTGAGCGCTAATCCATGATAACTAGATTGTTTAGCAATCTTTAGCCCTAATGCTGCAATTTTCGCACCAACATATTCCTTAGGAATGGAGTTTTGTTCAGATAGATAGATTCCTGGTGCCCCCAAGCGGCGCTCGCCATTCAAACCCAAATCAAATAAAGTATTAATGATAGCTTGCTCTATTCGAGCCACTAGATCTCTTACAAATAAATGCCGACGACGTAAGTCTAATAGCAGATACACAATTATTTGACCAGGTCCGTGGTAGGTAATTTGACCGCCTCGATCAGTATTTATCAAAGGAATTTCTTCGTTTGGCTTAAGTAAATGAGAAGGATCGCCAGCTTGTCCCAAGGTATAAATTGGAGGATGCTCCAAGACCCAAATTTCATCGGGTGTCTCATTGGTGCGCTCAGCTGAAAATTTTTTCATCGCCTCATAAGTTGGCGAATAATCTTGCCTACCCAAATGTCGAAAAATAATATCCGTCATTTATAAAACAACACTCACCATAGGGTGCGTGGATAGTGTTCGATATAGCTCATCCAATTGATCCCTACTAATTACTCTGACCGTGACAGTTAGACCTAAATAGTTTCCATTTTTAGATGGTCTGCGCTCAACAGTTTTGATATCAAATTGAGGATCAAAGTTTAAGATGACTCGCTCAATTGCCGCTTGGTAACCCTCTACAGATTTACCCATTACTTTAATTGGAAAATCGCACGGGTACTTAATCAACGATTCTTCTTTTGAGATGTCCAAACTACTCTCCTTGGCTTGGGTCAGGTTGACCATGCCATGCACTCAAAATTAAATCTCTGATGCAATGAAGCTTACGATGAAAAAAATGATCAGCCCCTGGTATGACTTGAACTGTTAATTCTTGCGGTCTAGCCCAGTCAATCACGCTACTTAAAGGGATAACATCATCCACTTCACCATGAATCACAATTGTATTTTTTGGAACAGGTGCAACATCCCACTTAGATGTTGCAGAACCAACCATGATCAAGCGTTCTGGAGTAGAACCTACATCGGTTAAATGTTTAACCACGTGACTGCTAACGTAACTACCAAAAGAAAATCCTGCAATAGCCAAGGGTAACTCATCAACTAATGTGGGCCAGGCATGACCTTCCAGCTCGGGGATATTTTCCCAATTAAATGCATCACGCATCCAAGCAATTACTTCAATTAAATCTTGAGCTTCACCCTGTCCATCATCATGGATACCTTCACTAGATCCAACACCTCTAAAATTTGGTCTTAAGGTGATGTAGCCTAATTGGGCAAACGTTCTAGCTAGCGTTTGAGCTACCTTATTATCCATTGTGCCGCCAAGTAAAGGATGAGGGTGGGCTACTAGAGCGATGCCTCTTGGACGGTAGCTTGCTGGCTGATGTTTAATTTCTTCTGGCAGATCTAGGGAAGCCTCAATTAAACCTGCGGGTCCTTGAAGAAGTAGCTTGATCGTACGGTTCACTTACTCAATTTTCAAACGATCAACCGCTTGACCTTTAATAAAGTGCTCATTAATGATTTCATCAATATCGCTCTTGTCTACTGCGGTATACCAAATAGCCTCTGGATAAACCACCATCGCAGGTCCATGCGCGCAACGATCTAAGCATCCCGCCTTATTAATTCGAACATGGCCCTCACCAGATAAGCCTAACTCTTTACAGCGAGCCTTAGCGTATTCAAATAGATCGTTAGCACCATGTTGCGCGCAACAATCTTTACCGTTTTCGCGTTGGTTTAAACAAAAGAATAAATGGTATTTAAAGTGGCTCATAAACAAAATTATATAGGTTTAGGCCGCTTTAAACCCTTGATCATTGATAAGGCTGCCCCAATTGGCCAAATCCAAGCAAGCCATGCCATTAAATGGTTGAAATGGATCAAGCGTCCATGCCGCCATTCTTGAATAGTGGCTGTGTAATATGGGTTTTTAGGAAAAATATTAAGCAAGATAATCATTCCTACCAAACTTAAAACAGCAACTAAATATAACCATTGAACTCTTAATTGTAAGCACACCATCAAAATCAAGCTTGAAAAGATCATCCCCCAAAGTGCTGAAGGCGTTAACCATAAGAAACTTTTATTAATTCCAAATTGCATTCCAGAAAACAATGCTTTTAAGGCGATTGTAAAAATTAATAGCGTTAATAAAATTCTTACTTTTGGCGCTTTTGAACGCATAGTGAGAGCTAAGGCACAACCAGCAGCAAGCCAAGCTAACATCGTTGTAGCAATTTCTAAGCCCGCAAAATTGAAAGTGCCCTTCCAAATAGATTGGTTAATAACTAATGCTCCCCAATCGCCCATCGCTAACCAAGCAGATTGAGGGTAAATCTGAGCAAATGGAAAGGCTAACAACAAAATGATCCCACTGGTTCTTAAACCAAACCACTCAATTCGACGATGCTGAAATCCACTACCGGAAAGCCACTTTGGATCCAATGGTATTGCCAATAGCGCTCCTAAAGTAGCGCCTCCCATATTGGCCCACCAGTCTATATTACTTGGGATACGCGTTGTTAACCAGGTTTGTAAAGACTCTAAAGATCCCGAAAGAATACCCCCCAATAAAAGCGCAAAAACCAGAGCTTTGTAGGCCTTTAAACGCGGATAAACTGCAAAAACAGTTAAAAATCCCAGAGGAAGATAGCCTAGGATATTCGTAAACACATCAAAAGAAGTGATGTACCTAGGAATCGGGGCATCCACCCAATCTAATGCTCCCGAACCGACCCCAAAATTAAAATTAAATGGGTAAAGGCTGGCATAAATAATTAACAACATATAGACCAGCAAGGCTATCCTAGCGGTTGGCATTGGCAAATCCGGCCAAGACAGTCGTTGCGGTCGTTGAAAATTATCAGACATGTGTACATAGTACCTACAATATTGAAATGGCTATAAATTGGATTCTTGAACGAGTTGAAGAGAGCACTTCCACCAACGAAGACTTAATGTCTCGTTGGAGGACCAATAAGCTTTGGGATCCTATTGCTCGTTTAGCTCAAAAACAAACTGCTGGCAAAGGCAGAATGGGAAGGTCTTGGATCAGCTCTCCCAATCAAACATTAACCTTCTCAATAGCTTACCCATTTAAAAAGTCTATTCAAGAGCTATCTGGATTAAGTTTAGCGATTGGGTTGGCTGTTATTAAAGGTATTAGTAATGCAACCCATATTCCACTAGAAGAGCTTCATCACAAAGGCTTGGGACTCAAGTGGCCCAATGATGTTTTACTAAAAAATAATAAGCTTGCAGGCGTACTAATTGAAGGTGGCCAATTAAAGCCAGGAGATCCCACTTGGCTCATTATTGGAGTGGGCATTAATTTAAATAAGAGTCCTGATATCGAACATCAGATCGGAAAAAAAGTATCCTGTTTAGATGATATTGTGGCCTCTCAAGTATTGAATTCCGACATCATTTGGTTAGAAATACTAAAAGAATTGGGATTGGTTATTGAAGAGTTTGAAAAATCATCTTTTCAAGCATTTCAAAACCTATGGAATCACTGGGATACTTATCAAGACAAAGTATGTCAGATACGCCAAGAAGATACGCTCCTACTAGAAGGTATTGAAAAAGGTGTTGATCAGAATGGCGTTCTATTAATTGAAACTTCAGCAGGCATTAAAAAAGTCATTAGTGGAGATGTATCTCTTAGGGTTATTTCATGAGTATTTTATTAATTGATATTGGTAATACACGCTTGAAATGGGCTTTAGTTGAAGAGCAAAAAGATATCGGCCAAGTAGCATTTACTTCTCAAGGTAGTTTTTCTGAGAATCTCTCTTCTTCTATGATTGAGCTATGTTTAAAAAATTCATGGGGGATTGAACAAATCATTTGCTCAAGCGTGATTTCTATAGAACAAACAAATTTAGTGCAAACATCATTTAAAGAAACTTATCCCAATACTCCTTGGAAACAAATGAATGGCTTGGCTTTAATAGAGAAAATTAGTACCTCTTATCTTATTCCAGCGCAACTTGGAAGTGATCGAAGGGCAATGATTATTGCCGCTCAAAATCTTTTCCCTCGAAAAAATGCTTTGATTGTGAGCGCTGGTACTGCAACAACTTTAGACATGATCACCGCCCAAGCACATCACCTAGGTGGCTGGATTTTGCCAGGTATTTCTTTAATGAAGGATTCCCTAATGCATGGAACTGGTAGGTTGGCTATGGATAGCTCAGTTATTGAAAATGAATATCCTATTGAAATTGGTATAGATACCCAATCCTCTATAAATCAAGGGGTTTTAGCCAGCCAACTCGGAGCAATAGAAATTGCTAAACGCTATGCTGAGAGAAAAAATATTCAATTAGATTTGATTCTCTTGAGTGGTGGTAATGGCAAACAACTCCTTAATCATCAAGATCATAGTAACCAAAGTATCAAGTCTCATTATGAAGACAGCCTAGTGCTGAAAGGTTTAATGGTTTGGCACCAAAATGATTAAAAGAATATGAATAAAAAAATTAACTTATTTTTAATTACATTGAAAGGTGTTGCAACCGTATTGGGCTTATTAATTTTCATCTCACCCCTCGAGTCGCAAAAATTAATTAATTCTTGGTTTGAAAATAACTTAAGTAACTCAATGATTAGTCCTAATTCAACCTTACCAGATCTTAAGGTCACTGGACCAGCAAGCTCAAGATCTAATTTTTCTCAATAAAGCTGTAGTTGATCGATCATGTATGAATGGAATGGCGTAGGCTTTTCCACCCCATGATTTGACTAATGCTGCTTCAGCAAGAGCATCAATCTCATAATCGCCACCCTTGACATAAATGTCCGGCTTAATTTTAGCCATTAACTCTACCGGGGTTGGCTCATTAAATAGCACAACCAAATCTACTGATTCAAGTGCTGCCAATAATGCCAAACGATCAGACTCAACATTAAGAGGGCGATCATCGCCTTTACCTAAAATTCGAACAGATGCATCTGTATTAACTCCAACCACCAAGCTTTTACCTAAGCTTTTTGCTTGGGCAAGATAGCTAACATGCCCCCTATGCAATATGTCAAATACCCCATTTGTGAAAACAACAGGTTTAGGTAAAGCGCTTAACTTTTCTTGTAGATTATTTGGCGTGCAAATTTTGCCCTCAAAATTTGGCGCTAGTAATTTTGGTAATTGTGTATTCGTCATATCCGAGATATTACCTGACTAGATAGCTTCGAGATCATTGAGGATTTTTTTAGCATGTTTGGCAATTAAAACTTGGTCTTTGGCTTCTATTTTTTTAAGATTAACAACCATGAGCTTTGTTCGTGGATTTTTTTCAAAAGATGCCTGATGCTTGAGCAAAAAGTTCCAGTACAGTGTAGTCATAGGACAGGCGTCTTCACCATAACGAACATCGCTCTTATAGCTGCATGACTGGCAATAATTACTCATTCTTTTGACATACGCGCCACTTGCAACATAAGGTTTACTTGTAAACCTACCGCCATTGGCAAATAGAGCCATTCCTGCCGTGTTAGGTAAAGAAACCCATTCAATGGCATCAACATATACCGCCAAATACCAAGCACTCACCTCTTGCGGCTGTAATTCCGCTAACAAGGCAAAATTACCAGTAATCATTAATCTCTGAATATGATGAGCATATCCATGCTCTAACGTTTGACCGATAGCGTCTCTCATACAAGCCATTCTGGTCTCGCCCGTCCAATACCAACTCGGTAAATTTCGTTGATGGTTGTAGTAGTTATCAGTAGCCATTTTTGGCATATCTAAATAATAAATGCCGCGAATAAACTCTCGCCAACCAAGAATCTGTCTAATAAATCCCTCTACAGAGCTTAATAGACTTGGATCCCCCTGCCATTTTTTGAGAGCCGCCTCTACAACTTCTCTAGGATTAATAAGCTTTAAGTTAAGTGCACAAGATATGATGGAGTGCCAACCAAATGGCGTATTTTTCCACATCGCATCTTGATGCACTCCAAAAAAATCTAATCTGTGCTCAATAAAGTGCTCTAAAGCTAACAAGGCGTTATTACGTGTAACAGGCCATTTAAAATGCTCTAGACTGCCCGGATGATCTGCATATTCTTTTTGAACAAACTTAATAACATCTTTAGTAATTGAATCTTGCTCAAACCAAAGTGGTTCAATAATTAAACCAGGCCCTTTTTTTGAATATGGTTTTCTATTTTCTTGATCAAAGTTCCAACAGTCGCCTTCAGGCTCACCATTTTTCTGCATCAATACCTGATGCTTTTTTCTCATGTAGCGATAGAAATACTCGAGACGCAATTCTTTTTTATCACCAACCCATTCTGCAAACTCTTGTGTTGTACTATAAAAATGAGTGTCTATCCTCATCTCCAGGCCAATGCTTAACTCATGCGCTAAATCCATCAGCGCATCTCTTAAGCGAACCTCTCCAGGTTCCACGCAAATTAGTTGTGTAATTGAGTTTTTTTTAATGTGCCTAGTTAAGACCTGGATAATTGACTGCTTCTCTTCCTTGAAATAGGTAAGAGGAAAGCCTTTTTTCTTCAGGCTTTCTGCAAAATGTCTCATGGCAGATAAAAATAAAGCAATTCTCGCTTTATGTGACAAAACATAATTTGCTTCAGATGATGATTCGATCATGATTATTTCGTCATGATCAAGGTCAAATCCTATTAAAGCAGAGCTATCTTCCTGAAGTTGATCTCCAAGAATTAAAATTAGTTTTTTCAAATGATTATTTTATGTTTTTGTTGAGCTCGCCAAGCTTTTACACTTTCAGAAATATCATGAAGTGTATTTAAAATTTTTACATCTTCTGGCGGTCTTTTTCTTAGGGCTGAATTATCTCCACCCGCCCAAATCTCAACTTCTGGACCCAACTTTGATTGCAAGTCTTTTAACCCATCTATTACTTGGTTTTGGTTAATATTTGACGAAAATGATAAGGCAACAATATCTGCTTTTTGTGCTCTTACTGCTTGAGCAATTTCTAAAATTGGAGTTTGGGTACCAAGTGAAATACAAACGCAACCATCCAAAGCCATAAGCGCTTCAGCCATCAACAAACCAAGACTATGCTTTTCTTGGGGAAACGTCGTTAACAAGATCCTTGGTCGAGCCAAGTCTGCATTTTGATCCGTATGACCCGTTGGAACCGAGTTGATAGCAGTTCTGAGTAAATGTTTAATCTGCTCTGTGAATAAGTGCTCTTCATGGATCTCGATTTTCCCATCCACCCAGTATTCACCAATATTTCTTATAAGAGGGGCTACTATCTCAATAACAAAGCGATTTAAACCAATTTTGATCATGGTTGTTGAAAGTTCTAGGCGAAGCGCTTCAGTCTGATGGGATCTAAGTAAATTGACGTATCGCATCATTTCATCTTGTGAGATGACAGAAATCTTAGAGTGATTTTTTTCGTTTTCTAGAATTGGTTTTGTATTTAGTTGGCGAAGCTCTTCAACGGGGAGCTGGACAACGCCACCTGGGCGATGACCTTGATCTAATAAGCGCTTTAAAAGTCTTAATTTTTCAACCTGATTAATAGGATAGGCGCGGTCATCATTCACATTTCGAAGGGGCTTTGGAAAGTTGTAACGTCGCTCCCAAACTCTAAGTGTGTCTTTGGCAATGCCAGTATCTTGCTCTACGGCAGCAATACTCAGCGTGTCATGCAAATCATCAATTATCACGGTCATAGTTGAGTCTAACCCCTATCGCCAAGTTAATACTTGGTATCGATAAATAAATTTTACTCTGTCCTAGACGTTATTTGCATTAATCTTAAATATTGCTTAAGATTCGTTGAAATGTATCTTTTGCCCTAGACAAATACTTTTTTGTCAAAAGGCTATTAATGCACAAAAATTGGGTGAGGAGACACCAAGACATGCAAGTCGTTAATTACCTAAATAGACTCCCCCAATTACGAAAAAATAAGTCTTGGTCAGCTTTTTTCCTTACAAGCTTTTTCGTAACGATCGTATTCATGCTAATGTGGCTTTCGTGGCCAAAGGAATCATCAGCTATGTCATGTCCTAAATTATTGTCGCAGCAATTTTTACGGCTTCAAGACGAAGCACCTCAAGATTTATGCCAGTACAGCGGCAAAGTCATCCTTGTTGTCAATACAGCAAGCTACTGCGGATTTACTAGTCAATACGACGATCTAGAAAAGATTTATGCCAAATATAAAGACCAAGGCTTTGTTGTCTTGGGCTTTCCAACGAATGATTTTGGCAAACAGGAACCAGGCAACAACAAAGAAATCGCTGAGTTTTGCCATAATACTTATGGCGTTAAATTCCCAATGTTTGCCAAAACAACTATAACAGGCCCAGATTCAAATCCATTATTTAAAAACTTAATTGAGAAAACAGGCACTAAGCCGCGCTGGAATTTTTATAAATATATGATTGATAGACAGGGCAATCCTGTTGATTCATTTAATAGCATGACATCCCCTAGCAACAAGAAAATTACAACTTTGATTGAAAAGTTACTTAAGGAGAAGCCATAATGAACGCCCCAGAAAATATTTGCTTACCTGACGTTCAATCTAGCCTTGATGAAAGAAAAATTGTTATTCAAAAAGTTGGGGTAAAGTCGATCAGACATCCTGTAACTTTAAAAACAATAAGTAGCACTCAGGGTAGCGTAGCGATGATTGACATGACGGTCATGCTTCCAGCTCATCTGAAGGGGACTCACATGTCCCGATTTTTAGAAGTTTTACAATCAAATCATGAGCCCATCAGTTTCGATAGCATGCATGATTTACTTAAAAATATGCTTTTGCGTTTAGATGCAGATGAAGGGCATATTGATATGAGAATGCCACTCTTTATTAATAAAGTTGCTCCGATCTCTAAAGTTGAAAGTCTTCTTGACTATGATGTAACTATCAAAGCAAGCTCTGAAAAAGGCGTCGTTCGCTACATACTTGAAGTACAAGTGCCAGTAACAAGTCTTTGCCCCTGCTCAAAGAAGATTTCCGAATATGGAGCTCATAATCAACGCTCTCATATCATCATCTCTGCAGAGTTAACGAAGGATTTAGCCGTTGAAGATCTAATTAGAATTGCAGAACAAGCAGCATCTTGTGAGCTTTGGGGACTGCTCAAGCGCCCTGATGAAAAGTATGTCACTGAACGCGCTTATGACAACCCTAAATTTGTAGAGGATTTAGTCAGAGATATTGCTGTTGCACTTCATCAAGAAAAAAATATTATTGCTTATGAAGTATCTTCAGAAAATTTTGAATCAATTCATAATCATTCTGCATATGCTTGGCTTGCAATCGATAAAAGATTAACTCAGTAACCTTTAAATCATAAGACGCAAAATCTTGAGTAGTATTTATCTCTATTCCTTATTAATAATCAAGTTTGTCTTGTGGTTTCCTTACACGGCTCCTAAATGAAAATAGCAATTGTTGGTGCAGGTATTTCAGGACTTGGTTGTGCTCACGCTCTCAGTAAAATTCCTGAAATAGATTTGACTATTTATGAGGGCGGCTCTCATATAGGCGGTCATAGCAACACCGTAGATCTCACTATTGATACAGCAACTGGGCCCATTACTCATGGAATTGATACTGGTTTTTTAGTATTCAATGAGCGAACATATCCTCGATTAATTAGATTGTTTGAGGAATTGGATGTTCCAGTTTCAAAGTCAGAAATGTCATTTTCAGCATCTATTCCACAAATAGGAAAAAAAAATATTGAGTGGGCGGGGACAAGTCTTGATTCACTTTTTGCCCAACGAAAAAATCTACTGAAGCCCTCTTTCTTAAGAATGGTTGCAGATGTTATTCGCTTTAATAAATTATGTACAAAAGTAGCGATAGAAAATAAAACTGATGGGCTAGAGCTCTCTGTTGGCGAGTTTATTCAGAAACATCAATTTAGCGAAGCATTTAGAGATTGGTACTTCTTACCAATGGTAGGAGCAATTTGGTCATGCTCAGTATCTCAAATGCTATCTTTTCCAATCTCAACAATGATTAGATTTTGCCATAATCATGGCCTTATTCAAATCACTAATAGGCCGCAATGGTTAACAGTGAATGGTGGATCAAGAGAATATGTAAATCGAATTGTTAAATCAATTAACTCAAACGGCGGACAATTTATTAGGGAATCAGTAACAAATGTTTCTCGAAAAAATGACGGCATACAAATAAGTTCAAAAACCTCAACTAAAAATTTCGACCATGTTATTTTTGCAACGCATAGCGATCAAGCTCTCAAGCTAATTAGTGACATTCATGAGCAAGAGCTTGGTATATTGAGTTCCATAAAATACCAAAGTAATACTGTTATTCTTCATACAGATGATAAACTTCTGCCTGAAAACAAAAAATGCTGGGCCGCCTGGAATTACACTTGTTCTCTAGCAAACGGTTCGAATGCTCAACAAGTTTGTGTTAACTACTTAATTAATAAACTTCAGCCACTGCCATTAGCGTTGAATGATCAAGCAATTATTGTGAGCTTAAATCCAGTCATGGAGCCTGCGAGAAATAAAATCCATACTGAAATTCAATACTCTCACCCAATTTTTGACCAAGCTGCAGTTGAGGCACAGGCAAATCTATCGTTGATACAAGGCCACAGAAATACTTGGTTTTGTGGGGCATGGACAGGCTATGGCTTCCACGAAGATGGCCTACGCTCTGGAGAGCTAGTTGCAGAAGCTATTTCTGAAATCATTCACCGTCCCATTCATAACGATTTAAAGCCGTATGAGCTTAGCTAAGTTATGCTTTGGTGAGGTACGGCATACCCGCGTAAAACCAGCTAAAAACTCATTTAGCTACGCAGTATTTTCATTGCGCATTCCCATGCGCGCCCGCACTGAACTAAAAGAGGGTATTTCACAATGGGGCTTAGGTGACAACTCCGCTTCTCTACTATCTTTCTACGATAAGGATCATGGTGGAGGTAGCGAAGATTCACTAAGTTGGGCTAATGAAATTATTGAGAGTTTTGGCATTAAAGATGCAAATGGGGAAATATGGCTTCATACCTTCCCAAGAGTACTTGGTTATGTATTCAATCCAGTTAGTTTTTGGTTTTTTGAAAATAAGAATGGTGATTTAAGGGCTGTTCTTGCTGAAGTAAACAATACATTTGGTGAGAGGCATTGTTATCTTTTAAATAATGATGATGGTAGTCATATCAATTGGGGCCAAACCCTTAAATCCACAAAAATATTCCATGTTTCACCTTTTTGCGACACCCAAGGCACCTACTTATTTAGGTTTTTTAGTCATAAATCAACACCAACGCAACACGTTGCTCGAATTGAATACCACCTTGATGGCCCGGTTTTAATTACTAGTATTAACGGAATTGAAAAAAACATTACACTAGGCACCATAATTTGGTCAGCCATTCGTTATCCAGCCATGAGTTTTGGAGTAATTTTCAGAATCCATTGGCAGGCAATTAGATTATGGTTAAAAGGCGTTCCATTTCATGCTAAACCGATACCACCTGCTTCAGAAGTGAGCAAATGAATACCCAAGCAAATACATTGAGTGCACAAAATGAAAGTTACCCTTGGCATGCTAAAGCTATATTTCAACTTCTGAGCAAGTTACAAGCAGGGCAACTAACTCTTGTAACGCCGTCCGGGAACAAACTTATTTTTAACAGTAATAACGATGGGGTTGCTGCTGAAATAGTTATTCATGATTGGACGGTTTGTAAGGCTTGCCTTAAGTCTGGTGATATAGGTCTGGCAGAAACATATATAAGCGGTCATTGGGACTCTCCTGACGTTGAATCTTTACTTAGACTTTTTTTAATCAACCGCCAAGTAATTGAGAAAGCTATTTATGGTAGCTGGTTAGGAAGGCTTGGTTATCGTATCAAGCATTGGCTACACAAAAACTCTAAGGAAGGTAGTAAAAAAAATATTCATGCTCACTATGACATAGGAAATTCTTTTTATTCTCTGTGGCTTGACTCCAGTATGACTTACTCAAGTGCTATCTTTGGTCATGAAAATTTATCCTTGCATGACGCTCAAATAGCCAAGTATGAAAAAATAATCTCCTCTACAGGTCTTACCGCTGGAGAGCATTTACTTGAAATTGGTTGTGGTTGGGGTGGTCTGATGGAAACAGCCAAATCAAATAATATTGATATTGATTGTTTAACCATTTCTCAAGAGCAAGCATCTTACGCCCAAGAAAGATCAAAAAATCTTGATGGTACATGTTCGGGCAAATCAAATATTCTTTTAAAAGATTACCGAGATCACAACAAACAATATGATGGGGTTGCCTCCATTGAGATGTTTGAAGCTGTTGGTCAATCATATTGGCCAAGCTATTTTGAAATGGTCTATAGATGTCTTAAACCAGGAAAAAAGGCTTGCATACAAAGTATTGTCATTGCCGAAGACCTATTTGATAAGTATCAAAGAAGTTCAGATTTCATTCAGCAATATGTGTTCCCAGGGGGGATGCTACCAACAACTTCACTATTTAAGGAATCCGCTGAAAAAGCTGGATTGATTGTTGAGTCTGTTTATTCATTTGGAGCAGACTATCAAAAAACTCTGCGGATGTGGCATGAAAAATTCAATACCTCACTTGATCAAATTCAATCACAGGGGTTTGATGATCGGTTCATAAGATTATGGAATCTTTATTTAATGTATTGTGCCGCAGGATTTGCAGAAAAGAGTACCGACGTTATTCAGTTCACCTTAAGAAGGCCTTCTTAATATGTCACTAAATCAAAAAATCGACAGCTTCCTAGGGAAAAAAGTTTGGGTTATTGGGGCCTCTAGCGGAATTGGTCAAGCTACCGCTCATGCACTTTTAAAGTTAGGTGCAAAAGTAGTGCTTAGCTCAAGGCGCACTTCGTCATTAGAAGAAATAAAAGCTGCGTACCCTCATGAAAAGTCATTAGTAGTTAGCTGTGATGTTTTAGATGAGACTTCTTTAAAGAATGCCTACAAAACTATTAAAGATAGTTGGGGTGAACTAGATCTTCTTCTCTACGTTGCTGGAGTTTATGAGCCACTGAGAGCTGATGAATTTAACTTAGATAAAGCTAAAACAATTATTGCTACTAATGTCATTGGGCCTATGTCAGCATGCTCTGTTGTTTTACCCGATTTTATTCGCCAAAAAAATGGTGGTATTGGTATTGTCGGAAGCGTTGCTGGATATAGCGGTCTTCCTAAAGCACTAGCTTATGGGCCTAGCAAAGCAGCAATGATAAATTTTTGTGAAAACCTCTATTATGATTTGGCGCCTTTAGGTATTAATGTTTACATGATTAATCCGGGGTTTGTAGCCACCGAAGCAACTGCTAAAAATGATTTTCATATGCCGGCTCTCATCACAAGTGATGTGGCTGCTAAACATATTATTGATGGTATGACTGCCGGTGATTTTGACATTCATTTTCCTAAGCAGTTTTCTTTGTTTCTTAAATTCTTAAGAATACTTCCTTACCCTATTTACTTCTTTTTGTTAAAGAAATTTGTAAAAATATAAATGTCAGATAATCTATTCACTAAAGAAATTATCAAACGTTTTGAGGGTTTGAGTCTCGGTACAGTCGATCACTTGATCGATCTTTATTCTACGGATGCCTTTTTTAAAGATCCCTTTAATGAAGTAAGGGGACAGCACGACATCAAAAAAATATTTGTTCATATGTTTGGGCAGGTAGATCAACCTAAATTTATTGTTTTATCTGAGATTACTAATTCAAATCAGGCATGTCTTACCTGGGAATTTCGCTTCAGATTTAAGGGTGAGATTCATCAACAAATTATTCGTGGTTGCTCTTGGCTAACCATCAGCCATAACTTAATCACAGAGCATAGAGATTACTGGGATGCGGCTGAAGAGCTCTATGAAAAGCTTCCTTTAATAGGATCACTCATGCGCTTCTTAAAAAAGAAACTCCGCGCTAATTAAATCAGAGCGGAGTTCTTGATACTTAGCGATTACAAGCTAAATACTATTTATTACTTTTCTTTTCGAGCCTTATTGACCAAATGATCCATCGCTTCAATTGCCCTAGCTTTTGAACCTGCGGTAATGGATGGTGAAGTTATATATTTTCCCTGTACGGCAACAGTCGGAACACCATCTATTCTATAAGCTTGAGCAATCTGGTTAGCCGCTCTAGCTTTAGATGTTACTGTAAATGATTTAAATGCTTTTAAGAAGGTTTCTCTCTCAATACCCTGAGAAACAGCCCAATCAGCTATTTCGGGTTCCGTAAGGAGCTTTCTTTTACCAACATGCATAGTTTCCATAACCTTGGCATGCAGATTTGATTTACCTAAACTCTCTAATGCATAAAAAAGCTGACTATGAGGTAGTAAATCATCTCTAAAGGCTACTGGTACCTTTTTAACAGACACATCTTTTGCTTGGCGCTTAACCCAAGCATCTAACTGTGGCTCGAAGTCATGGCAATGAGGGCAGCCGTACCAAAAAAATTCAAGTATCTCAATTTTCCCCTTCGTCTCTATAGCTTGAGCGATAGGTAAAACACGGTAATCAAAACCCTCTTCTATTGGTCGTGTTTGGGCAGAAACTGCACCGAGCAAGCTTAAAAAAAACAGACTGAAGCTTATCTTTTTTATCACGGCGTATAAATTTAAATTCATTTTAGTTGGCCTTATTAATACGAATAACAGTTGAAGTAATTCCTGCGCCTTGCAATCTTGCTCTAATTTCACGCACCTCTACCTGTCCTATGTAAGGTCCAACTCTTACTCTCCAAAGAGTTGCGCCCTCAACTTCACGTTCAGATATCAGCGCTTCTAAACCTTGCATAGCTAAATTTGCTTTTTGTCTTTGAGCCTCATCTTGATTTCTATAGGCTCCAGTTTGTAACCAATATTCAGGGCCTTGATTTGCTTCTGCAATATTTGCTATAGGATCTTTTCTAGCAGACTCGCCTGGTAGCGGTACTTTGCTTTGAATGGCTCTATTCAAATTAGGACGATCCTCAACTTGAATTTCACCTTCTTCAATAGCTTCAACGGCAACTGGCTTATTCGCTGACTCAGGAGCCCTTAAATTAAACTTGGGCTCAGGAGCTCCTTTTTTTAAAACAACGGCAACCCCCACCGCTATAGCTAATCCCAGAAGAAGACCAAGGACAAAGCCCATTAATGTGCTGCCAGAGCTTTTGCTATGAAATTGCATGTTTTGTCTGTTTTTTTCCATATTGCTTATATTACCTCTTACATCTTATTAGGTGCAGAAACTCCTAAAATACCCAAGCCATTAGCAATGACTTGTTTTGTTGCAAAAAGCAAAGCCAGCCTTGCCAAACGTATTTCTTCATCATCAACTAACACTCGATCTGCATTATAAAAAGTATGAAATTCGCTCGCTAAGTCCCGCAAATAGAATGCTAACGCATGTGGCGCCATATCTTTTGACGCATCAGTTAATAGGTCAGGATATTCAGCTAAACGGCGTAACAAAGAATCAGATGCCGTACTAGTTAAACAAGTTAATGAAGCTTTTACCAACGCTTTTTCATCACCTGCCCACTGTCTTAATATTGAACAAATTCTGGCATGCGCATATTGCACATAAAAAACTGGATTTTCATCATTTTGTTTAAGTGCTAGATCGACATCAAATACAAACTCAGTATCTGCCTTGCGAGAAATCAAGAAAAACCGAACAGCGTCACGTCCTCTACGAATAGCATCAGCAAGCTCAGCCTCTGAAGTCGACTCAGTGACCCCGCCAGACCATTCAATTAAATCTCTTACAGTGACATAAGAGCCTGCGCGTTTTGAAATTTTGACCTCTTCACCACTCTTCATAACGGTAACCATTTTATGAAGTACATACTGCGGGTAATCCTTTGGAATACCCCATTGTCGTTTAGCCGCAACCCCTTGAATACCTGATCTCACGCGTGCAATGGTCCCATGATGATCACTTCCCTGAATATTAATGACGTGCGTAAACCCTCGAGACCACTTACTTGCGTGATAAGCAACATCGGGGACAAAGTATGTATAGCTGCCGTCCGATTTACGCATCACCCGATCTTTATCATCCCCATCATCTGTCGTCCTAAGCCAGAGAGCACCTTCAGACTCATAGGTTTTACCAACAGCTCCTAGGTCAGAAACTACCGAGTCAACACCGCCATCAGTATATAAAGATGATTCTAGGTAGTAACAATCAAACTTAACTCCAAAGGATTGCAAGTCAATATCTTGTTCACGTCTTAAGTAAGCAACTGCAAAACGTTGAATGGCTTCGAAATTTTCAATATCACCATCAGCTACTACTGGCTGACCATCTGCAGCCCCAACTGTTAATTTTGATTGGTAATCTCTAGCAATTTCTGCAATGTACTCGCCGTTATATGCAAGTGCTGGCCATTCCGTATCACCAGGCTTAAATCCTTTAGCTCTAGCTTGAACAGAAATAGCTAAATTCTGAATCTGTACGCCAGCATCATTGTAATAAAACTCCCGATGAACTTGTAAACCCTGAGTTTGGAGTAAGCTTGATAAAACGTCTCCCAACGCAGCTTGACGCCCATGCCCAACATGTAATGGGCCCGTAGGGTTTGCAGATACAAACTCCACTAAAACTTTTTTATCAATTGCTGGCTGCCGACCAAAATTCTCTGCTTCTGTAAAAATTGAGTTAATCACATTAGTCTTTGCAGCTTGCGTCAATCGAAGATTAATAAATCCAGGTCCAGCAACTTCAGCAGAAGCAAGTAAATTTGAATAGTTCTGCTGGGTGGCCAATCTAGCAACAAATTCTTGAGCCAAATCTCGAGGGTTAATCTTCCAGGCTTTAGATAATTGCATGGCAATATTTGTTGCAATATCTCCATGCTCTGCGACCTTAGGGCGCTCTAAATGCGGAATAGGTAAAGATTCTGAGATGCCTCGCCCACTAGCAAGCTCGCTCAGTGCACCTTGCATTAAGTTAATAATTTGTTTTTTTATGGCGGGAAGCATGAATGATATCTATTTGGTTATTGTTTTAATGTTAATCTAGAAAAATGCTATATAAATTTCAATGTAAAAATTCTGTTGACGTTATGATGTTGAGCGATCTTACCCAACTAATATTTAACGCCATTGAGAGACCTTTAGAAAATAAAGGTGTTTTTTTAGTTGAGCAATTAGAACCGGCAATTAAAAAATTAGAAGCTGCAATTGCACGCGATCTTGAGCTTCGTAAAGCACTTACATCTGAAGATTTGAAAAATGATTCAGAAAATAATTCTCTAAAAGCAGATCGCTTAGGACAAAGAGCATTTCCATTTATCCAATTACTCAAAGCTGCACTCGCTCATGAAGAAATGGTTATTTGGGGCGTTTAGCAAAATCTTCCTTTTGATCATCACCAATACGGCCAACATCAAAATATTGAGCATTTTTATTGGCTATGTAGAACCCACTTACGCTTGAGGCTGGAAGCATAGCCATTGACTCGGTTAGGGTCATATTAATTTCACTTGCTCTCAAAACATCAAACATATCTTTCTTGACTAAATGATCAGGGCAGGCTGGATAACCTGGCGCTGGACGAATTCCTTGATAAGCCTCGTCAATCATTTCTGCATTAGTTAAAACCTCACCAGAGGCATAGCCCCAAAATTCTTTTCTCACTCGCTCATGCATTTTTTCAGCAAAAGCTTCTGCGAATCTATCTGCTAAAGCTTTAAGCATGATCGAACTATAGTCATCGTGCTTAGATTCAAATTCTTTTAATTTCTTTTCAATGGAGTGCCCTGCTGTCACAGCAAACATCCCCACATAATCAGTGACATTAGATGTTTTAGGGGCGACAAAATCTGCCAAACAACGGTTAGGTTTTTTTATACCGTCAACAACTGGACGCTCTGACTGCTGTCTATAGTTCTTCCAGGTCAGAATTACATCTTGACGTGATTCATCCATATAAAGTTCAATGTCATCCTCAACGCTATTTGCCGGGTAAAAAGCAAGGACGGCATCAGCTTGTATCCAGCGACCTTGGATGATTTTTAACAACATGTCTTGAGCATCTTGGTAGACTTTTGTAGCCGAATCGCCAACAACCTCATCATCTAATATTTGAGGAAACTTACCAGCCAAATCCCAAGTTTGGAAAAATGGTGTCCAGTCAATACATTTTGCAATTTCTGCTAAATCGTAATTTTTGAAAACTCTTCGTCCAATAAACATCGGCTTAGTTATAAGCTCTTTTCCCCAATCAATTGCTTGTTTATTCGCCCTGGCTAATTCAATGCTAATTAGTGGCGTTTGCTTTTTATTGGCATGTTGCTGACGGATTCTTTCGTAATCAATAACTAAATTATCAATAAACTTTTTAGAGCCCTCATCAGAGAGTAAGCTCGATGCGACAGATACTGCTCTTGATGCGTCCGGAACGTATACGACTGGACCATCATAAAACGGGGCAATTTTGACGGCAGTATGTACACGTGACGTTGTGGCGCCCCCAATCATCAGCGGCATTTTTTTGTCGCGGAAATATTCATCACGTTGCATCTCTTCAGCCACATAAGCCATCTCCTCTAAAGATGGTGTTATGAGACCTGACAAGCCAATAATGTCTGCTTTTTCTTCTTTGGCTTTTTCTAGTATCTGATTACATGGAACCATTACACCCATATTTACAACGTCAAAGTTATTACATTGCAAAACAACTGTAACAATATTTTTTCCAATATCGTGAACATCGCCCTTTACAGTAGCCATGATAATTTTTCCACGAGACTTAACATCCCCGCCACTCTCTAGAATCTGTCTTTTTTCTTCTTCAATAAACGGAATTAAATGTGCTACTGCCTGCTTCATTACCCGAGCACTTTTGACAACCTGAGGTAAAAACATTTTTCCATCGCCAAATAAATCACCAACCACATTCATGCCATCCATCAATGGACCTTCGATTACTTCGATAGGTCGCCCATTGGCATTGGAAATTTCTAAACGCATCTCCTCGGTGTCTTCAACAATATGAGAAGTGATACCGTGAACTAAGGCATGAGTTAATCGATCCCGCACAGTGTTTTCGCGCCAAGCCAAGGTTTCTTCAGCTTTTGCACCACCGCCTTTATATTCATCTGCGATCTCTAATAAGCGCTCAGTTGGAGTTTTGCCTTCTTTTTCTGCAAAACGGTTAAGTACGATGTCTTCTACACGTTCTTTTAATTTCTCATCCAAATCTGCGTAAACGCCCAACTGTCCAGCGTTGACAATTCCCATGTCTAATCCGGCACGGATGGCGTGATATAAGAAAACCGTATGAATAGCTTCACGAACAATATCATTTCCACGGAACGAGAAACTAACGTTTGAAACACCACCACTTACCTTGGCGCCAGGTAAATTCTTTTTGATCCATGCTGTAGCATTGATGAAGTCGTTAGCATAGTTATCGTGTTCCTCGATACCAGTTGCGATAGCAAAAATATTAGGGTCAAAAATAATATCTTCGGCAGGAAATCCCAGTTCGTTGACTAAAATTTTATAACTACGCTCACAAATTTCTATTTTTCTTTGATAAGTATCTGCTTGCCCTTTTTCATCAAAGGCCATAACAACTGCAGCAGCACCATAGCGGCGGATTAGTTTTGCTTGGTGCCTGAACCCGTCCTCACCCTCTTTCATAGAGATTGAATTAACAATGGCTTTACCTTGAACGCATTGAAGACCTGCCTCAATGACGCTCCACTTTGATGAGTCGATCATCAAAGGAACTCTAGAAATATCTGGTTCTGATGCTATCAAGTTTAAGAAGCGAACCATTGCCGCTTTTGAATCCAACATGGCTTCATCCATATTGATATCAATTATTTGTGCGCCATTTTCAACTTGTTGACGAGCTACAGACAGCGCCTCATCGTACTGTCCATTAAGAATCATTCGAGAAAAAGCTTTTGATCCTGTAACGTTAGTTCTCTCACCAACGTTTACAAAGCGCACAAGTGGGCTGATATTACATGGCTCCAAACCAGCAAGACGCATTGGAGGAAGCTTCAACTCACTCATAATGCAGACTCCTTGTATGCATCCCAATGACGTGTAGCTCTCTTGGCAACAGCATCTGCAATTGCTTTAATATGCGCTGGTGTAGTTCCACAACAGCCACCAACAAGATTAACTAAGCCATCGCGTGAAAATTCATCAAGCAACTTCGATGTCATCTCAGGCGTTTCATCAAATCCTGTATCACTCATTGGATTTGGCAATCCAGCGTTAGGGTAACAAGAAACTGCAACATCACAAACTTTGGCAAGCTCAGCTATGTAAGGGCGCATTAGGGCTGCACCAAGGGCGCAATTTAATCCGAATGTTAGGGGCTTAGCATGACGCAAACTATTCCAAAAAGCTTCAACAGTTTGGCCAGAGAGTATGCGTCCGGAAGCATCGGTTACTGTTCCAGAGATCATTATTGGAATACGCACACCTTTTTCTTCAAAAAACTCGTCAATAGCAAATAAGGCAGCTTTTGCATTTAAGGTATCGAAAATAGTCTCAACTAAAAATACGTCTGAACCACCCTCGTATAGAGCTTCAACCTGATCTCGGTATGCTGCTCGCAATTGTTCAAATGTGACGTTTCTTGCGCCTGGGTCATTGACATCAGGAGAGATACTTGCTGTCTTGGGTGTTGGGCCAACAGCCCCAGCCACAAATCGAGGCTTCTCGGGAGTTGAGAATTCTTCGCAGGCCTGCTTTGCCAATTTTGCAGCGGCTAAATTCATTTCCCGTGCAAGCTCAGGCATTTTGTAATCATCTTGAGCTACGGTTGTCGCTCCAAAGGTATTCGTTTCAATTAAATCTGCGCCTGCCGCCAAATATTGACGATGAATATCCAAAATAATTTCAGGATGAGTGATATTAAGTAATTCGTTGTTTCCCTTTAAATCGCTCGGGTGCGCCTCAAAGCGCTTGGTTTGAGGTAAGCCTCTGTAATCATTTTCAGATAACTTAAATTGCTGAATCATGGTGCCCATCGCACCATCCAAGACCAATATTCGATTTTTCAGCAACTCTGGCAAATTTGCGCCACGGGTATAAAGCATAGGTAAAAACTCTTGGTTTAACCGCAAACTGATTGCGACAATTGTATTAAAGCTATATTTTATCGGTATTACAGATATTTATCTGATTCTATTAACTTTTCTTTCTAGGAGCTCTTATGTTTGGTGCTATGCCCGATTTCAACCAAAGTCTTGAAATGTTGAAAACAATGTGGGGTAATTCGCCAACCCCAGGCGACTTAAGTGGCTTTGGGGCTGGAATAGGCGGTGGTGCTGGCATGCCTACACTAAATATTGAGGACCTCGATAAGCGTATTCAGGACTTAAAAAGTGTCGAAAACTGGTTACAGCTGAATATGAGCGTTCTAAGAAGCACTATCCAAGGTCTCGAAGTTCAACGCGCTACGTTAGCGGCTCTTCAGAGCTTCAGTGTAGCCCTAACTCCAGAAGCTATGGCTGAGGCCGGCAAAGCTGCTCAAAAAGCTGCTAGTCAAGCTACTCAAGCGGCCACAGATATGGCAACCGAAATGGCTTCAGGTAGTTTTTCAGGCAGAAACGCCAAAAAATCACGTCAAAGCAAACCTCGAGCTACTAGCACAAGACGGCCAAAAACTAGTTAAGCAAGAAATCTTAGGGGCTTAATGCGTATGTGACGCCAAATAGCTCAACTTATCCCTTACTGGGATAAGTCTTTAGCTTCATATTGAAAGTTGATCACGATTGTCGTTATTTTTTATGGCTCTTTTTAGTTACTATAATGGTCGATAAAGAATAATTGTTCAACTCTCAATTTAAAGCAGAACATGTCAACATCTAATAATCCATACATCTTATCTAAATTGCTTGAAAACAATAAGGAGTGGGTTGCATCTGTAACCAAAATTGATCCAAACTACTTTAGCCGTCTAGTTGATCAGCAAGCTCCTGAATACCTATGGATTGGATGTTCAGATTCAAGGGTCCCAGCTAATCAGATTACAGGTCTTGCACCAGGTGAGGTCTTTGTTCATAGAAATATTGCTAACGTTGTTGTACATACTGATCTAAACGCTCTATCAGTTATTCAGTTTGCTGTTGATCTAATAAAAGTTAAGCACATAATCGTTGTTGGTCATTACGGTTGCTCTGGTGTTCGAGCCGCTCAAAAGAAAGCTCGCATTGGATTAGCTGATAATTGGATTCGGCATGTGCAGGATGTGCAAGATAAACATGGTAAATATTTAGGCTCGATACTTAAAGAATCCGAACGATTTGACGGCCTTTGCGAGTTAAATGTAATAGAACAAGTTATGAATGTCTGTCAAACATCAAGTGTTCAGGATGCCTGGTTGAACAAACAAGATTTAACTGTTCACGGCTGGATTTACGATCTCAAAGATGGCTGCGTTAGAGATCTGGGCGTTAGTATCAAAAGTGCTACTGAGTTAGAGTCAAGATACCAATCCATACTGTCAAAAAATTATTCTCGCAGTGAGTGATACTCAACCAAACCCTTACATAGATCCTCAATCACCATGTATTAACTTATGCAAAATGGATGATGAAGATCTCTACTGCCTTGGCTGTCATAGAACACTTGAGGAAATTGCGATCTGGAGTAGCTTAAGCATTATTGATAAGGATGCGCTTCTTTTAGATCTTAAAAAGCGTCCCAAAAAATAATCTTACTTATAAACTGCGAATTAAAAAAGAGGCCACTTACGTGGCCTCTTTTTACATCGCTTGACGATTAACTAAATAATTAATCTGCGTAGATACCAGCCTTCTTAATAATTGGTGTCCACAAGTCAATTTGAGCCTTCAAATGAGCTTTGTGACCAGCTGGGCTAGCACTTTTCTCATTTGGTACCACAACACCTAAGTCACTCATTTTAGCTTTGTAGCTTGCATCATTAATACTTGCTTTGATGGCAGCAGAAAGCTTGTCGGTTGTATCTTTAGATGTGCCTTTAGGTGCATAAACACCGTGCCATACGTTTACCTGGAAATCCTTCAGACCTTGCTCATGCAATGTTGGAATATCCTTAAAAGCTGGAATACGTTGCAATGTTGAAGCGCCATAGGCTTTTACAGAACCAGCTTTTAACTGACCTGCCAAATTAGTTGTTTGATCACACATTAATTGAACCTGACCACCCATCAAATCAGTTAAAGCAGGAGCTGTGCCCTTGTAAGGGACAGTCGTCATATCTTGCTGAACGGCGCTCATAAATAGCAAACCACAAAGATGGCTAGCTGAGCCAATTCCCGCGTTTGCATAAGCAACGTCTAAACCTTTTGCTTTGATATAAACCAATAACTCTTTCAAGTTTTTAGCCTGCAAGTCTTTGTTACCAACCATAATCATTGGCGCATCGGCTACTTGACCTAAATGTTCAAAGTCTGTCATTGGATCGTAGCCTAAATTACGGAATAGGCCAGGGGCTGTTGACATACCAATATGGTGGACTAACAATGTATAACCATCATTTTTTGCGCTCATTACTTTTTTAGCGGCAACCGTGCCACCTGCACCAGGAGTGTTTTCAACTATCACCTGTTGCTTTAATGACTTGGTCATCAAGAGAGCCAACTCACGAGCCACTTTATCTGTAGGGCCGCCAGCAGCAAACGGTACAACCAAAGTAATTGGCTTGTCATCAGGGAATGCTGCTTGAGTTGTGCCTGACACAACCGCTGCGAGTACTCCAACTGCAATCATCGCTTTGCGAAAATTCTTATTCATTCATATCTCCTTATAGTTGTTGCCGTAAAAATGAGCAAATCAACTTTTCCATTGTAAGTAAAAACACATGAAATGTCGTCAAGATGAGTTTTGTTTTAATTAGAGGTAACCCTAGTTTCAATGCTAATCGAAGGGGCTACCGCCAGAAATGTTGCGATGCAAAACTATATGGCTGGTTTTCGAGACTCTGACACCAGAAATTGAAGATGGTCTGAGGTAATTATTACTTCTTCCTTGATCGCACGCTTTGCAAGCTTAAGTACCAACTTATCTTTACTAATAAGCGTTGATGGCTTGAAACTAAAAGCTAGATTAATGAATACTTGATCATCACGGTCCTTACACTTCCAAGGTGCAGCCTGAAGATCTGACTGTTTAACTAATCGAGACCAGTTTTGCCACTGTAAAAGGATTTCAGCTTGTTTTTGTTTATCTAAACCGAATTGAGATCTGCTAATAACATCAATAAACTCGTCTAAAGTGTCCTCAGTTACAAGAGCGTCAATCTCTTGATTAGAAAGGGCCGCCCTTAAGGGATGTGCTCGCTGATCATCGAAAACAAAAATATCTAATAAAATGTTTGTATCTAAAATTAGTGTTTGATGCATAGCAATTGAATGTTCTTTTCCTAAATGAATCTAGCATTGTTATCATGAGCCACAATAAATAATCAACGAGAGTATCTAATGTCAATATATGGTTCTGTGGAACATGAAGAGATGGTCAAAGAAATATTATCAGTTCTTCAACCTGAATATTTAGCCGTCGCGAATAAAATCCCTAATTTAACCCCTCACGAGACAATCATTTGGCACATGACATCTTTATGGATGAATGCAGCCCAAAGACTTGATCGAGATAAATTATTAGCTCATAAAGAGCAATTTAAATTTATTCTTTACTCAGTCGGCCATATTGTTGAGTTACTTGATGATAAAGAGTGGGATTTAGTTGAGGCAGAATGGATGACACATCTTGCTTGTTTAAGAACATTTAATGACTCCTTCCTCGGATTCTACTTCTCCCGAAAGGAGATATCAGATAGGACTGCTGATTTTTATAATATTTATGCTTGGCTGATAGCGCTGCATTACTGGTTTGGCGATAGCGTGTTTCAAAAAATCAAACCTAAATTAGAAGATCCTTCGAGCGACGACTCTTTAATAGCGAATACAAGCATGAGTAACTTATTGGCAAATATTACAGAATTTACTGATCGCTATAACTTAGATACTGAAATTTCTAACTTTATTCAACAAGGTCTTAATCTAGTTGTTAATAAACCGCCAGACTCTACTTGGGAACTTTATTTTGAATCTCAAAAAGATCAAGTTAAGCTACCGTCTTTTTCAGCTCCGAAATAAATTCGGATTACTCCACCGTAACTGATTTTGCAAGATTCCTGGGTTTATCAACGTCTGTACCTATCGCACAAGCAGTGTGATAAGCCAATAGTTGTAAAGGTATCACATGCAAAATGGGTGAGAGATCCCCATAATTTTCAGGCATTCGAATGACATGGATTCCTTCGCTAGCTGTAATTTGGGTATCTGAGTCTGCAAAGACATAAAGTCTTCCTCCTCGCGCCTTAACTTCCTGCATATTAGATTTAAGTTTTTCTAACAATGCATCGTTGGGAGCAACTGTTACAACAGGCATCTTGTCAGTTACCAAGGCTAATGGTCCGTGCTTTAACTCTCCTGCTGGATAAGCCTCAGCATGAATATAAGAAATTTCCTTAAGCTTGAGAGCGCCTTCTAGTGCAATTGGATAATGTAGGCCTCGGCCTAAAAATAATGCATTTTCACATTTAGCAAATGCTTCACTCCAAGCTATTATTTGGGGCTCCAGAGCTAAAGCTGCATTGATTGCTGATGGCAAATGACGTAAACGATTAAAAGCTGTTTTTTCTTGGGAAGCGGGTAAAAGTTTACGGTGCTTAGCCAAGGTAAGTGCTAGAAGATACAAGCCTACTAATTGCGTTGTAAATGCTTTTGTTGAAGCAACACCAATTTCTGTTCCGGCGTGAGTCAAGAAACAATATTTTGTCTCTCGTACCATTGCGCTTGTTGCCACATTACAAACTGCTAAAGTTTCTGTATGGCCCAATGATTGAGCATGACGAAGGGCTGCTAAAGTATCTGCAGTTTCTCCAGATTGAGAAACTACAACGACTAAAGCATTTAGATTAGGAACTGTCTTACGATATCGATACTCACTAGCAATTTCAACTTGAGTCGAGATACCGGCTAAATCTTCAAGCCAGTATTTAGCAGTGCTAGCAGCGTAATAACTGGTTCCACATGCCAATATTAAAACGCTATTAATTTTTTCCCAGTCGGCGGATGTTGCCCCGAAAAGCGAAGGGTTTGCCTGTTGTGCGTGACCTAAAGTGTCACTGATAGCTCGCGGCTGTTCAAAAATTTCTTTTTGCATGTAATGCTGATATGGCCCCAAGTCGACCGCTGCCGCTTGAGCTGGAACATCTTTTTTAGCCCGAGACTGAATGACGCCATCAATATTTGTAATGGTTATCTCATCAGTTGTTAAAACGGCAATGTCACCCTCTTCCAGGTAAGACATTGCATTTGCATGCTCTGCAACTGCCAAGGCATCTGAAGCAAGAAAATTCTCATTCTGACCATAGGCAACCACCAATGGTGAGCCTACTCGTGCCCCAACCAAAATACCCGGAGCATCCAGAGCAATAACTCCGATTGCATAAGCACCATATAATCTCGGAACCGTAGCTCTAACCGCCTTAACTAAATCTCTCTTAGCCATCTTCACGTAGGTTTGATGAATAAGGTGAGCAATAACTTCTGTATCTGTCTGTGAAACAAATATATACCCTGCCGCCTGTAATTCTGATCTTAGTTCTTCATAATTTTCAATAATGCCGTTATGCACTAAACCAATTAATTCATTTGAAAAGTGTGGGTGCGCATTAACTGTATCTGGTTTGCCATGCGTAGCCCATCGAGTGTGGGCAATGCCAATATTTCCAGACATCTTCTGACCTTGCTCTGCTAGATCAGAAACTCTTGCCGTTGTTCTTGCTCTTACTAGTTGACCATCTGATAACAGTGCAAAGCCACAAGAATCATATCCTCTATATTCGAGACGACGAAGACCCTCAACCAAAATGCTTACAACGTTTCTTTTGGCAACAGCACCAACAATCCCACACATAACTATTTCCTATTTATTAATTCTTTATTATTTATAATTTTTTACTTGGGCTTTTTTGCAGGGCGCTGCCAATTCAAAGATACTTGCTTCACTCTAGTGATAGTCAATTGACCAGCAGGCGCATCTTTTGTTAATGTAGTTCCAGCACCCAAAGTTGCTCCTTTGCCCACCGTTACAGGTGCAATCAACTGACTATCAGAACCAATGAATACATCATCTTCGATAACAGTTTTATGTTTATTGACGCCATCGTAATTACAAGTGATTGTTCCTGCACCTATATTGACTCTTGCGCCAATCGCAGCATCACCAATATATGCCAAATGATTGGCTTTACTGTTTGAACCTATCTGGCTATTTTTAATTTCAACAAAATTACCGATGTGCACATCATTCGCCAACTCTGTTCCAGGACGTAATCTTGCATAAGGACCAATAATATTTCTACCGCCTACTTTTGCCTGATCAATATGTGTATATGCATGAATAACTGTCCTCGCTTCAATTTCAGCATCACGAATCACGCAGTAAGGTCCGATAGTGACGCCATCAGCTAAATGAACCTGGCCCTCAAAAACACAACCCACATCTATTTTGACATCTTGACCACAAACTAATTGTCCCCTGATATCTAATCTAGATGGATCCATAAGCGTAACGCCGGCATCAAGCAATCGATTTGCAAGCACGAGTTGGCAAGTGCGCTCCAATTCTGCTAACTGTGCTCGACTATTAACGCCAATAGTTTCCCAAGGAGCATCAGGAGATGAAGTCAGAATTGGGACTCCTTCAGAAACAGCTAAAGAAATAATATCTGTTAAGTAGTACTCGCCTTGAGCATTATTCGGTTTTATATTTTTAAGCCACTGCTTTAACTTGGCAGTTGGCACAGCCATCAATCCAGTATTAATTTCAGTAACTGCTTTGATCTCGGCTGAAGCATCTTTTTCTTCAATAATGGCTTGTACGCAACCATCTTGATTTCTAACTATTCTTCCGTACCCTGTTGGGTTAGTCATTTTTTGAGTTAACAATCCCAAACCACCATTGCTAGCTAAAAGACACAAACGTTCTAGTGTTTGAGTTTGGATTAGAGGTACATCACCATAAAGAATCAAAGTAGGGACATCATCAACTAAGAAGTCGATTGCTTGTAAAACAGCGTGACCGGTACCTTTTTGCTCTTTTTGAACGACTGTTTTAGCTGAACTCCCTGATTTAGCGAGATATTCTTGAACAGCCTCCCCGCCATGCCCGATAACAACTACCATCTGGTGCTGCCCTGAAATTGCTTCAGCGCTGGCCATTGCATGGCCTAGCATGGGCTTACCAGCAATTGGATGTAAGACCTTGGGCAGCGCGGAATACATGCGTTTTCCTTGCCCAGCAGCTAAGATGACTATATTCATTGATAATAATTATATGAGTTTATTCCGTCGTTTCCTAACTACTAAGTTAATCATATCTTTTTTGCTAGCAACCATATTACTTGGTTGTAGCACGGTACGCTTTGCCTACAATCAGGGAGATACTCTCACCTACTGGTGGCTTGATGATCATATTGGCTTCAATCAGGTACAAGAGCCTCTTATTCGCGGTTCTTTAGAGCGCCATTTTTGGTGGCATCGAACAGAACAATTGCCAGAAATATCTGGGGCCCTGCAGCGCGCTCAACAAAAATTACAAGCCCCGATATCAAAATCTGAATTTTTAATATTGCGAGCCGAGTTTCAGAAATACGCTTACAAAATTGCAGATGAAATAATCCCTGATACCGCAAAATTACTCATTAGCCTTGACGCGTCACAAATCGAAACAATGCAAAAAAGAATTAATAAAAATAATCAGAAGTTTAAAAATGAGTATTTGCCTAAAGATAAAAATAAGCAAGCTACTGTAAGAGCTAACAAAATTATTGAACGAGCAGAATGGTTATATGGAAGTTTAAATAGTGCTCAGGAAAGCAAAATAAGAGAGTTTCTTCTGAAAAATCCAATCGATGCTGAAATAGCATTTGAACAAAAACTTCGCAGACAATCTGAATTCATTGCTATCTGCAAAGAGATTCAGCAGCTAAAGTTAAGCCAAAAAGCAACTGAGGTTCTTCTTCGAGATTACATGAAACATTTCGAAAGTGGGAAAAATAAGGAACAACAAGCTTTTCATAAAAAATGGGTTGAATCTGGTGCAGAAACTGCGTCATTCATAAGCTCTGTTGTTAATGAAGAGCAAAATAAACATGCCTCTGAAAAAATTGGGGGCTGGGTCGCCGACGTACAAGAACTTATTAAAGATTCAACTGTATTGGCTGCCAAGAGATCTGCTCACCTAAATCGTTAGGTCCAGAACTATCAGTTAAATTTTTGAAATCAAACTCCTCCAAATCCATTAAATGTGATGGCACAATATTTTTTAGAGAGCTAAATAGGCTCTCTACCCGACCTGGAAATTTTTTCTCCCAATCTCGTAAAAGTGCTTTCATAGCATTGCGTTGAAGATTCTCTTGACTACCGCACAAGTTACAAGGAATGATTGGGAATTCCATTTGCTCCGAATACTTCTCTAAATATTTTTCAGGCACATAGGAAAGTGGGCGTATAACAATATGCTTCCCATCATCTGACTTTAATTTAGGCGGCATACCTTTGATTTTGCCGCCATGAAACATATTCATTAAGAGGGTCTCAAGGATATCGTCACGGTGATGCCCCAAAGCAATTTTGGTGGCGCCCAACTCCCCGGCGACGCGGTATAGGATCCCACGCCTTAATCTAGAGCAGAGACCGCAAGTTGTTTTACCCTCGGGAATGACTCGCTTAACAATACCGTAAGTATCTTGCTCTTCAATATGAAATGGTATGTCTAGCTTTTTAAGATAATTCGGTAAAATATCTTCAGGAAAGCCAGGCTGCTTTTGATCTAAATTAACTGCAACCAGATCAAAATTAATGGGAGCACGTTCACGCAATTTGATGAGGATATCTAACATGGCGTAACTGTCTTTGCCTCCGGAGACACAAACCATAACTTTGTCGCCATCTTCAATCATGTTGTAATCAATTATGGCTTGCCCAGCTAGTCGACAAAGTTTTTTGTCTAGCTTATTTTCTTCGTAGGCGATTTTTCTAGGATTTTTCATTCTTTTATCAAAAATATCTCAACACCCACAGCATCGCAATCCGGATAGACATCAGGCTTTGCAGTTGAAACTTTTACAGCTCGCACCTGAGGATGTGCCAACATAATTCTTGCTACATCATCACAAAGAGTTTCTTGTAAATGAATGTGTCCTTTTGAAACTCTGTCAACAATACTTCGGCGCATAAAATCATAATCTAATACTTCATCCAACTGATCTTGAGTGGGCGTATTTTCATTTAGAGGAACAAATAAATCTACATTAATTAAAACGCGCTGCTCACCGCGCTTCTCAAAATCATGGACACCTATATTGATATAGATCTCATAATTACTTAAAAATAATCTACGACAATCAATTAAACGAGGATGAGATAGTAAAGCTTGCATAATTACTCCGTTAAAAACATGACGTCACGATCGGTAGATAACAAGTGCTGTCCGCCATCAACGTAAAGTGTTGTGCCTGTAATGGCATTAGCATTTGCTAGGTAAACAACCGCCCCAGAAATATCATCAGGGGCAGATGACCTTCCTAAAGGTGTCATCGCGTGTGCTTTTACGAAACCAAGGTCTGTTTGATCGCCAGATACCATTGTAATTCCTGGGGCAACACCAACCACCCTCAAAACCGGGGCGAAAGATTGGGCTAGCAATGTTGTGGCTGAATGAAGCGCTGCTTTAGATAGAGTGTAAGATAAAAAATCCGGGTTTAAATTGGCTAATTTTTGATCTAGTAGATTAATTACAACCCCAGATGGACCGGAGGTGCCAGTAGATTGGGCTCTGATCTTGGCATGCTCTCGATAAAGGTCCCTAGATAAAATCAATGGCGCTGCCACATTAGTTGTCATATGACGATCTAAAGCTGAATATCCAAAGCTAGATGCCACGTCATACTGAAATAAAGAAGCATTATTTACTAAACAACTTGGCAAGCCCAGGGCCTCCTGGCATCGTTTAATCAGGTCACTAGCTTGCCCCTCATCCGATAAATCAGCTTGTAATGCAATGCCGCGCTGTCCTGTAGCCAAAATCTCCTTGACTGTTTCCTGAGCAGCTTCTTGCGAATTACCATAATGGATGGCCACATCCCACCCATCCTTAGCCAAACCAATAGCTATGGCTTTACCAAGGCGTTTTGCTGCTCCAGTTACTAAGGCAATTTTTTGAATTTTCATATTTTTTACAGCTTCACTTGTAAGAGTTGTAGACTCGCGAGGTATGGATATTACCCCTAGCGCCGAAGAAAAGTCTCACAGCCTAATTTTGGTAGAAAAAATAAAGGCGGAAATTAAAGCCCATGACGGGCAAATTTCTTTTGCTAAGTATATGGAAATGGCGCTTTATACGCCAGATTTAGGTTACTACACCTCTCGCACTATTAAATTTGGGGGGCGCGGTGACTTTGTAACTGCCCCTGAAATTAGCCCATTATTTGGGGCTACTATCGCAAAAACGATTATTCCTGTCTTAAATAGATTAAAGCAACGTGCCCTACCTTTAAAAATACTAGAGTTTGGTGCAGGGTCTGGTGCATTGGCAGAGTCAATTCTTGATACCTTAGTGGCATCTAATATCAAGATTGATTCATACAGTATCTTAGATTTATCTGCAGACCTTATTGAACGTCAGCAACACCGCCTCAAACATCGTGACGAAAAAATTAATTGGCTGACAACGCTGCCACAAAATTTTGATGGGGTTATTTTGGCTAACGAGGTTTTAGATGCAATGCCCGTTGAAGTTATTGTCAAGCGCGATGACGCATGGCATTACAAATATGTCTGCGTAGCCTCAGATGCTACTGAAATGATGTCGCAATTTGTGATGTGCGATGGACCAGCCGTAGAATTAGAATATTTACCAAGCACTCTTTTAGAAAATCAATTTTTAAATGGGTACACCACTGAAATCCATCCTAGTGGCATTGCATGGATCAATACTCTCGCTAACTCTTTACAGCATGGGGTTTTACTAACCATTGATTACGGCTTTCCAGCACATGAGTACTACCATTCTCAAAGAGGGCAAGGAACCATAATGGGGCACTATCGCCATCATGCAATTCAAGATCCCTTTTTTTACCCTGGTCTATGTGATTTAACCGCACACGTGGAGTGGAGCTCCATCACTCATGCTGCACTTGATAGTGGATTTCAATTGCTAGGCTACGCTAGCCAAGCATCGTACTTATTAGATGCTGGAATTGGAGATTTAGCGCTCTCTTTTGCAGACCCTAAAAATGTAGCAAAATTTATTCCTATGTCTAACAGCTTGCAAAAACTTTTATCAGAAGCTGAAATGGGCGAGTTGTTCAAAGTACTATGCCTAGGCAAAAATATTCAGTTTGCAGAGGGCGATCTCCCAGGTTTTAGATCAAAACCTAGAGCTCTTTGATTGTTGCAATCCTTGCAGTACGAATTCTCTCTTTTATCAATTGCCCAGCGTTCGGCTCATTAGATAGATCAGTAGCTATGCCGGCAACATCTACTTTTCGAGCAGCAAGATAAGCCATTACAAGGGACTCTGTTTCACAGCCTTGTATTTTGGCCACAATCATTAACTCATTGAAACGCTCTGGCTTTCGCCAAACATCCATGCGATCCAATACTTCCAATAAAGCCTCTGGTGCAAGAGGATGCTCGCTAATCATTTTAAATAAATGACTTGCCAAGTAAGCATAATCTTTACATTCAGCTGGAATGCCCCACTCATCCGACCATGATTTAATCTCTTCAATATCTAGCATTGCCAATAAAATAGCGCACCGTTGTTGAAGATTTAAGTTGTTCTTTGCGGCGGCATCAAGCTGATGAAAAATATTCTCGTGTTTGAGTAAGCTTGATGGGAAAAATATTTCAAAAACACCACAAGCTTTTAAGGTTGAAAACAATTTAGATGGTTGTTTGGCAAGCAATCCTTTTGAAAACTCCTGCCATACGCGTTCTTTGACTAAAGCGTTCAATTCTCCACTTTGACCAATTTTCTTCAGAATATCGATTGTTTCTAGGGCAATTAAAAACTCTGGGAATCTTGCAGAAAACCGGGCGACCCTAAGAAGACGAACAGGATCTTCTGAAAATGCCGGGCCGATATGTCTAAGGACTTTTTCTTGAATATCCTTGATGCCGCCAAAAGGATCAATCATTGGACCAATCAACTCACCATCAAGAGATATTTCTTGCGCTATGGCATTGATAGTTAAATCTCGTCTCGCAAGATCCTCTTCAAGAGTGACCTTCGAGTCGGCGTGAAAAATAAAGCCCTTATAACCTGGAGCAACCTTTCTCTCAGTTCTGGCAAGGGCATACTCTTCATGAGTGTCTGGATGAAGGAAGACAGGAAAGTCTTGTCCAACCGGTTTAAAACCTTTGTTTATTAAATCTTCCGGCGTTGCGCCAACAACCACATAGTCAACATCTTTAACTGCTAAACCTAACAGCCTATCTCGAATGGCTCCACCAACTATGAATGTCTTCACTTAAGTAAAATTTCTAATGGTTGGGGACTAATTCCAAAAACTTTTTCCAAAGCGTTTTTCTCGTAATTAGGTAAAGTATTATCCACTTTCATTGAAGCTAAATTATCTCTAGACATCAATGTTTTACCTGGCATGATTTCGAGCATCCATGCCTGCAAATAGCCAAATGAAGCAGGAATTGGAATGACTAATCTTGAGCAACCTACCTTACGCCCTGCAAATCTTACTAAATCTCCAAGAGAATGTATTTTAGGCCCAGCCAAGTTAAATGATTTTTTTATAGTCTGCGGCATTGAAATAGCTTTTACAAAAGCACTTGCTACATCAGACACATAAACTGGCTGAAACTTAACATCTGCTCCAGCTAAGGGCATGACTGGAGCAAACTTTTGAAGAGATGCGAATAAATTTATAAAACTATCATTCTCTCCAAAAACAACTGATGGTCTGAAGATTGTCCAATCTAAGCCGCTGTTCATAACAAGCTTTTCACCATCTCCTTTACTACGTTGATACATAGATGGTCCATTTGAATCTGCTCCCAAAGCGCTCATGTGAATATAGCGCTTGATACCCGCTTTATTCATTGCAGTAATTATTTTCTCTGGTAACTCAACATGATTTTTTGCAAAACTTTTCCCATAGGGCTTTGCTGGCTTGTCATGCAGTATTCCAACTAAATTGATGACTACATCAGTATCTGAAAGTTTTGCGCATAATTGATGTAAAACCTCTTGATCATGAACATCAGCCTCAATGACCATTACTTGCGGTAAAACCCACAAGTCTCTCAAAGAGCCTAATTTTCTGGTTGGGATTAAAACTGGGTAACCTAATTTGGCGAGCTTTGTTGTAATCACTTGACCAATAAAACCGCCACCTCCAATTATTAAAATCTTTGGCAAGCTCATTATGGTAACTCCGAAAGAATAGCTGTTTTAGGTGATATGGTTCCTAGGCGCTGCTTAAGTGAGGGTGTATTGTTTGTATTGAGTGCGCTGTAGTAATTGGCGTTAGCTAAGACAGCCTTAACGTATCCTCGAGTCTCATTAAAAGGTATTGTTTCTGTAAAAATTGCACCTTCGACACTTCTTGGTAACTTTTCTCGCCACAGCTTAGGTCTGCCTGGACCAGCATTGTAGGCTGCAGATGCCAATGTCCACGAGCCATCCAAATCTTGTAAAACCATATTTAAATAATTGCTGCCTAGAGTTAAATTTGTGTTCATGTCATCTAGCTGACTCTGCTTAAAATTAGTCATACCAATTTTCTTTGCCACATACTTAGCCGTTGCGGGCATGACCTGCATTAAACCAGATGCTCCCACATGAGATTTTGCACTCATGATAAATCGTGACTCTTGACGAATTAGTCCATAAGCCCAGTTGGCATCTAGGCCAATTGATTGGGCGATTGGGCTTAGCGCATCCCTGTATGGCATTGGGTATCTCAAACCAAAATTATGCTCTTGCTTTGTTCTGTCAGCAGTATTAACTGCACGGTCATAAAGACCAATTCTTCTGGCATATTCTGCTGTTGCAATCAGTTGCTGGTCTGTTAACTCTCTTAGCGCCCAGTTCCACTCTCTATTACCCTCAAAGCGCAGACCCATTTCATAGAACCTTACTGCTCTGTGAAAGTCTTTTTGAGAGCTCATTTTTTTTACCAATGACTCATCTGGTGCAACTTTATTAGGCACACTAATCTTCAGGCCAAGATCTTCTCTTGCTAACTGACCATAAAAATTAAATTGCTCTGTAAGCACCTGAATCGTTTCTTTTCCAAGAGCTTCATCCCCAAGCTCTTTTTGGGCGCGCCCGTACCAATATGTCCAAGCCGGATCTCTTTTTCTTATGGCTGGAGACATATTTTCAATGGCTTCTTTAACTAACTTCCAGTCACCTACTCTTAATGCAGTTCTTACCTTCCACTCTTGAGATTCTGCAGATAGAAGTTGGTGATGTCCTGCCTCATGTTGAAGTCGATAAGCAGTTATTGCACTAGGATCCAGTTTTTTTGCTAAAAATTGACCGATAACACCCCATGCCGCTGCAGAATTTTCTTTTCCTGTGCGCCATATCTTTTTATTAAAGTCGCCGAATGCCTCTGTTGGATTGGCTCTAGCCTTTTTTACGATATCGGCAATTGGATCATCTCCGCCCATTTTTCTAGCTAAGGTATCAAGATTGTTTTCCAAAGCGCTTCTTCGTATTGCTAAAAATTCATGCTTACTCAAGCCGCCATCTTTATAAAGACTACTTACAAGATCAGCACAAGCATCGCCAAAAAACTTTGGGTCCCAAAGAACATTTTTGGCCTCAGAAGCAATTACCTTTACATCTTCATCTTTAACTATTCGAGACTGAAAGGAGTAACACTTAACTTGTGTATCGTCATCTAATTTGAATAGTGGATATTGGCGGTCAAAATTTTTCCAGTCCTGTCGTTTTCCTAAAACAAGTAGCCAATCATTACGCAAGCGATCAGCGATTGCTGTACCTTCATATTGGTTTAAAAAATCAACAACCAATGCGTCAGCAGTAGCATCAGATTTTGCTTGATTTGCTTTATCGTACAACTGAGGTTTAATTTGAAAATATGATACGTAATCTCTTAAATCGTGCGAGCCCAACTGCTTCGCCAAGCTGATGGCTTTGGAAGGTTCATTAGCTTTAGAAGCCTCTCGTAACTCCACAAATTTTTTATCTTCTGCCGATAATGCTTTATTAGGATCAAACTTTTTGGGAGTGCCTGATATTGTTGAATTTTCTGATTTTGGCTTTGCAGTAACAGAAAATGAGGCTACGATTACGCCTACGACAAGTCCTGTCATTATTTTATTTTTAAGTTTCATATTTTTTCGATGTAGCATATCCCTAATCATGCCTTATTTTTTCATTTTTTGAACAGCTTGTGAAAACTTTAAATCCACTCCGACAGCACTTATTAGATAAAAGACTGAGTCTCAATAAAGACTTAAGCCTAAGGAAAAGACTTGAAGATGGTCTGATCAAGTATCTTGAGAAAATTGATGTTGCTACTCTAGCTATCTATTGGCCCATTAACAGCGAATTTGACCCTAGACCCATAGCGCTAGATTGGGTCAGAAAAAGTAGTCAGAAAAAACTTTTATTGCCAGCTGTCAAGATTGGCCAACCTTTACTTTTTGGTTTGTGGCAGGATGGCGACAAACTAATAAAGGGCCCACAAGGCATCCCCGAACCAATCATTAATGACCAGAGTAAATCTGTTTCTCCAGACATTATTCTTTTGCCTTGTTTGGGTTGGACACAGCAGAACGATCAGTTATGGCGTATTGGATATGGGGGCGGCTACTATGATCGTACTTTAGCTATGCTTAAGGCTGCGAATCATTCTGTTAAAGCAGTTGGTATAGCTTATAGAGATTTAAAAGTGGAAGAGAGTGCTTGGCGCCCGCAGATACATGATCAAGCTTTAGATGAGCTTATTTGCGCTTAGCTTTTATTAGTGGCGATTAGCCAAGCCTAAATCTTTAACAATGGATAGAACTGGCTCAGACTGATTAAGGCTGTAAAAATGTAAGCCTGGTGAACCCGCCACCATTAATTGATCGCAGAGATCCGTAACAACCTCCAAACCAAATGCCTTGATAGAGGCGGTGTCATCTCCAAAGGATTGAAGTCTTAATCGAATCCAGCGCGGAATCTCAGCACCACAAGCATCAGAGAATCTCATTAATTGGGTGCTATTGGTAATTGGCATGATGCCTGGAACTATTGGCTGATCAACGCCTAACTTAGCAGCTTCATCAACAAATTTAAAATAGGCATCACTATTAAAGAAGTATTGAGTAATTGCAGAGTCTGCTCCTGCCTTCATTTTATTAGCAAACCTTTGTACATCATCAATCATCGTTTTAGCTTGAGGATGCATTTCAGGATAGGCTGCCACCTCAATATGGAAATGACTGCCTGTCTCAGATCGAATAAATTTAACTAACTCATCAGCATGATGAAATTCGCCATATTGGCCCATACCCGAAGGTAGATCGCCTCTTAAGGCAACAATTCTTTTTACACCTAGAGTTTTATACTGAGCTAGTAATGTACTAATCTTTTCTTTTGAGCTACCCACACAAGAAAGATGAGGCGCAGCCTCTTGGCCGGCCTCATGAATCTCTTTGACAGCAGAAAAAGTACCGTCTTGTGTTGATCCACCTGCACCAAATGTCACAGAGAAAAAAGTTGGCTTGAGCGCCTTCGCTAACTCCTCGCGAACAGTTCGAAGCTTTTCAGCACCTTCGGCTGTTTTTGACGGGAAAAACTCAACGCTCAATTCCATCTAATTTCTTTCTGTGATTACTTGGTGTTAATGCTATTAATAACGATATGTTTCAAGCTTATATGGGCCTTCTTTTTGCACATTGATATATTTAGCTTGTTGGTCTGATAACTCGGTTAACTGAGCATTCAAAGTCTTCAACTGTAAACGTGCAACTTTTTCATCCAAGTGCTTAGGAAGAGTGTAAACACCGATTGGATACTTGTTCGTTCCAATTGATGACCACAACTCAATTTGAGCAATCGTTTGGTTAGCAAATGATGATCCCATCACATATGAAGGGTGTCCAGTGCCGCAGCCCAAGTTCACTAGGCGACCTTTTGCCAAAACGATAATGCGCTTTTCTGGCTGACCATTGCTAGCAGGGAAAATAACGTGATCCACTTGCGGCTTGATTTCTTCCCACTGGTACTTCTCAACACCAGCGATATCGATCTCATTATCAAAGTGACCAATGTTGCAAACGATCGCTTGGTTTTTCATTTTGATCATGTGGTCATGTGTAATGACATGATAGTTACCAGTTGCAGTTACAAAGATGTCAGCTTTATCAGCGGCATAGTCCATTGTTACAACACGGAAACCTTCCATTGCAGCTTGTAATGCGCAGATTGGATCAACTTCAGTAACCCATACTTGAGCAGATAAAGCACGCAAAGCTTGTGCTGAGCCTTTACCCACATCGCCATAACCTGCAACAACTGCAACTTTTCCGGCAATCATCACATCAGTTGCGCGCTTGATACTATCAACTAATGACTCACGGCAACCATAAAGATTGTCAAATTTAGTTTTAGTAACTGAATCATTCACGTTAATCGCTGGAAACTTTAACTCTCCCTTTGCATGCATGTGATAAAGACGATGCACACCTGTTGTTGTCTCTTCAGTAACACCCTTAACTTTTTCCAAACGTACTGAGTACCAAGTCGGGTCAACTTTTAATTTTGCTTTGATTGAAGCAAATAAAATAGTCTCTTCTTCACTTGTTGGATTGTTTAAAACAGATAAATCTTTTTCTGCTTTTGTTCCAAGGTGCAATAACATCGTAGCGTCGCCGCCGTCATCCAAGATCATGTTTGAATAGCCACCATCTTGCCATTCAAAAATACGGTGGGTGAATTCCCAATACTGTTCTAGTGACTCACCCTTAATAGCAAATACTGCTGTACCGTTAGCAGCAATTGCAGCGGCAGCGTGATCTTGTGTTGAGTAAATATTGCAAGATGCCCAACGCACTTCTGCACCAAGCGCCTCTAAAGTCTCAATCAATACTGCTGTCTGAATCGTCATGTGTAGTGAGCCCGTGATACGAGCCCCACGAAGTGGGTGCGTAGCAGCAAACTCTTCACGAATCGCCATTAATCCAGGCATTTCTGTTTCAGCAATTGCGATCTCTTTGCGACCCCATGATGCCAAAGAAATATCAGCAATTGCGCAATCTGTAAAATTCTTCAAATCTAATGGTTTGTTCATTGCAACTCCAAGCTAGTAAGGAAGATCATGGAGAGCAAATAAAAAAGCCCGCCAACCAATCACTTCACAGGTTAGCGAGCGTCGTTGCTAAAGGCTATTTAGTAGCCCCCTCTAAGCCTAGGGTGTTAAGTCCTACCTAACACCTCGCAACGCTCCTTAGAGATTTCTGAAATTATAAACCAGCAGCCGCTTTTAATGCCGCAGCCTTATCGGTAGCTTCCCATGTGAACTCAGGCTCTTCACGACCAAAGTGTCCGTAGGCCGCTGTTTTGCGGTAAATCGGTCGTAATAAATTGAGCATTTTTAGGATACCTTTTGGTCTTAAATCAAAGTGAGCGCTAACTAACTCAGAGATTTTCTCATCAGAGACTTTACCCGTACCAAAGGTGCTGACCATTACTGAGGTTGGCTGAGCTACGCCAATCGCATAAGATATCTGTACTAAACACTTGGTTGCCAAACCAGCAGCAACGATATTTTTAGCTACATAGCGACCTGCATATGCTGCTGAACGGTCAACTTTTGAAGGGTCTTTGCCTGAGAAGGCACCGCCACCGTGAGGTGCTGCGCCGCCGTATGTATCAACAATAATTTTACGACCCGTTAAACCACAATCACCTTGTGGACCACCAATAACGAAGCGACCTGTAGGATTTACTAAATACTTGATCTCTCCCTTAATGAGCTCTTTAGGAAGTACCGGCTTGATGATTTCTTCAATAACTGCTTCACGAAGTTTTTCAAGAGAAATATCTGGCGAATGCTGCGTTGACAAAACAATTGTGTCAATCGAATCAGGCTTACCATCTACATAACGCAAAGTTACCTGTGATTTAGCATCTGGACGCAGCCAGTTCAAGCGGCCATCACGGCGCATGTCTGCCTGACGCTCCACCAAACGATGTGACAAATGAATCGGTAAAGGCATCAATTCTGGAGTTTCATCAACAGCATAACCAAACATTAAACCTTGGTCGCCAGCGCCCTGATCTAGGCCATCATCATGAGCCTTATCAACACCCCGAGCAATATCTGGGCTTTGCTTGTCATATGCCACTAAAACGGCGCAGCCTTTGTAATCAATACCGTATTCAGTATTGTCGTAACCGATGTGTCGAAGAGTATCGCGCGCCACATGGATGTAATCAACATTAGCTCTTGTGGTTATTTCACCAGCCAAAACAACTAAACCTGTATTGCAAAGAGTTTCTGCAGCAACACGGGCGGTTGGATCTTGTTCCAAAATTGCATCAAGAATAGCGTCAGAAATTTGATCAGCTACTTTGTCTGGGTGGCCTTCAGATACTGACTCTGAGGTAAAGAAATAATTATTAGCCATTTGAAGCTCCTTAGTAAAATAAGCGACAACACGTGCCGAGTATTACTAAGTGCGGCGACGCTTTAGCGGATATTTTGAATTCGCCCCGCAAGTTGTCTTAACTCGGCGAATGTTCCATATTCTATAACATTCTCACTTTTAGTGGCAAACCTGTATATTTATCCCTATGACGAGTACAAGATTACGATTTACAAAAATGCACGGTGCAGGCAATGATTTCATTGTTTTAGATGGCATTTCTCAAGATTTATCCAAAATTACAAAGTCTCAATGGCAATTGATGGCTAACCGCCAGCTAGGTGTTGGAACAGACCAAATTCTATTGGTTGAAAAATCAACGGTTGCGGAGGCTGAATTCCGTTATAGGATTTTTAATTCTGATGGTGGTGAAGTGGAGCAATGCGGTAACGGTTCCCGTTGCTTTGTGAGGTTTGTGAGAGAAAAGGGTTTAACTAAGAATAGAACCGTCAAAGTTCAAGTGGCTCATACCATCTTAAGCCTCACTGAAAATGATGATGGCCAAATAACGGTCGATATGGGCGCCCCAATCTTATCAACCGAACAGATTCCTTTTAATGCTGCTAATTTGAATAGCAAAACTGAGGGTAGCGCCACTCTCTATGAATTAAAACTCTCCGGTGGCTCAGTTTGGATTAATCCTATTTCAATGGGCAATCCTCATGCCGTTCAAATAGTTAAGGATGTTGATACTGCTGCTGTTAAATCTGAGGGTCCTGAAATAGAAGCTCATACCGCCTTCCCAAAAAAAGTGAACGCTGGATTTATGCAAATCCAAAACCGCCATGAAATTAAATTACGTGTATTTGAGCGTGGCTCAGGTGAAACCTTGGCTTGTGGCACAGGAGCCTGCGCGGCAGTTGTATCTGGGATTTTGCGCGGTGAATTAGACTCACCTGTTTTAGTTCAGACTCGTGGCGGAGATCTAAGAATTGAATGGGATTTTAAATCTACTGCAAAGAGCCCCGTCATGATGACAGGACCTGCCCAAACGGTATTCGAAGGCGAAATTACCCTCGAATAAATGAGCTTACTGGATTCCGTATTGATCTCGGTAGGCTTTCACTGCAGGCAGATGCTTTTGCAAATCAGAGTTTTTACTAGACTCCAAGAAACTCATCAAACTGGCTAAGTTAGCAATTGACACTACTGGCATACCAAACTCTTTTTCAACATTTTGTACAGCTGTGCTATCCCCAATTTCAGTAGCATTACCAGATCGCTCCATGCGATCAAGAGCGATTAATACTACTGAAGGGGTAGCGCCAGCCTGCCTAATAATTTCGACTGACTCACGAACAGAGGTTCCTGCGGAAATCACATCATCAATGATGACTACGCGCCCTTTCAAAGGGGCGCCAACTAAGGAACCACCCTCGCCGTGATCTTTTGCCTCTTTACGATTGAAGCAAAACGGTACCGCTTTCCCCATTGAGGCTAATGCGACCGCAGTCGTTGCTGCCAAAGTAATGCCTTTATAAGCGGGGCCAAACAACATATCAAACTCAAGTCCTGAATTAATCAATGCTTTTGCGTAAAATTCACCTAAGTTTTTTAAAAGGGCTCCATCATTGAAGCCCCCTGCATTAAAAAAGTAAGGCGATAATCTACCTGCTTTTGTTTTAAATTCGCCAAAGGCTAATACCTTGGCATCTAATGCAAAAGTAATAAATTCGTTTTTAAAGTTTTCTTGATTGGAAGTCATAACCGAGATGTTACGCATCATTACCGCCAACCTCAATGGAATTCGTTCGGCCGCGAAAAAAGGCTTCTTTGAATGGGTCAAAATTCAAAATCCAGACATCCTTTGCATTCAAGAACTTAAGGCTCAAGAAGCCGACTTGGATGAGGCTCTTCTGGCCCCTCATGGTTATCACGGGATTTTTCAATATGCAGAGAAAAAAGGCTATAGCGGAGTTGGCCTTTATTCTAAACAAAAACCTGATCATATAAAAGTTGGTTTTGATGAGGGCGAATTTGATAATGAGGGTCGCTACGTTGAAGCTCGCTTTGGCAAATTAATAGTCATATCAGCATACTTTCCGTCAGGGTCAAGCGCCCCTGAGCGACAAGAGGCCAAATTTAGATTTTTAGATATTTTTATGCCGCATATAGAAAAATTAAAAGCTGAGGGTCTAGAAATTGTTTTATGTGGAGACATCAATATTGCTCATCACGAAAATGATTTAAAAAACTGGAAGGGTAATATAAAAAATTCAGGATTCTTGCCAGAAGAGCGTGACTGGATGACTAAGCTGTTCAATGGCATTGGGTTGGTAGATGTTTACAGACACTTACACCCCAATACCACTGATGACTGTTATACATGGTGGAGTCAAAGAGGGCAGGCCTACACGAAAAATGTCGGCTGGAGAATTGATTATCAAATTGCAACGCCTAAAATTGCTCACTCTGCTCAAAGATCCGAAATTTATAAAGAAGCAAAGTTTTCAGATCATGCACCGCTTATTATTGATTACAAGCTAAGCTGACAATCAGTTAGCTCAGGGCTTGTATTCAGGAAGCTGGTCCACTGATGTATTTTTAGATTTTGCATATAGTTTTAGCGCATCAAACATATTTCTTTGCATTTCATAAATGCGTGCATCACCAGATGGATGAGTTGATAGCCACTCAGCTGGCTTATCTTTATTAGAAGCTCCCATTTTTTGCCAAAGTGAAATTCCCGCTCTTGGGTCATAGCCCGCCCTTGCTGCAATATCCATGCCGACCAAGTCTGCATCTTTTTCATCAGACCTAGAAAAACTTAGACCCATGATTTGCACACCTTGGCCCAAAGCTTGACTACCTATACCGCCTAATCCTAAAGCCTGCGACAAAATATTAACGCCTAAATTACTCATCTGTTCTTTAGCAATTCTGTCGCGCGCATGCTCTCTCAGAGCGTGCGCTATTTCATGCCCCATCACCACGGCGACTTCATCATCATTTAATTTAAGCTTTTCAAGAATCCCCGTATAAAAAGCGATTTTTCCACCAGGCATACAGAATGCATTTACCTGATCTGATACAAATAAATTAACCTCCCATTTCCAATTCTTGGATTCTGGATTCCAAACTTCAGCATAAGGCAAAATTTTCTTCGAGATAGTTCTTAAGCGAATTAACTGAGGGTGGTTATCTGGTGCAAGAGCCTTACCTTTTGCGGCCTTTTGTTTCATTACGTCATATTGACGAACTGCAGAGGCTTCAATTTGGCTAGCTGGCACCATATTTTTAAAGCTTGAGGATTCGCCTGCCTTAACACCATCCGTTGGGGGCAGGTGCCTTGGACCTGATGCGCAGGCAGTTAAAAAAATAAATAAGGACGCACTGACGCATCTTTTAGTTAGTAGCTGGATTAATTCTATAGACATGATTGGTCGATAAATTATCACGTTTAGGTAGCCTGAAATTCAGATGTTTTTTCTTTGTTCCAAGGTGCAATTTTTGGTAACAACAATAAACCCGGAATAGCTAAAGCAAAACAAAGAATAAAGAAATTGGTCCAGCCTGTTACCTCAACAATATAACCAGTAAGCGCATTAATAAAAGTTCGCGGCACTGCTGACAAGCTAGTAAAAAGTGCAAATTGGGTTGCTGTAAAACGTGGATTGGTTTCCAGCGCTATGTAAGCTGTAAATGCGGCTGTTCCCAATCCTACTGTTATAGCTTCAAAACCAATAACCCAAGTTAACACCCATAGATCGGCACCTGTTTGTGCCAAGATAACAAAACCCAAAGTAGCCAACGCTTGAAAAACTCCAAAAATCCAGAGCCCGCGATTGACGCCCGTTTTTAACATCCAGTAAGCGCCTAAAATGCCACCCAAAATACTGGCCCAAAGCCCTGCATTTTTAGCAACTAAGCCAATTTCTGTTCTCGTAAAACCAAGCTCTAAATAAAATGGCGTTGCCAAAGCTGTTGCCATCGAATCACCTAGCTTATATAGAAATATAAATGCCAAAATAAACAACGCATGGCGCCAGCCTCGACGATTAACAAATTCATTAAAAGGTTCTACAACTGCTTCTCTCAGAGTCTTTGGTGCTGGACCATACATTCTTGGCTCTGAAACTAGTAATGTTGTCAAAATGCCAGGCAACATGAATAGGCCTGTTATAAAAAATACCCAATCCCATGTGATGATGTCTGACAAAATTAATGACAAAGAACCCGGTACTAAAGTGGATAGCTTGTAAGCATTAACAAATAGCGCCGTGCCAGACCCCATTTGCTCTTCAGTCAGCCACTCTCTTCGATGAGCATCAATCACAATATCTTGGCTAGCAGAAAAGAAGGCAACTATGGCAGCTAAAAAAACAACCGTCCAAATTTCTGTACTTGGATTAAATTGCCCCATCAACATCACGGCCAACATCACAGCAATTTGAGTAGCAATCATCCAGCCGCGACGACGCCCCAAAAAAGGTAATTGGAATCGATCCATTGCAGGGGACCACAAAAACTTCCATGTATATGGAATTCCAACTAAAGCAAATAACCCAATCGCCTTTAGGTCAACCCCTTCACTTTTCAACCAGGCTGAAAGAAGATTGTAAAGAATGAATAACGGTAAGCCACTTGAAAAGCCTAGAAATATACAAACCAGTAAAGCTCTTGTTTTACTTGGCCCTACGTGCTCGATAGATAGCAAGGCTGCCTCTCAGATTAGGTAAAAATTGAATGATTTCGCCTTCGTGTAATACAACTCTATCTAAAAGCTCTAAGCCTACTGCTGGAGCTAATGCTTCAAAGTCGGCGATTGTTAATACTCTTACGTTTGGCGTGTCATACCACTGATAAGGTAAAGATTTTGATACCGGCATGCGTCCGGAGATTACAGCAGCACGGTGTGACCAATGTCCAAAGTTTGGAAAAGAAACAACGCACTCTTTTCCTACGCGAGCAATTTCACTTAATATTCTTGCTGTTTGATGGATGGTTTGTAGTGTTTGGGAAAGAATAACTGTATCAAAGCTATTATCTTCAAAGAGAGCTAAGCCACCCTCTAAGTTTTGCTGAATCACGTTTAGATTTTTGTGAGCGCATGCCAAAACCTTGTCATCTGCCAATTCCACACCGTAGACATGAGCATTTTTTGTTTTTTGAAGATATTCCAATAAACTGCCATCACCACAGCCAACGTCTAATACTTGGCTATTCGGGTCTATCCACTTTGCAATTGCAGAAAAATCTGAACGCATCATGATGCAATTCCTTTTGCAATTTGTTCAAAGTAGGCTTTTACTAGTTGGTGATAGCGCGGGTCTTCTAAAAGAAAAGCATCGTGGCCGTGAGGGGCATCAATTTCAGCATAAGTAACGTCTAACTTGTTATCCAACAAAGCTTTAACTATTTCTCTACTCCGCTCTGGCGCAAATCGCCAATCGGTTGAGAAGCTGACCACTAAGAATTTCGCTTTGATGTCAGCCATTGCTTGACTTAGGTTATCACCATACTTTTTAGCAGGATCAAAATAATCAAGAGCACGAGTAATCAGAAGATAGGTATTAGCATCAAAGTAATCAGCAAATTTTTCACCTTGATAACGAAGGTAACTTTCTACCTCAAACTCAACATCAAAGTTAAAGTTGTAAGCGTCTGAATCACCTTCAGCACGTTTAAGTTCTCGACCGAATTTTTCAGCCATATCATCGTCAGATAGATAGGTTATATGTCCAATCATACGAGCCACTCGCAAGCCTCTACGAGGCTTGACGTTGTGAGCGTAATAGTCTCCGCCGTGAAAATCAGGATCACTTAAGATTGCGCTACGCGCAACTTCATTAAATGCAATATTCTGGGCAGAAAGCTTAGCGGTTGAAGCAATCACCACACAATTAGCCACTCGATCAGGGTACATTAAACCCCACGCAATTGCCTGCATGCCGCCAAGGCTTCCACCCATCACTGCTGCAAACTTATCGATGCCAAAGTGATCAGCCACTCTTGCTTGAGCGTTAACCCAATCTTCTACAGTAACAACTGGGAAGCTAGCCCCATATGGCTTTTGAGTTGCTGGATTAATGCTCATTGGACCAGTAGAACCAAAACAAGAGCCCAAATTATTAATACCAATTACAAAGAATTGATTAGTATCAACCGGCTTACCTGGGCCAACCATGTTGTCCCACCAACCAGCTGTTGAATCATCATCGCTAATACCTGCAACATGATGAGATGCGTTTAATGCATGGCAGATTAATACAGCATTATCTTTGGCTGCATTTAACTGGCCATATGTTTCTACAACCAAGTTGTAATTAGTAAGGCTTGCCCCGCTTTGCAAACTCAATGGTTCAGCAAAGCTTAAAACTTTAGGAGTAATAACTCCTAAACTCATACTGAGAATAGGGCTCTCATAGGAAACACATTTAGCTCTGTAGGCATTTTTTTAAATCCGCTTCTGGCATAACGATGCCAACGGCCCACAACGTAACTAATGATCATGGCAGCTCTTGAGCTCACGTCGTTTCCATCTGCAGATTGAGGTAATCGACCCTGGGATTGCGCAATGCGGATTGATTGCTTTAACGAAGATTCAATTCTTTCGTAAACTTGTGCAATGCGATCTTGTAAGCGCTCATCCTCTAACCAAAGAGCATCTCCCAAAAGCACTCTTGTCATACCAGGATTTTTTTCACCAAAACCTAACAAAACCATCACAATTTCTTGCGCTTGACGATCTCCTGCTTCTTCTCGCTCGGTAATTTGATTAATCAATCCAAAAATTGTTTGCTCAATAAATGCAATTAAGCCCTCAAACATCTGTGCTTTGCTGGCAAAGTGTCGGTATAAAGCAGCCTCTGACACCTCTAATCTGGCGGCCAATGCAGCAGTAGTTACTCGATCCCCTTTGGGGCTCTCAAGCATCTGAGCCAGCACCTGCAAAATTTGCACACGACGCTCACCAGGGCGGGGGCGTTTACGGACAGGTGTCGCCTCATCCTGCTCTGAAGATTCGGTTGATGTCAGTTGATTAAATGGTGAGTTCATCTGAGTTTTTTCCAGCTATTAAATAATTGATGTATTGATTGTACTTCTAGAGAAAGACTGGCTCGATTATGGGTGTAAGTCCTAACATGCCTTTTAAACCAGACTGTCTTTATACCTAACTTTGAATACTCTAACAAATGTCCCAAAGTGTCATCAACTAAAACCGCATTTTGAGGTGCACATCGATACTTTCTTAATAGCTTTTTAATCATTAAATGGTCTGGTTTTGGCCGCCATTGCTGATGAACCTCCATGCCTTCAATGGCCTCTATCGCATCAAAACAGGCTTGTATACCCAGCTCTTTAGTAATCTTAAGTGCGTAGGCCTCTGGGGCATTTGTTAGCAGTATTTTGCGTCCTGGAAGGCGATTTAGGGTTTGGCGAATACCCCGTTCTCCACGAACCAATCCTGATAAGTCCTCTAAATGATTGCCAGACTTCTCATCAAATCTATGGGTTTCATATAAGAAATCATGAGGGTCAATATTGTGATGCTTCACTAAGCCCAAGATTGTTGCACCATACTGTTTCCAGTATTTTTGGCGCACAAGGCTTGCAGATTCAGGGTCTAAGTTCAATCGACGAGCCACATAACCGGTCATCGATTGATTAATATAAGGAAAAATGGCCTCGGACGCATTGTGAAGTGTGTTATCTAAATCGAATAACCAAAAAGGATGGCGCATGCCAATCTTAATGTGAACGAATCATGGTGCCGAAGGCCTGCTCTGTCAAAATCTCTAAAAGTAATGAATGTTCAATGCGACCATCAATAATATGCACCGAGTTGACGCCACTCTTTGCAGCATCTAATGCAGATGAAATCTTTGGTAGCATGCCACCAGAGATAGTACCGTCAGCAAATAAGGCTTCGATTTCTTTAGCTGTTAAGTCAGTCAATAAGTTACCGCTTTTATCCATCACGCCTGGAATATTGGTCATCATGACTAATTTTTCAGCCTTTAAGATCTCAGCCATCTTGCCAGCCACTAAGTCCGCATTAATGTTGTAAGCCTGGCCGTCTTGACCAAAACCAATTGGAGAAATGACTGGGATAAAAGCGTCATCTTGAAGTGCTTTAACCACTGCAGGATTAATGGATTCGATTTCCCCAACAAAGCCGAGATCCAACATCTCACCAACTTTTTCTTTATTCGGGATCATCATTTTGCGAGCATGAATTAAGCCCCCATCTTTGCCTGTCAAACCAACGGCTTGACCGCCAAAATGATTAATTAACATCACGATATCTTGCTGAACTTCTCCACCAAGAACCCACTCAACAACTTCCATGGTTTCTTCATCAGTAACACGCATACCCTGAATAAATGTTCCAGCCTTACCAACCTTCTTTAAAGCATCGTCAATTTGTGGCCCGCCACCATGAACTACCACAGGGTTCATGCCAACTAACTTCAACAAAATGACATCGCGCGCAAAACCCTCTTTGAGGCGATTTTCAGTCATAGCATTGCCGCCGTACTTAATCACGATTGTTTTGCCGTGATATTTTTTAATGTACGGTAAAGCTTGCGCCAAAACCTCAGCCTTAACTGCTGGGGAGACGTCTTTTAGTTCAGCTATTGGAGCACTCATTCGCGGATTGTAAGTTTACTTTCTTACCTTGGCTAGAAGTTTTAAGAGAATATGTAAAAAAGGCGGCCATTAGCCGCCTTTTTGATCAAACAGCAGATTTAGAAGTTACCCTTAAGACCCACCTTAATAGCACGCGCTCCTGCAGGTGCCATATCTCTTAAAACGGATGAAGCATTTCTTGCTTCAACGTTTGTTAAGTTTTCAACCCTCATAAAAATCAGAGCTGATCTAAAACCTGGCATTGGCGTTTTATACGAGGCTCCTAAGCCCAGCATCGTGTAACTAGGTGTTGAGCCCAAGTCATCCGCATAACGGTTTTGGCGAGCAGCGTATTGAACATCAAGCTGACTTGAGTACATACCCTGGCTGTAAACCAAAGCTGAACTTAATCTCAATGGAGAAATCCTTGGTAAGGAGCCGCCAGTTGAGCGATTTTCACCGCGAACATAATCCGCCTTCCAATCCATATTGAACTCGGATGCCTTACCAAACACTCCTCTTGCAATTGGCAAGCGGCCATCCGCTTCTAAGCCATACATGCGCGCTTTGATGCCAGTGAAGTTATATTTGGGCACCATGTCACCATTTCCTGTCTCATCAAACTCACCATCTTGAATCAAGCCAATGAAATTATTGAACTCAGTGATGAATGCGCCAAAGTTTGCTCTGATTGTTTGGGTTTTAAATTTCATACCCAATTCGAGAGTGGTGCCCTTTTCCACTTGGTTGTTAGCATTACCTTGTTCATAAGTTTCTGTAGCGTGGTGCATGCCGTTAGCATATAGCTCGTAGAAAGTCGGGGCTCTTTCGGTATACGATAAGCCACTTGTTGCAATCCACCCTGAACCAAGCTCTTGGCGGTAACCCAGGGAAGCACTTAATGGTTTGAATTTTTTACTATCCACTTCAAATGGAGTTCCCTGTCCATTATCTCCACCACCCAAACTATCTACCTTCACAGACTCAACTCTCAAGCCCGCGCTCACCGCTTTACCTTTTGCAAAACCCAGCTCTTCAAACAAAAACAAAGCCATGCTATCGGTTTGAGTATTAGGAACAAACATCTGCCCGCCGGAGCTTGCGGCCGAGAATTTAAATTCTGAACCCTGCACACCCCATGCACCCTTAAGCAAACCATAAGAGGTTTGAAGGGGCGCATGTGTTCCTTCGATGCGACTATCCCAACCTTTATTTTTGAAAGTTGATTCAACAACGCCGGCAACAGATTCTTCATGCTTGTAATCTGTTGTGCTAAATGACCCTCTGATTGATTCAAAAGGGCCCATCTTGCCAGCAAGATTTCTTTGTTCACCCGCAACTGTTAACTTATCTTGCTGAAGTTTAATTCTAGTTGGGCTATTGATGTCACCCTCTTCAAATAAACCTGTACCGTAATTATTTCTATAGGTATCAATTGAGAATCCCAAAAAACCATGATCATGAGTGAGGGATACTCCAAAGGCGCCACCTTGCTGATCAGCATCGCTGTTTAATAATGAGCCTTGATTTAAAAACTCGCCACGGCCAGCTTGCTTAGGTACTTTTAGGTTATCTGTTTTTCTACTTGAGCCATCAACGTGAAGTGCAAATTGGCCATCACCAATAGAAACTAAACCAGCTGCAGATTTTTCTGTTTCTGCTCCACCCACTCTAATTTCTGCACGGCCCTCAACGCCTTTAATTGGGGCTTTAGGAATACGGTTATCAATAATATTGACGGCACCACCAATAGCACTACCGCCATACTGAAGTGCTGCAGGCCCACGAACCACTTCGATTTGCTCAACCGTTAAAGGCTCAACTGCTACCGCGTGATCATAAGAAAGTGTTGATGCATCTAAGCTTGCGCCGCCATTACTCATAATACGAACGCGATCACCATCTAAACCGCGAATCGTTGGTCGACTTGAGTTAGGACCAAAGTCAGTTGAGCTGACTCCCGGTAAACCATTCAAAGTTTGACCTAGGGTGCTACTTTGTTTTTTAGATAAATCTTCACCACGCAAAACACTCACAGGTGAAATCAAATCATTAATGTCGCCACCCAATGGGTTGGCTGTTACAACGATGGGCGCTAATGTTTGTTGAGCATTTGCTAATGAACAAATAGATAGGGTTGCCAAAATGGCGGCACTCATCTGAGTGCGAGTAAAAACTTGCATGGATATCTCCTAAAAAACACGAATGAAATAGCGCTCCACTTATGTGGAGAGCCTAATAAAAATCAAACGTGCTTAGAGGGAGGGGCCCTTGCTTCAAATGGGGCTAGTGCCTCAATTGAAATTTGATAAATCTTATATCGCTTTATAGCGGCATGCTTTGCATCAACAACCTTAAGCGCAGGCGGATGAAGAATTAAAGCAAAGCTTAAAGTCAATGAATCATAAGCAGCGCAATGGTGACTATTTGTTTCATCATGGGCTAAAGAATGGTGTGAATCGCTTATTTCTATTTTTGCAATAGTTTGCTGAAGACTCTCGGGGGCGTGATGAATGCCATGAGAAAAGCCCTGCCATTGGGCTAAAAGAAGCCCAATACAGATACAAAATAAAAAATGGGAGATGAATCGAGACTTACTCAATGCAAATTCATATGATTGATTAAGTAGGTCTTGGAGCTTAGTTGCCAAAAAGTTTTTGGCGGAGTTCGCGGCGCTCTTGCGCTTCTAATGACAAGTTCGCTGTTGGTCTTGCTAAAAGACGAGGAACGCCAATTGGCTCACCAGTTTCTTCACACCAACCATAATCCCCAGACTCAATGCTTACCAAAGATTGTTCAACTTTCTTCAGTAACTTACGCTCTCGGTCACGTGTTCGTAACTCAAGTGCATGCTCCTCTTCAATCGTTGCGCGATCAGCAGGATCAGGAACTAAAACGTTTTCACGCAAGTGCTCTGTTGTTTCGCTGGCATGCATTAAAAGATCGGCTTTTAAAGTCAGCAGCTTTGTTTTGAAAAATTCAAGCTGAGCCGCATTCATATAGTCTTTTTCAGACATTTTTAAAAGTTCAGCTTCAGTTAATGGTTTCTTGCTCATCTCATGTCCTTTCGGGACTTATTATTGGTAACTTCTAGCTTTAAAGCTAACTTACCGACTTTTAACTACTCCAAACAACCTAATTTTTATAAATAACCTTGCGCGCGAATTCTACCCCAATCCCGGCAGATTACACCAAACACGTTTCAAGACCGCCCAATAAAACATCCTTTGGCAAATCAATTCCAATAAAAACCATTCTTGTTTCACGCTTCTCATTACCCCAGGGCTTACCTAAGTCTGAGCCCATCATTTCATGAACGCCCTGAATAATCACTTTACGAGCGCCACCTTTGATATACAAAACACCTTTATATCTCAACATCTTAGCGCCGAAAACTGAAAGAATTCCGCCCAAAAAGCTTTCCAGCTTATCTGAATCAAAAGGCCGATCGCTCTTAAAGACAAAAGATTGGATCTTATCCGTATGGCTCTTTTTCATAAATTGAATGGGCTGCGCTTGACCATGATCATGATCATGGTCATGAGAGTGGTCGCAGTCGGGGCCATGAACATGTTCATGGTCGTGGTCATGTTCACAGTTATCGTGATCGTGATCCTCTTGCTCCAAGAAATGAGGGTCAATATTTAACTTGTCATTCAAGTTAAAACCTTTTAAATCCAAAACTTGCTCTAGCGAAACAGTGCCCTGTGTAATCCCTGTAATTGGAGCGCGGGGGTTCATATGCATCAAACGATGTTTGAGAGCGCCCACTGCTACCTCCGTCACAAGGTCAGTTTTTGTAATAAAAATACGATCAGCAAAACCAACTTGTTGTTGCGCTTCTTCGTGAACATCTAATTGTTGATTTCCATGTTTTGCATCAACCAGCGTCACGATGGCATCCAGCATGTAATGGCTCGCTATCTCCTCATCCATGAAAAAAGTTTGTGCAACTGGGCCCGGATTAGCAACGCCCGTCGTCTCAATCACAACACGATCAAAGCTTATTTTTTTATCTCGACGCTGCTCCCAAAGGTCATTTAGAGCAATCACTAAATCACCTCTGATAGTGCAACAAACACAACCGTTACTCATTTGCACAATTTGCTCAGAGGAGTCTTGGATCAAAATATCGTTATCAATATTTTCTTCACCAAATTCATTTTCGATCACGGCAATTTTTTTGCCATGATTTTCATGAAGGATGTGTTTCAAAAGGGTAGTTTTGCCACTACCTAAAAAACCTGAAAGTATCGTAACTGGTATTAATGCCATTCTGTAAATCCTTATTTAATCTTTAAATTATGCTGCTGTCTTTTATTATTTGCTACACACGCTGCAGCAATAAGCCTTTAAGGTAGTCCCCCTCCGGGAAGCTAGTAAGCAAAGGGTGATCGGCGCCCGATGACAAACGTTTCATAACTCTGAAGTCTAAAGCCTTATCAGAGCTATGAGCCATTGCCTCAGCCCCTGCCATAGCAATGGCTCTTTCGAACAAAGCCGAATCAACTGCACCCGAGCATGAGAAGGTAAATAATAAACCTCCCGGCTTAAGAAGCTGCATGCCCGCTCGGTTGATTTGTCTATAGGCTCCAAGGGCCTTTTCTAAATGGTGGGCAGATGGTGCAAATTTTGGAGGATCTAAAACAACGATATCAAATTGTCGCTCTTCTTTTCTGAGCTGAGTTAAAACTTCAAAAGCATCAGAGTCAATCCAGGTAGCTCTACTATCATCAAAACTATTAATAGCCATTTGTTTTTGAGCCATCGCCAGTGCATCGCCTGATGAATCAACTGAAGTCACATGTTTTGCACCGCCCTTTAAGGCTGCTAAAGAAAATCCACCTGTATAACAAAATACATTTAGCACTTCTTTGTCTTCACTTAACTGACTAAGTAAATCACGACTATCTCGCTGGTCAATATAAAAGCCTGTTTTGTGTCCTTTTAGAACATCTACCGTATAGAGAACCCCACATTCATTGATTAACACTGGCTCAGTTGGTAGCTCGCCAAACAGCGCTCCAATATGGGGCTCTAGACCCTCACGAGCACGAACAGCAGCATCTGACCTTTCAACAATTCTCTTGCATCCAGTCTGCTTTACAAGCGCATCTGTAATAGCCTCTTTCCAATGCTCCATACCGACAAATAAAAATTGACACACAAGTGTTTCTGCATACTGGTCAACTACCAATCCAGGAAGACCATCACTTTCGCCAAAAATTAAACGGATCGCATTGGTATTTTTTACCCATTGGTCTCTGTGACCAATTGCTCTAGCAATCCGCCTTTTAAAAAAAGCATGATCGATTATTTCTGACTCATCCCAGGTGAGAATCCTCACTCTAATTTGGGAGACCGGGCTATATAGACCTTTAGCAACAAACTGGCCTTCATGATTCAGTATATGAATCGTACATCCGGGATATAGCTTTCCCTCAAGGCGATCTATTGCATTTGAATAAACCCACGGGTGATGGCGGTTGAGTGGCCGCTCTTTTCCGGCCTTAAGAATTGCATTTGCCTGCATGAAATTATGTCCCGCTTTTTTTACTTTTTGCTCGTGGGTGAGCTTGATCATAGGCTTGGGCTAAATGTTGAAAGTCCAAGGCTGTATAAATTTGAGTGCTGGTGATGCTGGCATGCCCCAACATTTCCTGAACCGCACGCAAATCTCCAGATGACTGTAAGACATGGCTGGCGAAACTATGCCGCAACATATGTGGATGCACATGATTTGGCAATCCAGCTCTTACTGCTAATTCTGCCAAATGCTTTTGTACAGTTCTGGAAGAAACGCGCTTACCCTGTTTATTAATAAATAAGGGTTGAATATGTTCATGGCCCTGTTGGTGATTTTTAAAGGGGTATGCTTTATAAACTGTTACCCATTCTTGAATGGCACTGAGTGCTGCTGACCCCACGGGAACAGTCCTACGCTTTCCACCCTTTCCAAGAACCATGACCTCTCCAGCTTCAAAGTCTACCCAACCAGATGACTCATAGTCTTTAGATTGAAGTGGCTCAAGGTCTATTCCCAACAACTCTGATAGGCGCAAACCAGAGGAATACAAAAGTTCAAAAATAGCTTTATTTCTAACTCTTAAAAAATCATCTTGTTGAATATCTTTTTTTGCCGCACTTTCAACCAAATTAATAGCTCCCTCGACCGAAAGTGCTTTTGGTAATGGCTTGAGCCTTTTGGGGGCTTTGATGTCATCAAGGGGGTTATGTGCAATTAGTTTTTTTTGATTTGCTAACCACAGATAAAAGCCTCTCCAGGCAGATAATGTTCTTGCAATACTTCTTGGAGCAAGGCCTTGAGAATGAAGTCGACCCACCCAAGAGCGAACTTGATCAGATGTTAATTTAGCAATGTCTGTATGAGACTCTTGAAGTTTCTCCAACAAAACTTTTAGATCTTTTTCGTAAGCATTAATTGTGTGAGGAGAAACCTGTCGAACCACATGCAGTTCGCGAAGATATTCCTGCGCGAGCAACTGATCCATAATGACCTGCCTCAGGCGAGATGCCTTGGGCCCTTATCCTTGCTCTCGATGGATTGCAGCAACCGCCAACTCAGCGATTTGCTCTAAATAAAAACGCCCCATATCAGGCGTAAACTTTTCTTTAGATGTGCTAGCCAATAAAAGCTGCTCGTCGGTATTGGGTAAGTTAACAACAGCCAAGCTTTGTTCAGTGGGCCCGAGGTACTCTTTAAATACAGCGTCGCATGATTCAATAGGACCACAGTAATTGGGCAAACTTTTTCCAGCGATCAACTTAATTGATTCAATTCCAAAAATCTCGCCAAGGCCGCTTGTAATTACTTGGCGAACCTCAGTTGTTGACTTTGCCAATAACAGATTTTTTAACCAAGCAATCATCAAGCCTTGGGTTTTATCATTTTGACTACCGAAATTTAACATCGCCGATAAACGCTGATTAAGAGCTTGATTTTGCTCGCGCAAAACACTTAGCTGTCGCTCTTGCAGGGATATAGCTCTGTCGCCATGTGGATTTTTTAACTGAATTTCAGCTAATAAATTTGCATGCCTCTCAAAGAAACCTGGGGTGGCTTTTAACCACTCAGCCACAAGAGCCTCTTGTTCTACTTGATCCTGCGCATTTTTTTCTTGGGACATTATCAGCTCAACTTTTCTATTAATAACTTATTGACTTGTTGTGGATTGGCCTTACCTTGGGTAGCTTTCATAATCTGTCCAATCAGGGCATTAAAAGCTTTCTCTTTGCCAGATCTAAATTCTTCGACAGACTTTTGATTAGCGGCAAGAACTTGGTCAATGATTGCCTCCAAAGCACCGCTATCGCTAATTTGCTTAAGCCCTTTTTCGTCGATGATTCGATCAACCGCATCAATATCTTTGGCCTTCTCATCCCACATGACTGAGAAAATTTCTTTAGCAATCTTATTTGAAATAGTGCCATCACCAATTCGTTGGATGAGCTGCACCATTTGCTCAGCAGATATGGGTGATTGTGCTGCTGAGATGCCATCTCTATTTAAAGCCGATGCAAAATCACCAGCCATTAAATTTGCCGCAGCTTTCGCCTGATCTTTATTTAATTGATTGACCAGGCCTTCATAAAATTCAGCTGTCGCTTTTTCTTGGGTCAAAATTTGGCAATCGTAAGCAGATAAACCAAACTCAGCTTGCCAGCGACTTGCTTTCTGGGCAGGTAGTTCAGTCATGCCAGCCCTCTCTTTTTCAACCCATTCTTTTGAAATAACTAAGGGCAGCAGATCAGGGTCTGGGAAATAACGATAGTCGTTAGCATCCTCTTTACTGCGCATGCTACGAGTTTCTTTTTTATCAGAATCGTAGAGGCGAGTTTCTTGAACAACTTTTCCGCCATCTTCAATTAACTCTATTTGACGGCGAACTTCATACTGAATAGCTTCTTCTAGGAATCTAAATGAATTGAGGTTCTTAATTTCACAACGGGTGCCGAACTCTGCTTGCCCCTCCGGGCGAACTGAAACGTTGGCGTCACAGCGGAATGATCCTTCTTGCATATTGCCATCACATACGCCCAGCCAAACCACTAGGGTGTGCATAGCTTTTGCATAAGCGACTGCCTCAGCAGCGCTTCTCATATCAGGCTCTGTCACAATTTCAAGCAGAGGAGTTCCTGCACGATTTAAATCAATGCCACTTGATGGCTCACCATGTGGGCCACGAAAATCTTCATGCAAAGATTTACCAGCATCTTCCTCAAGATGTGCTCTAGTTAAATGAACTCGCTTTGGAATGCCTTCCACTAAAATATCTAAGTGACCACCCTGTACTACAGGTATTTCAAATTGACTTATTTGATAACCTTTTGGTGAGTCAGGGTAGAAATAATTTTTGCGGGCAAAAACACTAAATGGCGCTACGTGAGCCCCAACCGCCAAGCCAAAACGAATGGCGTGTGCTACAGCCTCTTTGTTTAATACTGGTAGAACGCCTGGCAGCGCTAAGTCAACTGCACACGCTTGACGATTCGGTTGAGCGCCATATTCAGTAGATGCGCCGCTAAAAATTTTTGATACTGTTCTTAGCTGCGCATGGGTCTCAAGACCAATGACGACCTCCCATTTCATGCTGCACCACCTTTCATTGCAAAAGGCGAAAGTGTTTTATGCCAATCTGTTTCTTGTTGATAAGCATGTGCGACCTGCAGCAAGCTTGCTTCTGAAAAGTAGTTGCCGATTAGCTGCAGCCCCACTGGCATTCCGTTGGCCCCAAATCCACATGGCGCACTCATGGCTGGCAAGCCAGCAAGGTTCGGTGAAAGCGTATAAATATCTTCTAAGTACATTTGAGTGGGATCAGAAGTCTTCTCCCCAATTTTTCCTGCAACAGTCGGAGCAACCGGACCCACAATGATGTCGCATTGCTTAAATGCATTTTGGAAATCTTGAGCAATAATTCTGCGAATTCGTTGAGCCTTTAGATAATAGGCATCGTAATACCCATGGGATAACACATAAGTGCCAATCAAAATTCGACGCTTTACTTCGGCACCAAATCCTTCTGATCTTGAGCGCTTATACATATCTAATAAATCGACATACTCATCAGCGCGGTGACCATAACGAACGCCGTCAAAACGACTTAGATTGCTTGAGGCTTCTGCCGGAGCAATGACGTAATAAACGGGGATAGATAACTCAGTTTTTGGCAAGGAGACATCTATACAATCGGCACCCATCTTTTTAAGATGCTCAATGGCTAATTGCACTGCTGCTCTTACATCAGATTGCAATCCATCTCCAAAATATTCTTTTGGCAACCCAATACGTAATCCTTTCAGGGGCAAAGTGGTATCTGCCATCCAAGGCTTACCAAGTTTGGCAGTGAAGTCCTCAGCCGGACGCTCAAGACTTGTTGAATCTTTAGCATCATGGCCCGCCATAGCATTCAATAACAATGCGCAGTCTTCCGCTGTTTTTGCCATCGGGCCAGCTTGATCCAAAGATGAAGCATAAGCAATCATGCCGTAGCGAGAAACTCTGCCATAAGTAGGCTTGATGCCAGTGATGCCGCATAAAGATGCGGGTTGACGAATTGAACCACCAGTATCAGTGCCTGTGGCAGCAGGGCTTAAGCCCGCAGCAATCGCAACAGCAGAACCACCAGATGAGCCGCCTGGTACACGTGAAATATCCCAAGGATTTTTTACTGCGCCTGCACTAGAGTTTTCATTTGATGAACCCATCGCAAACTCATCCATATTGAGCTTACCCAAACAAACCATGCCAGCACCTTTTGTACCCAATTTCGCAACAACGTGAGCGTCAAACGGACTCATATAGTTTGTTAAGATTTTTGATCCGGCAGTAGTTTTCCAATTTTTAGTAACGAAGATATCTTTGTGTGCAACTGGAATGCCAGTGAGTGGTGATGCCCCTGATTTAGCTAGTGCAGAATCGGCCTCTTTTGCCTGAATCATGGTTTGCTCTTCGTTTAAATCAACGAAGGCATTTAAGTCAACTGTCTCACGAATTCTATTTAGGAAGTACCCTGCTAATTCTTGCGCGCTAATTTCTTTCGCGCTAAGGGCAATTGTTAATTCTTTAATAGTTTTGGTATGCCAGGTCATTCGATCACCTTAGGCACTAAAAATAAACCTTCATGTTGTGCGGGTGCATTTTTTAAATGAGCATCACGTTGATCTTGTTCGGTGACAATGTCTTCACGCAATGGCTGAGCAATTGACATGATTTGTTCAATGGGGTGAGCCAATGGCTCAATGCCATTTGTATCAACAGCTTGCATTTGCTCAACCAATTGAAATACTTTTTGCAGCTGGCTTAGGGTGCTCTTCGCCTCCTCATCAGAGATGGCCAATCGGGATAAATGCGCTATGCGCTTAACGTCTTCGAGATTCATTTGTCCTGCTACGGTATCATTAAAGGGTTCATTAACGTATTAATTAATCTATTTTCCTACTTAAACTATGTTTGGTCTCTTTCGTAACTACTTTTCTAATGACTTAGCCATTGACTTGGGCACGGCTAACACGCTGATTTATATGCGTGATAGAGGCATTGTCCTTGATCAACCATCCGTTGTTGCAATTCGCCAAGAGGGCGGTCCTAATGGCAAAAAGACTATTTTAGCCGTAGGTCAGGACGCGAAACAGATGTTGGGTCGCGTTCCGGGGAATATTGAAGCAATTCGCCCCATGAAAGACGGTGTTATTGCCGACTTTACGATCACTGAACAGATGCTGAAGCAGTTCATCAAGATGGTTCATGAGACTAAATTGCTCAAGCCTAGCCCACGCATCATTATTTGCGTGCCTTGCGGCTCAACTCAGGTTGAAAGACGTGCTATTCGCGAATCGGCCCTTGGCGCAGGCGCCTCACAGGTTTTCCTCATTGAAGAGCCTATGGCAGCAGCTATTGGTGCAGGTTTGCCAGTTTCTGAGGCTTCAGGCTCAATGGTTGTTGATATCGGCGGTGGCACGACTGAAGTTGGCGTTATGTCGCTTGGCGGCATGGTTTACAAAGGGTCAATCCGTGTTGGTGGCGACAAGTTTGATGAGGCTATTATTAATTACATTCGTAGAAACTACGGAATGTTAATTGGTGAGCAGACTGCTGAATCCATCAAGAAGACCATTGGCTCAGCCTTCCCAGGCTCAGAGGTTCGAGAGATGGAAATCCGCGGCCGCAACCTATCTGAAGGTATTCCAAGAAGCTTCACCGTTACAAGTAATGAAATTCTTGAGGCGTTAACTGACCCTCTTAATCAAATTGTTACAGCTGTTAAGGTTGCCCTTGAACAAACCCCGCCAGAATTAGCCTCTGATATCGCTGACAGGGGCATGATGTTAACTGGTGGCGGTGCATTACTTCGCGATCTTGATCGTTTGTTGCTTGAAGAAACAGGTTTGCCTGTCCATATTGCCGAAGACCCACTAACCTGCGTTGCCAGAGGCTCAGGTATGGCTTTAGAGCGCATGGATAAATTGGGCGGCGTGTTCTCACAAGAATAATTTAACTAAGCAGCTACTAACATTTAAGTGCAGCTTAGTTCCCCGCCCCTCTTCAAGCAAGGTACTCCAGCCCTTTTAAAGCTGGCTGGTTGCCTTGTTGTTAGCTTGACCTTAATGATTGTTGATTACCAATACAAGGCTTTAGGTGAAGTGCGCTCGATTGTTAGCTACCTCCTTACCCCCCTTGAAAATGTCATGCTTTTACCTCGAGGGGTCATTGAGGGTAGCTACGACTACTTAACAACAAAAAGCTCCCTTGAAGAGCAAAATGAACTTTTGGTTAAAAGGGTGGCCGAGCTAACACTTTTAGCAAATCAGTCTGAATCTTTGATGTCTGAGAATTCACAGCTTCGCAAACTAATAGGCATTCAAGAGCAAACGCGATTCAAGATTCTCATCTCTCAAATTCTTTATAGTCCGAGCAATCCAATATCTCAGAGGGTAGTCATAAACCGTGGCGCAAGTGATGGGATCAAAGAAGGTCAGGGTGTCTCTGACCACCAAGGAATTGTTGGGCAAGTTGTTCGTGTTTTAGAAAACAAATCAGAAGTTGCTCTTTTAGATGACAGAGACATGGTTATACCGGTTCAGGTCAGCCGTAACGGCACTAGAGGCGCCCTTTACGGTAACGGTAGGGGTCAGTCACTAGAATTGCGCCACATGGCAGCATTAACTGATTTACAGGTGGGCGATGTTTTGATGACCTCTGGCATAGACGGTGTTTACCCTCCTGGTTTTCCGGTTGCTACGATCGAAAAAATAGACAGGAACATTGATAAAAACTTTGCTCGCATTTACTGCGCGCCCATCGGTGGCGTTAATCGTTTTCGACATGTCATGATCCTTTTTTATGACTCAGGATTTGGATCAAGACCAGCACCTCAAGAAATTAATAAACCAGTTAATAACAAGCCTAATAGCCTTTATCGAGGTAAACCGTGATAGAAAGTGGTTACATACTTCGACCAGCAAGCCCTTTATTTATAGGCTTTAGTTTGTTTGCTGCGCTATTACTAAACTTTCTTCCATTAGGCGGAGGGGCCTGGGTGCCAGACTGGTTGCTAATCTGTATCGTTTTTTGGACCATTTATCAGCCCAAAAGAGTGGGGGTTGTATGGGCTTTTACATTGGGTCTCATTATGGATGTCCATAACGCGAGCCTATTTGGCCAACATGCATTTATGTACCCATTGGTAGCTTACTTTGGTATTTATTGGCAGCGAAGAGTTCTTGGGTTTTCAAGACCGCAACAAATGTTGCATTTATTGCCTCTTTTTTTAACAGCCTCTATTTGGCCATTGATTGTTCGTTGGGTATCGGCGGGCGATCTTCCCATATGGGCATGGGCTAGCCTTTTCTCAGCATTTATAGAGGCCGCCCTCTGGCCCGCTGCTGTTTGGCTTTTATTAGCACCGCAAAGAAGACCTACTGATGTTGACCTTAATAGACCACTTTGATTTAGGTCATGAAGCGCTTTAATAAACCTCAACCCACCGTTAGGTCGTTTCAAGAGCGTCTTTCTGTGGCGATGATTTTTGTTTTAATTTGCTTCGCCATTTTATTGGCGCGTTTTGTTTGGCTTCAAGTGATCACATATAGCCGACACTCTGTAGCCGCTGAAAATAATCGTATTGCATTAATTCCTATTCCAGCAAATCGAGGCTTAATAACGGATAGAAACGGTGTTGTGATTGCCAGAAACTATTCTGCCTATACCTTAGAGATAACGCCCGCGCAAATTGAAATGGACGTCAATACTCTGCTTGATGAGTTGTCTGAGGTCGTTGATATCCAGGCAAAAGATCGTCGTAATTTTTTAAAACTATTTAAAGAATCAAAAACTTTTGATTCTTTTGCGATTAGAACGCTACTCACTGATGCGGAAGTGGCGAAGTTTACAGCCCAACGCTACAGATTTCCTGGCGTTGATATTCAAGCGAGGCTATTTAGACAGTACCCATATGGAGAGCTTGGCTCACACTTGATAGGCTATATCGGGCGAGTTTCTCAGAAAGATCGTGAAAAGTTAATTGCTGAACTTGACTCTAGCAAGAGTAAAGAAGATGACTGGGAGCAGCGCAAAAATATCAATTTATTAGGCATGCCTTACATAGGCAAGGTGGGCGTTGAACAAAGCTATGAGCAAGCTCTCAGGGGCTCCCCTGGTTTTGAGCAAGTTGAAATAACTGCTGGTGGTAGAGCCGTTAGAACTCTCTCAACATCATCCTCAACGCCAGGTAAGAATTTAGTTCTATCCATCGATATCAAGCTGCAATCAATAGTTGAGGAGCTCTACGGCAAAAGACGCGGGGCTTTTGTTGCAATTGAGCCTAAAACAGGTGACATACTTGCATTTGTATCAAAGCCCAACTTTAATCCAAATGACTTTATTGAAGGTATTGATCCCAATACTTGGAAAAATTTAAATGAGTCTATGGAGAAGCCCCTTTACAACCGCCCATTAAAAGGCATTTACTCGCCAGGATCTACCTACAAACCTTTCATGGCTTTGGGTGCTCTTGAAACTGGCAAGCGTACGCCTAGCCAATCAATTGCGGATCCCGGCCACTTTACTCTTGGTAACCATACCTTCAGAGACGACAAGGTGGGAGGTCATGGCACCGTTGATATGGCTAAATCAATCGTAGAGTCTTGCAATACTTATTACTACCAATTATCTAAGGACATGGGCGTTAACTTAATGCATGACTTCATGAAACCATTAGGCTTTGGTCAACTTACTGGCATTGATCTAATAGGTGAGTCAAGAGGTGTGTTGCCATCAACCGATTGGAAGATACGTACTTTCAAAAACCCTGAGCAACAAAAGTGGTTTGAGGGTGAAACCATTTCGCTGGGGATTGGTCAAGGTTATAACAACTTCACCATTTTGCAACTTGCTCATGCAACGGCTAACGTTGCTAACCAGGGTATGGTTATGAAACCACATTTAGTTAAATCAATTGAAGATCCAATTTCTCGAGAAAAGAAAATAACGGTTGCTCAGGAGAGTTACAAAATTGATTTAAAGAAAGAGAACATTGATGTCATTACCAGCGCCATGGTTGACGTCAATCGATTTGGCACATCAGCGGCAGCATTTAAAGGTGCAAGCTATAACGCCGCAGGTAAAACTGGAACTGCTCAAGTTTATAGCTTGAATTCAAAAACCTATAATCATGGCGCAACCCCAGAAATGCTTCGCGATCATGCTTTGTATATTGTTTTTGCCCCAGCAGAAAATCCTAAAATTGCTATTGCCATGGTCGTTGAAAATGCTGGATTTGGTGCGGCACACGCAGCGCCGATTGCAAGAAGAGCTCTTGATTATTACCTTGAGGGGCGTTGGCCTAAGGAGGTTCCAGAATGGAAAAACGCTCCTTAATTAGTAGAATTGATTTTCTGTGGCACGGCTTAGATAAGACCTTGGGTCTTGTTATCCTAGCCTTAGTCATCATTAGTATCATCACATTTATTTCAGCTAGTAGTGGCGCTCCAGTCAAATTAACTGATCAGGCTCGTAATCTTATTTTGGCTTATGGGGTCATGTTAATTGTTTCTAGAGTTCCTCCTAAGTGGTTGGAACGATCAGCAGTTTGGCTTTATGCAATTGGTATTGCATTGCTCTTAGCGGTAGCCGCTTTTGGTTTAATTAAAAAAGGGGCACGGCGTTGGGTAAATGTTGGGGTAGTTATACAACCTTCTGAAATTTTGAAAATAGCAATGCCTATGATGCTAGCTTGGTATTTTCAAAAAAGGGAAGGGGTTGTTAAAAATTTAGATTATGGTGTTGCTGCGTTACTACTAGTTTTACCTGTAGCTCTGATAGCAAGACAGCCTGATTTAGGCACAGCATTGCTAGTTTTAGCCGCTGGTCTTTATGTCATCATTTTGGCGGGCTTTCCTTGGAAGTTCATTATTCCTGTTGTTGGATTTGGGGTATTTTGTATTCTTCTTATTTTGATTTTTGGTGGCTATATTTGCGAGCCACAAATCAAGTGGTACTTCTTACATGACTATCAGAAACATCGTGTTTGTACATTACTAGATCCAGGCACAGATCCTTTGGGGAAAGGATTCCATACCATTCAATCCATCATCGCAATTGGCTCTGGCGGACTATTTGGTAAAGGATGGCTCAATGGTACTCAGGCACATCTAGAGTTCATTCCAGAAAAACATACTGACTTCATCTTTGCTGTTTTCTCTGAAGAATTTGGACTCCTTGGCAATGTCATCCTATTAGGTTTATTTACTGCTCTGATCCAAAGAGGCTTTGCTATTTCATCAAGTGCCCCCACTCTATTTACTCGACTGCTTGGTGGTTCAATAACCATGATTTTCTTCACCTATGCATTTGTTAATATGGGTATGGTCAGCGGCTTATTGCCTGTTGTGGGGGTACCCTTGCCATTTATTAGTTATGGTGGCACCGCATTAGTAACTCTTGGTATTGGTGTTGGGATACTGATGAACATACATCGTCACAGAAGACTCGTGCAAAGTTAAATAATTTTAAAAGCAAATAAGCAAATAAAAAAGCCCAGCATTGCTGGGCTTTTTTAGAGCAGCCGTTTTTATTTACGCTTGTTAACCGTATCTTTAAATGCCTTGCCAGCTGTGAACTTAACTGTTTTTGCAGCAGCAATCTTAATGGCTTCGCCAGTTTTAGGATTGCGACCCATGCGAGCTGCACGCTTGCCTGAGCTAAATGTGCCAAAGCCGATTAATTGAACGTTGTCACCTTTGGTAACTGCTTTTTTGATCGTATCCATGACTGAATTGAATGCTAATTCTGCCTTGGCTTTTGATAATTCTGATTCTTCTGCAATCGCTGCAATAAGTTCTGCTTTATTCAAGTTGTACTCCTTTTAAAATCTTAATGGGGTAAGTGTGGCATAGATAACTATGCCTTAGAAATTGTAACCATTTTTTACAATAGATTCGGTATTTTTGTTACAAACCTTAAATTTGATATGGCTTGAAAATATAATTTCCAGTACATTTAGATATTCTATGTTCCTGACATTCTTTAATCCACTAATCATATTAATATCAAGTCTTTTGTATGGCTTGAGCTTTAGTATTAATACCTATTTTTTAGATGACTTTAGTCATTCGCTTGGTATTTCTTGGATATTCTTGCCTGCCGGTCTTAGGCTATTACTAACCCTGATGTTCGCAAGTAGTGGGGCTATAGGGATAGCCATTTCATCGATATTGATCGGTATATTTTTTTACTTTGAGGGCTTAGTGCTTGGTATTGGTGCCGGCATCATAAGTGGCCTGGCTCCATTTCTAGCACGGTATCTAGCTTTTAAAGGTATGGACTTAAAGACCAACTTAGATACCTTAAACGGTCCAAAGTTAATTAATTGCATACTGATCTACTCTTTAATTAGCCCTTTACTTCATCAAGCTCTTTTTACAGCTCTTAATCCAGATAATCCTTTTTTAGAAAATTTAGGCGTCATGATTATTGGTGATTTGATTGGGACAGTCATTGTTGTCTATGTTGCAAAGTTAATTATTTTTAGAATCAAAAATCGTTCGACTATAAGTTAACCTCAAACAAAACCATCTGAACTGTAGTGCTATGAGATGATTTAAGATAGCAACTTCTTTCAAAAGAAGAGAGCACTTATGCAAACCAAAGACAAAAGTTTCCTCAAAAAGGAAACTCCATTAAATGAAGCGCCTAAAATCATTGATATCAAACCGCTTATGGGCGAGCTTAACTATGTTGATTTACTTCATGAGGGCGAAACCTACAGGCTTCGTGTTACAAAATTTAGAAAGTTAATTCTGACTAAGTAAATTTATTCAGCAACAACCACATCAGTAATGTAATGTCCCGTATCCCCAAAGCAACTAAATGGAACACCCACGTGCTCTTCATACACAAGAGTTACTCGTTTACCCATGCTTTGATTAATTTTTGTAACCACCTTGTCATCGTGAACTGTAAAGTTAAACTTTTCAGTTAGGGTTCCTGGCATATTAATCATAGCCAATTCACCCTCCCAAGTTTTGCATACCCAACCTTTTTTGGAGATTTTTTGAACATATCCGGCGCGCTCACCCACAGAATAACTCCAAGTCAGGGTAGCCCAAGTATAAAAAGTAAGCAGCAGAATTGCCAAGATGATTAATGTAATAAAGCGCTTCATTTTTTCTCCAGAGGAACGTCATTCCAAGTAGGGTATTTTTGCATAACCCCAGTAAATAAGGGGGATTCAAGATGATGGATAAGCCATTTATTTAACTCATGAAATCCTGAGTTAGCAAACCAAACTGGATCCACCATCGAAAACTGTCTAATAAACGGAAAGATGGCGATATCAGCAAGCGATATCTGATTTGACACTAAAAACTTATTCTTGGATAAACGCTGATTCATTGGTTCAACAAATAACTCTACTGCAGTTTCAAGAACTTCAGAATGGGCTTGATAGCCCTCACCCAGCGCTCGCTCAGGATATTTATAACTATCCAATAGCTTTTTAAATGGGCCATCGTTTATATCGATAAGGTAGGCTATCTCTGGCTTTAAGTCTGTTGGATACCACGCATCAGGATCATGCTGCGCAATAGCCCACTTCATGATCTCTAAGCTTTGCTCAATGACCAAATTACCCCGATGAAAAACTGGGACCGTTCCCTTTGGTGAAATACTCAACATAGAGGTCGGCTTTTCTCTTAAAGAAATCTCTCTAATTTCTACCGGTATTTGAGAATAGCTAAGCGCCATTCTTGCCCTCATGGCATACGGGCATCGTCGATAAGAATATAAGACTGCGCTCATTTGACTTTGTTCTGAAATATCTAACCTTGGGGCTTTTTATTTTCAAGCATTTTCACTAACGCATATATGGCTTTTTGGTTTGGCACATCTAAACCATATTGAGTTGCTTTCTGAATGATTAACCCGTTTAGATAATCTATCTCCGTTGGCTTCTGACGCATAAGATCTTGAGCAGTCGAGGATTTTTGACCCGCCATTGTTTTAGCAATTTGCTCATTAACCATCTTTGCATCTGCTGCAGAGATATCAATACTTTCATGATGGGCAACGAGCAGAAATTCCGCTGTAAGGTCATCAATTAGCTTCTTAATGTTTTCTTGTTGAGCCATTTCACCGTAACTTATCTGGCCAATGGCTGATATACCGTTATAAGAACAGTTCACCAAAAACTTTAACCAAAGTTCCCGCTGAATGTCCTCTGAAATAGTACAAGGAACATTAGCATCTAAAAATAAATTAGATATTTTCTGAAGTTCTGATGAGGCCAGTTCACTTTGGCCTATATTGCCAATAATCAACTCTCCCCGACCAAAATGTTTAACGTGGCCGTCACCGCTCATGCTTGTCGCAACGTAAACCACAGCAGGGTAAACTTTATTAGAAATTACTTGGCTAATTCTTTCGGTGTTATCAACACCGTTTTGTAAACTCAAAATCAAAGCGTCAGGATTAATCAAAGCTTTGATTTCTTGCATGGCACTCTTAGTGTCTGGTGATTTAACGCAGACTAAAATAAGGTCAGCATCTGCCACACCCTCTATCGTGCTGCTGGCATCCATAGCAATGTGCTCTTGAAAACTCTGACACTCCATAAATAAGCCATGTTTCTTGATGGCATTTACATGATTGTCACGAGCAATTAAAAGAACATTTTTTCCAGAGCGGGCCAGCATTCCACCAAAATAGCAGCCGACTGCACCAGCGCCAAGAACCACAATTTTTTTGATTTCTTTTTTCACCTGTGGCTCCAGCTTCTATTTAGTTAATCTAGATTATAGGATTAGTAAGCACATGAGGTATTTATAAAATAAAAGTCGCAATAGTATCTCCGCGTCTAAAAACTAATACTTAGCAGAGTTTATCTATTTACTTTACGATCTTATACATAACAACTATATAAAAAAGGATTAAATATGAAAGCTCTATTAGTTAACCCCAGTCTAAAAGAAGTAATGGAAATAGAAATTGAGCCCACTTTGGGGGCCATCCAAGATTTAATTGGTTTTAAAACTGTTGCCTCTGATGAGATTGATGATAATTTTGATCAACTATTTTTTGATGAAGAATGCTTTATTCGACAACAAGATCAAGTGGGTCGCTTCAAAGTTGATAACTTAGCGCCGATTCTTGGCATGGGCGTGATTGTTAATACAGTAGATTCTAAGGCTTTCAATTCACCAAAAGTAAGCTTGTCAGATTTGATCAAGCGCGTAACGTTTCTTTAAAAATGGGTATCCACAAAAATAGTTATCTGATTGAGATCTCTGATGGCGTTGTATTAATAAAAAACCAAAATACAACTCTTGGTTACTGTAGATTTACGCCATTTGGTGATATTGAGTATATCTACGTTAACCTTGCCTATCGGAGGCAGGGTTATGGTTCAATGCTTATCAATGAAGTAAAAAAAATCACCGGCGGAATTGGTAAGATTCATGATCCTATTTCACTCCTTGGTACACAATTTTTTAAAGGTCTAGGCATCCAGTAATATGAATATCAATTCAGACTTTACTCAAAAAGTAGTTATTCAAACTTATGATGCAGAGTGGGCAGCTTCCCCAGCGACGGGCGTTTCTAGAAAATATTTGGATCGCATTGGTGATGAGCTAGCTCGAGCCAGTTCTATTGTGCTCTACGCACCAAACTCATCTTTTGAAACTCATAGCCATGATGGTGGCGAGGAAATCCTTGTTTTAGAGGGGATGTTTTCAGATGAGAATGGCGACTACCCTACTGGCACTTATATTCGAAACCCACCAAATAGTTTGCATAGCCCCTACTCAAAAATGGGTTGCACTTTGTTTGTAAAGTTACGACAGTTTCATCCAAGCGATGAGGCAACCGTTAGAGTAAATACGCGCAACTCACCATGGCACCCTGGCCTTGTTCCAGGATTATCTGTTATGCCTCTGCATAACTTTGACGGTGTTGGTACTGCTTTGGTTCATTGGTCTCCAAATACTATATTTAATCCTCATGTTCATCCTGGTGGTGAAGAGATCTATGTTCTCAAGGGTGTCTTTTATGATGAACACGGCTCATATTCTGAGGGATCTTGGATACGTAGCCCAAGGTATAGCAAGCATGCGCCGTTTACAAAATCAGAAGGTGCGTTAATTTATGTGAAAACAGGACATCTTGATAATTAAATTATTTAATTGAAAAAACCACCCGAAGGTGGTTTTAGTATTTGTAACAAGCTAACTTACTTAATAAGGCCACACGCAATTCTTGGACCAGAGTTGCCGGCTGGTTGAGATTTATAATCATCTGGATCGCGATGAACAACTACAGATCTTCCCAAGATTCCATTTGCCCCATTATTAATAGCAAAGCCACTTAGCTTGGCTGAATAAGTTGCATTGCCATTGCCATCTGATTTGATGTTTGGCATATCTCCAGCATGATGCGCCCCGCTTCCAGGCATTCCATGAGTCTTTCCATCAGGATTGAAGTGGCCACCCGCGCTGACAGCATCAGCAGAAGAGCAGTCTCCTTTTTCGTGAACATGAAAACCATGCTCTGAATTTGGCTTCAAACCAGAAAAGTTTGCAGTTACTAAAACATCCTGTCCTTGCCATACAAAATTAACTGTACCTTTAGTCATAGACCCTGATCGTGAGTCCATAGCTGCTGCCGCTTTTTGTCCTGTACCGCGCTCAGCAGATTGACATCCTACTAAAGATAAAAGCGCTACCAAGCTTATTGATAAAGTAGATCGTTTCATATTAACTCTCCTGATTACGGTAAGATTATTGAGTAAATAATTCTCGCACTTTTAATCTGCCAACGCACATAAATTAGGGTTTCTACTAGCAACAATAAATTACCCAGGGCCTATTATGCAAACTCTATCTCCTGCAGTTTTTATAGCAGTGGCTGAATAAAAGCAAACCACCCGCCTATTAACAATAGAAACAAACTAATTAGATAAATACTCAGTGATACTTTACGAGTTTTTAAGCATGCCTGTCTTAACGCAGGATCTATTGGGCATGGAGCATAACGATTTCGTAATTGGAAGACCCCGCCCATAATCATTAATAAAGAACTTATAAGAAAAATAAATTCTTTATTCTCGCTTACCCAAACAATCTGAGGAAATACTGCTACTAGTGACGCAAGCGTTGCACCTGCTCCCAAACTGACAAGCAAAGCAGGCAACGCACAACAGATTAAAGTGCTTGTACTTGCAAAAAGAGAAACAACCGAGCTTAAATACGGCTGTTTAATAATAGGCGAGTCATCTTGACTCATTTCTTACCTTTCATCTGCTCTCTAAACTGAGCCACTGTTTGTGGAATATTTTCAATGCTCACAACGTCATAACCAGAATCGGTAATCTCCTCTTTGATTAATTTTTCATTGAGAGTTTTTCCCTCTTTTGCTTCAACTACCACAACCTTATTTTTCAAATCAACCAGCACCGCTTTAGTTTCATCGAGTTTTAGCAAGCTCTTTTCTATACCCTGCGCACAAAATGAACAAACCATTCCATTAACAGTTACCTTCATACTTGCTAAAGTTGCCTGACTAAATCCAAATAAAGAAATTGCGAATATAAAATTAATAAATTTCATTTTTATCATCCTAGTAGTTATACATAAAGTTAAAACGAAGCTTGCCATCTAAATTAGCGCCGGCTTCAATAAAATAGCGATTGTGAATAATGCGAAGCATTGGGGTGTACTCATACTGCTTTGATACAAATGTCATTCGCCTAGCTTCTATGACAATCCAAGGCTGTGGTTCGTCATAATCAACTTCATAAAATGATGCTCCAAGCCTTGCTGTTGTGATATTGCTAGAAGCACCATCTGTTAAATAAACTCTCGTCGATGCCATAGAGTAAAAGCGTGTCGTTTCATAATCAACCTGAAGGCCAGGTGAAGTCACTGTCTTTGATCCTTCAAACGTATTTCCGGTCATCGAACCTAGGCCTCCAATGAACCAAATATTAGCTTGGGCATTGGGTAAATTCCACCGGGCAAGCTTTCGGGTATAAACCGCTTCAGCACTTTGTTGCTTTAATCGGGAGTCCTCTGTTTGCATAGCGCCAACGGAAATGCCGAATGCATCATTTGCTGTAGTGGAATAATTAACCGACAACTCCTGAAATGTTTTGCTCAGATCGCTCATTGCCATCCAGCTATTTTTGTAACCCAGAGGGGCGGCATTTAGCTGTGTCGCACAACCCATGATTACGAAAAAAAGAGCTTTAAGAGATACGGCTGTTTTCATTTCAACTTCTCAATAGTTGTGATGTTAAGCGCACCATCTTCTACTTTAAATTGAAACCGTACTTTATCTCCTGGACGATAGGTTTCTAAATTCAGCTCCTTAGTTGTACCGAACGGCATTGTCATGGCATGCATTTTGATACTAGGAATATATTCGTGCTTAAGCACAATTCGATCGCGGGACGGATCAATCCTAATAATTTCACCATTTATCCATTCCGGATTTGCAAAGGCATAAGATGAGATCAAGCAAAATAAAGCAATAATAAATTTTTTCATAAAACTCTCCAAAGAAATTGATGCCCAGTTTTTGGGCGGACTTATCCTAGGGAGTTAAAGAATCGGCGGCTTATTTGGCGCAGGCGTTTGATGGCTTATAAAAAAAGTCTTGCCACCACTAAAAGTTAATACATAAGAGATTGGTGATTCAGGTAATTGGTATGAGAAGTGCGCAAAACTCATGCAAAGCACACAGGAATTGCAATCCGTTCCAACGGTTTGATTATGATCTTGAGGGCTATCTGTGGATGATGTTTTAGCTTCTTGGTGACAAGGGTGAGGGGACGTATTACCTTCAGCACTTGCCACAACAGCTGTATGCTTAAATGACATTTCAACAACTGCCCAAGCGTGCAGGGGTGCAAGAAGGATAAGAAAGATAAGAATAAGTTTTCTCAACATGAGCTAAATTTACCACTTTTCAAGTAAGCTCGCTGAACCCTTAAAATCCGCCAAGTTAAACTCAATAAAACAAGTTGTTTTAAGTAATATCCATATAATTAGCCAGGAACATCCCCTTAAGGCCGACATGACTTGGATTATTACCAAATACTTATTAACCGCCGGAATAGTCGTATTTGTTTCTGAAGTTGCTAAGCGAAGCGATAAGTTAGGTAGTTTTATTACGGCTCTTCCGTTGATAACAATCTTGACGCTTTTGTGGCTGTATGTTGACAATCAACCAGAAGAAAAAATAGCAAATCACGCCTACTACACCTTCTGGTATGTAATTCCCACATTACCGATGTTTTTACTTTTTCCCTACCTGCTTCCAAAGTTAGGATTTGGAATATCCATGGGTATATGCGTTGTGGTGACAATCATTTTCTTTGGGCTATTCACACTACTATTAAAAAGTTTTGGAATTGAACTGATATAAGCTTGTTGGGTTCGGGCCAAATTGAGCGAGGTTGAATATGCTTATGCCCGTCTTATTAAAGAATTTTTAATTTCAACTATATAAGTGTCATAAGCTAGAGTTAGTATTGCTAAATCACCACTATTTTTATATTTTCTAAATATGCTAATTAATTGCGCCTCTTACCAACATGGTAAAAAAATCGCCGATATAAATATTGAGCATATTAGTAACCATCTTGCCAATAAAGATTCTTTTGTTTGGGTAGCACTACTTGATCCAACTGTAGATGAAATTGCCAAAATGAAAGAAGAATTTGATCTTCATCCCCTAGCCGTAGAAGATGCTCTCCTTGGTCATCAAAGACCCAAGATTGAAGAATATGGCAATAGCCTATTCGCAGTAATTCAGGTGCTGAAGTACGAGGATGATATTTTAGTTGGGGAGTTAGATATTTTTGCGGCATCTGACTACGTTCTATCTGTTCGCAATCGATCTAATGTGCAGTTTTTGGGAGTGCGAGAGCGTTGCGAGCAAGAACCTGAACTACTAAGTCAAGGTTCAGGATTTGTTCTATATGCCCTTATTGATGCTGTAGTAGATCAATATTTCCCCATCATTGAAAGACTTGAAGATGAGCTTGATGATATTGAAGAATCTATTTTTGATCAGCGGTCTACTAAATCCAATATCGAACGATTATTTGAACTTAAAAGAAAAGTGATGGTGGTAAAACATGCTGTCTCTCCCCTAATGGAGGCAGTTGGCAAGTTATCTAGCGGGCGAGTTCCTCCAGTTTGCGCCAATAGCACTGAATACTTTCGAGATATCTTAGATCACTTAACTCGCATTAACTCTGTTATTGAGAGCATACGAGATGCTATTGGCACAGCCATTCAAGTGAGCCTATCCGCGATTGCTCTTGAGCAAAATAATATTCAAAAACGTCTTGCTTCTTGGGCGGCTATATTCGGTGTGGCAACAGCCTTTGCTGGAATCTGGGGAATGAACTTTGAACAGATGCCCGAATTAAAATGGGATTGGGGTTATCCAATTGCCGTTGGCATTATCGTATTTGCTTGCTCATTCCTTTTCTGGCGCTTTAAGCGATCAGGCTGGCTATAAGTTTGTCTTTTTAAGACGCTAGGGATATTCTAGACTGACGAAACTTCATTCGCCAAGCCGTAAAAGAAAATAGCCCAACAAGTGGGCTATATAGAATCTTGGTGGCCCGGGGCGGAATCGAACCACCGACACAAGGATTTTCAATCCTCTGCTCTACCGACTGAGCTACCAGGCCAAATAAGAAGGTGATTATAGCTTAACTTAAAGGGGCGGCAAAGTATTGTTAAACCCCTTAATAGTTCCCATAAAGACGCTACCAGGCGTAAAAAAGACTTTTAGCCTAGAGTGATGTACTTACAGAACAATTAGGGGTAAGCATGTCAATCAAAGTAATGGGTTTAATTAAAGTAATCGATGTGCTCGCGTTCGAAGAATATAGAAGCCAGGTTTCTCAAACCATTGAGCTTTATGAAGGAAAGATACTTACAAGAGGAGTCAGATCTGAAACTTTTTGGAATCAACTCAACTGCGAAGAATTTGATGATTTTGTTGAGATTGAATTTAAGAGCCAGGCTGCTGCTCATAACTGGGTGAGCAGTCCTGAATATAAGGCACTTCTTCAGGTGAGAACTAAGGCGATGAAACTCACATTATTTTCAGTTGTTACTTAAAGATAACGCTCTCATTAATCGCCTTTGTAAGACCCAACATCAATCCCTAAAGCTTTTAATTTTCGATAAAGATGGGTTCTCTCTAGACCTGTTTTTTCCGAGACTCTCGTCATGCTGCCACCAGCTTGCTCTAAGTGATATTCAAAATATGCTTTTTCAAAAAGATCTCTTGCTTCACGAAGTGGCAATTCAATATACGAAAAATTAAATCTTGTTGAGTCAATAGTTGTTTCAGTTAACTGATCGCCATCTAGTTTGATGACAGTATCGGTTACAGTCGTTATTTCAATTCTCTTCTCTACATGGAGGCTTTCTTTGGGGGGTGCATTTGCCAAAGCATGCTCAACCGTCTTAAGAAGTTTTTGTAATGCGATAGGCTTTTCTAAAAAATTAACAGCGCCTATTCTGGTTGCTTCAACAGCAGTATCAATAGTAGCGTGACCCGACATCATGACTACAGGCATGGTTAACTGCCCATTACTGGACCATTCTTTTAATAAGGTAACGCCATCAGTTTCCGGCATCCAAATATCTAAAAGCACCAAGTCTGGCTCTAGAGCATTTCTGGCATTTCTGGCCTCATGGGCATTTTGAGCAGCAACAACGGTATGCCCTTCATCGGTCAATATTTCATTGAGCAACTCCCGAATACCCATCTCATCATCCACTATAAGAATACTTGCCATAACTAACCTTGCTTCACTAATTGATTGAAATAGATAGACACCTCGGCACCTATCACATGATTTTGATCCATTCGGTTACGTAATTCAATTCTGGCGCCATGCTCATCAATAATTTTCTTAACTGTTGCTAACCCTAGACCGGTGCCTTTAACTTTCGTTGTTACATAGGGCTCAAAGGCTCTACTTAATATTCTGCTTGCAAATCCAGCGCCCGAATCGAGAATACTTAATTTCACAATCCCTAGTTCAGAAGAACTATTTGTGGGGGATGGCAGAAATTCTGTTTTTATTAAAATAGAAAATTCGCTGTTTTTATGTGCTTCCAGGCTTGCATCCAAAGCATTTTGAACCAAGTTATGAATCACTTGTCTCATTTGTGTTGGATCTGCAGAAATCTCTGGGCACGCTTTATCAAGATCTGCTTTTACAGGGCTACCCTCATAAAGACCCAGAACATCAATCACTAAATTATTGATTGATAAGTTTTGTAAGTTTGCTTCTGGGGTTTTAGCAAAATCCCTAAAGTCATTCACCATCTGCTTCATCGCCTCAACTTGAGTGATGATATTGGCAGTACTTCTAGTTAAAAATTCCTGCTGACTTGGATCTAGTTGGCTATTTAATTTTTGTTGAATTCTTTCGGCCGATAACTGAATGGGTGTTAATGGATTTTTAATCTCATGCGCCAATCTGCGCGCAACTTCGCCCCAAGCAATTGATCGCTGCGCGGTTATTACTTCAGAAATATCGTCAAAAACAACAATCAATAAATTATTCGGTAGTTTCGTACCTCGAACCAACAAGGTAATGCCGTGCTCATGTTGATGATCTTTTGACTCCTCACCTAAGATAATTTGTTTTTGCCAATGTCCAGAAGGATCGTTTCTGGATATCTCATGCTCACGAAAAGCTTCTTTAACAGCTTTATCAAATGCCATAAGCTTTGGTATGCTCTCCAAAGTTTGGCCAACGCTTTGGCTAAGAGACATCTCAAAAATACGCTCAGCCCCAGCATTTGAAAGCACCAAACGGTGGTTGACATCCAGAACGTATACACCGGCCGTTAAGTTTGAAAGAATGCTTTCTGAAAATGCTTTTGAATCTTCTAAAGAGTTTCTGGCGTCAAGCAATTGCTTGGTCATGACATTAAATTGGCGGGTTAACAAACCTAATTCGTCACCCGTATTAATTTCAGGCCTTGGGGAAAGATCTCCCTCCGCAACAGCTTTGGTACCTTTAAGTAACATGATAAGTGGATACGCTAACTGCCTCCCAAGTAATAAAGCTAGAGTCATTGCGATAAATAATGCTAGGAACAATGCAATCGTTAAGGTTCCGATATACATTTTTCGTAATCCCGACCTCCCAAGTGCCTTTTCTTGATACTCGATATAGGCCTCTTGAACTGATAGGGCGTTATTACTTAAACTTTCTGGCATATCTTTTACCAATAAGAGATATCGATCCTCTGATTGGTTTTTAAAGTTAAAGCCGCCGCCTGTATTTAATGCGGCTTGTTGTAGGGGGATAAGCAATTTAATTCTATATGTTGATTTTTCAATTTCTCGACTAGGCTCATCAATCTCGACCAACTGCCCTAGTGATCGAGCTTGAGCTAATTTTTCGCTAGCTGCCATTTGAGTGACAAATGAATTTAAATCTACACTCGCGCTGGCAATTGTTTTAGGGCCTGATGCAAATATGGCCAACTCTTTCAGATCCATTTGTTGACGCTGTCTGGAGAGCAATATAGTCAAACCACCCTCACCAGATTTTCTTGAGTCAGTCTGAATCGTGCTTACGAGCTCGCGACCCTTGCTTAGTAAATCCGCTTTTGAGATTTCAATAGTCGTGCGCCCAAGATTCAAGCCCGCCTCTAAAGCTCCCTCCACTTTCACATCAAACCAAGATTCAATACTTCTTGATACAAACTGTAAAGAAACGCCGTATAAGATTGCCCCAGGTAGGACCCCAACTAAAGCAAAAAACATGGCTAGTTTGGCAATTAAGCGTGCGCCGAAATATTTTTGCCGCCACCGAACAGTAATTGTGATCACTAGAATGATGATGACTATTACAAATAGCAGTCCAACTAAGACATTGGCGGCAAAAAGCCATGCAAAGTATTTATCAAAAAAAGATGTATTAGCAGAAGCAACTGCCAATAAGACTAACAAGGTCAGCGCCAATAAAATAATTAAGCCAACCAAAAATGGCTTTGCTAAGAGTTTCATCATGGGTTCACACCATTGATTAATTGCTTAGGATTAAACTCAAATCGCTGCCATTCGCTTTGTAGATTCCAGGATTTTGAGTTAATAGCATTTACCTGGAAGGGTTTTGCTAATTGATTGCTATCTAAGCGTATCCGAACTGCCGCTTGATAACTTTGATTAATATTTATGGCTGATGCATCAATGACTGCCCAGTCTTCAATCGTACGAACCGCCGCAAGCGCCTGCTTTAAATTGGCTGCAGACAAACTAAAACTGCCTAAAGTTACGCGGTACTGATTAGTAAGGGCTTGGTAGGAGATCTTAGAAACCCGCTGCACTTCAATTGTTTTTGCATCAAACCAATACCAGCGACTTTGGGTTAGCTGGAACTCAGTGACAAAGTGTAAAACTACGCCTTTATTAACCAGTTGCTCAAGAGCTGGAGTTAGTTGAAGAGATAAATCTGCATCTAAAACCCATGTCTGTTCAACGGGGCGAAGACTTATCTTTTTGAATTCTATCTCGTTAGCCTGCGCCACCCCAACTCCAAAGGTTGCTGTGGATATGGCTATCACAATCCATCTGAGTATTTGACGCATACTATTTTTTACACTTAATCTTTCTTTTTCTCGAAAAGGGCATAAAAGAAACCATCATGATGCTTGGTTGGTAACAATTGCCCTGGCGCGTCTAATCGTAACGCATTTGGCATAGCTGACAACCACCATTTTGCCTGTAGCTCGCCTTCATCTGGAAATATAGAGCAAGTTACGTAAAGTAATTTGCCGCCGGGCTTAAGAACACCCCACAAAGCAGTTAGTATTTTTCTCTGGGCAACCTGAAGATTTTTTATATCGCCCTCTTGTCTTAAATAAGGGATGTCCGGGTGGCGCCTGACAATTCCTGAAGCAGAACAAGGTACGTCAGCAAGAATGGCGTCATACAACTCTCCCTTAAACCAAGTTTTTGGAAGTGCGGCATCACCAATTAATACATTCCCGCCACTTAACTTTAAGCGTGCAAAGTTCTCTTCAATTCTTTTCGCGCGAGCAGGATCAATTTCAAGCGCATCTAATTCAATATCAAACTGTTCCAGTAATTGTGCTGCTTTACCACCGGGCGCAGCGCAAGCATCTAAAACTCTTGAGTTCTTGGCCGGGCTAAGAAGTTGTGCCGCAATTTGCGCGCCCGCATCTTGAACAGAGCAAGCGCCATTGAAAAAATTGGGGATCTGCGCAACAGGCACCGCAGAGGTAAGCTCAAGACCCAAAGATATATTTGTTTTACCAATTGGATTAACTGCTTTGAATTCTAATCCTGCAACCGTCAGTTCAGATAAATATGCTTTTTTAGCATCTTCTGTAGGCATTTGCCTGTGATTAAGGCGAAGCGTTAAAGGTGGCTTTTCTCTTGAGCAAGCAATGATTGAGTTTGCTTCTTTAGGATAAGCCAGCTTAAGTTTTCTTAACCACCAATCTGGATAGGATGGATTGTCATCCTCTGAAATCTCTTGATAGATTTTATCGTTTCTTAAAACGCGCCTAAGTACGGCATTAATTAGACCCTTGGCATAACCCAAATCAGCGTCTAGGTTGGTAGCATTGACCGCCTCGTTCACCAAAGTGTGGGTTGGATACATCGACTCACGATTTTTTTCTGGCACTAAAGATATAGCCGCCCATAAAAGGTAAAGCGTTAACCCTGGCGGAGATTTTTGTACGTACTGATTTAGAACCTCTTGAACCCAGTACCCTCGTCTGAGCGCCTGAAATGTAATGCTTTGAACGGCTGGCCTTAAAGCCGGCGGAACCGATTGCATAGCTGCAGTTAGTGAAGCTCCGTCTTGAACTTGCTCCAACACTTGAGCTGTAGCAAGGAGCGATTTTGAAAGGCTCGCACCTTGTTGTTTGATATCAGACAGGGTAAGTTCCAGTTCTTGCCATTTCTATTAGGCGAGATACGCGTTCTTCGGTTGGCGGGTGAGTTGAAAATAATCCACGAATGCCGCCGCCGGAAAGGGGGTTCATAATCATCATCTGAGCAGTTTCTGGATGATGCTCTACAGCATCAAAATGTTGTCCTGCTGCATAACGCTGAATTTTATCAAGCGCACTTGCCAACGCCTCTGGATCGCCACAGATTTCCGCGCCACCCCGATCTGCTTCGTACTCTCGCGCTCTTGAAATTGCCATCTGAATCAAGCTGGCTGCTAATGGTGCAAGAATCGCAACTAAAATAGTTGCAATCGGATTGCTTGGTCGACCCCCTGAATCTCTGCCGCCAAAGAACATAGCAAAGTTTGCAAGAGCTGACAAAGCGCCCGCCATAGTTGCTGAAATAGTAGAAATAAGAATATCTCTATTTTTTACGTGCGCTAACTCATGTGCCATAACGCCACGAATTTCTCTTTCAGAAAGAATCCTTAAGATGCCCGTTGTTGCAGCTACAGCAGCATGCTCTGGATTTCGACCAGTTGCAAAAGCATTGGGTGATGCTTCATCGATTAAATAAACTTTTGGCATTGGCAAATTAGCGCGCTGAGATAGCTCTTGCACCATGCGATAAAAATGAGGGGCGGTCACTTCATCCACTTCCCTTGCATTCATCATTTTCAATACCATCTTATCCGAGAACCAATAGCTGAAAAAGTTCATGCCAAAGGCAAATAACAAGGCCAGCAACATACCCTGCTCTCCGCCTAACATGCCACCCACCACCACAAATAAAGCGGTGATGCCTGCCATCAATATTCCAGTTTTAAACCAATTAAACATTTTCTTTATTCCTTAGAAAAATTACTTTTCTCAATTCTAGTTTTTTATAGTTTCATTTGCATAAAATACGGGCAATTGTTGATACCTTCTAGTTGTTGCAATAACTAAGCGCTAGTTGAATAAACTTTGGCCTGGCGACCAAGCCAGGCTTTTAGCTAGCTGAACGGCTGGCACTCTCTTGCCTCCGGGTTTTTGTAACTCTGTTAGCAATAAAATCCCGAATCCTGTAACAACATTTATGCCATTATTTTCAATAGAGAGAATCTCACCTGGAGTTCCGGTACCAGCAGGAAGTTGCGTTCTTTTCGCGCCCCAAACTTTAATTACCTGGCCATCCTTTTCAAAGTTAGCCCCTGGAAAAGGATTAAATGCTCTGATTTTATAATCTAGCTTTTCTGCGCTTTCTTTCCAATCAATTCGCGCCTCATCTTTTAATATTTTATTCGCATAAGTCACACCCTCAAAGCCTTGTGGCACGCCGGTTAAAGTATGGCTTTTTTGAAGTTGGGCAAGCGCATCAACAATCATTTCGCCCCCCAATAAGGCCAATCGATCATGCAAAGAGGCCGTTGTTTCTTGTTCTTGTATCACCAGCTCTTTCATAGCAATTACGGGACCAGTATCTAAACCCAAATCCATTTGCATAATAGATATGCCTGAAACTAAATCTCCGGCTTCAATCGCTCTATGGATTGGCGCTGCCCCTCGCCAGCGTGGCAAAAGTGATGCATGAATATTGATGCAGCCTCCTCGCCCTTGGCGCTCAGCAATATCAAAAACCTCTTTTGGCAATATTAAGCCATAGGCGGCTACCACCATGACATCAAAATCAATGCCTTCTAGATGGCGCAGGGCTGCTCTAGCTTCGGCAGGATACTTACCATCTATGTTGAGAGAGTTGGGCTGTAAAACGGGGATGTTTTTATCAAGTGCGAACTGTTTAACAGGGCTGGCCTGCAAACTCATACCCCTGCCAGCGGGGCGATCAGGTTGCGTCATCACCAATACAATTTGATGACCGGCGCCTTCTATTGAATTCAAAGCAGCCTTTGCAAACTCAGGCGTTCCCGCAAATACAACTTTCAACATTAAATAGCGCCTGCTTTAGTTTTTTTCTTTAATTTTCCTGCAATACGCATGCGCTTTAAGGGTGATAAATATTCCACAAATACTTTTCCTTTTAGGTGGTCCATTTCATGCTGAATACAAACAGCCATCAAGCCATCGGCATGGATCTCAAAAGGCTTTCCATCAATCCCTAATGCCCGCACCTTCACTTCAGAGGGCCGCGATACCTCGTCATAAAAATCTGGTACTGACAGGCAGCCCTCTTGCCAAACTTTCGTCTCTTCACTTTTCCAAATTAGTTCAGGGTTGATGAAAACTTGTAATTGATTTCTCTCATCTGATAAGTCAATCACAATAATTTGTTGGTGAACATTAACCTGTGTTGCAGCCAAACCAATCCCTGGTGCCTCATACATCGTTTGAGCCATATCTTTGACCAACGCGCGAACCTTGTCATCAACTTCTAGAACAGGTTGGGATACCGTGTGTAAGCGCGGGTCAGGGTAGTTAAGAATAAGTAATGCAGCCATTTCAGAAGTTTCTTACAAAAGGTTCAATAAAAGCTGATTGTTGATGTCTTATAAAGCACAGACAATCAATTAATGACATCTATTATCTCAATCAATCAAGCCCCTATTATCCGAGGAGATTGCTTGATTTGCAGGACCCGCCTATAGAAATTTTTTGCAAGGGCCGCCTTGAGGCCCTTCAATTACCGAGTTTAGCTATAGTTGGCTCAAGAAAAGCCAGCCAACAGGGCTTAAGACATGCTTATGACTTTGCAAAATCCCTAGCTAGCGTGGGTATTTGTATTGTTTCAGGCCTAGCCGAAGGAATAGACGCTGCCGCTCACTTAGGGGCGCTTGGCTCTGAACTTAAACACCCCACTATCGCGGTCTGCGGAACAAGCCTTGATCGTTGCTATCCCATAAAAAATAGAGCGCTATGCCAAACAATCGCTGAAAAAAGCTTATTAATATCTGAGTATCCAATCGGTACGATAACCAAACCTTATCACTTTCCCCAGAGAAACCGACTAATTGCAGCGCTCTCTCTTGGCACTCTTGTCGTTGAGGCTAATCAAAAGTCGGGCTCTTTAATAACCGCGAGGTTTGCCAATGATCTTGGTAGGGAGGTTTTTGCTATTCCAAATGCCATCGGAAAAGTCTGCGGCTCTGGTTGCCATCAACTAATTAAGGACGGGGCCAAGCTAACGGAAAGACCTGCCGATATCACCGAAGAGCTTATTTTGAAGCTATGAGGTTTGTAATTAGCCATTGGTGCTAATGTTCTAAAAAAGCATGTTTTTTAATTTTTTCCAACTTTTTCATTTATCGGTTAATAATGAAAAAAGGAAATTAATTTAATCAGACCCTTTGGGAAAGCTGCACTGTGGCAAAAACTACTGCTGAACCAGGCCAATACAAGAGCCTTATTATTGCTGAAAAACCCTCAGTCGCGGCTGATATTGCTCGCGCTATTGGCGGTTTTACGAAGCATGAAGATTATTTTGAGAGTGATGACTTTGTCGTTTCATCAGCCGTTGGGCACTTATTAGAAATTGCTGCTCCTGATGCTTATGAGGTCAAACGAGGTAAGTGGTCGTTTGCTAACCTGCCCGTTATCCCGCCCCATTTTGATTTAAGACCCATTGCGAAAACAGAGGGGCGCCTTAAAGTTCTTCAAAAGCTGATAAAAAGAAAAGATATCAATCTCCTAATTAATGCATGCGACGCAGGTAGAGAGGGTGAGTTGATTTTTAGGCTCATCGCACAGCATACAAAAGCAACTCAAAAAATCCAGCGCCTTTGGTTGCAGTCCATGACGCCCCAAGCTATCCGTGACGGCTTTACCAAACTTCGCAGTGATGATGATCTTCACAATCTTGCAAATGCTGCTCGCTGCCGCTCTGAGTCTGACTGGCTGGTAGGCATTAACGGCACGCGCGCCATGACTGCTTTTAATAGTAAGAGCGGCGGGTTCTTTTTAACTACGGTTGGTCGTGTTCAAACGCCAACCCTCTCAATTGTGGTTGAGCGAGAAGAGTTAATTCGTAAGTTCATCTCACGAGACTATTGGGAAGTTAGTGCTGAGTTTATTTGTGCTGCTGGTATTTACCAAGGCAGGTGGTTTGACCCGAAATTCAAAAAAGAATCTAAAGATGTTGTCGTTGATCCAGAGAAAAAGGAAAGTCGGCTATGGAGTGAGGCAGCGGCTGCAAGTATTGTTGCTGCCTGTCGTGAAAAGCCAGGGAAGGTTACGGAAGAATCAAAGCCAAGCTCTCAGGCCGCTCCTCAGCTTTTTGACTTAACCAGTCTTCAACGAGAAGCCAATGCCCGCTTTGGCTTCTCCGCCAAGAACACCCTAGGTTTAGCTCAGGCGCTTTATGAAAGACATAAAGTGCTAACTTATCCAAGAACTGACTCTCGAGCACTGCCAGAAGACTACTTACCAACAGTTACGAGCACCTTAGAAATGCTTGCTGAAAGCTCTGACAACTATTATCCGTTTGCATCACAAATCTTGAATAGTTCTTGGGTAAAACCTAATAAAAAGATTTTTGATAACAGTAAGATTTCTGATCACTTTGCGATTATTCCAACATTACAAGCTCCAAAGAATTTGTCGGAACCAGAACAAAAGTTATACGATTTGGTTGTGCGCCGCTTTATGGCCATATTTTTCCCATCTGCAGAATTTAAAGTTACAACTCGCATCACCGAAGTAAGTGGGCACCTGTTCAAGACTGATGGAAAGATCCTAACAAGTCCTGGCTGGTTAACTGTTTACGGCAAATCAATACAAGATGACAAAGAGCTAGTTGCGGTTGCAGAAAACGAAAAAATCAAGACTGAATCAGTTAGCCCCGTTCCCCTTAAAACAAAGCCACCAGCCAGATATACCGAAGCAACATTATTGTCTGCAATGGAAGGCGCTGGGAAACTTGTTGACGACGACGACATGCGAGAGGCCATGTCTGATAAAGGCTTGGGGACTCCGGCTACTAGGGCAGCGATTATTGAAGGGTTGCTTGCTGAAAAATATATGGTGCGCGAAGCGCGAGAAATCATACCTACTGCAAAAGCATTTCAATTAATGACCTTGTTACGAGGGCTTGGCGTAGAAGAATTAACACAACCTACGCTTACTGGTAACTGGGAGCATAAGTTAGCGTTGATGGAAAAAGGTTTAATAGACCGAAATACTTTCATGCAAGAAATCGCTCAAATTACTCAACGTATTGTTAAGCGCGCAAAAGAATATGACAGCGATACCATTCCTGGCGATTACGCTGATCTCAAAACGCCATGCCCTCATTGTGGCGGATTAGTTAAAGAAAACTATCGTCGTTTTGCTTGCGAAAAATGCGGCTTCTCTATTAGCAAAATTCCAGGTGGCAGAGCATTTGAATACGATGAGGCAGAAGCTTTCATCGCCAACAAAGAGATTGGCCCTCTTCAGGGCTTTAGAAGCAAAATGGGTCGCCCATTCGCAGCAATTATCAAATTGGTTGCCATTCCTGAAGATGATAAAGATTATCCAAATGCTGGATTCAAATTAGAGTTTGATTTTGGTAACAGCCAAGAAGATGACATGGAGGAGGTTGATTTCTCAGACCAAACCTCTTTGGGGGCCTGCCCTAAATGTTCCAGCGCTGTTTATGAGCACGGCATGAAGTATTTGTGTGAGCGCAGCGTTGGACCAACTAAATCCTGTGATTTTTCAACTGGGAAGGTTGTTCTTCAACAAGAGATTTCTAAAGAACAAGTATCTAAGTTATTAAGCGAAGGTAAAACAGATTTACTAACCAACTTCAAATCTAATAGAACGGGTCGCGGATTTAAAGCCTACCTAGCGCGTCAGCCAGATGGCAAGATTAGTTTTGAGTTTGAGGCCCCCGCTAAAAAACGAGCAGCCCCTAAAGCGCCCGCTAAATCAGCCGTTAAACCAGCGGCCGCTAAACGAGCTCCAGCAAAAAAACGAGCGTCTAAAAAAGCTGAGTGAGTGATCTCATGTGCCAGATGTTCAGTGAACATCTGGCTTGCTAAAGCAGACCACATCACCCCTCTTGAACCCAAAGAGGTTAATGTATAAAGTCCTTGGTGCCCTCTTACTGGTCCAATAATGGGGAGTCGATCGCTGGCAACACAGCGAACCCCCACAAATGCACTGTATGCTTTTAGCTCTTCCTCTAACAACTCAAGCCCCAGCATCTCCCTCATTAATGCGCTGTTTTCTGAATGACTCTCGTCCCATTCTTCTAAGTCATCCACACCTTCATCGTAAGTTGAGCCAATCACCCACTCATATGTATCTTTTTCAACCATGGTTGGTGGCAAACAATAAGCTTTTCCTGATAGAGCAACTTTTGGCAGACGCGCCACCCAATGGGATTCATGATTAAATCTAAATCTTGATAGTTGCCCTCTTACTGGCTTAAGAGGCAAATCAATTTTTATACTCTCGCACAGCCTCTGGGCGCCCAGTCCATTAGCTAAAAATAGGCGCTTAGTTACTGCAATAAGTGCTTGACTAGAGTCTTGCAAATACCAAGACCCGTTTTCAAACTTGATTTCAGCAACCTCCGTTGACCATTTTGCTTGGGATGGCAGCAATGATTCAAAAACTTCGTGACATGCGCTCTGAATGTTGACCCACCCACCTTCAGGAAAATATGTCCCGCCGGCATTAACGTTAATTTTCGCAAGTGCCTCTTCTTTACTTAAAGGTAGGGCTTTTTCGGGAGTGAATCCTTGTTCAAGTAAACGCTCACCCATAATCTCTTTGCTGAATCCCTCTTGGCTGCGAGGCAAGTGAAAAACCCCATTGCCCCGCCAGCTTGTTGCCCAGACCTGTTTTGCTTCATTAAAAGCTAAAAATGTTAGTCTTTGAAGCCTGGATGGGCCTCGACCGATGTAGGGATGACACAACGCTTCTGAATGTGCGCTTGTTTGAGTTGCCCCACATAGGCCCTTGTCAACCACCAAAAAATTATTTATATTGTTATTTTTCAATGACTTAACAATGGCTGCGCCCGCTATACCCGCGCCAATAACAACGGCATCAAAATTAAGGTTAGGGGTTGGCATCTTGCGGTCTGGCTTTATAATGTTGGATTGTTATATTTGAACTTAATTTATGCAATTAATGTGGGTTTCTGGTCCAACGGGCCGCGTTAGAAAAATATCAATCACTTTGAGAACCGTCTCAATGAGCATTGCTATTCTTGCAGCCATTCTAATTGTCATTGGCGGCACCTTACATTTTGTTGGTCTACGTATTGCTATAGAAGCGCGCCCTGATATTGCCCGCGCCATGGGTGGCGTCTTAACTCAAGCAGAACAAGATAAGATTGAAAAGGAATATCAAAGTAGGTTACAACTCATTCAAGAGAGCCTTCAAACAACTAGCGAAGAGCTTCTTCAAATTCAGAAAATTAAGGACCGTTTCATGGAGATGGCAACTCCAAGCGCGGTTAAATCCCAGATACCTGGTGGTAATGCAAAAGGTGGCCCTCTAAAGCCCGTAAATCTTAAATCATCGAATAATGCTGACTTAATTGAATCCCTCGATGAATCTTTACAAAGCGTCACCGCATTTAAAAAGAATATCCAAGAAGTGAATCAACTTTGGTCAAAGCAACTTGCTTGGTTGGGAGCGCTTCCTACAGGGCTTCCCGTAAAAGGTAGCTACAGCTTGAGCAGTGGTTACGGATTGCGGATTGATCCATTTACTCAAATGATGGCAAGGCACGAAGGCATTGATTTTTCTGCAGCTGTGGGCACGCCCATTATTGCGTCAGCTGGCGGAGTTGTAAGCCGTGCTGGTTACGAAGCACACTATGGCAATATGGTTGAAATTAAGCATGCCGAGGGATTTATGACGCGTTACGCTCACGCTAGTCAGCTTTTAGTTAGAACTGGTCAAACTGTTAAGCGTGGGGATGTCATTGCTAAGGTTGGCAACACTGGAAGATCTTCAGGTCCACATCTTCACTATGAGGTGATGAGAGCGGGTGCTCACATCAACCCAACCAGCATGATCCCTAAAGACCATTAAACTAGCAAGCTTAACTTAACTTGATATTTAAACAGCCCCTTTAAGGGGCTGTTTATTTGATGTTTTTATAGATACTCTAATTACTTAGTTAACTGACTAGGCGAGCCTCAAGTGCTTTTTTAGTCTCCACCAACTCTTTGGGTAAATGATATGAAAGCTGTTCGAAGAGCTGGTCATGTAACTTCATTTCATCTTGCCAGGCTGCTTTGTCAATTGAAGTTACCTTGTTGAATTGCTCTGCTGTGAAATCTAGTCCAGACCAGTTAAGATCGGCGTGCGATGGCGTTGTGCCAAAGATGTTTTCTTGGCCTTTGGATTTACCGTCAAGGCGCTCTAGCATCCAAGCTAAGACGCGCATGTTTTCCCCGTAACCTGGCCAAACAAATTTGCCGCCTTCGTCTTTACGAAACCAGTTAACGCAAAAAATACTCGGCAACTTGGCGCCCTCTGCAGAGAGCTTTTTACCCATATCTAACCAATGTTGGAAATAGTCACTCATGTTGTAACCAGTAAATGGCAACATAGCAAATGGGTCGCGTCTCACAATACCCTGCTGACCAGCCGCAGCTGCTGTTGTTTCTGAGCCCATGGTCGCAGCCATGTAAACACCTTCAACCCAGTTTCGAGCTTCCGTTACCAATGGGACAGTTGTTGAACGACGACCGCCGAAAATAAAAGCATCAATAGCTACGCCTTCAGGATTATTCCACTCAGGATCAATGACAGGGTTATTGGTTGCAGCTACAGTAAAGCGTGCATTTGGATGAGAGGCTTTACGACCATTGGCGCCATCGGCTGGCGACCAGTCTTTACCTTGCCAGTCAATTAAGTGATCTGGGGCTTTAACGGTCATACCCTCCCACCAAACATCGCCGTCATCGGTTAAGGCAACATTAGTAAAGATAACGTTTTCATTTAACGAGGCCATGCAATTGGCATTGGTTAAGGTATTTGTTCCTGGGGCAACACCGAAGTATCCAGCCTCCGGGTTAATCGCAAATAATTTTGTTTTGCCTGACTTATCTTTGCGTGGCTTAATCCAAGCAATGTCATCTCCAATCGTCGTGACTTTCCAACCCTCAAAGCCCTGAGGAGGGATTAACATTGCAAAGTTTGTTTTACCGCATGCCGATGGAAATGCTGCTGCAACGTGGTACTTTTTGCCTTCAGGTGAAGTAACGCCCAAAATTAACATGTGCTCGGCCAACCAGCCTTGGTCACGACCCATGGTCGAAGCAATTCTTAAAGCAAAGCATTTTTTACCAAGTAAAGCGTTACCACCGTAACCAGAACCGTAAGACCAAATCTCACGAGTTTCTGGGTAGTGAACAATGTACTTGGTTGCGTTACAAGGCCAAGCAATGTCCTTTTCTCCGGCAGCCAATGGCTTACCCACAGTATGCACACAAGGCACAAATGGGCCATCACTACCTAAAACATCAAAAACGCCTTTACCCATGCGAGTCATAATGCGCATATTGATAGCCACATAAGGGCTATCCGATAATTCAACGCCAATGTGTGCAATTGGAGAGCCTAATGGGCCCATTGAAAACGGCACTATATAGAGAGTTCTACCCTTCATACAACCAGCAAAAAGTGGCTGTAAAGTTGTTCTCATCTCGGCGGGGTTCATCCAGTTGTTAGTTGGGCCAGCATCCTCTTTATTTGCAGAGCAGATGTATGTTCGGTCTTCAACCCGGGCTACGTCACTCGGGTCAGAACAGGCTAAAAATGAATTTTTTCTTTTGGCTGGATTTAGCTTCTTGAGCGTGCCGGATTCAACCATTTTGGCGCACAAACGATCGTACTCTTCTTCGGAACCGTCACACCAATAAACGCTATCAGGTTGGGTCAAAGCGCTGATTTCAGCTACCCAGTCAATTAGTTTCTGGTGTTTAACATAAGATGGCGTATTAATAGGGGCCACACCCTTCATCATAGGTTCGTTCATGGGTAGTTTTTATTAATTGGAATACCGTAAGGATACCACTTTGGGGCACCTCTGGCCTTACAGCCAAGGCCTGGTTTTTCTCTAAAAGGCGCTCGAGCCAGGCGTGGTAAAAGTTTTAGAAAAAATGATATTTTTAGCATCTTCACGCCCTTGCTCATAAGCTAAAGGCATCAACTGGTATTTTGAATAATCCCAGCTTGAGATGAGTACGGGTGTTCGTGGCTGAACATAAGTTAAACGAAGCCCCGGAAGCTCTTTTACGAAGCAATCTGGATAAGGATAGCGTCTAGTTAAAAGAATAAGAGCCTCCTGGGGTCTCTCCCCTGGTAATGCTGGTAACAATCCATCAATGGGTACATTGTCAACAAGCCCACCATCCAACACCGCCCAACCATCTCTGTACATTACTGGCGTAAAGGGAGGGGTACAAGAGGATTGAAGTATTAATTCCACTAAGTCGTCTAATTTCAGACAAGATTGTGCAGATACAAAAACTCGTTTAAACCCCAGCCTCTTTCCCAAAATTGGGTGGAGGCTTTTTTTAAAATATTTTTCTAAGTTATAAACTGACAAGCCAACAGCCACTGCAGATCTAGGGCCCAACCACCGTGGCACCTGGGCAAGACCAATCATAATTTGAGGCGCTGTTTTTAACTGATTAAATCCATCGCCGATAATATTTTTAAGCGCAGCCCTATATAACTGATCATGAGGAAATATTGATTTGGAGCTAAACAAATTAAGCCAATCAACATTCTTTGTAATATGGGCTAAAGCTTTTGCATAATAATTAAGCCCCCATTGAGCACCCGCTTGACCGGGTCTTGCATACAGCAAACATGCGGTGGCAGCTCCTGCGCTAATTGCAACTACTCTGCTTGGCTTTTGCGGATGAGTTTCATTTAAAAGGTGCCAAAATCCTGCTTGCCACCAACAACGATTACCCCCACCAGCCAAAACAATTTGATCAAATTGCATTTTTAATTATTTACCAATGCAAAAGGTACTAAAAATCTCACCCAGTAAGTCGTCTGGTAAAAACTGACCCGTTATCCTAGCTAGAGCTTCCTGAGCCAAGCGCATCTCCTCTGCTGCAAGCTCAATAAATTGAGCTTCTTTTAGAAGCAGTTCAAGCGCTACCGTTATGTGGGACTCCGCTTCTAGCAATGCCTCAATGTGGCGCTTTCTTGCCAAAATGCCGCCCTCAGCTTCAGGTTGCCACCCAGCAACTTGTAATAGTTCTTTTTTTAGCTCATCCAAACCCCGGCCCGTTTTAGCAGAAACGTAAATTTCTTCATCTACAGATTTTTTAAATGTCGATAGCTGGTCAATCTTGTTCCAAACCATCTTAACGGGAACTTGCTTTGAGCAAACTTGTTGAATTCTAAGAATTAGTGATTTATCGGTTTCTGAAACCTGGGCACCATGGGTTGCATCCATTAAATGTAAAACCAAATCCGCTTGTTCTATTGATTTCCAAGTTCTCTCAATACCAATTTGTTCGACACTATCGCTCGTTTCTCTTAGCCCTGCGGTATCAACAATATGAAGAGGTATGCCATCAATTTGGATGGTTTCTTTTAAGCGGTCACGGGTTGTGCCCGCAACATCAGTCACAATCGCAACCTCCTCACCAGCCAATGCATTCATCAAAGAGCTTTTACCAACGTTGGGCTGGCCCACCAAAACAATCGTTAAACCATCTCTAATAATTGCACCCTGTTGGGCCGCTTTTTTAACGTCTTTGATGCTACTCAAAATATTATTAAGTCGATTAATCACATCATGTTGCTTAATAAAGTCAATTTCTTCTTCTGGGAAATCTAAGGTTGCTTCAGTTAATGCTCTAAGCTCAATCAAAGACTTTAAAAAAACATCAATCTTCTTAGAGAACTCACCCTTAAGGGACTTGGCTGCACTTTTAGCAGCTAAGCTACTGCTCGCATCTATTAAGTCTGCAATTGCCTCTGCCTGTGCCAAGTCAATCTTGCCATTTAAAAAAGCTCTCTCCGTAAATTCACCCGGTTGAGCTAAACGTAGGCCGTAAGGTAATCCAAGCTTTAAACAATGATCTAACAAAACCCCTAGAGCCGCTGAGCTACCATGACACTGGAGCTCTAATACGTCCTCACCCGTATAAGAGTTGGGGGCTTGAAAGAAGATTGCCAGACCCTCATCAATTGGATCCTGCTTATCATCATGAAATTTGATTAGGCTTGCGTGGCGTGGCTGCAACTCAGAATGACAAAGGGCCTTACTTAAAGGCAAGACCCCCTGACCGGACAACCGAATAATTCCTACGCTAGCGCGACCCTTAGCTGTTGCAATTGCAATGATTGGATCGCGCTGCATTGTCATACTTAAGCTGGCTTTTTATTGCCATCACCATAAACTCTATTAATTTGCCACTGCTGTGCAATTGATAAGATGTTATTAACAACCCAGTAAAGGACCAAGCCCGACGGGAAGAAAAAGAACATGATTGAAAATATCAATGGCATATACATCATTAACTTTGCCTGAAGTGGATCAGGTGGTGTTGGGTTTAGTTTCACTTGAATAAACATTGAAATCGCCATGATGATTGGCAATAAGCCAATTGGCGCCCCAAACCAAACTCCAAACAAAGTATCTGGTTGTGATAAATCCTGGATCCAGCCAAGCCAAGGAGCTCCGCGCATCTCAACAGAAGCCAATAGAACCCAATACAAAGCAATGAACACAGGAATCTGAACAACCACTGGCAAACAACCGCCTAGCGGGTTTATCTTCTCTTTTCGATACATCTCCATCATGGCTTGATTTAATTTTTGTGGCTCACCCTTAAAGCGCTCTTTCATTTCCATGAGCCTTGGTTGAACCAATTTCATTTTTGCCATTGATTTATAACTGGCCGCAGACAAAGGAAAGAACAAAAGCTTAATCAAAACCGTTAATAAAATAATTGACCAACCCCAATTATTGACAATGCCGTGTATTTTTTCTAAGAGCCAAAAAATAGGTTTGGCCAATATGGTCAACCAACCATAATCTTTTACTAACTCAAGTCCAGGCGCAATACTTTCTAAAACACTTTCTTCTTGCGGACCAACAAAAAGTTTCAGGCTCTCTGTTTTCTCTTGACCAACACCAATTGGCTCTAATTTAGATTTAACCCCGACACGATATTGATTCTTTTCTAACATCTCAACATACAAATCTTTTTGATAAGTAGTGGATGGGATCCAGGCGGTGGTGAAGTAATGTTGGATCATTGCAACCCACGTTGGTTGTCCAGCCATTTGAGTTCCAGGAGTTTTCGCCTTACCTTTTTCAATATCCGAAAACTCGACTTTCAAAAACTTCTCTGCGTCTGTGTAAATTGCTGGTCCAGTAAAGGTGCTGTAGAAAGAGCTGTCTTCTACTTTGCCCTTGAAGGACGGCTTACCGCCATCTCTTACTATCTCTGCATAAATTGTTGCATCTAAATTTTGTGCACTTATGTTTTTAACAACATGCTTGGCATCTAATAAATAAGAGCCTGTTGTCAAAGCATATGTTTTTTCTAAGCGAACACCATTTTTTTCTGCAACCAAGATAACTGAATTATTGTTTGTGTTTCTAACTACAGAAAATACCTGGGTATGGTTTGGGAGCTCAACTCCTGTTGCAGATACTAAGCCGCTACGCGCAAAGTATTGACGCTCACTACTCTTGTCAAATAGTGAAACAGGTGTTTTATCTTCCTCTAGGTGTTTGAGTAGTTTTGCCTTAACAATGGCGCCGCCCAATGTATCAATATTTAACTCTAGAACATCGTTCTTTAGAGTAATTATTTCTCCCGCTTTTGCGACCGTAGTTTGGTTCGCTGGCGCGACTGGGCTAGCGGTTGAAGTAGAGACAATTGGTTTTGGTAAATCTTGTTTGGGTTTATTAGGCTCTTGAGTTGTTTCAGCCTTCTTACTTGCTCCAAACATGGATGACTGACCATTATGCGTTTGCAAGTTATCAAACAGCAAAATAGCTGAAATTGTGAAGATTGCCCAAAGAAGCGTTTTTCTAATGTCCATTGTTTTTTTCTGTATTAATTAGCGAATCGCCAATTGTAGTGTGAGAAGATTATTTCTTGATGACCTTTTCGGGAACGAGATCTACACCACCTCGAGCCCAAGGGTTGCAACGACAAATTCTATAAAGCGCCAAATAACTGCCTTTTAATCCCCCATGCTGTTTTAGTGCATCAACGGCATAACATGAGCAAGTTGGATAAAACCGACATTGCGCTCCCCAAAAAGGACTTAAGGTTATTTGATAAAGCCGTATCAGTAGTTGTAGTGCTTTAGAGATCATCTTTGCAAGGCAAGTCCCATTAACTCTGAGCGTATTTCTTTTCTTTCTTGCTCCCTGAGCCTGTGTTTTGTTTTATCACCAATTTTCTTCCTGAGTCGAAGCACCAGCAGCTGAGGTTCTGGTGAAATAGGTGCCACCCTATAGATTTCGCGCATTAATCGTTTAATTCTATTTCTATCAATAGCTCGCTTTGCGAGTTTTTTAGGAACAGTTAACGCAAAACCTGAGCTCTTATCCATTAAAAGATGAGCTGCTATATATTTACTCGTTTTGGGTTTTTGAGCCAAGATCTTTCGAATGGCTTCTGGGTCAGAAAGGCTTGTAGAGCGAGGCAAACTCATGCTCGCTCTACCGATTTTCTGATCTTGCTGTTTTTTAAACAGCGAGGCGCTTACGCCCTTTTCCACGGCGCGCATTTAAAACATGACGTCCGCCCTTTGTTTTCATGCGAACACGAAAGCCATGGGTACGTTTACGACGGGTTACTGACGGTTGATATGTACGTTTCATAATTGTTTCCTAACTAACCCTATATTTTCGCTTTATAAAAAAGGGTCGTCAATAGATATTTAAAGAATATATTTTTATTCACATAAGCATCTTGTTGTTTTTTATAAATTTTCTGACTTGTCAACATGTTATCCACAGCTTATCCACCGACTTATCCTTTGTGGATAACTTTTATCAGCAACTACAATCGCGTTGTGAATATGAATACTTTGACAAATTCCGCTTTAACGGCAAATAACAACCTTGAGACATTTTGGGCGTTTGTGACAGCTTCCTTTTCTAAGGAGCTGTCGCCACAACAATTTAAAACGTGGATCAAACCTTTGTTTGCCTTGGGATTTAATGATACAGACAATATTTTGTCTTTGGCGGCGCCCAATAGATTTAAGCTAGATTGGGCTAAAAACCAATTTAATCAAAGGTTTATTGAACTGTCTCAAAATTTTTATGGTCGTCCTGTGATAGTTGAGTGGGTCTTAGACCCAAAAGTTAAGCTGGTCAATACCGCCGATAAACAATCTGAGTTTTTAGTGGAATCATTTGAAAACAACCCACAATCTCTCAATAATGATTTTAGTGACCTGGTTCCTGACGCCCCCAGTATTAGTATTGATGGCCGCTCACGGCTGAACCCCAGCCTAACTTTTGATAGTTTTGTAACGGGTAAAGCCAATCAGCTGGCTCGTGCCGCAGCCATTCAGGTGGCCAACAACCCCGGCTCTTCTTATAACCCGATGTATTTATATGGCGGTGTTGGTCTGGGTAAAACCCACTTGATTCATGCTATTGGTAATCATTTATTACAAGAAAAACCAAAGGCTAAAATTCGTTACATTCATGCCGAGCAATATGTATCCGACGTGGTTAAGGCATATCAACAAAAGTCTTTTGATAAATTTAAGCAGTATTACCACTCTCTAGATTTGCTCCTGATTGACGACATTCAGTTTTTTGCTGGGAAGCCACGCTCTCAAGAAGAGTTTTTCTATGCATTTGAGGCCCTAACAGCAAACAAATCGCAGGTCATCATGACCAGTGACACGTATCCGAAAGAAATCTCGGGGATTGATGACCGCCTAATTTCTAGATTTGACTCTGGCTTAACTGTTGCTATTGAGCCGCCCGAATTAGAAATGCGGGTCGCTATTTTGATGAAAAAAGCGCTTTCAGAAGGCTTGCCTCTAACGGAAGATGTGGCATTTTTTGTTGCCAAACACTTAAGGTCTAACGTTCGAGAGCTTGAGGGTGCTTTACGCAAGATCCTAGCCTATGTAAGGTTTCATGGTAAAGAAATTACGATTGAAGTGGCCCGGGAGGCCCTTAAGGACTTGTTATCGGTTCAAAACAGACAAATCTCTGTAGAAAATATACAGAAAACAGTTGCTGATTTTTATAATATAAAAATTGCTGATATGTACTCAAAAAAACGTCCGGCTAATATAGCAAGACCAAGACAAATAGCGATGTATATTGCTAAAGAGTTAACTCAAAAGAGTTTGCCAGAAATAGGCGAATTATTTGGGGGAAGGGACCACACAACAGTTTTACACGCAGTTCGAAAAATTACAGAGGAACGTTCTCGAGACAACCAACTTAACCATGAGTTGCACGTTTTAGAGCAGTCTCTAAAGAACTAATAGTTTTGTTGAAAACCTTGTGGATAGGTTATGTATAACCCTGGTAATAAGTACTTTAATATTGTGTGGATAGATTGTGAATAAGGTTGTAAATGTGATTAAAGGGTAAAAGTTAATAAACTTTATCCAAAGGAATTCCAAAAGATATCCACAAGGTTTTAATGAATGTAAAATGATGATTAATAAATGATTTTTTAGTTATCCACAGATTTTGGCTGCTTTATTAACTACTACTATAGATATATACATATAAATAAATTAATACAGGAATAAGAACCATGGAACTGGTCAACACAACAAGAGATAAGTTATTAAAGCCACTTCAATTAGTGAGTGGCATTGTCGAGCGTCGACATACGCTTCCAATCTTGGCTAATTTGTTATTCAAGAAAAATGGAAATGCCGTTTCTTTAGTTTCGACAGATATTGAAATTCAAATTACAACTCATGCAGACTTTGGTGTGGGATCTGATAATTTAAGTACTACGGTTGGCGCTAGAAAGCTTGTTGATATTTTGAGAGCTTTACCAGAGGGCCCTTTAAGTCTTTCTTTAAAAGATAACAAGATGGTTGTGCAAAGTGGTAAGAGTCGTTTTACCCTTCAAACACTTGCAGCAAATGAATTTCCAATCATGTCGGAATCAACAGACGTTTCAGCTAGTTGGGAAATGTCTCAAAAAGCATTAAAGCAACTTATCAGCCAAGTGCATTTTGCAATGGCTCAGCAAGATATTCGTTATTACTTAAATGGCATGTTATTTGTTTTAGAAGGTCAGCGCATCATAGCGGTTGCAACCGATGGACACCGCCTGGCTTATAGCCATGTTGACTTAGATAAAAACCCAACAGGTAATGGTCAGAAGCAAGAAATTATTATTCCGAGAAAAACAATTCTAGAGTTACAACACTTATTAGAAGATTCTGATGAGCCTGTAGTTGTCTCCTTAGCAAACAACCAAGTTAAGTTTAATTTTGGAAGCGTTGAACTCTTATCTAAATTGGTTGAGGGGAAATTTCCAGATTTTCAAAGAGTCATTCCCAAGGGCCAAAACAACAGCCTGGTTGTAAAACGAGAAGCACTTCAATCTTCTTTGCAAAGAGCTGCGATTTTGACGACCGATAAGTTTAAGGGTGTTCGTTGTGTATTGTCAGATAACTGTCTAACCATTCAATCAACGAATGCAGAGCAAGAAGAGGCTCAAGAAGATATTGAAACTGAATACGATGGCGATAAAATTGATATTGGATTTAATGTTTCATACTTGTTAGATGTTCTTGCAAACCTAAAAAATGATTCAATTCAAATCAGCTTAGGTGACTCAAACAGCAGTGCTGTTATTACACTTCCTGAACAAGAAGGTTTTAAGTACGTAGTAATGCCAATGCGCATTTAATAGTTTTATAAGAAAAGATTAATCAATGACTGTCGAAGTAAAAGAACAATACGGCGCCTCCTCTATACAAATATTAGAAGGTCTTGAGGCTGTTCGCAAAAGACCTGGTATGTACATTGGCGATACATCAGATGGAACAGGTTTACACCACTTAGTTTTCGAGGTCTTAGATAACTCAATTGATGAGGCTTTGGCGGGACACTGCTCTGAAATAACAGTAACAATCCACACAGATAATTCAATTTCAATTATCGATAATGGCCGTGGTGTGCCCACGGGCATCAAATATGATGACAAACATGACCCAAAGAGAAGCGCCGCTGAAATTGTTATGACAGAGCTTCATGCTGGTGGTAAGTTTGACCAAAACAGCTACAAGGTTTCAGGCGGTTTGCACGGCGTTGGCGTTAGTTGTGTAAATGCACTTTCTAAATGGTTGCGCTTAACAATTAAGCGTGACGGTAAAGTGCATTTCATGGAGTTTGCCCGCGGGGTTGTTCAGCAGCGAGAGTTGATTGAAGAAGCTGGCAATATGACTTCACCTATAAAGGTTATAGGTGAGTCAGATAAGCGCGGCACCGAAGTACACTTCTTGGCGGACGTAGAAATTTTTGGCAATATTGAGTATCACTACGAGATCCTCTCAAAGCGTATTCGAGAGCTTTCCTTTCTTAACAACGGCGTTCATATACGCCTATTAGATCAACGCTCGGGTAAAGAGGAGAGTTTTGCGTTCTCCGGCGGTGTTAAGGGATTCGTCGAATATATTAATAAAAACAAAACCGTACTCCACACAAACATTTTTTATGCCGAGGGTGAGAGACCTTCAGACTTGGGCGGCACCATTACTTCTGAAGTAGCAATGCAGTGGAATGACGGCTTCAATGAACAGGTTCTCTGCTTTACCAACAACATTCCACAAAGGGATGGCGGAACACACTTAACTGGATTGCGCGCAGCAATGACGCGCGTCATTAATAAATATATTGACGAGCATGAATTAGCCAAAAAAGCTAAGGTTGAAATTACGGGCGACGATATGCGGGAGGGCTTAACTTGCATTCTGTCGGTTAAGGTACCAGAACCGAAATTTTCAAGCCAGACAAAAGATAAATTAGTTTCAAGCGAGGTTCGAGGACCTATTGAAGAAATTGTGAGTTCTTTGTTAACGGATTACCTCCAAGAAAACCCTCAAGACGCAAAAATTATCTGCGCCAAGATCATTGATGCGGCCAGAGCAAGAGAGGCCGCTCGAAAAGCGCGTGACATGACCCGCCGCAAAGGACTACTAGATGGTTTGGGTTTGCCGGGTAAGTTGGCAGACTGCCAAGAAAAAGACCCCGCCAAGTCAGAATTATTTATTGTCGAGGGCGATTCTGCGGGCGGGTCTGCAAAACAGGGCCGCGATAGAAAGTTTCAAGCAATCTTGCCACTGAAGGGCAAGATACTTAACGTAGAAAAAGCACGATTCGACAAAATGCTTAACAGCCAAGAGGTGGTTACTTTAATTACCGCCCTTGGAACGGGCATTGGAAAAGAAGAGTACAACGCTGATAAGTTACGATACCACCGCATCATCATCATGACCGACGCGGACGTTGACGGTAGCCATATTAGAACTTTACTTTTGACATTCTTCTATCGTCAAATGCCAGAGCTTGTTCAGCGTGGCCATATTTATATTGCGCAGCCGCCTTTGTATAAAGTTAAGCAAGGCAAGAATGAGCAATATATTAAAGATGACAATGCATTAAATGCCTATTTGTTAAATTTAGCGCTTGAGAATGCTACCGTTGTTCTTTCTGACGGCAAGGTAATTGATAACGAGCGCTTAACAACTTTATCGAATGATTATCAATCAATCCAAAATATTGTTGATCGTCTCTCAAGAAGCATGGATGAAGGATCGTTGCGTGCTATAGCGAATGGTGTTCGCCTTAACCTTGATTCAGAAGATTCTGCCAGGAAATCTGCAACGGAGTTAAGCGGTTACTTCGCCCAACAAGTTGATAAATTAATAAAGCCTCAAATTGTTGTTCAAAAAGACGAAAGAACAGAACGCTATCGCCTACTAATCTCTCGAAGAGTCCATGGCAACACAAAGCTATCAATCATTGATTCTGACTTTGTTCATGGCGCTGACTATGAGGCGCTCGAAAAGGCATCATCTGCATTAACTAATGTTTTGGGTTCAGGCGCCACGGTTAAGCGTGGAGATCCAGATAAAACGGTAAAGGAAGCGTTAGTTAAGGATTTTCGGGGGGCTATGGAGTGGCTTCTTGCCGAGGCGGAGCGCGGAGTTAGCCGTCAACGATACAAGGGACTTGGTGAAATGAACCCAGAACAATTATGGGAAACAACCATGGATACCAATACACGAACCTTATTAAGAGTTCAAATTGAAGACGCCATTGCCGCAGACCAAGTATTTACAACCCTAATGGGGGATGAGGTTGAACCTCGTCGCGCATTTATTGAAAGCAATGCCCTCATAGCTCGAAATATTGATGTCTAAAAAAAATAAAAGTAACGATTTGGTTAGGGTAAGAGAGTCAAATATTCATGGTAAAGGAGTCTTCGCCGCGAAAGATATCTCTAAAGGTAAAAAAATCATTGAATACACTGGGGAGCGGATTTCCTGGAAAGTTGCCGTTGATCGTCATCCACATGACCCCACTCAACCCAACCACACCTTTTACTTTGGACTAGAGGACGGCTCTACGATTGATGCAAAGTTTGGCGGCAACGAAGCTATGTGGATTAATCACTCTTGCAAGCCAAACTGTAAGTCCCTTGAAGAGGATGCGGGCAAGACCACAAAGGTTTTTCTCTATGCCAAAAAGAAAATTAAAGCAGGCGATGAGCTTTTTTATGATTATGGCCTTCAATTAGAGGGCAAGATTACAAAAAAGATTAAGAAGGATTACGAGTGTCGCTGTGGCAACAAAGCTTGTCGCGGGACGATGTTGGCCGATTAAGTTTATGTTGTTTATATCAATACAAGAACTTGAGTATGCCATCAACTATTGGCGCGATAAATCGCCATCATCCGGTGAATCCTTGGTGTTGTGCAATGAGGCAGCTTGTTTAGCCAAGCCATATGCATTGATGATAATTCAATCATCGCAAAGAATCGCGCTTGAGAGCTTAGGTGAGTCGGAGCGATCAGCCTTACAGGTTTATTTACAGAACAAGGCTTAGCATGACAGAAGCCATCTCTACTATTAATCACGGCGAGTTTGATTATATTATTGTTGGTGCTGGTAGCGCGGGCTGTGTGTTGGCGAATCGATTAAGCGAAAATCCATCAAATAAGGTTTTACTATTAGACGCCGGTGGTAAAGATGACTATTTGTGGATACACATACCGGTTGGCTACCTATATTGCATTAACAACCCTAAAACAGATTGGATGTTTAAAACGTCTCCTCAGCTAGGGCTCAATGGTAGAAGCTTAATTTATCCAAGGGGCAAAGTTTTGGGCGGTTCTTCATCTATCAACGGGATGATTTACATGCGAGGACAATCCCAAGATTATGATGAGTGGGCCGGCTTAACTGGCGATAATTCTTGGTCATGGCATTCGGTTTTAAATGATTTTAAAAGTATCGAAGATTATCATGGTGGCGCTAATGCTTTTCATGGCGCTGGCGGCGAGTGGCGCGTTGAAAAACAAAGGTTAAGCTGGAAAATATTGGAGGCGTTTAAAACCGCCGCCAATCAATTTGGCATTCCATCAGTTGAAGACTTCAATCGCGGTTGTAATCGCGGGGTTTCCTATTTTGATGTTACGCAAAAAAAGGGGTGGCGTTTAAACTCTTCAAAAGCATTCCTTCAGCCAGCGGCTCAAAGAGAAAACTTAACCATTGTTACCGGCGCCTCTGTTGATAAGTTAATTTTCGATGGCCTCAATTGTAGAGGCGTTAAGTTTTGGCTTAATGGCCAGCGCCATCATGCAATCGCCAAGAAAGAAACCCTACTATCTGCTGGCACTATTGGCAGTGTTCAAATCTTGGAAAGGTCTGGTCTTGGAGATAGGGCTTTACTTGAAAGCATGGGTATTGAATGTAAAAAGCATTTACCCGGTGTTGGCGAAAACTTACAAGATCACCTTCAAATTAGGATGGTCTACAAGGTTAAGGGATTTAGAACGCTTAACAAAATTGCAGCAAACTGGTTGGGTAAGTTAGCGATTGGTTTACAGTATATTTTGACCCGACGTGGGCCCATGTCAATGGCGCCATCTCAACTTGGAGCATTTACTTTTTCATCAGAGTCTTACGATAGACCAAACATTCAATATCATGTTCAACCACTCTCGTTGGAAAGGTTTGGGGAGCCACTTCATACCTTCAATGCTTTTACGGCGAGTGTTTGTAACTTAAGGCCTAGCTCTCGAGGCTCAGTTCACATTACATCATCAAGCATTGACTCTTTACCCTTAATTAATCCTAACTACTTGTCTTCTGAAGAGGATCGTCAAGTTGCAATTGAGTCTGTAGGCATTACCCGAGCCATTGTTAATCAACCAATTTTTAATTCTGCGGGAGTTGTAGAACATAAACCCGGCAAACAATTTGTTAATGATGAAGAGCTTTTATCTCAGATCGCAGAAATTGGCACAACTATTTTTCACCCAGTTGGCACATGTAAGATGGGTAAAGCGGATGATCCCAATGCGGTCGTGGACCCTAATTTACGAGTGTTGGGTATTGGCGGTCTTCGGGTTGTTGATGCTAGTGTTATGCCAACAATTACCTCGGGTAATACCGCCGCCCCAACAATGATGATTGCCGAAAAGATTGCGCGGCAAATTTTGAGTGCTGCCCCTTGATTGAAGTTGATTTTTTTCATTGGTCTGTTTGGCTGCTCCTTTTGGCCGCAGCCGCAGCGGGCTTTGTTGACTCAGTAGCGGGCGGAGGCGGGCTCATTCAGGTTCCCGCCTTATTCTCGGTTTACCCTTCTGCTGCCCCGGCTGCTTTGTTGGGTACAAATAAAGTAGCCTCAATTGGTGGAACACTAATTGCTGCTAAAAGATACTTAAAAACAGTTAAGTTACCCTATTTCATTGTAATTCCAGCGATATTGTCTGCATTCATGGGCTCTTTTGCTGGTGCGGCAGTTGTCAGAACCGTGTCTCTAGATGTTTTTCGAATCCTGTTGCCCTTCATATTGTTTGCTCTATTAATTTATACAATTAAGCAGCCGGCATTAGGGGCTACCCATTCACCGCCAATCTCCGGCAGATCGAAAGTATTACAAGCCGCCCTTCTGGGCGGAGTCATTGGTTTTTACGATGGGTTTTTCGGTCCAGGAACGGGCAGCTTTTTATTAATCGGTTTTGTTCGTATTTTTGGCTTTGATTTTTTACACGCCTCCGCGGCAACGAAGCTTGTTAATGCCGCGACTAACTTGGCGGCCATTCTCTTATTTGCTTCATTTGGCCATATTCAGTGGGCTCTTGGAGTGGCCATGATGATGATGAATATTGTTGGAAGCGTCATTGGCTCTGGCTATGCGGTACGTTATGGCAGCGGGTTTGTTAGGAAGATATTTATAGCTGTGGTAGCTGCTTTGATTTTTAAAACTGGCTATGATGCTTTTAGATATTTTGGCTGGCCCACCTAATGCGGTTTACCGCCACGACTGTTTCACGTGAAACAAGTAAACGAGCTAGGCTCTTGAGCCCTTTAGTCTCAGGTGATATCATCGCCGACCTAGCTAGGTGATTTATGGAATTATCAAAAAACTTTGATGTGATTGTTATTGGTGGCGGACACGCGGGCTCTGAAGCTGCTTTAGCTTCTGCTCGAATGGGCTCACGCACCCTACTTTTAACGCACAGCATAGAAACACTCGGCTCCATGAGCTGTAATCCATCAATTGGTGGAATTGGTAAGGGTCACCTTGTAAAAGAAATAGACGCGCTTGGCGGCGCCATGGCAGAAGTAACCGATCTGGCTGGCATCCAATTTAGAATTTTAAACTCTAGCAAGGGCCCCGCTGTTAGGGCGACTAGAGCGCAAGCCGACCGGGCGCTGTACAAGTCAGCAATGCGCACAAAACTTGAAAACCAAGAAAACTTAACAATATTTCAGGCGGCAGTTGATGATCTTATAGTTAGCGGTGATGAGGTGCGCGGGGCCACCACTCAACTAGGATTAAGCTTTTATGCCCCACAGGTGGTTTTGACTGCGGGTACTTTCTTAAATGGAAAAATCCATGTGGGTTTAGAAAACCACTCCGGTGGGCGCGCCGGTGATCCTGCGGCAATAAGGCTGTCTGATAGATTAAAAGAGTTAAAGCTACCTCAAGGCAGATTAAAAACAGGAACCCCACCCCGAATTGATGGGCGAACTATTAATTTTTCAGTTATGCAAGAGCAACCCGGGGATCTCGATCCGCTGCCAGTTTTTTCATACTTAGGTAGACCGGAGTTTCACCCGAAGCAGTTGTCGTGTTGGATTACGCACACAAACAGCAAAACACATGACTTTATTAGGGCGGGATTAGATCGTTCGCCCATGTATACCGGCGTGATTGAAGGTGTTGGCCCGAGATATTGCCCCTCTATTGAAGACAAGATCCATCGATTTGCCTCTAAGGATAGCCACCAGATTTTCTTAGAGCCAGAGGGTTTAACAACTAATGAGTTTTACCCTAACGGAATTTCTACAAGCCTGCCATTTGATGTTCAGTGGAGTTTGGTTCGAAGTATTCGTGGCTTGGAAAATGCCATGATCGTGAGACCTGGCTATGCAATTGAATATGATTACTTTGACCCAAGAGGCTTGAGCCCTAGTTTAGAGTCCAAAAATATCAAGGGCTTATTTTTTGCCGGGCAGATTAACGGTACAACGGGTTATGAAGAGGCTGCCGCGCAGGGTCTTTTGGCCGGCGCCAATGCCTCTTTGAGGGCTCAAGGAAAGTCATTTTGGTACCCTATGCGAGATCAAGCTTATTTAGGCGTGTTGGTAGATGACCTTATTACCAAAGGTGTTCTAGAGCCTTATAGGATGTTTACCAGCCGGGCCGAATATCGACTCAGCCTCAGGGAGGATAACGCTGATGGTCGCCTGACCAAGATTGGTCGAGATTTGGGCTTGGTTGACGACCGTCGTTGGGGTTTTTTCTGTAGGAAACAAGATGCTGTTTCACGTGAAACAGAGCGTTTACGTTCTACTTGGGTTAGCCCAAAGATATTATCGCCAACAGAGTCTGAGGAATTATTGGGGCAGGTTATTACTCATGAGTACAACTTGGCGGAGTTATTACGGCGCCCAGAAGTGACTTATAGCAAGCTAACAAGCGCCATGAATGGTCGCTGGGGGTCAGGAGTTTTGGCTGATGATGTTGTTTTAAACGATCAAATTGCAGAACAAGTTGAAATAGGCATTAAGTATCAGGGGTATATTGATCGCCAAGCGGTTGAAATAGCAAGACACTCTTTTCATGAGGAGACAGCATTGTCCGGTGATATTGACTATGCAAATGTTCACGGTTTGTCGATGGAGGCGCAGCAAAAGTTAAACCTGCATAAACCAGCAACTTTAGGTCAAGCCGCGCGAATAGCCGGTGTAACGCCGGCGACCATTTCGATACTGCTCATTCATCTAAAAAAAGGTTTGGGTAGACGCCCAATGGTGAGTTAATGCAGGATGAAATAGGCAGCAAAGACTTATTGGCGGAGTTAAATAAAGGATTAAAAGCTTTAGAGCTTAGGATATCCGAGCAACAAGCCGAGGATTTAATAAGTTATCTAATTGAGTTTCAAAGATGGAATAAAACACACAATTTATCGGCTATCAGAGAAATAAAAGACTCCGTCACCCTACATTTATTGGACTCTTTGAGCGTTTTACCTCATTTAGATGAATTTGTTGCAAAGCGACATGATTCAGCTAAAGCCTTTTCATTGGCCGATCTTGGAACGGGTGGCGGCTTACCAGGAATACCTTTGGCAATTTGTCGTCCAGAGTGGAAAATTCATTTAATGGAGGCCGTTCAAAAAAAGACGGTCTTTTTACAGTATTCAGTTTCAAAGTTTCATTTGGAAAATGTTAAAGTTCATCCTGCCCGCATCGAAGACAGCTCCAAGGCACTTGAAAAATCTGTAAGCATCTGTATTTCAAGGGCTTTTTCTGATTTTGGTAAGTTCATTACTTTATCAAAGCCAATGTTGCATGAGGGCGGGCTCGTTTGGGCAATGAAAGCTAAGCTTTTGGAGGATGATTTAAAAACCATTCCAACAGATTGGCATGTAACAAAGAATTATCTTTTGCAGGTTCCAGGTCTTGAAGCGGAAAGACGGCTTTTTGAGTTGGCGCCTGTGAAAGGATTATTGGCTTAACCCGTTTATTGAAAAAAGTGTTTCATGGCTAAAATTTTCTGCATTGCAAACCAAAAAGGTGGTGTTGGTAAAACCACAACCACAGTCAACTTGGCGGCTAGCTTAGCGTCTCAGAAACAGCGAGTACTAGTTGTAGACTTAGACCCACAAGGTAATGCCAGCATGGGTTCTGGTATTGAAAAGATGGGTTTAAGCCAAACGGTTTATCACGTCTTGATTGGTTTGGCGGATATTAAATCAGTCAAAGTTGTTTCTGAAACCGGAGGGTATGATGTGTTGCCCGCTAACCGTGAGCTAGCCGGGGCAGAGGTTGATCTTGTTGAAATTGAGCGGCGCGAAGAGCGCTTAAAGGGGGCCTTGGTGCCCATGCTCGATGAGTATGACTTTATCCTAATTGACTGCCCACCTGCGCTGTCTCTGTTAACTCTTAATGGACTTTGTGCAGCAAACGGTGTGATCGTACCCATGCAGTGCGAATATTTTGCGCTTGAAGGGCTCTCTGATCTAGTAAACACAATTAAACAGGTTCATGCCAACTTCAATCCTAACTTGTTGATTATTGGGCTGCTACGCGTCATGTTTGACCCTCGCACAACCTTGCAACAACAAGTTTCAGATCAGTTGATAGAACATTTTGGGGATAAGGTTTTTAAAACAATCATTCCAAGAAACGTTCGATTAGCAGAAGCGCCCTCCTACGGCATGCCAGGAGTTAATTTTGATAAGAGCTCAAGAGGTGCGCAGGCTTATATGGAGTTTGGCACGGAAATGATTGAGCGTATTAAAACAATGTAATGGAAAAAAAATGAATGCAACATTAAAGAAAAAAGGTTTAGGCCGTGGTTTAGAGGCGCTCTTGGGCGCCAAGGATGTCAGCACAACAAGCACCGAAGGCGTGGCGACGTTGATGCTAAATCAGCTGCAAGCTGGAAAATATCAACCACGGAAAAATATGATTGATGCGTCTTTGCAAGAGCTTGCCGAGAGCATTAAAGAACAGGGCGTCATGCAGCCCTTGCTAGTTCGCCCTATTACCAATGGAAAATTTGAGATCATCGCCGGTGAGCGTCGATATCGCGCTGCAAGCATGGCTGGTCTTAAAGAGGTGCCAGTGCTCATTAAGCAAGCCGATGATCAATCGGCGGCGGCCATGGCTTTAATTGAAAATATGCAACGAGAAGATCTCAATGCGCTTGAAGAGGCTACAGGTTTATCTAGGCTGATTGAGGAGTTTGGATATACCCATGACAAGGCTGCCCAGGCTGTTGGAAAATCTCGCAGCGCGGTGAGTAACCTATTGCGTTTGATGCAACTAGCTAAACCTGTTCAGGCGATGTTGATAAAGGGTGAAATTGATATGGGCCATGCGCGCGCCCTGCTCCCACTGGACAACGCCCTGCAGGTCACCTTGGCTCAAAAAATTGCCATTCAAAGATTATCTGTTCGAGAAGCAGAAAGTATGGCAACAAAGTTGAGCTTAAGCAAAAAACCAACTTCGGGTAAGCTAAAAAGCATTACGAATGCAGATCCAGATATAAAAAGAATTCAAGATCGAATGGCCGATGAGTTCAATTTAAGTGTTGAGATAAAGCAAAAACGACAAGGTGGCGAAATTAAAATTAAATTTAGCCAGTTTGATGAGCTTGATGCCTTGTTTAAACGCTTGGCGCTAGATTAATTTATTTTAGTGAATTACATTGACCCAATGCCCAAGGATTCTGTAAAATCTCAAGGCTTTAGTAACGAGGGTGTGCAGTTGCCCAGCGTCGTGAAAAACAATAATCGGAATGATGAATTAGCAGGCTCTGAGGAGTATGCAAAACCCTTGACTAGGGCTGAGATGGAGGCGCTTTTGGGTCGCGCGCTCTTGAGGCCAAGTCGAGTAACTGTAAAAGGGTTGTTAATTCTTCAAGGGTTGGTAACGATTATTTCTGGGCTAGCTTGGTCGGCAACAGGCAATCAGTTTGGCTTGGGGTCTTCGGCCATATCAGCCATATTTGGTGGTCTGATAGCGGTGGTGCCCGGAATATTGTTTGCTGCTAGAGCAAAGGTTTTAAGCACTCGTGCCAATGCGTTGGGGTTAACGGTATTTGCACTAGTGACAGGTGAGCTGTTAAAAATCATTGCAACGATTGCAATGTTTATTTTAGTGATTATGTTTTATCCGGATTTGGATTGGTTACCGCTGTTATTAACTTATGTGTTGGCGCTAAAGTGTTATTGGTTGGCTTTCATACTAAGAAAATAATGGCATACATGGATAGAGGAAAGTAAACGATGGCAACAGAAGCTACCAAAGTGGCGTTAACGTCTACGGAGTACATTTCTGAGCATTTGCAAAATTTAAATACTTTGCATGCCAAGCAGGAAGCGATTATTGATTTTTCTATTATTAATCTAGATACAGTTTTTTGGTCTCTATTAATGGGTTTGTTGGTTGTGGGCTTTTTATTGTTAGCGGCTCGCCGCGCAACCGCTGGCGTACCGGGTCGTTTTCAGGCAATGGTTGAGCTTCTAGTAGAGTTCGTAGAAACGCAATCAAAAAACATTGTTCATGGAGATAGAACATTTATTGCACCCTTGGCATTGTTTGTTTTTTGCTGGATCATATTAATGAATACTCTTGACCTAGTTCCTGTTGACTGGGTTCATGGCGTCAATGGGTTGCTTGGTGTTTTTGGCGATGTTCATGTGCCCCATCACAAGCTGGTCCCAACAACTGATTTAAATGCCACGCTGGGGATGTCATTATCTGTTTTAGTTTTGATGATTTATTACAGTCTCAAAATTAAAGGCGTGGGAGGATTTGTACACGAGTTACTATCGGCCCCATTTGGCGCAAAGTGGTACTTGGCTCCATTCAACTTGATAATGAACTTTATTGAATATATTGCAAAAGCCGTTTCATTGGGAATGCGGTTGTTTGGCAATATGTACGCGGGCGAACTAGTATTTTTGTTAATTGCTCTGTTGGGTAGCGTCTGGCAATTTGGCGTTGATCTGTCATTCTTAGGTTTTATTGGCCAGGTTATTACCGGTTCAGCCTGGGCGATTTTCCATATCCTGGTAATTTTGCTGCAAGCCTTCATCTTTATGATGTTGACATTGGTTTATATTGGCCAAGCGCATAGTCACCACTAGTTTTTTCTAACTGTTTTTTTACTAACTGTTTTTTTATTTAGGAGTCAACATGCAAGCATTTCTAGCAACTATTCAAGGTTATACAGCTATTGGTATTGGCATCATCATTGGTTTGGGTGCTATGGGCGCCTGCTTGGGCATTGGATTAATGGGCGGTAAGTATATTGAAGCTTCTGCTCGCCAACCAGAATTAATGGAGCCATTACAAACTAAGATGTTTTTGTTGGCTGGCTTGATCGACGCTGCCTTCTTGATCGGTGTGGGCGTTGCGATGTTGTTTGCATTCGCAAACCCTCTACTTGCAGTTATTAAGTAATCAGAAGTTATTGACGGGCGCAATTGAGCGCCCGTGAGTATTTGTCATCGTGACCGAAAGGAATAAACCGTGAACCTAAACGCGACGCTATTCGCGCAGATGGTCGTCTTTTTTATCTTGTGGTGGGTAGTTGCCAAGTTTGTTTGGCCACCATTAGTAAAAGCTTTGGACGAGCGCGCTATAAAAGTAGCAGATGGTTTAGCTGCCGCAGAGCGCGGTAAAGCTGATCTTGAGTCTGCAAAAAAACGAGCTGAACAAGCATTATCGGAAGCTCGCAACGAAGGCACTCAGCGTATCGCTGATGCTGAGAAGCGTGCTCAACTGTCGGCTGATGAAATTAAGGCAAAAGCTCAAGCTGAAGCGGCCCGCATTATTGATCAGGCGAAAGCTGAAGCTGAACAACAAGTTTCACGTGCAAGAGATGTGTTGCGTGGAGAAGTAGCTGCCTTGGCAGTGAAAGGCGCAGAGCAAATTTTACGTCGTGAAGTTGACGCTAAAGTACACGCTGGATTATTAGATCAGCTAAAGGCAGAGCTTTAATATGGCAGACTTAGCTACCATTGCTCGCCCCTACGCTGAGGCTCTTTTTAGAAGTGCTAAGCCTGCGGAGTTGTCTTCGATTTCTGAGCAACTAGAAGAGTTAGCACAAGTTGCCAGCAACCCAGACTTACTGGCAGTAGCTAATAGTCCAAAATTAGCCGATGCTGATTTGTTGCAAATTTTGTTGAGCGGTATGAAAACAAAGCCAGCGGATGTTGTGAAAAATTTTGTTGAAGTTTTGACACATAACAATCGTTTGTTGGCTATGCCAGAAATCGCAACACAGTTTACAGCGTTAAAAAATGCTCAAGAAGGCGCGGCTGAAGTTTTGATTACAAGTGCGTTCTCACTGCAAGGTGAAGAATTGAATAGTTTGTTATCAACTCTCAAGAAGCGCTTTGGTGTAAGAGAGCTTCGCCCTACAGTTAATGTAGACCCAGAATTGATTGGTGGTGTGCGTGTGCAAGTTGGTGATGAGGTGTTAGACACTTCAGTTAAAGCCCGCTTAGCTTCCATGCAAGCCGCTCTTAGCGCATAACCGAATAAGATCCCAGGAGTAAGCAAATGCAACTCAACCCATCAGAGATCAGTGAACTGATCAAAAGCCGAATTAGTGGTGTAGGCGTTGGCGCCGAAGTCCGCAACCAAGGCACAGTTATTTCCGTAACAGACGGCATTTGCCGAGTGCATGGCCTTTCAGGCGTTATGCAAGGCGAAATGCTTGAGTTCCCAAACAACACACTAGGCCTCGCCCTCAACTTAGAGCGCGATTCAGTTGGTGCTGTTATTTTAGGTGAATACGAGCATATCAGTGAAGGCGACCCGGTTAAATGTACAGGTCGAATTCTTGAGGTGCCAGTTGGACCAGAATTATTAGGTCGTGTTGTTAATGCCTTGGGTCAGCCGATTGATGGCAAGGGTCCAATCAATGCAAAGATGACAGACTTTATTGAAAAAGTAGCGCCAGGTGTTATTGATCGTCAATCAGTTAGCCAGCCTCTTCAAACAGGCTTAAAGGCAATTGATGCCATGGTGCCTATCGGACGTGGCCAGCGTGAGTTGATCATCGGCGATCGTCAAACTGGTAAAACAGCAGTTGCTGTTGATGCGATCATCAACCAAAAAGGTAAGGGCATTCGTTGCGTCTACGTAGCGATCGGTCAAAAAGCTTCTACTATTGCAAACGTTTTACGCAAGCTAGAAGAGCAGGGCGCAATGGCATACACAGTCATTGTTGCAGCAACAGCCTCTGACTCTGCAGCGATGCAATATTTGTCAGCCTATGCTGGTTGCACAATGGGCGAGTATTTCCGCGATCGCGGTGAAGATGCCTTGATTGTTTATGATGATTTAACAAAGCAGGCGGTTGCTTATCGTCAAGTGTCATTATTATTGCGCCGCCCACCAGGACGCGAAGCTTATCCTGGCGATGTGTTTTATTTACACTCACGTTTACTTGAGCGTGCAGCTCGTGTTAATGAAGATTATGTTGAAAAATTTACCAAAGGTGCTGTTAAAGGTAAAACAGGTTCATTAACATCTCTGCCAATTATTGAAACTCAAGCGGGTGACGTTTCTGCTTTCGTTCCAACAAACGTGATTTCTATTACTGACGGCCAGATCTTCTTAGAAACAGATTTGTTTAATGCTGGCGTACGTCCGGCGATTAACGCGGGTATTTCTGTTTCGCGTGTTGGTGGTGCTGCTCAAACTAAGGTTATCAAAAAGTTATCAGGTGGTATTCGTACAGACTTAGCGCAGTATCGCGAGTTAGCAGCATTTGCTCAGTTCGCGTCTGACCTGGACGAAGCAACACGCAAGCAATTAGAGCGTGGCCGTCGAGTTACAGAGCTATTAAAACAAGCCCAATATCAACCGCAACAAGTTTGGCAATTAGCCGCATCTCTGTATGCAGCTAACAATGGCTTCTTGGATGATCTTGATGTGAAATTTGTATTGCCTTTCGAAAAAGGTTTACACGAACACTTAAAGAGCAAGTTCGCTGATTTAATTGGCCGCATTGAAGATACTAAAGACCTCACAAAAGAAGATGAGGCAGCTTTGCGTGCCGCAGTCGAGGACTTTAAACGTTCAGCTTCTTTTTAATATAAGAAGCGAGGAGAGCCGCAATGGCCGGAACTAAAGAGATACGGACAAAGATCAAGAGCGTACAAAATACGCGCAAGATCACCAAGGCGATGGAAATGGTCGCCGCATCTAAGATGCGGCGTGCCCAAGAGCGCATGCGCAACGCGCGCCCTTACTCTGAAAAAGTAAGGAACATTGCCGCCAACTTAGGAAATGCCAGCCCAGAGTATCGCCCTGCTTATTTAGTGGAGCGTGAAGTCAAAAAAGCTGGCGTCATTGTTGTAACGACAGATAAAGGTCTTTGCGGTGGTATGAATACCAACGTTTTAAGAGCTTTGACGAACACAATGAAAGAGCTAGATGCTAAGGGTGTTCAGTTGTCATGCACACCAATAGGCATGAAGGGTTTCCAGTTCTTAAATAGAATTAAAGCGAAGATTGTTTCTCATGTAACGCAAATGGGCGACACCCCTCATTTAGAAAAGTTAATTGGTGCAATTAAGGTGCAGTTGGACGCTTATGAAAATGGTGAAGTAGATGCTGTTTATTTGGCATATACAAAATTCATCAACACGATGAAGCAAGAGCCGGTAATTGAAAAATTATTGCCTCTATCTAGTGAGCATTTAGAGCAAACAGCTGCTGAGTCAAAAGAGTACGGTTGGGATTATTTATATGAGCCTGATCCACAATCAGTAGTTGATGAATTGTTGAAGCGTTATGTTGAGGCATTGATTTACCAAGCAGTTGCAGAAAATATGGCATCTGAGCAGTCTGCTCGTATGGTTGCCATGAAAGCTGCATCTGATAATGCTAAAAACGTTATTGGTGAGTTGCAGTTGGTATACAACAAAACACGTCAAGCAGCCATTACCAAAGAGTTGTCCGAGATTGTCGGCGGCGCTGCGGCGGTTTGATAACGAATGTATTGTAAAAAATTAGTGATCGGAGAACTACGATGAGTAACGGAAATATCGTTCAATGTATTGGTGCGGTGGTAGACATTCAGTTTCCTCGCAACAACATGCCAAAAATTTATGACGCATTGATCTTGCAAGAGAGCGATGAGGCGTCATTTGCTGAAAAGGGTTTAACCTTTGAGGTGCAACAACAGTTAGGTGATGGCGTAGTTCGCACTATCGCCATGGGTTCAAGCGATGGCTTGCGTCGTGGCATGAGTGTTGCCAACACAGGTAAAGGCATTTCAGTACCAGTTGGTCCGGCAACTTTGGGCCGAATTATGGATGTGTTGGGGCGCCCAATTGATCAAGCTGGTCCTATCGGAACAGATGAGCGTCGTGCGATTCACCAATCTGCACCAAAGTTTGACGAGCTATCACCATCAGTTGACTTGCTAGAAACAGGTATCAAAGTTATTGACTTAGTTTGCCCGTTTGCTAAAGGCGGCAAGGTTGGTTTGTTCGGTGGTGCCGGTGTGGGCAAGACAGTTAATATGATGGAGTTGATTAACAACATCGCTAAGCAACACTCAGGTTTGTCTGTGTTTGCTGGTGTTGGTGAGCGTACTCGTGAAGGTAACGACTTCTACCACGAGATGAAGGACTCAAACGTTCTTGATAAAGTGGCCATGGTTTTCGGTCAGATGAACGAGCCGCCAGGTAACCGTTTACGAGTTGCTTTAACTGGTTTAACAATGGCTGAGCGTTTCCGTGACGAAGGCCGTGACATCTTGTTCTTCGTCGATAACATTTATCGTTATACATTAGCTGGCACAGAAGTATCTGCATTGTTGGGTCGTATGCCATCAGCTGTGGGCTATCAACCAACGTTGGCTGAAGAAATGGGCCGTTTACAAGAGCGTATTACTTCAACAAAGACGGGCTCTATTACATCTATCCAGGCCGTTTATGTTCCTGCCGATGACTTAACAGACCCATCACCTGCAACAACATTCTTACACTTAGACTCAACAGTTGTTTTGTCACGTGACATTGCTGCTTTGGGCATTTACCCAGCGGTTGATCCACTTGATTCAACAAGTCGTCAGCTGGATCCACAAGTTGTTGGTGAAGAGCACTATGCAGTTGCTCGTGGTGTTCAAACAACATTGCAGCGCTATAAAGAGTTGCGCGACATTATTGCTATTTTGGGTATGGACGAATTGTCACCAGAAGACAAGCAGGCCGTGGCGCGTGCTCGTAAGATTCAACGTTTCTTGTCTCAGCCATTCCACGTAGCGGAAGTATTTACTGGTTCTCCAGGTAAGTATGTTCCTTTGAAAGAAACGATCCGTGGCTTTAAGATGATTGTTGATGGTGAGCTTGACCATTTGCCTGAGCAGGCATTCTATATGGTTGGCGGCATCGATGAGGCAATCGAAAAAGCTAAGAAGTTGTAACCAAGGAACATACATGTCAAGCATCTACGTTGATGTAGTAAGCGCCGAGCAGTCTATTTTCTCCGGTGAAGCAAAGTTCATTGCTTTGCCTGGTGAAGGTGGTGAGTTGGGTATCCTTCCGGGGCATACTCCGCTCATTACAAAAATTCGTCCAGGCGCAGTTCGTATTGAAAAAGTTGACGGTGACGAAGAGTTTGTTTTCGTTGCTGGTGGCATCCTTGAGATTCAACCTAATAAAGTAACAGTTCTTGCTGATACCGCTATTCGTGGTCATGATCTTGACGAAGCAAAAGCACGCGAAGCTAAAAAAGCAGCCGAAGAGGCTATGCAAAACCGCAGTACTGAAATTGATTTTGCGCATGCTCAGTCTGAATTTGCTATGGCAGCGGCACAATTAGCCGCAATTGCTAAATTCCGTCAAAAGAGATAATTGTCTTTACTTAACGATCGATTCCTGCGCGCATGCTTTAAGCAACCAACTGATAGAACCCCTATTTGGTTGATGCGCCAGGCAGGTCGTTATTTACCTGAATACAATGCAACGAGAGCAAAGGCTGGAAGCTTTCTAGCGCTTGCTAAAAATCCTCAATTAGCAACTGAAGTAACTTTGCAGCCATTGGATCGTTATCCCTTAGATGCGGCTATTCTATTTTCAGACATTTTGACTATTCCAGATGCCATGGGATTGGGTTTAAGTTTTGAAGCCGGTGAAGGCCCACGATTTAGTCGTCCCCTAAGGGACGAAACAGCAGTCAATAATTTGCGCCCTGCAGATCTTGAACAACTGAAATATGTTTTTGATGCCGTATCAGAAATTAGAAAAGCATTGATTCAGAATGGTCAACAAAGAGTGCCTTTAATTGGTTTTTCTGGAAGTCCATGGACTCTCGCCTGTTACATGATTGAAGGTTCAGGCTCATCAGATTTTAAGCATACTAAAGAGATGTTGTATCAAAGACCTGATTTGATGAAAAAGGTATTAGATGCAAATATTCAGTCAGTTGCTGAATATTTAAAAGCACAAGTTGAGGCTGGCGCTCAAGCATTGATGATTTTTGATACATGGGGCGGATTATTGCCTGATGGTTGGTATCAAAAAATATCGTTGGCAAGCATGAAGGCCGTGATTGATCTTTTGCCAAGAAAAAAAGATGGCGAACAAATACCTGTTTTAGTTTTCACTAAGGGCGGCGGTATTTGGTTAGAAGATATTGCCCAGTCCGGCGCCGATGTCATTGGTTTGGATTGGACTGCATCAGTTGCAAAGTCACGTAAGCGCCTACTTACAAATAAAACACCACTAGCATTGCAGGGTAATTTTGACCCACTGGGGCTATTTTCATCGCCTGAACAAATTGGTGCAGAGGCGAAAAGAATACTTGATGAGCTTGCAGAAGCCCCAACCCTTGAAAAAGACCTTCACCCTTTGGATGGCCATATATTTAATCTGGGCCATGGTATTTCTCAATTTACCAACCCCGAACATGTAACAACCTTAGTTCATACGGTTTTAGAGCATTCAGAAAAGCTCAGAAAGTAGTTAATCGGGCTATGTAAGTGGTAACTTATGCACAGACCCCTTTAAACATAGGAACAAGAGAACTTAAGAGCAAAATAGTTTCAAAAGATGCGCCAGAATATTCTAAGTAACTGATTTTATTGGGTATATTAGATTATTTAATAGAGCGATAAAAAATAGACCATAGATAATTAATAAGAATTTATAAGCTTTGCTAAAAACTTATCCACAAGGTTTTCCACAGCATTTTTAGCCAGGGCAAGAAAAACATTTAGTACCAGCACTCTTCAAGGCAGACTTAAAGTAAAACATGAGCTTTATTAAACCTTTACTAAAAGAAACTATAGTTCAAATAGCCGTCGATACGCCAGTCAATAGGTTATTTGACTATGTCTGGAATCATGAGCATTTAGGCGGCAAGCCTCAGCGAGGACAAATAATTTCTGTTGAATTTGGAAAAAAAGAAATTATTGGTGTTGTGATGAACGAAGTTGAAAAATCAAATTTCGATATCAATAAGATAAAACGTGTCACTGATTTAGCTCCCCTCCCGCCTCTATCCGAAGATCTTTTGAGTATGGCTGAATTTGCCTCAACCTATTATCTAAAATCAATTGGTGAAATACTGATCCCATCGATACCAAAACACTGGAGACAAAAAGAAAAGTGGGAGCTGTTAAGCAAAGAAAAAAGAATCAATAAAAAAGCAAAAGCTAAGGCAATAAAAGAAAGCGAATATCAAAAAGAGATAGAGCTTAATGAGGAGCAGACAACAGCTGTAGAGGAGTTAGCCAGGTCTTCCAAAAAGAAAAAATTTAACTGTTATTTGTTGCAGGGAGTAACGGGAAGTGGAAAAACTCTGACTTATCTAAGGTGGCTATCCAGAGTTTTAGAGGGCGATCAAACACAAGTTTTAATTATGGTTCCGGAAATTAATCTAACACCTCAATTAGAGGAGAGCATTAGATTGGCATTCCCAGAGCTAGCTTTAGTTGTTTTGCATAGCGGGCTTACAGATAGAACAAGAGCTGATAACTGGGCCCAAGCAAGTAAAGGCCAAGCAAGAATTATTCTTGGAACAAGAATGGCCGTGATGGCATCAATTACAAATTTAAGCGCCATAGTTGTCGATGAAGAGCATGACCAATCTTATAAGCAACAAGAGGGCGTTAGATATTCTGCGAGAGATTTAGCGGTTTGGAGAGCAAAAAAATTAGAGGTGCCAATTCTGTTAGTATCTGCTACCCCTAGCTTGGAAACTTGGTTCAATGCGGAAGAAAAAAAATATAAAAAATTAAGCCTTGAGCAACGGGCCGCAAGAAATGCCGTAAAACCAACGGTAGATATAGTTGATTTGAATCTTGATAGAAAAGCCGGCAAAAAAAATGCACATGGCTTTAGTCAGCATCTTTTAAGTGGCATCACTAAAAACTTAGCAAATCGACAGCAAACACTAATTTTCATTAATAGGCGGGGATACTCCCCTGTTCTTAATTGTGAGGCGTGTGCTTGGGTTTCTGACTGTATTAAATGCTCAGCGCATATGGTTTTGCATCGACCAAATAATGAAAGAGCAACTTTGTGTTGTCATCACTGTGGATTGCTTAAACAAATACCAAAATCCTGTCCTAGTTGTGGAAATGCAGATTTAATTCCGTCTGGCAAGGGAACTCAAAAGGTGGAGGAGTATCTTACCCAGGAGTTTCCCAATGCAAAAATATTAAGAATTGATGCAGATACCACTAGGAAAAAAGGAAGCGCGGAAGAATTATTTGGAGCTGTTCATGACGGCCAGGCAGATATTATTGTTGGAACACAAATGATTACCAAAGGTCATGACTATCAATCTGTATCCCTGGTAGGCGTCATCGATGCAGATGCTAGTTTATTTTCACAAGATTATCGAGCCTCAGAAAGATTATTTGCTCAACTCATGCAAGTAACCGGAAGGGCTGGTAGGAGCGATCAATCTGGAGCGTCACGAGTGGTTGTTCAAACGAGATATCCAACAGCTGCGCCTTATAAATATTTAAAGCTAGATGAAGTAAATGGCTTTTTATCAGAGTTGTGCGAAGAAAGAAAAATGGTTGGGTTGCCGCCTTTTTCTTATCAAGCACTTCTGCATGCAGAACATAGAACTTTAAGTTCTGCAATTGAGATGCTTAAGAATGCTGCAACATTAGCCCAACAATCAAGCAAATGGCCCAGCGGAATATCAATGAGTGATGTTGTTCCAAAAGCAATGGTTAGATTGGCTGGCCAGGAGCGCGCACAAATACTATTAGAGTGTGCCAACCGGCAAATACTTCTTAAGGCATTGGAAATTTTTCAGGATGCAATTACTTCACAAAATACCAAAAGAAAAGGGGTCGGCTGGTATATAGAACGCGACCCCATCATGCTTTAAAAATTATAGCTTAAGCATATTCGGCTATAGGCACACAAGTACAAAATAAATTCCTATCGCCATACACGTTATCAGCGCGTCCAACTGGCGGCCAGTATTTATTCTTGCGAAGTCTTGCTACTGGATAAGCTGCCTCCTCTCGCGTATAAGAATGATTCCACGTGTTAGCCAAAACAAGCTGAGCGGTATGAGGAGCATTTTTAAGAGGGTTATCAAGCTTGTCATAAGTGCCGACGGCAACCTTCTTGATTTCTTCTGCAATAGCTACCATCGCTTCAATAAAACGATCTAATTCAGATTTAGATTCGCTTTCTGTCGGTTCAATCATGAGTGTTCCAGGAACAGGAAAGCTCATGGTTGGCGCATGAAAGCCAAAATCCATTAGTCGTTTAGCAACATCCTCATTGCTAATCCCTGTTTCTTTTTGTAAAGGTCTTAAGTCAAGGATGCACTCGTGAGCAATGAGATCTTGAGCACCTTTGTATAAAACAGGATAGTAAGACCCCAACTTTCGGGCAACATAATTGGCTGAGAGGATTGCAACCTCTGTGGCTTTAGTAAGACCTTCAGAGCCCATCATAGCTACATACATCCAAGAAATCGGCAAAATAGAAGCCGAACCAAATGGTGCTGCGCTAATACGCATCCACTCAAGATCATTCCACTTATTAGCTGTACCTGCGGTATAGGAGCAAGGAAGGAAAGGCGCTAAATGAGAGCGAACTGCAACAGGACCAACACCTGGGCCACCGCCACCGTGTGGAATGCAGAAGGTTTTATGAAGGTTGAGGTGGCTAACATCACCACCAAAATGTCCAGGTGCTGCCGTTCCAACAAGCGCGTTCATGTTGGCACCATCAATATAAACTTGACCGCCATGATGATGAATAATTTCACATAATTCTTGAACGCCCTCTTCAAATACTCCGTGAGTACTTGGGTAGGTAATCATGATGGCAGCAAGATGACTAGAATGCTGCTCAGCCTTTGATTTAAGATCAATGAGATCTACGTTGCCATTTGCATCACAATTAACAACCACAACTTGAAGTCCGGCCATTTGAGCTGAGGCCGGATTGGTGCCATGTGCAGATGAAGGTATTAAGCAAATGTTTCTATGGCTTTCACCACGAGACTCATGATAGGCGCGAATAACTAATAGACCAGCATACTCACCTTGGGAGCCTGCATTAGGCTGTAGTGAGACAGCAGAATAGCCAGTGGCAGCACACATCATTCGCTCTGTATCCTCGATGAGCTTGGCATAACCCGCCCATTGCTCCTCAGGAGCGAATGGATGAATTTGAGAAAAACTAGGCCAGGTTACTGGCATCATTTCGCTCGTTGCATTTAATTTCATAGTGCATGATCCCAATGGAATCATCGTGCGATCAAGCGCTAAGTCTTTATCAGATAAGCTGCGAAGATATCGAAGCATTTCATGTTCAGAGTGATATCGATTAAAGGTTGGATGAGTTAAGTAAGCTGACTGCCTAATTAAAGTGCCTGGAATTGCATGTGTTGCCTCTTTATCTAAAGCATCAATATCAAGAGGGCCTTGACCACCAAAAATCGACCAAATCAAATTTAAATCTTGGCGATCAGTTGTTTCATCAAGAGAAATGCCGACATGATGATCATCCACTAACCTAAAATTACAGTTCTGATTCTGTGCTTGCTGATGAATCTTTTGGGCATCAGCTACTCTTACCGTAACCGTGTCAAACCAGTGCTTATTAACAATAGTTAAACCTAATTTCTTTAAAGCTAATACTAAGATGCTGGTTTGACGATGTGTTTTGAGCGCGATTTTTTTCAAACCTTCGGGACCATGATAGACAGCATACATACTGGCCATAACGGCCAATAAGACCTGTGCCGTACAAATATTAGAGGTCGCTTTTTCGCGACGAATATGCTGCTCTCGAGTTTGTAATGCGAGGCGATAGGCTGGTTGCCCCTGCGCGTCAATTGTGACGCCAACTAAACGCCCAGGCATACTCCTTTTGTAGGCATCTTTTGTTGCAAGGTAACCGGCTGAAGGACCGCCGAAACCAACCGGCACCCCAAAGCGTTGAGCAGTTCCAACAGCCACATCTGCGCCCCATTCACCCGGAGGTGTTAAAAGTGTCAGCGCTAACAAATCAGCAGCAACTATTAGTAAGCCACCTTTTGCATGAACTGATTCAGCAATCGCCGTATAAACAGACTGCTCTTCAACTTCACCGTCTACGCCAGGATATTGAAGAAGCACTCCAAAGGCATCTACCTTGGCAGCGTCTGCAATTGAGCCAATTTGAATTTCAATATTAAGGGGCTTGGCGCGCGTCTTAATAACGGCAATTGTTTGTGGCAAGACATTTTCAGCCACAAAGAATATATTAGATTTTGACTCGCAAGTGCGTAATGCAAGGGTCATTGCCTCTGCAGCTGCAGTGCCCTCGTCTAGCATAGAGGCATTGCCAATATCCATGCCTGTCAAGTCAATCAACATTTGTTGAAAGTTAACAATGGCCTCTAATCGGCCTTGAGAAATTTCTGGTTGATAAGGTGTGTAGGCCGTGTACCAAGCTGGATTTTCCAAAACATTTCGTTGGATAACTCCAGGGGTGATGTTATTAAAGTATCCCTGACCAATAAAGGTTTTGAAAACTTTATTTTTACTAGCAATACTTGCTAGTAAAGCCAATGCCTCATTTTCACCTTTAGCTAATGAATAATCGCCAAGAGGGAGCGCTTCATTGTTTCTAATATTTTTAGGAACGACAGCGTCAATTAAGTTAACGCGCTGCTTAAAGCCAAGATACTGAAGCATAGATATTTCATCAGCATCAGATGGCCCAATATGACGCGCTAAAAATGCATCATGGTTTTCAAGGGAGGTCAGAGAGCTTTTCATAGTTTAAGCACCAATTGTTTTAGCGTAAGCATCTGCAGTTAGTAAGGTATCAAACTTAGAAATATCTGAAGGTTTGATTTTAAATAGCCAGGCACCATAGGCATCAGAGTTAACCGTTTCTGGCGCGCCAGTTGCAGCATCGTTGTTTGCAATAACCTCACCACTTAGTGGGGCGTAAATATCACTCGCCGCTTTTACAGACTCAACAACTGCACAAGCATCGCCAGCATTGAGATTTTTTCCAACTTCTGGCAACTCTAAAAAAACGATATCGCCAAGAGCTTCTTGAGCGTGATCTGTAATACCAACCGTAACTGTGCCATCGGCCTCTTTGCGTATCCATTCATGTGATTCTGTGTAACGTAAGTCTTGAGGCATGTTCATAAGTTTCTCCAAAAAATTAAACCAAGGCTTTGCCATGGCGTACGAAAGGGGGCTTTACTACAAGAGCATTTAATTCTTTGTCGCGAATAACAACTGTGACTAAGTCACCAACCTTTGTCGGCAGTGGCAACTTAGCAAGCGCAATTGATTTTTGTAGCGAAGGGCTAAATGTGCCGCTAGTAATCTCACCATCACCATCAGAAGTTTTCACAATTTGATGGGCTCTCAATACGCCTTTATCTTGGAGAACTAATCCAAGAAAAACAAACCGCTGCTGTTTTTGAGATAAGGCTTTGCGACCATTGAATTCGCGATTACTTGTACGATCTATCGTCCAACCAAGACCAACATCTAACGGATTACTTTGATCAGTCATGTCTTGACCGTAGAGATTCATGCCAGCCTCAAGGCGAAGCGTATCTCTGGCACCCAAACCAGCCGGCTGAGCTCCGGCTTTAACTAATATTGACCAAATGTTTGCTGTCTGGTCAATTGGCATCAGCAGTTCCGCCCCATCCTCTCCGGTGTAGCCTGTTCGTGCAATCATGACCTCACCATAAGAAGTGTCTACACAGCGTCCATGGAAGGTCATTAATTCTTTTGCCGCTAATGCCAGGGCAGGAATTGCTGTTGCGATGAGTTGAAGAGCTTTGGGGCCTTGAACTGCAATCATGCCTTGAGGGCTTTGGCAATTTAGAAGATCGGATCTTCTTGGGATAATCTTCAGTTGCGCAAACCCATTTGCTTCATGATTGAGCCACTCTAAATCTGTGTGAGCCGTTGCAGCATTAATAACAAGCCTGTAATTTGGATCTAATCGGTAAACAATTAAATCATCAATGACACCAGCATTATTGTTGAGTAAACAACTATAAAGAGCTTGACCATTATTTTTTAACTTGGCTACATCATTTGCCAAAACCTTTTCTAAAAAAGCTTTTGCATCTGTTCCGATAATATCAACTGCAGCCATATGACTAACGTCAAAAATACCGCAGTGTGCTCGGGTGGCAAGATGCTCTTCAATCTGAGAGCCATAATTAACCGGCATTTCCCAGCCACCAAAATCAACTAGCTTTGCGCCGGCCGATTGGTGTGTTTCAAATAGTATCGTGCGCTTTAATTGATGCGGGGCGACAGACATCCAAACTCCTCAAAGGAATTGATGCCCCCCTGTCCTGTTACCTGAGAGATTGAAGAACGCAAACCTTTTGCATTCTTTTAGCCCCTTCGGTGTGCAACTTAATGCCGCTCTCCAGAGTGTAAGTATCGACGGTCCATTTGCCTGAGCGTTCATGGGCATTGCGCCTTCGGCGTTGGTTAAACCAAACTCTCCCATCGATAGATCATTGTACCTAAGAGGGAGGGTAATTCCAAAATCTAATTTTGCACAAAAATGGTGCAAATCAACTCCGGACTCACATAGCAACCGTAGATAATTCGTAATCTTTGCCAAAACCTTTTAAGGAAATGCTTTATGGATAATTTTAAATCAGGCGTCGACACCCTGTTCATTATGGCAGGAGCAATTATGGTGCTTGCTATGCACGCCGGCTTTGCTTTTTTAGAGCTTGGAACAGTAAGGAAAAAAAATCAAGTTAACGCGTTGGTGAAAATTTTGTTGGATTTTGCCGTTTCTACAGTGGCCTATTTTTTTATTGGCTACAGCATTGCTTATGGCGTTAACTTTTTTGCCAGCGCAGAGGTTTTGGCGCAGAAAAGTGGCTATGAGTTAGTTAAGTTTTTCTTTTTATTAACCTTTGCCGCCGCTATTCCAGCCATTATTTCAGGCGGAATTGCAGAGCGAGCGAAGTTTAATCCCCAGCTGATTGCAACATTCATTTTAGTGGGCTTTGTTTATCCTTTTTTTGAGGGGATGGTTTGGAATCAGCAGCTTGGTTTTCAAGCTTGGGTTAAAGACTTAACTGGGTTTGAGTTCCATGATTTTGCTGGGTCGGTTGTCGTTCATGCAGTGGGTGGATGGCTTGCCTTGCCTGCAATTATCTTATTGGGTGCAAGACATGGTCGTTATACAAAAGATGGCCGCATTTCTGCTCACCCGCCATCTAATATTCCATTTTTAGCCTTGGGGGCATGGATTTTAGCGGTTGGTTGGTTTGGTTTTAATGTCATGAGTGCTCAAACCGTTGATAAGTTAAGCGGCTTAGTAGCCATGAACTCCTTGATGGCCATGGTTGGCGGCACTATTATTGCCTGGGCTATGGGTAAGAATGATCCTGGCTTTAGCTATAACGGCCCCTTAGCTGGATTGGTGGCGGTGTGTGCAGGGTCTGATTTAATGCATCCCATGGGCGCCCTAGTTGTGGGTGGTCTAGCGGGCGCCCTTTTTGTTGTCATGTTCACACTTGTTCAAAATCGCTGGAAGATTGATGACGTATTGGGTGTTTGGCCATTACATGGGCTTTGTGGGGCCTTAGGTGGTATTTGTGCTGGTATTTTTGGCCAGCAATCACTGGGCGGGCTGGGCGGCGTCAGCTTAGTCGCTCAATTGATAGGCACCTTTGCTGGGGTTTTGATTGCCTTAATTGCGGGCGTTATTGTTTACGGGCTTTTGAAGCTGCTAATGGGCTTACGCTTGAGTCCTGAAGAGGAGTTTGATGGGGCTGATTTAACGATTCATAAAATTACCTCAACGCCTGATCGCGAATCGAGCTGGTAATTTATTAAATACTTAGGATAATCAGGGCTATGACATTAAAAGTGATCCTAGTCCCGGTTACCCCCTTTGAGCAAAACTGCTCAATATTAATCTGTGAAAAAACTAATCAAGCCGCCATTGTTGACCCTGGCGGTGATATACCCAAAATTCTAAAAGCCTTGGAAGAGTCTGGCGCTCGGGCTGAAAAAATACTACTGACCCACGGGCATCTTGATCACTGTGGCGGCGCAGTTACCCTTGCTAAACAGTTAGGCGTCGACATTATTGGGCCGCATGAGGATGAAACGTTTTGGATAGATCAACTTCCCCTTCAAAGTCAGCGCTTTGGTTTTGGTGCTGCCGAGGCATTTACCCCTAAGCAATGGCTGGTGGATGGTGACTTTGTTAGCGTTGGGGCAACCCAAATGCTTGTAAGGCATTGTCCTGGGCACACCCCTGGACATGTCATTTTTTATAGCCTAGATGATAAATTGGCTGTTGTTGGCGATGTTTTATTTTCCGGGTCTATTGGAAGAACAGATTTTCCAAGAGGTAACCACGCCGATTTAATAAGTTCAATTAGAGAAAAACTTTTCCCGCTTGGAGATGAAGTTACATTTATCCCGGGACATGGTCCAAACTCAACATTTGGGCAAGAAAGATTAACTAATCCGTATGTTGGAGATAGTGCGAATTAAGCCTTAGCAGAGCCAGTACGGTGAGTTCTGTTATACAAACAGCTGGCACAAATCCATCGTTGCTTACGATTGCTTGTTGGAATCCAAGTACCACCTTCAAGGGGCTTCTCTCTGCTACACGAAGAGCAGAACTTCATAACTCTTGTGTTGCTTTCCAGGGTGGTTGGCGGCGTTGTCATAAGAACATCTTTATAAGAATTAGCCTGCTATTTTAACTTCTTTTTGAAAAACGCCCTTTCGGGCGCTTTTGAATGGATTAACTGAGAACGATTTTGACAGAATCAGCAGTTTTATTGCCCTTGAAATCTAACCAGCACTTTCTTTGGGTGTCATAAAGCTTGCACAATTTTGCAGTATCGAAATAGTAGGCCCAAGAAAACTTTTGAATGATGATTCTTCCTGGAAGCATTTCTTCAAGCTTGGCTTGAGCTTGCTTGAGCTTGTAAAGTGGAACACCCATATCAACGTGGTGTGCCGTATGCTCCATGATGTGGTGCATTGCTGCGCCCCACTTAAATGGAAACACCAAATGAACTGTTGTTGAGACGAAGGGCTGGGCCCTTAGCCATTCTGATTTATCTGAATACCAAGATACGCTTGGATGTGTGTGATGCACATAAACAACGAAACCAATCATGCCATTCCAAAAAATGAATGGAATTACAAAACCCATTAAAACTGTCAATAAAATAGATTGGTTAGTAGCCAGTGCACCAAAAGTTAAGGCTGCGATCCATAGTGCCGCAAAGCTTGTTACCAATACGTTGTCCCATAGAAAGGCAGGACGAGTCGCAGGCATAGCTTTTTTACTTGGGAAGAACATCTTATTCCACCAAATTTCTACAATGTAATAAACAAAGGGGCCAAAGCCACTTCTGTAAATACGCTCCAGTACTTTTCTTCCCGTTGATAAACTTTGATACTCTTCTAATGAAAGAGGAGCCCAGACAAAGTCAAAGCCTTTTAAGTTGGTTTGACCGTGATGAACAACGTTGTGACCAACTTCCCACAAACTGTAGGGTGTAAGAGACGGCAGAAATGCTAAGCGCCCTAAAATCTTGTTCAATGAACGATAGGGTGTAAAGCTCTGGTGACACGCATCATGACCAAGAATAAAAATTCTGCCGATCATAAATCCAGAAAAAATCGCTAGTAATAACTTAACCCAAATAGACTCAAAGTAAACCGTTCCAATAAGGCCAGCTGTCAAGATGACTGTGTCTAATATTTGAAGAAGGATCGCTTTGACAACAACTCTTTCCGTCAGCGGAGTTAACCAAGAACGTATCAACTTGCGGTGAGGGATAGGCTCCCCCGCTGGAATGGGTTGGTTCATATCTATTTCATTTGACGACATAGTGACCTTTTAAATAGGGCAAATTAACAAGATTCGATATTTTAAAGGGTTTTAAAAAAAAAGGTTTGGCAAGCCTTTAATGGTTGATCTAGATCATGGTGCGACCGACAGGAATCGAACCTGTATCGAGAGTTTCGGAAACTCTAATTCTATCCATTGAAATACGGTCGCAATACAAAAAATTGTAAAGCCGAAGCTAATTATCATCGTTATAATGCTTTCCAGCTATCAAAATAGGGAAAACGGCATGAGCGAAGAACACGAAAATTTGATCAAATCACCAAAACAATTGGCAATTGTGGTTTTTGCTAGCTTTTTTGTACCTTTAATAATTATTGCTCTTTTAATGGTTTATGTGGGAAGCGGAAAAACCAAAGGCGCTGATGCTGCTACTGCTGCTGAAGCCGCAAATAACTTAATTAAGCCGGTGGCAATGTTAGATTTTAAAGATGCCTCAGGTCCAAAGGTCTTCAAAACAGGAGAGGAAGTCTACAAACAGGCTTGTGCCTCATGCCATGCCTCTGGCGCTGCTGGAGCCCCCAAGTTTGGTGATGTTGGTGGATGGAGCGCTAGATTAGGACGTGGTTATGATGGCTTGTTGACAGCATTGATCAAAGGCAAAGGCGCAATGCCAGCAAGGGGTGGAGCGAGCCCATCAGATATTTCAGATTATGAGCTTGGTCGAGCAGTTGTTTACTTAGCAGGATCTGCAGGTGGTAAGCTTCCTGAGCCCAAAGCTCCAGAAGTAAAAGCAGAGGCTAAATAAGCCTCTACGCTTATTCAACCCCGCAATTTGCGGGGTTTTTTATTTTTTAAGCTCAAGCAAAGCTTTATAAGCATCTTTTTTGGGCATGCTTGTAATCCTTGAAATAATTTCCGATAGATCTTTGTGGCCAATAGAGCCCTCAAGCTCAGATATCCATTTCAAAGTAAGTTCATCTAGCTCAGACGCCTTTTCCTTTTTTGGGCACCCTTCTACTCCAATCACGAACTCACCCTGCCAGCTTGTGACTTGGTTGATCCAAGGGCCTAATTCAGACCCCTTAACTATCGAGATACTTTCATAAATCTTAGTTAGCTCTTTTGCGACAAGCACGCGCTGATCATCGGCGATGAAATTGGCAATTGCTTTTAATGTGCCTTCGATACGATGGGGCGCCTCATAAAAGAATGATGCAACATTAGCGATAAGCGCAGCTCTGATACTTTCATCTCTTTGAGTCGCCTTATTTGGCAAAAACCCAAGAAATTGAAATTGGCCAGCAGTAGATTTTAAAAAATCCCCTGCCCCAGAAATGGTGGTTGTAATGGCATTAGCACCAGGCAAAGGGATAACTGGAAAGTTTGCTTTTTTTACTTCACTGGCAAGAATAGCCCCGGGATCTGAAATTCCGGGCGTCCCAGCGTCAGAAATATAGGCCCACCGCTCACCTTTTTGTAATTTTTCGATGACGTGAGCGCTAGCTGTAATTTCATTATGTTCATGTATTGCAAAAAGTGGTTTTGAAATCCCATAGCTACTTAACAAGCTACCGCTGTGGCGTTTGTCTTCACAGGCAATTCCGTCAACTTGTTGCAATATGTATAGCGCCCTAATCGTGATGTCAGCTAAGTTTCCAATCGGTGTTGGAATTAAGAATAAAGCACCGGGGGGCAAGCTTTGCCCTTGGGCAAATTTAAAAAAATCCATAACTACCTTTATTTGGGTCAAAATACCCACACATTAGTTGGCGATTCAATAATCGTAATATAGCCTCATGACATACTCTTCGGAGCATAATCGACATATGAAAACAGAGTTAAAAAGAAAATTAGAGCAACGCATTGAGGGGCACTTTAAAGACAGCATAGCCGTTAAGAGTAAAGCCCTAGAAACAATGCCACAAAGCATAGCTGACGCAATTGTATTAATGCACGAAGCCCTCTTTGCAGGCAAGAAAATATTAGCTTGTGGAAACGGGGGGTCTGCAGCAGATGCACAACATTTTGCAGCTGAGCTAGTCGGTAGATTTGAGCGGGAACGAAAAGAGCTTCCGGCGATTGCATTAACAACTGACACCTCCATCATCACTGCAATTGGCAACGACTATAGTTACGAAGTTATTTTTAGTAAACAAGTCAGAGCTCTAGGTCAGCCTGGCGATATTCTATTGGGGATCTCAACTTCAGGTAACTCCGGAAATATTATTGAAGCAATTAATGCCGCGCATGAAAAGGGTATGTCAATAATTGCATTGACCGGTAAAGATGGTGGAAAAATTGGCCAGCTTTTAAAAGCTGGGGACGTTAATTTATGCGTTCCTGCAGATCGAACTGCGCGGATACAAGAAACTCATTTACTGCTATTGCATTGTTTATGTGATGGTGTTGATCATTTGATTTTAGATTGAGATCCAAAATGAATAAACAATTTAAACGACGTACTTTCAATTTGTTTTTTTTATCAATTGCAACAACTTCTCTAACAGGCTGCTTTCCGCTAATCGCCGGCGGCGTTGCTGGTGGTGCGATGGTTATTGCTGATAGAAGAAACCCAGGCACTCAAGCAATTGATCGGGGCATCCAATTAGAGGCGGAGAGTTTTTTAATAAAAAAATATGGCGACAATGTTCACATCAATGTAACTGTATTTAATCGCAGAGTGCTCTTAACAGGTGAGACAAGAACTGAAGATCTCAAGTCCGACATTACTCGACAAATAAGAGCAATGAAAAATGTGACAGATGTCTTCAATGAATTAACGCCGGCACCAATTAGCTCATTGACAGCAAGGGCAAATGACAGTTTTATAACGACGCGAATCAAAAGCACGTTTATTGCAACTGAAGGTGTGCCGTCAAATTCAATGCGTGTTGTTACTGAGTCAAGCAAAGTGTATTTAATGGGTATTGCTACAGAAGCCGAAGCAAATCGTGCTGTTGATATTGCTAGATCAATACCTGGAGTTAAACAAGTAACAAAGCTTTTTGATCTTATTTCTGAGTCTGATAAACGAAGATTAGATAATCAAAAATAAATAAAAAGAGTTCATTGAACTCTTTTTATTTGCTAGCTGCAAAAGAAAAGGCATTTATAAAAAAAGATTTTGAGTGCCGAATATTTTTCTTTAATGCGTAATCAATATCTGCAACCTGTGCTTGAACAGCCTCAGCGACAATGCTATTGTTAGTTGATGGCGGCAGTGTCAAGTACGCATCCGCCTCTCCAAAAGAAAACTCGATAGACATCCCCGCTTTTTTTGCGATGTGCATCATCACTTTATTACGCGAAAGATAGTGCATGTAGAGAACTTTGATATTTGTATTTCGCGCATGTATCGCCGCTCTTTTAAATAAAGCAGAACCAACACCTTTTCCGCGCCCTTCTGCACTAACGGACACACCAAATTCAGCCGTACTATTAACTGCTAAGTTTGAATTTGGATACCCTAAATGAGCACAAGCAATTAAATTTAAGTTGTTGTCGAACACACCAAAAATAACGTCTCTATGAAAGTTAATAGTATTGACATACTTATCTAAGATTTCATCGCTGGTATACATTCCAAATCTAAGTAATCTGTCTTCACTACCAAGGTTTTTGAAGTGCAAACGAATTTTTTCCGCATGACCAGCATGAAGCTCTCGTATTAGAACTCTAGGAATACTCTGGGGTCTCGTGATTTTAAACATTTAGGACCTTTAACTGTTGCGATGCACAATCCATTCTAGCTCGCAAAATACAAAATAAGTAACAAAATTTAGGGTTAACCCTAATAAATCACTAAGACATTGTTTTTAATGAAAATTTAAATGCTATGAAATTTTTATTTCGATTTTTATGGTGAGCATTTGAATTATTTCTCACAAAGGTGTTGACATGTCAGTGGAAGTCAGGCAAAGTCTCGTTTCTCTGCTGAATGCGATTAGAAAGTTAAATCAAATTCCAGCCTTCTTTAAAAAGTAGTCAACCGATAAATGTGGGTACTGAGAAAAGACATCCAGTCCTTCGGGACAGATATAAAAGCAGTACTCACAAAACAGTAAATTTGGTTCTAATCGCAAGATTAGAGTCAGTTCTGAATGAGTGAGCGACGAGGCAGCAGTGCCTCAACAGTGATTAAACTGAAGAGTTTGATCCTGGCTCAGATTGAACGCTGGCGGCATGCCTTACACATGCAAGTCGAACGGCAGCACGGGTGCTTGCACCTGGTGGCGAGTGGCGAACGGGTGAGTAATATATCGGAACGTACCTTATCGTGGGGGATAACGCAGCGAAAGCTGTGCTAATACCGCATAAGCCCTTAGGGGGAAAGCAGGGGACCGCAAGGCCTTGCGCGATTAGAGCGGCCGATACCTGATTAGCTAGTTGGTGAGGTAAAGGCTCACCAAGGCAACGATCAGTAGCTGGTCTGAGAGGACGATCAGCCACACTGGGACTGAGACACGGCCCAGACTCCTACGGGAGGCAGCAGTGGGGAATTTTGGACAATGGGGGAAACCCTGATCCAGCAATGCCGCGTGAGTGAAGAAGGCCTTCGGGTTGTAAAGCTCTTTTGTCAGGGAAGAAACAGCAGCTCTAATACAGTCTGCGAATGACGGTACCTGAAGAATAAGCACCGGCTAACTACGTGCCAGCAGCCGCGGTAATACGTAGGGTGCAAGCGTTAATCGGAATTACTGGGCGTAAAGCGTGCGCAGGCGGTTATGCAAGACAGTCGTGAAATCCCCGGGCTCAACCTGGGAATTGCGATTGTGACTGCATAGCTAGAGTATGTCAGAGGGGGGTAGAATTCCACGTGTAGCAGTGAAATGCGTAGATATGTGGAGGAATACCAATGGCGAAGGCAGCCCCCTGGGACAATACTGACGCTCATGCACGAAAGCGTGGGGAGCAAACAGGATTAGATACCCTGGTAGTCCACGCCCTAAACGATGCTGACTAGTTGTTCGGGA